>ERZ869909.92-NODE-92-length-134250-cov-10.849187_pt1 | contig 134250 bp, 121 predicted proteins | sample MGYA00520892_ERZ869909 | MGnify/ENA primary metagenome ERZ869909 (study PRJEB32215, sample SAMEA104723947) | bioreactor metagenome | biome: bioreactor; feature: anaerobic bioreactor; material: water | place: China | collected 2015-03-12 ... | reverse complement strand
GACCACCTCGGCACCCCGCTGCGCCTGCTCGACCCCCAGGGCCAGACCCTGTGGCAAGCCGAACCCGACGACTGGGGCGCCACCACCCACGCCACCGGCATCCGCCAGCCCATCCGCTTCCAGGGGCAGTGGGAAGACGAGGAGAGCGGGCTGTATTACAACCGTTATCGGTACTATGATCCGGGCATGGGAAGGTATGTGACGCAGGATCCGATTGGGTTGGCGGGGGGGGTTAATCATTATGCCTACGTCGCCAACCCGCAGGGCGCCATCGACCCTATGGGGTTGTGGCTCGTTCTCGCGGGAAAAGCCATCGCCGGCGTAGCATCGTTCATTGGTGGATACGTTACCGGCTCGAATATTCGTGAAATGTCCGAAGGGGCGAAGAGCGTTAAGGAGCTTGGGAAGGTTGCGCGCGAAGCAGACGATCAGGTGAACGGCTGTGTCTTGGAGGGTGACAACGACGCCGAACACTGTTCAACAGCGAAATTGGAAGAACTTCATAATCAGGCGGACCAGGCGAGACAGCAAGGCATCCGGCAGGCAGCCGATGTGACCATGCGGGCGGTGCAAACCGTGCCAGGCCTGCCGACGACCGGCCCATTACCGACCAGTTTGGGCGACGTTGTCGGTACCGCTGTGGGCACCGGAGTAGAAACCATCGGCGACACCATCGCAGGGGCAAAGTAAAACATGTCAAGCACTTCGAGGAAGACCATCGTCCAGAGCTTTATCCGGATTCTTGTAATCGGTGGCCTCATTGGTCTCGTCATAGGCTATTTCGATCCGATCGGACGGTATAACCAGATCCAGTGGCAGGCATTGTGGCAGGAGGCACGCGAGATCAGCCGCACCGGAACGCTGTTGGAGCAACGCGATGCCTATGAACGGGTTGCCGAGTTCGCGAGGACGAGGCTAGGCGACAACAGTGAGGAGCATGCGGTTGGCCTCCGGTTTTTGTCGCTCACCCTCATTGGGCTTGGTGACATTGAGGGTGCGGGTGTCTTGTGGCGACGCGTCGTCGACATCGATCGAGCGCTTCACGGTGAGGAATCGGCAAGATTGGCTTCATCCAAAGTCGCGTTGGGCGGCGTGAAGCTGCGCCTGCGCAAACTGGCTGAAGCCGAGGCTCTGTTCCTCGAGGGTATTAGAGTGCTTGCAAACGATGAAGAATCGGAAAGTCGTCTCACGGCAGCCTTCGACGGCCTTGCGAGGGTGTATTCGGAAACCGGTCGATTCGGAAAGGCAACCGCCTTGCGCGAGTACCTCGTCAGTTGGCGATCGAACCCGGACCCAGCTTTGTCAAGTGAGGCATGGCGAAATCTGGCCAGCGCCTACAGCGCCGAAGGAAAGTACGCGCTTGCCGAGCAGGCAATCGACGAAGCGCTCGCGGCTACCCAGGAGAACCGAACGATTCCCACCTCGATCAGCACACGTCATCTCGAGCTGCTTGGGGAACTGTCGCTCCGAATCGGACGACTCGAAGATGCTGCCAAGTATTTTTCGCTTCTCGCCGCACGAAGCGTTGAAAAACCTTCTGCTGACAGGCAACTACAGCTCTATGCCATCTCATCCTGGGCGACAGCGTTGATCGAGAAGAGGGAGATCGATCTTGCGCTGGCGAGCCTCGGCGAGATCGATCCGAGCAATATCGTCCTGCGCACGGCGCTCGACAGGAGCCGCGCGGGCTATTACTACGCGACGAAGGCACGCGCGACGACACTGCACGGTGATGCCGGCGCGGCGGTTTACTTGATCTCTGTTGCGAGAGAGCTGATGAGCGACCCGGACGAACAGGAGCGGGGGGGCTGGGAACTCGAGAGCGTATTGAACCTTGCCGCTGCATATCGTGCGATAGGGCAACTGGATGAGGCGGTAGCGTTGTTGTCAGCTTATCTTGACGATGCTGAGGTGATACAGAGCATGACATCGCCAAAAAGTCTGGCGCGGGTTTCCTCCGAGCTCGCCGCCTTGTACGCGACAACTGAAAACCTCGCCTGCTCTGAGGAGATGAATGCGCGGGCTCGGGCTTACGATTCGGCGCATGAAGCGCTTCAACATTCAGCTAGACGAACGACTTGGCGATGGGAAGACATCGAACGCATGCTGTGGCCGTGATTGCCCAAGCGCATGGGGAGTTCGTCAGGGATTGGCTACTCCAGCGACCTGTCTTCGCGGATGGTAGCGGCCGTATGGCGCTGCTGGACGTCGTCCACAGGCGATGGAGCGCTTCGACGCCGAGGTGCTCGCATACTGCCTGATGGGCAATCACTACCACTTGGTGCTGCACACGCGGCAAGAGAGCCTGTCGCGACTGATGCGCCACCTCAACGGCGTCTGCACGCAGAACTTCAACCGCCGACATCAGAAGGTCGGGCATCTGCTGCAGGGCCGCTTCAAGGCGATTCTGGTCGATCGCGACGCCTACCTGCTGGCGCTGTGTCGCTATGTCGAGCTGAATCCGGTGCGCGCGCGCATGGCGCGCATGGTCGAGGCAGCGAACGATTGGCAGTGGTCGAGCTATCGTGCGCACGTGGGTGCGGCACCGACGCCGCCGTGGCTCGACTGCGCCGGGCTGCATGGCTGGCTGCTGGGCCACGACGTGCGGTGCGCTGCCGACCGGCGCCGCGCCACCGAGCGCTACGCCGCGCTGGCCGGAGGGTCCGGGCGCGTTTCCGAAAAGATCGTGCGTCGCCAAAGGCCTTGAACGCCCCCGAGACTAATGACGCTGCAAGGTCGTTTCGCTGGGCAGCTCACCGAAACGACTGCGGTAGTAGGCGGAAAAGCGGCCCAGGTGACCGAAACCGCATTCCAGCGCGACGTCGGTGACGCTGGCGCCTGGTGTCGAAAGCAGGCGCTCGCGTGCGGCTTCGAGGCGCAGGTTGCGAAGCAGCATCATCGGCGCAACGCCATGGTGGCGGTGGCACAGCACGTTGAGGGTACGCGCGCTGACGCCACCTGCGCGGGCCAGATCTTCCAGTGATATCGGCGCGAACAGGCGCGCACGGATGTAGCGCTCCACCTGTTCGAGACGGGTGCGGTCGGCGGCGCTGCCCAGGTCGGCGTCCTCGGCGTCACCGTCGGGGTCGTTGTCGCGCGCCAGCACGCAGGGCTGATGGGCATGCAGAAACATCGCCACCGTATGCTCGAGTTGCCCGGTCCAGGCGGGGTGGGCGATGCCGTCGCGCTCCGAGGACGGTAGCAACAGCAGTTGCTGCAGCAGCGCGTTCCACTGCGTGGCCAGCCGGTGATCCAGCTTGAAGGCGTGCTCGCGCCAGCCTTCGCACAGATCGGCGCGGGGCGGACAGTGACTGAGGGGACAGGTGGTACAGGCCGAGCGGCGTAGCAGTTCGTTGGGAATCTTGACGATCAGCTGCTCACATCCGGGTTGCCACAACAGGCGAACGCGTTCGCGCGGCGACAGCACGCCGACATCGCCGGGGGCGAGGGTGAGTTCGACGCCGTCACATTCGATTTCAGTCCGACCGCGCAGCGGCATCTGCACCAGGGTGAAATCGGCGAACGCCTCGGGACAGACTTCGACCTCGGCACCGTAGCTGAGAATCATCAGGCTGATCCGTTGCAGCTTGCGCAGGTGCAGCGCCGTCGCCACCTCGCCCTTGCCCCAGCGCAGTTGATGCGCGGTGAGCGTCGCCGCCAGTTCGGTGTGGGATTCCACCGTCGAGTGCGAGCGAAACACGGGATGGCGATAGATTCCGGACAAGTCGAGATTCGTCGCAGCAAGCATGTCGTTCGGTCTCCGTGGTGACGGGGGGCGTGGAACGGGGGTGTTCCGGGTTGCGCGCAGGTGACGAGCGCAGCCGCCCTGATGCGCAAGGGCAACCTTAATCCCTCTTCAGTTTAGTTGTAAAGCGTTCTGCTGCAATTTACGGACAACCGATGCCAAGCGCGGCTTTTGGCACCCTCACCGACTGAATACAGTGACCGCATCGACCACGTGCTTGTGCGGTCGTTCGTGAAACGGAGCCAGATTGATGTCCATCTTCAAGTTGCGTGTCGCCGCGATTGCGGTGCTTGCCCCGCGTATTCGCCAGCTCACCCTGGAGTCGATCGATGGCGCGCCGCTGCCGGCGTATACGCCTGGCGCGCACATCGAGTTGCATGTCCCGCAGGCCGACCGGCAGGTTCCGCTGCATCGCGCCTACTCGCTGGTCAGTCCGTATGGCGATGGTGCCCGGTTCGAGATCGCGGTGCAACTCGAGCCCGAGGGAAGCGGTGGGTCGCGCTGGGTGCATTCGCTGCAGGTCGGTGACGAGGTCACCGCGTCGGCGCCTGAGAACCTGTTCGAGCTCGCCGCCGACGCCTCGTCGTTCATGCTGTTTGCCGGGGGCATCGGAATCACGCCGGTGCTGTGCATGGCGCGCATGCTTTCGGCGCAGGGCCGTCCTTTCGAATTGCATTACTCGGCGCGCGATCCGCAGTGCGCGGCCTACCACGAGGAGGTGGCGGCGATGGCCGGCGGTCGTTGCTGGTTCGACGGTGGCGATCCGACCCGCGGCGCCCCGCTGGAGCAGGTGATCGGTACACCGCGCCCGGGGTGCCATGTGTACGTCTGTGGCCCCAAACCCTACATCGCGGCGGTGCTCGAGACTGCGGCTCGCCTGGGGTGGGCGGAAGCGCAGTTGCACTGCGAACTGTTCAGCGGTGTCCTCGACGAGGCAGGCGACCGCCCCTTTGTCGTCGAATTGACCGGCAGCGGCGTGACGCTGCAGGTGCCGGTTGGCAAGTCGGTGATGGACGTCATGGAAGAGGCCGGCCTCGACCCGATGTTCGACTGTCGCCGGGGTGAATGCGGAATCTGCGTCGCGAAGGTCGTCGAAGGCGAAGCCGATCATCGCGACATCTGTCTGTCGTCGCGCGAGCGCGACGAAGGCGGTTTCTGTACCTGTGTGTCACGGGCGCGAAGCGAGCGGCTCGTGCTCGAAATCTGATCAACCAAGAAAGGAGAGCAGCATGACCTTGACGAACGAGGCGCTGGCCCGGCTGGTACGGGATGACAGCGTGCACAAGCGTCTGTACACCGACCCCGAGATTTTCCAGCTGGAGATGGACCGCATCTACGGTCAGGCCTGGATTTATGTCGGCCACGAGAGCCAGGTGCGCAAGACCGGCGACTATCATACGACGCGGATCGGCGATCAGGACGTGATCATGGTGCGCGCGGCCGACGGCAAGGTGCACGTGGTCTATAACCGCTGCCCGCACAAGGGCGCCAAGGTGGTGGCCGAGGGCGACGGCTGTGTCGGCAAGTTCTTCCGCTGTCCGTATCACGCCTGGACCTTCAAGCTCGACGGTTCGCACCTCGCGGCACCGCTGAAGAAGGGGCTGGAAGGCACCTGTTACGATCCGGCCAACCCGGACTTTTCGATGAAGGCATTGCCGCGCGTCGACAGCTACCGCGGCTTCGTGTTTGCCAGCCAGTCCCCGGAAGGACCGGACCTCAAAACCTTTCTGGGGGGTGTCGCATCGTCGATCGACAACCTGTGCGACCGCTCGCCCGAAGGTGAGGTCGAGGTTGCCGGCGGCGTGTTCCGGGTGATGCAGCAATCGAACTGGAAGGTGTTCTACGAGAACCTGCACGACACGATGCATGCGCGGGTGACGCACGAATCGTCTTTCGAAGCCGCGCGCGAAGAAGCCAGGGAGATCGGCGAAATGCCGTTCGAGCTGCACATCATGGATGGCAATGGCGAGCCCTACGAATTCTGGGAGAAGCTCGAGCTGCGTGCCTACCACAACGGCCACGGCTACATGGAAGCCATCTTCGACGCCAATGCGGCCAATCGTGACCCGGTTTCGCGCGCCCATTTCGAATCGCTGGCCAAGGTGCATGGAGAGGAGCGGGCCCGCGATATCCTGGGCATGAACCGCCACAACACCATCATCTACGGCAGCGGTTCGCCGCACACGGTGTTCCAGCAGTTCCGCGTGATCCGGCCGATCAGCGTGGACCGGACGATGATCGAGATCCAGACCTTCCGCCTCAAGGGTGCGCCGGACGAGGTCTTCGATCGCGCCCTGACCTACACCAACATCATCAACTCGCCTTCGTCCAACGTGATGCCCGACGACGTCGAGGTCTATCGCCGCTGCCAGGAAGGCAACCAGACCCGAGGCGGCGACTGGGTCAGTCTGCATCGCTACCTTGGCACCGACAGGGAGACGCCGGACGGCATGGTGTCGACCAATGGCACCAGCGAGCTGCCGATGCGCAACCAGTTCGTCGCCTGGCGTCAGTACATGCTCGGCACCCCGGCCGTGACCCGCACTCAGGACAAGGAGAATTGCAATGAAGTTGCTTGACCGAACCTTCGATGTCTCGACCCGTCCCGTTGCCGGTGCCGAGCTGTCGGCCGAGGCCATCCGCGGGGTGGAGCAGTTTCTGTTTCATGAGGCACGACTGCTCGACGAGCGCCGGTTCGCTGAATGGCTGGCGCTGTGGGACCCGCAGGGGCGCTACTGGGTGCCCCGTTTCCACGACCAGGACAACCCGTTCGAGCAGGTTTCACTGTTCTGGGAGGACAAGATGCTGCGCGAAGTGCGCGTGCGCCGTGTCGAGAACGCCCGCAACTGGTCGCAGCAGCCACCGACGCGCAGCGCCCACGTGATCGGCAACATCATGATCGAGGGGCTGGACGCGGCCGGACATCTGATCGTTCGCTCGAGCTTTCAGCTGACCGAGTGGCGGCTGACCCAGCGACAACTGGCCGGCGCGGTGTTCCACAAGCTGGCGGCGACGGACGATGGGGGCTGGAAGATCGTGCTCAAGCGGGTCAACCTGGTCAATTGTGATGACGTGTTCGGCAATCTCGAGGTGTTCATTTGAACGCCGCGACGGTTGTCGTCGCCCTCCATTACCAGAACGACGTGCTGCATCCCGAAGGGCGCATCCGCGTTGGTCTGGCCGAGGGCGATCCCGTGCGCGAGCGCGTCCTCGATGCCGCGCAACGACTGCTGGCGGGGGCGCGTCAGCGCGCCCTGCCGATCATCCACGTACGCATCGCGTTTCGCCCGGATTACGCCGATCTGGCGCGAAACACGCCGATCTTCCGGCGAACCGCGGAGATTGGCGCGGTGCGTGACGGGGAGTGGGGCGCCGAGTTCCACGCCGCGCTGGCCCCACGCGTGGAAGCGGGCGAAGGCGGGCCGGAGTTCGTGGTCAAGCATACCCGGATCAGCGCGTTTTTCGGTACGCAGCTCGAAGAGTTGCTGCGCCTGCTCGACGCACGGCGGGTGGTGGTGGCAGGGGTCGCGACCCATTCGGTGGTGGAGAGTACGGTGCGCGATGCGGCCGACCGGGGCTATGCGGTGATGGTCGCCACGGATGCCTGTGCGGCGGCGGATCCTGCCGTGCATGCGGCCTCCATTGCAAGCATGAGCTTGATCGCGGAGACCGCGCCGGTGGCGACCGTGTTGCAACGCATTGACGAGGAAGGGGAAGCCGCATGAGCGAGACGAACGGCAGATTGCGCGATCGGGTGGCCCTGGTGACCGGCGCGACCCAGGGACTGGGCGCGGACATTGCCCGGGCCCTGATTGACGCCGGCGCGCACGTGTTTCTGGTGGGGCGCAGCGTAGACGCCGGCGAGGCGGTCGCGCGGGCGCTCGGGGAGCGCGCCTGCTTCGTGCGCGCCGACATCACCGACGACGCCGACATCGATCGCTGCGTCGAGCGGGCATGCCGGGTCAGTGGTCACATCGACGTGGTGGTGAATAACGCCTGCAGTTATGACGATGCCGGGCTGGCGTCCACGCGCGAGCAATGGCGGCGCACGCTCGATGTCAATCTGGTGTCTGCGGCGATGGTGACGCAAAAGGCGTCCGTCTTCATGCGGCGCGGGGCGGTGGTGATCAACCTCGGCAGCACGGGGGGCAAGTTCGGTGCCGGTGGTCGTGCCGTGTATCCGGCCTCCAAGGCGGCGTTGATCCAGATCACCCGCAACTTTGCGGTCGCGCTCGCCCCGCAAGGCGTTCGCGTGTTGTCGGTCTCGCCCGCGTGGACGTGGTCGCCGGCGGTCGAACGCATGAGCGCGGGTTCGACGGAGCGCGCCGATCGGGTCGGTGCCCATTTTCATCCGCTCGGTCGCGTCGGGCGGGGAGACGAGGTGGGCAAGGTCGTGGTGTTCGCGGCCAGCGAGGACGCGAGCTGGATGACCGGCGTTGATCTGGCGGTCGATGGCGGGTTCTCGATTCTGGGTCCCGATCAGGGGATCTCTCCGGGCGAGTGGTTTGCGCGGCTCGGCGGGGATGCGGGCGGCTGATGCTGTCAGGCGATCGTGCAACGGCGGTGCGGGAACGAGTCGTCGTTGCGACTCGCAACCGCACCGCCGTCCGGAATCACCCGTTTGCCATCGCGTTGCGCATGAAGCTGGCAAACGAAACCTGGTGGGTTTCGGGTTCGGGCACCGCGTAACGACCCCGGTAGAACAGCAGGGGGGCCTTGTCGCGGACGCTGAAGGCCTGGACCCGGCCGACCAGGATGATGTGGTCGCCCCCGTCGTAGCGGTGCTCGGTGGTGCATTCGAACACCGCCGCGCAGCCGTTGAGCAATGGCACATCGCCCAGCCCGGGCCGGGTTTCGACCGCGCCGAACTTGTCGCTCGAGGCCCGCGCGAAGCGGTCGGACAAGTCCTGCTGGTCGCTCCCTAGCACGTGAATCGCGAAATGTTCGGCGTTCTCGAAGGCTGGCAGGCTCCACGACTTCCTGGCCAGGCTCCACAGCACCAATGGGGGCTCCAGCGAAACCGAGCTGAAGCTGTTCACGGTGACGCCTACCGGTTCGCGCTCCGCATCCAGCGTGGTGACGATGGTCACGCCGGTGGCAAAGTGACCGAGGGCGTTGCGCAACTGTCGGGGGTCGATCATGCGGTTCTCCTTTGTTCGGGATGGGACGCTCAGGCGGCGACCTTCTCCGTTTCGCTCGCCATCAGGCGCTCGGCATCGGCTGCGTCGAACCAGTATTCGGCGTAGTCGCGCGGATCATTGAAACCATTGGCGATGCGCGAAGCCAGATCGGGCGCATGCTGTGCCGTGGCCAGCAGCTTGACGACATGCTCGGGCGGTGGGAACAGCAGCGAGTTGGTCCAGCGCACGACCTTCTCGGCGTAGCCGTTGTAGAGGCCGTCAAAGGTGGCACGCATCCACGCCTCGTCAAAGGCCTCGCCGCCGCGTGCCAGGATCGCATCGTAGTAGTGCCGTGCGCCCTTGGTGGCGTTGTTCGAGCCCTGGCCTGTGATCGGGTCGTTGACCAGCACGGCGTCGCCCAGTCCCATCACCTTGCGACCCGACGGCAGCGTCAGGCAGGCATTGCGCACCGTCGGCGTGATGCGACCGGCGATGATCCCGTTGGCGTCGGTCAGCTGACAGTCGCGACTGCGCTCGTATTCCCACGGGGCAAAGGTCTTGAGGATGTTGAGGCTGGTTTCGAGGTGTTGCTCCGGGGTCTTGACCTCGCCCCAGCAGTCCATCAGCCCGCCCGGCACACCCTCGAACACCATGATGTCGCAGGCCTGGGTGCCGTTTTCACCCTTGGTCGTCAGCGCGGGGAAGACAAAATATTCGCCGACGCCCGGGATCAGGTTGAAGTTCACGCACTCGTAGTAGTCATGGCGCTTCATGCCCGTGACGTAGGTCAGGGCGAGCTGACGCATCGGTTGCTTTACCGGTGAGCGCGACTCGTCGCGGCCGAGCAGATTGACGATCTCTCCCTTGCCGCCGGCGAGCAGCACCAGTTCGTGCTCGGCGGCAAGCCGCTCCAGTTCCGGCACGCCCACGTTGTCAAAGCGCAGATCACCGCCGCGACGCTCGAACTCCTTCATCCAGCCCGGCATCTTGACCCGCTGGTCAACCGACTGACCGGGTTTGTGCAGGCGTGCGTGCCAGTGGATGGCTTTCTGGCCACTGCCATCCGGCGTCGGAATCGAGAAGCTGATGCCGTCGGTGTTGGGGCAATCCGCTTCCCACTGGTTCATGCCGAAGTCGCGTTCGATCTGCAGCGCAGGATCGAAGATGAACTGCGACGACAGCACACGGCCGTTCCAGACCTCTTCCGGGCTGCGGTTGGTGACGATGGTGACGCGGTAGCCCTGGTCGAGCAGGGCGCACCCCAGCAGCAGACCGGCCTGGCCGGCGCCGACGATGGCAATGTCGCGGGGGGTGATCGATTGTTCGGTGGTCATGTTCTGTCTCCTCGTGTGTCTTCTCGGGTGTGTCGTTGCAGTCTGCGTGGTGGGAAGGTGGATCATTCCGCCAGGCGGGTGATCGCCGCGCCGACCCCTTCCGGGCCCAGCGCGGTGTAGCCACCGTCGCAGGCATAGTCGGCACCGGTGACGAAGCTGGCGTGATCCGACAGCAGGAAGCTGACCACCTGCGCCACCTCTTCGGGCATGCCGAGCCGGCCGAGCATGTGATAGTCGGCCGCGACGCGATCGGCCTTGGCCTTGTCGCCGCCGGAAAGGGCTTCGATGACCGATGACCAGGTCCAGCCGGGCGAAACCGAGTTGACGCGAATGCGGTCGCCAGCCAGATCGAGTGCCGCATTACGCGTGAACTGCTGCATGCCGGCCTTGCTGATCGGATACAACCAGCGCCCGGCCTGGGCGGCCGTTGCCGAGATCGAAGCAAAATTGACCACCGCGCCGCCGCCGCGCTTGACCATTTCGGGGTGGCACGCCTGCAGCATCATCGCCGCGCCGACGACGTTCACATTCCACGACTGCAGCCATTCCTCGCGGGTCGATGCCGCTCCGTTATCAACGTAGTTGCAGGCACAGTTCACCAGATAATCGACGCCGCCAAACTCGCGGACCGCCGTGGCCACGCAGGCCGCGATCTGTTCGTCGTCGGTTACGTCGGTGGCCTGAAAGCGCACGCTCGCGCCAAGCCGATCGGCAACGGCGGCGCCCTTGACGGTGTCGATATCGGCGATCACCACGCGTGCGCCGTGTCGCACGAGATCGGCCGCCACCGCCTCGCCGATCAGGGTTGCGCCGCCGGTCACGATGGCGACCTTGCTGTCGAGTCCTTTCACTGTCGTCTCCTCCTGTTTCGCAGGGTTGTGCTGGTGATCGACAGTTTTGGCCCAGACCGCTTGCGGAGCTATCCGCTAGGCGCGTGTGGATATCCGGAATGCGCGACAATGGCGGCGCGCATCAGTGTGGATACGCGTGGACGCACCAGGACGAGTGCCCGTCAGCCGAGCACTGCGCAAGAAAAGTGCCGGAGAAAATGGCCCGTCGGTGGCGGGAAAGCCGTTACATCAACTGGCTTGCGCGGCGCAAGGTCTGCGACGGGGTTTCGCCGAAGCGCTCCCGGTAATACGCCGAGAACCGGCCCGGGTGCAGAAAGCCGTTGCGGTAGGCGATCTCGGTGACCGAGGTCTGGGAGCCGGCGGCATGGAGCAGGGCCTTGCGTACGCGGTCGAGGCGTACCTCGCGCAGATAGACCTGCGGCGTGGTGTCGCGATGCTTGCGGAAGGCGTCTTCCAGAGCGCGGGTGCTGACACAGGCGGCGCGGGCGAGGTCACCGACGGTGATCGTCTCTTCGGCGTGCTCGTGAATGTAGTCGATTGCCCGTTGCAGATGGCGCGGGCCGCCCGCGGGCGCCGGTTCGGCGAGTGCTTCACTGAAATTGTGCTGATGCAGGTTGAGCAGTCCGCGCAACAGGCAATCCTCCAGCGCCGCTGTTGCCGGACGAAAGCGCAGCCAGTCGGCGTCACTGTGATCGATGTTGTTCACCAGATCCAGCAGCATGCGACACCACGCCCGGGTCAATCCGTCCTGGGTGGACAGCCCGAGACGAAACTCCAGCGGCGCATCGAGGGCGTGACCAAGCTGCTCGGCGAGCCGGCTCTCCAGCGCCTTGCGCGGAATCCACAGCAGCACCTGGCGGTTGTCATCCGACCAGCGCATTCGCGTCGGCTGATCCGGGCTGAGTACGCTCGCCAGCGCGGCTGAAGACTGGATGCGCTGTCGTCCGCATTCGATCTCGGCGTGACCCGAAAGCGGAATCTGCACCAGAAAGAAGGTCTGCAAGCAGTCCGGCAGGATGTCCACCGCGGTGCCGTAGGTGAGGTAATTCAGGGCCGTTTCTCCCAGACGCACGAGATTGTGCCGGGAAGCAAAGCGTTGCTGACCCGAAACCTGGATCAGATCATGCGGGCAGAACACGCGCGCGACCTTGGTGCGAACCTCTTCGGAGTCCGTCGAACTGAAAAACGGGTAGGCGGCCAGCGGTTCGCGCGAAGCGCCACCGGTGGCCGGTGCGATCTGCAACATGTTCGATGTCTCCTCCAAACAATTGGAAGCAGGTCGCTCTCAACCGAGGTCGGTGGGCGACTTTATATATAGCTAAACAATTTATAGCGAAAGTGTGGTTTTGTGCAAGTCGGAATCGATTCGGCCGGAGGGGCGCATACTGCGGTACAGTTTGCAGAGGGCGGCACCGGCACCGACTTCCGCCATTCGACCCGGTTGTTGTCTTTGATTGTCGGCCGGGACATGCTGCTTTTCTGAGCACTCGCCGTTGACCTTGACTCTGCCCCGATCCGCGAACGCTGGTTCATCCCCGCGCGTCTGTGTTTTAATTGCGAGGGTGGTTCTCAACTCGCGCGACATGACGCTCTATTACTCCTTGATTGCAATGGTCCTCGGACTGGGCTGGTTTTTTGCCAGCCCCGGTCTGTTTGCACTGGTGCTGTTTGGCGGCGGGCTGACGGTGGGGGCGTTGGCGTTCCTGGGCGACGTGTTCGACATCCTCCGTGGCCGTTAACGCTGCTTGGTGGCTCTTTGGCTATACGGTTATCACAGCGCCGTGCATAGCCCACCGGACATTGACACCGGACCCGCTTTGGACGTACAGGGCTGGGGCGGCGCTCCTGTCTTCGCGGTCGTGGTAGTCGATGGTGATCATCGCCGGCTCCTGCTATCCTTGAATCGTCATTGATGCGCCAGTGCGGCGAGCACTCCCAGCAGCATCAGACCGCCATCCGGTGACGCCGCGCCGAGTGCCTATTTTTTTGGCCATACGCGCTGCCCCGTGCGCTGGGTTTCGATGTACTCAAGTGCCGTCCGTTGCGCCTGGTGATGCGGTGCGAACACCGCCACCCCGGTCCAGTAGGCCGCCGGGGCGTACTCGAACATGGACAGCCCCGGCCGATCCTGCCCATCCACGGCCCACCATCCCATGTAGCGCCGCCGCTCGATCAGCTCGTCCGCGCTTGGACTTGCATGATCTCGACCGCCTGCCAGATCTCCTGCGGATCCATGATGGTCTGCGCGAGCATGCGCAGGTGCGTGCGGCGTTGTTCGTCCTTGGTCAGTTTGTTATACGGGGTGCCCAGGCCAGCAGCTCCGCTATACTGATGGTGCGCCCCGTGGTTGGTTGAGCTGACTGTAGCATCGAGAGATCGATGGAGGTCGGTAACGTTCCCAGCGGGGCGTTTTCTATTTTTGCCGCGACCAGTGTGTGCAGCAGGTTCATCGCCGCGCGTAGTCTCCGCGACGTGCTCGCCGACCTCCTTGAGCGGCACGGCCAGCCCGGCCGGCCGGCGACAGCTCGGCGGACAGCCGCGTCAGGCGGTCCACGATGGGGGCAGAATCGAATTCGACGGTGATGTTGGGCATGGTGTGTCCTATACTGAAGTCCCGTGCCGTGCGGTGTAAATCTCTCGGCCGTAAGGGTTTCGGCATATGCCGGAAAATAGCGCGAACGTGGGGAGACTGAGAGTCCCCACCTCGGCACGGGCTTACTGTCTGGGTAGGGTATCGATCAGTACCGCGCCCTTCTTCCTTTGCAGGTGGGCGTCCTTCTCGTTAGACCGACGGTAGGACTTCAGGAGCACGCCCTTTCCGCTGGCTGTTTGCTGCAGCACAGGGACATACCACTGCCCGGCGGCGTCCGACACAAATAGCGTCATCTGTCCGGTTTCGCGCACCAGCAGTCGCGGCGACGGCAGCGCGAGTTGCACGTGCAGATACTGCGCGCCGGCAAACCCCTGGCCGGCGCGGCTCACCTGCTGTTTGATCAGATCGTAGTCCGACACGCGCACGGTTTGCGTCCGCACACCGAGGGCGGTTCATCCCCGCGCGAGCGGGGAACACTTGCTGCGTCCAGGTGCTCGAGCGACGTTGTAGCATCACTCGCGCTCGCAGGGATGATGTCGTACAACGCCTTTGCATTCTTCTGCACGTCGCCACCATATTCGATGGTCAGACGACGGACAGCATCAGGCATGGCGTCGAGCCCGCTGGTGTCATCCAGCAACGTCGAGACCTCCGCCATGCTCCGGCCGAAATCCATCGACGCGGTAGCAGCCGACGACAGCATCCGCTGGATGCCGTAGACCGCCACGCTGGCCGCGGTCAGCTCACCCTTCATCTTGCCGAGTGATTCGGCCCGGCCGTTGGTCTCGGCGCGCAGCTCGCGTACGCGCTCTTGCATCTCGAGGCTGGCCTGGGCGAGCTCTCTGCTAGACAGCTCGCCCGACTCGGCGAGTTGCCGATAGGCATCCTCGACCGCCTTGATCTCGGCTTCGATCTCGGCGTGCCGGCGGATGCCCACTTTCTTGAGCGAGGTCTCAACGCTGGAGCCAGTCTGCTCGGCAGTTCGGTCGACACGATCCATCGCGCCCGCGAACTGGGTTGCCGCCTGATTGATGCCGGCAGCAAACTGCTCTACGCTGGCTTTGAGGACGAGGGATGTTTCGAGGTTGGACATGTCGAGCGTAACGATTTACCTGAGCGCACTGATCGGATGGTTTGGCGGTGGGCTTGTGCTGCAATCGCTGGGTGCGATCGCACCGGCATCGCCGCTGTGGTGGGCATGCCTGGGCATCCCCACCACATTGCTATTGCTGTGCCTGGTTATTGCGCTGCTGGGCGCTGCGGCTGCTCTGGTGCTGTCGTGGCTACCGTTGCGTGCACGGTCTCGGCAATCTCGCGCATGAACCCACCCATCTGCTGCGCAGCCGGCACGAGTTCGCGCAGCACCCAAGGGCCGTTGACGTTGATCCACGCTGCAACATAGGTTCATCCCCGCGCGAGCGGGGAACACGCGCGGCCAAACCCCACTCATGTGCCAAATACCCGGTTCATCCCCGCGCGAGCGGGGAACGCAGGCGCTCTTCCAGCTCCTCGCGCAACGTGGTCGGTTCATCCCCGCGCGAGCGGGGAACACTTGCGGAGACGGAAACCCTCTGAGCAATCAAGGCGGTTCATCCCCGCGCGAGCGGGGAACACGAGTATGAGTCCGGCGGCCTGCAGGTGGAAAACGGTTCATCCCCGCGCGAGCGGGGAACACTCGGGCCAGGGGCCGCGCGAGACGATGACGAACGGTTCATCCCCGCGCGAGCGGGGAACACCCACTCAAGCGCGCCATCCAGGCAAAGGCCGGCGGTTCATCCCCGCGCGAGCGGGGAACACAGCCGCAGCCTCGAAGCCAAGAAAAACGTCAACGGTTCATCCCCGCGCGAGCGGGGAACACGCCGGGTTGGTGCGTGGTTTCGCGCACGGTGCCGGTTCATCCCCGCGCGAGCGGGGAACACGCAAAGTACATCACTGTTCGTGCGGCAGTTCGCGGTTCATCCCCGCGCGAGCGGGGAACACACGTCAGCCGCAGCGGGCTGCCAGCCGTCGGCCGGTTCATCCCCGCGCGAGCGGGGAACACTGGGCACGACCCCCGCCAATTTGTACAAGTGGCGGTTCATCCCCGCGCGAGCGGGGAACACTGCGGGCGGCTCGCGGGGGCGGGCTTATAACGCGGTTCATCCCCGCGCGAGCGGGGAACACGAGATGATCGCGTCCAGTGTCATGCGACGGCGCGGTTCATCCCCGCGCGAGCGGGGAACACTCGTTCCAGGATCTCGACGATGGCACTCTCGTCGGTTCATCCCCGCGCGAGCGGGGAACACTCTTCGCGCGCCAGGTAGGCGATCACGGTGCCCGGTTCATCCCCGCGCGAGCGGGGAACACTCGATGTCAGCGAGCAGCCGCTCCAGGTACGGCGGTTCATCCCCGCGCGAGCGGGGAACACGACTGCGCATGCACGGACTGACTGCCAACTCCACGGTTCATCCCCGCGCGAGCGGGGAACACTTTATCACCGATCAAATCGCCTGCGTCATTGACGGTTCATCCCCGCGCGAGCGGGGAACACGAAGTCGATCACCCCGAAAACCGCTGGTACCACGGTTCATCCCCGCGCGAGCGGGGAACACGTGATCCGTGTCCGCATCAACACCCTCGGCGGCGGTTCATCCCCGCGCGAGCGGGGAACACATCCTATCGACCCTAGTGGGCGCGATCGTCATCGGTTCATCCCCGCGCGAGCGGGGAACACTCGCACCGTGGTCACCGACGACGCGGGGGGCTACGGTTCATCCCCGCGCGAGCGGGGAACACGCGCGGCAGCGCATCGCATTCGTGTTCGATCACGGTTCATCCCCGCGCGAGCGGGGAACACCCGGTCTTGACCCGCTCCCACTGCGTCACGGCCGGTTCATCCCCGCGCGAGCGGGGAACACCGCCTCGTAGCCGGTGCGCAGTTCGGAGGCCTCGGTTCATCCCCGCGCGAGCGGGGAACACGCCGGTGCGTACCGTGCCGCCGAAACAGCAGGCGGTTCATCCCCGCGCGAGCGGGGAACACGTCCGAGTTCGACTCGATCATTCATGCCAAATCCGGTTCATCCCCGCGCGAGCGGGGAACACTGTTGCTGGCAGTACCCGGAAATGGTCCGCTGCGGTTCATCCCCGCGCGAGCGGGGAACACTCCCCATACACGGTGTTCGAGCTCCCCCACAACGGTTCATCCCCGCGCGAGCGGGGAACACCATATTCGTGTTCGGATATGACGAAACGACCGCGGTTCATCCCCGCGCGAGCGGGGAACACTCCTGCCGGATCAGCTCAAACCAGAACGTCAGCGGTTCATCCCCGCGCGAGCGGGGAACACGCAAATGAAATCGCGGCGTATTCGTTCGAGGTCGGTTCATCCCCGCGCGAGCGGGGAACACATGGATCTCAAGCTCGATGCGCACGCGGACCGCGGTTCATCCCCGCGCGAGCGGGGAACACCGGTGCAGCTCGTCGCCCGCCATTTCGATCGCCGGTTCATCCCCGCGCGAGCGGGGAACACCAATGGTCAGGTTATTGATGTCAATGTCCATGCGGTTCATCCCCGCGCGAGCGGGGAACACTTTTTGCACGGGACGCCCTCTTTCTGACCTGTCGGTTCATCCCCGCGCGAGCGGGGAACACTCGCGAGGGTATGCACGTTTGCTGATGCCGTACGGTTCATCCCCGCGCGAGCGGGGAACACCCAATCCTCGATGCTGGTGTCGTCGGCAAGGCCGGTTCATCCCCGCGCGAGCGGGGAACACGGTATGACGCGTTCTGTCGAGCTCAATGTCGACGGTTCATCCCCGCGCGAGCGGGGAACACGTGTTCCAGGTCTTTGATGCGGGCTTCAAGTTCGGTTCATCCCCGCGCGAGCGGGGAACACGGCGTGCATGATCAAGCGCCCGCGCCTGCCGGCGGTTCATCCCCGCGCGAGCGGGGAACACGCACTTCCAGCCAATCCGTTCCTTGCTGAGTTCGGTTCATCCCCGCGCGAGCGGGGAACACATTTGCGCATCCATGCCCGCCTTGCGCAGCAGCGGTTCATCCCCGCGCGAGCGGGGAACACCGCGTGCAAGTGCACCCTCCGCTCACGCATGACGGTTCATCCCCGCGCGAGCGGGGAACACGCGTGACCATGACGATGAGCGCCATATTTGCCCGGTTCATCCCCGCGCGAGCGGGGAACACGCTGCTGCACGACGACTGGTCGCCCTACGATCGCGGTTCATCCCCGCGCGAGCGGGGAACACAGATCGACACGATGTATCCGGACGAGGGCCCGCGGTTCATCCCCGCGCGAGCGGGGAACACCTGGCCACCGGTGTCGCGCTGCCGGTGATCAGCGGTTCATCCCCGCGCGAGCGGGGAACACGCTCGCAGCCAGCAACAACTCGTCAATCCCGACGGTTCATCCCCGCGCGAGCGGGGAACACGACGGGCTTGATGTTGAGCCGCTCGACTATGGGCGGTTCATCCCCGCGCGAGCGGGGAACACATGCAGACTGTGATCGACCGAAACGACCAAGACGGTTCATCCCCGCGCGAGCGGGGAACACTTGCCGACTCGCCGACGGCACCACCGCATTGCGCGGTTCATCCCCGCGCGAGCGGGGAACACGCCATGCGTGCAGGCAAAACCAATATCGAGCAGCGGTTCATCCCCGCGCGAGCGGGGAACACGTCAGCCGCAGCGTGCGCACACTGCGTAAAGCCGGTTCATCCCCGCGCGAGCGGGGAACACATCTCGCCGCGCAGTTGCTGCAGCGATCGCTGCGGTTCATCCCCGCGCGAGCGGGGAACACAGCTGCCCATCGACGACGCCATCGGCTACACGCGGTTCATCCCCGCGCGAGCGGGGAACACTTGCACACGCCCGGCTGCACCGCTGGCACTGCCGGTTCATCCCCGCGCGAGCGGGGAACACTCGGCAAAGCGCGGCGCGGCCTCGCCGCCTTGCGGTTCATCCCCGCGCGAGCGGGGAACACGTTGACCTCGGCGTCGCAGTCGATGGCCACCGCGGTTCATCCCCGCGCGAGCGGGGAACACCGCTGCTCGACGACACCAGCGAGATGGACGCGCGGTTCATCCCCGCGCGAGCGGGGAACACGCGACGCTTGCGCATGTAGTCGACACTGGCGACGGTTCATCCCCGCGCGAGCGGGGAACACATGCAGGCATCGCCCTGGCGGTGGTGCTCACACGGTTCATCCCCGCGCGAGCGGGGAACACGCAGTCGCGGCAGACGTAGGCTGCGTGGGTGACGGTTCATCCCCGCGCGAGCGGGGAACACGAAGTCGACGTTTTCGGGGTCGGCGTCGGGATCGGTTCATCCCCGCGCGAGCGGGGAACACTTGAAACCGAGCATTATTTCATCCGGAGCTGACGGTTCATCCCCGCGCGAGCGGGGAACACTGATGTCGTTCATGTTCTGCTCCTGCAGTGCGCGGTTCATCCCCGCGCGAGCGGGGAACACTTCGCCGGTGGTCTCGTCGACCTTGAGGGCTGCGGTTCATCCCCGCGCGAGCGGGGAACACTGCGATTGGTGGCGACGGCGCTGGGGTCGCCGCGGTTCATCCCCGCGCGAGCGGGGAACACTCGCGCGCGATGTTCTTTTGCGCGAGTTCGGCCGGTTCATCCCCGCGCGAGCGGGGAACACGAAGCCCCCCTCAGCGAAGCCGTCTGGGCCACCGGTTCATCCCCGCGCGAGCGGGGAACACGCAGCGCCGTTTGCCGGGCTGGATTGCCCGCTGCGGTTCATCCCCGCGCGAGCGGGGAACACACGAGGTGACCAAATGAGCACGGCCGTGGTGACGGTTCATCCCCGCGCGAGCGGGGAACACTTGTTAGCGGTCAAAAAATCTGCTCCGCACCTCGGTTCATCCCCGCGCGAGCGGGGAACACTTTCCAGGGGTAACTGCCCGTGGCCAAGCTGCACGGTTCATCCCCGCGCGAGCGGGGAACACGTGTTCGACGTAGAGCTGGCCGCCGGCGAAGTCGGTTCATCCCCGCGCGAGCGGGGAACACTCGGTGACCGCGATCAGTTGCAGCGCCTCGGGCGGTTCATCCCCGCGCGAGCGGGGAACACGTCGGTTGAGAGCGTGCGCACCGCAACCGCGATCGGTTCATCCCCGCGCGAGCGGGGAACACTTTGGCCGTGGCCGGCATGAATTGCGCCATCCCGGTTCATCCCCGCGCGAGCGGGGAACACCGCTATCACCCGGTGCGCGAAGCGCTCTCGGCCGGTTCATCCCCGCGCGAGCGGGGAACACTTCCCCCCCGGCGAGTCCCTGGTGTCGTCCTGCGGTTCATCCCCGCGCGAGCGGGGAACACCTACGCTTGCGCGGCTCGACTCTGGCGTCGCACGGTTCATCCCCGCGCGAGCGGGGAACACTATTCGGCGGTGCGGACGCATTCGATCAGTTCCGGTTCATCCCCGCGCGAGCGGGGAACACTTCAGTCAGCAGACGCAGAACGTGTTCGAGCGCGGTTCATCCCCGCGCGAGCGGGGAACACTGGATGTCGATCTGCTGGAGCGTTACGTTGAGCGGTTCATCCCCGCGCGAGCGGGGAACACGGGGTGAGGCGTAACCCGGACTGGCTGAGCGACGGTTCATCCCCGCGCGAGCGGGGAACACGGGCAGCGATCGGGATCGCCGCCGGCTGGCGACCGGTTCATCCCCGCGCGAGCGGGGAACACTTCGGACTGGATCAAAAATAGCACATCGCCAACGGTTCATCCCCGCGCGAGCGGGGAACACGGTACTCGAGGGGCCTGCGCCGTCGGGGCTGACGGTTCATCCCCGCGCGAGCGGGGAACACATAGTGACTAACAACTTCGGTAACCAGTGGCCCGGTTCATCCCCGCGCGAGCGGGGAACACACTTCCTCTATCTCCATGAAATAAAATGGGAAAAAGAGGAGGTCTAATTCTACCGACGATTTTAGATGCTATCGTAATTTATTCAATTGTTAAGGAGCGTCTTCCTTTGGCTCGGGGTGGAAGCTCACGAGGCGAACACCATCCCAGTCCGCCGGAATGCGGCGGTTGGGGCCGAGGGTTACGAATTCAAAGCCCGCTTCGTTGTTGGTACGCCATACCATCACCGCGTTGCCGTCCTCGATGCCCGCTTCGACCTGCTGCCAGACGTGTTCACGAACCTTCTTGGAGTAGTTTCCCACATACACCCCGGCACGTACTTCAAGCAGCCAGACCGCCAACCGACCGCGCAGGCGGGGAGGTGCGTTTTCAAGAACGATGACCAGCATCGCCGATGTTCTCCGGGTTCGCGATTGCGGAGCCGACGACGCCTTCGACGCTCTCTGGACGCTGGACTTCGCCCGCGGCGAGCATGGTTTCGATGTCGGGGATGATGCGTTCGAGCAGCTTCGTTTGTCGGAAGATGTCGCGGCAGGCCAGCCGCACTGCACGTTCCGGATTCGGTGGACTGGATGCCGCAACCTTGAATGCTGCCGGAACCACGGTCTCGAATTTGTAGATGTCGGCTACGTCATACACGAAAGACAGCGGTTTGCCCGTGTGGATGAAACCGACCGCTGGGGCATAACCGGCTGCCAGCACCGCCGCTTCAGTAACGCCATACAGGGCCGCCGTGGCCGAAGACAGGCAGCGATTGGGCAGATCGGAGACATCCCAGTCTTCGGGGTTGTAGTTGCGCCCCGCCCATTTCACACCAAACTTCTGCGCCAGCGCTTGGTAGGTCTTGCGTACCCGAACCCCTTCGATGCCGCGCAACTGATCGACGCTGCGTCGGGCGGGTGGCTCTTCGCCAAAGCGCATGGCGTACATCTTGCGCACCACCTTGAGCCGCAGATTCTCGTCCAACGCCAGGCGCGCTTGATACAGGAGGCGATCGGCGCGTGCACCGCCAGGTTGCCCCGAGGAGTACAGCCTGACGCCCGCTTCGCCGACCCATACCAGCAGCGTGCCTACACGTGCAGCAAGCGCCGCTGCCATGTGAGATACCCGTGTTCCCGGTTCGAGCATGATGCAGGCCACGCCACCGACCGGGATGTGGGTGAGTACCGGCCGTACCCGAAAGCCCTGCTGATCGACCACCACAAAGGCCCCGTCGACGACATCGATTTCCCCTTTCTCGACGAAGACGATGGACATGCGCTCTTTGATCGGGATGGGTTTGAGTGGTGGAAGCACGTGAATACCTCAACGTTCTCCGGCGGCATTCAGCGCCGCACGCACGGCTGAATCGCCCAGATAATGTCCAGAACTGCGCATCTGTTCGATCAAGGGGCGGATCGTTTGCAACTGCCCTCTGCGCTTGGCGAGCACCAACACACCAAGCGTACCGATGACCTTGAGTCCGAGTGCCCGCGCGTGCGTCACCGCCGCACGATCGTCCATCAACAGGCCGGCGCCAATTTCACGCGCCCGCGCAATCGCACTGGATTCGCCCGGATCCAGCGGACCGTCGTCCGTACTGACCTCATCTGGACAACGTCGGATGAGGCCTGATGAAAGTGCTTCCGCGATCCTCTGTGCGTCGGGTAAGTCGGGCCGGGCGAGGCATTCATCCAGCACCGTTGCGGTAACCTGAACGTCTGCAAACAACAACGGCAGCAAATCCAGACGATGAAGACGCCCAAGCGCAATCAGCGGCCCGGCATCGGCAACGACCACCGACAAACGTTCAGCCGAAGTCCGCAAGCTCCTGCTCCAGTTCGTCTGCGGTCGTCCGGATGACCGGGATGCCGTACCGACCGAGGAGGTCCACCATCTCGCTGACCGAGCGGCCTGCCATGCGAGCCGCTCGGCTCAGCGAGATACGCTCCTCATCGAACAGGTGAAGGGCCAGCGCGACCCCCACACCTTCCTTCAGCAAGGCGTCGTCGAAGGGCACGGCAACGAACACCGGCGTGCCGTGCTTGGTGACGACGGACAGCTTGCCGGCCTCAGCGCCCCGAATGAGTTCTCCGGTGCGCTCGCGAAGGTCTCGTACGGTAAAGGTTTCCATGATGGTGCTCGCGTTCAGTTGTGCCATCAAATGATAGAACAAATCACGTCGCAGGACGAACGAGCAGCAAACCGCAACCAAATGCCTTGGCACGCCCGATGCCGTTTGCAAGGGCGCTCGCGAAACGCTCGGCGTCGGTCACGACCAATTCGCCCGACAGGTCGACCGTGCTGAAACGCAGTTGGCCACGCTTGCCGCCATGTTGCGCGTAGGCTGCGACCGAGAGGGTCGATTCGTCGAGTGCAAACCCGTACTGTTCGGCACGGCTGGTGAGCCAGTCGGTACATGCGGTATGAACCAGTTCGTAGAGCGGCGGAGGTGGGTCTGGCTGTCCATCGCCTGTTGTCCGATCCGGCTTCCACGCCGTCCAGTTGGACAGGTCGCGCGCTGCGAGCAGACGCTTCTTTGCGTCCATGACGACATCGTGGCGCTTCGCACCTTTGTCGCCTGTTCGCGAAACCACCGGGTTGGCGCGTAACTCGAATCTCAGCCGTGTGCCGCTTGGTACTTGCGGTTGGTACTCGCGGCACTGAATCTGCCAGGCGTCTGAATCGGGTTCGGGTTTCCGCTGCGACACGACGTAGAAGCGGGGCAGGCCATCGGCATCCCGTCGGCGAAACAGGAAGTCCCGTTCCGTCCCCGCCGGCGCGGGGAAGAAGCGCCACAGCCATTGGTGTTCGCCATAGGCGCCACCCAACCATTCGTGTGCGGCGCGGCGCTCGAATCCGGGGCGAGGGGTGATCAAGCTGAAGTACACGTTCAGGCCTCCTTGCGGATCAGTGCCACATGCTCGCTGCGGTCGCCGAACTGCCACCCCTTGCGACGAAGCGGGCGATCCTTGCGGGTCACGGTAAGGTCGGGCGCAAGGCCGACGGTAATGCCTTGTCCCCAGGCAATGCGCTCGACCGGAGGCGGCAGTTCAAGCGATTTACTGCGCGCTGTACCGTTGAGCTTGGTGATTGCTTCGGTCAGGCGCTCCAGGTAGCTGTCGAACGCCTGATCCGCGCTGTCCGCCTCCATGATCTGCGGATGCAGCGGGGCGCCGGGTGGGCAGGCCTTGCGCCCGAGGTAAAGGACAAAGCGTGGCTTACGCAATGCGTCGGCGAGTCTTTCCAGCGGATAGGGGCAGCCCTCGCTTGCCTGGATGGCGACCAGAAAGACGGCATCCTGCCGATAGTCACGGGTGGATAGAATGGTGTTGAGGTCGTGCCGGGGGATGGCCAGTTCGTCACGCCGCGAGGCATGCGGGCGTTTTTTCAAGCTGGCCTGACTGGGCACCTGGGCGGTGTGATAGTCGCGCAGCAACGTGCCCGAAGATTGCACCCCTACTGCGTAGCCGTAGGCATCCCGCAGCGTGGCGTGGGCGGCTTCATCCTCGCGCCGCAGGCCGAGCGCCGCGCCCAGCAAGCCGACCAAGGCAGAAATGCCGGGGTAATCGTGGCTCGGCCGGTACTCTCCAACCGCGGTGTCACCCCACGCCGATAGCGGCGCCTGGAGTTGAAAGATGAGTAGTGGCATGGCTTCACTCCTGGGTGAAGCGGATCAGCTCATCCAGACTGCCCTCGCCGGTTTCGGCGTTGATCGCGTAGCGTGCATCCGCGCAGGTGCCATACACCTTGTCGAAATTGGTGCGACGCGTCTCGATGGCTTTCACCGCCTTCTCCAGCATGTCCTCGCCCTCGAAGGGTTTGACCGGCTTGAGAAAGGCCTGAGCGAGCGAGCGCGGTTGCTGGTCGCCCTTCTCGGCGAGCACATAGCTGGCGTAGGCGCGCGACGCGTGGCTGTTCTGCATGCCGGTGGGGCTGACCTTGGTGACCGCATGGATGAAGGCCTGGAGCGCCTTGTCCGCCAGCGTCTTGTCGCCGCCGAGGTTGTCCACGAGCAAGGCGCGGTCGATGCAGATGTAGAGATAGAACAGACCGGCACCGTAGCTGCGCTCGCCAATGTGTGCGGCACCCTTGTCGGTGAGACCACTATTGAGATCGTCGACCGCGCTGAAGTAGTCGTCTTCGACCGCGCTCTTGTGCACGGTGATGGCGTGTGCGACCTGGATGGCCGCATCAAAGTTGAACGCAGGGACCGACGCGAGCATTCTCCCGAACAATGCAATATCGATTGCAGTTGCTTCTTGAACGAGCAGCAATTCAGCAAGCTCGCGAGCCAGAGTGGCATTTCCCTTCTTCTTGTCGCTCGCTTTGTCCCGCTTTGCAACAGCCTTGACAACTTTTTCGGCAACCTCGTTGGAGGCCCCATCCTTGAGGTACTTACTCAGATCAACGATTAGTGCCTTTAGTCTCTCCTGTTCGACTGGTGAAACATGAACCAGTTGGCCGTTGAGCAGGGCCTTCTCCTCGTCGTTCTCATCTTCCTTTTCGGGTTCGCCGTAAGTTCTCTGCAAGATCATTGACCACTTCTTTGCTTCTTCGTCGGAAATGCCCTGTTCAAGCAACTTGGGGTAGATCCATTCGAGGCCGATCCGCTTTGTTCGCGTACCGAGCAGTGCCTGCCCTTCCGGCAGGAACGAAGCAAAGGTGTCCGACGTCCGCCATGCGCGCTTCTGGCTTTGCGAGGAGATCCGTAGCCGCAGCGCATCGCCCATCAAGGCCGTCTTGGGGCGGCCGGTGTCGTCGCGATTGAGATTGGAGGGGGGGTAGCTGGTCAGCACGTGCAGTTGAACGAAGCGGGACATGGGGTGTTCTCCTTGAGCGGAAAGGGTGAGGGAGTCGTGACGGAATCGGGGGAGTCAGTCGGCGCTGCGAGCGGGCCAGTCATAGGCGTAGGCCCACCGCTTCTTGCGGTCGTCACCCCAGAACAGGATGTCGTCGGCCAGTGCAATCACGTCCACGCGGTGCTCCATGATCGGCAGCACGCGCCGCAAACCCGCGAACAGGCTGTCGACATCGGGTGACTCCAGCAGGCGTGTGAAGCGCAACTCGCTGACCAGCGGCCTGTCCTCGCCGGGCGCCTTGTGGCTCATTGCCTTGGCGGGTGACCCCGGTTGATCCTGGGTGACATGCGCGAGCAGGCCGACAATGGCGGCGAGGCGGTCGTCGCGAGCGGAGACGCTGTTCGCGTTCCATCCGGCTGCCTGAAAGCGACGGTACAGGCGCTGATAAGGCGCACTCAGGGCGACGGCGGTAACGGTGGATGCGCGGCGCAGGATGGCGCGGCTGGCGCGGTCGTCTTCGAGCTTCTGCCACCAGTTGAGCAGAATCGTGCCGTAGGCGTTGTCGCGTGAGAATCGGTCGGACATGGGATCTCCTCAGACGTCTGCCGTCGCGGGCTTGCCGCGGCCGGCTGCGGGTTTGTCGGCGGCAGGCAGGCGTAGCACTTCGCGCATCTTCTTGCCGTTCAGGCTGTTCACCAGTTGCCGGTGGGCTTCGGCCACGCGCCGTGGCTTCTGTCGCTCGATGGGGCCCGCGCCGACGAAGGTGGTGTCGAACAAATCCAGGGCGGCGCTACGCAGGGCGTGGTGCCAGGCTTGCCGGCTTTCCAGCGTATCGGGGTCGGCACTCTCGTCCTGGCGGACTGTCTCGATGTACTGCTGAAGCTTCGAATAGAAGGCAGCCTCTGTACGAGCCCAAAAGTGGCTTTGAACATTCCAGAGAAACTGCTGGCTACGCGCCGCGGGCCATCGCTTTGTTTGCGATTCCGCGAACCATGCGTTCTTGACCGCGTCATTGAGATGGTCGGCCGCAACATCTGAGGCTTCGATGATTGTGGCGATAGCCGGAGCAAGCGTACCCAAGGCTGATTTGCTGCACTCGCCCAAAGCGTACAAAGGCAACGTGGACTCGTACCAACAGCGCGCTTTCATGTTGTCCATGTCGTAACCGAACGCCCATAGCCGAAGGGTTCCGCCCAGTTGCCGATGTCGTGACTCGATCGCGTGGGTGACGACACGTGCCGGCCGTTGCTTATTCTTGGCATTTGGCATGCCAAGCACCCATCCCAACCAGTGTCGGTAACCTATTCCTCCAGGCTGAGGATGAAGTGGCAGCCACTCGCCCTTTGTCTCGTACTGCGGTGAAAGAGGATGCTCCCAAGCACCTTTGTAATTGTGGCCATAGTTCTTGGCCGCAAACCTGCTGATCAGCTCGGAGGACTCCTGTCCGCACAAAGCGCAGATGCCGCGCTCCAGGTTGTCGAAATCAAAGCGAATGCGCCGAGGAGTTGCCCAGAACACGTGGTCGGGATGAACCTGCTCAGGATTTATCTCCCAGTGCTTGTCCCGCTGAAGGGTTCTGATATCGGCCAACCACGGAAAGCGGAAATGCTCCTGTGCCTTGTCTGCTCGCCCATTTCGTTCGAGGTGCAAGGGGCGATGTAAGACGTTCAGCCAGATGTTTGACCAAAGATCCCTATTCGATGCACTCAGGATAAGCGTCGTTAAGGGGCCGCCGCCTCGCAATCCAGTCCGATAGCCAGGACCACCCCCGGGCGCGTTCGTCTGAAGAGTGAATAGCCCCGCTGCAGCGCATATGGGGCATAGTGCTTCCACCTGTCCGCGCTTGACAAACAAATCCTTGTTCAGCTTGACAGTGTTGTCAGCGGGAGCATCGATAAGAAGCGCGCTGATCGGATAGGTCTCGGGAGAATCCTGCAATACGGTTGAGTCTTGCATGAAGCGCGGGCCGTCACCATCCAGTTTGAAGGCCTCGACCACGGGGGCAAACCAGTCGCGCAAGGTCTGAGCGTCGGGTGGAGTGGTGAGCAACTGCCTCCAAGCCGTCGGGCTCTCGATTGGCGCCGTCGTCTGCAGCAGGCCGATGGCGAACTGCATCAGTGCACCGTTGAAATCCGCGCGGTCGGCATCGAATGCGACGATGTCGGGGTCCGAAAGCTGCGTTGGTGCAATCCATCCGCGTGAGCCGTCCGTGCGGCGCACGGGCATCCATTGGTCTTCGATGAGGTTCATTCCTGCTCCTGTTCGAATCGTTCGGCGTCTTGCATCTGCTCCAGCCCACGGACAGGGTCATAGCGCCAGCGCAGTGGCCTCGAAGGCTTGTTTTCCTGTTCCATCGACAAGGCTGTGCCCGTCCAGCCTTCGGCGGTTTCCTGCAGCGCCAGCACGACCGACCATTTCCCCTTGTCCGGCAGCAGCGCCTCTGCGTCCTGCACCAACGGTTCTTTGGCGCCATCTACTTCCGGCACGCGCCGAGCAATCAGCCGTTCGGCCACTTTCACGCTACTGTAGGCCCAGGCGTGGCGCGGGTTCTGATGTTCAGCCCAGGGTCGCAGCCGGTCTCCGTCCCAGCGGGCCAGCAAGACGGTCATGCTTGCCTCGCCCAAGCGGGTGGGTGTCTTGGCTTCGCTCCACCAGTCGATGCCGCCGCGTAGGTATCCGTCAGCGATCTTGATGGTGTTCTGCTGCGCGACGCTGAGGTCGCTGAAGTAGGCGCCGTCGGCCTGGTTGGCGTTGGCCTGCAGGCCGGACGGGAGTTCGGCGCCTTCGCCAAACACACCTTCGATGAGCACACGGGCATCCTCTGGCATGGCGATGCGGCCTTGCTGAAGCGCTCGGGCGGTCAGCCACAGATGACCGTGATGGGGATAGACGGCGGCGGCTTTGGGAAAGGCCTGCTTGTACCAGTTTGCGGCAGGGGTTTCGCTCCAGGCCGGGCCGAGCACCCACAGGCAGGGCTGGCCGCGCTGGTCTGCAGCCTGCGGGTCGGCAAGCCGCGCGCCATCCCTGTCGCGCGGGTGGCGTTGCAGTCGGCCAGCGCGCTGGATCAGGCGGTCTATGGGGGCGAGATCTGAGATCACCATGTCCCAGTCCGCATCCAGAGATTGTTCGGCGACTTGCGAAGCGATCACCAGCCTGCCCGCGCGCAGGGCGGGTGTGCTCGATTTTCCGAAGTGCGTGAGAATGCGTTCCTCGGTGGCGAGCCGGTCCTGCAGGGCGAAGCGCGCGTGGAACACGATGAGGTGATCCGCGTCGAGTTCGTTCTCAAAGTGCGTGTGGGCTGCGAGGACGTCGGAGACCGTGTTGCGCATCCAGCACACGCATTTTCCTTGGGCGAGCGCCTGGCGGATGGCGCTCAGCACTTCGTGCTCGTCGGCGACGTAGCGAATCGCCACATCCCGGCAAACCGCCTCGCGCGCAACGATGGGCTCGAGGACGGCATTCGTTTGCCCCTCGTGCCAGGACGTTACTAGCGGAAAGTCTGGCGAAGAGGTGCGGGGCAGAGGGTCTGCACCGCGCCCGCGTGCAAAAGCATTAAACAGAGCATGCTTCATCTGATCGGGCAGGGTTGCCGACAGGAGAATGACGCTGCCACCGGCCAGGGCGTGGAAGGTCAGCACGGTTTCGAGCACGTGTTGCATGTAGGCATCGCACGCGTGCACCTCATCGACGATCAGCACCTTGCGGAACAGGCCCAGCAGACGCAGGGACTGGTGTTTGCTGTAAAGGGTGGCGAGCAAGACCTGATCAATGGTGCCGACGCCGGCCGGGGCAAGCAGCGCGCGCTTGGCGTGATCGGCAAGCCAGGCATTGCAGCGCGCGGTGGCGGTATCGTCTCGCTGTGCCGTGTCGTCTTCCTCCTGCCCGGCTGGCAGGACGGAATCGGCGAAGGCCTCGACCAGAGCGCGCTGTCCGTGTGCCAGAACGAGACTGGGATGGCCTTCGAACAGCTTGCGATAGACTTCCGCGATGCGCCCGTACATCGCGTTTGCCGTGGCCATGGTCGGCAGTGCGATGAAGAAGCCGTCGGCACAGCCGCTCGTCATCAGTCTGTGTGTGAGCATGACGGCCGCTTCGGTCTTGCCGGCGCCGGTGACATCCTCCAGCAGATGGATTTGCGGTGCGGATGTAAGAGGTGTGTCGATTGCCCACGCCTGCAGGGGAGAGGGCGTAGCGATCTCGGCGAACAGTTCGGCGAAACGGCGTTCGGTGCATCGCATCGGCAACACGCCGACGGCCTCGAGTGCCGTTTCGGCACGCTCTTGCGCTTCCTCCCAGTATTCCCGGAGTGGGATCGCCTCTGCTCGGTAGGGGAAGAACTCGGTATTCGAACCGATCCAGTCTGCGAGCACCGTGACGCCTGCAAACCACCACGCTAGATCCCGACTCCTCGATTCGAACGCCTCAGTTCCGAGCTTGGCATGTGCATTCTTGATTGCGTCCAGCGGGAACAGGATCCGAAGCTCGTCCAGGAAACCCTTGATCGCCGCAGTATCGGCCGGGCAAAAGTGGTGTCGCCAGTGCCCCCGGGAGTCAGGAGGTAAGCCATGGTGCCCCGTGCAGGCCCGCATCCACCAGCCGATACCGTCAAGCATGTCCTCGCTGTTCGGTCCGAACCAGCATTGATCGGCCGCTGGGTCCTTGAGGTGCTGATCCCAGATCAGCCAGCCCAACGTGTCGTGACGGACGACATAGGGTTTGCCGGGGTCGGCTTCGCGTCCTCGCAGGTATTGAAAGAGATCGGGGCGCTGCCCCTGGAATGATTCGGCGAATTTTCCGATGTCGTGAATGGCGAGGCAGAGAGCAATCCAGGATGAAAGCGCATGCCCCGACTCCAGGTGCAGCGATTGCGTAAAGAAATTACGCAACTTCGGTGAGCGCTGCAGCAGGGCCGCGCCGACCGCCGCGACGTCCAGGCAGTGATACGGCAGCAGGTGCAGATCGACGCCGTCGAGGTCGGCTGGACGGCTCTTTCCCCAGTAACTGAAATGTGTTGCATTCTTCATTTTCTCGCTCCCCGGCATTGTCCGACTGGAAAAGCCATGCGGCTTGGGTTGAACCAGCGCAGACCCGTTTCACTCTCTGGACGCAATGCGGATCGTATGATGCTAATCGATTGAACGATCTTGTGGTGAACTCAGAGGTGATTATGAACGCGTGATGGCTCATGGAGTGAGCCTGCCGTTCGAAGACCAGTATTTTCTTTGATGGATTCGGATCGTTGCCGGTGAAGCGGTGCCGACCAACCCTCCGGCAAGGGAGCAACCGGGGGTGATGAACGCCTCTGCCGATCTACGCCTGCCGGCTCAGCGCTCGAACAGACTCGCGACCAAGGTGCTGGCGGGCATCGGCCGCCCCAGCAGGAAGCCCTGAAAATGCTTGCAGCCGACGTTGCACAGCAGGGTGCGCTGGGGTTCGTGTTCGACGCCTTCGGCGATGACGCTCAGGCCGAGTGAATCGGCCACCGCGATGATGGCCTTGATGATGGCGAGGCTGTTGGGGTTGGCGGGAAGTTCGCCGACGAAGGAGCGGTCGATCTTCAGCTCGTCGAGCGGGAGACGCTCGAGGTAGGCCAGTGACGAGTATCCGGTGCCGAAATCATCGATGGAAAAGCGGATACCCTGCTGGCGCAGCAGGTTCATGCGGCGGGTGGCTTCTTCCATGTCGTCGAGCAGCAGCGACTCGGTGAGTTCCAGCGTGAGCCTGTGCGCCGGGGCACCGGTACGCTCGAGGGTGGCGATGACGCCGTCTACAAAGTCTGGATGGTACAACTGCTGCGCGCTGATGTTGACGGCAAGCGTCAGCCGCGCAGTGACCGGGCGCTGGGCCCACGAGGCAAGCTGCTCACAGGCCTCGCCGAGAATCCTCGCACCCAGCAGTGGCATCAGGCCGGCGCGTTCGGCGACCGGAATGAAGTCGTCTGGCCGGATGTCGCCCTTGAGCCGGTGATTCCAGCGCAGCAAGGCCTCGGCTCCGATCAGATGACCTTGCTCGTTGAACTGAGGCTGGTAGAGCAGGTGAAAGCCGTTGTCGCGAATTGCGTCGCGAATCTCGTCTTCGAGGCGCAGCCGGGAGGTGACGGCTTCCTGCATGGACGGATCGTAGAAGCGGATGCGTCCCTTGCCTTCGTGCTTGGACTCGTACATCGAAAGGTCGGCATGTTTGAGCAGGTCATCTACGGTGACCTGGTCGTCGTAGAACAGTACGACGCCGATGCTCGCGCTGCTGTGACGGGGCTCCTCGTCGAGGACGTAGGGTGCCTTGAGGGCGCGCAATGCCTTCTCGGCGACGGCTTGCGCTTCGCCACGCGCGGTGGCGGCGTCGCGGTTGAGTTGTTCGAGCATGATCACGAACTCATCGCCACCAAAGCGGGCTACGGTATCGGTTTCGCGAACGGCGTCGAGCAGTCGTCGCGCCGCTGCCTGCAGCAGGATATCTCCGTTGTGGTGACCGAGCAGGTCATTGATGTTCTTGAAGTCGTCGAGGTCGATGAACATCAGCGCACCGTGGTGGCCGGAGCGACCGCTGGCGACGAGCGCGCGCTCGAGTCGGTCGATGAGCAGGCGGCGATTGGGAAGGTGAGTGAGCGTGTCGTAGAAGGCGAGCGTGTGGATTTCCTCTTCGTTGCGCTTGCGTGCGGTGATGTCGGTAACCGCTGCGACATAGTGCGTGACGTGGCCCAGCGCGTCGCGCACGGCGTTGATGGTGAGCATGGCGGGATACACTTCACCATTCTTGCGACGATCCCAGATCTCGCCGCTCCACACTCCGGTCCGGGCGATGCTGCGCCACATCTCGCGGTAGAAGGCGCGATCGTGGCGCCCCGAGGAAAGCTTGCTGGTGCGTTCCCCGATGAGCTCGTCTTCGGTGTAGCCGCTGATGGCACAGAATGCCTTGTTGACCTTGAGGAAGCGGCTCCGGGTGTCGGCGATCGCCATGCCCTGCTGTGACTCAAAGGCGATGGCGGCGATGCGGCGTTCCTCGTCCGCTGCGACGCGCTCGGAGATGTCGCGGGCGATGAAGAGCGCAGCGCGGCGCCCGTCGATGGGTGTGTCGAGTCGCTTGCAGCGGCCTTCAAAATGACGAGTCTGGCCATCCAGCGTCTTCATCGGATACTCGATGGTCTGGATCTGGTTCTGCTGAATCGCGTCGCGTACGATGGTCATGAAGCGTTCGGCTTCGGTCGGCGCGAGGGCGTCGTGAATGGATTTACCGATCAGGTGCACGGCGTCAACATGCAGCAGTTTTTCGTCTGAGGAGAGTACTTCCAGATAGCGGCCATCTTCGTCGACCAGCAGCATGACGTCGGGGATGGAGTCGGTGATCGCGCGCAGTCGAGCCTCGCTGTGTGCCAGCGCGTCCTGTGTGCGTAAACGGTTGTCCAGGTCTTCGAGCAGGATGCCCAGCAGTGCGGTGGTGAGCGTGAGAATGATGACGTAGGGGAGGGCGAGTTCGCCGAAGATCTGTGCCGCATGAACGGCTGGCAGTTGGGTGAACAGGCCGATTGCGACGAGATGAACGAGCGCTCCGAGCGCCAGGTAGTGCAGAGGGCCGCGACCGATCCAGCCTCGCGTGTGGGCGTGCCGGTACAGCATGCCGAAAGTGACTGAGGCGAACACCACTGCGACGCCCACTGCCGCGCCGCCGCCGCCCAGCCATGCACGGTACGTAGCGGCGATCAATGCGGCCACCACTGCGGTGAGGGCCGTGCCAAACAGGCCGGCCATGGCCAGCACGGCCGAGCGCGCGTCGAAGATCACCCCTTCATCGACGGTGATTGGCATGCTCATGCCAATGATGCAGATGCCGCCGAAGATGGTGCCGGCGACGAACTCCTCCGCGCGCCGCCTGCCCGGCCAGGCACGCGTGTTGAGCCCGATGAGCAGGGTCAGGGCGAGCAGCAGCGCGGCGCCGCGCGCGAGCTCGAGGAGTATCGTCGTGCTCAAGGCGGTCGCCCCGACCAACCGAACCAGACGGGAACGAACACGACAAGCAGCAGTACCAGCAGCAGCGTCGCGAGATACGGCAGAATCGCGCGGGTAATGCGCTCCAGCCCGAGGTTGGTGACTGAAGACGCCACGTACAGGTTGATCGCGACTGGCGGAGTGATCATGCCGATTGCCAGGCCGACCACGATGATGAGACCGAAATGGACGAGATCGATGCCTAGCGCGACGACCAGCGGCAGGAACACCGGTGTCAGGATGATCAGCGCCGCCGCGGTCTCGATGAATATACCGGTGAGCAGGATCAGCAGCATGATCAGCAACAGCACGACGTAGATGTTCGACGAAATCGACAGCACGGCATTGGCGATCGTCGACGGAATGTTCCAGTTTGCCATCGCCCAGCTCAGAATGGCCGAGGTCGAGATCACGAACATGATCACGCCGGTGGTGATGACCGAACGCACCATGATTCGATAGACCTCGCGCAGGGTCAGGTCACGGTAGATGAACAGGGAGACGAAAAGGGCGTAGTTCACTGCCACCACGGCAGCTTCGCTGGGTGTGAACACGCCGGAGAAGATGCCGCCGAGAATGATTACCGGCGTCATCAGCCCCCACGCTGCGGCGCGAAACGTGCGAGCGATGGTTCGCAGCGAGAAAGGCGTGCCACGGGGATAGTCACGGCGCCAGGCCTGATGGATTGCGATCGCCATGAGCCCCAGGCCCATCAGGATGCCGGGAAGAAAACCATTGAGAAACAGCTGCGAAACCGACTGGCCGGCGATCACCGCGTAGATGATCATCGGCACCGAAGGCGGGATCACGACGCCGATGGTGCCACTTGCGGCGATCAGCGCCGCTGCCGACCCCTCGTCATAGCCCTTGCGCTTGAGTTCCGGCACCAGGCTCGCACCGACCGCGGCGGTCGTTGCAGCGCCAGAGCCCGAGATTGCCGCGAAGAACATGCCCGCAAGCACCGATACGACCGACAGCCCGCCTTTCAGGAAACCAAGGGCCGCGTCGGCGAGGTTGATCAGTTTCTCGCTGACCTTGCCTTGCGCCATCAGGTCGCCTGCAAGGATGAAAAACGGGATGGCGATGAGGGCGAAGGAATCCAGGCCGGCGAACATGCGTTGCGCGGCGAGCATCAACGGCATGCCGTCGCCGTGCAGCGCGGCAATGGTGCTCGCACCGATGACCACCGCCACCGGTACGCCGAGCAGCAAGAACGCGAAAAACAGAATGAACAGCAACAGGGTCACGGCGATGATTCCCTACGAGCGGTGAGGGCTTCACGTTCGGCGTCACGGGCTCGTTCGAAGAACAGTTCGAGCAGGTCGAGCAGTGTGTAGTACAGCATCACCGCGGCGGAAAACGGAATCACCGAATATATCCATGGCATCGGAATGCGCAGCGAGGCGGACACCTGAAAGCCCTGCAGCTTCATGTATTGCACCCCGACCCCAATCAGCACCGCGAAGAACGCGATGGCGACCAGGGCGGCCAGTGCACGGCACAACTGGCGCAGGCGTGAAGGAAGCATCTCGATCAGGAATCCGACGGCGATGTGCCGCCCACGCTGCCAGGCCAGCGCGGCACCGAGAAAACTGGTCCATACCAGCAGGTACCGGGCAAGCTCTTCGGACCAGCTCAGCGCGGAAAACCAGACCCGGGCAACGATCTGTGCCGAGATCACGGCGATCATCGCGGCGAGCGTGCAAAATGCCGCTCGCTGGATGATCGCGTCGGTGATTCGCTCGATGTACTTGAGCGCGCGAAACACGGCAGTGTGCGCGTTCAGTTCAAGGATTGGCGAATCCGCTTCAGGTAGTCACCGAAACGGGATTCGTACTTCGTGTAAACGGGTTCGACCGCGGCCTGAAACGCGCTGACATCCGGGGATTCGACGATCTGCATGCCGGCCGCGCGCAAGTCCGCGAGTTGCTCTTCCTGCATCTGCGCGTTCATTGCCCGACCATGCTCGGCGGCTTCCTGTGCGGCCGTGTGAATCACTTCCCGTGCAGGCTCGGGCAGACGGTTCCAGCGGTTGAGACCCATCACGAAGATCGCCGGTGCGTAGGTGTGCCGGGTAAAGGACATGTGTCCCTGGGTTTCGTGCAGCTTGAACGAATGTACTACATTGACCGGGTTCTCCTGTCCATCGATGGTCCCCTGCTGCATTGCGGTAAGGGCCTCGGTCCATGCCATCGGCACGGCGTTGGCACCCAGCGCGCGGAAGGTGTCGATGTAGACCGGATTCTCCATGACGCGGATCTTCATCCCCTGCAGGTCGGACGGTGCATTGACCGGCTTCTGGCTGTTGGTGAGATTACGAAAACCGCGCTCGGCGTATGCCAGCCCCTTCAGGTTCACGCGTTCGAGCTTGCCGAGCAGCTCTTGTCCGATCGGGCCATCGAGCACTGCATAGGCATCTTCAGGGGTTGGAAACAGGAAGGGCAACTCGAACACCGCCATCTCCTCGACGAAGTTGGCGACCGGGCCGTTGGTGATCACACCCATGTCGACCGTGCCGATCTGCATGCCTTCGAGCAGGGTGCGTTCATCGCCGAGCACGGCGTTGGGAAACAACTCGACGGTGATCTTGCCGCCGCTACGCTCTTCGACCAGTTCCTTGAAGCGGACAGCCGACAGATGGAACCCGTCGCGTTCATTGACCACATGGGCGAGCCGCAGATTGACCGCACTCATGTCCGCAAACGGGTCGGCGCCTGCCGTACCGGCGAACAGGGCACTCGCCGCAATCAAGCAGCCGGTCAGGGTCGAGCGAAGTTTATTGTGCATTGTTTTCTCCTCGTGCTGTTGTTGTCGATCGTGGGGGCGACGCACCGCGGGGCCGATCGGATCGGGCACCCGGGTGCGATCGCGTCGCCCGATTCTACAGCGCTTCGCCTCATCCCGGCGGTGACTCGAAAGCCGGGTTGCGCAAGGCGGGAGAAGGTGCAGGCGCAAGGGCGCGCAGTCCTGGGCACCCGAAGAGGGATCGCCCCAGCGAGGAGAACGGATGTTGCACGAACGCGATGTCGCGACATCGGATCAGCCGGAACGGGGCGGTTCCGGGCGGTTCAGGATATTGTCGAAGTACAGGTCAAGCATTGCGTTGCCTTCGTCCTGGATCTCGAAACGTGCTGGAGAACGCAGCCAGGACAGGAAGATACCGTGCATCAGCGCGAACAGTGAAAGTGACGCAATGCGCGGTGTCACGCCGGGTTTGAGCAATCCCAGTTCGCGTGCGTGTTCGAAATGGACGATCCCCTCGGCCAGCTTGTCGTCGTCGATCTTGAGCGTCTGGCCGAAGTTTGGATTGTGCTCACCGATCAGTTCGCACCGCGTCAGAAAGATGGCGTTGACGTTGCGAAACGTCTGGTCCGTGGCGAGCCGCCGCAATGCGCAGCGACAGGCGCTACGAATCTGTTCCACCGGGTTGTCCTCCGCGCCCGGTTCAGCGCGCCGCATCAGCTCGCTCAGCGGGAGGTCGGTGCGCTCGCGCATGGCCAGCAGCAGGTCTTCCTTGTTCTTGAAGTGCCAGTACACGGCGCCGCGCGTCACCCCGGCTTCGCGGGCGATCTGTTCCAGCGTTGCGGCGCTGACGCCCTTGTCGAGAAACACCGTCTCGGCGGCGTCGAGAATCGACTCGCGTGTCGCCTGTGCTTCTTCCTTGGTCTTTCTTGCCATGATTTCCTGTCGTTGGCGTTGTCCGGCTTTCGCTGTCCGGCTTCAGCTCGAAGCCGGCAACCGCGCATTCTCGAATGCGTCGCTTTCGTTCCATCCGCCCCCGAGCGCCTTGAACAGACCGGCGGTGGCGGTCAGGCGCTGGCTGATGGCTTCGGTATGCGCCAGCTCGGCGTTCAGCAGCGCACGCTGGGCATCGAGCAACTCGACCATGCCGATCAAACCTTCGCGATAGCGCAATTCTGCCAGCTTCTGGGTATGCGCCAGTGCGGAAACCTGCTCACGTGTGGCTTCCACCCGGGCGGCACGGGTGTCAACCAGGGTCAGTGCGTCGCGAACCTCGACGAAGGCGGAGCGCACGATGGCGTCGTGGCGGATCTCGGTCTGACGGAGTTGCGCCGTGGCAGCGTCCACCCGGGCGCGATTGCGTCCGAAGTCGAACAGCGGTGCGGTCAGCGCACCGCCAATACTCCAGGTCTCGGCCGAGGATGAAAACAGGTTGTCGATCTGGAGGGCACCGGCGCCGAGCAGCATGCTGAGGTTGATGCGGGGCAGGCGCGCCGTGCGGGCCACCTCCACGCTGGCCGCTGCCGCGTGCAGCGTGGCTTCGGAGGCGCGCAGGTCGGGACGACGCAACAGCAGTTCGGACGGCAGCACGGTTGGAACGCCTTGCGGCTGATCGATGTCCTCGAGCCACCCGGGGGCGACCGACGCCGTGCTGAAAAGCTCCGCCGGACTGAGCCCGATCAGCACTGCCAGCGCGCTTTCCAGCGTGCGCACGCGTTCGATGCGTTGCGGAATCTGAGCGCGAATCGTCGCCAGCTCGGAGCGTGACTGGCTCAGCACCAGCTCGTCGGTTTCGCCCCCCTCGAAACGAATCTGTTCCAGGCGGAACGCTGCCTCGCGCGCGGCCAGCGTGCGCTCGGTGATGTCGAGCTGGCGCTCGGCGGCGCGCAGATTGAAATACGTACTGACGACGTCGCTGACAACAGCAAGCCGGATCGCGTCGCGTGCGTACCGGCTTTCGTTCAGCAGGGCCTCGGCAGCGGCGCGTTCGTTGGCGAGCCGGCCCCACAGGTCGATCTCGTAGCCCAGCAGGCCGGCCAGGGAGTAACTGCCGACCGGGCTGGTACGTTCCCCGAGACCGAGCACTTCGCCGGACTGTCGGGCGCGGGCCGCTTCGGCCTGGACGCCAATCGACGGCATCTGCTCGGCCCGGGCAAGCCCAAGTTGGGCGCGGGCCGCCTCGATGCGCGCGAGCTGCAGGCGAATGTCGCTGTTGCCGGCTTGCGCCAGTGCGACCAGACGATCCAGCTCCGGATCGCCAAAGCGGTGCCACCAGTCGCTCCAGTGCGTCGAATCGGTCACAGGGGCGCTTTCGTCCTCGGGGGCTGGGGGCGCGCCATCTTGTGCGGCACTCAACGCAGAGTGGGTAGGCCACGCGTCGGGTAGCGCGCTGACCGGTGCCCGGTAGTCCGGACCGGTGGCGCAAGCCGACAGCAGCAGTGCCGACAGTAGCGGCAACAGGATCGGAGCGGGCTTAGGCATTGCGTACCTCTTCATTGGCAACCGCGTCACGCCTGGCGCGACCGGAGAAGTCCTCGAGCAGTTTGTAGATCATCGGTACGAACAGCAGGGCCAGCGTGCTCGCGGCGATCATTCCGCCGACGACCACGGTGCCGATCTCCTGCCGGCTGGCGGCGCCAGCGCCGGTGGCGAACACCAGCGGCAGGGTGCCGATGATGAAGGTCGACGCGGTCATCATGATGGCCCGGAAGCGCTGTTGCGCGGCGGTGGCGGCGGCTTCGAAGGCAGTCATTCCGGCGGCGCGGTTCTGTGCGGCAAACTCGACGATCAGGATCGCGTTCTTCGCCGCCAGACCGATGAGCACCAGCAGGCCAACCTGAAAGTAGATGTCGTTGGGATAGCCCGAGAACCACACCGCGAGCACCGCGCCGAGCACCGCAAACGGCACGGCCGAGGCCACGGCCAGCGGCAGGGTCCAGCGCTCGTACTGCGCGGCGAGGATCAGGAACACCATTAGCAGACCCAGACCGAAGGCCGCGCCACCGGCACCCGCGGCCGCGTCGAGCTGATACGCCTCGCCGATCCAGCCGATGGTGATGTCACGCCCCAGTTCGGCCAGCGCGACTTCATCCATGGCCTGCTTGGCCTGGCCGCTGGTATAGCCGGGTGCCGGATCGCCCATCACCTTTGCGGCGGTGAACAGGTTGTAGCGGTTCATGATGTCGGCGTCGGCGGTGCGCTCGAGCACCACCAGCGAGCTCAGTGGCACCATCTCGCCGTTCTGCGAGCGCACGAAGACGCGCCGCAAGTCTTCCGGCTGGCTGCGGAACTCGCCTTCGGACTGCAGGTTGACCTGCCAGTTGCGACCGGCCAGCGTGAAGTCGTTGACGTACAACGAGCCGAAGGTGCTCTGCATGGTCTCGAAGATCTGGTTGATCGGGACGCCCAGCGCGCGCGCCTGCTCGCGATCGACTTCGGCGTGGTAGCGGGGGATGCCAGCGTCCAGCGTGGCACGTACGTTGACCAGCTCCGGCCGCTGGTTGGCGGCGGCGGCGAAGCGGCCGGCCAGGGCGGCGAGCTCGCCCGGGCTGATGTCACCCCGGTACTGCAGATAGCCTTCGACCCCGCCGGTCAGCGACAGGCCCATGATCGGCGGGGGCGTGAACGAGAAGATGCTGGCTTCGTCGATGCCCATGCCGATGCCCATGATGCGTCCGGTCATCGAGGCGGCGTCCTGCCCCGGCGCGGTGCGTTCGTCCCAGCTGGCGAGGTTGACGAAGCCGACCCCGGCATTGGTGCGCAGCGCCCCGGCGATGATGTCGAAGCCGGCAAACGAGGTGAAGTCCTGCACCTCATCAAGCCCGATCAGCTGTTCGGCGAGACGATCGCGTACAGCCTCGGCGCGCGGCAGCGAGGCCGTTGCCGGCAGCTGGAACACGGCCAGGGCCACCCCCTGGTCTTCCGGCGGCACGAGGCCGCTGGGCAAGCGGTCGAGCAGCGCCACCGCGCCGGCGATCACGCCGACGAAGAGCAGCATGCCAATGACGGTGTGGCGCAGCAGGAAGCGCACCGTGCCGACAAAGGCCGCCGTGATCGCGTCGAATACGCGGTTGAAGAGGCGAAACGGCAGGGCGACGTCCTTGGGCTCCTTGTCGAGCAGGATGGCGCACATCGCCGGTGTCAGGGTCACCGCGACCACCCCGGAGACCACCACCGACACGGCGATGGTCACCGCGAACTGGCGGTACAGCTCGCCCGACAGGCCGCCGAGAAACACCACGGGCGCGAACACCGCGACCAGCACCAGCGTGGACGAGATCACCGCGCCCGACACCTGTTGCATGGTCTCAATGGAGGCTTCGCGAGCCTTCATGCCTTTCTCGTGCATCAGGCGTTCGACGTTTTCCATCACGATGATGGCGTTGTCTACGACGATGCCGATCGCCAGCACCAGCCCGAACAGGGTCAGCAGATTGACCGAGAAGCCGAACAGCTGCATGCCGGCGAAGGTGCCGATCAGCGAGATCGGGATCGCCGCCACCGGGATCAGGGTCGCGCGCAGATGCTGCAGGAACAGGAAGGTGACGATCACCACCAGGCCCACCGCGACCAGCAGGGTGATCAGGACCTCGCGGATCGAGACTTCGACGAATTCGGTGGTGTCGTAGGGAATGCCGTACTCGAGTCCGGGTGGAAAGCGCTCGGCCATGCTGGTGAGCGTCTCTTTCACCGCCTCGGCGGTGGACAAGGCGTTTGCACCGGGTTGCAGATACACGCCCATCGGCACCGCGGCGCGGCCATTGTAGGTGGCCGAGAACGCGTAATTGACCGAACCCAGCTCGGCGCGCGCAACGTCACCCAGGCGCAGCGCGCCACCGCCTTCGTCGGCACGCAGGATGATGTTCTCGAACTCCTCGACCGTGCGTAGCTGGCCGCGTGTGGTGACCGCGAAGGTGAATGCCTGGCCCGGCGGAGCGGGCTCGGCGCCAAGGCTGCCGGCGGCGAACTGCGCATTCTGCTCGCGCAGCGCTGCGGCCACGTCCGATGGTGTCAGGCCATACTGCGCCAGCATGTCCGGCCGCAGCCAGATTCGCATCGAGTAGTCCTGTGCGCCGAACAACGAGGCATCGCCGACGCCGGGCAGGCGCACCAGCTCGTCGAGTACGTTGAGCAGGGCATAATTGCTGATCTCAAGCGTATTCATGCTGCCATCGGGGGACGACAGCACCGGCACCATCAGGATGTTGGTCGATCGTGCCTCGACGCGCACACCCTGATCGCGCACGCGCTGCGGCAGACGGGCCATTGCCGCCTGTACGCGGTTATTGACGTTGATCGCCGCCTGATCGGGGTCGGTGCCGATCTCGAAGGTCACCGTGATACGCACGCTGCCCGAGTCGGTGCTGGTCGATTCGAGATACAGCATGTTGTCGACCCCGTTGATCTCCTGCTCCAGCGGAGCGGCGACCGAGCCAGCGATCACCTGCGCGCTGGCGCCGGGGTAGGTCGCGGTGACGACGATCTGGGGCGGAACCACGTCGGGATACTGTTCCACCGGCAGCACCCGTAGGGTGACGAGGCCGGCCAGCACGATGATGATGGAGATGACCGACGAGAATATCGGCCGGTCGATGAAGAAGCGCAACATCAGCGTGCCTCCCCGTTGCCGCCATCACGGTCGTTGCCGTTGCGTGGCACCACCGTCATGCCGTCGCGGACCGCGACCTGGCCGTTGACGACGATGCGGTCGCCATCGCGAAGCCCCTCCACGATGACCTGCTGCCCGTCCGCAACCGGGCCGAGCCGTACCGGTCGGGCATGGGCGGTGTGGTCGGCGTCGACGACGAATACCACCGGGCCGCCCGGACTCTGGGCGACGGCAACGGGCGGAATGCGGGCGGCCTGGTCGTGCCGTTGCAACGGCAACCGCACGCGTACAAACAGGCCGGGGGCGACCAGCCGATCGGGGTTGGGGAAGATCGCGCGTGCGGAAACCGTGCCGGTCGAGGGATCGATGGACGTATCGGTAAAGTCGATCTCGCCCTCGCGCTCATAGAGGGATCCATCGGCGAACACCAGTTGCGCGGGGATGGGTTGCGCGTTCGAACCTTCACGGCTGATCCGGCGCAGCAACTCCTGCGCTGCGCGGTCATTGTGGGGCAGGGCGAACAGCACGTGTACCGGGTCGAGGCGGGTAATCGTCGCCAGCAAGGTGCCGCGTTCGATCAGGCTGCCTTCGGGCACGCTTTCGAGTCCGGTGGTGCCGTCCAGGGGGGCGCGCACCTCGGTGTACTCCAGATTCAGTCTCGCCTGCGCGACGCTGGCCTCGGCAAGGGCCACCTGGGCCTGGGCCAGTTCGCGTTGCGACACGGCATGGTCGCGTTCGCGTTCGCTGACCGCGTTCTGTTCATACAGGCCGCTGAGTCGGCGCCATTCCCGTTCGGCCTGATTCAGGCTTGCCCTGGCGTTGGCCAGCTCGGCTTCGGCACGCCGCAAAGCGATCTGGTAGGGCGCGCGTTCGATGCGGAACATCGGTGTTCCGGCTTCGATTGCGCGGCCTTCCACAAACAGGCGCTCCTCGAGAATACCCGCGACCTGAGCGCGCACCTCGACCTCGCGGGCGCCGCGCACGCGGCCGGAGAAATCACCGAATATCTGAACGGGCTTGAGGGTTACGGTTTCAAGGGTGACCGCCGGTGGCGGCATGCCGCCACCGGGTGGCGCGCCGCTCTGTTCGTTGGTGTCGCAGGCGGTCAGCGCCAGCACGGACGCGGCGAGCAGTGGCAAGGCGCGCCGGGAGAGTGGAAAGCGGGCGTTCATGTTGTTGTAGCCTCGGTTGGGAGCGTGCAAGAAGGTTATTATACATGCACGAAGGTATGTATGTGCAACCGCACATGCAACATGGGCATTGGACGCTGTGTCGGATTGTCGGCAACAGGGATACGCAGCGAGCAAAGGGCGGCAGGTTGAGGGGGCAGGTTGATTGTGGCGATGAGCTGCGGGCAACCGTTGGCCGGGGAGGCGCAGGGTGTGCGCGAAACACGTGCCAATCAACTGTTGACGCCGTCCGAGGCAAGCCCTAGAATGCGCGTCTTCTTGCGTTGGGGCGGTTAGCTCAGCGGTAGAGCACTGCCTTCACACGGCAGGGGTCACTGGTTCGATCCCAGTACCGCCCACCAACAAAGAGAAAACTCTTGAAACCCGCATGGCTATTGGCTTTGCGGGTTTTTTGTTTGAGCTCTCGCATAATCAAGAACTTGCGCATGGTGGTTGATCGTCAACCCAGGCCGCCGGACAACCGATCACTAGATGGTGTGCGTCACTTGTACTAACATGCAGCGGTTGATTGAATTGCATGAGGTGTTGCCATGACGGCCGTCACATCGTCGCCTTCCGCCCGCTCCGCCCGGCTTGGGCTGCGCGCCACCCCCGAACAAGAGAGGATTCTGCGTCGGGCCGCCGAGGTGGCTCACAAGTCGTTGACGGACTTCATTCTCGACAGCGCTTGCCTTGCGGCCGAGCAGACTCTGCTTGATCAACGATTGTTCATTGTCTCGGGCAGCCAGTACCAGGCCTTGATGGATCTGCTGGATGGCCCTGAACAGGCCAACGAGGGTTTGCGTGATTTGTATGCCCGTAAGGCGCCCTGGGACACGAAGTGACGCTGCGAGCCCCCGAGCCACTGACCGCGCAGCATCGGCTGGAGGGTTTCGATTGTGGCAAGCCCGCGCTGAACGACTGGCTTTTGCGCCACGCCCGCCTGGCACAGGGCAGTGGCTCGGCCAAGACCTTCGTCGTTGCCGAGGACGATGGCCGTGTGGTGGGCTACTTCAGCCTGACCGTGGGGCAGGTCGATACACTGGAAGCTCCCGAGCGCATTCGCAAGGGGATGGGGCAGTATCCACTGCCAGTGGTGATCCTGGCGAGACTCGCCGTCTCGGTGGGGGATCAGGGGCGAGGTATCGGTGCTGGTCTGTTGCGGGATGCGATTCGCCGCACGCTGCTGATTGCCGAGCAGGCCGGTATCCGTGCGATGCTGACGCACCCCATCAATCAGGCAGCGGCGCAATTCTACACCCGGTTCGGGTTCATCGCATCGCCGCTGCGCGAGCAGCAATTGCTGCTGCTCTTGAAGGACGCCCGTCGCATCGGCGGTTGGTCATCCGGCCCGTGAAGCTGTGCAACACCTTTCAGGACACCGCTCTCGAAGAGGTCCGGCCATATTGCGCCAGTAGCCGTTGGTGGTGATGATACTGGGCGGTCGGGTCGAAGCGGTCGAAGAGCCGCCGCTGGCGGGCTTGTTGCGATGGCACGATACTGGCGAGAATCGAGCGGCGCTCGTTCTCGATCTCGTGAAGCATGCTTTCGGTGACGAAGGTGTGAAGAGTTGGCGCATAGGTGCCGTCGGCCGTGCGCGTGTGATAAGTCAGCTCGGCGGGGAGCAGGTCTTCGGTGAGGTGGCTCTTCATGGTGGCGTGTTCCCGGTATTCGTTTTGATCGATTCTTGTCGGGCGAGCGGTCACGGACGGTCTTGTCGACGTTGCGCTGCCGTTTTCAATGACCGAACATGTCCGGAATGATTCCCACGCACCCGTGGTAAATAAGTGTAAATGCATAGCCGGAGCTTGCCTGCAGTGCGCTTTCCGGCAATACAGGAGACAATGAATGCACTATCCCCATCTTCTCGCTCCGGTACAGGTCGCGGGCATGACGCTGCCCAACCGCATGGTGATGGGCGCGATGCACACGCGGCTGGAAACACTGGATCGTCCGCTGGAGCGGCTGGCCCGGTTTTACGCCACGCGCGCGGAGGGTGAGGTCGGCCTCATCCTCACCGGCGGCTATTCGCCGACGCCGGAAGGCGTGCTGGACGAGAGTGGACTCTGTCTCGACAGCGAAACGCAGCTCGACGACCATCGCCCGATCACCGAGGCCGTGCATCAGGCGGGGGGGCGCATCGCATTGCAGATCCTGCATGCGGGGCGTTATGCGCGCACCGAGCGCTGTGTCGCGCCATCCCCGGGCAAGGCGCGGATCAACGTGTTCTCGCCGCGGGTATTGAGTACCGCCGAGGTCTGGGCGCTGGTCGACAGCTTCGCCACAACCGCGACGCTAGCTCGGGCGGCGGGGTATGACGGGGTCGAGGTGATGGGTTCGGAAGGGTATCTGATCACCCAGTTCACCGCTGCCATCACCAACCACCGCGATGACGAGTTCGGTGGTAGTTTCGAGCATCGGATCCGCTTTCCGGTGGAGATCGTCAAGGCCATTCGCGCCCGTGTCGACCGGCGATTCATGATCATGTACCGCATCTCCGCCATCGACCTGATGGAAGGCGGCATGACCGGCGCCGAGGTCGCCGAGCTTGCGCGGCGCATCGAGGCGGCCGGCGCGGACGTGATCAATACCGGCATTGGCTGGCACGAGTCGCGTGTGCCCACGATTGCGGCCGCGGTGCCGCGGGCGGCCTGGATGGCCGCGGTGCGCAACGTCAAGCAGGCCGTGACAATTCCGGTGATGGCGTCCAACCGCATCAACGACCCCGAGGTGGCCGAGACCATCATCGCCTCCGGCGCCGCCGACCTGGTGTCGATGGCGCGCCCGCTGCTCGCCGATCCGGACTTCGCGCGCAAGGTGCGGCTCGGTCGCGCCGCGGAGATCAACACCTGCATTGCCTGTAACCAGGCTTGCCTCGATCACATCTTCACCGCGCGGGCCGCCACCTGTCTGGTCAATCCGCAGGCGGGGCGGGAGCTGGAGCTGGTGTCGAAGCCGGCCGCCACGCGTCGCCGCATTGCCGTCGTCGGGGGTGGGCCGGCCGGAATGGCGTTTGCCGTGACCGCCGCAGAACGGGGGCACGCGATCACGCTGTTCGAAGCCGATGAGGCGCTCGGCGGGCAGCTCAACCTGGCGCGTAAGGTGCCCGGCAAGACCGAGTTCAATGAGTTGATCCGATACTACCGGACGATGCTGGACAAGCGCGGTGTCATGGTGCGGCTGGGCACGGCGGCGACCGTCGCCGAACTGTCCGGCGGGGACTTCGACGAGATCGTGATCGCGACCGGGGTACGGCCTCACGTTCCCGATATTCCCGGCGTCGACCATGCCAGCGTCGTCAGTTATGTTGAGGTCCTGAGCGGGCGGGTGGTCCCCGGCAACAGGGTGGCCATCATCGGTGCGGGTGGCATTGGCTTTGACGTGGCCGAGTATCTCGCCGGCAGCGAGGCGGAAGCGCTGCGGCCGGAGGCCTTCCTCCACGCCTGGGGGGTGGATGCCACCATCGAGGCGGCCGGCGGGCTGTTACCCGACGAGCCCGCATACCGCGCGCCGCGCACCGTCCATCTGTTTCAGCGCAAGGCGGAATCGCCCGGTCGCACACTTGGCAAGACCACCGGCTGGATCCTCAAGGCGAAGCTGCGCAAGGCCGGGGTGTCGCTGCTCGCCGGGGTGCGCTACGAGCGGATCGACGATGCGGGCCTGCACTACACGGTCGACGGCCAGACGCGGGTGTTGCCCGTCGATCACGTGGTACTTTGCGCAGGTCAGCGATCGAATCGCGATCTTCATGACCGGCTCGAGCAGGCTGGCTGTACCGTGCATTGCATCGGCGGTGCCGATGTGGCGGCCGAACTCGATGCCCAGCGGGCCATCGACCAGGCGACGCGTCTGGCGTTGGCGATCTGATCCTTTGCGGAGAATCCGGTTTGAGTGACACCACGCTGCCCGTCGGGCTGATGATGATCCACGGCAACGCTTCCGAGTCGCTGCGCGACGTGCTCATCGGTTGTGTGCAACGGTATCCGCTGCGACCGCTGGAGCAGGAAGTCGTGCTGGTGCAGAGCAATGGTATCGGGCAATGGCTCAAGCTCGCGCTCGCCGCTGACCCGGCCGACGGTGGTTGCGGTATTGCCGCCGCGACGGTGTTCTCGTTTCCGGCGCGTTTCGTGTGGGAGGTGTATCGCGCGGTGCTGGGGCCGGAGTCGATTCCGGAGTCGTCCCCGTACGACAAGAGTGCGCTGGCGTGGCGGCTGATGCGCGTGTTGCCCGAGCTGCTGGGCGAGCCTGTGTTCCAGCCATTGCGCCGCTTTCTGAGCGAAGACGCCGATTCGCGCAAGCGCTTCCAGCTCGCCCATTGTCTGGCCGACCTGTATGACCAGTATCAGGTGTATCGCGCCGACTGGTTGCAGCGCTGGGTCGGCGGCGAAGACGTGATCGTCGATGCCCGTGGCGGCGTGCACGCGCTACCGCCCGAGCAGCGCTGGCAGGCCGAGTTGTGGCGGCGCCTGCGGGCCGATGTCGCCGCGCGGATGCCACGCGACGAGGCCGTTGGCGGCGGACGTGCCGCAGTGCATGCGGCGTTCCTCGAGCGTGCCGCCGCGCTGCGCGACGCGCCGCGGCCGACTGGTGTGCCGCGTCGGGTGTCGGTGTTCGGTATCTCGGCGATGCCGCGCCAGACCCTGGAGGTGCTCGCCGCGATCGCGCAGTGGGCCCAGGTGCTGGTGTTCGTCCACAACCCGTGCCAGCACTACTGGGCCGACATCGTCTCGGATCATGATCTGCTGCGCCCCCGAGGCGGTCGCGGTGGCCGGCAGCCACGCAAGCAGGGTGCGCCGGCCGTGCTGGCCGAGGACGAACTGCATCTCCACGCGCATCCGCTGCTCGCGGCGTGGGGCAAGCAAGGACGCGACTGCATGGCCATGCTCGAGGAGTTCGACGATCCCGAGGTGCGCGCGCGTCAGCAAAGCGGGTTCGGTGACAGCCTGCGCATCGACTGCTTCGTCTCTTCCGGCGGGAATACGTTGCTGCAACGCATTCAGGACGACATTCTGGATCTGGTGTCCACGCACGAGATCGGCGAGCGCCGGCTGGAGGTCGATCCCGACGAGGACCGATCGATCCGCTTTCACGTCGCCCATGGTGCCCAGCGCGAAGTCGAGATCCTGCAGGATCAGTTGCTCGCCGCCTTCGACGCCGATCCGACCCTGCGTCCGCGCGACGTCATCGTGATGGTGCCGGACATCGACGCCTATGCACCGCACATCCGCGCGGTGTTCGGGGTGCCGGCGCGTGATGATCCACGCCACATCCCGTTCAGCGTCGCCGACCAGACACGTCGTCATCACGACCCGTTGCTCAACGCGGTTTCGTTGCTGCTCGACCTGCCGCGCTCGCGCGTGACCGCGAGCAACGTGCTCGATCTGCTCGAGGTCCCGGCACTGCGACGGCGCTTCGGGTTCGTGGACACCGACCTGCCGCTGGTGCAACGCTGGATTCGTGCTGCCAACGTGCGCTGGGGTCTGCATGGCGAACATCGCGCCAGTCTCGACCTGCCACGAGTCGATGCGAACGCGGCTTCCAATTCCTGGCTGTTCGGGCTGCGTCGCATGTTGTTGGGCTATGCGCTCGGCTTCGATGCGGCGGCCTGGCATGGTATCGAGCCGCTGGGTGAGGTCGGTGGACTCGATGCCGCGCGGCTCGGTCCGCTGGTGGCCTTGCTGGCACGCATCGAAGCGTGGTGGCAATGCCTTTCGACCGAGGCGGACGTGGTCACCTGGTGTGATCGCCTGCGCCGCCTGAAGCAGGACTTCTTTGATGTCGAGGAAGCCGACGAAGCCTATCTGTTCGCCCGTCTCGACAGCGTGCTCGAGCAATGGCAGCGCGATTGCGAGCAGGCCGGCGTCGACGAAGCCCTGCCGCTGTCGGTGGTTGCGGAACACTGGCTGTCGGGTGTCGACGCGGGCGGGCTGTCACAGCGCTTCTTCGCCGGCGCGGTGACCTTTGCCACGCTGATGCCGATGCGGGCGATCCCGTTCCGCCAGGTCTGCCTGCTGGGCATGAATGACGGTGACTATCCGCGCGGTCGCGAGCCGCTGGATTTCGACCTGATGAGCCGCGAATACCGCCCTGGCGACCGTTCCCGGCGCGACGACGATCGCTACCTGTTCCTCGAAGCCCTGTTGTCGGCGCGCGAGCGCTTGTACATCTCATGGGTGGGACGCAGCATCACCGACAACAGCGAACGTCCGCCATCGGTGCTGGTCGGTCAGTTGCGTGATCACATCCGCGCGGGATGGCGGCTGGGCGGCGCGGCGGGTACCGGTTGCGGTGGCGACGATGATGGCGGTGTGGGCGTCGAAGCCGTTGCGCCGGACCGGGTTGCGCTCGTCTCGTCTGCTGCGACCTCGGGCGAGACCCTGCTTGCCGCGATCACCTGGGAGCATCCCCTGCAGCCGTTCAGCGCGCGCTACTTTCCACCGGGGGACGCGGGGCAGGCGCGGGCGCTGTTTACCTATGCGCACGAATGGCGTGCGGGATTCGACACCCTCGCGCATGGCGAAAGTCTTCATCGCACAGCGCTGTTGCCGCCGCAAGCGCGCGAGGAGCCGGTGTCGCTGGCTGAGCTCATCGCCTTCGTCGAAGACCCGGTCAAGGCCTTCTTTCGCCAGCGGCTGGGCGTGGATTTCCGCGTGGACGAGGGCGCCGGTGACGACATCGAGCCCTTCGAGCTCGATGGCCTGGAACGCTGGCGTCTGCAGGACGAGCTGATCGCGCTGCAGGCCGACGCCATCGGACGCGCGCAATCGCTGGCGGAAGTGGGTGAGAAGGGCGTCGAAGGCATGCAACGGCGCGGGGATCTTGCCGAGGGCGCGCTCGGCGAGCGTCAGGCAAGCGTGTTGCTGGAACCGATGGAGACGTTGTTCGAGCACTACGGCAAGGCGCTCGCGCGCTGGCCACATGCGTTCGAGCGCGAGATCGAACTGCGCTTCGAATGCACCGATGACGCCGGCGAAAACATCGAACTGGTGGACTGGCTCGGTGGCCTGCGCGGTGGTCCCGCCGATCCGGACGGCGGGGGGGGGGGCAACGACGCTGTCAAGGGCGGCGATGAGGGCGGCGATGAGGGCGTTGCCACCGGACGAGAATCGAACGATCTGCCGCCTCACCTCCTGCCTGGGGCGGAGGCGCTGGCCAGCGTGGTGCTGTCGAGCACCGATCTGGTCGACAGGAATGGCAAGTATCGGCGCGAGAAGTTGATCGCTCACTGGGTGCGTCACCTTGCGTTTCAGGTGGCAGTCGGTCCGGTGACCACCTCCGTGATGAGCAAGAAGGGGGTGGTCACCCTCGAGCCGGTCGAGCGCGTCGAAGCGCGCGGACACCTCGAGACCCTGCTGCGCTTGCGGGAACGGGGGCTGCGCGAGCCGTTGCCGCTGGCCGTGCGTTCGGCGTTTGCGATGCTGGTCGCGGGCGGCACCGGTGCCATCGATGCCGCGGCGCTGGAGGCGGCACGCAAGACATTCTACGGAAGCGAGGGGGACGGCGAGGTGGACCGCAACCCCTGGCTCGCGCGAGCATGGCCGGACTTCGAGCAGATGATCGCGGTGCCGGCATCGAACGGCGTTGGAGAACGTGGCGACGGCGGGACGTCGACGGCGGGTGCTGGGCGCGGCATTCCTTCCGGCACGCCGGTAGCGATGGACGCAGCGGTCGTTGCTGAAGCGGTCATCGATGAAGCGGTTGTCGATGAAGCGGGCGAACGGCCGGAAGGCTTTGACGCCAGCGATTCGCCAGCGCAGAACAGTGCGTTCGTGCACCTGGCGATGCGCATGCTGCGACCGCTGCACCTCGCGATCCCGGCCGCGAAGAGCGGCACCCGGGGCGGCAGCAAGGGCGGGAAGGAGAAATGATGGCGCAAACCACCCCTCACTCGCAGTTGCTCGATCCGCTGCGCTTTCCGCTTCTTGGCAGCCGACTGATCGAAGCCAGCGCGGGGACCGGCAAAACCTACACCATTGCCGCGTTGTATGTGCGGCTGGTGCTCGGCCACGGTGGCGCGTGCGAGAGCGACGCGCATGAGACGCGCGGCGACGTGCGCGAGGCGCGCAGCGACGTGCGCGGGCCCGCGCAGGCGGAGCTGTTTCCGACGGAGGCAAGGTCAACAGAGCTGCCGTTGGCCGAAACGACGGCATCCGTGCTCAGTCCCCGGCAACCGTCGGAGATCCTCGTCGTGACCTTCACCGACGCCGCCACCAAGGAGCTGCGCGAGCGTATTCGTGCCCGGCTTGCGGAGGCCGCCGAGGCGTTTCGTGCCGCCGTGCAGGCCGCGGCGGAGGGCTCCGCTCACCCGGCAGAAGCGATCGAGGACGAATTCCTGCGCGCCTTGTGCGCCGAGTATCCCACCGGGCAATGGGCCGGCAAGGCGCGCCTGCTGCAACGCGCCGCCGAGTCGATGGACGAAGCGGCGGTGTCCACCATCCACGCCTGGTGCAAGCGCATGCTGCGCGAACATGCTTTCGACAGCGGCAGCCTGCTCGACCAGCGGCTGGAGACCAGCCATGATGAACTGCTGACCGAAGTCGTGCGTGATTACTGGCGCACCTTCGTGATGCCACTCGACCGCGCCGCCATCGACGTCATCCTGCGCAAATGGAGTGGGCCGGACGCATTGGGCGCGGCCTTGCGCGCGCTGCTGCCCCACGTTCAGCGCATTGCCGGCGCGCACTCTCCCGGAGAGACCGTTGCCGACTGGCTGCGGGAACGACAGGCCTTGCTGGAGCCGCTGCACCACAGCGGCGCGCACTGGGCGGAGCAATTGCGCCAGCTGCTGCAGCAAGCGATCGCGGCCAAGGCGGTGGATGGCCGCAAGATCCAGCCGCGCTACTACGAACCCTGGCTGACCCGCCTCGAAGCCTGGTGCGCGCAACCGTTGACCGCCGAGGAGCCCTTGCTGGACACGGGCTGGAAACGTCTGACGCCGGATGGGCTGGGCGAGGCATGGAAGAACGGCACGCCCCCGGCGCATCCCGCGCTCGCAGAGATCGCCCGCGTGCGGAGCGCGCTCGATGCCTTGCCCGGCACTGAAGAGCCGGTGCTGTGCCATGCCGTGCACTGGGTCGCGGTGCGGTTTGCGACCGAAAAGAACCGGCGCGCGGAGATGGGCTTTGACGACTTGCTCACCCGGCTTGCCGATGCGCTCGACAGTGAGCAGGGCGCGGTGCTGGCGGCACGTATTCGCGAGAAGTTTCCGGTGGCGCTGATCGACGAGTTCCAGGACACCGATCCGGTGCAATACCGCAGCTTTGATGCCGTGTATCGCGTGCGCGACCCGCATCCGGGCACCGCGCTGATCCTCATCGGCGATCCCAAACAGGCGATCTATGCCTTTCGTGGCGCTGACATCCACACTTATCTGCAGGCGCGTCGCGATTGTGAAGGGCGCTTGTACACGCTGGACCGCAATTTTCGCTCCACGCATGCGATGGTCGACGCAGTCAATCGCTGCTTTGCGCAGGCCGAGGCGCGGGAAGAGGGGCGGGGCGCGTTCCTGTTCAGAGACGGCGACGGCACGTCGCTGCCGTTCTTTCCGGTGCGCGCGCGTGGCCGTGACGACGTGCTGCACGTAGACGGTGCATCGCCGCCGGCGCTGACCACCTGGTGGTTGCCGCCGAATGAGGATGGCAGCGCGTTGACGGGCGGCGAGGCCGTGCGCCAACTGGCCGAAGCCTGCGCCACCGACCTCGTGCACTGGCTCAATCTGGGGCAATGCGGACGGGCGGGCTTCGTCGATGCTGGCGGAACGGGCTTGGGCCCGGGTACCGGCTTGCTGAGGCCGTTGCGTCCGCGCGATACCGTGGTGCTGGTCAACACCGGCCGTGAGGCCGCGGCCATCCGCGCCGCGCTGGCACGTCGTGGCGTGCGCAGCGTGTATCTGTCGGATCGCGATTCGGTCTTCGTCACACCGCAGGCGGTGGAGATGTTGCACTGGCTCACCGCATGCGCCGAACCCGACGATGCGAGCCGGGTGCGCAGCGCGCTGGCGACGGCGACGCTGGGGCTGGACTGGGCTGCGCTCGACGCGCTCCGCCACGACGAGAACGTCTGGGAGTCGCGCGTGATGCAGTTTCGCGGCTATCGCGACACTTGGCGGCGCGAGGGCGTGCTGCCGATGCTGCGCCGCCTGCTCCATGACTTTGGCGTACCGGCGCGTCTGCTCGATCCGCGACGCCCTGGTCGCGACGGTGAGCGCGTGCTGACCAACCTGCTGCACCTGGCCGAACTGCTGCAACGCGCGGCCGGTGTGCTCGACGGTGAACACGCGCTGCTGCGTCACCTCGCGGAGCAGATGCGCGCCGAGGCCGAGGGCGTCGTCAGCGGCGACGACACCCGCCAGCTGCGTCTCGAGAGCGACGACGACCTGGTGCGCGTGATCACCGTGCACAAATCCAAGGGGCTCGAGTATCCGCTGGTGTTCATGCCGTTCGCGCATACGTTTCGCGCGGTCACCGCGAAAACCATGCCGCTCAAGCTCCATGATGGAACGGGCGCCTTGCAGGTGTGCATTGCCGGTGACGACGAGCAGATCGCCCGCGCCGACGACGAGCGTCTGGGCGAGGATCTGCGCAAGCTCTACGTCGCGTTGACGCGGGCGCGTCACGTGATGCGGGTCGGACTGGCGCCGGTCGACAAGCTCGAGCGCAGCGCCTTCGGCTATCTGCTCGCGGCCGGCGCCGAGATCGCCCCGGACGGGCTGGAGACGGCCTTGCGGCAACTGGCCGGCGAGTGCGAGGCGATCGAGGTGGCGCGCGCACCGGAGGTCAATGAACAGCACTTTGCCGCGCGGGACGCCGTGCCCGCGTGGGGCCCGGCGCGCGCGATGCGACGCGCGGTGGGGGAGCATTGGTGGATTGCGAGCTATTCGGCGATCGCGCGTCTGGCCGATCCATCGGTGGGTGCCGTTTCGGTTGCGGATACGGCACAGGCCAGCGAACCGGAAACGGCGGACGAGGATGTCTTTCACGAGGCCTACACCGCGTCGCGGTCCTTGCCGACTGCCGTGGTGGCGGGTACCCCGTTCGGCATCGGTGCCGCAGAAGATGGCGTGGCCGATATCGAGTCCGACATTGCCGCACCGACCGCGACCGCGGGCGAGGGCAGCGAGGCCTTGCGCACGCTCCACGGCTTTCCGCGCGGGGCCGAAGCCGGAACCCTGCTCCATGATCTGCTCGAGACCGCCGCCGACCAAGGCTTTGCCCGTGTCGCGGACGACCCCGCGTGCATGGCGCAGACCATTGCGCGGCGCTGCAGGGCGCATGGCTGGGATGACTGGGGAGCAAGCCTGGAGGCCTGGTTGCCGGCGTTCCTGCGCCGCCGCCTGGTGTTGACGGATTCGACCGGAGCGCAAGACGAGGCGGTCGTCCTCGCCGCGCTGGATAGCGTCTTGCCCGAAATGGAGTTCTGGATTGCCGCCCGCGCGGTGCGTACGCAGGACATCGATCGCCTGGTCCGGGCGCATACGCTGGACGGCATCGACCGCCCCGAACTGACCCCGATGCGCCTCAACGGCATGCTCAAGGGCTTCATCGACCTGATCTTCGAACATCGGGGAAAATATTACGTGGCCGACTACAAATCGAATCACCTCGGCGAAGACGACAGCGCCTATACCCATGACGCGATGCGCGCGAGCATCGCCGCCAAGCGCTACGACCTGCAATACGTGCTCTACCTGCTGGCGCTTCACCGCCTGCTCAGGGCGCGCCTGCCGGACTACGACTACGACACCCATGTCGGTGGCGCCGTCTACCTGTTTCTGCGGGGCGGCGCGGCGGTGACCGGTGGCGTGCATTTCGAGCGCCCGCCACGCCTGCTGATCGAAACCCTGGATGCGTGGTTTTCCGGTTCTTCGGCCGCGTCGACCCTGGATCATCACGAGCTCATTGGCGAAGCGGAGGTGAAGACATGATCCCCTGCATCCCCGTGGATGCGCGGGGTGGGCCGGTTTCGGCTTGGGGCGGCGATCCCTTGCGCGATCGTGCAGCCGCCGAATCCCTGCTCGCGCGCTGGGTGGAGCGGGGCTGGCTGCGTACGCTGGATGCGGCCTTTGCCGGCCTGTTGTGGCGCGAAGTCCCCGATGCCGATCCGCGCGTAATCCTCGCCGCAGCGCTGGCCAGCCACCAGCTCGGTCGCGGACATGTCTGCCTGGACTTGCACGCCACGCTCGACAACCCCGCGTTTGCCCTCTCGCTGCCACCGGAAGGCGGCGCGGCAGGCGGGTCGGTGCGTGATCTGCGGGGTGAGGTTTTTCGTGGGCTGACGGCGGAAGCCTGGCGGACGGTGCTCAAGCAAAGCGAAGAGCTGGTTGCCGACCACGCCCCGGGCGGCGAGCACACCTCCGACAGCCGGCCGCTGGTGCTGGTCGGCCTGCGCGTCTACCTCAGGCGGTACTGGGACTACGAACAGCGTGTCGCCGAAGGCGTGCGAGCGCGTCTCGACGCATCGTCCGCGATTGCGGCACAACTCCCGCTGGACACGACGCGCAAGCTGCTGGACGTGCTTTTTCCCGCTCCCGAGGCGGAAGCCGTGACGACGGACTGGCAGCGGGTTGCCTGCGCGCTGGCGGCGCGTTCGGCGTTCGGCATCATCACCGGCGGGCCGGGCACCGGCAAGACCACCACTGTGGTGAAACTGCTCGCATTGTTGCAGGCGCTCGCACTGGGCGCTGCGGGTGGCGACGACGCTGCCGGAGCAGGGGCCTCGATCCACGCCGCCCGTCCGCTGCGTATCCGCCTGGCCGCCCCGACCGGCAAGGCGGCTGCCCGCCTCAATGAATCGATTGCCAATGCCATCGCCAGGCTGCCGTTCGAGGCGCTGGAGCGATCCGTCGTTTCCGGGACGAATCGTGCCGTTGAGCCCGATCGTGGCGAGAATGCGGATGCACGCCTGGCCGCTCGCCTGAGGGCATCGATTCCGACGCGCGTCACCACCTTGCACCGCCTGCTCGGCAGTCGCCCCGGCAGCCGGCGGTTCAGGCACGACGCGCGCAATCCGCTGGCGCTGGATGTGCTGGTCATCGATGAAGCCTCGATGGTCGATCTGGAGATGATGGCCGCAGTGCTTGCCGCCTTGCCCGCAGGTGGGCGCCTGATCCTGCTGGGCGACAAGGACCAGCTGGCGTCGGTCGAGGCGGGGTCCGTACTCGGTGAGCTGTGTCACCGCGCCGAGGCCGGACACTATGCACACGACACCGCCGACTGGCTGACGCGTGCCTGTGCCGCTGCGTTGCCGCCGGGGTTGATCGACACCGATGGCGACAGGCTGGACCAGGGCATCGCCATGCTGCGCACGAGCTTCCGCTTCGATGCGGCGAGTGGCATCGGCCGCCTGGCTACCGCGGTCAACGCCGGAGACACCGCACATGCCCTGGCGGTGCTCGCCGAGGGCGCGGGTGACCTGCGCCGGGAGCGCATCGACGAATCCGCCCACGCGGCGTTTCGCGCCATGGTGCTCGAAGGCGAAACGTCCGAAGTGGCGCCCCGGTCGACGGGCGATCGCGGGGCGGACTTAGGGGTCGATTCTGGACCGGAATCGGGGCAGGACTCCGGGCAGGACTCCGGGCTGGATTCCGAGCCTGAAGCGGCGCTGCAATCCACCGTGGAACCCGCCTCGGTGCTTGCCACGGAAGCCGCGGCATCGGCCGGGCCGGCCGAGGTGCCACCACGCCACGGCTACCGGCATTACCTCGAAACCCTGCTCCGGTCCCGACCCGCCGCCGAGGCGCCGCTGGCCGAATTCGACGCCTGGGCGTCGCGGGTATTGCGCGCGCACCGGGGATTTCAGGTGTTGTGCGCGCTGCGCACCGGTCCGTGGGGCGTGGAGGGGCTCAATCAACGCATCGCCACGGTGTTGCATCAGGCCGGCCTGATTCAGGAGACCCAGGGTTGGTACCTCGGGCGGCCGGTGCTGGTGACGCAGAATGACTACACCCTCGGGTTGATGAATGGCGATGTCGGCATCACGCTGGCGCGTCCGGACCCGAATGGCGGAGAATGGAAGCTGCGCGTCGCGTTCGAAGCCGGCGACGGCAGCGGCGCGATCAAGTGGGTCCTGCCCAGCCGCCTGCAGGCCGTCGACACGGTGTTTGCGCTGACGGTGCACAAGTCGCAGGGGTCAGAGTTCGAGCACGCCGCGCTGGCGCTGCCCGAGCGCGCGAGTCCGATCCTGACACGCGAGCTGTTGTACACCGGGATCACGCGAGCGCGCAGTTACCTGACGTTGATCACGCCGGCAGGCGACGATTTGCTGGACGAGGTCATCCGCCGCCGCGTGCTGCGTTCCAGTGGTCTGCTCGCCGCCTTGCGAGGCGAAGCATGACGGTTGTGCCGCGTCGGGCCAAGTCGAACCAAACTGACCCGGCAGTTAGCGTTTGCGCAGGCTGATCCAGCAGATCCACTGCCCGCAGGCGTTGCGCGCCCCGCGTCGGCTGCCATGCCAGGGGCCATCGGTGCAAAGGCCGGTGGCGTCGGCATCGTCGAGCAGGGTTTCGTCGCCATCGGGGCCGCGGTGACGCGGTCCGTCCCAGCGTTTGCAGGTCGGGCAACGTTCCGGTTCGGCGCGCACGGCCATGGCTACATGCCGAAATAGCGTCCGGGGCGGTGATTGACCGCGATCACCAGGTTGAACGCGAACGCCCCCAGGATCGACAGCCCCACCAGCAGCGGTGACACCCAGGCAAACGCGGCGGCAAGAATGAGTCCGTCCGCGGCCATCTGGATGTGGCCGGCACGCCAGCCCTTGCGGCGTTGCAGCAGCAACGCGACGATGCCGATGCCGCCGAGGCTGGCGTGGTGGCGGATCAGCATCAGCATGCCCGCGCCAGCGAGCAGGCCCCCCATGATGGCGGCGAACACCGGATCGAGCCGATCGATGACGATGAGCATCGGCAGGACCTCGGTGAATAGCGACAGCAGTGCCACTGCAACAAAGGTCTTGAGCGTGAATTCGAGGCCCATCGCGTGCAGCGCGATGGCGTAGAACGGCACGCTGATGACGAAATACACCAGCCCGAAGGCCAGGTCGGTAGCGTAATGCACGAGCAGTGCGATACCGGCCGTGCCCCCGGTGAGCAGCCCCGCATGACGCAGCAGCACCACTGACAGGGCCACGAACAGCGTGCCGGCGATCAGCGCCTGTGCATCCTCGATCAGGCTGTGGCGAAGTGAAACTCCAGGAGCGGACATGGGCGGGTGAAAGGCTCAGAGGTCGATCACGAGCAAGGACACCATGCGCACGCCGTCGCCCTCTGGAAGCAGTACACATTCCCAACGGCCTTCGACCATTTCACCGAGCGTATCGCGTACCTGTGCGGAAACCTCGACCCGAATCGTGCCGTTGGGCATTTCTTCGACCGGCCATTCGTCGGCCGGCGCCACATCGGTGGTGTCAGGGGATTCGAGCGTGGCCACCCACGCTTCGTGGCAGGCACGGCGTGACAACGTGGCGCGATCCTCACCCGCTTCGGCAACGGTGCTCGCCGCCGGCGGGGGCGCCTCGCTTCCGCATCCGGACAGGATCAGCGCGGAGGTCAGAATGGGGATCAACAGCGGGACGAAACGAATCAGCGGTTGGGGCATCGGCAGGGATCCGAACGGGATACTGTGGGCAACAATGCGCCTCATTGTATTGGGTTTTGGTGTTTTTTTCATGGGGTCCGGCGGGGTTTGTCGGGCCGCGTTGGAATCTTCCCGTTCCGTGCGGCTTCGGTCACCCGGACGATGAAGTCCGTCTTGGCCCGCGCATAGGCGACGCGGTCGTCGGGATGCGTCTCGAGAATGCTGCGTTTGAGGTGCGCGTACTCTTGTGCCAGATCGGGGTTTGCGATCAGCGCATCACGGAACAGCAATCGCTCCCAGTCGGGCGAGTTGGCCGTCAACATGTGAATGTGATGGGTGCGCAGTCCGTGGCGGTCACGCTTGATGAACCATGCGTACTCGGGGCGCAGCGGATCATGCCAGGAAGGTCGCCAGAAGTACTCGTAGCCCTGGGACTGCAGAATTGGCGCGATGCATTGGTGGACCAAGTCCAGCGACGGAACCTCGACCAGCATGTCGATGATGGGCTTGGCGGCCAGGCCGGGCACCGCAGTGCTGCCGAAATGTTCGATCCTGCCGATCGAGTCTCGAGGCAGGGATGACCTCAGATGGTGGCTTTCAGCTTCGAAAAGCCGTGCCCATCGTGGGTCGTGGTTGACGATGCGGACGCGTTCGCCGAGGGCCCGCGTCACCGAACTGGATTCGCGCATGAAAACGGCATGAACTCTGCATGGTTGATCCCGTCATTCTACGCTTCCCGAGGCGCGGTGTCGTCAGGCGGGATCGACCGTGCCGGGACCAGGACGCTGCACGCCTTCCGGTGACGACAGTGACAGCATATCCTTACGGAATGCGACGGCCGGCTCGAAAGGCGGTAATATCGGGGTCCGAATGGCAAGAGGCGATGATTTCCATGCCAGCATGGTGGCCGGGGTCGGGAGGATGGATGGCGAAGTCTGAAGCGCGTGCGGACCACGCATGTCACATCGGCGGGCGTTCCGAACAGCAGGATCGCGTCGCCCGCTTCGCGCGCCGGGATGGAGGCAGCCACCTGCTGGTCGTGGCTGATGGCATGGGTGGGCACGAAGGAGGGGCGCTTGCCGCCGAGGCGGTAGTGGAGGTTGCCGAACGGCTTTGGGTCGAGTGTGACGGGATGCCGCGCGATCCGCGGGTGTTTCTGGATATGCTCTGCAATCGCGCCCACCACCGGATCCGGGAACTCGGGGCACGGCTGGGGGCGATGCCCATGTCCACGGTCGCGGCCCTGTTCGTGACGCCGGAGCGGGCGTGGTGGGTACATGTCGGTGACAGCCGGGTGTATGGAGTCTGCGGTGGCAGCCTGTTGTTCTGTACCGAGGACCATACGCTCGTGCACAACCTGGTACGTACCGGCAAGCTCGACGAAGCCGGCCGAAACGCACATCCCGAGCGCCACAAGCTGTTGCGCGGGCTCGGCGCCGAAGGAGAACTGCGGCCCACGCATGGGCAGATGCGCATGCGGCCAGGGTTGGGGTTTCTGTTGTGTACCGACGGCTTCTGGTCGCTGGTGCCGAACGAAGACATCGTGCGATGGATCACGGACGACGAGTCGGTCGTGCCGTGTGCCGACCGGGTCGAGCAGGTCGCCGCCGAAGGAGGGCCGGATGCCGACAACATCGCCGTCGCGGTGCTGCGAAACGCGATGAGCGCACCGCAGTCCATGCTGAAGCGCACCTGGCCGTTGCTGGGTGCGCTGGCGGCGGCGGCGATACTGCTCGCGCAGAAACTGAGATGAACAGGAATACGGAAAGAACATGATTCGCAAATCCATGGTCCCGGTTGTATCCATCGCGCTGGTGCTCGGCATGACGGCGTGTCAGACGCTGCCGCCCGAACAAGCGGCGACGGAACGCGCCGAACGTTCCGACAGGGACGTTGCCGACGCACGGCACTCAGAAGCGGTTGCCGACGACGTTGCCGCACCGCTCCGCAGCCTGCGCTGGATCGTCGAGCAACTCGAACTGGGGCGGCTCGATGAGGCCGAAACCGCACTGAACACGTTGGTCGCAGCCGAACCGCGCAATGCCCCCGCGCGCAATCTGCTGCGCCAGCTCACCAATGATCCCGTTACGCTGCTCGGCGCTGAACATACGCTGTACACCGTGCAACCCGGGGATACGCTCGGTGAGCTGGCCTCCCGGCATCTGGGCGATCCCCTTGGATTCGTGGCCCTTGCGCGCTACAACGACATCAGTCGCCCTCGTGCGCTGCGTGCGGGGCAGACGTTGAAGATTCCTGCTGCCCGGCGGATGGGGGGGGCCGACACGGCTGCCGCCTCCACCACAGCGGAAGCGGCCGCGCCCGCTGCGGTCGCTTCAGGCACTGACGGCAGCGCGAGGATGACGCAAGCAGCGGTGGGGGATGATCCTGCAGGGATATTCCGTGAGCGCATCGAGACGGCCCTGGCCGCCGGACGCGTCGACGCGGCGCTGGCCGATGTTGCCCGGGCCCAGGCGAGCAGTCCGCAAGGCGGGCAATGGGATGACTGGCTGGAGCCGCTGGCCCGCCGCACGCGTGCCCTGGATCATCAGCGACGTGGCGAGGCCCTGCTGCAGCAGGGCAGAAATGCGGATGCATTCGCCGCTTTCAAGCAGGCCATCGAGCTCGAACCCGGGCTCGCTTCGGCACAACGCCACCTCGCAGGACTTCGTCCGGCGCTGGTCGCCGAGCATCACGAGGCTGCGGTGGTGCTGTTTCGCAATCAGCAACTCGACGAAGCGGTGGCCCTGTGGGACCGTGCCCTGGAGCTGGACCCTGGTTTCGAACCCGCAAGGGGGTATCGGATGCGGGCGCTCGAACTCAAGCGTCGCCTCGAGGACCTCTGACCAGTCCATCCCATCCGCGTCCAGCTGATTGCAGCGCGCTGCGAATCACGTGTCGCGGGCGCCGCCGTCCGTTGCCGCTTGTCGTGGCTCGATGAATTCGGTACCACCAATTTCGGGTTCAGGGCTTTTTGAAACCAATCCGCCCTGGGCATATCCGTGCAGCGTCGTCGTGCCCGTGCCGGTCGGATTCGGTTCGGGAGTACGTCCAGCGATCATGCGGGCTTCGAGAGAGTCAGCCATGGCATTGTAGGCCGCGAACAGGCGTTCGAACTCGTCGGTGCGATGCAAGCGGATGCGGGCGTCGAAGCGCCCGCGGGTGATCTGCCCCAGCGCCTGGCGCAGGATCTCGATGGGAATCACGAGGCGGCGCGACAGCGTATATGCGCCAACGAAAACGGTGATCAGGGTAATCAGCAGGATCGCCCCCATCGCCAGCAAGGTCGTGCGGTTGGCCTGAATCAGCGCTTCGGTGGCGAGGCCAACCTGCAAGTTGCCCAGTTCGTGATTCTGGTAGTGAATGGGAGAGTCGAACAGCAGGAACTGTCTGCCCTGCGCGTCAGTGGATGCATGTACCGACTGCGCGCCGCGCTGCAGCAGCGGGCTGGCGCTTTCAGGGCCGGCTGCCGAGCCGACTCGATGCGGGTCCGCGCTCGCGATCACCACGTCGTTGCGATCGCTGAGTTCGAGGTGCACGATTTCCCGGTTGCTGGCCATTTCATTCACCAGTACCTGGATTGCGATATGGTCACCGAGCAGCAGGTCTTCGGCGGTCTCGACCGCGAGCATCTGCGTCAGGGTTAGGCCATAATCGAAGGCGAGGCGGGTCATCGCTTCGTTCTGCTTCTTGTATACGATGCCGAGCCCCAGCGCGACGGTGATGGCGACGAGCACACTCATCACGGCGGTCCACCGCAAGCGGATGGGAATGATGCGTCGTCCCGACCACGCGCGCTCCCGTTCGGCGAGGAGGTCGTCAATCCGGCGCAGGTCCTCGATCAACTCTGCGCCGGATTGATAGCGTTCGGCAGGGTCTCTTGCCAGCAGCGTATTGGTCAGATCGATGAGGGCATCCGGTGTTGACGGATCATGGGGTTTCAGCGGCGGGATCGGGTCCGACAGGATGGCGCCAAGAACTCCGTCCCGGTCCTTGTCGTGAAACGGGGTGTGGCCGCTCAGCAGCCAGTAGAGCAAAACGCCCAGTGAATACAGATCGCTACGGCCGTCGACCTTGCCCCCACGGATCTGTTCCGGGGACATGTAGTGGGGGGTGCCCGCGATGAGGTCGCGTTGTTCCGTGCCGGGCCGATCCTTGTCGCGCAGGCGAGCGATCCCGAAATCCATGACCTTGACATTGCCGGTGTCGCTGGTGACCGCGATGTTCTCGGGCTTGATGTCACGATGCACCACGCCTTGGCGATGCGCGTAATCGAGCGCGTCGGCGATCTGGCTTACGATGTTGATGATCGTGCGTAACGGCAGGTGCGGATGCTGGCGAACGTAGTTCCTGAGGGTCGGGCCGTCGAGCAGTTCCATGGCAATGAACGGCGTCGTGCCGGCAATGCCGAAATCGAAGATCGTGATGATTCCCGGATGGGTCAGCTTGCCGGCGGCGCGGGCCTCGGAGATGAAGCGTGATCGTTGTTCCTTGTCCTCGGTGCTGTCTTCGCGCAGGGTCTTGATCGCGAGAATGCGCCGGATGCGAGGGTCGTAGCCGAGATGAATCACCGACATCGCCCCGCGACCGATCTCGCCCCGCAGGGTGTAGCGTCCGAGCTTTTCCTTCATGCGTGGTCAGAGAATCAGCACGGCGACCAGCGCCCCGCCAATGATCGCGAACGCACCGGCCCAGATCCATATCGGCATCGCAGATGCGCCACCTCCCGTGTCGGCCCTGGCAGGCGCGCGGAAGACGAACTCGGCACGGCCGAAACGGATTCTGTCACCGTCGGTCAGCGCGGCCTCATGGACCTTGTTCTCGTTGATGTGGGTGCCATTGGTCGACAGCACGTTCATCAGGCGGAACTCGCCGTTGTCTTGAATGATCCAGGCGTGACGCGCCGAAACGCTCGAGTCTGGAAGAACGATATCATTTGAAGAATGGCGGCCGAGCTGAGTCTTGCCGCGCTTGAGCACGAAGCGCTGGTCAAGGAAAGGGGCGCTGGTGCCGACCAGTGCCGCATGCTCGACGTCTCCTTTGGTATCGGCCGACGGCGAGGAAATGACCTCGGCGATCTCGTTGGCCTGGAAGAGCGTGGTGCCCTGCGGTCCGGGCTCTCCGGTTTCCGCTCGGTTACGCAAATTACCCACCTTTTCAGTCCACTCCCTTACATTTTGATTCAGTCGGCAGTATGCCCGTTCAGGGGCGTCCAGACAATGACCCTGAGCCGTGCGGGGGTAACATCTCGAGGACGACCGCATCGGTGTGAGCGATCGTCCGCGTGGCAATCGTGTCGTCGTTTCTTCGCGGTAGCTTCCTATACAATGCGCGACGTGTCGATGATTCCATGGTAACCAAGTGTCCGATCGTCTCAAAGTCGCCGTTCAATACATTCTCCCGAAACAGTTGCTGACCTCCGCAATGGGCCGTCTCGCAGGTCTGCGTGGCGGACGGATGACCGAGCGGGTCATCGGCTGGTTCGTCCGGCGCTATGGCGTCGACATGAGCGAAGCCGCGCAGACCGACATCCGCGCGTACCCGACCTTCAACGAGTTCTTCACCCGCGCCCTGCGCGAGGGCGCGCGGCCTTTCGCAGACGCGGATTTTCTGTGTCCGGTCGATGGTGCGATCAGTCAGTTCGGCGATATCTCGCACGAGCGCATCTTTCAGGCAAAGGGCCATTACTATTCGACGCAGGCCCTGGTCGGCGGAGACCGGGAGCTGGCCGATCGATTCGAGAACGGAAGCTTTGCCACACTGTACCTGAGTCCGCGCGATTATCACCGCATTCACATGCCATGCACCGGCCGCCTGCTGCGCATGATCCACGTCCCCGGGGCGCTGTTCTCGGTCAACCCGACGACAGCGCGCGGCGTGCCCGGTCTGTTCGCGCGCAACGAGCGGGTGGTGTGCGTCTTCGAGTCCGGGTCTCATGGTCCGTTCGTGATGGTCCTCGTTGGCGCCACCGTGGTCGGCAGCATGGCCACCGTCTGGCACGGCGTGGTCAATCCGCCGCGCCCCGGTACGATACGTGACTGGTGCTACACCGATCAGGACATCGTGCTCGAGCGTGGCGCGGAGATGGGGCGCTTCTTGCTGGGCTCGACCGTGGTCATGCTGTTTCCGAAAGACGTGCTCGAGTTCAACCCGGAATGGGCGCCCGAACGCGCGATCCGCATGGGCGAGGCGATGGCTCAGGCACGCGGAGTCCGCTGAGTCTTCTGCACCAAGTCCTATGTCGCGGCGACGAAAGCTCTACGTGGGCGGATTCGGCGGTGGTGATGTGGATTCATCCTCATCTTCCCACGAATAGCGTTTTCGCGGCGGGATGTCGAGTCCGCGCAGCATGAACGCGAGCACGCCACCGAGTAGTGCCGCCGCGAGATGGGTTTCCCACGACATTCCCGGGCGGATCGGAAACACCCCCCAGACGATGCTGCCATACAGGAAGAAGACCAGCAGCGCGGCGGCGATCGCGCGTCGGTCACGGCGCAGGATGCCGCTGAAGAAGATGAAGGTGACCAGCCCATACACCAGCCCGCTCGCGCCGATGTGGATCGACGCCCGGCCGAGCAGCCACACCGCCAGCCCGGGGCCGAGGTACAGTACCGGCAGCGCCCGCAAGGCTGAGCGCGGATAGAGGTGCAGCAGGCCGGTGCCGAGCACGATCAGCGGCACGGAATTGGAGAACAGGTGGGCGAAGCCGCCATGCAGCAGCGGCGCGAGGAAGATGCCGACCAGTCCGTCCAGGGTGCGCGGGCGCACGCCAAAGCGCTGCAGCTCCAGGCCGAACATCCAGCCGACCGTGTGAATCGCCCACAGCAGAGCGACAAAACCAACCGCAAGCTTGAGTGCCAGCCGGAAATTGGTCTGCGCCCGGGGAGAACTGGTGTAGGCGGGATCGGGGGCGTCGAAGATCATGCCCCTCAGCATACCAGCATCGACGGGCCTTCGCGTCCCGGCGGACGATCCGACGGGCGCTTTCCCGGGGCTCGGCTCCTACACTGGCAGAGCCCCGGATTCCAGGTCGTCAGCCGCAGGTTCCCACCGCGCCGCAGGCGGTGCAGAAGTCGCAACCATCCTTGCGGATCACCGAATGGTTGCCACATTCGGTACATAGCGAACCCTGCATCACTTCGGGGTCGCTGTCCTTGTGGGGTGCTTCGAGAATCCCCATGTCCTGCACCGGATAGCCTTGCTCGTCGAGCACGCCGAGCATCGCGTAGCGGTGAATCATCAGCCGTGCGACGTAGGCGACGGTGCTCGGGAAGTTCTCCTGACGCTTGGAGCCGGGCACGAAGGCCATGAAGTCGCCCAGCGGCTCGGGGTAGTTGAGCAGCTTGCGCAGCTTCATGCCGATCCATGCCGGGTCCATCACCCGCATGTCGAGCGACAGGATGCGGGTCAGGCCGTCCAGCGCGCGCGGGTAGTTGCCGGACAGCCACACCGAGTACGGACGGGTGACGCCGTCGGGCAGGGTGATCTCCTTGAGGCCGAGGACGAAGTCCTCACCGGTGGAGGGGTTGGCGATGTCCACCGTCCAGGACAGCGTGCCGTCGGTACCGGTCTTGGGTTCCTGCTGGCTGAACAGACTGTCGAGCACCGGGGTGGGCGTGCCTTCGACGGCGAGCGCGCCGAGATGTTCGCAACGATAACGCACGACCTGTGCGAACGCCGACACCACGCCCGGGAACAGCTTCTTCTCGCCGCGCGGCGGGAAGGGCATCTCGAACGATTTCTCGCCGATGGTACGCGCCAGGGTTTCGAGCTTGAGCGCGAGCCAGCCGCGATCATTGGTGCGCATGTCCATCGACAGCGTCTTGGCCACCGCGCCGAGGCCGCGCGGCTGGTCCGCGCCGTTCACCCAGACTTCGAACGGGAAGCCGTTGATGCTCACCGGCTGGGTGTCGACATGGCCGACGAACAACGCGAACTCACCCTGTGGCGTGCCCAGCATGTAGGTCCAGGCCATGTTGCCGTCGGGCAGCTCGGGGCGGCCCGGCCAACGCAGGCTGGACAGCACCGGTGCCGGCAGGCTCTTGATCGACAGGCGGCGGTTGGGGTCGGACAGCTCGACGTCCTGCGGCTGCTTCTGCTCGTTGCTCGGGGTGACTGACAGCACCGAACCGAGCACGCTGTTCGGGCGGTAGGTGGCGAGCCCCTTCAGGCCGGCCTTCCACGCCGTCAGGTAGAGATCCTCGAAATCGGTATACGGATAGTCGGCCGGCACGTTTACGGTCTTGGAGATCGACGTGTCGACATAGGGCGCGACCGCCGCGACCATGTCCTTGTGCGCCTGCGCGGAGATCTCGAGTGCGGTGACGAAGTAGGGCGGCAGCTTGTCGACGTTGCCACCGAGGTGGCGATACAGGCGCCAGGCGTAGTCCTCGACGGCGTACTCCTTGAACGTGCCGTCGGCCATGCGCTTGCGCCGCGTATACGTATAGGAGAAGGGCGGTTCGATGCCGTTGGAGGCATTGTCGGCAAAGGCCAGCGAGATCGTGCCGGTGGGTGCGATCGACAGCAGGTGCGAGTTGCGGATGCCGTGCTTGCGGATCTTGTTCTTGATTTCGGCGGGCAGGCGCGAGGCGAAGTTGCCGCCCGACAGATACATGTCGGCGTTGAACAGCGGGAACGCACCGCGCTCGACGGCCAGCTCGACCGAGGCCAGATAGGCGCGGTCGCGCATGAACTCGGAGATGCGGGTGGCCATCTGCTGCGCTTGCGGCGTGTCGTAGCGCAGCTGCAGCATGATCAGCGCATCGCCCAGGCCGGTAAAGCCGAGGCCGACACGGCGCTTGGACTGCGCTTCGTTTTCCTGCTCGGACAGCGGCCAATGGGTGACGTCGAGCACGTTGTCGAGCATGCGAATGGCCACGTCGACGACCTTGCCGAAACCTTCGAAATCGAATGCGGCCTTGTCGGAGAACGGATGGGTGACGAAGGGGGTGAGGTTGACCGAGCCGAGGTCGCAGCAGCCATAGGGTGGCAGCGGCTGTTCGGCGCAGGGGTTGGTGGCCTCGATGGTCTCGCAGTAGTACAGGTTGTTGTCCTGGTTCATGCGGTCGAGGAACAGGATGCCCGGCTCGGCGTGGTCGTAGGTGGAGCGCATGATCTGCTCCCACAGGTCGCGCGCGCGCACCTTGCGGTACACCCAGCGCCCGTCCTCCAGCAGATAGGCTCCGTCCTGCTTGAGCTCTTCGATGGGTTCCGCGCCGTGGGTCAGCTCGACCTCGCCATCGGCTTCCACCGCCTGCATGAAGGCATCGGTGACGCCGACCGAGATGTTGAAATTGGTCAGGTCGCCTTCATCCTTGGCGTGGATGAACTCCTCGATGTCCGGATGATCGCAGCGCAGCACGCCCATTTGCGCACCCCGGCGGGCGCCGGCGGACTCCACGGTTTCGCACGAGCGGTCGAACACCCGCATGTAGGACACCGGCCCCGAAGCGTTCGACTGGGTGCCCTTGACCAGCGCGCCCTTGGGGCGAATGCTGGAGAAATCGTACCCTACGCCACCACCACGACGCATGGTCTCGGCCGCCTGGGCCAGTGCGGTGTAGATGCCGGGGCGGCCATCGACCGACTCGGTGACCGAGTCGCCGACCGGCTGCACAAAGCAGTTGATCAGTGTGGCCTGCAGATTGGTGCCGGCGGCGCTGTTGATGCGCCCGGCCGGCACGAAGCCCTTCTCCTGCGCTTCGAGAAAGCGGGCTTCCCAATGCGCGCGACGATCTTCGGTTTCGACCGCGGCCAGCGCGCGCGCGACACGGGCGCGTACTTCGCGGATGGTCTGCTCGTCGCCCTTTGCATACTTCTCGACGAGGACTTCGGCACAGATCTCCTGGGGAGGGAGGGTGGATGCGTCGCGCTTGGTCGCGCTGGCTTTTTCTGTTTTCGCGCTCATGATGACGTGTACGGGCTCCGGGAAAAGAGGGTGTCTGGATGGCCTGAAGAATAGCTCGGAACACACCAAAAGGCAAAAAAATAAAACTTAATAAAAACAGGTGGTTAATAAAAGTTACGGTATGTCAATATTTTTTGTTGTACTAGATATAGTAGCTGTTACGGACGTGTGGTTATGTGGAAAAACGGTGCGAAACGGCTGATCCGGAAGGGTTTTGGGGCGTGCGCTGCGGTACGTGGAACCTTGGCGAGCGAGCTATACTGATGGTGCGCCCCGTGGTTGGTTGAGCCGTTCCACTCCCTGATTCAGGGACGTTCGGCAGTGTTCCCAGCGGGGCGTTTTCAATCACGCGGAGAAGTCGCTCCTGACTCGGGAGAGGGGACTTACGGATTCCGACATGTCGGGGCTGTCGGTCCCGGGGTCGTGATCGGTGATTCCGAGACCGGCCACAATCGGTCACGATCAGGTCGGATTCGGCGGTCACGCCCCGGAATCAACGGTCACACCCTTTTCGGAATCTGCACTCGAAAGTATGCAGAGTGGCGGCTTTGGGCTGCCTGCCCTGCCTGCGGTGGTAACCATCTGCCGTCGGCAGTACAATCGATTCGTCCCCCTGCTGGAGAATGCCGTGGTGGAAGTCGACTCGCTGGTTCGTGAGGTGCTCGATCGACATGGGCGCGAGCCCACACGATTGCTGCAGATCCTGATCGATGTGCAGACACCGCTGGGCTGGTTGCCGCCCGCGGCCCTCAGCGCGGTGGCCGAGGGGGTGGGACTGCCGCGGGCGCGGGTCGAGGGGGTTGCCGGGTTTTACGGCTTTCTGTATCTCGAGCCGGCTGGGCGTTACCGCATCCTGTTCTCCGACAACATCACCGACCGCATGCTCGGTGCGCCGGCGCTGATGGACGAGTTGTGCCGCAAGCTGTGGGTCGAGCCGGGCAAGGTCTCGGAGGACGGGGCGGTCAGTGTCGCGACGACGTCCTGTACCGGCATGTGCGACCAGGGGCCGGCCTTGCTGGTCAATGGCCATGCCGTGACCCGTGTCGACCACCGGCGGATCAACGAGATCGCCGAGCGCGTGCGCCGGGGCGAAGCGGTGGAGGACTGGCCGTCGGAGTTTTTCCGCGTCGATGACAACATCCGGCGACGCGATGCGCTGCTCGGAACACGCTTCGAGCCTGGTTCCGCACTCGAGAAGGCGGTGGCGATGGGGCCGGAGGCGTGGCTGGAGCAGATGCGCCTGTCGAACCTGCGCGGTCGCGGGGGGGCGGGGTTTACGACGGCGGTGAAGTGGCTGGCCTGTCGCAACGCCGAGGGTGCGGACAAGGTGGTGGTGTGCAATGCCGATGAGGGTGAGCCGGGCACCTTCAAGGACCGTGTGCTGCTCAACGGTTTCGCCGACCAGGTGTTCGAGGGCATGACCCTGGCGGCCTGGGCGACCGGTGCACGCATGGGGTTTCTGTACCTGCGCGGAGAGTACCGCTATCTGCGCGCGCCGCTTGAGGCGGTGCTTCAACGTCGTCGCGCGCACCGTTTGCTCGGTGCGTCGATTCTGGAGCGCGATGGCTTCGATTTCGACATCGAGATTCATCTCGGCGCGGGTGCCTACGTCTGCGGTGAGGAGAGCGCGCTGCTCGAATCGCTGGAGGGCAAGCGCGGCACGCCGCGGATTCGGCCACCGTTTCCGGTCACGCATGGTTATCTGGGCCGGCCGACCGTGGTCAACAACGTCGAGACGCTGGCCAAGACCACCTTGATCGCGCTTCAGGGTGGCGCGGCGTTTGCCGAAACCGGCACGCCGCAATCCACCGGGACCAAGCTGCTGTCGATCTCCGGGGATTGTGCGTTTCCGGGCGTGTATGAGTATCCCTTCGGCGTCACCATCGAGCGCGTGCTCGAGGACTGCGGGGCCAGCGACGCGCAGATGGTGCAGGTCGGCGGCGCCTCGGGTGTGACCATTGCGAGCTACGAATACCACCGCCGGATCGCCTTCGAGGACGTGCCCAGCGCCGGGGCCTTCATGGTGTTCGACTCGTCGCGTGATCCGTTCGAGGTGGCGCGCAATTTCGTCGATTTCTTTGCCCACGAGAGTTGCGGTTTCTGCACACCATGCCGTATCGGCACCTCGTTGCTCAAGGGCTACATGGACAAGCTCGAGCGCGGCTTCGGTGCCAAGATGGATCTGGCCGACATCGAGTGGATCAACCGCCTGTTGCGCAATGCCAGCCATTGTGGCCTGGGCAGCACGGCGCCCAACGCGGTGGCGGATACGCTGGTGAAGTTTCGGCCGGCCTACGAGCGCCGCCTGCAGTCGCTGGATTTCGAGCCGGCCTTCGATCTCGACGCCGCGCTGGAAACCGCGCGGCGCATGACCGGGCGTGACGATCCCGGCGCACATATCGGGGCGAGCCGGGGCGGGACGAGTTCAGCAGCGACCGACCCGACGCGGTCGGAACATTCGACGGAGGCAGGGCGATGAGCGGCCGAATCATGTTCGACGGCCAGCCGGTGCCGTTCGAGGAGGGGCAGACCATTCTCGAGGCGGCGCGGGCGGCCGGGCATTACATTCCCCATCTGTGCTGGCATCCGGACTTTCCGCCGCATGGGTCGTGCAAGCTGTGCATCGTCAAGGTCGGCGGGCGCCATGTGTCGTCCTGTGCGCTGCCGGCCAGGGACGGGATGGAGGTGGAGAGCAATACGCCGGAGATCAACGGTGAGCGTCGCGCCTTGCTGCAGATGCTGTTCGTCGAGGGCAATCATTTTTGTCCGTCGTGCGAAAAGAGTGGCAATTGCCAGCTCCAGGCCCAGGCGTACGAGCTGGAGATGACCAGCGCCCGCTTCAATCATTTCTTTCCGGTGCGCCCGGTGGATGCCTCCCATCCGGACATCCTGCTCGACTTCAATCGCTGCATCTTCTGTGAGCTGTGCGTGCGTGCCAGCCGTGACGTGGATGGCAAGAGCGTGTTCGCGTTGACCGATCGTGGCATCCACAAGCATCTGGTGGTGAACGCCGAATCCGGACGACTGGGGGATACCGACTTTTCGGCCGACGATCTGGCGGCAAACATCTGCCCGGTGGGCGTGATCCTCAAGAAACGCGTGGGCTTTGCCGTGCCGATCGGCAAGCGCGTCTATGACGGGGCACCGATCAGCGAGGTGGCGATGCACGAAGACGCGGTTCCCGAACGCTCTGCAACCGAAACGACGAGCACCCAGGCAGGCACGGACCGTAGCGGCGTTGCGCGCGGGGCCGCGGCGGCCAACGGCGCCGGGGAAGAAGCACCGGTGGTCGCCAACCTCGCCGGAGAAAAATCATGAACGCTTCCGCAGACAACACTTCTTCGCCCGCCGCGCGGCCCCGGTTGCGGGTGGCGACCACGTCGCTGGCCGGCTGTTTCGGCTGTCACATGTCGTTTCTCGACATCGACGAGCACTTGTTCGAACTGGCGCAGCTGGTGGAGTTCGACCGCTCTCCGCTGACCGACATCAAGCACTGCGGTCCGTGCGACATCGGGCTGATCGAGGGCGGCGTGTGCAACGCCGAAAACGTGCATGTACTGCGCGAGTTCCGGCGCAACTGCAAGACGCTGGTGGCGGTGGGGGCGTGTGCGATCAACGGCGGCCTGCCGGCGCAGCGCAACCATCTCGACCTGGGCGCCTGTTTGCAGGAGGTGTACCAGTTTCGTGAAGGCGTGGCCGATGCCGGTGTGCCCAACGACCCGGAGCTGCCATTGTTGCTCGACAAGGTTCATCCGATTCACGAAGTGGTGCGGGTCGATTACTTCATTCCCGGTTGTCCGCCGTCGGGTGATGCAATCTGGAAGTTCCTGACCGACCTGATTGGCGGGCGCACGCCGCGCCTGCCGCATGCCATGCTGCATTTCGATTGAGGCCGACCGTGACCGAACCCCTTGAAACCGCCCGCGATCGCGACCAGTTGCGCCGAGTCGTCATCGACCCCGTGTCCCGTGTCGAGGGCCATGGCAAGGTGACGCTGTTGCTCGATGAAGATGACCAGGTGCGCGAGGCACGGCTGCACATCGTCGAGTTTCGCGGCTTCGAAGTCTTCATCCAGGGCCGTCCGTACTGGGAAGTGCCGGTCATGGTGCAGCGGCTGTGCGGCATTTGCCCGGTCAGCCACCATCTGGCGGCGAGCAAGGCGCTGGATCATGTCGTGGGTGGCCGTCCGCTGACCGCGACCGCCGAGAAGATGCGACGCCTGATGCACTACGGCCAGATGCTGCAGTCGCATGCGTTGCACTTTTTTCACCTGTCGTCGCCCGACCTGCTGTTCGGTTTCGAATCCGACGTCGGGCGACGCAACATCGTCGGCGTGGCGGCCGAGCACCCCGAGGTCGCCCGCCAGGGCGTGTTGCTGCGCAAGTTCGGGCAGGAGGTGATCCGCGCCACCGCGGGCAAGCGCATTCATGGCACCGGGGCCGTGCCCGGTGGCATGAACCGCCATCTCGCGGCCGAGGACCGTACGTTGCTCAAGGCCGAGATCGCGAAGGTCGTCGAGTGGAGCCGCGCGGCGGTCGAGCTGGTCAAGCGCCTGCACCGCTCCGACCCGGGCCTGTACGACGAATTCGGCGAATTTGCTTCCGGGCTGATGAGCATCGTGCGTGCCGATGGCGCGATGGACTTGTACGACGGACACTTGCGGTTTCGCGATGCCGATGGCCGGATTCGTCTGGACGGTATCGCCGAGCAGGACTATCGCAAGGTGATCTGCGAACAGGTCAAGCCGTGGAGCTACATGAAGTTTCCGTTCGTGCGCGAGTTCGGGCCGGAGGAGGGTTGGTACAAGGTCGGGCCGCTGGCACGGGTGCAGAACTGCGACTTCATACCGACGCCGTTCGCCGAGTCCGAGCGTCGCGAATTCGTCGCCCACGGCAATGGCCGCCCGGTACATGCGACGCTGGCCTATCACTGGGCGCGCATGATCGAGATGCTGCATGCGGCCGAGGTGATTCGCGAACTGCTCGACGATCCCGATCTGCTGGCCGGCGACCTCATGCGTGAGGGGACACGCGGGCGCGAGGGGGTTGGCATCATCGAGGCGCCGCGCGGCACCTTGATCCATCACTATCAGGTGGGTGAGGATGATCTCGTCAGCATGTGCAACCTGATCGTGTCCACGACGCACAACAACCAGGCGATGAACACCGCGATCCGGGCGGTGGCGAGGCGCTACCTCAGCGGACGCAAGCTCACCGAGGGCCTGCTCAATCATGTCGAGGTGGCGATCCGCGCGTTCGACCCCTGTCTGTCGTGCGCGACCCACGCACTGGGCAAGATGCCGCTGGTGCTCGAGCTCGCCACGCCGGATGGCGAAACCGTGGATCGCGTGGTGCGTGCGTGAGTTGTGTGACGGATGCGCGCGTGCAGTCCAATGCGAAGTCGAGTGCGGAGTCGGACGTGGCGCAGCCTCAGCGACCTGCGGTTGCGCTTCCGGTCGTCGTGTTCGCGGTCGGCAATCCGTCGCGCGGCGACGATGCGCTCGGCCCGTTGCTCGCCGAACGCATTGAAGCGGCGTTTCCGGATATCGTCGTGATCAGCGATTTTCAGCTGCAGATCGAGCATGCACTTGATCTGGTCGGAGCGGAGTTGATCCTGTTCATCGATGCCTGTGTGGGTTTTGAAGCCCTCCCTGCCATGGGCGCTGGCATTGCGGTTGTGGATGACGAGGGGAGCGTGCGTCGGGCCTCGTCGGGCGACGCAGACCCGGACGCCGGGCATGGCACGGAAGACCGCCGATGGTTGCGTTTCCACGAGGTGCACCCGTCTGACGAGAAGCCGCTGCTGTCGCATGCGATGCGGCCGGAAGCGGTGTTGCGGGTGTCAGCGGAGTATGAGCGTCGCCCGCCACCGCCGGCGTTCGTACTCGGCCTGCGGGCCGAACATTTTGAACTGGGAGAGTCGTTGTCGGCGTCAGCGCGGATCGCGCTCGACCGCGGGTGGCGCCTGCTGCAGACCTTGTTCGCCCATCCCGACCCTGGATCGTGGCGTACGCAGGCGCAGGTTCTGCACCAGCAGCGCGAGGCCGCCGGCGAGCACGCCCCAGAAGGCTGACCCGATTCCGAACAGGGAGAAGCCGGAAGCGGTCACCAGAAATGTGATCAGCGCCGCCTCGCGTTCACCCTCGTCGCGCATGGCGATGGCGATGCCGTTGCCGATGGTGCCGAGCAGCGCCAGGCCGGCGATGGTCAGCACCAGTTCGCGTGGAAAGGCTGCGAGCAAGGCGGCCAGCGTAGAGCCGAGCAGACCGAGCAGTACGCAGAACACGCCGGCTGCGAGGGCGGCGGTATAGCGCCGGGCCGAATCCTCGTGGGCCTCGCGCCCCATGCAGATCGCGGCGGTAATCGCGGCCAGATTGAGGGCGAAACCGCCGAACGGTGCAGCCAGCAAGGTGGTGACCCCGGTCCAGCCGACGACCGGGGACACCGGTAGCGGATAACCGGCGGTGCGCGCGGTGGCCACCCCGGGCACGTTCTGCGAGGCCATGGTGACCACGAACAGGGGCAGGGCGATGCCCACGGCCGCCGTCCAGCTGAAGCTGGGCATGATGAACACCGGTTCGAGCAGGCGAACCGGAACCTCGTCGAAGCGGGTCAGCCCGCCCGAGATCGCGATGATCAGCCCGGTGACCAGTGCCGCCACCACCGCGTAACGGGGCAGCACACGCCGCGCCAGCAGGTAGGCGACGAACATCGCAAACGCGAGTTCAAAGCGGTCCTGCATCGCGGTAAACACGCCGATGCCAAACTGCAGCAAGACGCCGGCGAGCAGGCCGGCAGCGAGCGAGACCGGAATCCGGTTCATGCCGCGTTCGAACAGTCCGCTGAAACCGGCGAACGTAATCATTGCGCCGCACAGGATGAAGGCGCCAATGGCTTCGGGCATCGACACGCCCGCCGCCGTGGTGATCAGCATCGCCGCCCCGGGTGTGGACCAGGCGGTGAGGACCGGCATGCGGTAGCGCAACGACAGCGCGATGGTGCTCACGCCCATTGCGATACCGAGTATGCCGATCCAGGATCCGATCTCGGCCGGCGAGGCCCCCAGGGCGGCCGCAGCCTCGAACACGAGTACCGCCGAGCTGGTATAGCCGACCAATACCGCGACGAAACCGGCAACAATCGTCGACAGCGAAAAGTCTTTCAGGACCTGCATTGCGCGATGCGTGGTTCCGCCGTGCTCACGCGCCGCGCAAGCCGGGAAACAGCAGCGCGAGATAGCCGGCGAGATTGAGCTCGGCGGCTTCACGCAGTTGACTGAAATCTTCCACCGTCAGATCCAGGGTCGACCATACGACCGGTTCGATCCTGGATGCGGCGTCTTCGCTGGTTTCGCCGTCCCGGTCGGCTTGTACAATTGCCGCCGCGACATTGAGGATCGCCGCCTCGAAGGTGAAGTCGCCCGCCAGACGTGGATTGATCTGGGCACCGATGACCTCGGCGAAGCACGCCGGCAGCCGCCAGTGGTCCATCAGCGTGGCACCGATCTCGGCATGGTCGCAACCGACGATGCGGCGTTCGACCTCGTACAGCGGTTCGTCGCCGGAGGCCGAAACGGTGCGCGCTTCGTTGGCCAGGGTGGGGACGGTCTGGTACATCACCAGATGACCCAGGTCGGACAACAGGCCGATGACCAGCAGCCGCTCCGAGGTGGGCAGACCGCAGCGCCGGCCAATCTCGCGCGCCGCAATGCCGCACATCACGCTGTCGCGCCAGAAGCGGTTCATGTCCATGAAGCGTGGATGCATGCCGGCAAAGACCGATCCGATCGACATTGCAAGCACCAGGTCGTGGACCTGCTGCAGGCCGAGTATGGTCACCGCCCGATGCAAGGTATCGATGCGACCGCCAAAACCATACAGCGCGCTGTTGACCACCTGCAGCAGGCGTGCCGTCAGGGCCGGATCGACCGAAATGACCCGGGCGATGTCCGACATCGAGCCTTCGGTATCGTCCAGCGCTTCGCGAATGCGCGCATACACCGTCGGCAGCGAGGTGAGGGCTTCGATCTGGGCAACGAGTTCCTGGGCTGAATGCATGGTGCGGATCCTGCGGGCAGACCATTCTTGGGCCTGCGGTTCGCGCCGGGCAAGAATAGCGTTATCGGTTCAGCGTAACATCATCGCACAGATTATCCGTCATGACCCGGCTCAGGTGAACCACGGCTCCGTGGCCGCGCCTTTCGCGCGCGCGCAGCAGATTGAGAACGGGTTTCGCATCATCCACCGGAAACCCTTGTGTGCGACGATGTCCAATGACGACAAGAACCGGGGAGGAAGCGACATGCGAATGATCACGTGGAACATTCAGTGGGGACGAGGCGCCGATGGGCGAGTGGATCTGGCGCGGACCATCGCTACGCTGCGTGGCATGGGGGAGGCGGACGTGATCTGCCTGCAGGAAGTCGCTCGCGACGTGGATGGATTGGCGGGCGGGGATACCGGCGATCAGGTTGTTGCCTTGACGGAAGCCTTTCCCGGATTCGAAGCGGTGTTTGCGCCGGGGGTGGATGTCCCTGGCAGGGACGGAAGGCGTGCACAGTTCGGAAACCTCGTCTTGTCCCGTTTACCGGTTGACCAGGCTTGTCGCCATGTACTGCCGTTTCCCCCCGATCCGCAACTGCCCGGCATGCGTCGTGCCTGCGCGGAGGTGGTGGTGCTGGCGCCATCGGGTCCGCTGCGAGTGATGTGCACCCATCTCGAGTATTACTCGGCAATACAGCGACGCGCGCAGATCGAGGCCTTGCGCGGGTTGCAGGACGAATGCGCGGCTGCCGTGACGGTCGGTATGGCCGCCGGAAAAGCCGATTCGAGCCCGGTGTTCGCAGTGCGCCCGCGCCCCGTCAGCGTGATCGTGTGTGGCGACTTCAACTGCGAACCGGATTCGGTGGATCATGAGTTGATGGCGCGTCCGTACATTCATCATCGCCATGGCTGGTGCGACGCATGGCATGTGGCCCATCCCGGCGTGCCCCATGCGCCAACCGTCGGCGTCCATGAGGCGGAGTGGCCGGATCGCCCGTATTGCTGCGATTACTTCTGGGTGTCGGAGGATTTGCTTGGCTCGGTCCGGAGGGTCGAGGTCAATGCCGAAACCGACGCATCGGACCACCAACCCGTCGTGCTCGAACTTGAGATGCCCACCTGATGGCGAGCCGAGGCGACCCGTTTGTTTCCCGCCATTTGGAAGAAAACGCCGAGCCGCCTCGACTCTTCTGGTCTCCTGTGGGGCGGAAACGAGCTTGGCCGCTTCGTGGGGGAAACTAGAGCGGTTCCACCAGATCGCGATACGCGTGCCAGGTCGCATGCCCGACCAACGGCATCAGAAAGACCAGCCCAAGGTGAAAGGTCACAAAACCGATCAGCGTCATCGCAACGATGATGATCGCCCACAGCAGCAATGTGCCGGGATTGCGGAACAGGCAGCCGATGCTGGCGAGCATCGAGGTAATGGCATCCTGGTTGCGATCGAGCATCAGTGGGATCGACACGACGCTGACACCGAACGCAATCGCCGCGAAGACCAACCCCACACCAAAATACACCGCAAGAAACTCGATGTTCTCCAGCTTGACGATCTGTGACAGGAATCCGGTCAGATTGGGTACTTCGGTGGTGTAGAACAGCGCGAAGATCACCAGTGACGCGCGTGCCCAGACGAGGAAGAGCACGCCCAGCACGACCGCGAAGATCCCGATGTTGCCCGCATTTCGTCGCCACACAATGGTGCTTGGCCCCAGTGCGCAACTTTGTCCCAGCTCACGCCTGCGGCTGATCTCGTACAAGCCCATGGCAAGAAACGGGCCGAGCAGCAAAAAACCGGAGGTGACGGCCATCGTGTATTCGTATGCGTGCTCGAAGACGAAGGTCACCAGCAACCCCATCCCCGCAAAGCAGAACCCGTAGAACAGGCTGGGAATGGGGCACCATTTGAGATCCGACAGCCCGCGCGCGAGCCAGCCGAATGGCGCACCGGGCTTCAGATCGCGAAGCCGTGGAAAGGGAAGTCCTTCTTCTTCTTCTGCTTTGGCGTTGTTCGACTGCGACATCTGTCTCTCTCCTCTGACGGGGTGGTTTTTCTGTGCAGCGAACGGGGTTCGGGGCGCGCGCGGACCATGACGTCGATGGCCGGGCAGCCTGGATCAATTCTTGTTGTAGTCCGAAAGAAACCCCCGTATGGCGATACTCAACTGGTCCGGAGCTTCTGCCATCATGGCATGTCCGGCACCGTTTAACGTAATGATACGCACATCGGGGGCCTGATTGGCAAGCGCCGCATGCAACGCCCGGGCCGCCTTCGCGGGTGTCATCTGGTCCCGTTCACCGCAGATCAACGCGACCGGGCAGGTCACGGATTCCGCCGCGGCCAACCCGCCCTGATACGCATTGCAGGCTGCCAGATCGGTCGCCAGCGCCTTATCCGGCTGCCGCTCCATGATGCACTGGTTAACGTTGGCGAGTACCATTCCGGGAACAGGGCTGGCGCCGAGGCGGTGAGCCGGGGTGTAGGACCACTGGTTGATCATGGCGTGGGCACGCGCGGGTTGCCTGGCCGCAGCCTCGAGTAGGGGGGCGGCGACCGGCATCGGAGCGACGCTGCCGACCAGTATCAGCCGATCGACGCGCTCGCCGGCACTGGCCGCGTATTGCAGCGCGATCAGCGATCCCATGCTGTGCCCCACGATGGTCGCCGTGCGCACGTCGAGTGCGTCGAGCAGGCAGTCGATCCAGGTGGCCAGCGATTCGATGTCGGGCAGCGGCGGTCCCGGAGAGCGACCGTGCCCGGGCAGGTCCGGGGCGACGACGGTCAGTCCATGGTGCGCCAGCGCGCGTGCCTGGAAGTTCCAGACGCTGTGATCGTGCCCGGCGCCGTGAATCAGCACCACCACCGGCAGCGTCGGATCGAAGCGGCGGCCGCCAGTGTAGATGAAGACGGATTGATTATCGACCTCCCGGAACATGCTTACCTCCGCTTCGACCAGCGCGCGACCGCCTGCAGACCGCGGTCCAGATCCTCGAGCAAGTCGTCGGCGTGCTCGAGGCCGATCGACAACCGAACCGTGCCTTCACCGATTCCCGCCTGCGCGAGGTCGTCACCGTTCATGCGAAAGTGCGTCGTGCTCGCGGGGTGGATGACCAGTGATTTGGCGTCGCCCACATTGGCCAGATGCGAGAAGACCTGCAGCGCTTCGATGAATACCTTGCCGGCTTCCCGGCCACCCGTCAGTTCGAACGAAAGGACCGCACCAGCGCCATCGGGCAACAGGCGTGCGGCCAGTTCGTGGGCCGGATGTGATGCGAGGCCGGGATAGACCACCCCTTCCACCTGCGGGCTGTCCGCCAGGTGCTCGGCCACGCGCTCTGCGTTGGCTACGTGAGAGCGCATGCGCAACGGCAGGGTTTCCATGCCCTGCAGGATCTGGAACGCGTTCATCGGCGAGAGGCAGGCGCCGAAGTCGCGCAAGCCCTCGCGACGCGCACGCAGTGCGAAGGCGGCAACCGGCGATTCTTCCGCGAAATCCATTCCGTGGAAACCGTCGTAGGGTTCGGTGAGGGTGGGAAACAGGCCGGACGCTTCCCAGTCGAAGCGACCGCCATCGACGAGGAGGCCACCGACCGCGACGCCGTGTCCGCCGAGAAACTTGGTCGCCGAGTGCATGACCAGGTCGGCTCCCAGCGACAGCGGCTGCTGCAGGCACGGCGTCACCAGCGTGGCGTCGACCAGCAGGGGCAGGCCGTGGTCATGCGCGATGTCCGCCACGGTTGGAATGTCGAGCACGTCGAGTCCCGGGTTGCCGATCGATTCGCCGAACAGGAGCCGGGTCTCGGGACGGATCGCGTTGCGCCACGCCTGTGGGTCGTTGGGATCCACGAAAGACGTATGAATACCAAAGCGTGGCAGGGTATAGGTAAACAGGTTGTGTGAGCCACCATACAGCGATCGAGAGGCGACGATGTGACCGCCCATGCCCATCAGCGTGACCACCGCCAGGTGGAGTGCCGCCTGGCCGCTGGAGACGGCAATCGCGCCGACTCCGCCCTCCATCGCCGCGATGCGTTCCTCGAGCACCGCGTTGGTCGGGTTGGAGATCCGCGAGTATACGTGGCCTGGACTCTCGAGATTGAACAGCGCTGCGGCGTGGTCCGCATCGGGAAACACGTAGCTCGTGGTGAAGTAGATTGGCGCGGCGCGTGCGCCGAAGCTGGCATCGGGAGTCTGGCCGGCATGCAGGGCCAGTGTCTCGGCGCGGAAGGATCCGGATCGGCTCATGGGAGGTCGCTGTCGTCTCGTGTCGTTGTTCTGGTTTTACGGCGGGTGCCTGGCCGGGGGCGAATGGCGTGTTTGACGCATTTCGCCGACCCCGGGGAAGCGTCAGGCCAGTTCGTCGGGTTCAATCATGCGCTCGATGACGCTGATGCGGTCCTTGAGGGCAAGTTTGCGCTTCTTGAGCCTGCGAATCAGCAATTCGTCCTTGATCTGGACCGCCATGAGCTGTTTGATGGCCTCATCCAGATCACGATGTTCCACGCGCAGGCCTTCGAGCCGGGTGCGCAGGTCGGTGACGTCGTCGAAATCATCGTTCATCAGGGGGCTCGCTGCGCTCTAGCAATGGTCGGAATGGATGGCGGACTGCCCGGTATGGTATGCCCCGAACCGACGGATGACAACCGCGAACACCGTGGAAGGGCGTGCGAGGCGCTTGAAAAGCGATCCGGGCGCCCCGATGTTGGAACACAACGATGTCAATTCTCGAGGATGCCGACATGATGATGAATATCGTATGCAACAACCCGGTGCTCTACGTGGTCGATTATCCCGCAATCGATGCGGTGGAAGTCATCGACAAACGCAACGGGCGTGGGACAATGATGCGTGCGGAAGCGGCACGTCGCTTTCGCGCCGAACTGCAGCAGTGGTCGGAAACCGCGGATCCCGAGACGTTCGATCGCTTCCTGGGGCACTACGGCGGGTTGCTGACCCAGCCCGCGGTTTATCATTGAACGAATCGCGGGATTATTGATGAGCAAGGCATTTGTCCGGGAGAGCGAAGACGCTGGAGACGACGAGGAGGGCGACGCGTCTGCCCCGCGCCTGCCTCCTGGCAGCAAGAACTACATGACGCGCCGGGGCTACGAAGCCCTGCGCCGCGAGCTCGACCAGCTGGTGCGCTTCGAGCGCCCCAAGCTGGTCGAAACCGTCGCCTGGGCGGCCGGCAATGGCGACCGCTCGGAAAACGGCGACTACATCTATGGCAAGAAGCGTCTGCGCGAGATCGATCGCCGCATCCGCTTTCTGATCAAGCGCATCGAAAGCGCCGACGTCGTCGACCCCGAGCGCCAGGCCGGTCTCGAACAGGTCTTCTTTGGCGCCACGGTGACGATTGCCGATGTCGACTCGGGTGACGAGCAGACCTGGCAGATCGTCGGGGTCGACGAGGCGGACGCCAGCGCGGGGCGGATCAGCTGGATCTCGCCGCTGGCCCGCGCGTTGATGAAGGCGCGCGAGGGCGATGCGGTCCGTTTCATCAGTCCGGCCGGCCCACGTGAGATCGAGGTGCTGGAAATCCGTTACGTGTGAGCGCGGGCGGTTTCGCCCGTGGCGCCGGGATTCCGTAGGCCCATTCCCGCATCCATTCCTGCACCCATCCGGGTGGTGGTGTGCGCCCTGTTCGTCGTGAGCCGGGCCGCGATTGCGTCGCGGGACTTGAAAAAAACGCAGTGCGCTCCCATATGGTCGCCGTTCATCTGCAAACGGAGTCCATTACATGTCGAACGTGCAAGCCGAAGCCGCGCAAACCCTGAACTTCCAGGCCGAAGTGAAGCAATTGCTTCACCTGATGATTCATTCGCTGTATTCGAACCGCGAGATCTTTCTGCGCGAGCTCATCTCCAACGCCTCGGACGCCTGCGACAAGCTGCGCTTCGAGGCCATGGACAAGCCCGAACTGTTCGAAGGCGATGGCGACCTGAAGATCCGCATCGGTTTCGACAAGAGCGCGCGCACGATCACGATCACCGACAACGGCATCGGCATGAGTCGTGACGAGGTGATCACCCATCTGGGCACGATCGCCAAGTCGGGCACGCGCGAGTTCTTCAGTCAACTCACCGGCGACCGGCAGAAGGACGCCAACCTGATTGGCCAGTTCGGCGTCGGTTTCTACTCCGCTTTCATCGTCGCCGACAAGGTGACCGTGCAGACGCGCCGTGCCGGCCTCGCGCCGGAGCAGGGCGTGAAGTGGGAGTGCGCGATGACCGGCGACACCGCCGGTGAGTACACCGTCGAGGGCGTCGCACGCGAAGGGCGTGGTACCGAGATCACGCTGCACCTGCGCGAAGATCAGGATGACCTGCTCTCCGGCTGGCATTTGCGCAACCTGATCCGCAAGTACTCCGACCATATCGTCCAGCCCATCGTGATGAAGAAGGAGGAGTGGGATCAGGAGAAGGGCGAACAGGTCGTCACCGACGAGGACGAAACCGTCAACCAGGCCAGCGCCTTGTGGGCACGCTCGAAGAACGACATCAGCGAGGACGAGTACAAGGCCTTCTACAAGCACGTCGGCCACGACTACGACGAGCCGCTGGCGTGGACCCATTCGCGCGTCGAGGGACGTCACGAGTACACCCAGCTGCTCTACGTGCCGTCGCACGCGCCCTTCGATTTGTGGGACCGCAACGCACGCCACGGCATCAAGCTGTATGTCAAGCGCGTGTTCATCATGGACGACGCCGAGAAGCTGATGCCGACCTATCTGCGCTTCGTGCGCGGGGTGGTCGATTCGGCCGATCTGCCGCTCAACGTGTCGCGCGAGATCCTGCAGGAAAGCAAGGACATCGACACCATTCGCGCCGGTTGTACCAAGAAGGTGCTCGGCCTGCTCGAGGACCTGGCGGAGAACCAGAAGGACAAGTACGAAACCTTCTGGAAGGCGTTCGGCAAGGTGCTCAAGGAAGGCGTCGGTGAGGATTTCGCGAACAAGGAGAAGATCGCCGGTCTGCTGCGCTTCGCATCCACGCACAATGATACGCCGGAAGAGAGCGTTTCGCTGGCCGACTACATCGGGCGCATGAAGGAAGGCCAGGACAAGATCTACTACGTCACCGCCGAGAGCTTCAACGCGGCAAAGAACAGTCCGCATCTCGAGATCTTCCGCAAGAAGGGCATCGAAGTGCTGCTGCTGTCCGATCGCGTGGATGAGTGGGTCACCGGCAACCTCACCGAGTTCGACGGCAAGCAGATGGTTTCGGTCGCCAAGGGTGGTCTGGACCTTGGCGAACTGGAGGACGAGGAAGAGAAGAAGGAAGCCGAGAAGGCCGCCGACGAGTTCAAGGATCTGCTCGAAAAGATGAAGGGCAGCCTCGGTGAGCGCGTCAAGGAGGTGCGGGTCACGCACCGCCTGACCGATTCACCCGCCTGCCTCGTGGCCGACGAACACGACATGGGGATGAACCTCGCGCGCATCCTCAAGGCGGCCGGACAGGAGGCACCTGCGTCGAAGCCGATTCTCGAGATCAACCCGACCCATCCTGCGGTGTTGCGACTGAAGAGCGAAGAGCAGAACTTCGACGACTGGTCGGCGGTATTGTTCGACCAGGCCCTGCTCGCGGAAGGCGGCACGCTGGACGATCCGGCGACCTTCGTGCGCCGCATCAATCAGCTGATGCTGGCGATGAACGCCAACTGACTGGAAGGGCGCCCATGCCCGGCACGCGTTCCGTGTCGGGCGTGACCGAGACGTCGTTCGCCGTCAGCGATTCATTCTTTCCGATGCACCGGCGGGCGAAGGATTGCCGGTGTTTCCGCTTCGTCGGCCGGCTTGCCGGCGACCCTGTCCGGCGAAACCGGATCCGTCGAATCGGCCGGGGGGGACGGGATTCCGGGCGCCGGGTCGGCCAGGGATCCGGATGGCGCTTCGGAGTCATGAGGGGAGGGCGCGTCAGGTGAGTGGTCCGTGACGCTCGCCCCGCCAGCGCCAGCAAGTGGCTCCGCATTCGCCTGCGCGATGGCTCCGGCGGCCTTGGCCGCGACGCGCGCCGCATTTTGTTTCTCGACGCGCTCCTTGAGTACCTCGGCCTCGACCCGCTTGAGCGTGGGATAGGCCAGCGCCTGATACAGGGGCACCGGTGATACCGATCGTGAAACCCCGTGAGCGATGACCGCCGTTGCCATCAACGGCAGCAACATCTGGTGGTTGGCTGTCATCTCCATCACGATCACGAATGACGTGATCGGTGTCTGCGTCATGCCGGCCAGAAACGCGACCATGCCCAGCGTCAACACCGCGGCGGCCTGTTCCGGGGGCAGGAACAGAGCGATGTTGGCGCCCAGACCGGCGCCCACCGCCAGCGATGGAGCAAACACCCCACCTGGAATGCGGCTCAGGAAGGCGAGCCAGATCACCGCCATCTTGGCCAGCAGGAAGTACATCGGCAACTGCGCCGTGCCCTCGAGCGCGGCCTTGGTTTCGTCGTAACCCGTTCCGTAGGTCAGGCCGCCAGTGGCGAGCCCGATCACGGCCGTGCCCAACCCGCAACCGGCCGCGAAAAGCACCGGCCGGGAATTCGACCATTCCCCAAGACGGCCCGGCAGGCCTCGCGACGAGGCGATCAGGGCCCGCGAGAACAAGCCCCCGAACAGGCCTCCGAGCGCACCGCACAACAGTACCGGCCAGACGCCCGATGGCCATCCCAGCGATGTCGGCGTGCGTCCGAAATACGTGTATGCGCCAAGCACGGCGAGTGACATCAGGCCGGCGAAGATCACCGAGGTCAAGGTGGTGCTGTTGGCCTGAAAGGCGCGGTAGCGGCACATCTCCTCGATGGCGAACATGATCCCGCCGAGAGGGGTGTTGAACGCGGCCGCGACGCCGGCACCACTGCCGGCAACGATCAGATCTCGGCTCGAGGCCACGCGGTTGCGCTTGCGCCCTGCGAGCATGTGCAGAATGGAGGCACCGATCTGTACCGATGGCCCTTCACGACCGATCGAGGCCCCGGAGAGCAGCCCACCCAAAGTCAGGAAGACCTTGGCGATGGCGATTCGAAATGACAGCAGTTTGCGCCGGATACGGCGATCGTCGCTCAGTGACGCCGCGATGGCCTGGGGAATGCCACTGCCTTGCGTCGCGGGAAAGAACTTGCGCGCGATCCAGGTCATCGCCGCGAATCCGAGTGGCGCCACGATCAGCGTCAGCCACGGGCTGCCGGACATCACCGACGCATGGGTGGCGATCGCCAGTTCGGCGCCGATCGCGAACAGGATCGCGATCAAGCCGGCAAGCAGGGCGGCGCCTACGAGGAGGAATCGACCACGCCAGCGGCGCAGCGACAGCCACGGCAGGGTGTAGCGTCGGCCTGGGCGTCTGAAGGTACGAAACTTTGCGGCTGCGGGCGTCTTTTCCTTGCTCATTGCCGGGGCGGGGTGGTTCGCTTTATTGTCGTATGAATGAAGTCGGCAGGGTAGCAACGGACATGCTGTACGGATCGAAGCGCGTTTGCCTCGGTGCCGTCCGGTTTGCGTCCCGCGGGAGCGATACCTGCTACCGACCGGGCTGCCACGCTACGCCTGCGCGCGTTATTTGGTTACGATACGCCGTTGGTGCGTTCGTGTTAACGCGAATGCGGTTTTTTTCGTTGGAGCCAGCTCTATGCCTCGCAAATCTGCAACACCTCCGGTCGATTCGACCGAAGAATCCGTTACCGGCGCTTCTCCCGCATCGGTCACACCGCTTTCGGTACTGCAACGCTTCAGGGTGCTGATTCGAACCGCCCAGCGTCATTCCCAATGGGTCGAGCGCCAAAGCGGGGTCACCGGGGCGCAACTGTGGGCGCTTCAGGAACTGCTCGAACGCCCCGGCCTGCGTGTCGGCGAACTCGCCAAGATGCTCGCCCTCCATCAGTCCACCGCGTCGAACATGATCGACAAGCTTGAATCCGCCGGCTTCGTGCGAAAGGAGCGGACGACCGCCGATCAGCGCGTGGTACGTCTGTACCTGACCGAAACCGGGGAGGAATTGCTCGAACGCGCGCCGTCACCGGCGCGGGGCGTGCTTCCCGAGGCCTTGCGCCTGATGCCCGCCGACGAACTCGAACGCCTGCAAGCTGATCTCGATGCCTTGCTCGGTCAGATCCGGCACCTGGACGAAGGGTTTGGAATGCAGCCGCTGCCGTTTTCGGAGTGATGGCCTTGAATCAGCCCGTGGAGACGGTTCCTGCGGGCGGTTTTGTTGATCGTGATCAACATTTGTTCGGCCAGACCGGCAATGATGCAGTGGATTCGGTTACAGTCTGATGGCACCGCGTCGCGGGCGTGGGTATTGATGCATGCGTGTGGAAGCGCGCTCGCACCAATCCCCGGCTGCTTTCAGGGCCGCCGACCGAATTCGAACATCTTCACCAACCCCACTTCTTCGAGAGCGAAGACTCATGCCTGTTGAACTCTATAACGATGGAAACCACGCATGCCTGGCCTTTTACGACCTTGTCGATGAAGGTGCCGACCATGCGGTGCAATCCAACCAGTTTCTGATCGTCGATGGCAAGCACGGTGCCCTGATCGACCCCGGTGGAAACATGACCCACAACGGGCTGCTGATGGGCATGCAGCGTTTCTTCCCGTCACGCAACCTTGACTACATCCTCGCTTCGCACGCCGATCCCGATATCATCGCGTCGCTGAACAAGTGGATGATCACCACGCACTGCAAGGTTCTGATCTCCAAGCTGTGGACCCGTTTTCTGCCGCATTTCACCACCGGCAAGGACTATTCCGAGCGCATTGTCGGGATTCCCGACGAGGGCATGCTCGTGCCGCTGGGCGGATCCAGGATCAAGGCGCTGCCCGCGCATTTCATGCACTCGGAAGGCAATTTCCAGTTCTATGATCCGGTGTCGAAGATCCTGTTCTCCGGCGATCTCGGGGCGTCCCTGCTCGACCATGATGCGGCGGCGCATCCGGTAAAGGATTTCGACAAGCACATCCAGTACATGCAGGGCTTTCACCGTCGTTACATGGTGTCGAACAAGATCGGCAAGTACTGGGCGAACATGGTCCGCTCGCTCGATATCGAGATGATCGTGCCGCAGCATGGCGCGCGTTTCGAAGGCAAGGAGATGGTCAACCGTTTCGTGTCCTGGATCGAGAACCTGCCCGTCGGCGTCGATCTGATGACGCAGGATCACTACCGCGCGCCCTGAATGCAGATAAGGCGTTGATCGGTGTCCTCGATGGGACGGGGCGCGTCAGTGCTTCTTGGACAACTGGCGCATCGCCGCTTCAAGCCCGGCCAGGGTCATCGGATACATGCGTTCGCCGACGATGTCGCGAATGATCCCAATTGACTGACGGTATTGCCACAGCCGTTCGGGCTCCGGGTTGAGCCACGCAGCGGCAGGCCAGGTGTCGAGCAGGCGTCGCAGCCATGCCGCCCCGGGCTCGGCATTCATGTGTTCGATGGATCCGTGTGGATGCAGGATCTCGTACGGACTCATCGTGGCATCGCCGACGACGATGAGCTTGTAGTCAGGGCCGTACTTGTGCAACAGATCGGTGACCGCGATGCGTTCGCTGTATCGCCTTCGGTTGTCCTTCCATACACTTTCATAGACGCAGTTGTGGAAGTAGAAGTATTCGAGGTGTTTGAACTCGGTGCGACACGCCGAGAACAGCTCTTCGCAGACCTTGACGTGGTCATCCATTGAGCCGCCGACATCCAGAAACAGCAGCACCTTCACGGCGTTGTGACGTTCGGGGCGCATCATCAGGTTCAGCCAGCCGGCGTTGCGTGCGGTGGCGGTGATCGTTCCGTCAAGGTCGAGTTCCTCACTCGCCCCTTCGCGGGCGAAGCGGCGCAGGCGGCGCAACGCGACCTTGATGTTGCGCGTGCCCAGTTCGACCGAGTCGTCGAGATTACGAAACTCGCGCCGCTCCCAGACTTTTACAGCCGTGCGGTTGCCAGCCGACTCGCCTCCAACGCGAATGCCTTCGGGATGAACACCGGAATTGCCGAACGGCGAAGTGCCGCCGGTGCCGATCCACTTCGACCCTCCCTGGTGGCGCTCCTTCTGCTCCCGCAGGCGTTCTCGGAAGGTCTCCATCAGTTTGTCCCAGCCGAGTTTCTCGAGTCTGGCGCGATCTTCGGGGGAAAGATGGCGGGTGGCGACGGCACGCAGCCATTCTTCCGGCAACTCGGCCTCGAGGCCGGCAATGGCCTGGACGTTGCCTAAATACTCACCGAATGCGCGATCGAAGCGGTCGTACAGGGATTCGTCCTTGACCAGACAGGTGCGCGCGAAATGAAAGAACTCGTCGATCGAAGGGCCGCACACACCGTCACGCACCCCTTCGAGCAAGGTCAGAAACTCTCGAGTCGACACCGGCAGCTTGCGATGCTTGAGGTGAAGAAAGAAGTCGATCAGCATCGAAATGGACCCCGCATCAACGGTTCTGACGCGCCATCGCGACCAGTCGTTCGTAGAGGTGAATGTCCTGTTCGTTCTTCAACAGGGCGCCGGCCAGTGGCGGAACCACGACCTTGTTGTCGCGCGAACGCAATGCCTCGGCGGGAATGTCCTCGGCGACGAGCAGCTTGAGCCAGTCGATCAATTCAGACGTCGAAGGCTTCTTCTTCAGACCGGGAACCTCACGCAGGCCGAAGAAGACTTCCAGCGCCGCGCGCAGCGTGTCCTGGCGAATGCCGGGAAAATGGACGTCTACGATGCGCTGCATGGTGTCCTGATCGGGAAAGCGGATGTAGTGGAAGAAGCAGCGGCGAAGAAAGGCATCGGGCAGCTCCTTCTCGTTGTTCGAAGTGATGAAAACGATCGGGCGGTGTCGCGCGCGCACGGTCTGGCGGGTTTCATAAACATGAAACTCCATGCGGTCGAGCTCGCGCAGCAGATCGTTGGGAAACTCGATGTCGGCCTTGTCGATCTCGTCGATCAGCACCACGGTGGGTTTGTCGGCTTCGAACGCTTGCCACAAGACCCCTTTGACGATGTAGTTGCCGATTTCACGTACGCGATCGTCGCCTAGCTGGGAGTCGCGCAGTCGCGACACCGCATCATATTCGTACAGGCCCTGCTGGGCTTTGGTGGTCGATTTTACGTGCCATTGCAGCAATGGCAGGTCGAGGGCCGCAGCCACCTCCTCGGCGAGCATGGTCTTGCCGGTGCCGGGTTCGCCCTTGATCAGCAGGGGCCGTTGCAAACGGATCGCGGCATTGACCGCGAGCATCAGATCCGGGGTGGCGACGTAGTCCTTGGTGCCTTCAAAGCGCATGGTGATTCAGTCCTTTCAGTGATTGCACCCGATTATAGGGGTTTCGACGTCTCGACGTGGGAGCTGAATCTCCCTCGTATATACATGGTTTTTGAGGCGAACCAATGACTTGGAAGATTCCGGCGGAATGGGGTCGGTGACGGAAGTGTTTGCAATCGGTGTACCTGCCGACGTAGAATTTGCTCGTCGTTTCAGCCCTGTATCAAAAATTCCAACAGAGGAGACACCATGGAGGGACGACGTTTTCTGCTTGCCACGTGCATTGCGCTGGCATCGGTGGGCGCGCATGCGCTTGAAGGGGATCCCGACCGTGCGCGTGAACATCTTTCCGCGTGCATCGGTTGTCACGGTATTCCCGGCTACCGGACTGCCTTTCCGAAAGTGTACCCGGTGCCCAAGCTTGGTGGGCAGCATGCCGCATACCTCGTCAAGTCATTGCAGGCCTATCGAGACGGTACGCGCAGTCACCCGAGCATGCAGGCCATCGCGGCCAGCCTGTCGGATCAGGACATGGCCGATCTCGCAGCCTACTACGCGGCTCCCGAAGGAGGTCAATGAACATGCGCACACCAATCCTGCTCCGCAGCCTCGTGCTTACCGTGTTCGCAAGCCTCTTTGCGGGCTCGGTCGCCGCCGGCGACCCGGCTCGTGGTGAAGCCAAGTCGGCGGTCTGTGCAGCCTGCCACGGACCGACGGGTACCAGCCCCGTGCCCGATTTTCCCAATATCGGTGGTCAGTACGAGCAGTATCTTTATCGCGCAATGCTCGACTACAGACTCGGCAACCGTCAGGACCCGATCATGCAGGCGCAGGTCGCCGAGTTGTCGAGACAGGACATGCGCGACCTGGCGGCTTTTTACGCACGCCAGGAGGGTTTGTACCTGAAACGCTGATCGCTCAACTGTCGTTGGCGATCAGCAGCGGCGGGGTGGGGCAGTCCAGCGCCTGACACACGGCGCGCAACAGCTCCGCCTCGCTCGCGGTAATCTCGCCGTCGTGCATCACCGTGGTGGCGGCCGCCTCGACAAGCTTGCGGCGAAACGCCGGACGGGCGTTGGCCAGGTGATCGAGAATGCGGTCGAGTTCGCGAACCGAGAAACGCTTGTCGGCCGCCATCATCTCCCATGGGCCGTCCAGCGGAGCGACCGCTGTGGCGGCCTCGAACGCCCTGCGGTTGGCGGCTTCGTCGTTGCCGCTGGCGCGCGCGAGCAGGGACAACAGAATCTCGGTATCCGATTTGAGTGTCTTCAGCGAGATGCTGCCGCGTGCACGCTCACCGGGGTCCAGCGCGCCGCGCAACAATCGGCGCACGACGTACTCGAACAAAGAGGTGCGTCCGTCGGCCTTGATCAGCGCTTCCGCAAGGTCGAGGATCTGGCGTTTTGCTTCGTCCGACAGTTCGGCCAGCGTTGGCAGGCACAGGTCGAGCAGTGGAAGGCGAACACGCGGATCCGCAGTGAGCAGCCATTCGTCGTGGCGCAGGATTTCGTCACGGGCCCCGGTTCCGAACTTGGCTGCGACGAGCTCGAGCTGCTCTGCGCGAATCTGCTCCGGATCGGCAAGCAGCAGCGCAAACACCAGCGCCCGCGCACCGGCTGGCTGATGGGCGGCAAGCCTGACCGCCGCAGGAAAGGATTCGAGCAGCGCGTGCGTGTAATCGACGTGTGCGGGCTGGACCGTGCCCACCGAACCGACGAATGCGGCCGGTGTCATGCCCCGTATGGTCTCAGTCGAACTCGCGGATGCGGTAGCCGTGCTCCCGGAGCCCGCGGGAGGCGATGACTCGGCGCCCCCGAATGCGGAAACGCCCGGCATGGATGTCCCGGCGGTCGCCGTCGTGGTTTGACCCGAACGGGCCAATGGGGCCGGGCCATCAAACTTGAACTTGCCGCCTTCGATGCGCGCGATGCGATCGTCGATGGGCGGGTGGGTGGCCATCAGCTGCGACAGCGATGCGCTGCTGCCGAAGAACATGTGGCTGGCTTCTTCGGCGCGGGGATGCTCGATCGTCGAGCTGGCCGAGGCGATGCGGCGCAATGCGCCGGCGATGCCCGACGGATTGCGGGTGAACTGGACCGCCGCGGCGTCGGCGAGGTACTCGCGCTGGCGGGATACACCGGCCTTGATCAGCTTGCCGAACAGCACCCCGATGTAGCCGACGATGACCAGCGCCAGTCCGCCGAACACGATTGGTGCGGCATTGCGGCTGTTGCCACGGGCGCTGCGCATCAGCACGCGTCCGGCCAGCGTCAGCAGTACGATGCCGTGCAACACGCCGATGAGCTTGAGGTTCAACCGCATGTCGCCGTTCAGGATATGGCTGAACTCGTGGGCGACCACGCCTTGCAGCTCGTCACGGGAAAGCTGCTCCAGCGTGCCACGGGTGACGGCCACGACCCCTTCGTTGATATCCGATCCGGCGGCGAAGGCATTGATGCCTTGCTCGGCATCGAGGATGTACACCGGTGGAACCGGAATGCCGGACGCGATCGCCATCTCCTCGACGACGTTGATCAGCCGCTGTTCGAGTGGATCACTGGTCGAGCGAGAAACCAGCCGGCCGCCGAGTTCCTCGGCAATCGCCGCACCACCATGACGTGACAGCGCGGCAACCTTGTATGCCGATCCGGCCAGGATCAGTCCGCCGATGCCGACGGCGGTGTACAGAAACAGTTCGGCATCCCACCAGCTACTGCGCGCACTGGCCTGTTGCGTGCCCTGGAACTCGGAACCGGCGCCCATCGCGAACACCAGCACGAAATATACGGACAGAATGATGCCGACGACCGCGAGCACGAACCACAAGATCAGCAGCTTGCTGTTGCGACGGGCATTGTCCTGGGCTGAAAAGAAATCCATGACCGGGTCCGCGCGCTCAGGAGGTGAAGTTCACCTGGACCGGGGCACGCGCGGCGGTGTCTTCCATCTGCCATTGTTCGGCGTGCTTGAAGCCGAAGTTGTTGGCGATGATCACGTCCGGGAAGCTCTCGCGCTTGATGTTGTAGTTGGTGACGGCGTCGTTGAAGGCCTGGCGCGAGAACGCGATACGGTTCTCGGTGCTGGCGAGCTCTTCCTGCAGCATGGCCATGTTCTGGTTGGCCTTGAGATCGGGATAGGCCTCGGACAGGGCGAAGAACTTGGTGAGCAGGCCGCCGAGTGCGGATTCGGCACCCATCAGCTCGCGCAGTGCCGCGCCGTCGGACGGGTCGCCTTCCACGCGGCGGGCGGCGGTCTGGGCAGCGTTACGTGCGTTGATCACGGCCTCGAGCGTTTCGCGCTCGTGCTTCATGTAGCCTTTGGCGGTTTCGACCAGATTCGGGATCAGGTCATAGCGGCGCTGCAACTGCACGTCGATCTGCGAGAACGCATTCTTGACCCGGTTGCGCAGCGCGACCAGGCCGTTGTAAATCATGACGCCATACACCACCAGGGCGATCACGATGCCGATTACGATCCACGTTGAGGTACTCATCTCGGATAGCTCCGCACGATTGGAATAAAGTCGAATCGTAACCCGATTTCAGGGATGAAGGGGGATCCGGATCGTACCGGATGGGTACTGAAGGCCGATCTGGCCTCACCCCCCGGCCTTGCGTCGCACGCTCTCGACGTAGGCCGCACCGTCAGGTGGGCGCTGGTTGCGCTGCGCCTCGAAGACGGTTTCGCCCAGGCACTCGAGCACCATGTGCAGTGCATCATGCCGGTTGCCTGCGCGCAGCTGGCAGCGCGCGAACGCTGCACGCAGACCGGGTGGCTGGTCAATGGACAGTTGTTCCTCGATCGCCAGGTGCAGTGACAAATGCAGGAATGGATTGATCTGGCCGTCTTCCGGTGCAAAATCACGGTCGACAGCGTCCGGGTCGGACAGCAGCGCGTGGTACTCGGGGTGCAGGCCGATCAGGTCGATCGCCATTGCCTCTAGCGGACTGACGGGTTCGCCGCCAGTGTGTTTGCGCCAGGCGTCGATGAAGAATACGCGAACCTGGTCGCGCGAAGGATTGAACATGCCGAAACTCTCAAGAAAACGCAATGCAACTCAGGATGTGATCGAGCCCGGCCGGACCCCGGGGCGGGTGTGGGTGGTTCAGGCGGTCTTGTCACGAAAAGTGCACAGGTCGCGCACGCTGCAGGCCTCGCACTTCGGTTTTCGCGCAGTGCATACGTAGCGTCCGTGCAGGATGAGCCAGTGGTGGGCGTGGAGCAGGAAGGCCTTTGGGATGCGACGCATCAAGGCCTTCTCGACTTCGAGCACGTCCTTCCCCGGCGCCAGGCCAGTGCGGTTGGAAAGTCGGAAGATGTGGGTATCGACCGCCATCACCGGTTCGCCGAACACGGTGTTGAGCACCACGTTGGCCGTCTTGCGGCCGACGCCGGGCAGGGCTTCCAGCGCGTCGCGCCTGGGCGGCACCTCGCCGCCGTGACGTTCGAGGAGGATGCGCGACAGCGCCACCGTGTTCTTCGCCTTGTTGCGGAACAGACCGATGGTCTTGATGTGCCCCGCGACGCCGTCCTCGCCCAGCGTAACCATCGCTTCCGGCGTCGGGGCGTCGGCGAAGAGCTTGCGGGTGGCGAGGTTTACGCTCTTGTCGGTGGCCTGCGCGGAAAGCACTACGGCAACCAGCAGCTGATAGGGCGTCTGGTATTCGAGCTCGGTTTTTGGCTCGGGGTTGGCCGCCGCCAGGCGTTCGAAGAACGCCTGGATGGCCTCGCGCTTCATCCGGCTCATGGGGTGGGTCAGGGGGCAGGGGAGGGAGAGGGAGTCGATGCCGGGGCGGCAGCGGGCACGCCGTCGCTCGCCGTGGTCGCCTCGTCGGTGGCCGGGAGCGGGCGTCGCTGCGCGCGCGCAGCGGCGCGGGCGTTGATCCAGTTGAACAGTGCGATCAGGCAGCCGAGGGCGAAGAAGGCACCGGGCGGCAGGATCGCAATCAGGAAGTCGGGGTAGTCGTCACCGAAGACCCGGATCGGCGACAGCGACGGGAAGATCATGTCGATGCCGGTAAACAGTGTGCCGCTGCCGACCAGTTCGCGCACGCCGCCGAGCACCGCCAGCACCCAAACCAGCCCCAGGCCCATCAGCACGCCGTCGATGGTCGACGAGATGGGGGCGTTCTTGGCAGCGTAGGCTTCGACGCGGGCGAGCACGATGCAGTTGGTGACGATCAGCGGGATGAAGATGCCGAGCACGAGGTAGAGTTCGTGCAGCCAGGCGTTGAAGCTGAGATCGACCATCGTCACCAGCGACGCGATGACGAGAATGAACACCGGGATGCGCACTTCGTAGGGGATGAAGTTGCGCAGGCTGGCGATGGCGAGATTGGCGACCGCCATCACCAGCACCGTGGCCAGACCGAGACTGACGGCATTGACCATGCTGGTGCTGATTGCGAGGATGGGGCACAGGCCGAGTAGCTGGACCAGCCCGGGGTTTTGTTTCCAAAGGCCGTTGTAGGCGATCTCACGAAAGTTGTGCATGCTGGTTCTCCAGTCCGGTCACAGGCGCTCGCCGGTTTCCGCGTCGAACAGGGCGTCGCGGTGACGGATGGCGTACTCGAGCGCGCGTCCTGTGGCGCGGGTGACCGCGCTGGCGCTGATTGTTGCCCCGATGCGATAGTCGAAGGCGCCCCCGTCGCGACGCACGCGCCAGCGTTCGGCGGGCACTTGTGCAAAAGACACTTCGTCGAATTGCAGAATCCACGGATTGTCGCGCTCGCGATCCTTGCGTGGATCGATGTAGTCACCGAGCCCCGGGGTTTCGGAATGGGCGGTGACGCGCACACCGCTGATGCGCCCGTCGAGCGAGACCGCTACCGCGAGCTCGATGCGCCCGCCGTAGCCGTCCGGTGCCACCGCCTCGAGAATCAGCGCGGAAGGGGCATCTTCGAGGCGGGCGCGATAGACGCGGCTGTCGCGGCTGAGCCCAAGTTCCGGCGCGGGGCCGATGGTGACGTAGTCCTCGAGCAGGGCGTTGTCGTAGCGCTCGGGTGGCAACACCTCGTTGATCAGGCGCATGCGCTCGGCCAGCTCGGACGCTTCGATCGCCGGTCGAGTCATGCGATAGGTCAAGGACATCAGGGAGGTGAAGATCAGCGTGAACACCACCATGATCGCGGCGGTGCGCAGTGAGGTCCGGGCAGCGGTGTAGCGACTCATCGCATGCCCCCATTCTTCTGTCCGAATACGGGCGGCTGGGTCTTCATGTCGATCAACGGCACGCACATGTTCATCAACAGCACGGCAAAGGCAATGCCCTCGGGAAAAGCGCCGAAGTTGCGGATGAGGTAGGCGAGCAGGCCCACACCTGCAGCGAAGATCAGTTTGCCACGCGGCGTTGTCGCCCCGGAGACCGGGTCGGTGACGATGAAGAATGCGGCGAGCATGGCGCCGCCGCTGGCCAGATGGAACAGCGGCGAGGCGAACTGCTCCGGGCTGACGGCCCAGAACACAGCGGCAATGCCGCCGAGCGCGATGATGAAGGCAACCGGCATGTGCCAGGTGATGATGCCGCGAAAGAGCAGGTACAGGCCACCGGCGACATAGCCCACGGCGATCCATTCCCAGCCGCGCCCACCGAGTACGCCGAATGCATCGTGCTGCATGACCGCGCTGATGCTGGCGTCGGCCGCCCGCATGCCGGTGCGCATGGCATCGAGTGCGGTGGCGCCGGTGATCGCGTCGATCTCGCGCGCGCCGCCGAGGATCAGCGAAAGCTGGGTATTGAAGTCCAGGCCGCCGGCCGGTGGCCACTGCGACATCAGCGCGGGATAGGCGATGATCAGCGCACAATACGCCACCATCGCAGGGTTGAACGGGTTCTGGCCCAATCCGCCGTACAGGTGCTTGACCGCGACGATGGCGATCAGCACCCCGATCATGGTTACCCACCAGGGAACGATCGGCGGAAAGCACAGTACCACCAGCCATGCGGTGACCACCGCGGAGAGGTCCGATACGGCAACTCCGACCGGACGGCCGCGCAAGCGCATGACCACGGCCTCGGCGATGACGGCGACCACGCTGGCAATCAGCAGATTGACGAGAATGCCGGCGCCGACCTGCCAGGCATAAATCGCGATGCCGGGCGTCAGCGCGAGCAGCACGTTGAACATGATGCCGCGCACGCTCGTCGGGCGGCGGATGTACGGGGAATGAATCATCGCGCTTCGTCTTCCGGTGATGCGCGTTCGGGCGCATCCGGGTTCTGGGTACCCACCGCCTGACGACGCGCTTCGATTTCTGCAATCTCGGCTTGCGCCGCCTGGGGCAGGTTGTCGGTGTTCTTTGGCTGGACCGTGCTTCTCTGTTGCTTGGCACGGGCAAGGGCGGCTGCAATCAACGCCTTCTTGTCGTCGCCCGTGGCGTTTGCGCTGGCATCGCTGGCAACTTCTTGACCCGCTTGCTGGGCGAGCTTGGCTTTGGTTTCGGCGGCCTTGGCGGCGAGCTTGGCCGCTTTTTCGGCCTTTTCCCGCTCCTGGCGCTCGTTACGGAACTCGAAGCGTTCGCGCGCCTGGCTGGCGGCTTCACTTTCACGTTCGCGTGCCCAGATTTCCGTCTTGGCGAAGCGGTAGTAGTCCACCAGCGGGATGTGTGAGGGGCAGACATAGGCGCAGCAACCGCATTCGATGCAGTCGAACAGGTGATACTCCTGCGCCTTGCCGAAGTTGCGCGAACGCGAGAACCAGTACAGTTCGAACGGTTGCAGATCGGCGGGGCAGGCGCGGGCGCAGGCGCCACAACGAATGCAGGGCAATTCCGGTGGTGGTGGCGGGAACAGCTTGGGAGAAGCCGCGATGATGCAGTTGCTGCCCTTGACCACGGGAACGCGCAGATCGGGTAGAGCAAAGCCCATCATCGGACCACCGAGAATGCAACGGTCGGTATCGGCCCTGGGAGACGTGTGCGCCAGCAGGGCCTCGATCGGGGTACCGATCGCGACCTCGAAGTTTCCGGGGCGTTCGACGTTACCGGTGATCGTGATCACCCTTGATACGAGCGGTTCGCCGTGGCGGATGGCACGGTGCACGGCGTGCGCGGTGCCGACGTTGAAGCACTGCACGCCGAACTCGCCGCCGAGACGGCCGTGCGGAATCTCGATGCCGGTCAGCACGCGGATCAACTGCTTTTCACCACCGGCGGGATAAATCGTCGGAACGGCGATGACCTCGATTGGCAAGCTGGTCGCGCGACAGGCGCTACGCATGGAGTCGATGGCTTCGGGTTTGTTGTCCTCGATGCCGACGAGGATGCGCTTAGCGCCGATCAGTTCGAACAGAATGCCTGCGCCATCGACAATGGCCTCTGCGCGTTCGCGCATCAGGCGGTCGTCGCAGGTGATCCAGGGCTCGCACTCCGCGCCGTTGAGCACCAGCGTTTCGATACCCGAACCGGCCCCAAGCTTGATGTGGCTGGGGAACGCGGCACCACCAAGGCCGACGATGCCGCTGTCGCGCAGATGATTGAGCACCGTCTGGCGGTCGACCGCGCGGTGATCGAAGGGCACGCGCTCGATCCAGCGATCGTCACCGTCCGGTTCGATGACGACGCAACGGGTCGTGAGTCCCGATGGATGGGCCATCGGGTAATCGGCGATGTCGGCAATGATGCCCGAAGTCGGTGCATGCACCGCGGTACCGAGCACGCCCTCGGCGTCGCCGATACGCTGCCCCTTGAGTACATGCTGTCCAGGTTCGACGACGCAGTGCGCGACCGCGCGAGTGTTCGGACGCAGTGGAACGTACAGCCGGGCGGGCAGCGGCAGGGGTGCGATTGGCACGTTGGCCGATTGCGACTTGTGCGATTCGGGCTTGACGCCGCCGTGAAAACCGAACAGTCGCATCATGCCGCCTTTCTGATCTCGATCACGGGGTATTTCCACTTCCAGGTTTCGACTGTTTCACCAATCGGCTCCATCGTGATGCAGTCGACCGGGCACGGCGCAATGCACAGCTCACAACCGGTGCACAGCGGATCGACCACGGTGTGCATCTGTTTGGCGGCGCCGATGATGGCATCGACCGGACAAGCCTGGATGCACAGCGTGCACCCGATGCAGGTCTGTTCGTCGATGACCGCGACCGACTTGGGTTTCTCGACGCCGTGTTCTTCGGATAGCGGTTTGAACTCGCGACCGAGCAGGTCAGCCAGATGACGGATGCCTTCCTCGCCGCCCGGCGGACACTGGTTGATGTCGGCCTCGCCGTTGGCGATCGCCTGGGCGTAGGGCTTGCACCCCGGATATCCGCACTGACCGCACTGCGTTTGCGGCAGGATGGCGTCGATCTTTTCGACGAGGGGATCCCCCTCGACCTTGAAACGGATCGAGGCGTAGCCGAGCGCCGCTCCGAGAGCGAGCGCGATTCCGGTCATGATCAGCAGTGCGGTCAACATTTTCGAGCTGGTTTCTCCTGAGCGCGCCCGGGAAACGGCCAACACCGTTTCCGTCCCTCGAGGGGGCAAGAAAACTCGAGACGGTTCGGCGTTTTCTCGAGAGAGCGCGGATTATCCTCGGCTGCCCCACGCTGCGCTTTGTGCGAAGTCAAGATGAATCGTTTCGAATGCACGGGTCGGTCCGAATCGTGGCCTACTGAAAACGGTCCAGTCCGGCAAAGCCCATGAACGCAAGACTCATGAACCCGGCCGTGATCATGGCGATGGCGGTACCCTTGAACGGCGCCGGCACGTCGGCGCCATCAAGCCGTTCGCGAATACCCGCGAACAACACCAGCGCGAGCGTGAAACCGACCGAGGAGCCGAAGCCGAACAGCAGCGACTCGAGCAGATTGTGACTGAAACCGACATTAAGCAACGGTACGCCGAGCACGGCGCAGTTGGTGGTGATCAGGGGCAGGTAGATTCCGAGAACCTGGTGCAGCAACGGGCTGGTCTTTTCGACCACGAGTTCGGTGAGCTGAACGATGCCGGCAATGACCACGATGAACGAAAGCGTGCGCAGATAGGCCAGATCGTTGGGGACGAGCAGATAGTGGTCGATGAGATAGCTGGTCCCGGCCCCCAGCGTGAGCACGAAGGTGGTCGCCGCGCCCATGCCGATGGCGGTCTCGAGCTTCTTGGAGACGCCCATGAACGGACACAGCCCGAGCATGCGGACCAGAACCACGTTATTGACGAGCACGGCTCCGATGACGACGAATATATAGCTGGTCATGTTGAATTCACGAATCTTGACCGGGGATTATCCTCCGCCGGCGGGGTGGGCTCAACCCTGAGCATGGCGGGGACACATCGTGGGGCACGCCCCGGCGAGGGTTGAGCACGTCGTATGCGAGCGGTCGCGATCAGCTCGCTCCGGTTGCCGGCCAGTCGGCGGTGGCACGCACGCAGTCGCGCACCAGCGGTGGCCCTTTGTAGATCAGCCCACTGTAGAGCTGGACCAGGCTGGCACCGGCCTCGAGCTTGGCCCTGGCCTGCTCACCGCTGGAGATTCCCCCAGCGGCGATGATTGGAACTTCGCCTTGCAGGGCTTGGGCCAGCGCCCGCACCACCCTGGTCGAGCGCTCGAACAGCGGCGCTCCGGAAAGCCCACCCTGCTGATCGGCAAAGCGCAGACCTTCGACGCCGGTACGTTCGATGGTGGTATTGGTCGCGATGACACCGTCGATGCGGTGGCGGCGCAAGGCGTCGGCGATCGCTGTAATCTGAACCGCTTCGAGGTCGGGCGCGATCTTGAGCACGAGTGGCACATGGCGACCGTGCTTGTCGGCGAGCGCCTGCTGCCGTTCGTGCAGGCGTCCGAGCAGGGCATCGAGTTCGGATTCGCCCTGCAGCTGACGCAGGTTCTGGGTGTTCGGCGAAGAAATGTTGACGGTGACGTAGCCGGCCAGCGGATACACCTTGTCGAGGCAGGCGAGGTAGTCGTCGGCGGCTTTCTCGATCGGGGTATCGAAGTTCTTGCCGATATTGATGCCCAGAATGCCGCGATACTTGCTGTTGCGTACATTGGCGGCAAGCGCGTCGACGCCGTGGTTGTTGAACCCCATGCGATTGATGATCGCACCTGCTTCGGGCAGACGGAACAGGCGTGGACGCGGGTTGCCCGGCTGAGGCCTGGGTGTGATCGTGCCAATCTCGATGGCGCCGAACCCCAGGCGGGCGAGGCCGTCGATGGCTTCCCCGTTCTTGTCCAGGCCGGCGGCCAGCCCGACACGATTCGGAAAACGCAGTCCCATGATCTCTACCGGAGGCGCGGCCTCCGGCGTACCTGCCGGCAGGATGCGACCGGCCGCGTGCAGGGCACTGATGGTGATTTCGTGAGCGGTTTCAGCTTCCAGGGCGAACAGAAATGGTCGTGCGAGTCGATAGATCATGATGAAGTGGTGGGGTATTGAGCAATCGTCGGGGCGGGCATCGTTGCGCGGACGCGTCGAACGGGGGCGCGGAGCGTGCGTCCGGGCTCCGGCGCTGACGTGTGGACCACGCTGGAACGCAATCAGGGTACCGTGTCGATGTCGATAGCCTGCCATTGTCCCCCGATTCGGCCTTCGAGTGGCCGAAATCTGATCTTGTACGACATCTTCGGGCTTTCCCTTATCCAGTAGCCAAGATAGAGATAGGGCAGGTGCAGGCGGCGGCAGATCTCCAGTTGCCACAGCACGCCATAAGTGCCATAGCTGGCGCCGGGCTCGTCCGGGTCGTAGAACGTGTAAACGCTGGACAGTCCGTCTACGAGGCGGTCGACCACGCTCACCATGCACAGGCGCCCGTTGTCGCGAAACTCCAGCAGGCGCGTGTCGACGTGGCTTTGTAGCAGGAAGTGGGTGTATTGCTCACGATTGTCGTTATCCATGCCTCCTCCGGCATGACGGGCGCCCTGGTAACGCTGGTACAGCGCGTAGTGTTCTTCGTGAAAGCGCAGCGCGCGTTCGGTGGCGACGAGGTTGCGATGGCGTTTCCAGGCGCGACGCTGGCTGCGGTCGAGCTCCGCGCGCTCGACCGGAATGCGCACTGGTACGCACTCGCGGCAGTGGTCGCAATACGGACGGTAGGTGAACACCCCACTGCGACGAAAACCATTGCGCACCAGTTCGCTGTATATCGGCGTGTCGATCAGGTGGCTGGGGGTGGCGACCTGAGAGCGAGCAACATGGCCGTCGAGATAGGAGCACGCGTAAGGGGCCGTTGCGTAAAACTGGATCAGGGCGTAGGGATAATCGTTCTGCATGGGCCGGATCCTGTCAGTCGCCGGAGCGTTCGCCGCGCTCCTCGAACACGAGACATTCGATGTCTGGTTCGACGCACCAGCGCCCGGGGGCGTCGCCATCGGCGGTCAGAGCGTCCAGCCGACGGCAGAAGTCCGCGCGAGACAGTTCCACCGCACCCATCGAAAGCAGGTGCGGAGTCGTCATCTGGCAGTCTATCAGGCCGAAACCACGCGTTTCGAGAAAACGGGCGAGGTGAACCAGGCAAACCTTGGATGCGTCCGACGCGCGGCTGAACATGGATTCGCCAAAGAATGCGCGGCCGATCGCCATACCGTACAGACCGCCGACCAGTTCGTCGTTCGACCACGCTTCGACACTGTGGGCGTGGCCGAGTTCGTGCATGCGGCAATAGGCAGCGCGCATCTCGGGTGTGATCCAGGTCCCGGCGGTGTTCGCGCGCGGTGCGGCGCAGGCCAGAATCACGTCCTCGAAAGCGGTATCGAATCGCACAGTGAAGCGCCCGCTGCGCAGGGTCTTGCGCAATGACCGGCGTACCCGGACGGCGGTCGGTTCGAGAACGAGGCGGGGGTCCGGGCTCCACCACAGCACGGGCTCACCCTCGGAATACCACGGAAAAACACCCTGTCGGTACGCCGCTAGCAGCCACTCGGGGGTTAGCTCCCCGCCCGCGGCGAGCAGCCCGTTGGGATCGCGCAGTGCGCGCTCGACCGGCGGAAACCGGGGTGACTCGAGCCAGGGAATCATCGGAATCAGGCGACCAGCGCGGCCTGCTGCACATGTGCGGCCTGTTCGGAATTTTCGTGAAAGGTGATCACGTGGTCCACGTCGAGGCGAATGCCAATCATCTCACCGATGGCGTGGTTGTGATGGCTCGGTACCAGTGACAGCACGCGTGCGCCGCTGGCAAGCTCGAGCGTATAGAGGATGTCGGCACCGCGGAACGCGCGCTTGACCACCCGCGCCTTCATGGCGCTGGCGTCGTCGTGGACCACATCGTCCGGTCGCAGCAATACCTCGACCGGACAGCTATGGTTACAGTCGCCGCAGCCGATGCGGCACTCCATCGGGATTACGCTGTTCAGGGTGCCCAGCTCGATGCGCACCTGATGGTCGTTGACGACCTCGGCTGGCAGCAGCACGCCCTGGCCGATGAAATCGGCAGCGAACCGGTTGGCCGGGCGGTGATACAGGTTGTAAGGCGTGTCCCACTGCTGGATGCGTCCTTCGTGCATGATCCCGATCTCGTCTGCGACCGCGAACGCCTCATGCTGATCGTGGGTGACCAGGATGGCTGTCGTACCGGTCGCCTTGATGATGTCGCGGACCTCGTGGGACAGGCGCTCGCGCAGTTCCACGTCGAGATTCGAGAACGGTTCGTCGAGCAGCAGCAGGGCGGGCCGGGGTGCCAGCGCGCGGGCAAGTGCCACGCGCTGTTGCTGCCCGCCTGACATTTCGTGGGGGTACTTACAGCCCTGGCCGGGAAGGCCGACGATGGCGAGCAGCTCGTCGACGCGTTTGCGGCGTTCGTCGCGCGACAGACGACGTAACCCGAAGCCTATGTTCTCCGCGACCGAAAGATGCGGGAACAGGGCGTAGTCCTGAAAAACCATGCCGATGCGGCGCTGTTCGGGAGGCAGGTGATGGTCGACGGCGCTGACGGTGGTACCGTCGAGGAGGATGCGACCGCCGCGCAGCTGCTCGAAACCTGCAATGCAGCGCAGCACCGTGGTCTTGCCGCAGCCCGATGGTCCGAGCAGACAACCGATGCGCCCCTTGTCGAGCTGCATGGAGAGTTTGCGCACGACAAGATGGTCTCCAAAGGCAAGATCGACGTCGACGAGTTCCAGATGAGCCATTACGATGTTCCCGGTTGCGGCGCAGCAAAAAGCTGCGTTCGAAACGCAACTGTAGCGCGGCAGGCCAAATGAGATCAATTATAATTCCCGGAAAATCGTCGCGCACGGCGGACGCGGCACGGGCAAAGGGGAATCGATGAAACACGGCGGCAACTTCGGGCGAATCATAAAAGGGTGGTCGGTGCTGACGCTTTTCGGGGTACTGATGGCCATTCTGATTGCGGTCCCGGTATTGTCCGTGTTCTCCAACGTCCTGATCGGGGGCACCTCGGACACCTGGGCGCACATGAGCCAGACTGTGCTGCCGGAATTCATCCGCAACACCATCATTCTGTGCATTGGGGTCGGCCTCGGCGTATCGAGCATCGGCATCACGGCTGCGTGGCTGACAACGATGCACGAGTTTCCGGGGCGGCGCTTCTTCGAATGGGCGCTGGTGTTGCCCCTGGCCGTACCGGCCTATGTGATGGCCTATGTTTACACCGACTTTCTGCAGTTCGTCGGGCCGGTGCAGAGCGGGTTGCGCGAGACCTTCGGCTGGCGCGCCGGGGACTACTGGTTTCCGGACGTGCGGTCGGTCGGTGGCGCGGTCGCGATGTTCATGTTCGTGCTCTATCCGTATGTGTACCTGCTCGCACGCACGGCGTTTCTCGAACGCGCCTCGGGCATGCTGGAGGCTGGTCGCTCGCTGGGTCTGGGGCCGTGGCGCTGCTTCTTTCAGGTTTCGTTACCGTTGGCGCGGCCAGCGTTGGTGGCGGGTACCGCGCTGGCGCTGATGGAGACCCTGGCAGACTACGGTACGGTTGCCTACTTCGGCGTCCAGACCTTTACCACCGGCATTTATCGCGCCTGGTTCTCGCTTGGGGACCGTACCGCGGCGGCACAGCTTTCGGCCTTGTTGCTGGGTTTTGTGGTGCTCGTGCTGGTGCTCGAACATCTCAGCCGAGGGAAGGCTCGCTTCAACAATACGTCCCGCCAGCAGGCCGCGCCGGCACGTGTCGAGCTGCGCGGTGCCTTGGGATGGCTGGCTTTCATGGCTTGCTTCATGCCGCTGGTTCTCGGGTTTCTGCTGCCTGGCGGCTTGCTGCTCAATATGGCGATCAATGTCGGTGACGCGCAGTTCGGACCGCGTTTTTTCACGCTGGCGCGCAACAGTTTCGTGCTGGCGTCGGTTACCGCCTTGCTCGCCGTCGGGATCGCGATCCTGCTTGCGTATGCAAGCCGACTGGCGCGGTCTCCGGTGCCGTCCGCCGCCAACCGCATCGTCGGCCTTGGCTATGCGGTGCCGGGATCGGTGATCGCGGTAGGGGTGCTTATTCCCGTGACGCGGCTTGACACCTATATCGCATCCGGCTGGGAGAGCCTGTTCGGCATCAATCCCGGTCTGGTGCTGACCGGCGGAATCGCGGCGCTGGTGTATGCCTACCTGACGCGCTTTCTCGCCATAGCCCTGCATACGGTGGAATCGAGCCTGGGCAAGATTACCCCGAGCATGGACGATGCGTCGCGCAGCCTGGGGCATGGCAAGTTCGCCACCCTCGGTCGCGTGCATGTGCCCATCCTGCGGGGAAGCCTGCTCACTGCCGGCTTGCTGGTGTTTGTTGACGTGATGAAGGAGTTGCCTGCAACCCTGGTGATGCGTCCGTTCAATTTCGATACGCTGGCAACGCAGGCTCACACCCTGGCCGCCGACGAACGTCTCGCCGAAGCGTCCACCGCAGCGCTGACCATTGTCGCAGTCGGGCTCGTGCCGATGTTCGTGATCTCGCGCCAGATCGTCAAGGGACGGCGCCGGCCGGTCGAACTGCCAGCCGATGAAATGAGTACGGATCCGATCAGGGGGGGGGGTTCGAATCCGGGGGCGGTCACGAGCTGAATACCGGAGCTTTCGGAGCGCGGCATAAGCAGGGCAGGAGCGCGGGAAGCTCTTATTGCCAGCACGGCAGTGTGAGCGGTTGGGCAGTCGATCGTGTTCGTGCGGCATGAAACCATGGGGTGCGATGGAAAAGACCGTCAACGGTCGGCCATCGGTTGCACGCTCCCTGTCGCGGAAGCGTTGCCCTTGATCCTGCGGCGACGGTATCGGTCATGTGCCTGCCCCCGGTCTGTCCTTCTGTTCGGCGCCTTCCTCTCCGATCGTCATGCGTGAGAAGGCGCGTTCGAGCAACTGCACGTTGCGGTCGCTGCCGCGCGCAATCGAGGACGATTCGGCTTCGGCGACGGCCCGCAGGCGCTCGGCGATTTCGAGCAACACGCGGTGCAGGCCCAGGGTCTGCTTGCGGCTCTCTTCGAAGTGGTTGTGTACCGGTGCGGCGGTGTGCTGCAACAGTCGCGCAATCGCCTTGAGCATCCGCTCTTCGCGCTGATTGGCTTGCGGGGCACTGGCCTGCCGCGCTTGCACGAGTGCCGCGACGTGCCGGGTCTGAGTGGTTTGGGCCTCGGCCAGGCGGTTCAACTGCGACACCAGTTCGGGCCAGGGAGGCAGTGTGTCTTCGTTCGCGCGAGCGGAGCCGGCGGCGTTCTCCCGGGTGGCTTCGACGAGATCCATCAGCTGCATCACGATCTTGCCGGCAGTGTCGGTATCGCTGCCGCCGATTGCCTTGTTGCGCAGGTAGTCGCGCTTGATGTTGGCCCAGCGCTCGGCCTGTTCGGCCGTCAGCGAACCACGTAGTTCGGCGAGCTTGAGCAGGTTTTCCTCGGCGCCGGTGGTCAGCAGCTGTGCCTCGCCCTGGTAGTGGTCTGCGAACAGCTGCTGGAGCTCGGCATCGTTCATGACGGCAGAGATCTTTTCCGCCAGCTTGTTCATGTTGCGGTAGCTGCCCTGCAGGCGGAAGGGGGGCTCAGTGCGATAATTGTCGGCCTGGGCTGCGCTGGCAATGTACTGCTGATTGACCCGATACACCACTTCGCGCACCTGGAGCATGCGTTGCAGGGTGGCCTCGATGTCGCGCAGTTCGGCGGTGCTGTAATCGTGGCTGAGGGCATTGACCGAGAAGTCCTTGCCGGCGAGCTTGTCGAGGATCAGGTACAGGTCCTTCAGGTCGCGGGTGGCCAGCGGCGCGAGGGTGGGGTTGGCGGTGAGGCTGTTCTCGATGTAGCTGAGCTTGAACACCTCTTCCATGCCGCCGAGGACGTCGCCCAGGTTGTAGATGTCGGCGCGGTTGGCGAGCATGTCGGGAATCTTGAACACTTCGCCGGATTCGGTATAGGGGTTGCCCGCCATGACCACGCAGAACTTCTTGCCGCGCATGTCGTAGGTGCGGGTGCGCCCCTTCCAGACGCCTTCGATGCGGCGCGTGCCGTCGGACAGCGAGATGAACTTCTGCAGGAACTCCGGGTGGGTGTGCTGGATGTCGTCTACGTAAAGCATGACGTTGTTGCCCATCTCCAGCGCGAGATTGAGCTTTTCCAGCTCCTGGCGGGCGGTGGCATCGGGGGCCTGGGCGGGGTCGATCGAGCGTACTTCATGCCCCAGCGACGGACCGTTGATCTTCATGAAGATCAGGCCGAGGCGGTGGGCGACGTATTCCATCAGTGTGGTCTTGCCGTAGCCCGGGGGGGAGATCATCATCAGCAGGCCGTTCTGATCGCTGCGCCGGTTCTCGCCCACGGTCCCCATCTGCTTGGCGAGGTTGTCGCCGATCACGCTCAGGTAGACGTCGTTGATCAGCTTGTTGCGCACGAAGCTGGACAGCGGGCGCGGCTTGAACTCGTCCAGCCGCATGGCCTCGCGTTCGCGGACCAGGATGTCGTGGCGCAGCTGCTGGTACTGCTGGAACTGGGGGACGAAGTGAGTGCCGTGCCAGTGGGCGCGCCGAGCCAGGTCGTCGACCGCCAGCACCATGGCCCCATCGCGGATGCGCGGGTGTTCGCCGAGCAGGCCGGTGACGGTGGCGCGCAGTTGCACGCTGCTGAAGCGGTGGTCGATGTCGTCGGCGGCGATCAGCCAGGTGGCCGCTTCCATGGCGTAGTCGCCAAGATCGGCCAACTCGGCAAGTTCGGGGGACTGTGCAGGATCGTCCCGAAGGCTGGCAGCGGCTTCATGGCATAGCGCCTGCACCCAGTGCAGGGCGCCGTGCCAGCGTTGCGCCAGCGGCAGGTCGCTACCGTCCTTGCCGCGCCACTGGTTGAGCAGGTCGAGCCAGTTGCCGGATTGTTCCAGACGGTGCTGCAGCGCTTCGACCAGCGTGCGAGCCTGCTCGGTGAAGCTGAACCGGGGCGCCGGTTCGGCAAGCTCCTGAAGCAGATAGTCGGCCGCGATGTCGCTGCTCGCGGTGTCCAGTGTCAGCTGGTGGCGCTCGGCGAAGGCGCCCAGGGCCTCGGCGATTTCTGCGTTGAGGGCGTTGCGTGCGGCATCACTCCCGAACAGGCGCTGCATGTCCAGGCTCTGGCGGGCACGGGCTGGCCACTGCGCAATTGCGGCGCTGGCGTCGGGCTTGACGACGTGCTTGCGCTGGCTCCAGTACAGGGCGGCGAGGCTGCGCGCCGTTGGGGCGACCGCCAGTACGCCGGCGGCTTGCTGCATCGGCAGCAGCGCCTGCAGGATGCGCGCGGCGTCGTGATCGTGGATGCCACGCTCGTAGCCTTCGCGATAGCGTGGGGCGGCAAACTCGCGCAGGGCGCGGTCGAGTGCGTCCGGTTGTAGCAACAGGGCCTGCAGCCGGTCGGCGCTCCAGCCTTCCTGTCCCTGCCGTGCGGCAGCGATCAGTTGCAGCGCGAGGTACTCCCCGCGATACAGCTGCGGCGATTCGGAGGCCAGCGAAACGTCCCAGAACGGACGCAGCGCGGTCAGTTGCGGATCGTCGAGTGGCTCCATGTAGTCGGTGCCGACCAGATGGAGGTTGAGCGTGTCGCCACGCGGCATCAGGGTCAGGTCCAGCGTCTGGGTGTTGACGCTGAAGCGGTGGCGTCCGAGGCGGATCACGTTGCCCCCGCCTTCGAACAGGTCGTTGCGGTCGCGCAGCGCGCGCAGAGCCTGATCCTGGGTGCCCTTGAGGCGCGCCTCGACATCGTCGGCCTTGACGTTGTCGTGGAGTTCGCGCAGGCGCGCGGTGAGCTCGCGCAGCTTGAGGATCAGCGGGTCGCCGGCAAAGAAGGCATTGAGTTCATCGAGGGTCCCCAGCCGCTCGGTGCGCCGGCCCAGGCCGTCGAGAATGCGCAGCGCCGCATCCTGTACCGCCTGCGCCTTGCGCTGACGCTCATCGAGCAGGGTCTGTTTGTGGCTCTCGAAGGTTTCGAGCAGTTCTTCGCGTTTGGCGACGATGTCGCCCAGAAAGGCATCGTACTCGCCGAACTGGCTTTCCAGCTCCTCGAGCTGCACCAGCAGGCGGGACAGCTGTTCGTCGCAACGTTCCGGGTCCTGTGCGAGCGACAGCGCGCTGGTGATGCTCTGGCTGAACAGGGTGAACTGCGCGCCGAACTGGGCCACGCGCTCGTTCGAACCCAGTGAGCGGCGGCGCTGTTCGCTGCGCGCCTTGGTCTGATTGAGCCGGGCATAGATGGCCGAGATGGATTCGACGATGGCGGTGCGCTGGGTGGCATCCTCGATGTGCAGCGTCGCCATCAGCTCCGACAGGGTGTCGAGCTCGGCCGACATGGATTCCATGTGCTGCAGCAGGGGCGCCAGTTGCGCCACGCTCTCGGCCTGCTCGGCTTCGCGATTGACCTCGTCAAGTTGCGTGACGTAGGGTTGGAGCGCTTCGTCACTGGCAAGAAAACGGGCTGTTTCGGCACCGATGCGCTCCTGGGCGGCGACCAGCTCGGCTTCCATCGCGTCGATGCGCGCGCGGTCGATGTAGCGCATGTCGCGCAGCGTCAGCAGGTGACCACGTTCGGCGGCGGCACGCTGCAAGGCCTGCACGTAATCCGGTGCGTGTTTCAAGTCCTGCACGCGGAGCTGGGCGAGCAGGGCCTTGTAGCGGGTTTCGGCCTCGCTCATCGCGCGGGCCGATGCGGCACGGATGCTCTCGACCTTTTCATATTCGTCGAGAACGGCCTCGCCCGAAGCGGTAATCTCGTGCAGGGTACGGCTCAGCGCGCCGTCCTGCGCGTCGCTCATCCAGTGGTAGCGGTCGAACAGGCGGCGGGTCTGGTCGATGAGCCGTTGATAGCGTGCGACCGAGACATCCTCGGCGTCGATCTCGCGTGACAGGCTGAACAGTTCGGAGATGCCGCGCACCAGATCGGCATTGCCGATGCGGCTGAAGAAGCTGTCGCCGGTGGGTTGGCGGGCGGCGTAGTCGTCGCTGAAGAACGGGGTGTTCCACACCTGCATCGGATGGATGCGGGTGGGTTCGTCCGACTCGGAACTGAACAGCACGATGCGCCCGTCTTCCAGGCGAGCGTAGCCATGGCCGATCAGCGGTGGCTGCAGTTCGCGCGCGATCAGGTTGTAGGTAAACAGCGCGATACGGCCGCTGGTGGGTTCGTAGAATACATAGAGCACGTCTTCGCCATTGGGCGAGCGGATGCTGCGCCGAAAGCGCATGCCGTTCATCTGCTGGTCGAAGGCGCGGTTCTCGCCGCTTTGCAGATAGTAGCCACCGGGAAACAGGATGCCGTGATCCTCGGGCAGCTGGATGCAGGCCAGGCCGATTGCGTCGATGCGCTGTACCTTGCGGGTGAGGGTGTTGAACACCAGGTAACGCGTCTGTTCCTCGCGGTAGGGCAGAATCTTGAGCAGGATCAGACTGCCCACGCGCGCGAAGTCCACGGTCGCATCGTCGAGCGACTGGGTCTTGTCCATCACCTCTTCGCGGTAGATGCCCATGCCGTCTTCGGTGTTGTTCTCGACCTTGATGGTGAGTTCACCGTTGAGCGTCTCGACGAACACCGTGTCGAGAATGTTCAGATGCGGATGACGGCCATTGACGATGTGTTCCCGGCCGGCGCGGGTCCATTCGAAATCGAAGGGGGCGGGCAGGGCGATGTCGCGTTCGCCGCGATTGTCGATGTAGCGTACCTCGCGGCCGTCGGACGAGATCGACCAGCGGAACACACGGATATCCGTCGGACGGGCCCCCATCTGGAAACTGGCCAGCAGCTTGCCGTCGCGCACCTGCAGCTCGAGCAGGCGGGCATCCTTGTAATAGGTGTACAGCTCGCGAAAATCCTGTACGAAGCTGGTGATGCCGAGAAAGCTCTGCGCCACATCGACCGGCACCACGTCATAGCCTGCGTCGGTCTGCTCAAGCCGGTACAGGGAGAAGACGTCTTCTATGCGGGTTTCCTGCTTGAGGCCAATGAACACGTTGTAACCGAACAACAGGGTGCCGCCCACCTGCACGATGTCGCGGCCCACGCAGTTGTTTTCGCTGCGCAGACGAAAGCGCCCGAGCAGGTTCATGCCGCCGCTGCCGAACTCCGCGATTCGGGCCTGGTTCAGCTCCGTGGCCAGCGTGTGCAGACTGCGGCCCTGTTCAGCCAGTCGTTTGCTGAGCACTTCGTAGGCGCCGCCCGAGGCGACGGCCTGATCGACGAGATCCTGGGAGGGCGAGGGAGTGGAGTTGTCCGGCATGGCAGCGGTTCAGTCGCGGGAAGAGGTCGGTGGAGACCCCGCATGGCGGGGGCGGGCGCTACGCCGCCCGTAGCCGGGCGGGATCGCGGACGACGGGGGCGTTGGCTGGCCAGGCGTCAGCCCTGGGCGGGCGGGAGTCCGTTGTTGTCCTTGGGTGTGAGGAAGCGTTGCAGCAGCTCCTGTACCACCGGGCTCTTGGCGGTCACGCCTTCGATCGCCTTGCCGACCGACAAGGCCTTGGCAAACTGATCGAAGAAGGCACCTTCGCCCCCGACGATGTCGATGTTCGCCTTGCTCAGGGCGGAGGACAGCACTTCGGCCTGTTCGCGGGCCACGATCTTGCTGGCTTCGATGCCGGCAATGGCGCGCTCGAAGTCTTTCTCGAGCTGCATCCGGAATTCCTCGTGCGCCCGCGCATCGTCGCTGAGCTTGGACAGTGCGGCGAACTTCTCGACCAGACCCTGGGCTTCTGCGATGAATCGCTCGCGCAGCACTTCGGCTTCGGCGTGACCGATCTGCTCGGTGACCTTGGCCTTGGTGGCACCCAGCTCGGCCTCGCCGCGCGACTCGGCGAGCAGTCGCTCTTCGAGCACCTTGGCGTCGGCCAGACCCTGTCTTTCCTTCGCTGCGGCGAGCGCCTCCTCGATGCGCGCCTGGGAGAGGCCTTTCTCGAGCTGTCCCTTGGCTTCGGCCTGCATGCTTTCCATGGTCACGCGGGCCTGTGCCAGACCTTCCTTCTCGATGGCGGCGGCAGTGACTTCGCGTACCCGGGCATCGGCCAGGCCGGGGGCGGCACGTTCGGCCTCGATTCCTTCGGCGAGCTTCTTCTTGGCCTCGGCCTGCTTGCTGGCGGCCTCGAGCTCAGCCTGCGCCAGCACGGTCAGCTCAACCGCGCGATGACGGGCGGACTCCTCGTCGGCGGCCGCTTTCTTGACCTGACGTACGAGCTCTTCCTCGGCCTGGGCCTGGGCGGTGAGCACGGTGACCTGCTTGACCCGTTCCGCTTCGGAGACCTCGCGCACCTCCTTGATACGTTCTTCTTCGATCGCCACGGTCTTCTCGACCGCGATGCGTTCGCGAATCACGTTGGCGATGTTGGTGCGCTGCTCTTCCAGCGCACGTTCCTTTTCGATGCGTTGCAGTTCGACGTCGCGTTCGCGAGCGACGATCTCCAGTTGCTGGGCGCGTTCGACCTTCTCCTTCTCGATCACCACCGCCCGGGCACGGTTCTGCTCGGCCACCTCGACCTCGCGGGTGGCGTTCTCGGAGCGGATGTCGATCTGTTCCTGGGTCTGGATGCGGGCTTGCTCGGCCTTCAGCCGCTCCTCTTCCCGGACGCGCTCGATCTCGGCTTCCTCGCGCGCCTGGATGGTGGCGACTTCGCGCTTCTGGCGAGCTTCGGCATCGGCCTGCTGGCGCTCCAGCGCAAGCATGGCTTCGCGTGTCTCGACGTTCTTCTTGGTGATCGCAAGCTCTTCGTTGCGCTCCAGTTCGTTGGTGATCACGTTCTGCGCGGCGGTCAGTTCGGTGATCTTGCGAATACCTTCGGCGTCGAGAATGTTGTGGTGGTCGAGCGAGGATTTCGGGGTCTGCTCCAGGTAGTCGATGGCGACGTCTTCCAGCACGTAACCGTTGAGATCGTTGCCGATGACCTCGATGATGCGGTCGCGGAAATCCTGGCGGTTCTCGAACAGCTTGACGAAGTCGATCTGCTTGCCGACGGTCTTGAGCGCTTCGGAGAACTTGGCATTGAAAAGTTCGTTCACCGCACCCTTGTCGGACGCGCGGTCGACACCAATGGCCTTGGCGACCTTGAGCACGTCTTCGGCGGTTTCATTCACCCGCAGGTAGAAGGCCACGGTGATGTCCGCGCGCATGTTGTCGCGGCAGATCAGGCCGTCCTTGCCACGCCGGTCGACTTCCAGCGTGATCAGGGAGATCCGCATGAACTCCTTCTTGTAGACGACTGGATAGACCAGCGCCCCGGTGAAGTGCACCTTGGGGGTCGCCGACAAGTCGTTCACGATCAGCGCGGTACCTTGCGGCACCTTGATGTAAAAGGCCTTGAACAGCGCAAACAGGCCGATCAGGACCAGTACGAAGATGCCGACGCCCATCAGGAAGGGCATCACTTGGGCCACGTTCATTGCGGAATTCCCCTTTTCGGATTGAACTTGAGTATATAGGTACGTGCGATCGGAAAGGCACCGGGGCCGGGCTGTCGTGTCAACCGGTGAATTCTTCCTCGCTGATGACAACGTAGTGGTTCATGTCAGGGCGATATTCTATCAGCACTACCCGGTCTCCGCGCTGATAACTGCGATTGTGGCTGCGCACCTGGAGAATCAGGCCCGCGCCACCATCTTCGACGGCGACGTAGCCCTGCTGCGCATTGACCGTCGGGCTGCGTACCACGCCGACTTGCCCGAGGAGGGACTTGCGGTTGCGGGGGGCAATGCGCCCGAGCAGGTGGCGCAGTGGACGCAGGGCCAGCGCGGTCAGCAGAACGCCGGCCACGAACGAAACGGGCAGCACGCCCACGCCCAGCGCAAGCGACGGCCAGCCGCCCAGGCCCACGCCCTGCAGCAGGTAGATTGCGTAGTAGCTGACGAACCAGCTGAAGAAGGCGAGCATCGTCAGGATGATGGTCAGAGGAATGCCGGCCAGCCCGAGCCGCATCAGCAAGCCCGACAGGCCTTCGAGCTCCAGTCCGTCGCCGTCGGGCAGGGCCAGGTTGTCGAGCGCGTCGATTTCCACCATGCCCAGCAAGGCGATCAGCCAATACACCACCATGACGGCCAGCACGAAACTGAACACCACGGTGGGAAACGAGAGCGCAATGTTCAGGAATTGCTCCACGGTCGTCACTCCGGGTTGGTCGGATTGTGGTTGGGAACGCCGCGCCGCCAACCCAGTGGTCAGGGGCGCGACGGAAAGGCGTATCAGCTGGCGGCGCGTTTCTGCTTCAGACGCTCTAGCACCGCGCTGGCGCTGCCGCTGTCCGGGGTGATGCCGGCCTGACGCAGCTTTTCGTCCAACGGGTCTTCGTTCGCTTCGCGTGCAATCTCGCTGGCCGCCTGCATGCGTGCACCGCGTTCGGCCTGCTTCTTCTTGATGCGATCGAGCGAGTCCAGCGCCGTCTGCACCCGGGTCTGCGAACCGCTGTAGCGGTCGGCCACGGTGGCCTGAGCGCGTTGCACGCTCTCGGTGGCCTTGACCGTATCCACTTGCTGCTTCAGGCGGCGAATGTGGTTTTCAGCCTGGCTGATCGCGCGGCGCAGATCGGCCACGCTGCTGGCGTACTGTTCGACCTGAACGCGTTCCTCGTTGTGCTGGTTCTCCAGTGTGGCGATCTTGTTCGCGACTTCCAGTGCCAGCGCCTCATTGTCGGTTTCGAGGGCCTTCAGCGCGTGGCTTTCGTATTCTTCGATCTTGGCCCGGGTTTCGTCCAGCCGTGCGGTGGCCAGCTTCTGCTTGGCCATGATCTCGGCAAGCGCTTCGCGCGAGCGCCGCAGATCGGCGTCCGCGTCGCGAATCTCCTGATCCAGAATGCGCAGCGCCTGTCCATCGACCACGGCCTCGCCCAGTTCGTGGGCACCTCCGCGCAGTGCGGTAACCAGTTTCAACCAGATGCTCATGATGTGTTCTCCTGATGCCGTTCAGACGGTGATGAGTTGGGTTTCGAACGCTTCGGTGGCGCGAATCACGTTGTCGGCGAGGGTTTCGAGTTCGAGTTGCACGTCGGACAGGCTGGATGCTGCACTCAGGGCGCCGAACATGATGTAGGCGTCACCGACTTCGGGCAGGGTCTCGATGCCGATGGTCGATAGCGGAAACAGCTTGTGGGTGCGCAGCACCTGATCGTTGAAGGCGGTAACGTCCTTCACCTGGGCGACCGGCCAGAGCATGGCCTCTACCACGATCTGTTCGCCGACCACGGCAAGAAAGACCGGCAGATCGCCATAATCGAGCATCTGCAGCAGCAGACTCGGTTCGGAGCCTTCCAGAAGTTCGATGCGCACGCTGCCCGAACTTGCCATGGCGCTGTCCTGCAGGGCAGTCTGCAGGGTCCGGACGGTCCATAATTCCTGATCCTTCATTGCGTTCTCCTTTGCGAGTCGAGGCGCACCGCGCGGCCGGCGCATGGTTTTTTCCACCGCGGACAGTTCATCAAGGTACTCGGGCAGTACCCAGAGTTCTTTTTTTACCAGCCCTTGTTCTCGTAAACGAGCACGATGCAGGCGTTGATAGTAAGCTGATGTCTTGCGTTCCATGTGCATATTCTGATCCATTACATGTGATTTTGCAACACTTTACATGTGATTTTTTGGGCGACATTTGGAATGTCGGTGCATTGCATGCACACAGATCTCATGGCACTCATGTCCACAAGAATACGGCCCGGTTTTCTGTGAAAACCGGGCCGATGGAAAGGTGGGCTCCCGCTTGCGCGGGAGTGATGAAGCGGGATTAAGAGATGTCGATCAACGATAGCCCGCGCGGTCGTAGATGCGCTGGGCTTCGGGGATGTTCTTGGCAAGGGCGCTCAGTGGCTGCGTGTCGGACTTGAATTCGCCGAGTTTGTCGAGGGCCGGGTTGTCCGTCTTGACGCTTGCGACCGCCGGCCATTCGTTGTTGCCGTCGGCGAAGTACACCTGAGCCTGGTCGGAGGCAAGATATTCGAGGAACTTGATCGCGGCTTCGCGGTTGGGGGCATTCTTCAGCACACCGGCGCCTGAAACGTTGATATGGGTGCCGCTGCTTTCCTGGTTCGGCCAGACAAAACGCACGCTCTCGACCACTTTCTGATCGTCGGCGCTGTCGGAATTCATCAGTCGTGCGAAGTAATAGCTGTTCGCGATGGCTACGCCGCACTCACCGGCTGCAACCGCGCGGATCTGGTCGGTGTCGCCACCGCGCGGGGGGCGTGCGAAGTTCTCGACGATACCCTTGGCCCATTCCTCGGTCTTCTCGGCGCCGATGGTGTTCATCAGTGCCGCACCCAGCGACAGATTGTACGGATGGCTGCCGGAGCGGGTGCAGACCTTGCCCTTCAGAGCCGGGTTGGCAAGCGCTTCGTAGGTTTGCACCAGGGCGCCATCGGCCAGCTCGGGGTTATAGATGATCACGCGTGCGCGCTGCGAGAAGGCAATCCAGGTGTCGGTGCGAAGGTGATCGGGAATGCGCTCGGCAAGTTCGGGCGATTCGATTTCGGCGAACAGGCCAAGCGAGTCGGCTGCGGCAAGGCGCGATGCGTCCACGGTGATCAGTACGTCTGCAGGGCTGTTGGCACCCTCGTTACGCAGACGCTCGATGAGTTCGTCGTCGCGCGCTTCGATGCGATTGATCTTGATGCCGGTCAGTCTGGTGAAGTCGCCGTAGAGCTGTTCGTCGGTCTGGTAGTGACGTGCGGAGTAGATGTTCAGCTCCTGGTCGGCGCTGAAGGCCTGCCCGGAGCCAAATCCGAGGGCAATGGCGAGTGAGAGCAGTACGGCCTTTTTCTTCATGATACGGACACCTTTCGGGTCGGGTTGACGATACGGGAATAATAACGATACCGATTCCCACTTGCAAACAATTCTTGTTTGGTGGAAGATGAGTGCGAATCATTCTCAAATAGGGGTTTCGCATGAATGCACTCATCGTCGGCGCCGACCGTCTCGGCAACATTCCGGATGTGCTGGATCAGTTCGGTATTCGTATCGCAGCTCATGTCAGCGGACGCGACAGTTCACATCAACGGCGCAGTGCCCCGTTGCCTGCGGGCATCGAGATGGTGATCCTGTTCACCGATTTTCTGGGGCACAACGTGATGCAGCGATTTCGTGAGGCGGCCAACCGCGAGAAGGTCGCAGTGGTCTGTTGCCGGCGATCGGTATGTGCCCTGCAGCGCGCACTGGGTCAACGCATGGCAAGCTCGGAGTGTGATGATTGCAGCAACGGTTGCAAGCGCCGGAAACGCTGAACGCTCGCTACTGTTCGGTATCGATCACGACTGCTTCGGTGGGGGCCGTTGCCGCGTCATGATGGCTGCGGAGCGGAAACCGCCGTCGCCGCGCGGGGAAACAACCGGAGACGCCCGGATCGGTCCTTCACTCGAATTCGTTCATTGCCAGCAGGCGGCGCGCGCCATTGAAGCGGGTGCGCCAGTACTGTTTGTTCATGTCTTCGACCCGGACCTCGCCGCCGCTCGACGGAGCGTGCAGGAACTGCCCGTCGCCCACATACAGACCCACGTGCGAGAAAGGGCGCCTGCGCGTGTTGAAAAACACCAGGTCGCCAGGTTGAAGCTCGGCGCGCTCGATCTTGTCACCGACACGGGCAATGTCACCGGTGGTGCGGGGGAGTTCGAGCCCGATGGTGGTCTTGAACACGTTGCGCACCAGTCCGCTGCAATCGAGTCCGGTTTCGGGTGAGGTGCCACCGAAACGGTAGCGTACTCCCAGCAGACTCATGCCCTGGTCGACGATCAGGCCTTGGGCTCGGTTGCTTTCAGCGATGGCTTGCGCGATACGTTCACCATCGAGGAGAAACCCTTCTTCGGCGAGCGTTGGGGGGGTGAAGGTGAGGACGGCTGCGGTGAGCAGCGTGTGAATGGAAAGCTTGGGCAGGTGTCGAATCGGCTTGGTCATCGTTCGGTCATCTTCCACTCAGTTTTCGGCGATTGCGTTCGAGTTCGGTCAGGCTGCGCGGCGACGGCAGGCCGCGGCGCAGGGCATGGGCTTCGGTGGCGAGCATTACCTGTGCGATGGCATAGGCGTCGCCGAGCGCATGATGGCGCTGAAAGGTTTCGATTCCGAAGCACTGCATCCAGTCGGCCAGTCGGCGCGGTGCGGCAAAGTGCTCGTGAAACAGTGCCGGTAGCAGCCAGTACAGGTCGAGCCAGATCCAGTCAGGGGTGAACCCCAGATGGGTTTCAAACATGCGCTCGAGCATGCGCCGGTTCAGCCCTGCGTTATATACCACAACAGGGCCGTTGCGGCTGAATGTGAGCAGGTTCACCAGTGCGGTGACCGGGTCAGGCGTGAGGCTGGCATGGTAGCTGTCTTCGGCGACGAGGGTGCCCGCGTCGAGGGCGATCGCACCGACCGACAGCACCGTGTCGGTATCGGCGTTGAGCCCCGACGCTTCTGTGTTGATCACCACATAGCGCGTTTCGAAATGCGTTTTGCCCAGATCGGCTGGGGGCAGCGCGCGCCATTTCGTGATTGCCTCGCGCTGCAGTCGTTCGAGTCCGGCCGGCTCGCTGCGCGGGCTGAGCAACTGACTGAGCCAGTTCACAACTGATAGTCCAGTTTCAGCCGCAGTTGCATCTTGCGTGCCTGGCGAAACGATTCCTTGAGAATGCGCCGGTCGAGTTCGTTGAGTTCGTCCGGACGCACCTTGTTGTCACCGCGGCTTTCCTGTCCGGTATCGAAGTACTGCGCCCGCAGGCGCAACAGCTGGATATAGTGAAAGCCGTCGATGATGGCGGCGAGTTCGTCGGCCTGCACGCCCATCTTCGCGCCTGCCTGCCGCAGCCGCTGCGCCGTGTTGCTGGAGCTGACCTCCGCCCGCAGGGCGAGTATCCTGCCCGCATCGACGAACAGCCGGGCTCCGGATTTCTTCAGGTCGATGGTGCCGTCATCGTCGAGCACGAAGTCCCGGATGCGGCCCAGTGGCGGATTCACGCTGACCGCATTGGCGGCCATCATGCGCAGGAACGCGGTGTTCTTGCGTGCGGTGCGATTGAGCCATGAACGCAACCGCTCACCAAGCGTTTCGTCACCTCCCAGAACGCGAAAATCGAAGAAGATCGATGCATTGAGCAGCGCCTGCGGGTCTGGTTCGTTGATCCAGTCTTCGAAACGCCGTTGCCATTCGGAAAGGGTCAGGCATAGCTCCGGATTGCTCGCCATGATGTTGCCCTTGCACAGCGGAAATCCGCATTCGGCGAGATTACGATTGACCTCACGCGCGCACTCGATCAAACGGCTCCGAAGGGATTCGCGCAGCGAGGCATCGTCGCAGACGAAGATCAGCCCGTTGTCCTGGTCGGTAGACAGTGTCTGTTCGTGCCGCCCCTCGGAACCGAAGGCGAGCCACGCGTACTCGATGTCGAGAAGGTCGTGATGTTCGAGGGCGAGACGGATGATGCGGCGGGTCAATGCGTCGTTGAGCGCGGAGATGAAGCGGGTGAGTTGTTCCGCGCCAATGCCCTGCGCGATGAGGTTGAGCGCGAGCTGGCGAATGTCGCCGCTGGCCTGGCGCAGTGACTCGATGGTGGCCGCACCGTCGATGCTGGCACGGATCTGACGCAGGCTGGTGCGCTGCAGCGAGAACAAGTCGCGCTCGGAGACGACGCCGAGCAATTTGCCCCGGCTGTCGACCACCATCAGGTGACGCACGCCGTGGGTTGCCATCTCGAGCGCCGCATCGTAAGCCGATGCGTTGGCCGAAAGGGTGCGTGGTGCGGCAGTCATGACCTCTACGATGGGCTGCGACAGGTCGCACCCGGGAAGTACGATGCGTGGCAGCAGGTCGCTTTGCGTGAGCACGCCGATCGGATGCAGGTCGGCATCGATGACCACGATGCAACCGATGTGGTGCTCGGCCATCTTCTCGAGCGCGCAACGGGTCGTGTCTTCGGGACCGACGGCGACGATCTCGTGCTTGATCAGCTTGCGCAACGGCGTGGTCATGGTCTGCTGCTCGGCCGCGCGCTGCGCAAAGGTGTTCTGTAACTGCTGACGCGACTGGCTCAGCAGGCTGGCGATGTAACGTGTGCAGAACAGATGGAAGGCCGGGCTCATCTGCATGAGCGCGAGAAAGTCCTCGGCGGGCAGTTGATAGATGAAACTGTCCTCGACCGCGACGTAGGTGTTGGTCGAGGGCCGTTGTGCGGAAATTGCGCCGATCGGAAAACATTCTCCGGGGCCTAACGCCATCATCGTCTGTTCGGCTGCACCGGCGGTGTCCGTCTGGCGCGCCTGCACCTTGCCGCGCTGGATGATGTAGAAGAAGTCCGGTTGCCCCATCTCGGGGGTCAGAATCTCGGCGCCGTCGAGATGGTAGGCGAGGTGAACCCGCTCCGCGAGAAAGCGCAGTGCTTCGTCTTCCATCCGGTTGAACGGAGAGAATCGCCGCAGAAAGTCGGCACTGGCGCCTTGCAGGGTTTCGGGGGCTGTGGCCACGATGGATACGGGGTCGGTAACCGTCAAGACGGCCATTATAGCCACAGCCCGCTGCTTAAAGGACCTCGGCGGCGTGATCGGCCAGGCGCGAACGTTCCCCGCGCTGCAGGGTGATGTGACCTGAGTGGGCCCAGCCCTTGAAGCGGTCGACGACGAAGGTCAGCCCCGAACTGCCTTCGGTGAGGTAGGGGGTGTCGATCTGCGCGATATTGCCGAGGCAGACCACCTTGGTGCCGGGACCGGCGCGGGTGATCAGTGTCTTCATCTGTTTGGGCGTGAGGTTCTGGGCCTCGTCGATGATCAGGAACTTGTTGATGAAGGTGCGTCCACGCATGAAGTTGAGGCTCTTGATCTTGATCCGGCTGCGAATCAGGTCGCGCGTTGCAGCGCGTCCCCATTCGCCGCCCTCGCCAGTGGTGCCATTGAGCACGTCGAGGTTGTCCTCGAGCGCGCCCATCCACGGCGCCATCTTTTCTTCCTCGGTGCCGGGCAGAAAACCGATGTCCTCGCCCACCGGCACGGTGACGCGGGTCATGATGACTTCCGAGTAGCGCTTGCTGTCGAGTACCTGGGTCAACGCGGCGGCCAGAGTCAGCAGCGTCTTGCCGGTGCCAGCCTGTCCGAGCAGGGTGACGAAGTCGATTTCGGGATTCATCAACAGGTTCATCGCGAAGTTCTGCTCGCGATTGCGCGTAGTGATGCCCCATACCGCGTTCTTGCCGTGGCTGTAGTCGGTGAGGGTCTCGAGCAGTACGCGATCACCCTCGATTGCCTTGACCCACGCCTGCATCGGCGTGTCGCCATCCTGAAAGAGGAACTCGTTGATCAGCAATTCGCCGCTGACCGCGCCCTTGAGTCGATAGTAAGTGTGGCTTTCTTCCTTCCACGACTCCATGTCCTTGCCATGGGTCTCCCAGAACCCGGGGGTCAGTTCGCGCGAACCGGTGTAGAGCAGGTCGCTGTCTTCGAGGACCTTGTCGTTGAAGTAGTCCTGTGCCGCCAGCCCCAGCGCACGTGCCTTGATGCGCATGTTGATGTCCTTGGAGACGAGGATCACCGGGCGTTTGGGATTGCGTTCGGCCAGATGCATCACCACGGCGAGGATCTGGTTGTCACCCTTGACCGTGGGCAGCGCGTCGGGGAGTTCGAAGCGGATCGCCTCGGCCTGCAGGAACAGCTTGCCGGTGGCCAGACCGTGCGACGGTTCGTCCAGCGAGATGCCCGCTTTCATGTCAGAGGGCGAGGACGATACGATCTCGTCCATCATTCGGCTGGCCTGTCGGGCATTGCGCGCGACCTCGGACATGCCCTTCTTGTTGGAGTCGAGTTCCTCGAGGGTCATGATGGGCACGAACAGATCGTGCTCCTCGAAACGGAACAGGCTGGTGGGGTCGTGCATCAGCACGTTGGTGTCGAGTACAAACAGTTTGTTGCCGGCCTTGCTGCCGGTTGCGCGCGCGCCGCGTTTTGCCATGAAGGCGACTCCTCCGGTGAGTTGAATCAGAGCTTGGTCAAAGTTTCTGCACGAAGCCCAGTACTTCCTCCGCATGCCCCGGCACCTTGACCTTTCGCCATTCGTGGGCGATGCGGCCTTCAGCGTCGATGACGAAGGTACTGCGTTCGATACCCCGCACCTGTTTGCCGTACATATTTTTCATCTTGATGACATCGAAGGCCTGGCAGGCGATTTCGTCGGCATCGGAGATCAGTTCAAACGGAACCTCGAGCTTGGTCTTGAAGTTTTCGTGCGACTTGAGGCTGTCACGCGAGATACCGAAGACCTCGCAACCGGCGGCCTGAAATGCCGGGTAATGGTCGCGAAATGCGGCCGTTTCGTTGGTGCAGCCCGGGGTGTTGTCCTTGGGGTAGAAGAACAGAACGACCTTGCGGCCGCGCAGCGCGGCCAGTTCCACGGTCTGACCGGAAGTGGCGGGCAGGGTGAAGTCCGGGGCGGGGATCGGGGTTTCGGTGCTCATTGCGACTCCGTCGGGTGGATTGTTGGTGTGCGTCGGCTGTCGTGCCCGGTGCACGCGATCACGCATCGGTTGGGGGCGGTGCTCGCGTGGTCCGTCGGATCGAGGGTAGCCGAGCCAGCCCGGGTTTGACAATCGTCAACCGGCTTTGTCCTCGGCGGGTACGCTACACACCGGGTTCCGGCAAGGCGTTGTCCAGAGACCAATCGGTGCATCGAGCACGCCGTGTCGCATGCCGAGGGCGCGGCGATGGCCCGACTCATGAAACTCCGCGCTGCATCGCACAAGCGCTTGGGCTATCATGCCCGGCTTCACGAATCGATTCTCCGGAAACGCAGTGGATTTCTTTCAGACCATCATTCTCGCGCTGGTGCAGGGGATTACCGAGTTTCTGCCGATTTCCAGCTCGGCGCACCTGATTCTCGTGCCGGTGCTGACCGGTTGGGAAGACCAGGGGCTGGCGTTCGACGTTGCCGTGCACGCGGGTTCGCTGGTCGCCGTGATCGTCTATTTCAGGCACGAACTGGCGCGCATGACGGTGGCGGGGCTGGGTAGCCTGGCAGGGCGCTGGTCGCCCGATGCGCGGCTGGCATGGGCCGTGGTGGTCGGGACGGTGCCGGTGGTGATCGCCGGTTTGCTCGGCAAGGCCTATATCGAGGACTCGTTGCGCAGCCCGCTGGTGATCGCGACCACGGCCATCGTGTTCGGCCTCGCGCTGTGGTGGGCCGACGTGACCGGCAGCCGCCGTCGAGACGAACACACCATTGGCTGGCGCGACGCGGTCTTCATCGGCCTGGCGCAGGCAATCGCCCTGATTCCGGGTACCTCGCGCTCAGGCATCACGATTACCGCGGGCTTGCTGATGGGGCTGACGCGTGAAGCCGCCGCGCGCTTTTCCTTTCTGCTGTCGATTCCGACCCTGATCGCATCCAACGTGCTGATCGGGCGTGATCTCGTCCGCTCGCCGAACGATGTGGACTGGGGCATGCTGGCACTCGGCGCGGTGGTGGCGGGCGTCAGCGCATACTACTGCATCGCGTTCTTCATCCGCCTGCTGTCGCGCACGGGCATGTTGCCGTACGTGATCTACCGTGTGGGGCTGGGGCTGGTGCTGTTCTGGCTGTTCTGGTGAGCGCCGGGCGGCCGGACGGCTGGTTCGGTCATTCGGGATCGAACATCACCGCCGCGACCGCTGCACGCCCCTCGCCGGCTAGAATGTTATAAGTGCGACAGGCCGCCGCGAGATCCATGACCTCGAAACCCACACGGGCTTCGATCAGCGGTCTGAGCAAGGCATGCGGGGGAAAGCGCAATCGGCTTCCCGTACCTATGACCACGACCTCGGGTGCGAATTCAAGCAGATCTGAAAAATCGCCCTCGGTGAGGCCAACGAACCCATGGGGCGCCCACCCCGGCGCGATGCGGTCGGGGCTGATGATCAGGTTGCCGTCATGGCGAACCTTGTTGATCATCAGGTGACCGGCGCCATAGCCGGTGACCAGGTTGAGATTGGCATGGCGGTCGATATGGAGTTTCATCGTGGGGGGCTTCGCGATGGGCGGCGGACCGGACAGGGGCTCGGTGCGAGGTCGAAATTGCCGCGAGCGTGGTGGTTGGATAAGATTATAGTCTTTTGCGCGACAAATCGGTTCCGGAGCGCGGGGCAGGACGTCGCGGCGCAGTGTCACTGGAATAGGAAAGCTTGCCATGGGTGTGACCAACAAGTTGCAGCTCGCCCCGGTTTCGGTCGTTGAGTCCGATCCGGCACCCGAATCTCCTGAGATGCGCACGGTGCGCAAGTCGGCAAAGCTCGCGGACGTCTGCTATGACATCCGCGGTCCGGTGCTGGTCCGGGCGCGTCAGATGGAAGACGAGGGCCATCGCGTCATCAAGCTCAATATCGGCAATCTGGCGCCATTCGGCTTCGAGGCGCCCGAAGAGATCGTTGTCGACGTCATCCACAATCTGCGCGAAGCGTCCGGTTATTCCGATTCCAAGGGGTTGTTCGCCGCACGCAAGGCGGTGATGCACTACACCCAGCAGAAGAAGATCGCAGGTGTCGGCATCGAAGACATCTACCTTGGCAACGGTGCGTCCGAGCTCATCGTGATGGCGATGCAGGCCTTGCTCAACAACGGTGACGAGGTGCTGGTGCCGGCACCCGACTACCCGCTGTGGACCGCCGCGGTCAGTCTCGGTGGTGGCAATCCCGTGCATTACGTCTGCGACGAGGTCGCCGGCTGGTTGCCGGATCTCGACGACATCCGCAAGAAGATCAACGCCAACACCCGCGCCATCGTCATCATCAATCCGAACAACCCTACCGGCGCACTGTATCCGGAGGCGTTCCTGCGCGAGATCGTCGAGATCGCACGCAAGCATCAGCTCATCGTCTTCGCCGACGAGATCTACGACAAGATGCTGTATGACGGCGCGAGCCACACGTCGATCGCGTCGCTGGCCGACGACGTCCTGTTCGTGACGATGAACGGCTTGTCGAAGAACTACCGTGCCTGCGGCTATCGTGCCGGCTGGATGGTGGTGTCGGGCGAGAAGCGCCATGCACGCGACTACATCGAGGGGCTGACCATGCTCGCCTCGATGCGGCTGTGCTCCAACGTGCCCGGGCAGTGGGCGATCCAGACCGCGCTGGGGGGTTACCAGAGCATCGACGAGTTGATCGCACCCGACGGGCGTCTGACCCGCCAGCGTGATCTGGCCTGGCAGCTGATGAACGACATCCCCGGCGTCAGCTGCGTCAAGCCGGACGCCGCGCTGTATCTGTTTCCGAGGCTCGATCCGGCGATGTACCCGATCGCGGATGACCAGCAGTTCGTGCTCGAGCTGCTCGAGGCCGAGCGCGTGCTGGTGGTGCAGGGTACGGGGTTCAACTGGATCGCGCCGGATCATTTCCGGCTCGTGTTTCTGCCCCACGAGGACGACCTGCGTGACGCCGTCGGGCGCATCGGACGCTTTCTGGAGCAGTATCGCAAGCGCCATCATGGCGCCTGACCTGGCGCATCGGGCCGCGTGAGCGGTCCGCCGTGCCCGTTTTCAACTCAATCAAGTGTATTTCATGAAACCGATCAATGTAGGCCTTCTTGGCATCGGCACCGTGGGTGGCGGTACGTTCAACGTCCTCAAGCGCAATGAGGAAGAGATTACCCGCCGGGCGGGCAGGCCGATTCGCATCGTCACCGTCGCCGACAAGAACGTCGAGCTGGCGCGTCGCGTCGCCGGCGACGATGTGAAGATTACGGACGATGCGTTCTCCGTGGTGGCCGATCCCGAGATCGACATCATCGTCGAGTTGATCGGTGGCTATGGCGTGGCGCGCGAGCTGGTGCTCAACGCCATCGACAACGGCAAGCACGTGGTCACCGCCAACAAGGCCTTGCTGGCGATGCACGGCAACGAGATCTTCGAGGCCGCCCAGAAGCGCGGCGTGATGGTTGCCTTCGAGGCCGGCGTGGCCGGCGGCATCCCGATCATCAAGGCCTTGCGCGAAGGCCTGACCGCCAACCGCATCGAGTGGCTGGCCGGCATCATCAACGGCACGACCAACTTCATCCTGTCCGAGATGCGCGAGAAAGGACTCCCGTTCGCCGAGGTGCTGGCCCAGGCGCAGGCGCTGGGGTATGCCGAGGCCGACCCGACCTTCGACATCGAGGGTGTGGACGCCGCGCACAAGGTCACCATCATGAGCGCGATCGCGTTCGGCGTGCCGATGCAGTTTGGCGCCGCGCACGTCGAGGGCATCACCCGGCTCGAGGCGGTGGACATCGCGTTTGCCGAGCAACTCGGTTACCGCATCAAGCTGCTCGGCATCGCCCGCATGCGTGACGAGGGCGTGGAGTTGCGCGTGCATCCGACGCTGGTACCGGAAAAGCGGCTGATCGCCAACGTCGAAGGGGCCATGAACGCGGTGCTGGTGCACGGCGACGCGGTCGGACCAACGCTGTATTACGGTGCCGGTGCGGGCGCGGAACCGACGGCCAGCGCGGTCATCGCCGACCTGGTCGACGTCACCCGTCTGCATACCGCCGACCCCGAGCACCGCGTGCCGCACCTTGCTTTCCAGCCCGATCAGGTGCGCGACCTGATGGTGCTGCCGATCGAGGACGTCATCACCTCGTACTACCTGCGCATGCGTGTCGACGACAAGCCGGGCGTGCTGGCCGAGATCACCCGTATCCTGGCCGACAGCGAGATCTCCATCGAGGCGATGATCCAGCGCGAGGCGGGCGAGGGCGAGTCGCAGACCGACATCATCATGCTGACGCACCGCACCGTCGAACGCAACGCCAACATGGCGATCAAACTGATCGAAGCCCTGCCGGTGGTGCGCGGCCCGGTGGTGCGCATCCGCATGGAAGGGCTGGAGTGATCGTCTGAAGTGTCGACTCCGCCGGATCGACCGGACGCCGGTTCTGCCGGTTTCGGCCGATCCGTGGCGGTAGACTGTTTTGACCACGTGCAAGCGTTGTCGCCAGCAGGAGACTGATCGTGCAAACCTACGACAAGGACATCAACGCCTGGGCCAACGAGCAGGCACGTCTGCTGCGTGCGGGGCGTTTCGATCTGCTGGACGTCGAGCACATCGCCGCGGAGATCGAGGACGTGGGCAAGAGCGAACAGCGTGAGCTGGCCAGTCGTATGGCCGTTCTGCTCGCGCACTTGCTGAAATGGCAGTACCAGCCGGAACGACGCGGGGCGAGTTGGGAGAAAACGGTCAAGGCGCAGCGCAAGGAGATTGGCTACGTTCTCGACGAGTCTCCCAGCCTGGGTCCCAAACTGCAGGAGCCCCGTTGGCTCGACATGGTGTGGGCGCGTGCGGTGGCGCAGGCGGTCAATGAGAGCGGACTGGACTGCTTTCCCGAAGAGTGCCCCTGGTCGATCGAGGGCGAGGTGCTGCGCGAGTCCTGGTTTCCAGAGTAAGCGCCGGGCATGTGGTCGTCGGCGTCGCCCCATGATGGTCGGGCCGATACGATACAACCAGCGCATGGCAACGGGTTCGCAACTGTTGGCAACCCGGTGGGTCGACGCAGTACGGTCTGTCGATTCGATCCTGGAGTGCTCTGTTGCGCGCCATTCTGCTTGCGCTGTGCGCCATCCTGCTGGCGGCCTGTGATCCGTTTTCCCGTCCCGAGCCGATGCTCGACGAGTACGTCAAGCGCCTCGGGCGGGTGCTCGACCGCGAGGCGGTGCTGACCCCGGTGCCGGCTGCACCGGCCTTGCCGCGCATGCGTGAGCGGGTGCGCGAAATTCCGGTCATCAGCGTCAGCATGCTCGATTTTCTGGGCTTGTACGGATGCGAGCTGCAGCATGTCGTTGGCGAGCGTAATTCCAGCCTCGGGCGGGTGATGCACGCGTCCAACCGTCTCGATTACGAACTGCGTTTTCTGCGCGCATCGGATGAATGCCTCACCGGGATACGGCGCGAGGCCCTCGGTGAGCGCATCGGGGAAGTTACCGAACGCAAACGCGACGCCCTCGGCTCGGTGGTGTGGAACGCCGTGTGGGGGACACGTGAGGTCGAGGCCTTGCTCACCCGTTCGAAGGGACCGCTGCCGGTCTCGGTCGATCGCAATGCGGTGAGCGAGCTGGCCGCCGACCTGCGCACGATGAATCAGACCTTCGCCGTGCTGCTCGACGGCGATGTACAGGTTCATGTGCCGGCGCTCGACCCCGTCTATCAGCGCTGGCTGAGTCAGGCGTTCGTCGGCCAGACGATTCGCAGCGCGGTGTTGCTGAGTACGCGCCTCGACGACGCCTCGACCCTCATCGAATCCCGTCTCGGTGGCGAGCCACTGTGTCCGCGTCGCTTGCGCACGAGAAGCGCGGACAACATGCACGGCCTGTTCGTCGCCGTGTATGCCAGCCATGTACAGCCCTATCTCGCCCAGGTGCAACGTGCGCGTCACGATCTGATCCCGTCGTTGACGCAGCTGGCCCGGCTGGACGACGGGCCGCATGGTGCCGTGTTCTCCCGCTATGCCGAGGCGGCGCTGTTCGAGCACGGCGAACACAGCGAATGGCGGGCATTCGATGCATCGGTGGCCCGACATACCCGCGCCTGGCAGGCGTTGCTGGAACAATGCGGGTTGGCGCCCGGAAGTCTCGACGAAGGCTGAGCCGTCCATCGCGACCCGCCCGTCGCAAACATGGACAGCAACCCCATGCAGCGGGATAATTCCCGGTTTTCGTCATTCCTGAAACCGATCGAGGACCGCCAGTGAAGTACTTATCCACCCGGGGACATCCGGCCGAGGCCGAATTCTGCGACATCATGCTGGGCGGGCTCGCTCCGGATGGTGGGCTGTATCTGCCCGAACACTACCCGCGGATCGCCAAGGCCGAGCTCGATGCATGGCGTTCACTGTCGTATGCCGAGCTGGCGTTCGAGATTCTGTCGCGCTTCATCACCGATATCCCCGCCGCCGACCTCAAGGCGATCTGCGACAAGACCTATACCGCCGAAGTGTATCGCTTTGCCCGCGAGGGCGACGATGCCCACCAGATCACGCCGGTACGCTGGCTCGAACCCGGACGGCTGGGTTTGCTCGAGCTGTCCAATGGACCGACGCTGGCGTTCAAGGACATGGCGATGCAGCTGCTCGGCAACCTGTTCGAGTACGTGCTGGACAAGCGGGGAGAGCAGATCAACATTCTCGGCGCGACCTCGGGCGACACCGGTTCGGCCGCCGAGTACGCGATGCGCGGCAAGCACGGCGTGCGGGTGTTCATGCTCTCGCCGCACGGCAAGATGAGCGCCTTCCAGCGTGCTCAGATGTACTCGCTGCAGGACGACAACATCTTCAACATCGCCGTCACCGGGATGTTCGACGACGCCCAGGACATCGTCAAGGCGGTCTCCAACGACGCCGCCTTCAAGGCCCGTTATCGTATTGGTGCGGTCAACTCGATCAACTGGGCGCGGGTTGCCGCGCAGGTCGTGTACTACTTCAAGGGCTATCTCGCCGCGACCCGTTCCAGCGACGAGGAAATCGCCTTCTGCGTGCCGTCGGGCAACTTCGGCAACATCTGCGCCGGCCATGTTGCACGCCAGATGGGCCTGCCCATCGGTCGCCTGGTCCTCGCCACGAACGAAAACGACGTGCTCGACGAGTTCTTCCGCACCGGCGTGTACCGCCCGCGCAAGGCCGCCGAAACCCACGTCACATCCAGCCCGTCGATGGACATCTCCAAGGCATCCAACTTCGAGCGCTTCGTGTTCGATCTGGTGGGGCGCGATCCCGCCGTGGTCGCCAGTCTGTGGCGGGAGGTCGACGCCGGGGGTAGCTTTGATCTCGGCGACACGCCGTACTACGCCCGCCTGCCGGAGTTCCGTTTCGTGTCGGGGGCGAGCAGCCACGCCGACCGCCTGCGCACGATCCGCGAAGTCTGGGAATCCCACGCGGTGATGATCGACACCCACACCGCGGATGGCGTCAAGGTCGCGCGCGAACACGGCGGCGATGATCTGCCCATTCTCGTGCTCGAGACCGCCTTGCCGGTCAAGTTCGGTGAAACCATTCGCGAGGCGCTGGGCCGCGACCCCGAGCGTCCCGTCGAGTTGGAAGGCATCGAGAAGCTGCCGCAGCGGGTTGAAGTCATGGCGCCCGACGTCGACGCGATCAAGCGCTTCATCGCCGACGAGGTGGGCGATCCGGCCTGAGGCCGTCCAGGGCGCGCGACGTTCTCCGGGGAGGCGCACTTGTCCAGGCTTGCGTGGTGGTTACTGATTCTGCTCTCCGTGCTTGCGGTGGGCTGGAACGTCCGGCGCACGCGCCACCGGGATCGCACCACCCGCGAGGCGACGCGCGCTCGACTGGCGGAGCACGAAGATTCCGCCAGCCTCGAGCGGATCGAACGGGTGCGCCGGCTGATCGACTCGGGCGTTTTCATCGGTCTGGTCTATCCAGGGCCATGGGGGAGTCTCGGCGAGGACGACGCGCGGACGGTGCACAGCGTGCTCGACGCGTTTGAACGCATCGCGGGCCGGGTGCGTGGCGGACAATACGACGCTGCAACGGTGTTTGAGCACTACGGCGAGGTCGGCCTCACGCTGTGGACGCATCTGCGACCGTATGTCCGTCATGTCCGGCACTATGAACCGGATCGCTGGCGTGATTTCGAGTGGCTCGCCATCGACTGGATGCGCCGTTCGCAACCGCGCCATCACCCTGGGCGGTAGCATCGGGTGCCGGGGGGGGACGCATCCCGGTCGGATAGGCGCGTTTCATGCCCGCTGGCGGGCTGTGTTAAGGTTCGGGCCGGTCCGGTCTACTCACCGGGTTTTTCGGATGGACCCGCAGGAGCTTCCTCACATGAAACGAATTTCCGTACTCTCCCTTGCAGTGCTGTTCTCGCTGTGGACGTCGCTGGCCCTGGCCTTGTCCCCCAACGAGGTCGAGCGCTACATCACCTCGGTCGAGCAGATCATCCCGCTGGTCGACGAAGAAGACTACGACGACGATGAGTTCGACGAGATGGCACCCGCCGATTTCCTGAACGTGGACGTCCTTGCCCGGCAGCACCTCACCGAGGTTACAGGACGTCCGGCACTCGAGCGTGTAATCCGCGACAACCGGTTTGCGTCATCGGAAGCCTGGGCCAACGTCGGCGCCCGCGTGCAACGCGCCTTCTTCGCACTCGCGATCGGAGCGGAATTCGAGGCCTCGCTAGAGGAGATTCGCGCATTGCGCAGCGAAGCCGGACCGGAAGAACAGGCCGGATGGGAGCAGGTGGAGCAACAGATCATCACCGCGCGCGACGCGGTTGCCGCCGTCCCGAAATCCGACCTGGACGCCGTGCGTCCCTACCTGGAGCGGCTGCAAGCGTTGTTCGAACTGGACGACGACGACTGGGACGAAACGGATTGACCCGCTTAGCGGAACCCGGAACCTCGGTCTCGCCATCATGAACCCCATCGAATCTCACATCCCCCGTATCGGCACCCCCCCGGATGCCACGCGTATCTCGCCGGCGCTAACCGCCGTCAGCGTCACCGCGGCGGCGCCGGTGCTGCGGGCACGCATTCGGCAGCGACCGGAGGACTTCGTCGTCGAGGAATTGTCGTCGGCCACACCCGAGGGGGAGGGGGAGCACGTCTGGATTCTGTTGCGCAAGAGCGGTTGCAATACCGACCACGCGGCACGCTGCCTCGCACGCGCCGCCGGGGTGCCGCGCAGTGCCGTGGGCTATGCCGGGCTCAAGGACCGGCACGCGGTGACCACGCAGTGGTTCAGCGTCCAGATGCCCGGGCGTGAGGCACCCGACTGGGCGAGCGTGCTGGGCTCCGAGCTCGAGGTGCTGCGCAGTGAGCGTCATGGGCGCAAGCTGAAAACCGGATTTCTCGACGGCAACCGTTTCCGCCTGACCCTGCGCGAATGCCGTGGTGACCCGGCCATGCTCGAACAACGGCTGGATTGCATACGCCGCACGGGGGTGCCGAACTACTTCGGCCCGCAGCGCTTCGGCCGCGATGGCGGCAATCTGGTCAAGGCGCGGGCTCTGTTCGAAGGTCGTCTGCGTGTGCGCGACAAGACCCTGCGCGGCCTGTACCTCTCGGCCGCGCGCTCGGCGCTGTTCAACCGTTTGCTGGCGCACCGCGTGGAGCAGGGTACGTGGTGCCGGGTGCTGCCCGGCGACGTTCTGAACCTGGACGGCAGTCGCAGTCATTTTCTGGCGGAAACCGTAGACGCGACGCTTGAGCAACGCGTCCTGGATCAGGACGTGCACCCAACCGGTGCGTTGTGGGGGGCGGGCGAACCGGAAACCCGTGGCGACATCGCGATCCTCGAGCAAACCATCGCCGACGAAGATCCGCAGTTTGCCCAGGGCCTCGTCGCGGCCGGACTGAAGCAGGAGCGCCGCCCGCTGCGCCTGCCGGTGCGCGCGCTGACGCACCGCTGGATCGATCCCGCCACTCTGGAGTTGTCGTTCGAACTGCCACCGGGGGGCTACGCGACCACCGTGCTGGCGGAAGTCGCGGAGGTGGTGGACGATTCGGGCCCGGCCGGTGGCGGCGAGATGGCCTGACCGAACCTGCCAAGCCCACGCGGTTGCCCGGTGCTGAGCCACCCCAGACAATCGCGCCCGTCGTGTCCATACTCCGCGAGGGCAGGTAGCCAGAGGGCGCTCAGCTGTTTGTTCCAGCGCAGGCGACTACGCACTCGGCGGACTGCAGAAGATCGATTTCCAGTTGGCTGGTGTCGCAAAGGCACGGTAGGCGGCGGTCATTTCCGGCGTCAGTAACTCGAGCAGCGTATGGTTCTCGACCCACACCTCGACCACATGGAAGAACGGTCCACGGGGGCCGGTCTGACAGCGCCAGCCATGGTTCGTACAGACATCGTGGATCGCCCGCTCATCGACGGGCACCGACAATGCCGCATGGAATGCACTGTACGTCGGGCCATCGCCTTGCACCAGCGCGGGCAGTTCCGGTGTGGACGGGGCGAGAACCCGACCTGCGGGATACACCTCGATGGCACCGCTACCCGCCTCGTCGGAATACACGATGTAGCTGTTCTCGTACATCGGAAACGGAAGCGCCTCGGTGCCCCAGAACGTCGCCAGCGCTTCGGCCACCTGCAGTGGATCGCGGGCCGCGATGGAAAGGTGATGAATCACGTTCGACTCCTTTCATGTTTTAATGTCAGCGATAGTGACATTAAAATGTGCGGCACACAAGTCCCCGCGTGAAGGGCAAATGTATCGAAATGAGCGGAATCCGGAAGATGCAGAAACGCACCTACGACAACAGCCAGCGCGAGAAGAAGGCGTCCGCGACACGCACGGCCATTCTTCAGGCCTTGGCGGAGCAGCTGGTCACCAACAACGCGCCGGAGTTCTCCGTTGCCGAAGCGGCAAAGCGCGCGGGCGTGTCCACACGCACGGTGTTCCGACATTTTCCGACGCGTGAGCACATGCTGGAAGGGGTCTCCAGCTGGGTTCAGGAGATCACCGGAAGAGTACCCCACCCGGTTGCACCGACGGACCTGCAGGACGTGGTTGTGGCAAGTCACCGCATGTTCGACGAACACGCCGAGTTGATGCGCGCGCTGCTGTTGTCCGATCTCGGGCGCGGCATTCGGTCGCGTCTGTCGTCGCGTCGTCGCAAAGCCATCTCGGATGCGATCGATCCGGTGGTCGCACGACTCGAACCCGCGCAAGGGGAAGCCGTCAAGGCCTTGATGGGACATCTCATGACCGCCGAAACCTGGTGGCAGTTGCGCGACGGATTCGGCATCCCGGGCGAAGAGGCCACCCGAGTGGTGGTGTGGGGACTGCGGCTGATGATCGAAGCGCTGGAGCGGGGCGATCATGCGTTCGAGTTGCCGACTGGATCATCAGCCGATAGCGCGACATGATCAGTGGGGAACAGGGCACGAATCACCTGAAGGAGACCGGTTCGCGGATGGCGCAGTGCCTGTCGCCAAGCGCCCGAATCCATCTCCCATGTTGTCCGTTATGCTAGGCTCACTGGATTCCGCCGTTCTCGCAAAGAGCCCTCATGGAACGCTTCTTCAACACCGCCGGCCCCACCATCCCGGAAGATCACTACCACCTGGACCCGCTGCACCGGCTCGACTGGGAAGAGATCCAGCAACTGATCGCCACCAAGCGCTATTTCGTCCTGCACGCGCCGCGCCAGACCGGCAAGACCAGCACGCTACTGGCGATGATGAAGGCGCTCAACACCGTCGGGCGCTACGCCTGCGCCTACGCCAACATCGAGGGCGCGCAGGCCGCCCGCGGCGACGAAACCCAGGGCATCCCCGCCGCGTGTGACGCGCTCGTCAACGCCATCGAACTCTACCTGAACCAAACCCAACTGCTGAGCTGGTACGAGTCCAGAAAAGCGACGCTCGCACCCCAGCACCTGCTCACCCAGGTACTGCAGCAATGGGCCCGCACCACCGACAAGCCCACCGTGCTGCTGCTCGACGAGGTCGACGCCCTGGTGGGCGACACGCTGAT
>ERZ869909.91-NODE-91-length-135323-cov-9.914807_pt1 | contig 135323 bp, 125 predicted proteins | sample MGYA00520892_ERZ869909 | MGnify/ENA primary metagenome ERZ869909 (study PRJEB32215, sample SAMEA104723947) | bioreactor metagenome | biome: bioreactor; feature: anaerobic bioreactor; material: water | place: China | collected 2015-03-12 ... | reverse complement strand
CTCTCCAGCCCTGGCGGCAACGGCTTCAACGAACTGCGGATCGAAGACAAGGCCGGACAGGAACAGATCTTTATCCACGCCCAGCGCGACTGGGACCAGGACATCGAACACGACCAGAAGATCCGCGTCGGCCATGAACGTCACGAACGCATCGAAGCTAACCGCTACAGCGAAAACCTGGCCGAGGAACACCACACCACCCACGCCGACCGAAAGACCGAGATCAAGGCCGACGATCATCTGACCGTGGCCAGCAGTCAGCATGTCAAGCTGGGTACCGCCCAACTGACCAAGGCCGGCCGTGAAATCCACCTCAAGGCCGGGCAGAAGATGGTCATCGAAGCCGGCAGCGAACTGACCCTAAGCGCCGGCGGCAGCTTCATCCACATCAGCCCCGCCGGCATCAGCCTCAGCGGCCCCGGCATCAAGCTCAATGCTGGTGGTAGTCCCGGAAGAGGGTCTGGTATTCAGATACTACGGCCACTGACCTCTACATCGGCGAAGACTGATGCTGCTGGACAACTACTACAGCCCGTAGAGCCGGAGGCTCTGATCAAACAACGACGTGTTTTTCTGCAGGCGACCAGCGGACTCTGCGAAGTATGCGAGCTAGCCAAGGATAGAGAGGAATAATAATGGCCAGTACGGGCGTACTTCTGTTTGACGGGGCTTCACGTAAAAGGGCTCTTGTTTGGTTGAGCAAAACTTATCCCGAACACAGCTTGAGTCCGCTGTTATATGGCACTCAGTTTGAGGCGTTGGGGGATGTCGGCCCCATTTTGCTGGACGCAGATGAAGGCAGTCTGCTGCAAAAGGCTTGGTTCCAAGGCTCCCCGGATTTGCAATATGCGGTTTGGCTTAAGACAGAGAAGGGCCTGCCTGAGCTTTACACCAGTCTGCGCCGGCGGTTGCGTGTTTACTCGCCTGATGGTCGAGAGTTCTGGTTGAGGTTGGCCGATTCACGCCCCTTGCTGCGTGCATCGGAAGCTAAGGTGCAATGGCCAGAGGGGTTTTGGCACGGTGTGAGTGAGGTTTGGTTACAACGTCACGGGAGGGCTTTCAAGGCTTGGGAGAACCAAACGCCAGAACATGATTGTACTTGCTCGGCCGAGGACATTAACGCACAGATTACGCTGGAGTGGCCGTTATTGGAGGCCTTGGCGCAGGAGAGTGAGTCATCGCAGGAGGCGGCGCTATGAATCAACCCGTTGCAACACCAATAGATCTACGTCCTGCTGCTTGCCCGTTGCTTGCGGCGGTATTACCCGTTCGTTACGCCATTGGACCGATAGACCCGCGCCATGGCTCAAGTCTTGATGCGGCGGCTCTAGGGTTGCCGGAATTTGACGAGACATTCCCAGGTTTGGGGCCTGATAACCCGTATTACCAGGGTCGCCCTCTAGGGTATGTGCCTCGCATGTTGCGGGATGGGTGGCTGTATCTCTGGGATGAAGCTCTGCAGGAGCTGAACGAATACAGGGTGCAAGCTTCAATGCTGACGCTGAGTGGGCGGGGGGGAGGGCTACAGGATCAAGCGTTACGCCCCTATCTGCTGTTGGAGGCTGGTGCTCCAGTGCGCCTGGCATGGTCACCTTGCCTCTGGTCTGAAAGCATCTTTGCCATGGTCGAACAGCAACCAGATCTGCGTCAGCGACTAATGCGTGAAATCATACCTGGTGTTTCCCCTTTCAGCGGCCAGGTAAAAACCTTGCACTCTCAGATAGGGGATATCAGACCTGAAAACTTCCGCTGGAGTTGTGCGCCGAGACCAAGATATTGGTTGTTGGAGGATCCAGCGCTGAAACGCATGCAGCGCTGTGAGCAACAGCATTTTGCACTGGTTGATGACCCTTGGGGGGTGCTTTTTGATTTTGCCGGACTCATGCGTGAACGTACTCAGGCATTCGGTAAGCTCAACAAGCATCGTGTCGATGAATGGTCTATCGCAGCCATTGTAGAGTCGATGGGGAGCGGTGATGAGAAGGTTCGTGGGCGGCTTGGCTCAATCATTGACTTGGCTCGGTTGCAGCAAGTAAAGGAAGAGCAGGAGCGTGAAACCCAGGCACTCGAGGCTGACTGTATACGTATGGCCAAAGTTTGGGCTGCCTGGTTCTCCACGCTGGGCGAAGGTACGCCTTCTAGCCTGGAGAGCGCTTGTGAACATTTCGATATCAGTCAACCCGATGCGCGTGAAATGCTGGAAAACAGCTTTGCGGCTGCCTGCCTGGGGCCGGCGGCAACTTCGCCCGGTGTCAAAGCTATTGAGAATGCCCTTGATCTGACACAGGTCAAAGGCCAGCCCTGGTTGTTGTGGGCGCTTCTTGGGGTGACACAGCGTCTAGATGCAGGGCATTTGCAACGCCTGCTGCAAATGCCCGAAGGCCTGCCGACGGTCGCGGAAGACTTGGGCGCAAGCACAGCAAAAATGGCACGGGCATCGACATTGGCTCTAACGCTCAATGCGGGCGCAGCCAATCTTGAAAAACTGCCACTGGCTAGAGGCGGGGAGCCTTTGTTCGCTGTTTTTTCGACGGTGCTTGGCGGGCGAGTTTCTGAATTGTCCGAGCAAATTCACCATCTTACATATCAACTAATGATCGCTATGCTGGCTCGCAGCCGGCAGCGTCTTGAAGCCGGCAGCCTAGCTCCCGCAGATGCCTTGCGCTGGATGAGCTCCCAGATTGATGAGGCGCATAACAAAGGCAAGAGACGCAGCCTGGAGCGGCGCCTAGACCAACATCGGCGCCAGGAAGGTCGGGCTGCGCGCATGACGGCAGCAGATGCTAGGCCGGCCCGTAGCTCACTGGCCTCCGGAGTGTCTTCTGCCATTCCACACCTACGGGTCGTCCCCAGTACGCCTCCTGCGGAAGCTGGGAGCTATCGACCCGGTTATGGCAGTGCAACCCCTAATCCCAGGCCAGCCCCACCTCCTGTGTTGCCGCCGCTCAGCGGCGAGGCAGCCGGGCTGGAGCTGCCTCGCAATATCAAGGATCTGCTCAATGACGCGCCACTGAAAACACTGATTGCGATGGTGTCGGTGTGGAATTTGAGAGAGGTGGGTCAGCATGTTTGGCAAGGTGGCTCGGTAAAAGAATACATTGCTGTAGGTAGCGCTTTCTGGACTTCAACTGCAGCCTTGACGGCAGTAGTTCAGCATCTGGCGGACACTCGCTGGGAGCAGCATATAGCACAAGCAGGCAATATCAACCCGGCGGCTCAAGAGTATTTGGCGCGGGCGTTGGGGCTGGGGTCTGCGGCGATGTTTTTCCAAGCTTTAGCCGCAGGTATTGATGTTTTTTATTTTGGCTGGCGTGCACTAGATGCCTATCGTGCCGGTGACTTGGACACTGCCGGCGTCAATGTCGGCCTGTCTGGAGCCAGCCTGGCTTATGCCAGACTGTCGGCAGAAGCCATGCGTACAATGCGTCTAGCCCGCACGGCTGTGCTGGCGGGTGAGGCTCAGGCGCTGACCACAGGACTACGGGTGTTGTCGTTGCCGCTACGCCTGAGCCTGGTAGGACTGGCGGTTACAGTCATCGCGGGGCTGGTTACTCTGTTCTTCACTGAGGATAAACCGCTGGAGCAGTGGCTCAAGCAAACCCGCTTTGGTAATCGCCCTGCTGATTGGTCAGGTAGCTTTGCTGGTACTCTGCGAGCGTTGTACCAGATCGTACTGCCAGTCAGTCTCAGCCTGGAGCGCTGGCAAGATATAAATCCGCGCACTGGACAGGTGATGCGGGAGCTCCGGCTGGTACTTCGCCTGCCTGGTCAACAGGAGTACCGTCAGGGCATGGTCAGCTTTGAAGGCGAGGAGGAGTGGCAGTATAAAACCGGGCTGTTCAGCTCAGAGGCGCGGTGCGTCCCGTTGATCTGGGGGAAGGATGATCCTATTCCCTTTTATCCAGATGTCGGTAGCCGTATAACGCCTGAGCGTAACGGTATACGCCTGCGCCGTGCCTATCATGATGACGGGAGGAGTAGCTTGGTTGCTGTTCGTGGACGTCTGACCTACCAACCTATCAATGGGCTGTATCTGCCGCCCATCGATATTGATGTGAGCTGAATATGACGAACCACGCCTCCACTGATCTGCTTTCCCAGCGCCTGGCCCACGCACTGGACGGCTACCCACTACAAGCTGATCAGCCCACTGGTGCGCCGCTGATGTGCATGCCCGAAGTGGAAGAACAAACCGAGCAATATCTGGCCATCGAGCATGGGGCCAGTGCCGACAGGGGGATGTTGACTGGGGGGCTGGGGGGGATGGGGGCGATTTTCTTTGGTGGTTTTGCGCTAGCATTTATCCTTGATGGTCGCCCAGAGTCTGCCTGGATACCCTTACTGATTGCGTTGGGGTGCTTTATCCCTACATTCCTTTGGGAAGTCCTGCGCCCCATGCCGCTGCCTATCGTGTTTAATCGCCGCACCCGTGAGCTGTATTTCGAACAGGATGGTCAGCTATATCACAGCCCCTGGGATGGTATTGCTGCTGCAGCTTACAGCTTTGACACCGTAGGCCCTTATACCGGCGGTATGCGGCATGCCGCACTGGAAGTGCTGCTGCACCGCTATGGTGATCCTGACGAGCAGGTACTGATCAATCTGGGCTCGCCATTGGGCAAGAGTCTGGAGATGCAATTGGGTTTCTGGGAGTACCTGCGAGCCTACATGGACAATGGTCCCTGGTTTGATGAGCAAGGCAATCCCAGTGAGTCGCCTGACTTTAACCAGAGCTTGCTCGCGGTGCGTAAGCGCCGGGGGCATTGGGCTCGTCTACAGTGGCGTGACATCAAGGATCAATACAAAGCCAGCAACGGACGAAATTTCCTCAGCGGCAGTGATTTGATTTTGTTGCTCGGTGGCATGTTTTTGGCCCCCTACAATGCAACACAGAACCTCACCTACGCCATCGCCAAACGCCGCTCACGCAATCACTGGCCGGTGTTAATCCGAGAGCGCCTGGATCTGAATGGTCCTGCCTCGCGACTGGTAGATCTGGAGCAACAACAGCCTTGAGTATGAGCAGTACCGGTCAGCCCCCATAGCTGGACTGGCGGTACGATAAGAGATATCGGGACCAATTGGAGCTGCAAACGTAGTTTGTCGAAGCCCCCCCCGAACCTTTACGCTGGACTCGTCTGTCGATGCTGCAATACCAGGCACGCCCGAACTGTGGCAACAGGAAGTCATCAAGCAAATACTGCGCTGGATCGTTGAGTCTGCTCAGGGGGATCCAGAGGCTATGGATAATGCCAGGCACTGTCATTCGACGCCAATTTGCAACTCAGGACCGAGTCATGACCCAACAAGCAGGTGAAACCAAGCAAGGCTTACTGTGGAAACAGGAGCACCTGTCGCCGCTACCGATCCCGACCGGCCAGCCGGCGTCGGATATTCTGGGCATGATCTGGCGTAAAAACGAGGTGTATCTGGATATCGGCAGCCTGTCCTTGGCGGGGGGGTGGGTGACGCTGTATCTGGGAACATTGCTGCATCTTGGGATGATTACATACAGTCTTAGCCAAGGCTTTTATCTGCTCGCTGTTTTGATCTTGGCCGTGGGCGGAGGGGTCATGACCTTCCTCTGGATTGGTTACATCCGCGCTTATCGCCGCCCGCTGATACCACCTCTAAGGTTCCACCGCCAACGCCGAGAAGTGCGCATTGTGGCGGATGACGGCGAGGAGTGGACTGTGCCCTGGGAGCGGGTACACGCCATTGCTCCCAGCGCCACCATGGTCGGTCAGTTTGGTGCCGCCAAGGTGGGGGGATTGCTGTTGTGGTTCCCCTTCAAGGATGAAATCGACGAGCCTTACCATGAGAAAAAGCCGGGCTGGATCATCATGGTCAGCCCCGGCCCGGGTGCCGCGGCCATGCGTCAGTGGGAGTGTATTCGCAGTTTTATGGAGATTGGCCCTGAAGCTGTGCCCGACTCTACGGTTATGCACAATCACGAATTAAGTGTTTGGCAGAGTTTTGTCCAGGATATGCGCGATGGTGTGAAGACCCATGGCTGGTTGCGCACGGTCCTGTGGGATGGGCTGGCTTCATTCGTATTCAACCTGTTTGCTTACGATTATTTGATGCGCAAGAAATTCACCCACATCCCCGACCTCACCAGCCCCGAATCCATCGCCTGGTCGCAGCCGCTGCCACCGGAGCAATGGGCCCGGCGCTCACCTGAGCTGGAAGCGGCTATCGCCGAGCGCGAGAAAGACCTGGCCGCCAGCGAGGAATCCCAGGTATCCACGGAGCAGGCGGGGTAAATCGGTGACAGCGCTCAGGACCGAGTCATGACCCAACAAGCAGGTGACACCAAGCAAGGCTTACTGTGGAAGCAGGAGCACCTGTCGCCGCTACCGATCCCGACCGGCCAGCCAGCGTCGGATATCCTGGGCATGATCTGGCGCAAAAACGAGGTGTATCTGGATATCGGCAGCCTGTCGCTGGCGGGGGGGTGGGTGACGCTGTATCTGCTGTCTTTATTGATCGGTAGTTTTTTGGTTTATGCGCTTGTTAGGAGCGATTATCTTCTCTTTTTTATGATATTCCTCGGCATGGGCAGTGTGATGGCCTTTCTCTGGACTGGCTACATCCGCGCCTACCGCCGCCCGCTGATGCCACCTCTACGGTTTCATCGCCAACGCCGAGAAGTGCGCATTGTGGCGGATGATGGTGAGGAGTGGACTGTGCCCTGGGAGCGGGTACACGCCATTGCTCCTAGTGCCACCATGGTCGGCCAGTTTGGTGCCGCCAAGCTGGGTGGGTTGCTGTTGTGGTTTCCCTTCAAGGATGAAATCGACGAACCTTACCATGATAAAAAGCCGGGCTGGATCATCATGGTCAGCCCCGGCCCGGGTGCTGCGGCTATGCGTCAGTGGGAGTGTATCCGGAGTTTTATGGAGATTGGCCCTGAGGTGGTGCCGGAGCCGTTGCAGGATGTACATGACAGAAGCCTGAAAGAGATTTTCATTGATGAATTCCGCAAGGCCAGGGCGAGGCACGGCTTGTTGCTGACACTGCTGTGGGACGTTGGTATCGGCCAGGTATTGTTTAACCCGATGGTTTACCACTGGCTACACAAAAGGAAATTTGCCGTCATCCCCGACCTCACCAGTCCTGAATCCATCGCCTGGTCCCAGCCGCTACCCCCGGAGCAATGGGCCCGGCGCTCACCTGAGCTGGAAGCGGCCATCGCCGAGCGCGAGAAGGACCTGGCCGCCAGCGAGGAATCCCAGACATCCACGGAGCAGGCGGGGTAAAGCGGTGACAGCGCTCAGGGCCGAGCCCATGACCCAACAAGCAGGTGACACCAGGCAAGGCTTACTGTGGAAGCAGGAGCACCTGTCGCCGCTACCGATCCCGACTGGCCAGCCAGCGTCGGATATTCTGGGGATGCTCTTTCTCTGGTTGGCTATATCTGCGCTTACCCCCACCCGTTCATAGCATCTCTAGAGTTTCACCGCCAACGTCGAGAGACCTAAATCGTGGCCGATTTTGGAACGAAGGATTCAGAGCCTTGTAGGCATAGCCTCACCCTGGAGATCAAAGTATATGTGGCGTAAGGGAATGATTTGTGTGCTTGCTGGCCTGCTGCTGTGGGCAAGTACTGGGTATGCTGTAGAGCTGAGTTCTGAGCAGCAGTCAGCCAAGGAGCGCGGCATCACCCTCTACAACCAATACAAAGCCATTTCAGCCACCCCTTTCCTGGAGGTTGCCGCAGAAGCTGGTGACCGGGAGGCCCAGTTTTATTTGGGGGAGGCGCTACGACAGAACAATTTTTTTATGACATCAGAGGCACGGCAATGGTTGGAGGCTGCGGCTAATCAAGGGTATGTCTACGCCATGATCCGACTGGTACGGAGCGGTGCAAACCTGTGCGCGGTGGCCGGTAATTGCCCGCAGGGCAGTAAAACACCCGGAGAGTGGTGGCAGCAGGCTCATGATTTGGCACTGCCCCTGACCGAGCAGGGCGACCCGGAAGCCATGTTCCAGATGTACAAAATTACTGGTGATACCGACTGGCTGGTCAAGGCGGCCGAAGCCGGGCATGCACAATCACAGTACATGTATGCCAGCTTTATTAATGATGGGCTCGGTTTTTACTGGTGGCCCGGCAGCCGTCAGCAGGCGGTGGAAAAGTGGTACCAGGCTTCCGCCGAAGGTGGGTATCCGCCGGGCATGCAGCGTTATGCCGGTATTCTGTCCCAACGTAATGACCATGAGGGCCAGCGTTACTGGTTGAGAAAGGCCGCCGAAAAGGGTTATGCCAGCAGCGTTTTTAATTATGCATGGACTTACATCGAGCGTTATCAGGAGCAGAACAACGAAGAGGATCTGATTAAGGCCTATGGCCTGATCTCGCTGCTTCTGGAACTGGACGGGGGTGGAAGTCCAAACCAAGGGGTTGCCAAATGGGAGCTTGCCGAGATTGCAGAACAAACCCACATAACCCCCGAACAAATCGCGCAGGCCCAGGTGTTTGCAAGCGAATGGAAGGCCAGCCATCCGCCGCTGTCGTTCTTCCCCGAGATTCTGCATCCATTTGATAACTAAAGGGTGATCCTGGTACTTGTGGAAAGATACATGCTATCTGGCAGAGGGGCTGCGAGTTGTTTTATGTCAGGAGGGCTGGAAGTACGGAATAACCTGGCTTCCAGGCCGCGATAATCATGGAGGATTCAGATGTTCACAGCCAAGCTAGGAAGAGATTCTTTACTGCCGCAAAACCCAGTTCAACGAACTAATCGGCATCATCCGCAAACAACTGCCCGAGTCCACGCCATACACGGAAGCCTACATTCCGATCTATGCCTGATGGGATGCATGGCAAGACTCCGCATGGATTGCTTCAGGCCTTCGGCCGTTCGCAATGACGGTGGGGTGGGTTTGGGGCTGTGTGGGTAGAGTCTAGGGTCGTGCATCTATTCCGGGTCATTGCGAGCCGCGTAGCGGCGTGGCAATCCATGCAAGTCGGTGCAAGGCCGGTAGCTATACGGTCATTTCTTTCGCCATAAGTCCGAGCCATGACCCCATACGCTGACGGCAGTGAAGCAGGGGTTACGGGAAACAGAGGCGCATGTTTCCGCTTTGCACGCGCGCTTGTGTGGCAACCGTGCATGGTCGGCATTTTTCCTTTGCCACGTTCCGCAACGGCGGGATTGTGCCTACAATGAACAGTGATGGGCGCCCGGGAAGAAGGCGCTCCGACCAACACTCATGCCTATCGGGCCACAACCAGGGATTCCACTATGCGCCTGTTACGTCATTTCACTGCTTTGATGGTTGGTATGCTGCTGACTGGCAGCGTGCTGGCTGCCGATTCGTCCTACGGTTATCAGCATGAAGTCGAGAACCCGGGCTTCTATGCGATGGTGGGTGATCTGGTAATTGCCCGGCCGTTGCTGCTGGGTGCGACTGCCATTGGGGCTGCCGCGTTTGTGGTCAGCCTGCCGTTCACTGCGCTGGCGGGTAACACCAAGGAAGCTGGTCAGGAGCTGGTGGTTCGCCCTGGTCGGGAAACCTTTGTGCGCTGCCTGGGTTGTACCCGCAGCGGCTATGGCCGAAAACAGCAGGACGAACGCCGCTGATATGGGTTGCGGGGGCGGACTATCGTTGCTGTCGCCGCTATTGCGTCTGATGCCTGTAGGGTAGTCGGGCATGCATAGTCTGCTTAAACCACGCTGGATGTCGGCCCTGCTGCTGGGGCTGCTCATTCTGTTCTTCTGGCAGCCGGAGGCCGCTACGCTGGCGGCCGGCATCGCGCTGTTCATCATGGGTATGCGCCATCTTGAGGATGGCTTCCGGGCCTTTACCGGCGGTGCGCTGGAGCGCTGGCTGGCCCGCTGCACCAACCGAATGTGGAAGAGCCTGCTGTTCGGCGTGGTCAGTACCGCTCTGGTACAGTCCAGCTCGCTGGTTACGCTGTTGTCGATTGCGTTTCTCAGTGCCGGGCTGATGAGCCTGATGGCCGGGATCGGGATAGTGTTCGGGGCCAACCTGGGCACTACCACCGGAGCCTGGCTGCTGGCACTGGTCGGGTTGAAGATGGACCTGGCGGCGATTGCCATGCCGATGCTGGTGTTTGGCGGGATTCTTGGCCGGCGCGGCGAGGCGTCCTGGAAGGGGATTGGCCAGGTCATGCTGGGGATCGGTTTTCTGTTCCTTGGCATTGACCTGATGAAGGACGGTTTCACCAGTTTCCAGGGGATTCTCGACCCCGAGCGTTACCAGATCAGCGGCTGGCTGGGGGTAGTGGTCTATACCCTGTTCGGGCTGCTGGCCACGGTGGTGATGCAGTCCAGCCATGCAACCCTGATGATCACTTTGGCGGCCCTGGCCACCGGCCAGCTGGATTACGCCAATGCCTTGGCCATGGCGATCGGTGCCAACCTGGGTACGTCGGTGACTTCGGCGCTGGGGGCCTTGGCCAGTAACCAGGCCGGGCGGCGACTGGGGGTTGTGCATGTGTTGTTCAACCTGATGACCGGGGCGGTGGCGCTGGCGGCTTTGCCGCTACTTACTCGTTCGGTGGACTGGACCGCCGAACTGATCGGCATTGCCGCCGATGCCTATACCCTCAAGCTGGCGCTGTTCCACACTCTGTTCAATGTGCTGGGGCTGGTGATCATGCTGCCGTTGACGCCGTTGCTGCTTAAGGCTCTGATGCGTTGGCTGCCTGATCCTGCCCCGGCGGTGGGGCCAGAGGGCGCCGATCTGGCGCTGAGCGAGCAGCCGCGCACCCGGGCGCTCTATCTCAACGACTCGGCCATGCTGCATGCCGACACTGCGCTCAAGGTGCTGGATCAGGAGCTGCTGCACCTGGCGGCCTTGAGCCGCAAGGTGGTGGCCTCGGCGCTGTATTTGCCGCCGGATATTCATCAGGGTATGAGCCGCGAGCAGCTTCATGCCCAGCTTCAGCGCCCGGTGCCCGGTGAGCAGCGCGAGGATGCCGATGCGTTGTATGAGCGGCATGTCAAAGGGGTTTATGGCGATATTGTCGACTTCATCAGTCGTCTGGATATCTCGTTGCTGCCCGAGCAGCAGCAGGCGCTGATGGACGACAACCTGGCCGCTCGGGATCTGGTCGAGGCGGTCAAGGCGGCCAAGCACCTGCAGACCAATCTGCGCCGACAGATCGACAGCCCCAAAGAGGCGGTGCGCGGCGCCTATGGTCAACTGCGTGAGCAATGCGGGCTGGCGTTGATTGAGCTGGCCAGGCTGGCCGATCTGGAGATCGACACCCCGGCCCGCGAGGCGCTGTTTGCCCGCTATGAGGCTGAGGACAACCTGTTTGCCGAGCATTTTCAGGCGCTGGTGCAGCGTCTGCTGCGCGAACGCCTGCTCGATGGCTGGCAGGCTACCTCACTGCTCAACGATCTGCATTACATGCTGCGCATCCGCCGCCATCTGCATCTGGCCCATGCGCTGCTCTACGATGGCCTGAGCGCCGAACTGGAGCCGGTCAAGGCCGAGCGGATTGAGCCGAGCCTCAGTCTGCCCTGATCCGCACCTCTGCCTGGCCAACTCCGCGCGGGTCACTGCCCGCACTCAGCTCGCCCCGTCGCTTGTCCCACAGCAGAGCCTGCATGTCGCCATAGTCCCGGCCGACCGGCCTGAGCTGGTGGCCGAGCGCTTCCAGTTCGGCCTGTTGCTGCGGGCTGAAGGCCGCTTGTTCGATCTGGATATGATCTGGCAGGTATTGGTGATGGAAACGTGGGCGGCTGACCCAGCGTTCGACCGGCTGGCCGTCGATGGCCTCCAGGCTGCCAAGCAGGACCATGGTGATGATGCGGCTGCCACCGGGTGTGCCCAGCACGGCCAGTTGCTGATCATTCTCCAGCAGCGTTGGGGTCATGCTCGACAGTGGCCGCTTGCCGGGCGCGATGGCATTGGCCTCACCGCCAGCCAGTCCGTATTCGTTGACCCCGTCGGGGTCGGCGGCAAAGTCGTCCATCTCATTGTTCAGCAATACCCCGGTGCCGGGCACGGTAAAGGCCGCGCCGAACGGCAGGTTGATGCTCAGGGTGGCGGCTACGGCATTGCCATCGGCATCGATCAGCGAGAAGTGGGTGGTGTTGCTGCCTTCGCTGAAGACCTTGGGCATACCCAGGCTGCTGCTCGGGGTGGCGCGCTGCGGGTCGATCTGGCTGGCCAGCTCGCGGGCATAGCTGGCCGAGGTAAGACGCTCAACCGGGACCGGGACAAAGTCGCCATCGCCCAGCAGGGTAGCCCGGTCGCGGTAGGTGCGGCGCATCAGCTCAACCAGATTGTGGGTCCAGGCAGTAGAGCCGGGTTGGGCTTTGGGCAGGGTTTCTAGCCCCTGCAGAATGCCGGCCAGGGCAATGCCGCCAGCCGAGGGCAGGGGCGCGCTGATGACCTCGAAACCATGGCTATGGAAACGAATCGGCTGGCGTTCGATGACCTGATAGTTGTCCAGGTCGGTCTGTTGCCAGATGCCGCCGGCAGCCTGCACCGAACTCAGCAGTTGCTCGGCTACAGGGCCGGCATAAAAACCGGCCCGGCCCTGTTCGGCCAGCGCGCGCAGGGTCTGAGCCAGTTCCGGTTGCTGGATCAGGCTGCCTTCGGCGGGTATGTCGTTGTCACGCAGGAACAGCCGCGCGGTTTCCGGGTCACGGCGCATGGCTTCGACCCGGAAGCTGCCCAGTGCCCGGTAGCGTGAGGTGACGGCGAAGCCCTGTTCAGCTGCGTCGATGGCCGGAGCCAGGCTCTGGCTTAGCGGCAGGCGCCCGTAGTGTTCAGCCAGATGCACCAGCGCCGCGGGCAGGCCGGGAATGCCGGCGGCCAGCGGGCCATTGATCGCCGGGTCGCGCTGCACCTCGCCGCTGATGTTGCGGTAGAGGTCGCGTCCAGCCAGTTGCGGGGCGGTTTCGCGGGCGTCGATAAAGCGGTAGTCGATGGCTTCGCCATCAGCCTGGCGCAGCAGGAAAAAGCCACCGCCACCGATGCCTGAACCGTAAGGCTCGACCACCCCGAGCGTTGCGGCAGCGGCGATGGCGGCATCAAAGGCATTGCCGCCGGCATCGAGAATCTGATGAGCTGCTTCGGTGGCGATCGGGTGGGCGGTGGCTACAGCCTGCTGGCCAGGCCCGGGTGCTGCCTGCAACGTTCCGGCCAGAGTCAGGGCCAGCAACGGCAGCACAACCGCTCCTGCAATACGTCCGCAAAGCCCTGGCCTTGAACCGATGCTCAAGGCTCCCAGGCGGCGTTCCCCGGAAGGCGGGAGCAGTTGCTCCCGTAGCCAGTTGTCAGACGTCCTTTTATCGCTCAATGTTTTGCCTCGAAACGGCAACACTAGGCCTTGCCGGTGAGAATGTTGTACTTCTCCAGCAATTCTTCCTGGCTCTCGACATGGTTGGGATCGAGCGGAATGCAGTCAACCGGGCAGACCTGCTGACACTGTGGCTCATCGAAGTGGCCGACGCATTCGGTACACAGGTTCGGGTCGATCACGTAGATCTCCTCGCCCTGGGAAATGGCGCCATTCGGGCATTCCGGCTCGCAGACGTCGCAGTTGATGCAGTCGTCGGTAATGATCAGGGCCATGGTGGCTGCGACCTCGCGGGGTCAGCCGTGGAAGCGCTTCATCAGCGCCTCATGCACGACCGGGTGAACGAACTTGGTGACATCGCCGCCCAGCGCCGCAATCTCGCGTACCAGGGTCGACGAGATATAAGAATACTTCTCCGAAGGCGTCAGGAACAGGCTTTCCACCTCGGGGGCGAGCTGGCGGTTCATGTTGGCCAGCTGAAATTCGTATTCGAAGTCGGAAACCGCACGCAGGCCGCGCAGCAACACATTGGCGTTCACGTCCTTGACGAAATGCGCCAGCAGCGTGGAAAAGCCTACTACCTCGACGTTGGGCAGGTGCTTGAGCACTTCCTGGGCCAGCTCGACCCGCTGCTCCAGAGGAAAGGCCGGGTTCTTCTTGGTACTGGCCGCCACCGCTACCACCACCTTGTCGAACAGTTTCGAAGCCCGCTCAACCAGGTCGGTATGGCCTTTGGTGATCGGGTCGAAGGTACCGGGATAGAGGACGGTATTCATTACGACGAATCCTGCATCTGTGGGCTAGGGGGCAGATGGTAGCCCAACGCCGGGGGTTGAGTCATCACACCTGTCATTGTGAGCGACGGTATGGCGCTTCCAGCGCCCCCACGTCACCGCGCGCCCACGTCACTGTGTCACCGCGCGCCCACGTCACCGCGACAGCGCTGCCCCATCGCCGCGCACCACGCCCTTCCGCCGTTACCGTACCACCCCGTCATTGCGAGGGCCACAGGCCCGTGGCAATCCAGGCAAGGGTGCGTGTGGCAAGGGCGTATGGATTGCCACGTCGGCGGATGGCCGCCCCCGCTCCTCGCAATGACGGAGTGGGGGGCTGGTGTGCGTCCTGCGTCCCCCGACCCCTCGGCCACGCTACCCCTCGCAATGGCGGGGTAGGGGCCTGGCCGGGCTCAGGCCCGGCTTAATTCACTGGCCAGGCCGGTGGCCAGTTTGGCGACAATGCCGTAGATCGACAGCTGCGGATTGGCGCCAATGCTGGTGGGGAACAGCGAACCGTCCAGCACCGTGAGGTTCTCAAGCTGATGGTGGCGGCCCTGGCTGTTGACCACCGCCCGTTGCGGATCATCACCCATGGCGCAGCCTCCCATGACATGGGCACTGGCCAGGCGTACATCGTGGATGCGGTAGCTCAGACCTTCAACCTGCTGGCGGAAGTCGGCCATGGTGCGGCTGGCGCGGCCGTGGACGTGGACCGGGAACACTTCGCGGGCACCGGCGGCGAACTGGATTTCCGCCATGGCCAGATAGGCCCGGCGAGCCCCTTCCCACAGGTAATCGGTGAGCGGGTAGTCGAGTACCGGGGTGGCGTCGTCGCGCAGCACGACGCTGCCGCCGGGGCTGGCATCGTCGAAACCGTCACGCAACAGGGCCAGCATGATATTGCTGTGAGCCAGCTGGCGCATGCGCTGGAAGTTCTCCTGGCCGTGACTGCCGAGCAGCGCCGAGGTGATGCTGGGGTACATGGGCGGCACTTCCAGCTTGAAACCCATGGGCCCGAGAGCACCCTGCTGCCACTGGAAGTGATCCGAGTAGATCGACTGCGGCGCGCCGTAGAAGCCGTTGATCGGCTGATCGAACTGAGCCAGGGTGAAGTTGACCGGGTGCAGAAAGGTCCGCTTGCCCAGACGTTGATGCGGGTCCGGGGCCTTGGAGCGCAGCAGCAGCGCAGGGCTGTTGATACCACCGCCAGCCAGCACCACATGGCGGGCGCGCAGACGCAATCGTGGGCCATCGGCCAGAGTCTGGAGCTGGTTCATGGCCCGGCATTCAACTTCACTGATCTGATCGCCGTTGAACTGCAGACGTTCGGCCCGGGCTCGGTAGATCAATACTGCGCCACGCTCCAGCGCCGCCGGCAGAGTGGTCACCAGCATCGACTGCTTGGCGTTGACCGGGCAGCCGGTGCCGCAATAACCGAGGTTCCAGCAACCGCGCACGTTGCGCGGGATCACTGCCCAGTGCCAGTCGAGCGCCTCGCAGCCACGCCGGATCACGTCGTTGTTGGCATTGGGCGGCACCGCCCAGGGGCTGATGCCCAGGCGTTCTTCCATTTGGGCGAACCAGGGCGCCAGGCTGGCACTGTCCAGACCGGACACCGCATGCGCCTCGGCCCAGTGCTGGAGCGTTGGTTCTGGCGTGCGAAAGCTGCTGGTCCAGTTGACGGTGGTGGTGCCGCCAACGGCCCGGCCCTGGAGAATACCGATGCCACCGTCGCGGGTGGCCCTGGCCGAGCCTTCCTGGTACAGCTCGGCATAGGCCTTGGCCTCGTCGTTCTTGAAGTCGCTGGAGGTCTTGAGGGCGCCTTCCTCGAGCACAATCACCTTGAGCCCGGCTTCGGCCATAATCTGCGCACTGGTGCCGCCGCCGGCACCGCTGCCAATGATGATGACATCGGCTTCGAAGACGCTGTTATCCGGCTGGAGACTGGCGTCGATGACCTGCCAGCCGCGCTCAATGCCCTGGCGGAAAATATCAGGTACGGACATAAATCACCTCGTGTGAACGGCTCAAATCTGCGGTGGGCCGGGGTAGCCGGTGGTTTCCCAGGACAGGGGCAGGGCGTACCAGGCCATCAGCAACAACTGGCTGAGAGCCTTGTAGCCCTGGCGCAGCATCTCCAGGCGGCTGTCGCGCCAGCGCTGCAAGAAGGCTTCCAGGCGCTCTGGCGAGGCCTGCTCCCAACTGCCCCAGATGCCGGTCAGCGGACCGCGAGTCAACGGCAGGCTGAGCAGGCCAAGCAGATCGTGAACATCCTTTTGGATCGCCGCCGAGGTATGCGCCAGGCTGATATCCAGCTGGCGCAGGGTGGCAGTGATGGCCTGAGGCTGATTGGTCAGCGCCGGGTGGGCACCGACCAGTGCCGGCAGCAAGGCCGCCAGCACGGGCAGGTCGCTGTCGCGCAGCACTTCAAAGTCGCTACTCGGGCGGCTGGATGAACAGCCGCTCAGGGTCGCGGTCAGGCCGACGGTGGTCAGCGCCAGGCTGGCGCCGGCACCGATCTTGAGCAGTTCCCGGCGGCTGAGCCGGGTTTGGGCGAGAGATGTCATTAACCACCTCGTTGTTATGATTATTGTTGTGGGCAGTGATCAGCGAATAAATAAACGATAGATCAACTGCAACAGCTTGCCGCCGTAGGGCGGATAGATTGGCCGGGCGCCGTTGAAGCGCTGCTTGATATAGACCCCCTTGGCCTTACTGAAGGTCAGAAAACCCTCATGACCGTGGTAGTGGCCCATACCCGACGGGCCAACGCCGCCAAAGGGCATGTCATCCTGGGCGACATGCAGGATGGTGTCGTTGATGCACATGCCGCCGGCATGGCTGTGCTGCATCACATGCTGCTGCTCGGCCCGGTCGTAACCGAAGTAATACAGCGCCAACGGCCGGGGCCGCTCGGCGATGTAGGTCAGCGCCTGATCCAGCGAGTCATAGGGCAGGATCGGCAGCAGCGGGCCGAAGATTTCTTCCTGCATCACCCGCATTTCATCGCTGACATCCAGCAGCAGGGTGGGTGCCAGGATCCGGGTGTCGTCCAGATTTTCGCCGGCCGGGTTGACGCTGATGACCCGCGCACCCTTGCTCAGGGCGTCATCCAGATAACCGCTCAGGCGCTGATGCTGGCGGGCATTGATGATCTGGGTGTAGTCGGGGTTGTTGCGCAGGCTGGGGTACATGTGGGTGAAACGCTGCTGCAGCGCCTCGACCAGGGCGTCCACCCGCTCGCGCGGGCACAGCACATAGTCTGGCGCCACGCAGGTTTGCCCGGCATTCAGACCCTTGCCGAAGGCGATCCGCTCGGCGGCATCCTGCAACGGCACATCGGCACTGACGATGGCCGGCGACTTGCCGCCCAGCTCCAGCGTAACCGGGGTCAGGTTGTCGGCTGCCGCGCGCATGACGTGACGGCCGATGCCGGTGCCGCCGGTGAACAGCAGGTGATCGAAAGGCAGCTTGGAGAAGGCCATGCCGACTTCGGCCTCACCGGTCACCACGGCTACCTCGCTGTCATCGAACAGCTCGGCCAGCAGCGCGCGCAGGGCTTCGGCGGTGGCCGGGGTTGACTCGCTCATCTTGATCATCACCCGGTTGCCGGCGGCCAGGGCGCCAACCAGCGGACCGATGGCCAGGTACAGCGGATAGTTCCAGGGCACGATGATGCCGACCACGCCCAACGGCTGGTAAATCACCCGCGCCTTGCCGGGCTGAAAGGCAATGCCAACCTTGCGCCGCGAAGGGCGCATCCAGCGGCGGATGCGCTTGCTGGCGTAATGGATGCCTTCGAGAGAGGGCATCAGCTCGGCCAGCCGGGTTTCATCGGCGCTGCGGCGGCCAAAATCATCGCTGATGGCCTGGATCAGGGTTTGCTGATGACCCACCAGCGCGGCTCTGAGCTTGCTCAGTGCCTGGATGCGCTGCTCGGCGCTGGGCATGGGGGCGGCGAGGAAGGCCGCGCGCTGACGCTCGAACAACTGGTGCAGGTGTTCAATCGTGCGTTGTTGATCCTGCAGATAAGCGATATCCGCTACCATGTGGCCTCCGTAGGGCAGCCGTATGCCAGGTGGCAATCGGCTTTTTATCGTGATGGCTGCCATTTTTAGAGTAATTGCTCTAAAGTGTCAAATGCTCCAGACAGGAAACCGACCAAGCGCATGAAAACCCGTGAGCGAATTCTTCAGGCCAGCCTGCAACTGTTCAACGAACAGGGGGAGCGGGCCGTGACCACCAACCATATCGCTGCCCACCTGGGTATCTCGCCAGGCAACCTGTACTACCACTTTCGCAACAAGCAGCAGATCGTCACCGAGCTGTTTGGTCGCTATGAGGCTCAGGTGGATGATTATCTCCGGGTGCCGGAGGGGCGGGCGCTGAGCCTGGAGGACAAGGCCCACTACCTGGAATCGATTTTTCGCGGGTTGTGGGATTACCGCTTTTTTCTGCGCGATCAGGAGCATTTGCTCAGCGCCGACCCAGAGTTGGCCGAGCGTTATCGGCAGTTCTCGCGCCGCTGCGTGAACAGTGGCCGGGCGATTTATCAGGGCCTGGCCGAGGCCGGGATTCTCGATGCCGAGCGGACCGATCCCGAGGTGTTGGCGATCAATAGCTGGCTGCTGATGACCAGCTGGATCAGCTTTGTTTACACCTCGGTGCTGGATGCGGAGCAATCGGAATTGACCCCAGCGCTATTGCGGCGCGGGGTGTATCAGGTGCTGGCCCAGGAGCTGGGGCTGCTGACCGAGCAGGCCCGCCCGGCCGTACAGGCCATGCTGGCGGAGTATTACGCGCCGCTGGGCTGTTGATTGCCACGCGAACATCGCTTCGCGACCGCAGACCGGGCCTACCCGTGGGCGCGGGACTGAGCGTGGATATGGGTAGGAGCGCTCCGCGAGCGCGAAGAAGGCGCTGTGGCCTCAGCCGAGTTGCTGCGCCAGCCACTCTGGCAGGCGTCGCTCCAGATAATAGCCCGGCTGCCACGGCGGCCCTTCGATAAAACCGACATGCCCGCCACGCGGATGCAGTTCCATCCGGGTGCTGGCCGACAGCTCGGCCAGTTCGGGCACGCTGTGGGGGTAAACGAAGGGATCGTTCAGCGCCTGGACGATCAGGGTCGGTACCTGAATGCCGGCGAGAAAGAACCGGCTGCTGCAACGCTGGTAATAATCGGCGGCGCTGGCGAAACCGTGCAGCGGGGCAGTGACCCGGTCATCGAAATCCCACAGGCTGTCCATGCCCTCCAGGGTGCCGAGCGCATCCAGCCGGGCCTGTTCGGCCGACAGGCTGTGATGCGCGAACAGGCGCCGCTTGTTGGCGACATAGGCCAGCAGATCGCGCAGAAAACGCGCCTGGTAGACCCGCGAAAACCCTTCGCCGATGCGGTCGGCGCACTGATCCAGGCGAAACGGAACCGAGACCGCCGCCGCAGCCTGCAACGGGCAGTCTGCCCCGCACTCACCCAGATACTTGAGCAGCACGTTGCCACCCAGAGAGTAGCCAACGGCGGCCAGGTCGTGCTGTGGCAGTTGCTGGCGCAGGTGGCTGACCACCTCGGCCAGATCGTCACTGGCCCCGGAGTGATAGCTTCTGGCCCGTTGATTGGGCTCACCTGAGCAGCCCCGCCAGTTGACCGCCACCGAACGCCAGCCGCGTGCCGCCAGAGCCTGCTGTTGGCCGAGAATGTAGGGCGACTCGGCACTGCCGGTCAGGCCGTGCAGCAGGATGATGCATGGACCGGCGGTGGATTCGGGGCCGTACCAGTCCAGATCGAGAAAATCGCCGTCACTCAGGGCCAGGCGCTGGCGTTGGCGCGGCAGTTGAGGCCGGCGCCGCAGCAAGGGGCTGAACAGGGTTTGCAGGTGCCCGCCGGGCAACCAGCGGGCCGGACGAAAGCCGTTCATGAACACTGGCTCCAGCGCTGATACGATGAAACGGCTCCCGCAACAAGTCCGCAGTCGCTCATCCTTGAGCAGATGCTCAAGGCTCCCAGGCGGTAATCCCCGGGAGGCGGGAGCATCTGCTCCCGCAGCAAAATTTCAGGTTTCATCTTATCTATCAGCATGTTGTCTCAAACCGGCAGCAGGTCTTAACGTTGCCAGAGACTGTAGTAGACCTTGCCAGCGCGCTTTTCCCGGTGCAGTTGCCAACTAGCGGGCAGCTCGAGCTGACTGGGCGGGGCTTCGCTTTCGATATAGATCCAGGCCCGTTGGCTCAGCCAGCCATTGGCTTCCAGCGCCTGACAGGCTGCGGGCAGCAGGTTCTGATGAAACGGCGGATCGAGAAACACCAGGTCGAAAGTTTCGCTGGCACTCTGGCCGAGCAGCGCCAGAGCATCCTGCTGACGCACTTCACCGCGGGTACAGTCGAGGCTGGCCAAGTGGCTGCGCAGGGTAGTGACCACCTCATGGCTCTGATCACAGGCCAGCGCCCGCGCCGCCCCGCGTGACAGGGCTTCCAGGGTCAGGGCGCCGCTGCCGGTGAACAGGTCCAGGCAGCGTGCCCCTTCGGTATAGCCGCTGAGCCAGTTGAACAGGGTTTCGCGAACCCGGTCAGGGGTCGGGCGCAGGCCGGGTTGTTCGCTGAAGCCGAAGCGTCGGCTACGCCACTGGCCGGCGATGATCCGCAGTTGCTGACTGCCGGCTTTGGCCTTGCTCTTGCTCATGCCTCGGGCTCCTGCTCGGCGGTTTCGGTCGGGGTTTCGGTACGAGCTTCGTCGTGGGTCGGGCCGACGGTCACCACCAGCCGGTTTTCCGGGTCGAAATGACGGGCGAAGGCGGCACGCACGTCTTCCACGCTCAAGGCCTGAACCCGCTCAAGAAACAGTTGCAGGTGATTGAGCGGCAGGTCGTAGAAACCGAGCATGCCCAACTGCCCGACAATCGCGGCATTGCTGGCCGTGGACAGGGCGAACTCGCCCATGATCTGGCGCTTGGTGCGTTGCAGCTCGGCTTCGCTAGGGCCGATTTCGATGAACTGATCGAGGCTGTCATGGATCACTTCCAGCGCCAGTTCGACCTGATCGGCGCGGGTCTGCATGCTGATCATGAACGGCCCCTTGGCCTGCATCGGCACCAGGCTGCTGCTGACCGAGTAGGACAGTCCGCGGGTTTCACGGATCTGTTCCATCAGCCGTGAGCCGAAGCCCGAGCCACCAAGGATCTGGTTGCCGACGTAGAGCGCGGCATAGTCCGGGTCGTTGCGGCTGATGCCGTGCTGGCCGAGCAGGATGTGGGTCTGCTGGGAGTCGAAGTCGATATGCCGGTGGCCGGGCTCGATCGGGAACGGATCGGCGATCGGGCTGGCCGCGCGGCCCTGGGGCAGGGCCTCGGCAATCCGTCGGGCGATGCGTTCGGCTTGTTCGCGGTCGATGGCGCCCACCAGGGCAATCACCGCATTGCCGGCGCTGTAGTAGCGCTGGTGAAATTCACGCAATTGCTCGCGGTCGATCTGCACCAGACTCTCGGCCTGGCCCTGGGGCAGAGTGCCGTAGGGGTGAGCCGGGTAGAGGTCGGTCCAGAAGGCCTCACTGGCCAGGGCCGAGGGACGCTGCAAGCGGAAGCGCAGGCCGGCCAGCATCTGGTCGCGCAGCCGCTCCAGTGCCTCTTCCGGGAAGCTCGGGCGGGCCACCACGGCAGTGAACAGATCCAGCGCCGGGGTCAGCTTGTCTTCGGCAGTCAGACTGCGCAGGCCGGCAATCGCCATGTCGCGATGGGCGCTGTTCTCGAATTCGGCACCCAGTTGCTCGAAGCCGGCGGCGATGCTGCCGGCGTCCCGCTCGCCAGTGCCCTCGTTGAGCATGGCGTTGGTCAGGGTCGCCAGTCCGGGCAGGTCCTCATCGCGGCTGGCGCCGGCGGCGAAGGTCAGGCGCACATCGAGCATGGGCAGCTCGTCAGCTCGCATGAAATAGACCCGTGCGCCCTGAACGGTGGTCCAGTGCTGCAGGTCAAGCTGGCGGCGGGCCGGAGCCTGATCCAGATCGACCTCGGCCAGCGAATGCAGCTTGGGCAGCGGCTCCTCGTCAATACTGCCGGGCGCCTCGGCCAGTTCGGGGGGGCTGGGCTGGGCCGGCGCTTCGGGCTCGCTGATGCTGCGCTCCAGGCTCGGGCGCAGGGCCAGCGCCAATACCAGCAGCAGGGCCGCCAGGGTCACCAGCCAGCGCAGGGGGGATTGGAACCGGGCCATCAGCGCACCTCCTCGGGGTTGTTCGGCAGCACATGGGCGCGGGTCAGGCGCTCGCGGACCAGATAACGGCGCGCTACCGCACTGATCTGCTCAGGGCTGATCGCTTCAAGGGCGGCGATATCTTCATCGACCAGCCGCCAGGACAGGCCAACGCTTTCCAGCTGGCCGATCTGGCTGGCCTGCTGGCTGATGCTGTCCTGACCGTAGACCAGACCGGCGATGGTCTGGGCCTTGACCCGGTTCAGCTCTTCGGTGCTCGGTGGTTCCAGCTTGAGCGCTTCGATTTCCTGCCACAGGCGCTGTTCCAGTTGCTCCAGATCGACGCCGCGGGACTGATTGGGAATGCCGCTGAGCAAAAACAGGCTGTCGCCGCGGCTGAACCCGTCGTAGCTGGCCGAGGCTGAGGTGGCGATGGCCTCGCCGCGCTCCAGGCGGCTGGCCAGCCGGGCGCTGTAACCGCCGTCGAGTACCCCGCGCAGCAGCCGCAGGGCGTAGATTTCCCAGGCCTGCTCGGTGGTATTCAGGCTCGGCACGTTGAAACCCATCAACAGGCTGGGCAGTTGCACGTTGAGGTTCAGGGTGAGCTGGCGCTCGGCACCGCCAGGCAGCTCCAGCGGCAGCTTCTGCGGCGGTACCGGACCGGCCGGAATCGGCCCGAAGTGCTGCTGAACCAGGGCCCGGATCTCGGCCAGGCGCACATCACCGACGATCACCAGAATGGCGTTGCCGGGCTGATAGTGGGTCTGGTACCAGGCGCGCAGATCATCGACGGTCAGCCGTTCGATATCGTGCATCCAGCCGATCACCGGCTGACCATAGGGGCTGGCCATGTAGGCCTGACGCAGGAAGCGTTCAAAGGCCAGGCCGTTGGGGTTGTCATCGACCCGCAGCCGGCGCTCTTCCTTGATCACCTCCATCTCACGCTCGAACTCGTCCTCGGGCAGGGTCAGGCGGTGCATGCGTTCGGCTTCCATCTCCAGGGCAATCGCCAACTGATCCCGGCTGAGGATCTGGTAGTAGCCGGTGTAGTCGCGGCTGGTAAAGGCGTTTTCCTGAGCGCCGAGGCTGCTCAGCAGGCGCGAGGCCTGGCCTGGTGCCAGATTGTCGGTGCCCTTGAACATCATGTGTTCCAGCGCATGGGAAATACCGGTCAGGCCCGGCGGCTCATGACTGCTGCCAACCCGGTACCAGAGCTGGGAGACCACCACCGGAGCGCGATGATCTTCGCGAACAATGACCTTCAGGCCGTTGTCGAGGGTGAATTCATGGGTCGGTTGACGTGGCTGGCTGTCCTGCGCCCAGGCGCCCAGGCTAAACACCAGGGCCAGCGTCAAGGCAATACTTTGTCGAAGCATGATCATTCCCGTGTTGTGCTTGTTCCGACTCCGGGGAGCCTCTGAAAAACGTAGGCGAGGCAGGCAAGACAAGGCAAAAATGGCCGAAAGAGCGCAGTTTACGCGCTGTAAATGAGCATCTTGAGGCCATTTTTAACGCAGTATTGCCAACGCAGGTAGTTTTTCAGAGGCTCCCGAGGGTCATACCGCCGTAGGCGGAACTGGGGTAGGATAACCCGATTCTTTCATTACGCCCTTATGTAGCGGTTTATCCGCTGCCTGACTCAGATAGTGATCATTCATGTTTGGTTCCAAAGACAAGCCCGAACACCCCAAGCGCGACGAGCAGGACAAACCCAAAAAAGGCCTGTTCGGCTGGATGCGCGGCAAGGACGACGCCCGCCCCGATGAAGCCGCGCCTGCCGAACCCGCCGAGTCTGCTGCACCGGCCTCGGCCGATGAAAAGGCCCGCCAGGTAGCCGCCGAACTGTTTTCCGGCCTGGGGCAGGGCGAGCCGCCCGCCGCCAGTGAAGCCCCGAGCCCCGAGCCTGAGCCCAAGGGCTTCTTCGCCCGGATGAAGGCGGGGCTGGCCAAGACCAGCGTCAATCTTGGCGAAGGCATGGCCAACCTGTTTCTGGGCGAGAAGGAAATCGACGACGACCTGCTCGAAGAAATGGAAACCCGTCTGCTGATGGCCGACGTCGGTATCGAAGCCACCACCCTGATCATGGAGTCGCTCCAGGGTCGGGTACGGCGCCGCGAACTGTCGGACCGCAAGGCCCTGTATCGTGCCCTGCAGGACGAACTGGAAAGCCTGCTGGCGCATGTCGCCAAACCGCTGGAAGTCGACACCACCAAGCAGCCCTACGTGATTCTGGTGGTCGGGGTGAACGGGGTCGGCAAGACCACCACCATCGGCAAGCTGGCCAAACGGCTCCAGGGTGAAGGCAAGCAGGTGATGCTGGCCGCTGGTGACACCTTCCGCGCCGCTGCCGTCGAGCAGTTGCAGGTCTGGGGCGAGCGCAACCAGATTCCGGTCGTGGCCCAGCATACCGGGGCTGACTCGGCGTCGGTGGTATTCGACGGCCTGCAGGCCGCCAAGGCCCGTGGCATGGATGTGCTGATTGCCGACACCGCCGGCCGGCTGCACAACAAGGACAACCTCATGGATGAGTTGAAGAAGGTCAAGCGGGTGATGGCCAAGCTGGATGCCGAGGCCCCGCACGAAGTGCTGCTGGTGCTCGATGCCGGCACCGGCCAGAACGCCATCAGCCAGACCAAGCTGTTCAATGAAGCGGTCGATTTGACCGGCCTGGTGCTGACCAAGCTCGACGGCACCGCCAAGGGCGGGGTGATCTTTGCCCTGGCCAAGCAGTTCGGCCTGCCGATCCGCTATATCGGCGTGGGTGAACAGATCGACGACCTGCGGCCCTTTACCGCGCCGGAGTTCGTCAAGGCCCTGTTTGGACGCGACTGATCGATGATCCGCTTCGAGCAGGTCAGCAAACGTTACCCCAACGGTCATCAGGGGCTGGACAACCTCAGCTTTCATATCCGCGCTGGGGAAATGGTCTTCATTACCGGCCACTCCGGCGCCGGCAAGAGCACCCTGCTCAAGCTGATCATGTGCATGGAGCGCCCCAGCAGCGGCCATGTGCATGTTGGCGGGCAGAACCTGCGTGATCTGGGCAGTGCCGATATTCCCTACCTGCGTCGCCAGGTTGGGGTGGTGTTCCAGAACCATCAGTTGCTGTTCGACCGCACGGTATTCGACAACGTCGCCCTGCCGCTGATCATCAATGGTACCCCGGCCGACGAGATTGGCCGCCGGGTGCGCGCGGCGCTGGACAAGGTCGGGCTGCTGAGCAAGGAAGGCAGTTACCCGATTGCGCTGTCTGGCGGTGAACAGCAGCGGGTTGGCATCGCCCGGGCGGTGGTGCACAAACCGGCACTGCTGCTGGCTGACGAGCCAACCGGTAACCTTGACCCGGGGCTGTCGGCCGAGATCATGGCGCTGTTCGAGGACTTCAACCGGGTGGGCGTGACCGTGCTGATCGCCAGTCACGACCTGCCGCTGATCGCCAAGCTTGATCACCGCATGCTGACCCTGCATCAGGGCCGCCTGCTGCAGGACGGGGAGGGCGCATGAGTCGCAAACCAACCACCAGCCAGGAAAGCCGGCGCAAGGCGCCCAGTGGCGCGGCCCGTTCCCGGCGCGACTGGCGGCACCCGCTGCGCAGCTGGAGTGGCAGCCACCGGGCCAGTGCCCGGCAGGCACTGGAGCGTGTGCGCCAGCAGCCCTTGAGCAGCCTGATGACCGTGCTGGTCATGACCATCGCGCTGGCCTTGCCGATGGGCCTGACCGTATTGATCGACCAGATTGAACGGCTGGGGATCGACTGGCAGCGCTCAGCGCAGTTGTCGGTCTATCTGGAAGACAGCGTGACTACTGAGCAGGCCAAGACGCTGACAGCACAGGTGGCGGCGCTGGACGGCGTGGCCGATGCCCAACTGCTGGACAAGGATCTGGCTCTGGCCGAGTTCCAGCAGCATTCCGGGCTGGGCGACGCCCTGCAGCAACTGGCCTACAACCCCTTGCCAGCGGTAATCGTGGTCACCCCCAGCAGCCTGGACGGCGGCGCGGCGGCATTGCAGCCACTGCGCGATCAATTGGCCGCTTTGACAGGGGTCGAGCTGGTGCAGATCGATCTGCAGTGGGTCGAGCGCCTGAGTGCCATCCTCGGGGTGTTCGAGCGCTTTACCGGCGCCCTGGCGCTGATGCTGATTTTGGCGCTGCTGCTGGTGATGACCAACACCATCCGGCTGGCGATCGAAAGCCGGCGTGAAGAGATTCTGGTGGTCAAGCTGGTCGGCGGTACCGATGCCTTCGTGCGCCGGCCGTTTCTGTATATCGGCGTGCTCTACGGGCTGATTGCCGGGCTGCTGGCCTGGGGCCTGTTGAGCCTGGGCCTGGCCTGGCTGAATGCCAGCGTGCGTCAGGTTGCAGCCCTGTACTACAGCGACTTTGCCCTGTCCGGCATGCCGCTGGCCGATGGCCTGACCCTGCTGGCCGGGGCTATGCTGCTGGGTCTGGCCGGCGCCTGGCTGGCGGTTGGGCGACACATCCGGGACATCGAGCCGCAGTAGCCTGCGGCCCTTATGTTTCGGAACTTTTACCCCGGTTTCACAGTCCGATTGGGCAGTGATACACTGCACCGTCTTTACATGGGGAGTTCAAACATGAGCACTGCTTTGCAGCCCGTACATAACCTGGTTCCCGGCGCGAACCTGGAGGCTTATGTCCAGACCGTGAGCAGCATCCCGGTACTCAGTGCCGAGGAAGAGCGCGAGCTTGCGGATCGTTTGTTCTACCACGAGGATCTGGACGCCGCGCGCCAGTTGGTCATGTCGCACCTGCGTTTCGTTGTTCACATTGCCCGCAGCTATTCCGGCTATGGCCTGGCCCAGGCCGATCTGGTTCAGGAAGGCAATGTCGGCCTGATGAAGGCGGTCAAGCGCTTCAACCCGGAAATGGGCGTACGCCTGGTGTCCTTCGCCGTGCACTGGATTCGCGCCGAGATTCACGAGTTCATCCTGCGCAACTGGCGCATCGTCAAGGTCGCCACCACCAAGGCCCAGCGCAAACTGTTCTTCAACCTGCGCAGCGCCAAGAAAAAGCTGGCCTGGCTCAACCACGATGAAGTCAACGCCGTAGCCGAAGACCTCGGCGTGGCCGCTCACGAAGTGCGCGAGATGGAAAGCCGTCTGTACGGCCAAGATCTGGGCTTTGACGCTGGCGCCGACGATGACGACGACGCCACCTACGCGCCGGTTCACTATCTGGAAGACAAGCGCTACGACCCGGCCACCCTGCTGGAGTCAGCCGACTGGTCGGACAACTCGGTCGGCCACCTGCAGCAAGGCCTGGCCAGTCTCGACGAGCGCAGCCGCGACATTCTCTATCAGCGCTGGCTGGCCGAAGAAAAGGCCACCCTGCATGAGCTGGCAGCCAAGTACCAGGTCTCGGCGGAACGCATCCGCCAACTGGAAAAGAACGCCATGAACAAGCTGAAGAAAAATCTGGAGGTCGAGGTCGCGGCCTGACGTATGTAATGCGATATGCGCGTGGCGGTAGGAGCGACCTGCGGTCGCGAAGCGGCTTTGCAGCAATCTCGCTGATTTGATCAGTCTTTACAGGGCATCCCACGGGATGCCCTTTTGCTGTCCAAGGGGGACAAACTGAATGGATACCCGAATGCGTGTGCGTATTGCCACGATCCTGAGTGCGGTAGTGCTGAGCTTCTTTGCCTTGGGCTACTGGATGGGCGGTGAAGACACCACAGAGCCGCTGGCCTGGCAAGAACGCTTTAACGACACGCTATGGGTGCCGCTCAAGGAGCGTCGGCTGGAACTGGGCACGCTTGAGCGCACCCTGGGCGAAGGTCGCCTGTGGCTGATCAGTGCCGATGACCAGCCGCTGCTGGTCAGCCGTTATGGCCTGCAGAGCGACGGTCAGGCCTGGCGCGTGCAGGCGGTAGTCGAGCTGAACGCCGAGCAGCTGGACAGTCTGGTTCAGGCCCAGGCCTGGCAACCCGGCCAGCACGACCAACCGTTGTCACCAGCGGTTGGTGAAGCGCTGGCAGCACAAGCGATCAGCCGGCTCAGCCTGATCCCGGCCGAGGCCGTAGATGTAGAGCAGATTCAGGCCACCTTCGGTAACCCGGATATGCGTCTGGAAGTAGCCGAAGGTGAAGCCTGGGTCTATCCCAAGGCTGGGGTGGTGATCGCCGTGACCGGCGAGCAGGCCCACTCGGTTATGTATGGCCTGCAGGGCGGGTTGTAACTCAAGCCCCACTCAACCTTTCACGCCAATAAGTAAAACTGAGCCACTGCGGCGCGCCACGCCTGGCCTCCACCTGATCGAGATAGTGGCGGCCACCCAGTTGCCGGGTCTGGCGTTGAATCCAGTTGGCCCGCTGCTGGACATGGGCCGGCGGGTTGGCCGCACTCCATTGCCGGGGATTGGGCAGTACCGCCGCCAGCAGCGCACTCTGGCGCTGCGACAGGTAACTGCCACCGATGCCGAAGTGATGGCGGGCCGCCGCCTCGACGCCGAACACACCGTCATCCCACTCGACGATGTTCAGGTACATCTCCAAAATCCGCTGTTTGGGCCACAGCAGTTCGATCCAGAAGGTGTACCAGGCCTCCAGCCCCTTGCGCGGCCAACTGCGGCCAGACCAGAGAAACAGATTCTTGGCCACCTGTTGGCTGATGGTGCTGGCGCCGCGCAGGTTGCCGCCCCGACGGTTGTGCTCCAGCGCCGCGCGGATAGCGGCCAGATCAAAACCGCCATGATTGGCGAAATGCTGGTCTTCAGCGGCGATCACCGCCATTTTCATACTGTCCGGGATATGGTCATACCTCAGCCACTGGTGTTGAATCACCAGAGCGTTTTCACCGCCGCGGGCCTGCAGCCAGCGCTCAAACATCAGCATCGAACCGGGTGCCGGCGCCCAGCGCAGTACAATCACCGGCAGCAGGCTGATCAGCAGCAGGATCAGCAGCCACTTGGCGGTTTTGCGTAGTATGGTCTTTAACATGGCAGGCCGGACTGACAGCGTTTCTGAAGGTTCGGCCAGTATAGATCGGGGGAATTGCATGGCCAAACTCTTGTTGCTGCTGGCCTCGCTCAGCGGATTTACTGGCGTGGCGCTCGGTGCCTTTGCCGCCCACGGGTTACGCAGCCGGCTGCCGGACAACCTGCTGGCCGCCTTTCAGACCGGCGTGCAGTACCAGCTCTGGCATACGGCGGCGCTGATCGGCGTCGCCTTGCTGCTGTTGCGCTTCCCCGACTCGGGGCTGTTCAAGGTCGCCGGTGGGTTGTTTGTGGCCGGTATTGTGCTGTTTTCCGGCAGCCTCTATGTGCTGGCGCTGAGCGGGCTGGGCAAGCTCGGGATCATTACCCCGTTCGGTGGTGTGTGTTTCTTGCTGGCCTGGCTGCTGTTGGGCATAGGCGCCTGGCGGGCGCTGTAAGAGGGCACCGTTTCGCGCTATCATAGCCGCTTTGCGCAAACCTCCACCGAGTAGTCCATGCATATCCAACTCAATGGCGAAGCCTATGAGCTTAACCAGCCGCTGACGCTGGCAGAGCTGGTCGAGCATTTGGGCCTGACCGGCAAGCGTCTGGCCGTCGAACACAACCTGGAGATCGTCCCGCGCAGCCAGCACGGCGACATCCGCCTGAGCGATGGCGACCGGGTGGAAATCGTCCATGCCATCGGTGGCGGCTGATCTGCACCCGCGCCGCACCTAACCGTTTCCAGCCCGCCCCAACCCGGAGAGCCCCATGACCGACCTCACTCAGGATGCCTTTGAAATCGCCGGCGTACGTTACAACTCACGGCTGCTGGTGGGCACCGGCAAATACAAGGACCTGGAAGAAACCCGCCAGGCCATCGAAGCCTCCGGCGCCGAGATCGTCACCGTTGCCATCCGCCGCACCAACATCGGTCAGAACCCTGGCGAGCCCAACCTGCTCGACGTGATCCCACCGGATCGCTACACCATTCTGCCCAACACCGCCGGCTGCTACACCGCCGAAGATGCCGTGCGTACCTGCAAACTGGCACGCGAACTGCTCGACGGCCACAAGCTGGTCAAGCTGGAAGTATTGGCCGACCAGAAAACCCTGTTCCCCAACGTGGTAGAAACCCTCAAGGCCGCCGAAGTGCTGGTCAAAGACGGCTTCGACGTCATGGTCTACACCAGCGACGACCCGATCATCGCCCGCGAACTGGCCGCCATGGGCTGCGTCGCCGTCATGCCGCTGGCCGGCCTGATCGGCTCCGGCATGGGCATCTGCAACCCCTGGAACCTGCGCATCATCCTCGAAGAAGCCACCGTGCCGGTGCTGGTCGATGCCGGGGTCGGCACCGCCTCCGACGCCACCGTAGCCATGGAGCTGGGCTGCGCCGCCGTACTGATGAACACCGCCATCGCCCACGCCAAACAGCCAGTGCTGATGGCCGAAGCCATGAAGCACGCCATCATCGCCGGGCGCGCCGCCTACCTGGCCGGACGCATGCCGCGCAAACTCTACGCCAGCGCCTCTTCGCCGCTGGATGGCACTTTTTTCTGAGAAATCCCGATGTCCGACAGCCCGATTGAACAACCTGACAGCAACGCCAGCGTACCGGCCGAACACCGCCGCACCATCAAGAGCTTCGTCATGCGCGCCGGGCGCATGACCGAAGCCCAGCAACGTGGTGTAGAGCAGGGCTGGCCGCAGTTTGGCCTGAACCTGGAGCAAGGGCTGCTGGATCTGGATCAGGTCTTTGGCCGCAGCGCCCCGCGCAGCCTGGAAATCGGCTTCGGCATGGGCCAGTCACTGCTGGAAATGGCGGAAAAGGCCCCCGAGCAGGACTTTATCGGCATCGAAGTGCACCGCCCCGGCGTCGGCTCGCTGCTCAATGGCGCGCTCAAGGCCGGCCTGACCAACCTGCGGGTCTATGACTGCGACGCCATCGAAGTGCTCGACAAGGCCATCCCCGATGCCAGCCTCGACCGCCTGATGCTGTTCTTCCCCGACCCCTGGCACAAGAAAAAGCACCACAAGCGCCGCATCGTCCAACTGCCCTTTGCCGAAAAAGTCCGGCAGAAGCTCAAGGTCGGCGGCATCTTCCACATGGCCACCGACTGGCAACCCTACGCCGAGCACATGCTGGAAATCATGAACGCCGCCCCCGGCTACCGCAACCAGTCCCCCGACGGCACCTGGGTCCCACGCCCGGAAGAACGCCCGATCACCAAGTTTGAGAAGCGTGGTGAGCGGCTGGGGCATGGGGTGTGGGATTTGAAGTTTGAGCGGGTGGAGTGAAGGGGTAGGTACTGTTCACTTGGATTGCTTCTGAACCAGTGCGTGTGAAACGAAAAACCGGGCCTTGTGCCCGGTTTTTTGTGGGGGTTACGCGGCTTCTTATGCAGCGTATTTGTCTTTCATCAGAAACGCATAGGCGGTGGTGAAGGCCGTCTCCTGATAGGCCTTAAGGCCAGTATCCGCGAACTCAATCTGAATCGGATTGCGTTTCAATAAGTCCTTGATCTCGGTTGTCGACAGAATGACCACATCCAGATCGCTGATCAGTTCAATCGCCGCCTCCAGCTTGAAACCCACCGCACCACCGGCAAACTTGCCCTTCATCGGCCGCTGGCGAATAACCACCTTGTCCACCGGGTAATCCTGCATCAGCTTGGCAAAGGTCTGCTGGAAATAGCGCAGCTCAGCGGTGCTGTGAACATCTTTCAGCGTCAGCCGCCGGGAGCGGCAGTCAGGCAACTCGAAAATGTCGTCGCTCAGCGACAGCAGACAGAGATTCACATCATTACTGTTGATTTCAATACCGCAGACTTTCATAGGGTGCTCGATTCGGGTTTATCGGGGCATTGTAGCGCAAAGGGGACAAATTTATTTTCTCCTAGGCTTAGCCCCCCTTGAGATGACGTTGGTGCCCTTGCGACGTGCGTCATCATTTTTGACGGTGGCGGCTACGCTGTTGCCTTGGCCAGCAACTACACGCCTTTTGATCGCTGGCAGCGCCGCCATAAGCCCCATCCGCAGGCCAAACTTGCGCAATATCGAGTCGAGGGTGCTCAACGTCGGATTACCTTTATCCGTTTCCAGCTGATACAGCCCCCTGGTAGACATGCCGCACATTTGCGCAAAGGTTTCCTGATCGAGCCCGGTCACCTCCAAGCGCAGCCTGCGAATAGCCATGCCAAGGGTTGATTCACCTTCCGCGTGCAGCCGCATGATCTCTTCGATCAGTTGCTTGCGCTCAACTCCGGTCATGGCTTTCATAGCAGGTCCCAGAAATCCAGGTGCGTGCCCAAATTATTGACTCAATCAGCATTAAAATGCTGATTAATCTAAGTTATGGTGGTTTAATCGGCAATATAAATCTTGAAGTTGGAATTTTCTGTTTTGGTTCGGCAATTTAATATCGATGATGGTTTGTCTGCTGTGCCTGCGGTGATAGCCTGTAAGAATGGGCCTTGGTATCAGTCATTGAGCGAAAGCAGATTGTCATGATCGGTAGGTTTCGGCCAGAAGCAGCCGCTCGATTTGTCTAGACACTCCGGGGCGATTCACTGCCCCGCCGGCACTGAATAACTGCTGCTGGTTACAGGATGTCAATGGATCGGTGGATATGGAACTATTGGTCGCTCCGAATTTATAAGGAAGAATGCTGTTGTCTGCTACCAAAGAGCTCATTTCCCTGCACCTGGATAAGGCAGCGGCGCAACTGCGTGCCGAGGCGCTTGAGCAAAACCGGGCCCTCCACCTGGAGTTGCAAGAGCTCAAGGCGTCCAGCGCTCGTCTGCTCCACGAAGTCCAGAGCCAGATCGGCAATGTCGAGGCGAAGGTTTCCGAGCGGGCTATTGAGAAGACACTGTCGATTCTTCATCACATCAAGCAGTGGATTCTTTTGGTCGGAACCTTCATGACCCTGGCATTGGCCGTGGGAGCATTCTTTGGCTACAAGAACCTTTCCGACAGCCTGACGACCACCTTCACTAACAAGGTTGAGCGGTGGTTACGCTTCGAGGACGGTGATAGCGATGAAAGCATGGCGCTTGATGCAATGCGCACCCAAGCGCTGCTGGACGCCTACATGGTGCGTTTCGCCCGTGAGCGTCTGGATGGGCGCAATGGTTCATTGTCTCTGACAGAAGCTGAGCGGCAGCGTCTACTCGGGATCCTTCAGGATCCGTCATCGGATGTCGGGCAGTTCTCCGACGCGTTGACCATCATTACCCGTAGTCGTGGGCTGTTCGCGCCGGTCTGGATGGAGGACCCAACTGGTAAAGCTCTTGCCCAACTGGTAAACGACTCATCTTTGAGCCAGCACAAGCGGGTGTTGCTGCTTGAACGGCTGAAGTTCGACCGTGCTTTCCTGCCGTTCGCGCGCACCCTCATCGCTGATGCTGATCACGTTTGGTCCATGAAAATGCTGGCATTCGATAACCTCAAACTGTTCGAGGATCCTATGGCCTTGGCGTTCGCCCAAGCCAATGTGGGCAAGGTGGACCGATACTATCGTTCCAAGCTGGCGCTCTACATCGCGCAGAATACAGGGTCTTATGCGGCGGTGAACGAATATGCACAGTTCCTGCGCGAGACAAAGCCAGAGCTGTGGCAGTCCGATCTTCTGGAACTGGTGGGAGGCCTGGGTGGAATCTTGCCAAGCACTGGTGAGTTGCCGCTGGAGGATATCAGCGCCCTGATCGGTGATAGCGTGCTGCTGGGGGCAGGCATTCGCCTGACTGATCTGTTAGGTTCCAGACGCTTGGCGCTTGAGTTGGATGGAGGCTACGCGGCGCTGGTCGAGCCCGGCCGCTGGCTCAATGAGCCACGCGTGATTGGTGCGATTATCCGGCATCAGCCACTTTCACCTGATTGGTTGGCCAAGGTGGTCTCGTTCTTCCAGGTCAATGACCAAGGTTACGAACTGGCGACGCTGCAACTAACGCTTCGAGACGAGGACCGCCTGCTGACGCAACAGGGTGCCCTCGGCGCCAGCGACGTGCGTGGCCAGGTGTGGTTGAGGGTCGAAACCGTTCCAGGGGGGCATCGGCTTAGCGCGACCTGGCGTGATGCGAACACTGGGCGGATATCGGTAAGCGTGATCGAGTCACCGCAGCGCTTGCCAGCGAGCGTTTTCCAACTGTCGTTTGATCCTCAGTTGTTGAAAAGCCTGACCTATCAAATGCGCGTCTATGAAGACTACCTATGATTTGAAGAGGCGCTCAGCCTTGCAGGGCCTAGGGGGGGTGAAGTTGCTCAGCGAATATCGCCATCCGGGCATTCCCGCCCGGCCACACCTTCGCAGGACAAGGCTTTCTGCAGGCTGCGCTCTCCGGCATCCCACCCTCGCACGAGCCCAAATAGAAACCGGCGCGGCAACACGCTGAACATCGGCTGCCAGTAACCGCCTTGACACACCATGGCAGCGCTGCCACGAGTCCCTGCAAGACTGAGCAGGTTAATCGCATGTGGGTAGAGATGTTGGCTGCGAAACGACAACTCTCCTGAACAGGCGTTTAATACGCCTCGAATGTGCGCTTCTGGCCGACTTCTGTCGGTCACAGGCATCGAATGAGCTGGTCAAATCCGACGCAAAAGGCTGGCCAAGTCGAATGGGCGGTCACGTGAGTGCAATAACGCGGTGATTCTGCTGGGCTGTATTGCCGTGGTTTTTTCGCAAACCTACGGCGATTTTTTTGGGTATACCTAACCAGATACAGGCTTGTATTGCCTTTTCCAAGCTTTCTGCTTGATAAGTAACACCCAAAGTGAAACGTTATTAGTAGAACGTCCTAACTGATACAGGCACACATCATGTTCATCCGCGCATATCTCCGAGCCTCCACCGAAGAACAAGACGCCGGCCGCGCTCGGGACGCCTCGAGCAGTTCGCCAGCGACCATTACAAGATGATTGCGAGCGTGTACCTGGAGAACGCCAGCGGCGCCACCTCAGATCGACCTGAGTTGCTGCGACTGCTCAAGGATGCCCGCAAGGGCGACGTGCTGCTTGTGGAATCTATAGACCGCCTATCGCGCCTACCAGTTGAGGACTGGCAAAAGCTCAAAGCCGCCATCGATTCCAAGGGACTGCGCATCGTCGCGCTTGACCTGCCTACCAGCCACCAAGGAATGCAGGACACCAAGGGCGACGAGTTCACTGGCCGTATGCTGGAGGCTATCAACTCAATGCTTGTGGAAATGATGGCGGCTATTGCCCGCAAGGATTACGAACAGCGGCGAGAGCGGCAGGCCCAAGGCATTGAAAAGGCCAGAGCGGCCGGCAAATACCAAGGACGCCCGGTTGATGCCGATTTACACAAGCGAGTGAAAGAGCTATTAGAGGCCGGCCTAGGCATACGCGCGACGGCCAGACATGCCAATTGCTCTACTACCACAGTCCTTCGAATCAAAGCGATAGAAGAATAGTAACTATTTGGCCTTAGGGATCTCTTTCAACACTTTCCTCAAGTCAACCCCCCGTATCCGACCTTCTTCAAGCAATTCAGTAAATTGCTTTATGTAGAGATGAGCGTCGGCTTCTGAAGGCTTTTCCGCGTCTATGAGAAATATTGGAAGCATTTTATGAATCACATCCTTGCCATGGGCAATCAGTCTATCTTCGCTCCATTCGCTCATATACCTGCGTGCCCGGTACTGTGCTTCTACCAATTCCTGTAAAGACCGAGGGCCAAGGCGAGGGCCGTGGTTGTGCTCAAATTGGAGGCCAGAGGTTTCGCTCGTACTTTCAAAGTTGTGACCTTGCGAATGTGCCCAAGCTTTCAGAAAAAACAGAATTTCTTGCTCAATTTTATGATGGCGATGAGCATTGCAGGGGTTGCTTATAACAAAGGTCGGCAGGCGTGTCGATATGCCACTACTTTGCTGTAGCCGGTAGGTAGTTTGGATCAAAATTATAAAATCAATTTCCGAGAATCGGCTTGGCTCTTTGCCGTCACCGATGAGCCGGGAGCTGAACTTGTCAGCGAGTCGAGAGGCAGGAATACTTTCAACGGTGTCATTCAATATCAGCGCGATCCCTGGGGTGTCGGGATCAAGGCTCAATAGCCTTTTCGATGAGGCAATCTGTTGTTTGGCATTTCTAAGCACCCCCTCAACCATCCTAGTTGCGTTAGAGAAAATTTTGTCCAGATGCTCTTGTCCTCCTGGCGTGTTCTTTATCGCGGTTTCGAGGTCATACTCGCCAAAGATCAGCGGAAAATCGTCAGACTCCATTAGCGCTTTGGCACCGTCCAAAATCTTATCTTTCGGATCAATCTTCAGCGTTTTGAGTTCGACAACCGCTTGCCCGTTGAAAAACAGATAATCGGCAATCTTGACTTTATCAGGCTGAGCGACATGACCGTCGAGAAGCGTCACGTGGTTTTGGCTTCGGAGGAAGCTAATCATGCGCTCCTCGATATCCCGCACATTGTCCATTCGATACCTATCCACTGATATACGAGTAAGCCAGACATTCTAGACGCAGCTAGCGAAGCAGTTCTACCTGCAGCCAGCAGCAGTGGCCTCGGTACGAACTACCCAGGCGGTATTTAGGTCGCCTGGATTGCACTGGCTCGATTAACGTCCCTGGCGACGGCGGAGGGCTCGAATCATCCTGTCGCGCATGAAAACGGTTGCGACTGACACCGTAAGCGCGATGCCGCCCGCCAGTTCGCCGAAACGGACGAAGGCAACGATGTTTACTAAGGCGAGAACCATGATGCCGTAAAACTCTACGTTGGCCCTTCCCGCGGCCAAAGCCTGGCGCTCGGTAAGCATCCACTTTGGCGACAGACAGAAGGGGCATACAGATGACTCAGGATCACCACCCCCTAGGGGAACTCCGCTCACGTAAAGCGGAGCGCTGGTGATCACCTTCGGAACCATCATCCTCTTACAGCACTGGCATTCTACTTTGCTCACGATGTCATCCTCCTTGACCTGGGCGCATGCTTGAACGTGACCTGATGGCGCACTTGATTCAATTAATCGGCAGTCGAGTTCGGGCGTGTTTCGCTGTGTTTGCTGTTGTCGTGCTGCTTGTCCAGGTAAGCGGCGATCCTGTAATCAATCGCGGCTGTTACCCCCAAGGCGCAGAGCACGCCGAACACTGAATAGATTAGTAGCTCAAACCGGTCCATGTTCTTCTCCCATGCTGATGTGCATCAGAGTCTAAGAGACTCGTTCACTGTACAGAAACGCACAGCATTTTTTTCATGCTGGTTTAACGTTCTAGCGCCGGCAACTGGCGGGCGCTGATTCAGTCTGCGAACGCGCCACCGTGATCGAACTACAGACTCTCGCTCATCGAGTCCATGCCGTAAGCATTGCCCATGACATCGAGGCAGCCATCCATCATCGGCAGTCCGTTGGCCGTGTTTACCCAACCGTCTTCCATCAGCTTCATGAAGCTGCTCTGCAGGCTACAATTGTCAGCCTGAGTCTGCATGACGGGCTCGACCCAGACCGCGTTATCGTCGATGTGAAGATCGAACGGGTAGGTCGATTTCTCTCCTTCTCCGGTCAGCGACTCGGGATGCTGGTACCACGTGCGCTCACTGCGGATATTGAGACCGTCATGCAGCACGACTGCTTTCCCTTGGATGGGATATACACACTGTGGTGTACAGCGGTTTTGTCGGCTGGACGATTGAGGCCATCAAGTTGGCCATAGTGGCAAATAGGGCCATGGTGGCGCTCCTCAATTTAGGTGAGCCCAGTCTCCCCTCGACCTCGGAAAACCCAAGTGGCTGATCTGATGCATCTGGGTGGCCCTGACATCCGCTTCGCGACACATCGTAAAAAATAGGGCTCACCTCCCATCTATTGCTTATGGGAGTCTGACGCTTCACCTCCCATAGAGAAACTTACCGATTTGCTGGAAGGGGTGTCGTTAAGAGGTGTCGTGAAGGGGGGTTGTGGGTGCAAGCCACATGAATACTGGGCTTCAGCGTCTTCACGGACTTTTTCCAGGCAATTAGCGTTGTGAAGGGGTGATGTCAGTATGATGCCGCTCCTGAGGGAGTAAACTTATTCGCGGGGGAGCCCCAGTGGTAGCGACAAACCAGCGTCAGATGACGATCCGCATCAAAGGTGTAAGTGCAAGGCTCCGGCTGCGACGAGAAACGGGCGGCAGATGACGGTGCGTCTTCCTGAGCGCAGGGCCAGTACGGTGAATGTGCAACGAATGACGACGGTGAAGTGCGTTCATAATAGTCAGATCGTGATCGGTAGACCGAGCCGGTCAAGAATGGCCGCCGAAGGTGGCTGCTTGCGGCCATCAGCGGCCGCTCGGCACCGGCAGAAAACCGCTAGAACTGGACGGTACGTGAAATTAACTGCCACTAACCCAAGAGTGCTGAGGGGCTGTTTGCAAGTATGGTCCAGGCGGACAAAAAACTTACGCTACAAGAGATCCGGCAACTGCCTAAGCAGCCAGTTGCCGGATCAGCACTCCCTCGCGCTACCGAGGCACGGAGGCCAGGTGCTTGGTATTAAGCGGTAGTGATCTCCGGCATAACCGAACGAATTGCGTTGCGAAGGCGATCATCGCGCGAACTCTGAATGGCTCGCGCCACCCAAGCACTGAAAACCTCGACTTTCCAATTGCGTAAGTGGGACGCTGCTAGCGCTAGAAGTGGCTTCTTTCGATCATAAATGGCGAGTAGAGCGGCCAAATCAACAGCTGCGATTGCGGCCGCTATTTTAGTTTCCATTTCAGTTGCTAGCGCGACGACATCAAGTTCGCTCGTACGAGCAGCGTAACTGGCGGCTAGATCCGTGATCGACTTGTCCGCAGATAAATCAATCTGCTTAAGCATCCTGTCGATACGCCGACGACAGTATCCAAGGACTACTTCGCTCGCGTTCTTTGCATCGGAAGCATCGGCGATAATTGCCGCCTTAAGATTGGAGAGCTTTTCTTCTAACTCAGCCCCCTCGAGATCGTTCATTTCAAGAATCGCGCGTGACACGGCGGGAAGAAGCAGAAGGTTTTCTATTTCCGACACTGGCAAGACCTGGATGCCTATTTCGGAGAGTCTGGCGCGGTCAGTTGCGTCGTGGCCATCTGCGTCTACTAGTCCCGCACATTGAATCCGGGTGAAGGCTGCATTACGGCGCAACGTGGCGACAGAATGAATAACGCTCTCGCATCCACCACGGGGCACGACGGTCAAACCTGGGTAGCATGCACGGTAGAACGCAACATCTAGGCTACACTGTTCGCCTTCTACGAAAAGGATTGGCTTACGACTGCCCAAGATCAGCGTAACAAGATCCTCACTAAATCCTTCTGCCTCGGGCACGTCGTCGATAACCCAGCCGGTAACAGGTGAGTAACTGCGCGCTACGTATTTCTTGCCCGCGCGCGAAGCTGCAAACTCAAGGTCGTGGGTAATCAGGAGAAAAGCGCAGTCTGCTCGCACGGCCTCCAACTCGTCCCATAGACGGCTGAGGATCGAGCGATGGACGTGAATTTCAGGCTCATCCATGATGAAAACTGATTCAGGGTCTGCAATTAACGCTTGGCCAATAATGTAGAAAACAGCTTTTTCACCATCGCTCATCTGCGTGATGCTGTACGAATCCCCCTCCGAATTGTCAAGGACCTGGGAAACGGTAATGTCGTCCGCTGTGATTTCCAGACAGCGTGTTGGCAGAACCCTATGAAATATAGCTTTAAGCCTTCTCACTAATGTATCTTGACCTACTATCGGAGTACCTTCCGCCAAGGCGTTATATGCCTTAACAGCGGTATTCGCCTGTTCGGCGAAAAGTACTTGCAGCAATGCACCAGCGTCATTGAGTATGAAGCGTGGTTGAGCTTGCCCCCATCGATTGGCGTCGCGGGCATTCTGGAAGCTTCCATAGTCTTCCGGTTTGGCGTAGCCATAACGGAGCTGTCCTCTAGCTGCCGTCTCGCTAATTTTCTCGATAGCTGGGTCAAGCGCTAACATTCGCTGAGCAGAAATGCGATGTGCCTTTTCCTCAAGCTGCCGTTCGCACTCCACCGCCAACTTGGTTTTTCCGCTCCCATTCGCACCAACGATTATTGTGGACAAGCCCGCACGGAGTTCAATAGGCAGAGCTGAGCCTGTAATTTCCAGATCAATTTCTAACGGCATTGCTTCGTCCTTGAGGTAGGAATACTGATGATGCTAAACCGCCATGGCGAAGTGAGTCCACCACGTTTATGTTGGTTAGCTGGCGCTAGACGCGCAGTATTGAATTCGCGTCTAGCATGCCGACGAGAATGCTTGATAAAGCAGTCTCGTGCGACCGGTAGCAACCCAGCGGCCAAAAAGCGGGGATCAGCGCGCGGCTGCTAGTGGCCGAAAGCTGCCATCCGAAAACGACGGCCTTCTCCCAGCAGTGAGCCTCCAGGCCAGAGAAAGCCGCCCCCCAACCTCACCGCCGCCTCTTAAACAACGGTAAAACCGCCAGCACCACCAGCACGCCACCAAGCACTCGCACCAGGCCTATATCGACAGAGCTTCTGCCGGCACCGGTGTAGCCCATCCAGCGAAACCCGGTCTCTGGGTCGGTGGTCAGCATCAGCAGGCCAAGAACGCCCACCATCAACAAAAAGGCATAGGGGATCAGGTGCATGGGTGTGTTTCTCCCTATTAAGTCATCGCATTGGCGACAGGTGCATGTTTGGCAATCAGGTCAGTTACCCAGTCGATGAATACCCGTAGCTTGCGGCTGATATGCCGGTTGGGTGGGTAAGCCACATACAGAGGCATGCTATCGAGGGTCCAGTCGGTGAACAGGGGCACCAGTTCGCCGCGCTGCTGAAAGGGGCTGGACATGTACTGTGGCAGCCAGAGTACGCCGAGTCCGGCCAGGCCGGCGGCGAGGTAGGCGTTGCCATCGTCAACGGCCAGCGCATAGCGCCCGTTGATCTGCAGGCTCTCGTTCTGCCTGTGCAGGGCGTAGGGCACCGCCCGGCCGGTTCGCGCCCACAGAAAGCCGACGATGCGATGCTCTGAGTCCTCCAGCTCATGTGGATGGGCCGGGGTGCCGAAGCGCTCGATGTAGCTTGGTGCGGCGAACACGCCCAGTTCAAGATCACCAACCCGTCGCGCCATCAGCGACTGGTCCACCAACTCGCCGCCGCGCACTACGCAATCGACATGTTCGTCGATGATGTCTACCACACGGTCGCTGACGCCCAGGTCAATCTGGATATCCGGGTAGCGGGCATAGAAATCAGGCAGTGCCGGGACCAGAATCATGCTGGCCAGCGGGCTGGGTACGTCCACCCGCAGGCGCCCGCTGGGCAGGGCCGATGCGCTGGACAGGCTGGATTCGGCATCTTCCATGTCGGCCAGCAGTCTGATGACCCGCTCGTAGTAGGCTGCGCCATCGGCCGTTACGTTGACCTTGCGGGTGGTGCGATTGAGCAACTTGACCCGCAGGCGCGTTTCCAACTGCTGGATTAGCAGCGATACGGTGGTTTTGCTCATGTGCAGGGTTTCGGCAGCCTTGGTAAAGCTCCCGGCTTCTACCACCCGGGCAAACGCCTGCATTGCGTCAAAACGGTCCATTTTCGCCCCGGTTGATCGGTTGATCGGTTGATCGGTGGATTGTTTGGCATTCACAAACAGTGCTGGTTAGCCTTGCGCGTTTATCGCCCCGACGCAAGTTTCTAGAGTATCTCCATCGGGCTTTCACGGCCTGCCCAGTCCACATGATGGAGGTAGTTATGTCGCCACGTGATGTTGTTTTCCCGCCGGGTCGCCATGCGCTCTACGAGCGCAACCGCTATTCGCCGGCGGTGCGCTCCAATGGTTTTCTGTTCGTGTCCGGTCAGGTCGGCAGCAGGGAAGACGGCTCGCCGGAGCCGGACCTGAAAAATCAGGTGCGCCAGGCGTTCACCAATCTGAATGCGATTCTTGCTGCCGCTGGCGCCAGCTTCGAGGACGTGGTGGACGTGACGGTGTTTATCGTCGATCCGCAGTCGAAATTCGACACCATCTGGCCGGTGGTGCAGGAGTTCTGGGGCGAGCCGCCGCATCCGACGTTGACCGCGGTTGGTGTGACCTGGCTGTATGGGTTTGATTTTGAGATCAAGGTGATCGCCAAGTTGCCGCAGCAGTGAGCTGCAGTTGGTCAGCGCTTTCCAAGCTGGCCTGTTGCAAGCTTGCTATGCGTTCAGAAGGCAAAACCCATACCTGTTGATGGTGGGCGTGTTTGGCCTTCTGGTCGATGGCTGCGGGCATTGAGAGCACTATCGAAGGCGGCATATCTGGTTTACAATAACCATATTTAAATAAATATTGTAAACCGGGGATCAGCATGATTGGTGAGCGTTTGAAGCGCGCCCGCAGTGCGGCTGGCCTTTCTATGGCAAAGCTGGGAAAGGCTGTTGGTGTCAGTGCCAACATGATCAAGAAGTATGAGCATGATGAAAGCATGCCCTCTTCACCTGTGCTCATCAAAATGGCCGAGGCGCTGGATGTACGTACTGAGTTCTTCTTTCGTCCTCTGACTGTAAAGCTTGCAGGTATCGAGTACCGTAAGAAAGCCAGCACCCCGCAGAAGGTGCTGGACAGGATCGCGGCAGACGTTCTGGATCAGGCTGAACGTTGGCTGGAATTAAAAAATCTTTGGCCTGACTTCCCGATACCGGCTTTTGAGCGTCCGGTTAACCTGCCCAAGGTATCAACTCTTGGTGATCTGGAGGCTTTCAGCGTGGCTGTGCGTCATGCTTGGCAACTGGGTTTGAACCCGCTCCCCGATATGATCGATATGCTGGAGTCCAGGGGCATTCTGGTGATTGTGACCGAATCGGATCAGGCCGATAAAGTCGATGGGATGCAAGCCAGTGTTGAGAAGCAGCCTGTAATTGTCATCTCTGACCAATGGCCGGGCTGTCGCCAGCGCTTCACTCTGGCACATGAGCTTGGCCACCTGTTATTGCATGATGTGCTATCAAGCGATATTGATGAGGAGCAAGCGTGTAATCGTTTCGCTTCCGCTTTTTTGCTGCCGCGTGACGGTGCCATTGAGCACCTTGGAGCACAGCGCCGAAGCATTGACTGGAAAGAGTTGTACTTGCTGAAGCATGAATACGGGCTGAGCATGGCGAGTATTCTCTACCGCTGTCAGGATCTGGGTATTCTCTCCAGGGAAAAGTACCATTCCCAATTCATTCAATTTTCATCCAATGGTTGGCGTAAGAAAGAGCCTGGGCAAGCTTACCCGAAAGAGCAAACTCTGCTTTTTGAGCAACTTGTCTATCGTGGGGCGGGGGAAGGCCTGATTTCTGACTCGAAGGCTGCAGAACTGTTGAAAATGCCCGTAGCCCGGTTCCGTCAAGATAAGATGATGGAAGGGGTCGAAGCCTGAATGCAGGTGCTCATCAGTGATGCCAATGTGCTTATTGACATGGAAGTTGGCGGGCTTTTGGAGTTGATGTTTGCGCTTCCCTTTGAATTCAAGGTCTCCGATTTGCTTTTCGTGGATGAGCTTTCGCATCATCATGCCCACTTGCTTGATCTGGGCCTGCGTCAGGCAGCGCTGACACCGAACGGTATGATGGAAGCAATGCGTATGACGCGTGCGTATGCTGGGCCAAGCCGTTATGACTGCTTTTCTCTTGCCTTGGCCAAGCAGGAGGGCTGCCCACTGCTTACAGGTGATGGAGACCTGCGCAAGGCTGCTCACAAAGAAGCTGTTGTTGTCATGGGTACACTGTGGCTTGTGGAGCAGATGATCGAGCAGGGCTTGATCAGCAAGCATCTTGCCAAGGCTGCTTACCAGGCTATGCAAGATGCTGGTAGCCGCCTCCCGTGGAAGGATGCATTTCGGCGTTTGGACATGCTTTAGTCAGTCACGTCAAAGGAAGGGGCAGATATATTTCCCCTCATCATTTGCTCTAAATATTAGCCTGCTTCAGACCCCCTACATCTTCCTGCTCTTGGTGGGGCTGCTTCTGGCGCTGAACGGCTCAGCGAAACCGGCTGCGGCTCAGGTTGCGTTGGCAGCCCTGATATTGCTGGTGGTAGCTGTTGGCGCGGGTATCCACGCGTCGCGCCGCGCCCTGCAACCAGGCTTTGTTGCGGTGGGTACCACGCCGGTATCCGCCCCAGCCTTCGTGGTAGTTCAGGTACTGGTGCTGGGCATCCCACTTGGAGACGCGGTTGATGCTGTGGGTTTTGTTGATGTACCAACCCATGAAGTCGATCGAGTCGGCAAAGTTGGTCCGGCTGGCTCGGCGGTTGCCGGTTTCTTGCCGGTAGTCATTCCAGGTTGAGCTGAGGGCCTGCGAGTAACCCAGTGCGTCGCTGGGGCGGCCGGCAGGAATGAAGCCGAGGATGGTGCGCCGCGGCGGGCGGGCGTTATGCCGGAAGCTGGATTCCTGATACATCATCGCCATGGGCACATGCACGGGCACTCCCCAGGTCTTTTCCATTTGCAGCGCGTGGTAATGCCAGCCGCGCTGGTCGGCAAAGATATGGCAGATGTTCTCTTGGCGGGTGGGTACGGCTTTGCTGGCGCAACCGGCGAGCAGGGCAGCCAGTACCAGCAGGCTGATCAGTTTGCCGGCGGCGGGCCGGCGCGCTGTGGGGGTAAAGCGGGGCATGGCAGGTTCCTTGTTTTGTCGGATGATACCCATGGGGGCTGACAAAACAATCTTTCCTGGCCTCCGGTTTGTATCAGGGTAATTGCGGGAGGCTGCGCAAGCGCTGTCAGGTTGGCGCGGTGGATGGGTAGTTGCTGGGCCAGCCAGCGGCGTGCCCCGGGACCGGATGATGGTCCGGTCGGTCAAGGGATCGCCGCTGGCCACGCCATGACTGAAGGCCAGCTAGCGTTCAGCGCTGTGCTCGGAGGATGTGCTGGTCATACAGCAACACCAGCCCCGCCAGCCCGGCGAATAGTACCCCCACTACGCAGGTCGTGGCCCAGCCGCCGTGGCTCCAGGCCAGTGCCGCTAATGCCGAGCCACTCGCGGCACCGACGAAGTAAGCGGTCATGTACACGGCGTTGATCCGTGCCCGTGCCTGCGGGGCCAGTTGATAAATCACGCTCTGATTGCTGATATGCACCGCCGGTAGGGCTATGTCCAGTAACAAGAGCGCCAGCAGGAACCAGTACAGATTGCCGGCCCCAAGATAGAGCCCCAGCCAGCCGAGTAACAACAGAACCAGTGCGCCAGCGCTGACCCTCTGCCCCCGGCCACGATCTGCCAGGCGTCCTGCCATATTGGCGGTAATGACCCCGGCAATGCCGAGCAACCCAATCAGGCCAATCTGGCTGTCGCTGAGTTGATGAGCCGGCCCTGATAGCAGCAGAGCCATGGTCGAAAACAACACGCTGACCGAGCCAAACACAAGGCCGCCGAGCGCTGCACGGGTGCGCAGTCGAGGGTGGGCGATCAGCAACTGCAGCAGCGAACCGAGTGTCGCGGCGTAACTGGCCGGCTGAGCGTTGCGGGCGCGGGGTAACACTACCCACAGCGCGCCAGCCAACAACAGCATCAGCACGGCGGTTAAACGATATACGGTACTCCAGCCATCCACTTCCGAGAGCAAGCCGGCAGCGGTGCGTGCCAGCAGAATCCCCGCCAGCAATCCGCTCATGACCAGCCCAACGGCTCGGCCGCTGCGCGCTGGGTCGGAAAGATTCGCCGCCATGGGCACCAGAATCTGGGCGGCAACCGAAAAGAAGCCGGTAACCAGGGTACCTATCAGCAGCATGTTGAAGTTCTGTGCATAGCCGCTGATCAGTAGACCCAGTGCGGCGATCAGCATCAGGCTAACCGCCAGACCGCGCTGCTCAAGCTTGTCGCCCAGCGGTACCAGAAACAGCAGGCCGACGGCGTAAGACACTTGTGACAGGGTCACGGTCAGCGCCGCCAGCCCCTCACTGACGCCAAGAGCCAAAGCGATGGAGTTCAGCAGTGGCTGATTGAAGTAGTTGGCCCCGGCACAGAGTCCGGTGGCCACCGCCATCATCAACAGCACCCCCGTAGAGAGGTACTGACCACTCATGTTCGCGCTGGTGGCGTGATTGCTAGCCTGCGTCATGCGTGCGACTCCTGGGTCGTGGTATGAAAGTCGCGAGCACCTTAATACCTCAACTTAACTTGAGGTCAAGCGTTTGAATGCACAAAACGGAGCACAAGGCTCCGTTTTGTCTATCAGGCAGCCTGACTCAGGCCAGTTCGGTACGCAGTTGCCTGGCGGCTGCGACCATGTTGACCAGGGCTGCTTCGGTTTCCGGCCAGCCACGGGTTTTCAGGCCGCAGTCGGGGTTGACCCACAGCCGTTCGGCCGGCACTCGCTGGGCGGCTTTTTTCATCAGCCGGGCCATTTCGGCGCTGCCGGGTACCCGTGGCGAGTGGATGTCGTACACCCCCGGGCCAATCTCGTTGGGGTAGTCGAAGCGTTCGAAGGCTTCCAGCAGTTCCATATCCGAGCGCGAGGTTTCGATGGTGATCACGTCGGCATCCATGGCGGCGATCGATTCGATCACGTCGTTGAACTCGCTGTAGCACATGTGCGTGTGGATCTGGGTTTCGTCACGCACGCCCGAGGCGGTCAGGCGGAACGACTCGGTGGCCCAGTCCAGGTACGCCTGCCATTGCGCCTTGCGCAGCGGCAAGCCTTCACGGAAGGCGGCCTCGTCGATCTGAATGACCTTGATGCCGGCGGCTTCCAGGTCGACCACTTCATCGCGGATGGCCAGGGCCAGTTGGCGCGCCTGCTGCTCGCGGGGGATGTCGTCACGCGGGAAGGACCACATCAGCATAGTCACCGGGCCGGTCAACATGCCTTTCATCACCTTGTCGGTGCAGCTCTGGGCGAAAGTGATCCAGTCCACGGTCATCGGTTGCGGGCGGCTCAGGTCGCCGTAGATCACCGCCGGTTTGACGCAACGCGAGCCATAGCTCTGTACCCAGCCAAAACGGGTGAAGGCGTAGCCGTCGATCTGCTCGGCAAAGTACTCGACCATGTCGTTACGCTCGGCTTCGCCGTGTACCAGTACGTCCAGGCCCAACTGCTCCTGCACGCTGACCGCGTGACGGATTTCGCTGTGCATGGCTTCGGTGTACTCGGCGGCGGAAATCTTGCCGGCCTTGAACGCCTGACGGGCCAGGCGGATTGCCGGGGTCTGCGGGAAGGAGCCGATGGTGGTCGTGGGGAAGGGCGGCAACTTCAGGCGGGCGCGCTGCAGCTCGATGCGCTGGGCAAAGGGCGACTGACGCTGGCTGTCCTGTGCGCTGATAGCGGCCAGGCGCGCTTGCACGGCCGGCTTGTGGATGCGCGGCGATGCGGCGCGGCTGGCTTGTATGGCGCGGCTCTCGGCCAGGGCTGCTTGCACCTCGGCGGCTTCCGGTTCGCGCAGGGCCTGGGCCAGTACGGCAACTTCACGGCATTTCTGCACGGCAAAGGCCAGCCAGCTCTTCAGTTCGGCGTCTAGCTTATCTTCACGCGTCAGGTCGACCGGGCTATGCAGCAGTGAGCAACTGGGGGCTACCCACAGGCGCTCGCCAATCCGTTCTTGCGCTTGTTGCAGCACGCTCAGGGCTTGTTCCAGATCGGTTCGCCAGACGTTACGACCGTTGACCACGCCGAGCGACAGCACCTTGTAGGCCGGCAGGCGGTCGAGGATGGTCGGGAACTGCTCCGGGGCGCGCACCAGGTCGATATGCAGGCCGTCCACCGGCAGGCCGGCGGCCAGGCCGAGGTTGTCTTCCAGGCCGGCGAAGTAGGTGGCGATCAGCTTCTTGCCCGGTTCTTTCTGCAACAGGTTGTAGGCGCGCTCGAAGGCGTTCTTCCAGTCCTGCGGCAGATCCAGGGCCAGGATCGGCTCGTCGATTTGTACCCATTCGATACCTTGCGCAGCCAGACGCTGGAGGATTTCACCGTAAACCGGCAGCAGGCGCTCGAGCAGGTCGAGGCGGTTGAAGTCGCTACCTTTTTCCTTGCCCAGCCACAGGTAGGTCAGCGGGCCGATCAGTACCGGCTTGAGGTTGTGCCCCAGAGCCTGGCCCTCTTCGACCTCTTCAAACAGCTGTTCCCAGCTCAGGGCGAACTGCTGGTCAGCGGTGAATTCGGGGACCAGGTAGTGGTAGTTGGTATCGAACCACTTGGTCATTTCCTGAGCATGCGCGCCGCCACAGCAACTGTCTTGAGTGACGCCACGGGCCATGCCGAACAGGGTGTCCAGGGTCGGCTTGGCGCCGTGTGCATGGAAGCGTTCAGGGATCACGCCGAAGGTCAGCGAGTGGGTCAGCACCTGGTCGTACCAGGCGAAGTCGCCAACCGGCAGCAGTGCGATGCCGGCGTCTTTCTGGACTTGCCAGTGGGCGGCACGCAGCTCGCGGCCAACGGCGCGCAGGCCGGCTTCATCCAGATCGCCTTTCCAGTAGGCTTCCTGGGCTTTCTTCAGTTCACGGTCGCGGCCAATGCGCGGAAAACCGAGATTGTGGGTCAATGCCATGGGGGTTCCCTCCATCAAAAATGAATGGAGGGATTCTCAAGGTCTGGCGATCACGAAACAAACTCATTTTCTTCGTGATGAACATAAGTTTTGTTCATGTTGTGTTGCGCCGTCTGTTCAGCAACGTTTCAGGGCTTGGGCAGATAGCCGGGCAGGGCTTCCAGACGCTCAAACCAGCGAGCGATATGCGGATACGGCTGCAGGTCCACGCCGCCTTCGGGGGCCAGCACTACGTATGGGTACACCGCGCAGTCGGCAATCGTCGGCCGGCCAAGCGCCAGCCAGTCATGCTCGGCCAGGTGCGCCTCGAGTACCGACAGCACGGCTGGCGACTTGTCCAGCGCCGCAGCCTGGTCCAGCGGGTAGCCAAACTTCTGCACCAGACGCGCGGCACACAGGCTGTGCTGCACCTCATTGGCGGCGAATGACAGCCACTGCACAATCTCGGCCTGACCCTGCGGATGCGCCGGCCACCAGGCCAGCCCGCCGTAGCTGCCTGCCAGATACACCAGGATGGCCTGTGAGTCGCGCAGGGCCAGCTTGCCGTCTTGCAGCACCGGTACCTGCCCCAGCGGGTTCAGGTCGATCAGCGGCGGTTTTTTATGCGCGCCGTTAGGGATGTCTACTGTGGTTAGCTCCAGATCGATATTGGCCAGCGCCGCAAAGAGCCGCACCTTGTAGCAGTTGCCGGAAGCGTCCAGGTTGTACAGTTTCATTGTGCGTGTTCCTCTACCAGTTGATTGAATTCCAGAACATTGCCATCGGGATCGCGGATGAACAGGGCGATTCGCCGGGGGCCAATGTGATGCGGCCCTTCGGTGATGACGATGCCCTGTGCATCCAGCCAGCGTTGCAGCGCTGACAGGTCATCGACGATGAAGGCCGGGTGGGTGATGCCCGGCAGTTTTACCGGCTCATCCAGCAGAACGTTGTTGGCGGCAGGCTGGCGCGCGCCATTGAAGATCAGGTTGATCCGCACGCCGTCCGGGCTAAGCATTTCGTTGGCCTCGAACTGCGGAAAGCTCATGCTCTCCACGAAGCCGAGCGCCTGGTAAAAAGTCATGGCCTGATTCTTGTCGCTGACACGTATTCCGATATGATCGTAAGCCAGTATGCGAGCGGGGCTGTGGTGGTGGCTCATGGTGTAGATACTCCAGGTGACATCAGTCGCTGTAGTGTCCACCCTGGCAGGCCTTTCACCTATGCCGCGCACCTGACATGACCTGTGCAACACATGCACAAATCCAAAGGTGGCTATGGACAGGCTCAAGGCAATGGCCAATTTTGTGCGGATCGTCGACAGCGGCAGCCTGAGTGGCGCCGCCGAGGTGACAGGGCAGTCGGTCGCCTCGCTGGTGCGCTCGCTGGCGGCTCTGGAGCGTCATCTCGGAGTACGGCTGCTGAACCGCACCACCCGCAGTATGGCCCTGACTGATGAGGGCGAAGAGTACCTGGCCTGGAGTCGCCGGATCCTGGCGGATTTCGACGACATGGAGCAGCGCCTTGATGCGCGCGATGGCAGCGTGCGCGGTCTGCTGCGTATTACCGCCCCGGTGGAGTTCGGGCAGCGCTATCTGGCCCCGCTGGTGAATGACTTTCTCAAGGAGTACGCGCAAATCAGTGTCGAGCTGACATTCAGCGACCAGATACTGCCCCTGCTCGATGAGCGGCTCGATCTGGCGCTTCGCATCGGCCACCTGCCGGATTCCAACATGGTCGCCCGCCAGATCGGCGCTACCCGCCTGGTTACCTGCGCCAGCCCGGATTACCTGCGCAGCGCTCCGGCCATCGACACGCCGGAAGCCCTGCGCGAGCACGCCTGCATCACGCTGCTCACCCAAGGTCGCCACTGGCACTACCGTCACAACGGCCAGGACCGCGCAGAAACCATCATCCCCAAACTGGCCTGCAACCAGATCCGCGCCGCCAACCAGGCCTGCGTCCAGGGTGTGGGCATTACCCGTTTGATGCATTACCAGGTGGCCGATGAACTGGCTGACGGTCGCTTGGTCCGAGTGCTGAGCGAGTTTGAACCGGCGGATATCCCGATTCAGTTGGTTTATCCGCACGCCTTGCAGCTATCGCCGCGGGTGAGGGCGTTTGTGGAGTGGGTGTGCCCGCGGCTGGAGAGGGTGGTGCCTTGGCCGGGTGAGGGGCGCTCTGCCATTTAAATCAAGCAGTTGGACAGTAAGTAGAGCGGTATGAACAGGCATAACAAGGCAACACTCATCGGGCTTATCGCAATTGTGCTGTGGAGCTCGATAGTCGGGCTTATTCGCGGCGTCAGCGAAAGCCTCGGGGCGGTCGGCGGAGCTGCGATGATCTACAGCGTGGCGTCGGTGATGCTGTTATTCACGGTCGGCTTTCCGAAGCTTGGCCGGTTCCCGCGGCGCTATCTCGTCTGGGGCAGCTTGTTGTTCGTTAGTTACGAGCTGTGCCTGGCCTTGTCGATTGGCTACGCCAACACCAGCCGGCAAGCCATCGAAGTAGGCATGGTCAATTATATGTGGCCGGCCTTCACGATCCTGGCGGCCATCCTGTTCAACAAGCAGCACTCCAGCCTGTTGATCATTCCCGGTTTTCTGCTGGCGATGCTTGGCATCTGCTGGGTGTTGGGTGGTGAGCAGGGGCTGGATTTTGCCGGTATGGTGGCGAATATCCAGGACAATCCCCTCAGCTATGGGCTGGCTTTCACGGGGGCGGTGATCTGGGCGGCGTATTGTACGGTGACCACGCGCATTGCCGGTGGTCAGAACGGCATTACCCTGTTTTTCATGCTGACGGCTTTGGCGTTGTGGATCAAATACGTCGCTGGTGGCGGCGGCACGATGGACTTCAACCTCCACGCGATGATTTATCTGCTGATGGCTGCCTCGGCGATGGGGTTTGGTTATGCCGCCTGGAACGTTGGCATCTTGCACGGTAACGTCACCATCCTCGCTGGCGCGTCGTATTTCATTCCAGTGTTGTCTGCGGCCTTGGCTGCTGTGCTGCTGCGCACCCCGCTGTCGCTGTCATTCTGGCAAGGTGCGCTGATGGTCTGCATCGGCTCGATCCTGTGCTGGTTTGCAACCCGTGCCCGGCCAATGAAACAGCTTGTCGATGACGCGGTGTAATCCGGGAGCAGATGCTCCCGTCTCCCAGGGGCTCCATCCGCCCTACCTATGCCTGGGCATACGCCTGAGTGAGGCAACTGGTGGCTGTGACCGGTGAGTTCTACACTGGCCGACACTAAATAGTGCTGACCGAATGGAGCTTGTCCAATGTCCTACGAAACTCTCGATTACCAGGTGCGCGATGGCATCCTGACCTTGACCCTGAATCGCCCCGAGCGGATGAATGCCTTCAACGGCCAGATGCGCCGTGATCTGATCGCCGCCTTTGATGCCGCCGATGCCGATGATGCGGTGCGGGTGATTGTGATGACCGGGGCTGGCAAGGCGTTTTGTGCGGGGGCCGATCTGGAGAAGGGCGGCGATACCTTCAACCGCCACAAGCGCCAGGACCAGCCCGAGGGCGATGATCTGCGTGACGGCGGTGGTACGGTGTCGCTGCGGATCTACGAGAGCACCAAGCCGGTGATTGGCGCGTTCAACGGTGCGGCGGTGGGTGTCGGCGTGACCATGACCCTGCCGATGGATATTCGCCTGGCCTCGACCAATGCCAAGTTTGGCTTTGTGTTTGCCCGTCGCGGGATCACCATGGAGGCCTGCTCGAGCTGGTTCCTGCCGCGCCTGGTCGGCCCGATGCAGGCCGCTGAGTGGGTCTATACCGGCCGGGTGTTTGGTGCCGAGGAGGCGCTCAAGGGCGGGCTGGTGCGCAGCGTGCACGAGCCGGATGAGTTGCTGCCGGCTGCCTATGCGCTGGCCCGTGAGATTGCCGATAACACCTCGGGCATGTCGGCGCTGCTGAACCGCCAGTTGTTGTGGCGGATGATGGCGGCCGATCATCCTATGGAGGCCCACATTGTCGATTCGCGGGCGATTGCCTTTATGGGTGAGTCGGCCGATGCCAAGGAGGGAGTGCAGTCGTTCCTGGAGAAACGTGCGCCGCAGTTCAAGCTGAGTCCGAGCAAGGATCGGCCGGGGTTTTATCCGTGGTGGGATGAACGCAAGTTTCGCTGACCGGGGCTGGCTGTGGATTGCCGCGTCGGCGGATGGCCGCCCCCTTGCTCCTCGCAATGACGGGATGGCATGAGGTTGGTGGTTGTTTTGGCCGTCATTGCGAGGGCCGCAGGCCCGTGGCAATCCAGGGCGGGTTGCGCTTTGGTGGGGCGGTGGTAGTCTGCCGCTTTACCTGACTGAGCCGAAACAGGAGTCATCATGAGCCGTCATTTCGAATCCGCCCCGGGCCTGTGCGAGAACCGTGACCCGGGTACCGAGGGCTTTGTGTTCAACCAGACCATGCTGCGGATCAAGTCGCCGGAGCGCACGCTGGATTTCTATACCCGGATCATGGGCATGACCCTGGTGAAGAAGCTGGACTTTCCAGAGATGAAATTCAGCCTGTTCTTCCTCGCGGCGATCGACAGCCACGAACTCGGTAACTGGTCGACAGATCCCAAGGAGCGCCTGGTGCAGACCTTTGGCCGCCCGGCGATGCTGGAACTGACCCACAATTGGGGCACCGAAGACGATCCGGAGTTTGCCTACCACAACGGCAACGAAGAGCCGCGCGGCTTTGGCCACATCGGCTTTGCAGTGCCGGATCTGGATGCTGCTTGTGCTCGTTTCGAGGCCTTGGGCGTGAGCTTCGTCAAGCGCCCGCAGGACGGCAAGATGAAGGAGATTGCCTTTATCAAGGACCCGGATGGCTACTGGATTGAGCTGTTCACACCCGGTCGGCTGCCGGGCGTGCTTGGCTGAAACGACAACGGGCGCTACATGATGCAGCGCCCGTTGCGTATTACGCGATTACCGGTGATCAGGCCAGATCAAAACGATCGGCGTTCATCACCTTGTTCCAGGCCTTGACGAAGTCCTTGACGAACTTCTCCTTGGCGTCGTCCTGGGCGTAGGCTTCGGCCAGCGCCCGCAGTTGCGAGTTGGAGCCGAACACCAGATCCACCCGGGTGCCGGTCCACTTCAGGGCGCCGCTCTTGCGATCACGTCCTTCGAACACGTCGGCGTCGGCTGACGTCGGGGCCCAGGCGGTGTCCATGTCCACCAGATTGACGAAGAAGTCATTGCTCAGAGCGCCCGGGCGGCTGGTGAAGACTCCGTGTTTGCTGTTGCCATGGGTGGCTCCCAGCACCCGCATGCCGCCGACCAGAACGGTCATTTCCGGGGCGCTCAGGCCCAGCAGCTGGGCCTTGTCGACCAGCATTTCCTCGTCGGACACGCTGAACTTGGTCCGGCGATAGTTGCGGAAACCGTCAGCTTCGGGCTTGAGCGGCTCGAAGGAGTCGGCATCGGTCTGCTCGTCGGTTGCATCGGTGCGGCCTGGAGCGAACGGCACCTCCACACTGTGACCGGCATCCTTGGCGGCCTGCTCGATGGCGGCAGCGCCGCCGAGGACGATCAGGTCGGCCAGCGAGACCTTCTTGTTGCCGGACTGCGCGGCATTGAACTCGGCCTGAATGCTTTCCAGTACCTTGAGTACCTTGGCCAGCTGTTGCGGCTGGTTGACTTCCCAATCCTTCTGGGGCGCCAGGCGAATGCGTGCGCCGTTGGCGCCACCGCGCTTGTCGGAATCACGGAAGGTCGAGGCTGACGACCAGGCGGTATAGACCAGCTCGGCCACGCTCAGGCCGGAGGCGAGGATCTTGTCCTTGAGCGCAGCAATGTCCTGGGCGCTGACCAGCTCATGATTAACTGCCGGGACCGGGTCCTGCCAGATCAGGTCTTCGGCTGGTACTTCAGGTCCCAGGTAGCGTGCTTTCGGACCCATGTCGCGGTGGGTCAGCTTGAACCAGGCACGGGCGAAAGCGTCGGCGAACTCCTCCGGATTCTTGTGGAAATGTTCGGAAATCTTGCGGTAGGCCGGGTCCTCGCGCATAGCCATGTCGGCAGTGGTCATCATCAGGCCGACCCGTTTGTTGGCCAGTTCCGGATCAGGGGCGTGGTCTTTGTCGGCCAGATTCTTCGCCGCCCACTGCCAGGCTCCTGCCGGGCTCTTGGTCAGTTCCCAGTCATAGCCGAGCAGTACATCGAAGTAGCTCATGTCCCACTGGGTCGGGGTTGGGGTCCATGCCCCTTCCAGGCCGCTGGTGATGGCATCGCGGCCTTTGCCGCTGCCATGGCTGCTCAGCCAGCCGAAGCCCATTGCCTCGACCGGAGCCGCTTCCGGCTCGGGTCCGACATTGGCAGCGTCACCGGCGCCATGGGCTTTGCCGAAGGTGTGGCCGCCGGCGGTCAGGGCAACGGTTTCGTAGTCGTTCATGGCCATGCGGGCGAAGGTTTCGCGCACGTCCCTGGCCGAGGCCAGTGGGTCGGGGTTGCCATCCGGGCCTTCCGGGTTGACGTAGATCAGCCCCATTTGCACGGCTGCCAGCGGGCTTTCCAGTTCGCGGTCGCCGGAGTAGCGGCTGTTGGGTTTGTCGCTGGTGGCCAGCCACTCTTCTTCGGCGCCCCAGTAGATGTCTTCTTCCGGGGCCCAGATATCCTTGCGTCCGCCGCCGAAGCCGAAGGTCTTGAAGCCCATGGATTCGAGCGCTACGTTGCCAGCCAGGATGTACAGGTCGGCCCAGGACAGCTTGTTGCCGTACTTCTGCTTGACCGGCCAGAGCAGGCGACGGGCCTTGTCCAGGTTACCGTTGTCCGGCCAGCTGTTGAGGGGGGCGAAGCGCTGGTTACCGGTCGAGGCGCCACCGCGGCCATCAGCGGTACGGTAGGTGCCAGCGGCGTGCCAGGCCATGCGGATCATAAGTGGGCCGTAGTGGCCGTAATCGGCGGGCCACCAGTCCTTGGAGTCGGTCATCACGGCGGTCAGGTCTTGCTTGACTGCCGCCAGGTCAAGCTTCTTGAACTCGGCGGCATAGTCGAAGTCTTCGCCCATGGGGTCTGACTTGGCTGAGTGCTGGTGCAGGATGCTGAGGTTCAACTGATTGGGCCACCAGTCCTTGTTCATGCTGCCACGGCCGTGCAACTTGGTGTTGGAGCCGTGCATTACAGGGCATCCGCCACTCTTGTTATCTGTGCTCATCGCTATCTCCGATTCCATGTCCATTGCGTTGATAGCACCCGCTGATGGGGTGCCTGAGTGATACCTGCTCAGGCCTGAAACGTGTGACCGTTATGGCTGACGATTCATGCCTTGGTGTTTAAGTTTTAGCATGGCTATGGATTGGCGCCAGTTGGATTTTGGCACTGCTTTGATAGTTTTTATCAATCGAAGGGGCCGGGCCCAGAGATCACGCTGGTTATGGCGGGTTGCTGAGGGCCGGTGAGGGGCGGCGTTATGCTTGCAAGCGCTCCAGCGCTGCCCGTGGCCCGGCTGGGATCGGGCAGGGCTGGTTGCTGGCACGGTCGACGAAAACGTGGACAAAGCGTCCGGCGGCACAGGCTTCGGCCTGACCTTCCTTGAAAATTCCCAGCTCGTATTGCACTGAACTGTTGCCCAGTTTGGCGACCCGCACGCCCACGGCGATCCGCTCGGGAAAGGCGATGGGGGCGAAGTAGTCGCACCCGGAGCTGACCACGAAGGCGACCTGCTCGCCGTGGTGAATATCTAGCCCGCCCTGTTCGATCAGCCAGTTGTTCACCGCACTGTCAAAGTAGCTGTAGTAGGTGACGTTGTTGACGTGACCATAGATGTCGTTGTCGTGCCAGCGGGTGGTGATCGGGTGCAGGTAGGGGTAGTCGTGGCGCTGGGGTTTGCTGTTCATGTTCATGCTCTTCAATAGGCCTGCCGGTAGATGGCCAGGGCGTCGGCCTCGCTGACTTCACGCGGGTTGTTGATCAGCAGGCGCTGCTGCAGCATGGCATCGCGAGCCAGCATCTCCAGGCTGGACTCGGGCACGCCGGCATCACGCAGGCGGCTGGGCAGGTTGCAGCGTGGGCTGAGCTCGCTCAGGGCGTTGACCAGTTGCTCGGTCTGGCTGGCAGCGCTGCCGGGTTTGAGATCGGGCACCAGCAGTGGTGCCAGTTCGGCGTACAGGTTCTGGGCGGCCGGGGCGTTGAAGGCGATCACGCTGGGCAGTACCAGGGCGTTGGACAGGCCATGAGGAATATGGAAATGCCCGCCCAGTGGATAGGCCAGGGCATGGACGGCGGCGACCGGGGCGTTGGCGAAGGCCTGGCCGGCGAGCAGGGCGCCGAGCAGCATGGCCTGGCGCGCTTCGCGGTTGCTGCCGTTGTGAACCGCTTGGTCGAGGTTGGCGGCCAGCAGGCGCAGGGCTTCGCGGGCGAGCATGTCCGACAGCGGGTTCTTTTTCAGTTTGCTGGTGTAGGCCTCGATGGCGTGGACCATGGCATCAATGCCGGTGGCGGCGGTGACTGCCGGCGGCAGGCCCAGGGTCAGTTCGGCGTCCAGCACGGCCAGGTCGGGCAGCAGAATCGGTGAAACCACACCCATCTTGGTGGTTTCTCCGGTGGTGATGATGGCGATCTGGGTGACTTCCGAGCCGGTGCCAGCGGTGGTCGGGACCTGAATCAGCGGCAGACGCTGGCCTTTGGCGTTGCCGACCCCGTAGATATCGGCCAGTTGCTGCTGGCAGTCGGGGTGAGCCAGCAGGGCGATCAGCTTGGCCACGTCCATCGAGCTGCCGCCACCAAAGCCGATGATCAGCTCGGCGCGCAGTGTCTTGGCCTGGGTGACGGCGGCCAGTACCACGGCTTCTGGCGGATCGGCGACCACCTGATCGAAAACTTCGACGCTCAGCCCGGCCTGGGCGAAGCCAGGCAGTACACCATCGAGCAGGCCGTGCTGGGTAATGCCTGGGTCGGTGACGATCAGAATCCGCTGGGCATTACGTTCACGGCACAGCTCGGCCAGACGGCTGGCCGAGCCGGATTCGCAGAGAATCTGGGCGGTGGTGGCAAAGCTGAACGGTGTCATGGGGACCTCGGTTGTACTGAGACATTTCTCACAACTGTATGAGGCCTAGGGCACGGCTGCAAGGGTTGCAGCCTATGCTGGATGTTGTGAATGGTGGGCTATGTAACGGTCAGGGCCGCTGGATTGCCGCGTCGCTGCGCTCCTCGCAATGACGGGGGTAGGGCGTTGTGGCGATTGCTTTGCCGCGTCGGCGGATGGCCGCCCCCTGTTCCTCGCAATGACGGGCTAGGGCATGGTGGCGATTGTTTTGTCGCGGCCGCCCCTGCTCCTCGTAATGACGAGGTGGTGCGTGGGGTGGCGTGAGGCTGGTGGTTGTTTTATGCCGTCATTGCGAGGGCCACAGGCCCGTGGCAATCCAGGTTTGAGCGGTGGCGCTGTGGATTGCCGCGTCGCCCCCTGCTCCTCGCAATGACGAAGTGGTGCGTGGGGTAGCGTGAGGCTGGTGGTTGTTTTATGCCGTCATTGCGAGGGCCGCAGGCCCGTGGCAATCCAGGTGTGAGCGATGCTGCTGGGGATTGCCGTGCTCGCAATGCCGATGCTGGGGCGTGGGATGGCTCAGAGAAACCGTTGCAGCAGGTCGTTGAGGAACAGTCGGCCGCGTTCGGTGGTGTGCAGCTGTTGTTGCCAGGGTTGCAGCAGGCCGCGAATCACGGCGTCGTCGAGCTGGTTGGCGATGCTGTCCAGCGTCTGGCCGGTGCGTTCGCTGTACCAGGCGCTGGGTACGCCATCGACCAGGCGCAGGGCGTTCATCAGAAAATCGAAGGGCAGTTCGTCGGGCTCGAGTAGCCGATGCCCGGCGCGGAAGCTTTTGTCCCGGTTGAGGTAATCCTTGGGCAGGCGGGTTTTCCAGTAGCGTTCGATCCGCCCGTCAGGGTGGGTCTGCTTGCCGTGGGCGCCGGCGCCGATGCCAATAAAGTCGCCATACTGCCAGTAATTGAGGTTGTGCCGGGCGCGGCGCTGGGCGCGGGCGTAGGCGGAGACCTCGTACTGGGCGAAGCCGTGTTCGGCCAGCCGGGCCTGGCCGGCTTCCTGGATATCCCAGAGGATGTCGTCCTCCGGCAGCTGCGGCGGCTGGCTGTAGAACACGGTGTTGGGTTCCAGGGTCAACTGGTACCAGGACAAGTGTTCAGGGCCGAGGGCGATGGCCTGGTCGATGTCAGCCAGGGCCTGCTCCAGGCTCTGATCGGGCAGGCCGTGCATCAGGTCCAGGTTGAGATTGTCGAACCCGGCCCGGCGAGCCATGTCGACTGCTGCCAGGGCTTCACGGTGATCATGAATCCGGCCCAGTGCCTTGAGGTGTTCGGGGTTGAAGCTCTGAATGCCGATCGACAGGCGATTGATCCCGGCGCTGCGATAGCCAGCGAACTTGGCCTGCTCGAAGGTGCCGGGGTTGGCTTCCAGGGTGATTTCGATGTCGCTGGCAAACCGCAAGCGGGTGTTCATGGCGTTGAGCAGGCGCTCCAGGCTGGCGGCCGAGAACAGGCTGGGGGTGCCACCGCCGAAGAAGATCGACACCAGTTCACGGCCTTGAACGGTTTCCAGTTCCTGATCCAGGTCGGCGATCAGGGCGTCGATGTATTCGGCTTCCGGCAGGCTGGCGTCGGCGGCATGCGAGTTGAAGTCGCAGTAGGGACATTTGCGCACGCACCAGGGAATGTGTACGTACGCCGCCAGCGGCGGCGTCACGCCAGCCCCAGCCGCTGGCGCAGCAGAACCATGGCCCGGGCCCGGTGGCTGAGCCGGTTTTTCTGTTCGGCCGGCAGTTCGGCGCTGCTGCATTCGGTTTCCGGGACCCAGAACAGCGGGTCGTAACCAAAACCCTGATCACCCCGCGGGGCGTGCAGGATGCGCCCGCGCCACTGGCCTTCGCAGAGGATCGGCAACGGGTCGTCGGCATGCCGGACCAGCGCCAGGGCGCAGATGAACTGGGCGCCACGCTGCTCATCGGGCAGGCCGTCGAGCGCGGCCAGCAGTTTGCGGTTGTTGGCGGCATCACCGGCGCCATCGGCATAGCGGGCCGAGTAGATACCCGGTGCGCCGCCCAGGACGTCGACCGCCAGCCCGGAGTCGTCGGCCAGCGCCGGCAGACCGGAGGCGCGGGCGGCGTGGCGGGCCTTGAGAATGGCGTTTTCGACGAAGCTCAGGCCGATCTCATCGGCTTCCTGATCGGTGAACTGCTTCTGCGGCAGCACTTCTATCTGGCTGCCGAGCATGGCCTGCAGTTCTTTCAGCTTGCCGGCGTTGTTGCTGGCCAGGACCAGTCGGGTCAGGGGCAGTACATCAGTCATCGGGATGGAAATCCTGCTGGAAGCGCACGCTATGCACCGGGGAGTTGTCGTCGGCCTGCACCTGGACTTCAAAGCGCAACAGGCCGCGCTGGGCGGCGGTGTAGTTGGCAACGAAGTAGACCGCGTCGCCTTCCTGGATGCGGATGAAGTTCAGCGGGGTGATCTGCTGAATCAGGTTGGTCACGGTGCCGCTGATCCGGGCGTCGACCGGCTCGCCATTGCGCTGCACGGCGATATTGACCACCCCGTGGGTACGGCCACGAACCAGCCCGGCACTGCGCGCGATCTCCGGCTGCAGGTAGCTGCTGTTGAAGGTGTTGTGGTAGACCGTCAGGTCACCGACCTGCTGGCTCTGGGCCCAGCTCAGGGATGAGAGGCTCAGTAAAAAAGCGCAGATGAGGGTGCGTAATATCATGGCCACATACTCCTTACTTAACGGGTAACCCGGTAGATCGCGACTTCACCCAACAGGTTTGGCCACAGTCCACTGAACCAGCGGCTTTGGTGGGTCTGGTCGACGACCAGACGATCAAGCACCTTGATCGAGCGCTGACGGCACAGGTCTTCGAAATCCTTGAAGGTGCAGAAGTGGATGTTGGGTGTGTTATACCAAGTGTAGGGCATGAACTCGGAAACCGGCATGCGTCCCTTGAGTCCCAGGTACAGGCGGCAGCGCCAGTGGGCGAAGTTGGGGAAGGTCAGGATCGCCTCGCGGCCGATACGCAGCATGTCTTCCAGCACCCGGTCCGGGTAGTGCACAGCCTGCAGGGCCTGGGTCATGACCACGCTGTCGAAGCTGTTGTCAGCGAAATTGTCCAGGCTCTTGTCCATGTTCTGCTCGATCACGCTGACGCCCTGGCGCACGCAGTGGGCGATCTTGTCCGGATCGATCTCCAGGCCATAGCCCTGGACCTGCTTGTGCTGGTTCAGGTAGTGCAGCAGTTCGCCGTCACCACAGCCCAGGTCGAGTACCCGGCTGGCCGGCTTGATCCATTGCTGGATGATTTCCAGGTCGGCGCGCAGGCTCATGGGCTTACCTCGATACGGTTCATGTAGCTGCTGAAGGCGTCGATGTAGCGTGGAATCGGCAGCAGGAAGGCGTCATGACCCTGAGCTGCTTCGATTTCCAGATAGCTGACCGGTTTGCGCGCGGCCAGCAGGGCGTCGACGATCTCCCGCGAGCGGGCCGGGGAAAAGCGCCAGTCGGTGGTGAACGACATGATCAGACACTGGGCCTGCAGTTGCTCGAAGGTTTTCGCCAGGTTGCCAGCGTGGGCTGCGGCCGGGTCGAAGTAGTCCAGCGCCTTGGTCATCAGCAGGTAGGTGTTGGCGTCAAAGCGTCCGGAAAACTCCTGGCCCTGATAACGCAGATAGCTCTCGACCTGAAATTCAACGCTGTTGAAGTCGTAGTTGAGCTGGTCGTTGCGCAGTTCACGACCGAATTTCTCACCCATCGAGTCGTCCGACAGGTAGGTGATATGACCGACCATGCGCGCCAGCATCAGGCCGCGCTTGGGAATCACCCCAAAGGCGGCGTAATCGCCGTTGTGAAAGTCCGGGTCGGTGATGATTGCCTGGCGCGCTACTTCATTGAAGGCGATGTTCTGGGCAGACAGTTTGGGCGCGGTGGCGATCGCCACGCAGTGGCGCAGCCGCTCGGGATAGCTGATCGCCCACTGCAACGCCTGCATGCCGCCAAGACTGCCGCCGACCACGGCGGCCCACTGGCCAATGCCCAGCACATCGGCCAGGCGGGCCTGACTGTTGACCCAGTCTTCCACGGTCATGACCGGAAAGCTGGCGCCGTAGGCCTTGCCGGTGGCCGGGTCGATGCTGGACGGGCCGGTCGAGCCGTGACAGCCGCCCAGGTTGTTGAGGCTGACAACGAAGAAGCGGTTGGTGTCGATGGCTTTGCCTGGACCAATGCAGGCATCCCACCAGCCGGGCTTGCGCTCTTCGATGCTGTGATAGCCGGCAGCGTGGTGATGGCCCGACAGCGCGTGGCAGATCAGCACGGCGTTGTCTGCGGCGCGGTTCAGGCTGCCGTAGGTTTCATATACCAGTTCGTACTGCGCCAGCGCCTTGCCGCAAGCCAGCGGCAGGGGCTCGGTGAAGGCCTGGCGCTGGGGCGTCACCAGGCCAACGGAGTCGGCGGGAAATCTGGACATCGGGAACCTGTTCCTGTGTGAGTTGCTCGCTGAGAGTGGCAGGCGACCAACGGTAGAGGCGCCAGTCTAAAGAGGGTGACTGGCGGACGCAATATTAGCCGTGGCTGATCCCAAGCTCTGCGGGCAACTGCTGCGGGGCTATGATCAATACCCGTTTCTGGCGGCTTTGCTGGCCGCTGAGCAGGCTGACCTGTTGTCGGGGTACGGCGAAGGCCTGGGCCAGAAACTCGATCAGCATGGCGTTGGCCTTACCGTCCACTGGCGGGGCGCTGATGCGGATCTTCAGCCGCTCGCCATGCAGCCCGGCAAACCCGGGCTGTTTGGCTCCGGGTTGCAGGTGACAGTCGAGTATCAGGTCGTTGTCGCGCCAGTGGTAGAACGGCATGGCTCAGTTCCTGTGCGCTGCGCTACCGTCATTGCGAGGGCCGTAGGCCTGCGGCAATCCAGTTCGCCGATTAGTGTGCGATGTGTCTGGATTGCCACGCCGCTGGGCGGCTCGCAATGACGATGAGTCGACAGTGCTTTACAACGCCAGGGTCAGCCCGCGTGGCATGCCAGTGGCGATTGCCAGATTGGTAACCACCAGCATGTCGACCAGACGCAGGGCGATGAAGCCGAATATCGGTGACAGGTCGAGGCCGCCCAGCGACGGGATGATTTTGCGGATTGGTGCCAGGATCGGCTCGCAGATCTGGTGCACCAGAATTACCGCCGGGTTATGGCTGCCCTGGGCGACCCAGGACAGGATCACGCTGGCGATCAGGGCGAAGAAGAAGATCTTGATGAACAGTGCCGTTACGCCCACCAGCGACCAGACCAGCATCTGCAGTACGCCTGGCAGGGCAGCGCCCATCAGCTTGATGATCAGGCCGATCAGCACCAGTTGCACCAGCACGGCCAGTACCAGTGAGGCGAAATCGATGCCGGCAAAGCCGGGGATGGCCTTGCGCATCGGGGTCAGCAGCGGGGCGGTGGCGCGGACGATGAATTGTGACAGCGGATTGTAGAAATCGGCACGCACCAGTTGCAGGATGAAGCGCAGTAGTACGACCAGCAGATAGAGGCTGCCGAGGGTCTGGACCAGATAGACGGCGGCCATGTTCAGTCCGTTCATGAAAGCTCCTTAGGCGAGTTCTTTGGACAGTTCGTCGGCGCGTCGGGCACAGGCCTGCATGGCCCGTTCGACCATGGCCGGCAGGCCGTCGGCGGCAAAGCTGTTGATGGCCTGTTCGGTGGTGCCGCCCGGCGAGGTGACCCGGCGGCGCAGTTCGGCTACATCGACATCGCTGTGCACTGCCATGTCGGCGGCGCCCAGGGCGGTGAACAGGGTCAGGCGTTCGGCGGTTTCGCGTGGCAGGCCAAGCTGCTGGCCGGCGGCGATCATCGCTTCCATCAGATAGAAGAAATAGGCCGGGCCACTGCCGGATACCGCGGTGACGGCATCGATCTGGCTTTCCTGCTCCAGCCACAGGCTGATGCCCACGGCATTGAGGATATCTTCGGTCTGTTGCTTTTGCGTGTCACTGACCAGAGCATTGGCGTACAGGCCGCTGACCCCCTGGCGGCGCAGTGACGGGGTGTTGGGCATGCAGCGTACCAGCGGACCGTCGCCCAGCCATTCGGCCAGACTGGCGCAGCTGATGCCGGCGGCAATCGAGATCACCAGCTGACCGGGCTTGCGTTCGGCCGGCAGGGCACGGCAGACCTGCTGCATGACCTGCGGCTTGACCGCCAGCACCAGCACATCACACTCGCGGGCCAGCTCGGCGTTGTCGGTGGTGGCGCGGATGCCGAACTGGCGAGCCAGCTTGTCGCACTGCTCGGCGGTGCGGTCGCTGGCCATGATCCGGGCTGGCTTGAAGTTCTGTTGCAGCATGCCGCCGATCAGGCTGGTGGCCATGTTGCCGGCGCCGATGAATCCGATGGTCGGAGCGCTCATGGAGTTATCCTTGCACGTGAGGTGAATGGTAGTAGTCGCGGGCCCCGAACAGGGCCGTGCCAATCCGGACCTGGGTCGCCCCCTCCTGAACCGCTTCGGTCAGGTCGTCGGTCATGCCCATCGACAGGGTATCCAGGGGCAGCGGTAGCGCTTGCAGCGCCTGGCGCAAAGCCTGTAGCGGGGCACGCCGGGCGGCACTGTCCTCGGCTGGCGCCGGAATCGCCATCAGCCCGCGCAGACGCAGGTTGGGCAGCTCGGCAACGGCGGCGGCCAGAGCCGGCAAGTCGGCCAGCGCGACGCCGGACTTGCTGTCCTCGCCACTGATATTGACCTGCAGGCAGATATTCAGCGGGCCACGCTCTGAGGGGCGTTGCTCGGACAGGCGTTTGGCGATCTTCAGCCGGTCGACGCTGTGTACCCAGTCGAAGTGCTCGGCAATGGCGCGGGTCTTGTTCGACTGGATCGGGCCGATGAAGTGCCAGGTCAGTGGCAGGTCGGCCAGCGCCTCGATTTTGTCCAGAGCTTCCTGCAGATAGTTCTCGCCTACGTCGTGAATGCCGGCGGCCCAGGCCTCGCGAATGTCGCTGGCCGGGCGAGTCTTGCTGACCGCGATCAGGGTCACCCCGGCCGGGTCGCGTTCGACACTTTTTGCCGCACGGTGAATGCGTTCACGTACGTTTGCAATATTCTTTGCTATCGTGGACATTACGGACGTTTATTACCTGCCAAATCAGAAAAAGGGCCTGTCGGCATTCTACATGCTTGCAGGATGCAATGGGGAACCCTATGGACATTACCGAACTGTTAGCCTTCAGTGCCAAGCAGGGCGCGTCGGACTTGCACTTGTCGGCTGGATTGCCGCCGATGATCCGGGTTGATGGTGACGTCCGCCGCATCAATGTGCCGGCCATGGAGCACAAGCAGGTTCATGCGCTGATCTACGACATCATGAACGACAAGCAGCGCAAGGACTATGAAGAGTTCCTTGAGACTGACTTCTCTTTCGAAGTGCCCGGGGTCGCCCGTTTCCGGGTCAACGCCTTCAACCAGAACCGGGGCGCCGGGGCGGTGTTCCGGACCATTCCTTCCAAGGTGCTGACCATGGAAGAACTGGGCATGGGCGAAGTGTTTCGCAAGATTGCCGATGTGCCGCGTGGGCTGGTGCTGGTGACCGGGCCGACCGGCTCGGGTAAGTCGACCACCCTGGCGGCGATGCTCGATTATCTGAACGTCACCAAGTACCAGCATATTCTGACCATCGAAGATCCGATCGAATTCGTTCACGAATCCAAGAAGTGCCTGGTCAACCAGCGTGAGGTGCACCGCGATACCCTGGGGTTCGCCGAAGCTCTGCGCTCGGCTCTGCGTGAAGACCCGGACATCATTCTGGTTGGTGAGATGCGTGACCTGGAAACCATTCGCCTGGCGCTGACCGCTGCCGAAACCGGTCACCTGGTATTCGGCACCCTGCACACCACCAGCGCAGCCAAGACTATCGACCGGGTGGTCGACGTGTTCCCCGGCGAAGAGAAGGCCATGGTCCGCTCGATGCTGTCCGAATCGCTGCAGGCGGTGATTTCCCAGACCCTGCTCAAGAAGATCGGCGGTGGCCGGGTGGCAGCCCACGAGATCATGATCGGCACGCCGGCGATCCGTAACCTGATCCGCGAGGACAAGGTGGCGCAGATGTATTCGGCGATTCAGACCGGCGGCAATATCGGCATGCAGACCCTGGACATGTGTCTGAAGGGGCTGGTTGCCAAAGGACTGGTTACCAAGGAATCGGCCCGCGAGAAGGCCAAGATCGCAGAAGGCATCTGAGGATGCCGCTTACAGGTCGCCGGGGCATTGGCACTGGCCCATTGAACGAGGGAAGTCATGGAGTTTGAGAAGCTGCTGCGCCTGATGGTCGAAAAGGGTGCGTCCGACCTGTTCATTACCGCTGGCGTGTCGCCGAGCATGAAGGTGAACGGCAAGATCCTGCCGGTTACCAAGACTCCGTTGTCGCCCGAGCAGACCCGTGAAACCGTACTCGGGGTGATGACCGAAGCCCAGCGCCGCGAGTTCGCCGAAAAGCGCGAATGCAATTTCGCCATCAGCGCCCGGGGCATTGGTCGCTTTCGGGTCAGCGCCTTCTATCAGCGCAATCTGGTCGGCATGGTGCTGCGGCGGATCGAGGTCAATATCCCGACCATCGAGGAGTTGCGGCTGCCGGAGATCCTCAAGAAGCTGGCGATGACCAAGCGCGGACTGGTGATCTTCGTTGGCGCCACCGGTACCGGTAAGTCCACCTCGCTGGCATCGATGATCGGGTATCGCAACAAGAACTCCAGTGGCCACATCATCACGGTCGAAGACCCGATCGAATTCATTCACCAGCATCAGAACTGCATCGTCACTCAGCGCGAGGTCGGTATCGATACCGACTCGTTCGAGGTGGCGCTGAAGAACACCCTGCGTCAGGCCCCGGATGTGATTCTGATTGGTGAGGTGCGCAGCAAGGAAACCATGGAGCATGCGGTGGCCTTTGCCGAGACCGGTCACCTGTGTCTGGCAACCCTGCACGCCAACAACGCCAACCAGGCGCTGGATCGGATCATTCACTTTTTCCCCACCGAGATGCACCAGCAGGTGTGGATGGACTTGTCACTCAACCTCAAGGCTATCGTTGCCCAGCAACTGATTCCCACGCCGGATGGCAAGGGTCGGCGTGCGGCCATTGAAGTGTTGCTCAATACCCCGCTGGCAGCCGATATCATCCGCAAGGGTGAGGTGCACGAACTCAAGCCGCTGATGGCGCGTTCCAACGAGTTGGGCATGCAGACTTTCGATCAGGCGCTGTACAAGCTCTACAGTGCTGGTGAGATCACCTATGAGGATGCGTTGTTGCATGCCGACTCGGCCAACGACCTGCGGCTGATGATCAAGCTGGGGTCGGAAACCGATGGCAAGCATCTGATGCAGGACACCAGCGAGTTTACCCTGAGTGTCGAAGAGGACGATCGCCGGCGCTGAGATGCGCCGGGGCTTACAGAGCGTCTTCGGTGACGGCTGAGCTGGCGCGATTGCGACCGCTGCGCTTGGCTGCCAGCAGGGCGCCGTCAGCGCGATTGATGGTGTCCGAGTAGCTGTTGCCGGCCAGGTGTTCGGCCAGGCCGACGCTGATGGTGACCGACACCGATGCGGTATTGACCCGCACGGTCAGCCGTTCAACAGCCTGGCGCAGCCGCTCGAGTACCTGGCTGGCGGTACCTTGATCGGTTTCCGGCAGCAGCACCAAGAACTCTTCACCGCCCCAGCGCCCGCACAGGTCATGTTCGCGAATCTCGGCGTCCAGAACCCGGGCAACCTCAACCAGCACGTTGTCGCCGATTTCATGGCCGAAGTGGTCGTTGATCAGCTTGAAGTGGTCGATATCGATCATGGCGACGCTGAACGGTCGGGCATAGCGGCGGAAGCGTTCGCTTTCTTCCTTGAGCCGTTCGACCAGCAGTCGGCGGTTAGGCAGCCCGGTCAGGGCGTCGTGGGTCGAGGCCTCCTGCAGGGCCAGATTCAGATCGCGCATCATCTGCTGGTAGCGGTCGGAGATGCGCGCGACCTTTTCCAGTTGCCGCAGCTGTTTGTTGACCCGTTCGGCCAGGCTCTGCTCCTTTTGCTTGGCCAGGCTCTGGTAGGCATCGGAGATCCGGGCAATTCGTTCCAGCCGGCGCACCAGTTCCTGATGAGCCTCCCACAGTTCACCGAGCGTTTGATGCAGCGCGGTGTCCTGGTTCTCGGGATCGGCCAGCAACTGGCTGATCCGGGTTTCGAGTGGCGGCGGCTTGGTCTGGACCATGGCTTCAGGCCTGCGGGCTGGGAATGATCTCGAACGGGAAGCTGCAGTCTTCCTTGAACTCCTCAGCCAGCTCGGCGACCCGTTCGTTGCGCTGGTCATAGTACCAGTTGACGGCTACGGGCTTGTGTTCCTGATGGGCCGCTTCGAGCAGGTCGAAGATGTCCATCATCGCCTTGATGCTGCTGGTGTTGAGGTACAGCAGGTTCAGTTCCAGGCTTAGCGGGCGTCCGCCATCGGCCAGAAAGCGTTCGATCCATTCGAAGATCTGGTTGAACAGTTCGTAGGAGTTTTCCGGGTAGGAGTCGCCTTGCATGAACAGTCGGCCGGTGCTCCATTCGGTGCGGATGTCCGGGGTGGATTGAGTCCCGGCAATCGTGATATCGGTCATGGGGGTTGGTTCTCGGATATTCAGATGACGGCCCGCAGGCTGAAAAAGGCTTTGCCGTTATCGGCCGGTTGCAGCACTGCCTTTAGCGGTTCGCTGGATTTGCGGGCGATGTCGATCAGACCCAGGCCGGCGCCGCTGCTTACTTCGGCATCCCGCGGGCGACGCAACTGCTCCTTGTAGGCGGCCTTGAGCTGAACCTTGTCGAGCTGGCCAAGCGCTTCGATGCTGCTGACCAGAACCTCGCCATCAGCGGCCTCGATCAGGTTGCCGGAGGACACTACGTAATGGCCGTTGTCGTCGCGCGAGACAACCACGGTAGCGCTGGAGTCCTGCTCGCTCCAGCCGCGGTCGCGGGTGTAGTGGCGGATGTTCTGGGTCATTTCGATATACACGGCGAATACGTCCATGGCCGCCGAGGGGTGAGCATGGTCAGCGGCCAGATAGTTGCGCAGAGCGTTGCCGATTTCCTCGATCAGGCTGCGGGAAATAGGCCCGTTGAAGCAGAGCATGATCTGCTGGCGGTTGAAGGTGTCGCGCATGGCGAACAGATCGATCATGGACATGGAAGCTCCTGCTGGGTCAAACAATAACCACCGTGCAACGCCTTGTAACATGAACCCACGGCTCAATCAAAGCGGAAGCATAGCATGGTGATGTCATCTCTCTGTGGGTAGCTGCCCTGGTAAGCGGCCAGGGTTGCGCTGAAAGCGGCGCTTTGCTGCTCCAGTGGCAGGCAGGCGTGCTCGCGCAGCATCTCTGCAAATCTACTGTTGCCGAAGCCGAAGCCCAGTTCGCCGCCGGCCTGGTCCAGGAAGCCGTCGGTGCACAGATAAAAGGTGCGGCCACTGAGCAACTCCGTTTCAGTGTTGTGGTACTGACCCTGACGCTTGTCGACCAGCGCCCGCCGCCCTCCGGGTAGGTGTTCGACCCGATTGCCATCACTGAAATACAGGGCGATTTTGGCACCGGCAAAGGTGACTTTGCGTTGATCAAGGTCAACGAAGGCCAGTCCGACGTCCATATTGGTCGCCAGTGAGCTGAATTCCGGGGTGTCGCCCAGCATGTTGCGCACGATCTGATCGGTGCGCTGCAAGACCGCGGCCGGGTCCTGCGGGCCACAGTCGCTGATTGCCTGATCCAGCGCAGCGTGGGCCAGCATGGTCATCAGTGCGCCGGGTACGCCATGGCCGGCGCAGTCGACTACGCCCAGGAGGTAGTGCTGACCCAGGTTACGGAAGATGTAGAAGTCGCCGCCGACTACGTCGCGAGGGCGCCACAGCACCGCGTGGCGATCACCCAGGGTATTGACCAGTTCGCGATTGGGCAGAATCGCCCGCTGGATCAGGCTGGCGTAGTCGATTGAGTCGCCAATTTTCTTGTGGGCGTTGGCCATGTCGCGGTTGGCTTCTTCCAGCTCGCGGGTGCGCTCCTGAACCCGGCTTTCCAGTTGCTGGGTATTTTCCCGAACCCGCGCTGCCATGCTGCCGAAAGCGCTGCTGAGTTCGCCGATTTCATCGTTGCGGGCCTTGGGCAGACGTACATCGTAGTTGCCGGCGGCCAGTGCCTGGGCGCTTTGCCGAAGCTGGCGCAGTGGCCGCAGCAGCAGGCGTTCGGTGCCCAGCGCGAACAGCAGTACCAGTGCCAGGATCAGGCCAGCCAGGCCGATTACCAGCGGCCACAGCCACTGACGATTGATTACCTCGGCGGTATTGAGATCGACCGCGTTGACCACGTGCCAGCCCAGCTCCGGGATAAAGCCCAGCGCCAGCAACTGTTCACGGCCCTGCAGTTGCAGACGCAGGGTCTGGACCTGGTCGGGCTGCTGTTCGGCCTGTTGCATGGCCTGGCGCAGGCTCTCGGCCTGGTCGGCGCTGCCTAGCAGACTGAAGACCAGCGATTCGGGTTGGGCCGCGCCGTCGGCACCGGAGTTGAGGGCGATCAGCTCGGGATTCTGGTGAGCCTGAATGGCGCCGTGGCGGTCGAGGATCATTGGGCTGACCCCGGCCAGCTCGCTGGCGATGAAATCGCTGATGAAGTTCGACAGATCAATGCCCGAGCCGGCAATGCCGATGATTTTGTGGTCATTGCGGATCAGCATGTTGAGCCAGACCCGGGTGGTATTCATCTGCGGATTGCTGTCGACGTTGATGTTGTAGTCGCTGGTTGACTCCAGGGTGCCGAAGAACCAGCGATCATCAGGATTGTCCGGGCTCATTCGGTAGCGGGGCTGATCGCTGAAGCTTTGGTCGCCGCCGTTGAAGTAGTAGTCCAGGCTATTGGTGTTGACGATGAAATAGGCGTGGTCGCGGAAGGCCTGGCGATAGCCTTCGGCTTCGCGGAAAAACAGGCTGTGCTTGTCTGGATCCTGCTCATCGAGCAGCCACTGACGGGTGACTTCGGAGTTGGCGAAGCGCAGGGACAGAGCCAGTTCGCGGGAAATCGGGGCAAAGATCCGCTCGCGGTTGAGCTGGGTGGCGTTGCGCGCATAGGCCTCGCCAAAGTGCTGGTGAATGCCTTTGAGTACCTGGCCGCCGATAAGTAGAGCCGGCACCAGAGCCAGCAGACAGGCCAGTACCAGGGCCAGGAACGATTTGGCACGTAATCCGAAGGCAGCCATGATGCGCGGAATCCTTGCAGGTGCGAGGCCGGGCGTGGACCGCCCGGCGGGTCAGTGGAAGTTCAGGCCTGGTAAACCAGTTTGCCGTGGCTGAGGGTGTGGGTGACCACGGTGGGTGCGCCCTGGCCGAGGAACGGACAGTTGGCGCCCTTGGACAGCCAGTTATGACCGATATGGCTGGAGGCAACCGGATCGAACAGCACGATGTCGGCCTCGCCGCCCAGCTCCAGACGTCCGGCCGGCAGTCCCAGGGCATTGGCCGGGCCGGTGGTGAGTCGGGCCAGCAGGGCTGGGAGCTCCAGCAGGCCGTCGGCAACCAGTGTCAGGGCCAGCGGCAGCAAAATCTCGACACTGCTGATACCGGGTTCCGAGGCGGCGAACGGTACGCGCTTGGCCTCCGGCTCGTGCGGCTGGTGGTGCGAGGCAATGGCCTGGATCACGCCTTCCTGTACTGCCTGGCGCAGAGCCCGGCGATCGCTGGCGCTGCGCAGCGGGGGGATGACGTGATAGAGGCTGGAGAAGCCGGCCAGGTCTTCGTCGCATAGCAGCAGTTGATACATGGCGACATCGGCGGTTACCGGCAGGCCACGGGCCTGGGCATCAGCCAGCATGTCGACGGCACGGGCGCTGGACAGGCCACTGAAGTGCGCTCGCACGCCGGTCTGTTCGATCAGCAGCAGGTCCCGGGCCAGGGCCACAGTTTCGGCGCTTTCAGGAATGCCGACCAGGCCCAGGCGGGCAGCAGTCGGGCCTTCATGGGCCATGCCGCCTTCGGCCAGCGCCGGGTCCATCGGAGTGAAGATGATCGACAGGTCAAAGCCGGCTGCATATTCCAGTGCGCGGCGCAGAATGCGGTTGCTCTTGATCGGTGCCAGGCCCTGGGTGAAGGCTACGCAGCCGGCGTCGCGCAGGGCTACCAGTTCACTCAGCTGTTCGCCTTCCAGTGCCCGGGTTAGTGCGCCAATTGGGAAAACCCGGGTCTGGCCGGCTTTTTCGTTGCGGTCGAAGATCAATTCGGCAACGGCTGGAGTATCCAGTACCGGGCGTGTGGTTGGCGGGCAGCACAGGCTGGTGACTCCGCCGGCGGCGGCGGCGCGGGTCTCGCTGGCAATGGTGCCCTTGCGGGTATAGCCCGGCTCGCGCAGGCTGACGCTCAGGTCGACCAGGCCGGGGGCGGCGATCAGGCCGCGGGCGTCGATGGTTTGGTTGGGGCTGAAGCCTTCCGGGGCGGCGCCAATGGCGACAATGTGCCCGGCGGCGATGTGCAGGTCGGTGATCTGGTCGAAGTGGCTGGCCGGGTCGATGACACGGGCGCCGGCAATGGTCAGTTTCATCGGTTACTGGGCTTCCTGGTTGAGCTGGCGCTGGGCGTTCTGGCCGGCCATGGCCATTGACATCACTGCCATACGGACGGCGATACCGTAGGTGACCTGATTGAGAATCACCGACTGCGGACCGTCGGCGACTTCTGATTCGATTTCCACCCCGCGGTTGATCGGCCCGGGATGCATCACCAGGGCCTCGGGCTTGGCCAGCGCCAGGGTTTCCCGGGTCAGGCCGTAGAGTCGGTAGAACTCGCCTTCACTGGGCAGCAGACCGCTTTGCATGCGCTCTTTCTGCAGGCGCAGCATGATCACTACGTCGACATCACGCAGGCCAGTGCGCAGGTCGTTGAACACCCGTACGCCGTACTGTTCGATACCGGCTGGCAGCAGGGTGCGCGGGGCGATCACTCGCAGGTCCTCACAGCCCAGGGTTTTGAGCGCCAGCATGTTCGAGCGCGCCACCCGTGAATGGAGGATGTCACCGACGATTGCCACCGACAGATTCTTGAAGTCGCCGGCATGCCGGCGGATGGTCAGCATGTCGAGCATGGCCTGGGTCGGGTGCGCATGGTTGCCGTCGCCGGCGTTGACGATGGCGACCTGGGGGCAGACCTTTTCGGCGATGAAATGCGCGGCGCCGGAGTCGCCATGGCGGACGATGAACATGTCGGCGGCCATGGCCTCAAGGTTCTGCAGGGTATCGAACAGGGTCTCGCCCTTGCTGGTCGACGAGGTCGAGATATTCAGGTTGAGCACGTCGGCTGATAGTCGCTTGGCGGCCAGTTCAAAGGTGGTGCGGGTGCGCGTGGAGTTCTCGAAGAACACGTTGCAGACGGTCTTGCCGCGCAGCAGCGGAACCTTCTTGACTGCCCGTTCGCCGACCTCGAGAAAGGAGTCGGCGGTATCCAGCAGTTCGGTCAGCAATTCGCGCGACAGTCCCTCGATGGTCAGAAAGTGGCGCAATTGGCCCTGGTGATTGAGTTGCAGGTGGCTGGGTGTCAGGCTCATGGGGCTCTCAGTCTGCCGGGTTCAGGGTCAGGTGCAGGGGCTCGGGGCCGGTCAATTTTATCCGCTGGCCCGGCGGCAGGACCAGGCTGGCACCAAGGATGTCGGCACGGATTGGCAATTGGCGGGCTTCAATGTCGAGCAGGGTGACCAGGGTCACCGAGGCCGGGCGGCCATAATCGAACAATTCGTTGAGCGCGGCGCGGATAGTGCGGCCGGTCATCAGTACGTCATCGACCAGTATCAGGTGGCGGTCGTCGACGGCAAACGGCAGTTCCGAGGGGCGCACCCGCTGCGGCAGGCCGACCTGCTCGAAGTCATCACGGTAGAAGGCGATGTCCAGGGTGCCCAGCGGTGCTTCGGGGGCGCAGCGCTGACGCAGGTTTTCGGCGATCCAGACGCCGCCGGTGTGAATCCCGACAAACGCGGGATCGGAACGCTGCAGGCGTTTGAGGTGGGCGGTCAGCTCGGTGGCCATGCGCGCCAGTAGCGGCTCGACCTCGGGCAGTGCGGTCATGATGTCTCCTCGGATAGATTGCCAAGCCAGGTTTGCAGCAGCAGTACCGCCGCCAGGCTGTCGACTGGATTGTCACGGTAACTGGTCGGCGTGCGGCCGCCGTCGCGCAGGCTCTGCTTGGCTTCGAAGGTGGAAAGGCGTTCGTCGATGCAGTGGACTGGCAGACCGAAGCGGCCCTGAAGCCGGCGGGCAAATTTTTCCGCGCGGGCACTCATCTCGCTGGGACTGCCATCCATGTTCAGGGGCAGGCCGACGACCAGGGCGTCGGGTCGCCACTCGCTGATCAGTCGGGCGATCTGCTCCCAGTCAGGCACGCCGTCGCGGGCGCGCAGCTCGCGCAGCGGCTCAGCGCTGCCGGTCAGACTCTGGCCGACGGCTACACCAATTTGTCGGGTGCCGTAATCAAAACCCAGGGCGCGGATCGGCATCAGGCGTGGCCTGCCTGGCTGGTCAGCAGGTTGAGGTCGATCCCCAGGCTGCGGGCGGCGGCGTTCAGGCGTTGCTCGCAGGGCAGGTCGAACAGGATGGAGAGGTCGGCCGGGCAGTTCAGCCAGACGTTGTCGATCAGTTCCTGGTCCAGTTGGCCGGCGCCCCAGCCGGCATAGCCCAGGGCAATGACGGCGGTGTCCGGGCCGTGTCCGTGGGCCATGTCGATCAGGATGTCGCGCGAGGTGGTCAGCTGGATCGGGCCCAGATCCAGGGTCGACTCCCATTGGCCGTCGCCCCGGTGCAGGACAAAGCCGCGCTCGGGTTGAACCGGGCCGCCGCTATAGATGATCTGGCTGGCGCAAGTGGCCGGCACCTCGAGTTCGGGCGCCAGTTGATCGAGGATATCGCCCAGGCTCAGGCCGCTGGGCTGGTTGACCACCAGCCCCATGGCGCCTTCTTCGTTGTGGTCGCACAGGTAAATCAGGGTATGCACGAAACGCGGATCACTCATGTGTGGCATGGCGATCAGAAACTGGTGCTTGAGATAGCTCGGGGTCGATGTGCTCATAGCCATAGTATTGAGGGGAAGTCAGGCGAGGGCAAGGGGGAGCCTGAGTGCGGCGCGCAAGGTCGCGCTGGGGTGACGCTTATATCGGTTAAAAGCTGGAGACCCGGTCGCCGGGCTCGAAACGCCAGGTACGGATGATTTCCAGTACGTCGACGTCGAGCAGGTCGCCGGTGAAGGGGGCGTAGGGGGCGGCTAGGCGGACGATGCGCAGGGCGGCCTGGTCGAGGATCTGATGGCCCGAGGACTCCAGTACCTGGACATCGCGCAGGCTGCCGTCGCGGTTGATGGCGACCATTAGCCGCAGACTGCCGTAGATCCGGTTTTGCCGGGCCTGGGCGGGGTAGTTCTGGTTGCCAACCTGTTCGACTTTGCGGCGCCAGGCTTCCTTGTAGTAGGCGCCTTTGTCCTGCATGGTCGAGGCAGCGTTGAGCCGGTGCACGCGCGGACGTTTGGCGTATTGCTGGCGTTCATCGGCCAGTTGCGCTTCCAGGCTGGCGATTTCCTCTGACAGGCGCGACAGGTCGAAACGTTGCAGCGGACGTGGCTGCTCGACCGGCTGCGGCTGGATCGGAGTTGGACTGACCCGGTCACGACTGGGGGCCTGGGTGGTTACCACCGGGGCCTGTTGCTGCGGGACCGGGGGTGGGCTGCTGGCTTCGGCCGGTGGTGTGACTTCGTGAATCTCGCTGTCCTGGAACGGAGCCTGCTCCGGGGTGCTGGGTGCGGCCTTGTGTTCCAGCGTGCCGCTGCCTTCCTGATTGATCTGGGCCAGGTAGTCGGCCTGCTCGGGCACCTTGTCGCTGGGCTGGGTGGCGAGGGTGATTTCCAGGGTTTTCGACAGTTCACTGGGCTTGGGCAGGTCGAAGGTGATGCCGAGAACGACCAGGGCGTGCAGTATCGCGGCCAGGAACAGGGTGAAGCCCAGTCGGTCATTGGCGCTGACGACTGGGGGTTCAAGCTGGCTGGGGGCGACTACTGCGGTATTCATGTGGTCCGTAAATAAGGGGCATACCCGATTCCTGCGCAGTCTGCCCCGCCATGCGGCAAAAGTCTATGCGCCAACTTTGAGCTGTTCCTCAATACAGTCCATTAGTCGTCCGCCGATGTCAGTATCGTAGGCGGCATCAATCTCGCGGATGCAGGTCGGGCTGGTGACATTGATTTCGGTCAGGTAATCACCGATCACGTCCAGGCCGACGAACAGCAGGCCACGCTCGCGCAGGGTCGGGCCAACCTGACTGGCGATCCAGCGGTCGCGTTCGGTCAGGGGACGAGCTTCGCCGCGACCGCCGGCAGCCAGATTGCCACGGGTCTCGCCTTGCTGCGGAATGCGCGCCAGGCAGTAGGGCACTGGTTCGCCGTTGATCATCAGGATGCGCTTGTCACCATCAACGATTTCCGGCAGGTAACGCTGAGCCATGATCTGCTGCTGACCATGACGGGTCAGGGTCTCAATGATCACGCTGAGATTGGGATCGTTCTCGCGGATGCGGAAAATCATCGAGCCGCCCATGCCGTCGAGTGGTTTGAGAATGACGTCACGGTGTTGTTGGGCAAATGCGCGCAAAATGTCTGCCCGGCGGGACACGACGTTGGTCGGCGCACATTGCGGGAACTGGGTGGCGAACAGCTTTTCGTTGCAGTCGCGCAGGCTGGCGGCGCGGTTTACTACCAGCACGCCGTCGCGCTCGGCTGCTTCGAGGATGTGGGTGGCATAGAGGAATTCGTTGTCAAACGGCGGGTCCTTGCGCATCAGGACCACGTCCAGCTTGGCCAGCGGGGCAGTTTCTGGCTCACCCAGGTCGAACCAGTGTTTGGGATCGGCATGTACCTTCAGCGCACGCATCCGGCCCATGGCCTTGCCGTCGCTCAGGAACAGGTCGTCCGGCTCCAGATAGAACAGTTCCCACTGGCGGGCCTGGGCTGCCAGCAGCATGGCCAGTGAGCTGTCTTTCTTGTAGTGGATCGCGTTGATAGGATCCATGACGATGCCAAGGCGAATGTGCATAGGAGGCGGGTCCGCTGAACTGTTGATGGGTTTTGGAGTGTAACCCCTGCCTGGCTCGGGGTGGAAGATTGACGAAATGTCGGGTCTGTCCCATACCCGAGAGGGGTTTATAGATTGACCAGGAAATCTGTGTTAAAAGTACGCGGAAAGGGATTGGCTGGGCTACGGCCGGCTCTTTGCCGCCCGACGATGTAAGCCTCCATTCATAATAAGGCTGGTCTTATGGAAGAAAATTTCGAAAGCCTGAAGGTCATGGTGATTGATGACAGCAAGACCATCCGGCGTACGGCGGAAACCTTGCTGAAAAAGGTCGGGTGTACGGTCATCACCGCAGTCGATGGCTTTGACGCGTTGGCCAAGATTGCTGATAACCACCCGGATATCATCTTTGTCGATATCATGATGCCGCGACTTGATGGTTATCAGACCTGTGCGCTGATCAAGAACAACAGTGCGTTTCGTGCCACGCCAGTGATCATGCTGTCGAGCAAGGATGGTCTGTTCGACAAGGCCAAGGGTCGGATTGTCGGTTCGGATCAGTACCTGACCAAGCCGTTCAGCAAAGAAGAGCTGCTGGGAGCAATTCGCACCCACGTACCACAAACCGATAATAATGCCGCCGGGGCCGCCAGCGCCTGAGGCACGCAGTACCATTTTGGAAATACCAGGGGAGCCCAATGGCCAGAATTCTTATCGTGGATGACTCGCCAACCGAGCTGTACAAGCTGACTGGCATGCTGGAAAAAAATGGCTATGAGGTGCTCAAGGCAGACAACGGCGCCGACGGCGTTGCCTTGGCTCGCCAGGAAAAGCCCGACGCAGTCCTGATGGATATCGTCATGCCTGGCCTCAATGGCTTCCAGGCTACCCGCCAACTGACCAAGGACCCGGAAACCGGGAGTATCCCGGTCATCATCGTCACCACCAAGGATCAGGAAACCGACAAGGTCTGGGGCAAGCGCCAGGGGGCCAAGGATTACCTGACCAAACCGGTTGAGGAAGCGACCCTGATCCAGACGCTGAAGTCGGTGCTGGGCAGCTAGTGGTCACCTCCACCGTGCCGCATAACAACCAGAACAGGGCCGGCATGTCTGAGTCAAATCACCCTTTTGATCTGCTGTTGCAGTTGACCGGGCTGTGTCGCCAGCAGGCGACCGGTTTGCCGGCTCAGGACGTGGTCAGCGAGACCTGGAGCGGCGTCGGTTTTCGGCTGGGCGATCAAACCCTGATCGCAGCCATGGGTGAAGTCAGCGAGATTCTGCACGAACCGCGCTACACCGCCTTGCCCCGGGTCAAGAGCTGGGTGCGGGGGGTGGCCAATGTGCGTGGTCGGCTGTTGCCGATCATCGACCTCGGACGTTTTTTCGGCAGTACCAGCAGTGGCTCACGCAAGCAGCGTCGGGTACTGGTGCTGGACCGCGACGGACTGTTCGTGGGGCTGCTGGTCGACGAACTGCTGGGTATGCAGCATTTTCCGGTCAGTACCTTCACCGCCGAGGCGCCAAGCGTGGCGCCGGAATTAAGCCCTTTTGTCGTGGGCGCTTACGTCGGGCAACAGACATCGCTGGTGTTCAACTTCAGGGCACTGGCGCGCGATCAGGCGTTTCTCGACGTGGCGATCTGATCGGGGGCGGTGGCCGGCCAGGGCACCGTGACAGTCCAAGGGTAATTAGAACTACGCTGTAGGCCAGGTAGGGGCCAGAAGATGAAAAAGCTCGATTTGCAGATACTGTCCGCCATGCGCGGTAACCGCGCGATCAGTGGCCTGTTCGCCGCGCTGATCCTGTCGTTGCTGCTGCTGTTCGTGAACTTTTTGTACCTGAACCTCCAGAGTTCCTACGACACCGAATACATCGCGCACGCCGGTGAACTGCGGGTATTGTCCCAGCAGATTTCCAAGTCGGCGACCGAAGCGGCGACCGGGACCCAGGAGGCCTTTGGTCTGCTGCTGGAGGCGCGTAATGACTTCCAGGAACGCTGGGGTTATCTGACCGAAGGCCGTGAGGAAACCGCTCTGCCAGCCGCGCCGGCCAGTGTGGCGAGCATCATGGGCGCCGCCCAGGCCGACTGGGACAAGGTGCGGACCAACGCCGATGCGATCCTGGCCAGTCAGCGCACGGTACTGTCGCTGCACGAGGTAGCCACGGTTCTGGCAGATACCATTCCTTACCTGCAGGTCGAGTACGAGGATGTGGTTGAGGTTCTGATCGAAAACCGCACACCGGCTGACCAGGTCGCTATTGCTCAGCGTCAGTCACTGCTGGCTGAACGGATTCTCGGTTCGGTAAACCGGGTACTCAGTGGTGACGCCGATGCGGTCATGGCAGCTGACAGTTTCGGCCGTGACGCTGCGCTGTTCGGTCGGGTACTGCAGGGCATGCTGACGGGTAATGCGGTTATGGGCATCGAGCGGGTCGATGATGAGGATGTGCGCGCCCGTCTTAACGAGATCGCCAATCAGTTCAGCTTCGTATCCGACTCGGTTGACGAGATCCTGCTGACCTCGCCGGAACTTTATCTGGTACGTACCGCCGCCAACGAAATCTTCACCGACTCGCAGTCGCTGCTGGATAACACCTCCAGGCTGGCCGATAACTTTGAGGCGCGCAGCAACTCGCGCCTGGCCAATACCCTGCTGGGCTATGTGCTGGCTTTGATCGCACTGGGCTGCATTCTGTTGATCGGTGTGCAGATGACCCGCGAGACTCGCCAGCGTCTGGCCGAAACGGCGGAAAAGAACGAACGTAACCAGGCCGCGATTCTGCGTCTGCTCGACGAAATCGCCGACCTTGCCGACGGTGACCTGACGGCCGAGGCGACGGTAACCGAGGACTTCACCGGCGCCATCGCCGACTCGATCAACTACTCGATCGACCAACTGCGGGCGCTGGTTCAGACCATTAACGAAACCGCTCTGCAAGTGGCTACAGCAGCTCAGGAAACCCAGGGCACGGCGATGCATCTGGCCGAGGCGTCCGAACACCAGGCCCAGGAAATTGCCGGGGCTTCGGCTGCGGTTAACGAGATGGCGGTGTCGATTGATCAGGTATCGGCCAACGCTGCCGAATCGTCAGCGGTAGCGGAGCGCTCGGTAGCCATCGCCAACAAGGGCAACGAGGTAGTACAGAACACCATCGTTGGCATGGATACCATTCGCGAACAGATCCAGGATACTTCCAAGCGGATCAAGCGCCTGGGTGAGTCGTCCCAGGAGATTGGTGACATCGTAAGTCTGATTAACGACATTGCCGACCAGACCAACATCCTGGCCTTGAACGCGGCGATTCAGGCGTCGATGGCCGGTGATGCCGGTCGAGGCTTCGCGGTGGTAGCCGACGAAGTACAACGTCTGGCGGAGCGCTCATCGGCGGCGACCAAACAGATTGAGGCGCTGGTTAAAACCATTCAGACCGATACCAACGAGGCGGTAATCTCGATGGAGCAAACCACTTCCGAGGTGGTCAGTGGTGCGCGTCTGGCCCAGGACGCGGGTGTGGCCCTGGAAGAGATCGAGAAGGTATCCACCAGTCTGGCGGCGCTGATTCAGAACATTTCCAACGCTGCCCGTCAGCAGGCCTCGTCCGCAGGTCACATCTCCAACACCATGAACGTGATTCAGGAAATTACCTCGCAGACCTCGGCGGGTACCACCGCCACGGCGCGCAGCATCGGTGAGCTGGCCAAGTTGGCCGACGCCATGCGCCAGTCGGTTGAAGGCTTCACCTTGCCAGACCAAAAGGGCTAGTCTGAAAGACGGGGCGCCGGCTCGGCGACCCCGCTGCCGGCGTCAGCGAGGGGTACAAGGTGCAAAAACAACCCAACTGGTCATTGCAGCAACTGCCGGACATGGACAGCCGCCAGTTTCACCAATGGCAAACGCTGCTGGAAAATCGCACGGGCGTCTGTGTCAGCGCGCAGCGCAAGCTGTTCCTGCAGACCAGCCTGGGCGTGCGCATGCGTGAGTTGGGGATCGATGATTATCAGCACTACTACGAGCATGTGACCCAAGGGCCGGTCGGGGCGGTGGAATGGTCGACCCTGATCGACCGACTGACCGTGCGTGAAACCAGTTTTATGCGCCATCGACCGTCATTTGACTGCGTGGCTCGCTACCTGACCCAGCGCCTGGCGCAGCGGCCTGCCGGCCAGCCCTTGCAGCTCTGGAGTGTTGGCTGTGCCAGTGGTGAGGAAGCCTACTCGCTGGCGATGGTGGCCGAGCGCAGTCTGCAGGCCCAGGGTCGCGCGGCGCGCGACTACGGGGTCTGGGCGACCGATATCAGTGCGCGGGCCCTGGAGCAGGGTAGACAGGCTCGCTATGCCCCGAGCCGCATGACCCAGCTGCAAGTCCCCGAGCGTGATACCTGGCTGCGCCCGCTGGAGGATGGCAGCTATGAGGTAGTCGCCAATCTGCGCGAGCGGGTGTGCTTCAGCCGGCTGAATATTCTTGAACTTGCCCAGGCTCCGATTCAGGACCTGGACGTCATCTTTTGTCAGAACCTGCTCATCTATTTCCGCCGTTGGCGTCGGCGCGACCTGCTCAACCTGATGGTCCGGCGCCTGGCGCCGGGCGGCATGCTGGTGATCGGATTGGGTGAGATCGTGGACTGGAACAATCCCCTGCTCGAGCGGGTACCCGATGACCGGGTACAGGCCTATGTGCGCCGGGATGGTATGGAATCTCTGGAGTGAATATGGCTGATCGGCATGATTATGTCGCCCTCGACTGGGTCAAAGGCGAAATTTCCGAGACGCTCAACCAGGCCCGCCAGGCCCTGGAAGCCTTTGTCGAGACGCCTGAGGATTCTACGCGTCTGCGTTTTTGCCTGACCTATATCCACCAGGTCCATGGCACCTTGCAGATGGTCGAGTTTTACGGCGCGGCGCTGCTGGCCGAGGAAATGGAAAAGCTGGCCCAGGCGCTGATGAGTGGTGTGGCCAGACGTGATGGCGAGGCGCTTGATGTCCTGATGCAGGCCATCTTGCAAATGCCGACCTATCTGGACCGTGTTCAGAGTGGCCGACGTGACCTGCCGTTGGTGCTGCTGCCGCTGCTCAATGACATGCGCACGGCGCGGGGCGAGAAACTGTTGTCGGAAAATGCCCTGTTCAGCCCGGAAATTGAGGTGGCCGGACAAGCCGAATCGTCCAGCGCCGAGGTGTTTGATGCCGACGCGGTGCGCCAGTTGCGCAAGTTGCGTCAGGCGCTGCAGATGTTGCAGGCCAATATCATTCGCGAGCAGGACTTGCCGTCCAGTTGTCAGCAACTGGGCAAGGTTTTTGCCCGGCTGGAAACGCTGTGTCGTGGCCGCCCGCACGCCGAGCTTTGGACCATCTTCGCCGGGCTGGCCGAGGGCCTGGAATACGGCAGCATCGACAACGGCGCCTCGGTGCGCCAGTTGCTGCGCCAGGCTGATCGCGAGCTGCGCCAGTTGCAGGATCAGGCCAGTGAGTCGGAATTGCCGCCACCGCCGCCGGAGCTGATTCGCAATCTGCTGTTCTACGTGGCCAAGAGTCCGGGCGGCAGCCCGCGTCTGGATGCGCTCAAACAGCGCTATCAGTTGCAGGCCTTATTGAGTGATGCCGACCGCGCGGCCCAGGCCAGTGGCAGTCGGCTGGTAGGGCCGGATCGCAGCGCACTGCATTCGGTGGTGCTGGCGCTCAACGAGGAACTGCTGCAGGTCAAGGATCAGTTGGATCTGTTTGTCCGTGGCGATCGTAGCCAGCCGGACACGCTATCCGGGTTGCTGCCGACCATGAAGCAGATCGCCGATACCCTGGCCATGCTCGGCCTGGGTCAGCCGCGTCGGGTGCTGGGGGAGCAGATCGAGCGTCTGCAGGAACTGGTAGGCGGTACGGCAGAGATCAATGATACGGCCTTGATGGATGTAGCCGGCGGGCTGCTGTTTGTCGAGGCCAGCTTGCAAGGCATTGCCGGTCTGGAGCGACAGGATGGCAGTGATGCGGCAACGGGCGAAGAGGCGCAACGCCTGGCGGTGGCCAGAGACATGCTGCATGTCCAGCAGCAGGTGGTCACGGAGGCGCGCAACGCCCTGGAGCAGACCCGTGAGGCGATCAACGCCTTTATCGCCAACCAGTGGGATCATGCGCACCTGGCGCCGGTCGATGATCTGCTCAACAGTATTCGTGGTGGCTTGGCCATGTTGCCGCTGGAGCGCGCAGCCCAAGTGATAGCGCTGTGTCGGCGCTATATCAACGAGCGGTTGCTGGCTGAGCGGCGGATTCCAGACTGGGTGTCGCTGGATGCCCTGGCCGATGTGATCACCAGCATCGACTATTACCTGGAGCGGCTGGCTGAAGATGATACCGAGCGCAGTGACGGTATTCTCGCCGTGGCTGAAGAGCGGTTGAAGAGTCTGGGCTTTGATCCGGCCGCGCCGTTCGAGTCGCAGGCCGAACCGGAAACCCCACAGGCCGGGATTGAGCCCGTCAGCAGTGCAGCGCCTGAGTCCGAGGCTGAGGCGCAGGACGACGAGCTGGACGCCGAACTGGTGGAAATCTTCGTCGAAGAAGCTGGCGAGGTACTGGAGACGCTGGCTGAGTTCACACCGCAATGGCAGGCCGATCCCGAAGATCGCAAACCCCTGGCTGAAGTCCGACGGGCGTTCCACACCCTCAAGGGCAGTGGTCGGATGGTCAAGGCGACGATCCTGGCCGAGTTGGCCTGGTCGGTTGAGAACATGCTCAACCGGGTGATCGACCGCAGTATCGAACTCGGCGATGAGGTCTTCCAGGTAGTCAACGCCGTGCGCGCGTTGATGCCACAACTGGTCGAAGACTTTGCTGGCGGCGTTCAGCAGACGCTTCCTGAGGTGAGCCGCTTGAGCGCCTGGGCCGATGCCTTGTCGCAAGGTGAAACCGAGGTTGAAGCGAGCCTGTCTGAGGCCATGGGGACAGCTGAGTCTGAGCCACAGACTGAATCGGTAACAGAGCCGCTGTCCGGGTCGTTGCCAGTGGTCGAGAGCGAAGAGCTGGAGCTGACCGACTGGGCGGAGACAGCCAGTGAAGGGGAAGAGCTATTGGCGCCGGTTGCCGAGTTTGACACCGCGCCCGAGCCCGAAGCTGATGCCGCAGTGGCGCAACTGCCCGCCGATGATTCATCGGGCATGGACCCGATCCTGCTGGAAATCTTTCGCAACGAGGCGCAGGCTCACCTGGAGCAGGTCGAGAGCTTCGTCGCTCAGTGCGCCCAAGGCTTGCCGCGCCCGGCCAGTGATGCCCTGCAGCGCGCCCTGCACACCCTCAAGGGCAGCGCTCATATGGCCGGTATCCAGCCGATTGCCCAATTGGCGACTCCGCTGGAAAAACTGATCAAGGACTTCAAGGCCAATCTGGTTCCGGTTGAACAGTCGCTGGTGGAACTGCTGTGCGATGCGCTGGCGCTGATCCGGGTCGGTATTGCGCAACTGGATTATGCTCCGCAACAGCCGATTGCCGGTACCGAGGCTTTGTTGGTCCGGGTCAAGGAACTGCACGAACAGGGCATGAAAGCCCGCGACGCCAGCCGCGCCGATCTGGAAAATGGCCGGGCCGATGCCGGGCTGCTGTCCATTTTCCTAACCGAAGGGGTTGAGTTGCTGCTGGATGCCGGTGACCAGCTGCAGGCCGATCCGCACAGCATTGACAGTCAGGCTCTGGTCGGCAGTCTCCGGGCGTTGGGTGAGGTGGCCGGAGAGGTCGAGCTGGAAGCGATCGAGCAGCTATGTCAGGCGCTCGAGGATGTACATGGGGCGTTGTATAGCGGGCAGCTGAGTCATGAGCAGGTCGACTGGCCGGTGCTGGCCGAGGCGCACGAGCGCTTGATCACCATGATGGATCAGGTCGCCGCGCATCAGCACGTGGCCTCGGCGCAGGCCGAGATCGAAGCCTTGCAGGGGCTGCTGCGTTTGGCGCCTCTGGAGCCGGCGCTGCCCTTGGGTAATGTCTGGCACCCGGAGCAGGCCGGCACTGATCCGGAGCTGGTCGAGATCTTCCTTGAGGAAGCGCAGGAAATCATCGACAGCGCCGCTGCCAGCTTGCAGCAGTGGCTGGCCGATACCGACAACACCCTGGCGGTGGAATCCCTGCAACGTGATCTGCACACCCTCAAGGGTGGCGCGCGCATGGCCGAGATTCGCCCGGTGGGCGATCTGGCGCATGAACTGGAGTATCTCTACGAGGGGCTGGGTAACCAGCGTTACCAGCCCAGTGCCGGGCTGGCCGATCTGCTGCACGCCTGCCACGACAGTCTGGCGGAAATGGTTGAAGGCGTGGTTGCCAATCGGGCGATCAACGACGGTCAGGCGCTGATTGCCTGCATTCGTGCGTTCCGCGTTGACCCGGAGCAGCCGCCCAGACTGCCCGAACAGTCGCGTGCGGCTGTGCCGCCGGCCAAACCCAGCGAGCCAGCGCCAGTGGCGCCAGCCCCGGCACCGAGCTTGCCGGGCATGTTGCAGATGTTCCTCGAGGAAGGCCGCGATCTGTTGCTGCCGTGCGATGAACTGTTGGCCCGGCGCGACGAAGCGGCGGCCAGTCAGGAGCTGTCGCACCGGCTGCAAACTTTCAAGGGCAGTGCCCGTCTGGCCGGCCAGCATACCCTGGCTGAGCAGGCCAAGAGCCTGGAGCAGGCGCTGAGTGCCGGTGCCAGCGACGAGGCGTTGTATCAGGCGCTGGCGCAATTGCAGAATGGCCTGGAACTGCTGGCCGGGCAGGACGAAGAGCCGGCGCCGGTGGTATGGACTCCGATGCCGGCCGAGCCGGCGCCGGCTGCGGCGTTGCCGACGGCCGCTGAGCCCGAGCAGCCGACTCTGGCAGAGGTCAAGGCACTGCTACGCCAGGCCATGGAGGCCGGTGAGCCGGCTCAGAGTAATGGCAGTCGTGGCGGTGCCCAGGAAAGTGTCAAGGTCTCGGCCAGCCTGCTTGAGGAACTGGTCAACCTGGCCGGTGAAACCTCGATCTTTCGTGGCCGGATCGAACAGCAGGTCAATGACCTGAGCCAGACCTTGGGTGATGTGGAAAGTACCATCGAGCGGGTACGTGACCAGCTCCGGCGTCTGGACATGGAAACCCAGGCGCAGATTCTGTCCCGTCACCATGAGGAAACCGGCCAGGATTACGATGAATTCGACCCGCTGGAGATGGACCGCTACTCGCAGCTCCAGCAATTGTCGCGCTCGCTGTTCGAGTCGGCCTCCGACTTGCTTGATCTGAAGGAAACCCTGGCCAGCCGCGCGCGGGATGCCGAAACCCTGTTGTTGCAGCAGGCCCGGGTCAATACCGAGCTGCAGGAAGGTCTGATGCGTACCCGCATGGTGCCGTTCGACCGGCTGCTGCCCCGCCTGCGCCGGGTAGTGCGCCAAGTGTCCTCCGAGCTGGGCAAGCAGGTCGAGCTGCAGGTCGACAATGCCGAAGGCGAGATGGATCGCAGCGTACTGGAACGGATGATTGGTCCGCTTGAACACATGCTGCGCAACGCCATCGACCACGGTATCGAGCTACCCGACAGGCGGCTGGAGAGTGGTAAGTCCGAGCAGGGGCAGATCGTGCTGGATCTGCGCCGCGAGGGTGGCGATATCGTTCTGACGCTGGCCGATGACGGCGCCGGTATTCGGCTTGAGGCGGTGCGCCAGAAAGCTATTGAGCGCGGTCTGATGGACGTCGATGCCGACCTCAGCGATCAGGAAGTACTGCAGTTCATCCTGGAGGCGGGCTTTTCGACTGCTGAGCAGGTGACCCAGATTTCCGGTCGCGGGGTCGGCATGGATGTGGTCAATGCTGAGGTCAAGCAACTGGGTGGCAGCATGCTGCTGGCAACCGAGCCGGGCCAGGGCACGACCTTTACCATTCGTCTGCCGTTTACCGTATCGGTCAACCGTGCATTGATGGTGTATTCGGGTGAAGACCTGTATGCCATTCCGCTTAACACCGTAGAGGGTATCGTGCGGGTCTCCGGCTATGAACTGGAGGCCTATTACGCTCCGGATGCGCCGCCGTTCGAATATGCTGGCAAGCGCTATGACCTGCGCTACCTGGGGGATCTGCTGGTAACCGGTCAGCAACCTAAACTGAGCGGCCACAGCCTGCCGTTGCCGGTGATCCTGGTGCGCAGTGCCGAGCACAGCGTGGCGGTTCAGGTCGACGCGTTGGCCGGCTCGCGCGAGATCGTGGTAAAGGGGCTGGGCAAACAGTTCGCCGTGGTACCGGGGATCTCCGGCGCCACCATTCTGGGTGACGGCCGGGTCGTGGTGATTCTTGACCTGTTGGCGGTGATCCGTGCCCAGCAGGCTCACTCTCAACTGCATCCGCTTGTTGCGCAGGACGCCGATGAACTGATTGAGGAGCGTCCGCCGCTGGTCATGGTGGTAGATGACTCGATCACCGTGCGCAAAGTTACTTCGCGTCTGCTGGAGCGGCACGGAATGGAGGCGGTAACCGCCAAGGACGGGGTCGAGGCCATCGCCAAATTGCAGGAAATTCAACCGGATGTGGTGCTGTTGGACATCGAGATGCCGCGTATGGATGGCTTCGAGGTTGCCACCCTGATCCGCCACGACGAGCGCCTGCGGGACCTGCCGATCATTATGATCACCTCGCGTACCGGGGAGAAACACCGCGAGCGGGCACTGTCGATCGGGGTCAATGATTATCTCGGTAAACCCTATCAGGAAGCGCAATTGCTCGAACGGATCGAAGCGCTGGTCGCCGAACGTGGCTGATAGCGCCGGGCGCATTGCTCTGCTGGTCAGCCAGGAGCGACGGCGTCAGCATTTGCACCAGAGCCTGAGCAGTTTCGGTTATCAGGTGGTGTTTGCCGAACCGCCGGCCCAGCTGGCACGGCGGGCATTGCAGCAGGTGGCGACTGATGCCTGGCTGGTCGAGCTGGCCGACGAGTCGCCCTTGGCGGACTGGTTACTGGAGTACAGCCAGGTGCCGGTGCTGTTTGGCGCTGGCGAGATCCCCGAATCTGACAGTGACGATTACCGGCGCTGGCTACGCCGCCTGTATGGCAAGCTGTTGCCGCTGCTGGGCCCGCCACCAGGCGGGACGCCGGCCTGCCTCAGCATGTTGTCAACGGCTCCGGTTAGCGACAATGCCCGCTGCGTCTGGGTGTTGGGGGCTTCGCTCGGCGGGCCAGCTGCGGTCAAGAGCTTCCTTGATGCCTTGCCGGCTGATCTGCCGATCGCTTTCATCTATGCCCAGCATATTGACCCGGCGTTCGAGCAGCAGTTACCGCAAATCCTTGGCCGGCATAATCGCTGGCGGATTATCAACTGTCGCCAAGGTGCCAGGTTGCATGATGGTGAGGTATTGGTCGCGCCGATTGGCCGGCGTCTGCGTTTTGGCCCGGGAGGCCATTTGCGTTTGCTCGATGAACCTTGGCCTGGCCCCTATCAGCCGTCGATTGAGGCCCTGCTGGATGAGGTGGCGGCTAGTTTTTCCCCCGCCTGTGGCGCGATCATCTTCAGTGGCATGGGTGAAGATGGTGTAGCTGCCTGCGGTCGTCTGCGTCAGCAAGGCGTCGAGGTTTGGACCCAAAGTGCTGAGACGGCAGCTTGCGCGACCATGCCCGGAGCGGTTCAGCAGGCGGGCTTCAGTCATTTTCACGGCTCCCCGGTGGAGCTGGCCGGTGCCTTGCAGCGCTGGTTGCAACAGGAATGGCCGCTGGCCCTGTAGCCGGCGCTCACCAACCCAGGAGGACAGTCCGCATGGCGGATGCGCTGGAAAGTCTCAATGGTTTGATCGTGCCGCTGGCCGAACAACCTTTGCTTTTACCCAACGTTGCGGTGGCCGAACTGGTCGGCTATCGGCTTACCCAGCCTGCTGAACAGGGGCCTGACTGGTTTCTTGGCTGGACCCGCTGGCGTGAGCAGCAGGTGCCGCTGATCGATCCGGAGCGGCTGCTGCAGCAGGAGCCGCTGACTACCGAGCGCCCAGCTCCCCGGGTGCTGGTGCTCAATGCCCTGGGTCGCCATGCCGGACTGGGTTTCCTTGGCCTGCGGGTGTACGGCATCCCCCGTTCGCGCAAGGTCCTGCGCGGCGAGATTGAAACTGCCGGGCCGGCCAGCACCTATGTTCAGCAGCCGGTCCATCTGGCCGAAGAAAGTCAGGCGTTGTTGATTCCTGATCTGCTGGCCATCGAGCAGGCGTTGGTCGAGGCCGGGCTGGTCAACGCGCGGGCCTGAGTCCGCGCTTTATAGCGGGAAGCTCAGGCGCGCCTCGGTGCCGCCGCCGCTGCGGTTGAGCAACTGTACAGTTGCGCCATGGTTGTCGGCGATGCGCTTGACGATGGCTAGCCCCAGACCGGTGCCGGTGGTCGAGCGCGCCCGGTCGCCGCGAATGAAGGGCGTAAACAACGCCTCGCTCTCGCCCGGATCGATCCCCGGCCCGCGGTCGAGCACACTGACCACCAGATAGGGCTGGGCGGCGGCTCGCGTCACGTAGGTACAGATTTCCACGCCACTGCCGGCGCCATGATTGAGCGCGTTCTCGATCAGGTTGGTCATGACCCGCTTGATCGACAGACGTCGGAAGTTGAACTCCGGCACCGGCTCCAGACACAGACGTACTCGTTCCTCGCCAGTGTTTAGCGGAGCTACCACCTCACGAATTACTTCATTGATGTCGCCGGGCTCGAGAGCTTCGTCACTGCCATCGCGGATATAGGCCATGAACTGGTCGAGAATCGCGTCCATGTCCTCGATGTCGCGGATCATTCCGTCGGTCAGTTCCGGCTCGGCACTGGACAGCAATTCGGTAGACAGGCGCATGCGGGTCAGGGGTGTGCGCAGGTCATGGGAGACCCCGGCCAGCAGCAGGGCGCGGTCGCGGTTGGCCTGTTCGACGTCCTGGGCCATCTGGTTGAAGGCGCGGTAGACCTCGGCCATTTCCGCCGGTCCACCGGTATCGAGCAGTCGCACGCTGTGGCCCTGGCCGATGCGCCGAGCGGCGAACTCCAAAGCTTTGAGCGGCTGGTTGAGCTGGCGGACGAAAATCCAGGCGGCCGCGGTCGACAGCATACCGATCAGCAGCAACCAGGTGACCACCAGCCAGACCCGTTGTCCACGCAGCGGATGGGCATACAGCGGCAGGCGTAGCCATTGTTCTTCGTAACCGGGCTGATGAACCCAGATCGCCGGATCATCCTGGATTCGCACCCGGACCTCGGTGCGGTCGCCCAGTTCATCGCGCAGCTGATTGGTGAAAATGCCGGAGTAGGGCCAGTGAACCTCGCCGCGTGGGACCTGATCCTGGTGCACCAGACGAATGCCGGTCAACTCCTGGATATCGGCCCTGGCCTCTGGATCGCAGCTCCAGTAGGCGCGCACCAGCATGGCCGCACCATGACTGTACTGGCGGTCGACCAGCAGGTCTTCGTTGCTCAGCAGGTAGACCATGGTCAGCACCTTGGAAAACAGGGTGACCAGCAAAACCAGCAAAATGGTGCGGGCAAAGAAGCTGCGCGGCAGCAGGGGGTGCCAGCCCGGGCCGCCTTTCACGAATGCTTGCCGTCCGGTACGAATACGTAGCCGACGCCCCAGACCGTCTGGATATAGCGCGGCTTGGACGGGTCGGGTTCGAGCATGCGCCGCAGGCGCGAGATCTGCACGTCGATAGAGCGCTCCAGTGCATCCCATTCGCGGCCACGGGCCAGTTGCATCAGCTTGTCGCGGGTCAGCGGCTCACGCGGGTGCTGGACCAGCGCCTTGAGCACGGCGAATTCGCCGGTGGTCAGCATGTGTACTTCATTGCCGCGCTTGAGCTCCCGGGTTGCCAGGCTGAGGACGAATTCGCCGAAGGTTACTTCGTCATCTTCGGTGCCTGGGGCACCTGGCACCTGTGGGGCCTGACGGCGCAGCACGGCCTTGATCCGGGCCACCAGTTCACGGGGATTGAATGGCTTGGGCAGGTAGTCGTCGGCACCCATTTCCAGACCCTGAATCCGGCTGGTCTCATCACCTTTGGCTGTCAGCATGATGATCGGGGTGGTGTTCTCCTGATCGCGCAGGCGCTTGCAGGCGCTCAGGCCGTCCTCGCCGGGCAGCATCAGGTCGAGCACGATTAGCGCATAGATCTCGCGGGCCAGCAGGCGGTCCATTTGCTCGGTGTTTTCCACTGCCCGGACCCGGTAGCCCTGCTCGGAAAGGTAGCGTTCGAGCAGGCGCCGCAGGCGCACATCGTCATCGACAATCAGTATCTTTTCGCCTTCGCTGGTCATGATCTCTTGCCCTGGTTGAAATGCCCTTATTGTGGCTGAAGCCCAACAATGGCGGTGTTCGGCCATTGTTACAAGAGGTTTCTCCTGTGCTTTCAGCGGCTTGCCGATCCCGGCAGGCTGGCGTCGCAAGCGGCGCTGACTCGGTTATACTGCGCGGCTTGTAATACACCAAGTGGATTTGCCCATGGATAGTATCGCCTCGCGGATTGCCGCGGAATTGACGGTTCGCCCGGAACAGGTGGCGGCCACCGTCGCGCTGATCGACGAGGGCGCCAGCGTGCCCTTCATCGCCCGTTACCGGAAAGAGGTTACCGGTAGCCTGGATGACACCCAGTTGCGTTATCTGGAAGAGCGCCTGCGTTATCTGCGTGAGATGGAAGACCGGCGCCAGAGCATCCTTGCCAGCATCGCCGAACAGGGCAAGCTGAGCCCGGAGCTGGAGCGCGATATCCGCGAGGCCGATACCAAGACCCGGCTGGAAGATCTCTATCTGCCGTACAAACCCAAGCGCCGGACCAAGGGCCAGATCGCTCTGGAGGCCGGGCTCGGGCCATTGGCCGAGCAGTTGTATGCCGATCCGACGCTGGAGCCGGAGGCGCTGGCAGCCGGGTTTGTCGATGCTGACAAGGGTGTGGCTGACGTCAAGGCTGCTCTGGATGGGGCCAAGTACATCCTCATGGAGCGCTTCAGTGAAGACGCCAATCTGCTTGAGCGGCTGCGTCGCACACTCAAGCAGGACGGTCGGGTGGTGTCGCGGCTGGTACCTGGCAAGGAAACCGAGGGTGCCAAGTTTCGTGATTATTTCGAATACGATGAGCCGCTGGCCAAGGTACCCTCGCACCGGGCGCTGGCGATTCTGCGCGGGCGCAATGAAGGCATTCTCAGCATCAGTCTGGAGCTGGGTGAGGCGGATGCGACCCCGGGTGCCAGTCATCCCTGTGAAGGATTGATCGCCGAGGCGGTTAATATCAGCAACCAGGGTCGCGCTGCAGACAAGTGGCTGGCCGAGGTGGTGCGCTGGACCTGGCGGGTGAAGCTGCTGGGTCACCTGGAAACCGAACTGCTCGGCGATCTGCGCGAGATGGCCGAGGATGAGGCGATCCGGGTGTTTGCCAGCAACCTCAAGGACCTGCTGCTGGCCGCGCCGGCCGGCCAGCGGGTGACCCTGGCGCTGGACCCGGGGCTGCGTACCGGGGTCAAGGCGGTGGTGGTGGATGCCACCGGCAAGCTGGTTGATCACGTCACCATCTTTCCCCATGCGCCGCGCAATCAGTGGGATCAGTCGTTGGCGGTACTCGGGGCGTTGTGCCAGAAGCATCAGGTTGATCTGATCGCGATCGGCAACGGCACCGCCTCGCGCGAGACCGACAAGCTTGCTGGCGATCTGCTGCGCCAGCACCCGCAACTTAAACTGACCAAGATCATGGTGTCTGAAGCGGGCGCTTCGGTGTATTCGGCCTCGGAACTGGCGGCGCGGGAATTCCCGGACCTGGATGTGACCTACCGTGGCGCGGTGTCGATCGGCCGGCGTCTACAGGACCCGTTGGCCGAACTGGTGAAAATCGAACCGAAGTCCATCGGTGTTGGCCAATACCAGCACGATGTCTCGCAGGTGAAACTGGCGCGTAGTCTGGATGCGGTGGTCGAGGACTGCGTGAACGCGGTTGGGGTCGATCTTAATACCGCCTCGGCGCCGCTGTTGACCCGGGTGTCCGGGCTCAATCCGACCATCGCCCAGAACATCGTCGAGTACCGTAACCAGCACGGTGCTTTCCGCAGTCGCCGTGAACTGCTCAAGGTCAGCCGCCTGGGCGATAAGACCTTCGAGCAGGCTGCCGGCTTCTTGCGGGTCATGAATGGCGACGACCCGCTCGATGCCTCGGCTGTACACCCGGAGGCTTATCCGTTGGTCGAGCGCATCGCCGCTGACACCGGTCGGGATATCCGCAGCCTGATTGGTGACTCGACGTTCCTGCGCAAACTTGAACCGGCGCGCTTCACCGACGAGCGCTTCGGGGTGCCGACCATCACTGACATTCTCAAGGAGCTGGACAAGCCCGGTCGTGATCCGCGTCCGGAGTTCAAGGCGGCGGTGTTCCAGGACGGGGTAGAGACCCTGGCTGACCTGAAGCCTGGCATGACGCTGGAAGGGGTGGTGACCAACGTGGCCAACTTCGGTGCCTTCGTTGATATCGGTGTGCATCAGGATGGCCTGGTGCATATCTCGATGCTCTCGCATCAGTTCGTCAAGGATCCGCGTGAGGTGGTCAAGGCGGGCGACATCGTCAAGGTCAAGGTGCTGGAAGTGGATATCCCCCGTCAGCGCATCAGCCTGACCATGCGCATGGATGATCAGCCCGGTGCTGTCAGCAGTGCTGGCCGAGGTGGCGAGCGTCCGGCTGATCGTGCCAATTCCCGGTCTGCTGCACGTCAGCCGAACAAAGCTACTGGCCCGCGCGAACAGGGCGGTGCTACCTTTGCCAATCTGTTTGCCAATGCCAAGAACCTGAAGAAGCGCTGACCATGGTTGATCATCCCGCCCTCAAGAGCTTTGCCGAAAACCGCATGAGCGACTTTACCCGCCTGATTGGCCTGGAGTTCCGCCATATCAGCAAGGGTGAGTGCCACTTGTATCTGGATATCGACCAGCGGCATTTCAACTCCACCGGGCGGGTGCATGGCGGGGTGGTGTTCACCCTGCTCGATTCGGCCATGGGCGCGGCGGCCTTCAGCGTGCTGGAGCCCGATGAGGTCACGGCCACGGTCGAGTGCAAGATCAACTACACCCGGGCGGTGACCGGCGGCACGCTGGATGGGCGCGGCAAGGTGGTCCATGCCGGCACCCGCACGGTGGTGGTTGATGGTGAGGTCTGGCAGGACGGTGTGCTGGTGGCCAAGGCCCTGGGCACCTTTGCGCGGATCTGAAATCGCTATACTGATGGAACGTCCGAGCGGCCTGTTGTAGCCTCCGGATCTCTGCCGCTTAAGGAGTGACGACCTTGTCACCACAGCTCAATGATCGACTCGACCTGTTGTCCCAGCCCGCACATCGTCAGCGCCTGCGCGACTGCCAGCATGGTATCGAAAAGGAAAGTCTGCGGATCAGTGTCGATGGGCGCCTGGCCCAGACCCCGCATCCTCTTGGCCTGGGCTCGGCACTGACCCATCCGAGCATTACCACCGACTATTCCGAAGCTCTTTTGGAGTTGATCACGCCGGTCCACAGCCGGATCGAAACCCTGTTCGAGAGCCTGGATGCCGTGCACCGTTTCACCTACAGCCAGTTGGGTGACGAGTTGCTGTGGACCGAGTCCATGCCCTGTTGGTTGCCGGAAACCGACGCCGAGATTCCGATTGCCTGGTACGGCACCTCCAACATCGGCACGCTCAAACACGTCTATCGCCGTGGCCTGGCGATTCGTTACGGCAAGGCCATGCAGTGTATCGCTGGGATTCACTACAATTTTTCGCTGCCGCCGCAATTGTGGGCGCTGCTGCAGGAGCACGATGGCAGCCCGCTGTCAGCCCGCGACTACCAGTCCGAGCGTTATGTCGGGCTGATTCGTAATTTCCGCCGTTACGCCTGGCTGCTGATGTATCTGTTCGGTGCCTCGCCGGCGTTGTGCGCAAGCTTTCTCCAGGGCCGAGACCACAAACTGGAGCAGCTTGGCGACAAGAGCCTGTATCTACCCTACGCTACCAGCCTGCGGATGAGTGACCTGGGCTACAACAACAATGCCCAGTCGGGGCTGAATGTCTGCTACAACAGCCTCGATAGCTACATCAACAGCATGTTGCAGGCCATCAGCCTGCCCTATGCGCCCTATGCCGCGCTGGGCACCCACGACAGCCAGGGCCAGTGGCAGCAACTGAACACTAATCTGCTGCAGATCGAAAACGAGTTCTACAGCCCGATCCGGCCCAAGCGGGTGACCCACAGCGGCGAGAAGCCGGTACATGCCCTGGCCAGTCGCGGGGTGGAGTATGTCGAGGTCCGCTGCATGGATATCGATCCCTTCACGCCGCTGGGAATTGAGCCGGCCACCGCCCGCTTCCTCGACAGCTTCCTGCTCTACTGCGCACTGGAAGACAGTCCTTTCATGGACAGTCAGGCCTGCGACGAGGCTGCCAGCAACTTTGCCCTGGCGGTCAAGCGTGGCCGCGAGCCAGGGCTGATGCTGGGTCGGGGGGGAGCCGGGGCGGAACTCAAGCACTGGGGGCTGGAACTGCTGGAGTCCATCGAGCGTTGCGCTCAACTGCTCGACCAAACGCATCAGACCCAGGCCTACAGCGAGGCTCTGAACGTGCAGCGAGCCAAGCTGCATGATCCGGCGTTGACGCCTTCGGCCCGGGTGCTGGCAGCCATTGAGCAGCATGGCAACAGCTTCTTCCGCTTTGCCCTGGCCCAGTCGCAGGCACATCAGGCCTACTTCCTTGAGCGCCCACTGGAGCCCGAACAACAGCACGCTTTCCGGGCCCAGGCCGACAGCTCGCTGGCTGAGCAGGCGGCGCTGGAGGCGGCCGATGACGTTGACTTCGATACCTTCGTTGCCCGCTATCTGGCTCAGCAGCCACAGGATCAGGCGCTGCGCGCCTGAGTCACGGACCGCCCTGCGGAGCAGGCTCCCGGGGCGGTTACTGGGTAATCAGATTGGTAAACAGCAGGTCATCGACCAGCGCTCGTCCTTCCTCTTCCTCCAGGGTCTGGCGCACCACCGCCAAGGCCTCAAGCCGCAGTGCCTCACGTGCTTCCAGGCCGCTCAGACTGTCCTGGCTCTGACGGCCGAACAGGCTGACCAGTGCATTGCGAATCAGCGGGTCGTGGTACTGGATCCGCGCGACCGCCGCCGGATCGTTGGTACGCAGTGCCACATCCACCTTCAAGTAGCGGATACGTGGGCCGCTGTCGGTCAGTGTGCCGATGAACGAAGGGCTGAGTTCGACGTACTGTGGATCGGAGGCCTGCGCTGTCAGGGGTAGCGACAGGATCAGAGCCAGGGCCAGAAAAACGGATCGCATAAGCTGAGCACTCCTTGGGTTTGGCACAGGATAGCCGAGCTGCGGTTTCAGGCCAAACCGCAAGCGGGCATGACGTTATGGCTGGCAATCACTCCGGGGCATGGTGATTGACCAGAGGCCGGCAGTTGCGACTAGACTGGCGAAAACTGAACAACAGGGAGCTCCCCATGAAAGCGGTATTGTGCAAAGCCTATGGACCGGCCAGCAGCCTGGTGCTGGAAGAAACCACCGATCCGGTGGCCAAACCCAACGATGTGGTGATCGATATCCATGCTGCCGGGGTCAACTTCCCTGACACCCTGATCATTGAAGGCAAATATCAGGTCAAGCCGCCGTTCCCGTTCTCGCCGGGTGGCGAAGCTGCGGGTGTGGTCGCCAGCGTTGGCGAGAAGGTCAAGCACCTCAAGCCGGGCGATCGGGTCATGGCCCTGACCGGTTTTGGCAGCTTTGCCGAGAAGATCGCGGTCGACGCCATGCGCGTGCTGCCGATGCCCGACGATATGGACTATGTCACCGCCGCCGGCTTCAGCATGACCTACGGCACCTCGATGCATGCGCTCAAGCAGCGTGGCGAGCTCAAGCCTGGTGAAACCCTGCTGGTGCTGGGCGCTTCCGGTGGTGTCGGCCTGGCTGCCGTCGAGATCGGCAAAGCCATGGGTGCGCGGGTGATCGCGGCTGCATCCAGCGACGAGAAACTGGAAGTGGCCAAGGCCGCCGGTGCCGATGAACTGATCAACTACGCTGACGGCGAGCTGAAGGAAAAGGTCAAGGCGCTGACCAAGGGTCAGGGTGCCGATGTGATCTATGATCCGGTCGGTGGTGATTTGTTCGACCAGTCGCTGCGCTGCATCAACTGGAATGGCCGCCTGCTGGTGATCGGGTTTGCCAGTGGCCGGATTCCGGAAATGCCGGCCAACCTGCCACTGCTCAAGGGTGCGGCGGTGGTCGGGGTGTTCTGGGGGGCATTTGCCGCGCGCCAGCCGCAGGATAACCTGGCCAACTTCCAGCAACTGTTTGCCTGGTACAGCGAAGGCAAGCTCAAGCCGCTGGTGTCCCAGACCTATGAGCTGAATCAGTATGAAGATGCTCTGGCCATGCTGAGTTCGCGCAAGGCGGTCGGCAAGGTCGTGATCAAGACCCGCTAAAGCGTGCCGGTTGCAGGCTGAAAGCACCTGACTTTCAGCCTGTGGCCTGTCTCTGCGGCTTTCAACTGGCGCCCGGGTAGCCCTGTTGGCGCCAGGCCTCGTAAACCAGTACCGCGGCACTGTTGGACAGGTTGAGGCTGCGGCTGTTCTCGCGCATCGGAATCCGCAATACCTGATCGGCCGGCAGGCTTTCACGTATCTCGACCGGCAGGCCACGGCTTTCCGGGCCGAACAGGAACATGTCCCCCGGCTGATAGCTGACCTCGCTGAACCAGCGGCTACCCTTAGTGCTCAGCGCAAACACCCGGGCCGGGCGCACGGCGGCCAGGCAACTGTCCAGATCGGGGTGCACCTGCAACGCAGCAAACTCGTGATAGTCCAGGCCGGCGCGGCGCAGGCGCTTGTCATCCAGCTCAAACCCCAGCGGCTCGATCAGGTGCAACTGGCAGCCGGTGTTGGCGCACAGCCGGATGATGTTGCCGGTGTTCGGCGGAATCTCGGGTTCAAGCAGGGCGATATGGAACATGGCGGGCGTGGTTCGTTGCAAAGTCGTGCGCCAGTTTAGGGGCTGTTGCCATTTCCTCACAACCGCACCCACACGTGCCAACCACAGATTTTTTCATCCCGGGTATTGCTTGTCGGCCTACGGCGACTTAGCATGTTTGAAATATCAAACAATCATGTTGTAAATGCATTACGCCTTTGCCGGCGTCCAATCGCGAGGATCTCCCGTCATGGAACTGCACTGCCCCGAGCTGTTTCGTCAGCAAGCCTACCTTGATGGTCATTGGTGCGAGGCCGACACCGGTGCCCGTACCGAGATCCATAACCCGGCTACCGGCGAGCGCCTGGGCAGTGTGCCGAATATGGGTGCCGAAGAAACCCGTCGGGCGATTGCTGCCGCCCAGGCGGCGCAGCCGGCCTGGCGGGCCAAGACTGCCAAGGAGCGGGCGGCAGTGCTGCGCAAGTGGCACGATCTGATGATGCAACACCAGGAAGACCTGGCCCGGATCATGACCGCTGAGCAGGGCAAGCCGCTGACCGAGGCGCGCGGTGAAATTGCCTACGCGGCGTCGTTTCTCGAGTGGTTCGCCGAGGAAGGCAAGCGAATTTATGGTGACGTGATTCCCGGCCATCAGCCGGACAAGCGCATCCTGGTGCAGAAAGAGCCGATTGGAGTAACGGCGGCCATCACGCCGTGGAACTTCCCTGCTGCGATGATTACTCGCAAGGCTGGCCCGGCGCTGGCTGCCGGCTGCGCCATGGTCCTCAAGCCGGCGCCGCAAACCCCATTTTCGGCCCTGGCCATGGCCTATCTGGGCGAGCAGGCCGGGCTGCCCGCCGGACTGCTGAGCGTGATCAGCGCCGACGTTGAGCGTTCACGCGAGGTGGGCGCCGAGCTGTGCGCCAACCCAATCGTGCGCAAGCTGTCATTTACCGGCTCGACCGCTGTCGGTATCAAGTTGATGGAGCAGTGTGCGCCGACCCTGAAGAAGCTGTCGCTGGAACTGGGCGGCAATGCGCCTTTCATTGTGTTCGATGACGCCGATCTGGATGCGGCGGTCGAGGGCGCGATGATTTCCAAGTACCGCAACGCCGGCCAGACCTGCGTATGCGCCAACCGTATCTATGTCCAGGACAGCGTGTACGAGGCGTTTGCCGCCAAACTGAGCGAAGCGGTGGCCAAGCTCAAGGTCGGCAATGGCGCCGAGCCGGGAGTGACTACCGGGCCGTTGATCGATGCCAATGCGGTGGCCAAGGTCCAGCGTCACCTCAAGGATGCGACCGACAAGGGTGCCCAGGTGCTGACCGGCGGCAAGCCGCACGCGCTTGGTGGGTTTTTCTTCGAACCGACCGTGCTGGCCGGGGTCGATGCTTCGATGCTGGTGGCCCGTGAGGAAACCTTTGGCCCGCTGGCACCGCTGTTCCGTTTCAGTGACGAAGCGGATGTGATCTGTCAGGCCAACGATACCGAGTTTGGTCTGGCGTCCTACTTCTATGCCCGTGATCTGGGCCGGGTGTTCCGCGTCGCCGAGGCGCTGGAATACGGCATGGTCGGGATCAATACCGGGCTGATTTCCACCGAGGTCGCGCCGTTCGGCGGCATGAAGGCCTCGGGTCTGGGCCGCGAAGGCTCCAAGTACGGTATCGAGGATTACCTCGAGATCAAATATCTGTGCCTGGGCGGCATTTGAAGCCGCTCATCAAACCCGAGTAACAGCCAAGGCTGCACGGACTTGATAGCGGTGTTGCCGGACAGTGGTTGCAGACCGTCGATGCCCTGGACGGGCATCGTCGAGCGCCCATGGATGGGTTCACAGCGTGTCTGCAACCACTGTCCGGCAATGCCGCCCGCGCAGATGCCGCCTTTGACTGCCCCTGTCTCCATTCATGAGGTCCGATATGAGCAAGACCAACGACTCCCTGATGCAGCGCCGGCACAACGCCGTCGCCCGTGGTGTGAGCCAGATTCATCCGATTTTCGTCCAGCGTGCGGAAAACGCCACGGTCTGGGATGTCGAGGGACGCCAGTACATCGATTTTGCCGGCGGGATCGCGGTGCTCAATACCGGGCATCGGCATCCCAAGGTGATTGATGCGGTCAAGCGTCAGCTTGAGCAGTTCACCCATACCTGTTTTCAGGTGCTGGCCTATGAGCCCTATGTTGAGCTGTGCGAGAAAATCAATGCCCGGGTCCCCGGCAACTTCGACAAGAAGACCCTGCTGGTGACTACCGGCTCCGAGGCGGTCGAGAATGCGGTCAAGATCGCCCGGGCCGCCACTGGCCGGGCCGGGGTGATCGCTTTTACCGGCGGTTACCATGGCCGCACCATGATGACCCTGTCGATGACTGGCAAGGTGGTGCCGTACTCGGCGGGCATGGGCTTGATGCCGGGTGGTGTGTACCGGGCGCAGTTCCCTTGTCCGCTCCATGGCGTCAGCGAGGACGACGCCATGGCCAGCGTCGAGCGGATTTTCAAGAACGATGCCGAGCCGCGTGACATCGCCGCGATTGTCATCGAGCCGGTGCAGGGCGAGGGCGGTTTCTACGTCGCCAGTCCGGCCTTCATGCAGCGTCTGCGGGCGCTCTGTGATCAGCACGGCATCCTGCTGGTGGCCGATGAGGTGCAGACTGGTGCCGGGCGTACCGGGACCTTCTTCGCCATGGAGCAGATGGGCGTGGCGGCGGATCTGACCACTTTTGCCAAATCGATTGCCGGTGGCTTCCCGGTAGCGGGTGTGTGTGGGCGTGCCGAGGCGATGGATGCGATCGCCCCTGGCGGGCTGGGTGGCACCTATGCTGGTAGCCCGCTGGCCTGCGCGGCGGCGCTGGCGGTTATGGAGGTGTTCGAGGAGGAGAATCTGCTGGCCCGTAGTCAGCGTCTGGGCGAGTTGATGCGTGAGCGTTTGAGTGCGATTGCCGCCGCCGACAAGCGTATTGGCGATGTCCGCGGACTGGGGGCGATGGTCGCCTGCGAGCTGTTTGGCGCTGATGGCAAGCCGGATGCCGAGCTGACCGGCAAGGTGGTGGCCAAGGCCCGGGACAAGGGCCTGATCCTGTTGTCCTGCGGCCAGTACGGCAACGTCATCCGGATTCTGGTGCCGCTGACCGCTACCGATGTGGAGGTACAGGAAGGGCTGGATATCGTCGCTGCCTGTTTCGCGGAACTGTAGGTTCAGAAGGTCGACAGGCCGCTGGCTTCCATCAGCCGATAGAGCCAGTAGCGCCAGCGTGAGTGGTCGGCAAACTCGGCATAGGGCAGGCTATAGGTCTGCCCTTGTTGATTGTGCCAGTGGCGTTCGAGCAGGCGGGCGGCGCGGCTGAGTGCCGGGTGCTCGGCAGGGCCGGCGAGCAGCACACTGGTTTCCGGGTTGAGGTTGTCGAGGTTGCGCCGGGTGAAGTTGGCCGAGCCGCTGAGCAGGGCAGCGCTGCCGTCAGTGCGTCTGAGCAGCAGCCATTTGCGGTGGCACTGCTCGCCATGAGTGGCGCACCAGCGCAGCTCGATACCGGCCTGATGCAGCTCCCAGGCGGCCTGGCGGTTGGGGATGCCGTTCTTCTCGCGGCCAAAGGCGTCGCGGTTGGGGTCGAGCATGACCCGCACCTGTACGCCGCGCTGGTGGGCGGCGATCAATGCCAGGATCATGGGCCGGTGGGACAGGTAGAACACTTCCAGATCAAGCTGCTCGCCGGGCTGAGCGCTGTCGATCAGCTTTAGTAACTGATCACGGACAGCTCCTTCGGTCAGTATCTGGACGGTGGCGTCGCCGTTGATTGCCGTGGCCGCAGGGGGCCGCGGCCAGTCACGGGCCAGTTGCGGTGCGCTGAGGTTGATGATCGCTCGCTCGGTTTCCAGCAGATCGAGCGCTGCCGGGCCGCGAAACACCAGGGCCTGATTGCTGTGGCGGCTGCTGCCGTCATGCGGGTTGGCCGAAGTTACCAGGCCGGTCCAGTGCTGGCCCTCGTCGACGACCAGGGTCTTGCGATGGTTGGCGCGAAAGTTCAGCAGGTGCAGGTAGCTGCGCAGGGTGACCTTGCCGGCACCGACCGGGTTGGGGAGCCAGCCGCCGGTCTGGCTGTTGTCCAGATAGCGGCAGCACAGTTGCCAGAGTCCGGTCCATACCGGGTTGGAGGCTGGCAGCGCCGCCAGATTGCTGATCAGCACCTGGACCCCAGCCGCTTCCAGCTGCTGCAGATGCGCAGCAGCCACGCCCCCGTACAGAGTATTGAACGGATCGGTGATCAAAATCACCGGCATGTCCGGTTGGCGCCTTCGCGCCTCAAGCAGCGCCTGGGTCAGTTCGCGGGTCAGCGCTCGATAGCTGTCTGCGCCGGCAAACTCGTTGAACAGGAACATATCGAGCACGACCAGGCGGCGGGCCTGGCCGATCAAGCGCAGCACTTCATCGAATATTTCCTGCTCGCTGTGGCTTTGGCCAGCACTGTCCTGCCAGGTTTGGTCGATCAAGAGTTCGACCTGTTCGGCAGCCCGCACCGGCATGCTGGCGGCCAGCCCCGCGGGCAGTGTTCGCCAAGCCGCCAGCAGGGTGCTGATCAGCCAGACAAGGGCCAGTGCCAATAGCCAGAACCAGAGCGAACGTAGCTGCGCGAATCCCGTCATGATCCTGTGTTCCAAATCAGAAACAGCAGCCATGCTAACCTGATGCCAGTAAATTGAGGAGAGCGATGGATGCGCAGAGGATGGCGGATTCTGGCCCTGATCGGTGTTCTGTTGCTGGTGATGATGATCGCCGTGGCGTGGGCTGCCCAGCGGGCGTTGCAGACGGCCGGGGTGGAGCAGTGGCATGCCCAGGGGCTTGGCTGGCAGGACGGTGGGCCGTATCTGCAGTCACTGAGCCTGGTACAGCGCAGTGATCAGGGGCTGGTTGAGCTGCAGTTGCAGGGCCTGTCGCTGACGCCGGGCTGGCAGCTCGGAGCCTGGCTGAAGCGGCTGACGCTTGAGCGAGTCGAACTGGCCTGGTGGCCCGCCGAGACTCTGCCGGAGCAGCCGGTACTCGCGTTTGAAGATCAGCCGGTACCTGACCCGCTGGCCTGGGTGCCCTTGCTCGCCTGGGCTCCGGAGCAGTTGACGGTGGCTGAGTTACTGCTTGATCTGCCCTGTGCCAGCGGACGTTGTGAGCTGGATGGTCAGCTCACTATGCAATTGATGCGGGGCGAGCCGAGCAGCCTGGTCAGTCAGATTGTGCTGAACTCGTCCGGGGTGATGCTGCATGGGGACGTGCAACTGAGTGCTGAAGCTGAGGTGCTGCGGCTGGAAACCGAATGGCAACTGGAACAGCACCCGGCGCTGGCACTGCACAGCCAATGGCGTCAGGCGGAGCAGGAGTATCACTGGCAGGGCTGGCTGAGTATTCCCGAGTGGCCCGGCAGCGAGGCGCTGTTTCCAGCCCTGCAGGCCTGGCTGGCACCGGGACTGTTGCCGCTGAATGATTTGCCTCGGGGGTTGCAGGCCACCCTGGGCTGGGACTGGCAGGGTGAGCAACTGGCTGAACGGCTGGGTGCCCTGCTCGATGGGTCCGCCCGGCTGGGGGGGATGCTGCGTCTGCAGCAGCCCTGGTTGCTGGACGGCGTGGGGCTGATCAGCGGCGAGCAGCAATGGGCTCTGGAAGTCGAACAGCGGCGCTGGCGTCTGCATCAGGGCCAGGCCCAGTGGCGTTTGCAGGAGCCGGCTGCGGCACTGTTTGGCGAGGCTCTGCCGAGCGATTGGCTACCCAAGACTCTGAACCTGACACTGAGCCCAAGTGAGGTGCTGGAACTGGACTGGGCCAGTCGCCTGCCGTTTGCGGCCCGCCTGGAGATCGACGGCCCGCTGGCCGGACGGTTGCAGGGCCAGCTGGGGCTCACCGCCCAGCCGCAATTGCGTTTGGAACTGACGGGTGGGCAACTGGAGCTGCGGGCCGCGGCCTTGGCCTGGGATGACCTGCGGATGCGTGAAGCGCGGTTGCAGGCCGCGATTGAGGCAGCATTCGACGGTCAGCGTTTGAGTGTGCAGTTGGGTGAGAGCAGTCTGGCCCAGTTGACCGAGCTGGCGTTGCCTGAGCTTGAGCTGCACCTGGCAGGCGTTGAGCTGGGCTTGCCTGGCTTGCGCTTGGAAATGGGCTTGGCCGAGGATGGAGACTGGGCATTGGAAGCACCGTTGCGCCTGGGTATGACCCAGGTGCGCCATCCGCAGCTCAAGCCTCAGGGCTGGAGTTTTAATGGCCGTTTAAGTCAATCTCCTGCGCGGCTTAGCCTGTCGGGAGCTCTTGCTTCTGCTTCCGGACTGGCGGCAGAGCTGCGCTTCAACTGGCCGGAGCAGGCCGACTGGCAGGCCGAACTGGTGTTGCAGGAGCTGTTTCTGCGCGCCGCCAATCCGCTGGCCGAGACGCTCAGCGCCTGGCCTGAGCTGCTGAGTTTTTCCACCGGTCGATTGCAGGCACGTTTTGAGCTGGGCGGGGCTGATGCCCTGGTCCGGGCCGACGGCCAGGTGCGCCTGAGCGGTGGTGCCGGTATTTATGACCGCAGCAGTTTCGAGGGGCTGGAGTTGCCCCTGTCGGTCCGGCTACGGGGCGAACAATTGCAACTGGGTTTTACCGAGCTGAAAGTGCGCAACCTCGATCCGGGCCTGCCGCTGGGCCCGTTGGTACTGCAGGGCGAGTATCAGGCGAGCCTGGAACGCCTGGAGCAGGGCCGGTTGCGCCTGGACAGTGCGCGACTGGGAATGCTCGGCGGGCAACTGTGGCTGGAACCGGGGCAACTGGATCTGGCGGCCAGCCGCCAGGACCTGGTGCTCGGGCTTGAGGGGGTTGAACTGGCCCGATTGTTCGAGGTCTACCCAGCAGAGGGTTTGAGTGGTCGCGGTACGCTGGATGGCCGCTTGCCGGTCAGCCTGGAGAACGGCAAACTGCTGGTTGAAGGGGGGCGGGTCCAGGCCCGTGAGCCGGGTGGCATCCTCCAGTATCAGTCCGCGCAGTTGCAGGCCATGGGCCGCAGCAATCCCGGTATGCGCGAGTTGGCCGTGGCCCTGGAGGATTTTCGCTATTCGGTGCTGAGCAGTGATCTGGACTATGGCAGCGATGGGGTGTTGGTACTGGCGTTGCGGCTGGAAGGTTATAACCCTGACCTGCAGCGAGGGCGTCCGGTGCATTTGAACGTTCGGCTGGAAGAGGATATTCCGGCCCTGCTGGCCAGCCTGCAATTGAGCGGGCAGGTCAGCGACATCATTCAGAAACGGGTTCAGGAGCGGCTATTGCAACGCCGTCTGAATCCCTAGATGCGGAGGAGCGCTGATGCGGTGGCGTACGCTTGCGGTGATAGCCGGAGCGGTCTGGTGGCTGGCGGCCTGTACGCCAACCGTACAACTGGCCGCGCCGAGTGAACCGATCAACATCAACCTGAACGTCAAGATCCAGCACGAGATCTACGTTAAGGTCGACAAGGAACTGGATGAGCTGTTCAGTGAATCCAGTGGCCTGTTCTAGGGGAATCAATATGCGTATGACGTTCCGTAATCTGGGTCTGCTGCTGGCATTGTTGATGAGTTCGCCGGTATGGGCCATGAGTCTGAATGATGCCATGGGTGCCTTGCCGGCGGCCAAGGCGGCTGGTCAGTTGGGCGAGCAGCCGGACGGCTATCTGGGGGTGGTGACGCCCGGCGGCAACGCGGCGGAAATCGCCCGACAGATCAACCAGGCACGTCGGGCCGAGTACCAGAAACTGGCCAACGACAATGGCATCCAACTGCGCGATGTTGAGTCGATGGCCGGCAAGAAGGCGATTGAGCGCACGCCAGCCGGGCAATACATCATGCTCAACGGGGTGTGGATGAAGAAGTAGCCCGCCAGCGGATGGTGCCGTACCAGCCCTGGGTTGGCTGACCGCTATTGTCACAGTCGGTCATGATCGCCAGCCCGTCGATATGGCGCGGCGCCTGGCCGTGCAGGGCAAGAAAATCCTCACGCACGTTGCGCTGCTCGCTCACCAGTTCGCCCGGCTGAGAAGCCGGGCCACTGCGTAGCGCCAGCATCATGGCTTGCCGGGTAAAGGCGTTGGGCCAGTGGCTGCCAACCGGCTGGTGGCTGGACCAAACGTAGTTGACCGCCCGGGTGCGCCAGGGGCGCAAGCCGCCATCAATGACCACGTATAGCCGGACCGGGTAATCATCGCCGGCCTTGCTACGCTCGTTGGTCCCTGCAAATACCTGGTCCACGCCCCAAGACCACTCCAGAATCGGTGTTTGCTCCAGGTCGATGCGCTGGCGCAGGTACAGGGCCGAGGCACTGTTGTCGCAGCGCGCATGCAGCCGAGGTGGCAACTGGTCGGCAACCAGTCGATAGTTGGTCAGCCCGGCAAAACTGCGTTGTTGCCAGGTCAGTATTTCGTCCGGTGAATAGCTGCGCTCGGCCCAGACCGGGCCGGCCAGCAATGCGCCGAGCAGCAGCGGCAGAATTGGCATGACGGCCTCCGCAATCATCAAGCTGATGATGGCTGGTGGACCGCCAGATTGCCAATTAAGTGTTAGGTAGTTTCTCAGAGGCTTGCTAGGGAAACACTGATTAAATCGGTTTTGGTGCTGGCCCAATTGTCGCTGACCTGTTCTGGACACGCTGTAAATACATCCGTGTACGCTCTTAGATGCCATCCCTGGCATCTAACGGTCCAGAACAGGTCAGCGCCAACCGGGCTATTGAGCTTACGTGCAATTAATCAGTGTTTCCCTAGCGTTCGGCGCGGCTATCGAGTTCCAACAGGCTATTGACCCTGAGCCGCTCGTGCTCGCTGAACTGCTCGTGCAGCAGGGCCTCAATCGCGGCCTGCTTGTCGCTGTCGGCCAGCCCCGGCTGGCTGATGATCGCCTGACGTTCGCGATTGAACCCGCTCAGGCGCTGATCCCATTCGCTGCGTTGGCGGTCCAGCGCTTCCAGCCGCTCGGTTGCCTGAGGCCCGACCAGGTTCAGGCGCAACTGGCGTAGCTGTTCCGGCTCGGCACCTTGGTCCAGCAACTGCTGAGTCTGCTGGCGCAGGGTCAGGTGCAATTGCGGTACCAGCAATTGTTGCAACTCGTCGGGCAGCCCTTCGCGCAGCCGTTCGATCCGTTCGGCCTTGTCCTGCGGATCCAGCGACGGATCGTGCAGTATCGCCAGACGCTCAAGAGTGAACTGGTTATAGACCTCTTCGCTGGCGAAGAAGGCGGCGTGCTCCTGCGCGTTGAACAGACTGGCGCGCAGGCGTTGTACGGCATCTTCGCGGGCGCGCAGGCCGTCCAGTTCGGTCACCATAGGGAAGCGTCGCTCCAGCTCCACCAGCTCAGTTTTGTAGTCGATATAGCGATCCAGAAGATCCAGGGCCTGAGCCAGAGCCGGCTCACGCAGCTGGCTGGCCAGATAGTCACGGATAGCGCTGCTGGCCTGCTCGAACGACTGTTCGCCGACGGTGCTGAAGAAATAATCGAACAGGTGACGCAGCTGGTCGGTAATCACCAGATTGCCCTGGGCGTCGACTTCCAGTTGACCATCGATGTCGGTATCGCGCAGTGAGGCGGGCAGGTGCTGGTCGGTGCTGCGCGTGGTCGGACGGGTCAGACTCACAGGAGTTGTGGCGGGTTGTTCACTGCCGGCTTGTAGCGGCGTTGATGTGGGCGCGGAGGGGCTGGGTGTCGGTGTGCTCAGGTGCCAGCCGAGCAGGCCCAGGCCGAGTAGCAACGGCAGATAAATCAGCGGCTTCATGTCGCGGTACCTGTGACTGGCCCCTGAGGGCCAGCCCTGTCTGGTTGTGGAGCCTATTTCAGAGCCCGGCGTTCTTCAGGCGATTGGCTTGCTGGCGATAGACCGATACCGGGCTGGTCTCGAATATGCTGGTCAGCCCGAAGGTCTGATTCACCTCATCCAGGTGGTTCATCCGGTAGTTGTCGCGGATCACCATACCCAGCCGGGAGCTGCAGCGTCCGACCAGACCATCGTTGGCCTCGAAACCGAAGGTCAGGGAGGTGGCGCCGAGCAGCAGGTCGGAAGGGTCGAGTATGTTGGTCAGCGGGCTGGTGCCGCTCCAGGAGTAATAGCGCACGCCATTGACTACGTAATCACCCTCGCCGCAGGCGCTGGTCGGCACACCTTGGGGGAAGCGGGCGTTGAACCGTGCGGCGCCTTCGGAGTTCAGCGACTCCAGCGTGCCCAACGAGTTCTGTGGGGTGTCCGAACTGCTGCCGGAGAGGAAGTTGATCAGCGCACCCAGACCATTGACGATCCCGGCCAGAATCGCTTCGCTGGCCGATCCTTCCGGCACCTGGCGGATGAAGTCGGCGGCGGCCGAACCCTTGTGCGGCGCGCCAATGCTGGTGACCGAGGCGACCAGATCCGGGCGCACGGCGGCAACGTAGCGGATGGTAGGCCCGCCATGGCTGTGGCCGAACAGATTGACCTTGGGTTTGCCGCTGATGGCGACGATTTCCTCGACCTGGGTCAGCAGTTGTTCACCCCGGGCTTCGGAGGTGTCGAGCTGGCTGACTTCGGTGACATAGACGGTGGCGCCGTCTTTACGCAGGGCTGAGGGAATGCCGTACCAGTAGTCGACCCCAAGCAGGCTGTCGAAGCCGAGCATGCCGTGGGTCAGGACGATCGGGTACTGGGTCTTGGTGTAGTTCGAGGAGCCGAACAGGAAGGCCTGGGCCTGGGTGCTGATGCCCAGCGTAGTGGCCAGCCCGAGGGCGAGCGAGAGCCGAGTCTTGTTGCGCATAATGCGAGTCCTTGTGCGGTTTTATTGTTGTTGTGTCTCTGACTGCATCACAGAGGCTGTCCGGGAGCATAGTCAGGCCTGGTGATGAATTGAAGGCGCGGCGCAGGGTTCAGCGGGGTTGACCTAGGCGGCTGAAAAGTGACCAATTAGTCGTGCGCTCTGGCATCCGGATATTGTCAGGATGAATCCGATGAACGGTAATTCAGAGTTTGGGTGTGTCAGCAGCGAAATTGTGAACGGGTTCCGCAAACCCGATTGAGCGCCCCCGAACCAGGGCAATCTGGTAGACTCTCAGGCTTTGCCTGCCACCGTTAATGCAAGGATGTCATCATGCTGCTGAGCAGTTATGTCAACGGGTATGCCTTCTGGCTGCTACTGGGGTTCGCCCTGCTGATTTCCGAATTCTTCGTCCCGGGGCTGATTGCGGCTTTCTTTGGCCTGGGCGCGCTGATTGTCGGAGTCCTGACCCTGCTGGGGATCATTGAAGGGCTGTCGGCCCAGATCACCCTGTTCTCGCTGATTAGTCTGGCCATGCTGTTTGGTCTGCGTCGGCGCTTTCAACGCTGGCTGATTGGTGCCAGTTCCGACAAGGCCAAGACCGATCTGGACAACTCCGGCTATGTCGGCGCGCGGGTCACCGTGCTGGCCGATTTTGTCCAGGGTGTGGGCCAGGTTTCGCTGAACGGGGCCAAATGGGATGCCGAGTCCAGTGAACCGCTCAAGGCCGGAGATGCCGCCTGGGTCATCAGTCACCATGGCATTGTCCTCAAGGTCAGCACCCAGCAAACTGATACCAACACCCCCAAGTAGTCTCAATACGGAGTTAAAGCATGGATATTGCAACTATTATTTCCCTTGCGTTTTTGGCGCTGGTCATCATCACGGTCGTCAAGACCGCGCAGATCGTGCCGCAGCGTTCGGCCTACGTGGTCGAGCGTTTGGGCAAGTACGTCAAGACCCTGGACGCAGGCTTTCACCTGCTGATCCCTTTCGTTGACCGGATCGCCTACAAGCACACGCTCAAGGAAGAGGCCATCGACGTGCCACGCCAGGCCTGTGTGACCAAGGACAACATCCAGGTGGTGGTCAACGGGGTGATTTACCTGCAGGTGATCGATCCCAAGGATGCCAGCTACGGTATCAACGACTACCGCTATGCGGCCATGCAGCTGGCCCAGACCACCCTGCGTTCGGTGGTCGGCAAGATCGATCTGGACAAGACCTTCGAAGAGCGTGACGCGATCAACGTGCAGGTGGTGCAGGCGCTGGATGAAGCAGCCAAGCAATGGGGCGTGAAGGTGATGCGTTATGAGATCGCCGATATCGAACTGCCGGCGACCATCCTCGATGCGCTGGAGAAGCAGATGCGCGCCGAGCGGGAGCGTCGTGCGGTGGTGGCCCAGTCCGAAGGTGAGCGTCAGGCCAAGATCAACGTGTCCGAAGGTATCAAGCAGGAAACCATCAACCTGTCCGAGGCGGACAAACTGCGCCAGATCAACGAAGCCGAAGGTAAGGCGCGCGAGATTGAGCTGATCGCTGATGCAACGGCCCTGGGCCTGCGCCGGGTAGCCGAAGCGATTACCTCCGAGGGTGGCAAGGATGCGGTAGCGTTGCGCGTGGCCGAACAGTATGTACGTGAATTCGGCAACCTGGCCAAGACCAACAACACCATGATCCTGCCGGCAGAGCTGAGCAACATTGGTTCGGCGGTGGCCGCGATCACCAAGACCCTGGAAGCTGCCAAAGCCTCGTAATTGGTGAAAATGAAAAGCTTTCCTATCTGGGCGTGACGCAGAACCGTCTTTCGTCTTACACTGCCTCACGATACGGATGTTTAATGAGGATAGAGACCGATGCAAGCAACTTTGGTGGCGGATGAAGCCGCTGAGGCTCGGCAAAAGGCTATGCTGATGCGTCTGGCCAGGGTCGAAGGCCAGATTCGCGGCATCCAGGCGATGATTCGGCGCGGAGAGTCCTGCGAAGCAATTGCCCAGCAGTTCTCCGCCTCACGCAGCGCCCTGGACAAGGCCTATCGCATGCTGCTGACCTGTCTGATCGAGGAAACCTTGCAGGAGCCCGGTCAGGACACCGCTGAGGCGGTGGAGCGGGTACGCAAGTTGTTTATCAAATACACCTAAGTCCCCTGCATAACGGGTCCGGCCATCAGGCCGGACCCGTTTCTTTTGCCCCATCCATTTCGCCACGGCGCTGGTGGAAACTCTCCAGTACCGACAGCAAGGCCGGAATCACCAGTAGCACCAGCAGGGTTGAGAAGCCCAGACCGAAGGCAATCGAGGTGGCCATCGGGATCAGGAACTGGGCCTGCAGCGATTTTTCGAACAGCAACGGGGTCAGCCCACCGATGGTGGTCAGTGAGGTCAGCAGCACTGCGCGCAACCGTTGGACTACCGCTTCATTGAGCGCTTCGTTGACCGCCAGCCCGCGTTTGCGCTGGAGCTGGTAGAAGCTGGTGAGAATGATCGAGTTGTTGACCACGATGCCGGACAGGCCGAACAGACCGAACAGCGACAGGATGGTCAGGTTCAGGCCCATCACCCAGTGCCCGAACAGGGCCCCGACCAGCGCCAGCGGAATCACCGCCATGACGATCAGCGGGGTACTCCAGGACGAGAACACCCAGACCAGTACCGCGTACATCAGCAGCAGCCCGACCAGCAGGCCGGTGCGCATGTCGGCGAAGGTCTCGCGCTGGTCGGCGGAACGGCCTTCGAAGCTGTAGCGCACGTTGTGGCGCCCTGCCAGCTCCGGCAAGACCGGTGTCAGGGCTTCCAGTACCTGGCCAGCAGTGGTCTGGGTCGGGTCGAGGTCGGCGCTGACTTCGACTGCCAGCCGGCCTTCGGCGTGGCGCAGGGCTTCAAACCCCTGGCGGGTGGAGAACTGGGCTACCTGGCTCAAGGGCACAAAGCGGCCGTCGTCCAGGCGAATGCTCAGGTCGCTGAGACTGGCCAGCTGTTCGCGTTCGGCGCGGGGCAACTGAACCCGCACCTCAATCTCGTCGGACTGCTGCTGGTAGATCTGGGCCAGCCGACCGTCGTAGGCGGCGCGCAACTGCCGGCCCAGGCTCTGGGTGCTCAGCCCCAGAGCCTGGCCGTAGGGCGTCAGCCGGTAGACCAGTTGTTCACGGCCCCAGGCCATGTCGTCCTCGGTGCTGACCACGCCTTCGATCGAAGCCAGCATCACCCCCAGGGCGTCGGCAGCTTCTTTGAGCTGTTCTGGCGTTTCGCCGGTCAGGCGTACATTGATGTCTTTGCCCGGTGGTCCGGCAATGCGCTCGTTGATGCTGAGGCGGTCGATGCCGGCCGGCAGACGGATGCGTTCACGCCAGGCGCGGATGAACTGCTGGTTGCGTACGCTGCGATGGTCTGGGGAGACCAGCTCGACCAGGATCGAACCGAGCTGATCGCCCTGACGCCCGGTACCGGCCGCGCCGATCACCTCGCCCTGGCGGACCACCGCAGTGGCGATCAGGTTGCCGCCCAGCGCCTGTTCGGTAGCGTTGAGGCTGTCCTGCAGGTGCGCGAGAAAACGCTCGACCTCGGCCCGTGGGGTGCCAGCGACGAAGCTGGCGTTAGCGTACAGGACCTGGGGTTCGGGGGTCGGGAAGAAACTGAAGCCGATCCGTCCGCTGCTGAGCAGGCCGAAGGCCAACAGCACGCAGGCAAACGCGCTGGCCAGTGTTGCCCCACGGTGGCGCAGCGACAACGCTGAGAACCGACGGAACGGGCCGTCACGAAAGCGCCCGAAACGCTGATCGAAGCCCAGCCGCAGACTGTCGACCCGGTTCATCAGCCGGGACCAGCGGCCGTTGCCGGGCAGGGCCGGAGCTGGCTTGAAGGCATTGCGCAAATGGTGCGGCAGGACCACGAAGCATTCCAAGAGCGAGGCGATCAGGATGCAGATCATCACCGTCGGGATGTCGCCGAGGATGTTGCCGAAGATCCCGCCAACCATCAGCAGCGGCATGAACGCGGCGATGGTGGTCAATGACGAGGCCAGTACCGGCCAGAACATCCGCTTGGCCGCGCCCTCGGAAGCGTAGTCGGGGTCTTCACCGCTGCGAAAATGCGCATCGGCATCCTCGCCGACCACGATGGCGTCATCGACAATCACCCCGAGCGCCATGATCAGGGCGAACAGCGAGATCATGTTGATCGAGCCGCCGATCAGCCAGAACACCCCGAGCGCAGCGAGAAACGCGGTGGGGATGCCGACCGCGACCCACAGTGCGACTCGCGCCGGCAGAAACAGGTAGAGCAGCAGCAACACCAGCACCAGGCCGCCCAGGCCGTTGTTGATCAGCAGGCTGACCCGGTCATTGATCAGTTGCCAGGCTTCGTCGTAGGTCTTGAGCTCGAGGCCTGGCGGCAAGGTCGGACGGACTTCGTCGAGCCAGTCATTGAGAAGCTTTGCCGAGGTCAGTGAATTGCCGTTCTCGGCCCGCTGCAAGGCCAGCTCCACAGCCGGATAGCCTTGGTAGCGCAGTTTGACCTGATTGCGCATGGCTTCCTGACGGATCTCGGCGATATCGCCCAGGCGCAGGTGATTGATGGTGCCCGGTTGCAGCGGCAGGTCGGCGAACTGTTCGGGGCTGCGGCGCTGTTCGATCGCCCGCAGTTCGCGGGCCGAGTCCTGATCGCCGGCCTGGCCGGCCGGCAGGTCACGGGATTCGGCGGCGATCCGGTCGGCGATCTGGTCAAGCGACAGGCCCAGTTGCTGCAAGCGGGCGTTGGGTACTTCGATGCTGATCTGCTGCTCGGGCAGGCCGCGAATATCGATCCGGTCGATGCCACGGGCCAGCAGCTCACGCTCGAAGCGGTAGGCCAGACTGCGCAGCTCATGGTCGGCGTAGGGCCCGTAGATCAGCAAATTGGCCACCGGGTCATAACGTGCAACCCGGACCACTTCGGGCTTTTCCGCATCACCGGGCAGGTTGCGGAACTCATCGACCAGTTGCCGGGCATCGTCCAGGGCGACGATGGCATCGGTGCCCTCATGGAACTCCAGGGTGATGCTGGAAATGCCCTGGGCCGAGGTCGAGGTCATCGACTTGAGGTTCTGCAGGCTGCGCAGGCGCTGTTCCAGCGGCAGGGTGATGGCCTGCTCGATATCCTCGGCGGCGGCCCCGCTCCAGACCACCCGCACGGTAACGAAATCGAGGGCGAAGGTGGGGAAGAACTGGATATTCATCCGCGACAGGCCCAGCAGGCCGCCGCCGAGCATCACCAGCATCAGCAGGTTGGCCGCGACCTTGTGGCGGACGAAAAAGCCAATCGGGCTGCGGGAGCGGCTCATGCCTCGGGCTCCACGGCAGCTTCACCGGTATCGACCTTCAGCCCTGGCATGGCGTTGGGCAGGTGGGTGACGACGATGCGCATGCCGGCCTGCAACTGGGGAGAACGCAGCAGTACCCGGCGTTCGCCGTCCGGGCCATGAGTTTCACCCAGACGCTCGACCTGGATCCGTTGCAGCCGTTGCTCATTGACCGCGTAGATGGTGTCGTTGCCGTAGAGCGCACTGTAGGGCAAGGCCACACTGTCCGGCTGGTTGGGGCGCGAGACGCTGATTGCCAGCAGGTTGCCGACCCGCAGGGCCGCGGTGGGCTGGTCAAGAGTAAAGATCGCGTCGACCCCGCGTGGATCGGCCTGGCCGGCAATCCGCTCCAGGGTCAGAGTCAACGGCGGCTGGGTTTCCAGGCTGCGGGCTTGCAGTCGCTCTCCTCGGGTCAGGGCGTCGATGTAGGCTTGGCTGTGGGTCTGCGGCAGAGTGGCGCGCAGCTCCAGGCCGTCCAGCGGATACAGGGCCAGCAGTGCGGCATTGGCATTGACCTGATCGCCGACCGCGATCTGCACCTGGCTGACCACGCCGTCGAAGGGCGCACTGAACCGGCTGCGCTGGGCATCGCGTTCCATGCTTTCCAGGGTGGCCTTGGCCCGCTCCAGCCGGGCTTGGAGTGCGGCACGCCGAGATGGGTAGCTGTCGATATTGCGCTGGCGGTTGGCAACGGTCAGTGCGGCGCGCTCAAGCACATCTTCGGCATTGTCCAGTTCGGCGTGTGGCGCCAGTTGCCGTTCAACCAGTTGACGCATGCGTTCCAGGGCCTTCTGGGCGTTGCCCTGGATACGTTTTTCCAGCTCCAGTGCCTGACGATCATTGCTATGGATGCTCGCTTCACTGGCCAGCTGGGCCTCGGCATCGGCCAGATCGGCCCGGGCCTGCTGCAGGCGCGGCAGAATATCGGCCTCATCCAGCGCCACCAGCAATTCCCCGGCGCTAACCTGCTGGCCATCGCGCACCGGCAGCTCGGCGATCCGCCCGGCCAGGGGCGCGACCACGGTAAAGCGTAGCGGTGATTCGATCTGGCCATAGAGGGTCAGGCTTGGCTGGAACGTATCGGGGTGAATCTCGACCACATCGACGCGCCAGCTGCGTTCTTGCGGGGCGACCGGATCGGGTACATCACGGGTCAGGCGTAACAGCAGAAACACCGCCAGGCCAAAAATGATTATTAGTATGGGTATGAGGCGCTTGCGCATGGTCAATCCTGACAGGACAGAAGTGCGCTCTGTATAGCCTGCCGGTCCGGGTTGGGGCAATACCCTGATGTGCCCAGGGTATTACCGAATGTGCCTCTATCACTTTAGCCGATGGTGGCCGGGGTGAATGTCAGGCCTGCTGCAGGTGCGCAATCAACCCCTGTTGGCGCTCGACCTGCTGGCCAACGGCTGCACCGGCCTGCAGGGTGTCGAGCAGGTGCTGGTGGGTTGTACTGGCGAGCTGGTGAATATGCTGCAGGCGCTGGCTGATCTCACTGGCGGTCTGGCTTTGCTGGTCGCTGGCGGCGGCGATCTGCTGGTTGCGGTCATCACCCTGTTCGATGCCGGCGCAGATGCTGCCCAGCGCCTCGTGGCAGGCGTTCACATGTTCGACGCTTTGCTGCGAATGGCTCTGCCCGCGGTGCATGGCGGTGACCACCGCTTCAGCGCCCTGTTGCAGGGTGCTGATCATCTGCTGGATTTCGTCGGTTGAAGCCTGGGTGCGCTGGGCCAGGGTTCTGACTTCATCGGCGACCACGGCGAAGCCGCGACCATTCTCACCAGCGCGGGCGGCTTCAATCGCGGCGTTGAGCGCCAGCAGGTTGGTCTGCTCGGCAATCGCCCGGATCACTTCGAGAATGCGCCCGATCGACTGGCTGTGCTGGTTCAGACTGTCGACTGCGACAGTGGCCTGCTCCAGCTCACTGGCCAGGGCCTGAATGCTGGCCCGGGCATCTTCGGCGCGCTGGCGGCCAAGTTGCCCGGCCGTGCGGTTGGCGCTGCCCAGCCGGGCCGCGTCGCGGGTATTGGCCGCAACCTCGCGGATGGTGGCGCTGAACTGTTCGACGGCGGCGGCAATCGCCGCCAGGCTGTCCTGTTGTTGCTGGCTGCCATGGTGGCTGCTGGAGAGCAAATGATTGGCAGTCTGGACGTGCCCGGTGATCTGCTGATTGCTGTCGCCAAAGCGGGTGACCATGACCGCCAGTCGGGTTTCGAGCAGGCGCAGTGACAATTGTATCTGTCCAATGGCATCGGCCCGCCCAGTGTAGATCAACTGTTTGATCGGATGGGCAAGCAGTTTTCGGCAATGGCCGGTCAACTGTTCCAGGGCCCGGTTATGCCAGCTCAACAGCAGACCGGCGGCTGCCAGGCTGGTGAAAATACAGAGCCAGCCGATCAGGTCGCCCCGTTGCAGCGCCAGCAGCACCAGCGGCATGAAGCCCAGGCTTGCCAGCAGCAGTTGCCAGTGCGCCGGTCGCAGCCAGGCCCAGCGTAGCTCCGGCGGCTGGCGGCCTTGGCCGCGAATACGATAGATCCGCTGGGTACGGGCGATGGTGATGGGGTCAGGCAGATGGTAGATGGCCTGATACTCGAGAATCTGGCCGTTGCTATCGGTGATCGGGCTGATATAGGCATCAACCCAGAATTCACTGCCGTCAGCGCGGCGGTTCTTGAGCATGCCCATCCAGGACTGGCCCTTGCCCAGAGTCTCCCACAGGTCCTTGATCGGGCCCTTGGGCATGTCGGGATGACGCAGTCGGGCAATCGGCTGACCGACCAGCTCGGCCGGCGTCAGTCCGGCAGCAGCATAAAACGGATCGCTGGCCTGCAATACCCGGCCGGCAGTATCGGTAACGACCAGCAACTGGGCCGGTGGGTGGTCGACGGTTTTTGGCAGCGATTGATGGCGGCTCATCCTTACCCTCTCGTGTTGTTGTTATTCAGTCAGTGTGCTGTCGTGCCCGATGTACCGGGTAGCGTGCTGGCGCAATGACTGATTCAGGAGCGCAGTTTTGGAAAACGGGGCCCGCATTGCGCGGGCCCAAGGAGCAGCAAAGGGGGTTAGTTGCCGGTGGCGCGCATGTGCTGCACGCTGAACATCTCCGGCGTGCTCAGGCTGGGGTCGACCTGGCCCTTGAACTGGCCGGTGGTGCAGTGCATGGCCTGAACATCGATCATGCTGAAGCTGTCATCGATCGATACCCCGCTGCCCTTGTTCTTGGGCAGGTGGTGGTCGGGGTGGGCCTGGCCGATGGTGAAGGTCTTCCACAGGCTGCCACGCCGGTCATAAGCCACGGTACGCGGGATGGTGAAGGTCTGCGCATCCATGTAGTGGGTGCGCTTGGCCAGCGGGTGGCTGCCGTCGACCGGTTCGGCCTCGACCTCGTAGACCTTGCGCAACTGCCAGGTGATGTTGGGGAAACAGCCACCCTGGCCACCGAAGGCCACGACCTGATAGCCGTCGCTGTCACTGTGGGTTTCGCTGTCCAGTTGCAGGTCGTTGTGGTTATAGAACGGCATCAGCATGTACCGGGTGCCCTTGTAGCTCCAGTTCATGTCCGAGATGCGCCCGTTGTAGCCTTCGAAATCTTCGATCATCAGGTCCGAACCGAGGAACGCGTCGGTCACCTGACCGGTGGCCAGGCGCCGCACCCGGCGCTGAAAGCCCAGGTACAGCCAGGAGTTGTCACGCTTGAGATCATCCATGGCGCGGTGAATCAGCAACTGGGTGTTGCGCACATCATGGGGTTCGAGCACCTGTACGTAGATGCCACGGAACAGCTCCGAGGGGTTGGGGGTAATCGCCGGTTTGGGCTCCTGATTGACCCGCCCGGTGAAGTTGAGGAAGTGGAAGTTGAACTTGATGGTCCGCTCGACACGGCCATTGTTCATGTCCCGGTACTTCCAGTAGAAGGGCATGATCGCGGCGCTGTCGCCCCAGTTGTAGCCGTACTTGTAGTTCCAGGCCAGCTTTTCACCCGCGCGTGGATCGTTGGCATCCGGCTCTTCGGGAAACGGCCGTCCGGCCTGCCAGCCGTTGATTTCGCCGGGCTTGGCGCCAAGGCTGACCTGACCCAGGCCGGCGCGGGTGGCTTCGACGTAGTTAGGATGCAGGTCGAAGGAACTGGTCTGGCCGACGCTCAGTTCGACCCAGCCCTGCTCGATGAAGCTCAAAAAGGCCGGGTCGATGATGTCCTTGAACTGCGCGACATTGCCCTGGTTGATGGTCATGCCGGCCGACAGGCCAGGATGGCTGGGCTGGCTGTCGCGATAGGGATAAAAGCTGTTGTCGACCACGTCGGCCAGTGCTTGACTGCTACCGAGGGCAGCAGCCAGACCCAGAGCCAGGGTGCAGCGAGTGAGTGTCTTGTTGTTCATGTCCAGTCCTCGTTTTAGAAGCTGTAGCGCAGTGTCAATTGCAGTTCGTCTTGGCCCTTGGCCATGCCCAGCGGGCCGGCGCGGAAGCGACCCAGCGGCTCATAACCGCCCAGACCAAGGCTGTGGCCCTCCGGATGGCCGGGGAAGGCGGCGGTGAAGGGGTCCCAGGGGTTGCAGGTGCGGCAATCGTCGAACTTGTTGGCACCGCTGCCGACCTTGAGGTTGGCACCGCCGATCAGTCGCAGGTTGTCGCTGACCAGCCACTCGATGCTGGGCGCTACGGTGGTGGCGCCGGCACGGAAGTCGTGGGCGGCGAGCAACTGCGGGCTCAGGCGATCACGCATCCACCAGCCCTTGACCAGCAGGGTGCCGATCCAGTTGGCCTTCCAGTCGGGGATGCCGACCCGGCCCAGTTCGCGCTTCTCGCTCTCGTACTGATGGATGTGCTGACCAAAGATCTGCCCGGAGAACAGAAATGCCCGGCGGCTGTTCAGGGCCGGGATGAAGATGTTCTTGTCGGCGCCGATCACATAGCGGGTCACACTGTTTTCCGAGTACAGCCGGCTCTTCATGGTGTTGGCAAATTCCTCACCCTCGGTGTGTGCGACTTCAACCCGGAACACGGTATCCAGCCCTTGCGAGTAGTAGTCGAGTGAGCCGCCGAGCAGGTTGACCCGCGGGAAGTGGATATCGAAGGCGATCAAGTAAGGCCAGATCCCGGTTTCCCCGGTAAAGCCGTTCTGCGCCGGGATACCGCCACGCAGGGATGGCAGCTGGCTGCGGTAGGTCAGGGCATTGAGCGAGAAGCCGATATCCCCATAGACCCCTTCGAGCTTGAGACCGAACTGGGTGTTGGACAGGCTCCAGGCCGGCATGTGGGCCTTGCGGATGCCAATCTGGCCAGGCCCGAAGTCGGTGGCGATTTCCCCGCCGGCAAAGTTGGCCACGGTGCCGCCGTACTCCCACAGGGTGTTCATGCCGCGGAAGAAACAGCCGGCGTCGAGGATCACGTTGGGGGAGCCGCACTGGCCGATGTCATGCGGACGAAAGCGATCGAAGTTCCACACGAACGACAGATTGAGGTCGTCGAAGACGTTGCCGGCGCCCATGCGGTAGTCGGATTTGAGAATCCACATTGGGATGCGGATGTCTTCCAGCTCGTCGTAGATGTTGTTGCGCGAGAAGTCCACCGGGTTGATCACATCGAGTACCCGGAACAGGTCGGTCCGACCCCAGACCACCTGCTGCTTGCCCAGCCGGGTACTGAGAATGTGGCCGTTATCGAAGCCATAGTCGAAGTCGACATACAGCTCACGGATGAAGTCCAGCCGGTCGTTGAACTCGGAAAAGCGCAGGTCGTTGCTGTCCTTGTCCAGATAACCGTTGATACAGCCGCGCTTATCCTTGTCGCAGGGCCGCACCGGAACCCCGAAGGCGACTCCGCCGGAGGTTTTGTGCAGGTTTTCGCCGAGCACGATCATGCCGCGATTGGGGTGGTTGGCGACGTCGAAACTGTTGGGCAGTTTCAGGCCGCTACCGTGCGGCACGCTGGTGCTGCCACCAAAGCCGCTGGTGTTCTCCAGGCTGACAGCGCCACCGGCCTTGCGTCCGTATTCGCTACTGTTGAGGTCGTAGACCCCGTCGTAGCTACCGCGCAATACCCCGTTCCAGGACACGTTGCTGAACGGACCGCGCTCGCCGAGCTTACGCTCAGCATTGAGCTGCAGGGTGTTGCGGAATTTCGACAGGCCGACATGGTCGCGGACATAGGTGGCGTTCTCGTAGAAACCGGTGATCTTGGTTTCCTCGCTGGCGATAGCACCGGCCAGCGGAGTCAGCGCCAGCCCGGCGCCGCCGAGCAGGGCGACACTCCAGTGTCTGAGGCCTTTTCTTGTTGTTTGCATTGGCAGTTCCTCTTGAGGGCTGAAAAAGGAGTGGCGGACGGGGTGTCAGCCAGCTCCCGGGATTGGATCGCCCTGGGTGTGGGCGGGTAGGGCAGGGTTGGGCGCGGTATCGCGGTCGGCATGCAGGATGCCGTCCTCGTCGGCGTAGACATTGGTGATGAAGCGCGGACGCAACACCAGAATCCAGGACGGCACCAGCAGCATGGCGGCCAGGCCGTTGATGACGATCATCACGCACAGCAGCATCGCTGCGTCGGACTGGAAGCGCAGGTCGGAGAGGATCACCCACATGATGATCCCGGCCATCAGGGTCACGGCAGTGAAGCTGATGGCCATGCCGGTGGTGGCGATGGCGTGGCGTACCGCTTCGGGCAGGCGGCCGCGCTTGGCCATTTCTTCGCGAATGCGGTCCATCATGTAGATCGAATAATCGATACCCACACCAATGCCGACCGCGATCACCGGTACCGTATTGATGTCGATATTGAGTCCGGCCAGACCCATGTAGGCATAGGTCAGAGTGGTGGCGAACAGCATTGCCAGCAGCATCATCAGTCCGGCATGCCAGGAGGTGTAGAACAGCATGACGAAGGCGAAGATCAGCAGGAACACCAGCGGCAATACGATCAGGTTGGTCTCGAACGCCGACTCGTTCATCGCCGCCGCGACCCCCAGGGTGCCGCCGGCCAGGCGGATGCTCAGACCCTCGACCTTGTCCTCGTTCTCGGCGATCCACTCGCGGGCCATGTGGATGGCGCGGCGGATGGTCTCGCCCTGACGGTCCTTGTAGTAGAACACCAGGTTGGCAACGCGGTCGTCGGTGTCGTTGAACTCGTTGAGTGCGCCGGGGATCGGGCTGGAGGCCATGTAGGTGAACATCAGCCCGCCGACGTAATCCGCTTCGTGGGGAATTTGGAACCAGCGCGGATCATCGTTGTGCATCAGTCGGTTGACCTGTTTGATCAGGTCCGGCAGGCCCTTGCTGCCGCCCACCCCGGGGTCGGCCAGCATGTGCGCCTGCAAATCCTGCAGGGCGCGCAACACCTCGGGCTTTTTCAGCCCGCCGATCTCGGCGTGTTCGGCGATGATGTACAACTCCTCGGAGCCGGGGAATCGATCGTTGACCTCTTTGGACGACAGGTTGTAGTCATGCTCGGGATAGAGAATCGGTGAGCCCGGCTCGGAATCGCCGATGCGCACCTGCGAGGCCGAGAACAGGCCAACCAGGATCGCCAGGGCGGCGATGCTCAGGGCGATGCGCGCGGCGCCCGGGCGGCTGACGGTATTGGCGCAGACGACCCCAATGTGGCGCAGGAAGGTTTCCTTGAGTTGCGGGTTTTTCGGGGTTGGCAGGATCGACAGCAGCAGTGGCACACCGATCAGCACGGTGAGAATCACGGTGGTAGCCCACAGTGAAGCGTAGATGCCGAGCTTGGTATTCAGGGCAATCGAGCCGATCGCGATCAGCGATAAGCCGACAGCGTCGGAGACCACGCCGAGCGAACCGGGCCGGAACAGGCTTTCAAAAGTGGCTCGCGCCGCCCGCGGGCCATCGCCGCATTCGCGCACTTCGGCATAGTAGCGTTCGACCAGTTGCACCCCGTGGCTCATGGCCCGGGCGGCGATCAGAAATGGAATCACCAGCCCCAGCGGGTCGAGATTGAAGCCCAGCAGGCTGATGATCCCCAGACCCCAGATGGTCGAGATCAGTACCCCGCCGAGCGGAATCAGTACGCCGTAGGCCTTGCGGAAGTGGAAGACCAGCAGGGCCAGCATGGTCAGCACGGTGAAGATGAAGATCTGCAGGATCTGATCCATGTAGGTATAGGCCCAGCCGACCAGCACTGGTTGGCCGGTGGCATACAGGGTGATGCCATCGCGGGTTTCCGCCTCACGCAGCGCCTGCAGTTGGGCGAAGGTCTGCTCGTAATCGAGCTGGCCTTCGATCAACTGGGCCTTGACCAGTGCCATCCGAAAGTCCGAGGAAACCAGCGGCCCATAGATTTGCGGGTTGGCGGCTACGTCGGCGCGCATCTGCTCCAGTTGCTCGGCGCTGTAGGGTGCGCGCTCGGCTTCAAAGTAGGGCTCGGAGTTGATTGAGCCGACTTCGGTCAGCCAGATCTTGCGCGAATTGCGGTGGGTAACGCTGGAAACCAGGTTGTGGTTGACCCCTGGCAGACTGTCGACCGCATGGGTGATGCGGTCGATGGTCGCCAGATTGGCGTTGCTGAAGATATCGCCCTCGTCGAAGGCGATACCGACCACCAGGACGTTGGCTCCGCCGAAACTGTCCTTGATGCTGTTGTGCAGCTCAATGTAGGGATGCTGTTGGGGCAGCAGATCGGCGAAGTCGGTATAGATCTTCAGCCCCGGAATCCTTAGGGCGAATATCAGGGTCAGCAGGGCGATGGCGGCCAGGACCTTGCGTGGATTGTTGAAGATCCACACTTCGAGGCTATGCATGGCATGGGTGAAACGGTGCAATCCAGGCATGTCGATACCCTCAGTCAGTACTGGCCGCCAGGGCCTTTGGGAGTTCAAGGTTCAGTAGCAGGCCACGACCACCGGCGACCAGCAGTTGCTGATTCGGCAGTAGTTGGCCAGCGCGCAGATACAGCGGCTGTTCGGGGGTTGGCAGCGACTGCCAGCGGCTACCGTTGAGACTCAGCACCGTGGCGTTGTCACCGACCGCATACAGGCCATGCTCGCCACTGATAAAGCCGAAGATCGGGACCTCGGTGCCGGTCGGCTGGCGCCGCCAGTTCTCACCACCATCGCGGGTATGCCAGATGAAACCGTTGAGGCCACCGACCCAGCCCTCATCAAGGCTGCGAAAGTGGCTGGTGTGCGGGTAGAACTCATCGGGCAGGCTGCCGGCCGGGTCCCAGCTCTGGCCGCCGTCGCGGCTGGTGAACACCAGCCCGTACTCCCCGGCGACTACTGCCTGGTCGGCGTCGATAAATTGCAGGGTGGTGAGAATGGCGTCTTCATCAAGGCTGGTCTCGTCCCAGCTTTGGCCCTGATCATGGCTGCTTTGCAGGGTGCTGTAGCTGCCGGCGGCCCACCAACTGCCGTCCGGGGCGCAGGTAGCGGTCATCATCTGCTCGCTGCTGGGCAATGGGTGGGCGTTCCAGTCACTGGCATCGGGGCTGATGTGCCAGAGCTGGTTGTCGAAGGCCAGGGCGATGAAGCTCTGGTCAGGGCAGACATCCAGATCGATCAGGCCCATGTCGGTGGGTAGTTGCTGGCGCTGCCAGTGCTGGCCGAGGTCGGAGCTGATCAGCACCACCCCGTGGTTGCCGGCCAGCAGAGTGAGCTGGTCGTTGCTGGCCATGGCCTGATAGAAGTCGGTGCGCTGGATCGGTTGCAGGCTCTGTTGCTGGACCGCCTCAAGATCGAGCGGAGCTTCGCAGCCACCCAACCAGAGCAGCATGAGTCCCAGAGGTGCCAACCGCAGGGGCTGGCGGACAGGGCGCGCAAGGCGCAGGGGTACATCGAACATGGTGAGTCACCGTCACGGTCTTGTTGTTGTGTGCAAAGCGGCTGGAGAGGCATAAAGCAACGCCTGTGCCAGAGACCGTTAAGTGTTTTCAGGTGATTGATTGGTAAAGATTTTTTACTGTGCCAGGGTGGCGATTGAAGAGGTTTTGGCCGATTGCGTGGATTTGATATTGATCAAATGATCAAGCGGCTCGGGGTGCTTGCTGATTTCATCAAAAGGGTGTGCCCGCCAGGAAGGGCCCCGAGCGGGCAGTTATGGGTATCAGGCATCGCTGTCTTCAAGGATGCCGGTTTTCTTCAGCCGGTAGGCCAGGGCCGGACGGGTCAGGCCGAGCAGGCGGGCGGCCTGTGAAACGTTCTGGTTGGCCAGCTCCATGGCCCGGCGCATCAGTTGCTCCTCGACCTGATCCAGGCTGATCTGCTGTTCGAGGATATGGCTGACCCAGTCCCCGCTGACCTGGCTATGGGCATGGACCAACTGGCCGCTGGCATTCAGGCGCTCCTCCGGGCAGTCACCCGAGTGTTCGGGAAACACGGCAAACAGTGCATCCTGGCTGATGGTTTCGTTGCTATCGGTCAGAATCACCCCGCGCTCAATGACGTTTTCCAGCTCGCGGATATTGCCCGGCCAGCGATAATGCAGGCACAGTTCCAGCGCCTTGTCGGACAGGCCCAGGGTGCGTTTGTTGTATTCGCGGTGGAACTTGCGCAGGAAGTGCTCGGCCAGCAGCGGCAGATCTTCGATACGTTCGCGCAGCGGCGGAATCTTCACCGGGAATACGTTGAGCCGATAGAACAGGTCGGCGCGGAATTTTCCCGCTTCCACTGCGTCAGCCAGGCTTTCGTTGGTGGCGGCAATCACCCGCACATCGATCTTGCGGGTGCGCGAATCACCAACGCGCTCCAGTTCGCCTTCCTGCAGCACGCGTAGCAGGGTGGCCTGGGCCCGGGGCGTCAATTCAACTACTTCATCCAGGAAAATAGTGCCGCCATGGGCGCGCTCGAAGCGTCCGGCGCGAGTCTGGCTGGCGCCGGTGTAAGCGCCTTTCTCGACCCCGAACAGCTCGGCCTCGATCAGGTCCGGGGGGATCGCTGCGCAATTGATTGCGATGAATGGCTGCTCGGCGCGCTCACTGCGCAGGTGTACGCTGCGCGCGATCACTTCCTTGCCGACCCCTGTTTCGCCCAGTAGCAGTACCGAGACCTTGCCGTGAGCGGCCTTGTCGATCATCTTGCAGACCTTTTTGTAGGCCAGCGACTGGCCGATACCGTAGTACTGACCTTCCTGTTGCTCCAGACTGGTACGCAACGAGCTGAGTTGTGATTGCAGATCGTAGAGCTCTTCGATGATCGGGTCGGCACGGAAATACTGCTTGAATTCGGCAGCATCCTCCCACTCTTCGGCCGGCTTGCCGACGATCAGACATTTTTCATCGCCGCAGCCTTTGCAGCTCACTTCGCGGAAGATGATTTCCCGGCCCATGAACGAGGAGGTATAGGCGCAGGCATAGCCAAGCAGTGACCAGCACACCGGTTCGTCCATCATGCCCAGCTCGGTCTGACAGATTTCCACCTCGAACGAATCGATCCACTCCAGCTCGCCATAGAAGTGGCCGGACTGCTGATCGAGGTCGATCTGGATCGGCCGGACCTTGACCATGCCCTTGAGCGAATGCAGTTGCGGGCCAGCGAGGAATATGTCGAGCTCGCTGCAGTCCGGGCGCAACTTGCGCGCCAGCTCGGCGTCCTTGAGCCCAGACTGGTAGCCCAGGCGCAGAAAGAAACCCTTGGCCCGTTCGATGCCCAGGCTGTTGACCAGCTCACGGCGGAAGTTGGCCATGGCCGAGACCTGCATCAACAGCATGCGCTGTTCGCCGAACCAGATCTTGCCATCCGTGCTCTGGAAACGGATCTGTTCGCTCAGATCCTGGAAATCCGAATACTGCAGCTGTGGCTTATAGCTGATCGCCATGGCGTCGGGCCCCGATTGTTGTTGTGTGGGGTGGTGGTCAGTCTGTCTTGGCTTGAGACAGTGATCGCAAGGGTGCGTTTTCCATCATCGCCTTGATCGTGCTCAAAAATCAATCAAATGATCAATCGCGCAGAGGCTCATTAACCATATTAGGTCGCGCCTGAGCATTTGCTCAGATGCTTTGGTGGATTTGATCAAATCATCAAAGTTCGGCTGCCGGCAATCATCCGCAATGACTGGAAGAACGTCGCCAGCAGCATGGCAGAAAATAATTTTCCCCTTTTATATCAGTGTGTTGGTCTGTGGTCTGGGTGCGTGACGGCAACTCTGGCACAGCCGTTGCTCTATCACCCGTAGACAACAACGAGCACAGGTTAACGACCATGAGCCAACCCCAGCAGAGCTTTGACGAGATGACCCGCTACATCCGGGTTCGTAGTGAACCGGGTGCCCGCTTTGTCGAATTCGACTTTGCCATCGGTCATCCCGATCTGTTTGTCGAGCTGGTACTGCCACAGGCGGCTTTCGAGCAGTTCTGCAAGCACAACCATGTGGTGCACATGGACGAGGAAATGGCCCGTCAGGTCGACGAAGAGATGGTCAAGTGGCGCTTCGGCGAGAAGGGCCATCGCTGACCCCGGTACTGCACACCCCTCTACAAAAACAAGATGGTACGGTTGCTATGAGCATTGAAATCAAAACCCATGCGGTGGAGCCGATCCGCCACACCTACAGCAATATTCAACGCCGCTTCGGCGACAAGCCAGCTTCACGTTATCAGGAGGCCAGCTACGACATCGAAGCGACCACCAATTTCCATTACCGGCCGCTGTGGGACCCCCAGCATGGTCTGAATGACCCCAGCCGCAGCGCGGTACGTATGGCCGACTGGCACGCGGTGACCGATCCGCGTCAGTTCTACTACGGCGCCTACGTGCAGAACCGGGCCAAGATGCAGGAAGCCACCGAGTACAACTTCAGCTTCTGCGACAAGCGCGGACTGCTGACCCGCCTGCCTGATGCCGTGCAGGAAAACCTGCTGCGTCTGCTGGTGCCGCTGCGTCATGTCGAGCTGGGCGCCAACATGAACAACAGCAGCGTGGCCGGTGACTGCGTGGCCGGGACCATGACCCAGCTGCATATCTATCAGGCCATGGATCGCCTGGGCATGGGCCAGTACCTGTCGCGTATTGCCCTGCTGATCGATGGGGGTACCGGTGAGGCGCTGGATCGTTCCAAAACCTACTGGCTGGATGACGCCTTGTGGCAGCCGTTGCGCCGGCTGGTCGAGGACAGTCTGGTGATCAAGGACTGGTTCGAACTGACCCTGGTGCAGAACCTGATCATCGACGGTCATCTGTATCCACTGATGTATCAGCACTTCGATCAGTGGCTGGCTGAACAGGGTGCCGAGGATGTGTCGATGCTCACCGAATTCATGCGCGACTGGTTCAGCGAGTCCAGTCGCTGGGTCGATGCCATGGTCAAGACCGTGCGCGCCGAGAGCGAGGCCAACGCCGAGCAGTTGCAGGTCTGGATCGAGGTCTGGCAGCCGCGGGTGATCACCGCGCTGGCGCCGCTGGCTGAGGCCAGTGTTGGTGCCCCGGCGCTGAGCGAGGTAGCCGCCCAGTTTGCGGCGCGCCTGAAGAAACTGGGTTTCGCTGCACAGGAGATCGCCGCATGAGCCAGCTCGCTTTCATCGTGTTTCAGGACAACGACAACGCCCGCTATCTGGTCGAGGCGATTGCCGAGGACAACCCCCACGCCGAAGTACAGCACCACCCGGCCATGATTCGCATCCAGGCCGAGCAGCGCCTGGTGATCAACCGTCACACGGTTGAAGAAAAGATCGGCCGCGAGTGGGACGTGCAGGAAATGCTCCTGGACGTGATCAGTATCGGCGGCAACGTGGATGAGGATGACGATCACTTCATCCTCGAGTGGAAAAACTAGGAGATTCGTCATGGCGACCAAGAACAAGAAACTCAGTCTCAAAGACAAGTACCAGTACCTGACCCGCGACATGGCCTGGGAGCCAAGCTATCAGAAGAAGGAAGACATCTTCCCCTATGAGCGCTTCGAGGGCATCAAGATCACCGACTGGGACAAGTGGGAAGACCCGTTCCGCCTGACCATGGACGCCTACTGGAAGTATCAGGCCGAGAAGGAGAAGAAGCTGTATGCGATCTTCGACGCCTTTGCTCAGAACAACGGCCACCAAAACATTTCCGATGCCCGTTACGTCAACGCGCTGAAGCTGTTCCTGACCGGGGTATCACCGTTGGAGTATGGTGCCTTCCAGGGCTACGCCAAGGTTGGCCGGCACTTCAGTGGCGCCGGCGCGCGAGTGGCCTGCCAGATGCAGTCGATCGACGAACTGCGTCACGTGCAGACCCAGATCCACGCCATGAGCCACTACAACAAGCACTTCAACGGCCTGCATGACTTTGCCCACATGCATGACCGGGTGTGGTTCCTGTCGGTGCCCAAGTCGTTCTTCGACGATGCCCGCTCGGCCGGTCCGTTCGAGTTCCTTACCGCGATCTCGTTCTCCTTCGAGTACGTACTGACCAACCTGCTGTTTGTGCCGTTCATGTCCGGTGCCGCCTATAACGGCGACATGGCCACTGTTACTTTCGGTTTCTCGGCCCAGTCCGACGAGGCCCGGCACATGACCCTGGGTCTGGAAGTGATCAAGTTCATGCTTGAGCAGCATGAAGATAACGTGCCGATCGTCCAGCACTGGATCGACAAGTGGTTCTGGCGTGGTTACCGGCTGCTGAGCCTGGTCAGCATGATGATGGACTACATGCTGCCGAACAAGGTGATGTCCTGGAAGGACGCCTGGGAAGTCTATTACGAGCAGAACGGTGGTGCGCTGTTCAAGGATCTGGAGCGCTACGGCATTCGTCCGCCCAAGTACCAGGACGAGGCCAACAAGGGCAAGCATCATATCAGCCATCAGCTGTGGTCAACCTTCTACCAGTACAGCCAGGCCACCAACTTCCACACCTGGATCCCCAGCGAGGCGGAAATGAACTGGCTGTCCGAGCAGTATCCGGACACCTTCGACAAGTACTACCGGCCGCGTTTCGAGCATTGGCAGAAACAGCAGGAAAAGGGCGAGCGGTTCTACAACAACACCTTGCCGCAACTGTGCCAGGTCTGTCAGGTACCGACCCTGTTTACCGAGCCGGATGACCCGACTCAGCTCAGCCATCGCAGCCTGGTGCACGACGGTGAGCGCTATCACTTCTGCTCAGATGGTTGCTGCGACATCTTCAAGCACGAGCCGGAGAAGTACATCCAGGCCTGGCTGCCGGTGCACCAGATCTATCAGGGCAACTGCGAAGGTGCGGATGTCGAGACCGTGGTCGCCAAGTACTACCACATCAATATCGGCCAGGACAATTTCGAGTACCTCGGTTCGCCCGATCACCGGCGCTGGCAGGCGATCAAGGGTAACAAGCCGCTGGGTGCCGGTGACTCCAAGGATGCCGCCTGAAACCAGAACCTGAACCGCCGCCCCGGTCACCGGCCGGGGCCACTACAAGAACAAGGTGACACCCCATGAGCGTAAAAGCCCTTTATCCCTACAGTGCCGAACCCAAGGACCTGCAGGCCAACTTCAACGGCATGCAACTGGTCTATGTCTACTGGCGCAAACACCTGATGTTTTGCTCGCCGTTCGCCTTTCTGGCGGCGCCGGACATGCCTCTGGGTGACTTCTTCGAGCAGGTCCTGCGTCCGGCCATTGCCGCGCACCCGGACAGCGCCGGTCTGGATTTCAGCCGCGTCGAGTGGCAACTGGATGACCAGCCGTTTACCCCGGATCTGGCGGCCAGCCTCAAGGACAGCGGCATTGGCCACAAGAGCATGCTGACTTTGACTACCCCGGGCCTGGATGGCATCGGCGGCAGCGCAACCTGAGGGTATTGTCATGAGCTACACAGTCACCATCGAGCCCACCGGCGAGCAGATCGAAGTCGATGACGGCCAGACTATTCTTCAGGCTGCCCTGCGTCAGGGCGTCTGGCTACCGTTTGCCTGTGGCCACGGTACCTGCGCCACCTGCAAGGTCCAGGTGCTGGACGGCGATGTGGATATCGGCGAGGCCTCACCGTTCGCGCTGATGGATGTCGAGCGTGACGAAGGCAAGGTGCTGGCCTGCTGCGCCACGGTGCAGAGCGATGTGACCATCGAGGCCGACATCGACGTTGATGAGGACTTCGAGGGCTATCCGGTCGAGGACTACCAGGCCACGGTCAGCGAACTGGTCGAGCTGTCGCCGACCATTCTCGGTGTCCGCCTGACGCTGGACCGGCCCATGACCTTCCAGGCCGGGCAGTACATCAACCTGGAGCTGCCGGGCATCGAGGGTAGCCGGGCGTTCTCGCTGGCCAACCCGCCGAGCCGGCCCGACGAGGTCGAGCTGCATGTGCGCCTGGTCGAAGGCGGTGCCGCTACCACGCATATCCATCAGCAGCTCAAGGTTGGTGACAGCCTCAAGCTGTCCGGCCCCTACGGCATGTTCTTCGTGCGTGGCTCACAGCCCGGCGATCTGATCTTTATCGCTGGCGGTTCCGGGCTGTCCAGCCCGCAATCGATGATCCTCGATCTGCTGGCGCAGGGCGATACACGCCAGATCACCTTGTTTCAGGGCGCGCGCAATCGGGCTGAGCTGTACAACCGCGAGCTGTTCGAGCGCCTGGCTGCCGAGCATGCCAACTTCACCTATGTCCCGGCACTCAGCCAGGCCGCCGAAGACAGCGACTGGCATGGTTTCCGCGGCTATGTACATGACGCCGCCAAGGCCCATTTCGATGGCCGTTTTGCCGGCCACAAGGCGTATCTGTGCGGGCCGCCGCCGATGATCGATGCCGCCATCACCGCCCTGATGCAGGGCCGGCTGTTTGAGCGCGACATTTTCATGGAGCGCTTCTACACCGCCGCCGATGGCGCCGGAGAGACCCAGCGCTCGGCCCTGTTCAAGCGCATCTGAAACAAAGCTGCGCGGGTGTGCAAGCGCCTGCGCAGTCGCGATAACCGCCGGCACGCCAGCTTTCGCAGACTGGTGTGCCAACCATACGAACGGCAGTCGAGAACAACAACCATGACTGACACATTCGAAATGATCGAGCTGGTCAAGGGCCTGCACTTCAGTTGCTCACGTGAGCAGTCCCTGCTCAAGGCCATGGAACTGGCCGGCAAGCGCTGCATCCCGGTCGGCTGTCGCGGCGGTGGCTGCGGCCTGTGCAAGGTGCAGGTGGTCAGCGGTGAGTTCAGTTGCGGCCCGATGAGCAAAAAACATGTCGATGAGCAGTCCCGCCGCTGTGGTCAGGTGCTGGCCTGCCGGGTCTACCCGTTGACCGATTTGACCTTTGAATACCGGCCGGCCGCCGAGCTGGCCAGCACCCAACAACAAGTCTAATGAGGTGATGTCATGAAAAAAGGTGTGATGCGTCCCGGCCACGTACAGCTCCGGGTGTTGGATATCGATGCAGCGGTCCGCCATTACGCGGATCTGATGGGGCTGATCGAGATGGACCGCGACGACCAGGGCCGGGTCTACCTCAAGGCCTGGACCGAAGTCGACAAATTCTCCGTGGTACTCAGGCCCGATGACGAGCCGGGCATGGATTTCATGGGCTTCAAGGTCGTCGACGATGCCACCCTCACCCAATTGGGCAAAGACTTGCAGGCCTGGGGTTGTGCGGTGGAAGACATTCCGGCCGAAGAACTCAAGGGCTGCGGCCGCCGCCTGCGCTTCCAGGCCCCGAGCGGGCACTTCTTCGAGTTGTATGCAGACAAGGAATACACCGGCAAGTGGGGCGTCTCCAACGTCAATCCGGAAGCCTGGCCGCGCGATCTGGGTGGCATGCGGGCGGTACGTTTCGACCATTGTCTGCTGTACGGCGATGAACTGGCGGCCACCTATGACCTGTTCGTCAATGTACTGGGCTTTCATTTGGCCGAGCAGGTTCTGGACGACAACGGTGACCGCATTGCCCAGTTCCTCACCGTGTCGATGAAAGAGCACGACATCGCTTTCATCATGCATCCGGAGAAGGGCAAGTTCCACCATGCCTCCTTCTATCTGGATAGCTGGGAGCAGGTCCTGCGTGCCGCTGACCTGATCTCGATGACCGATACCTCGATTGATATCGGCCCGACCCGCCATGGCCTGACCCACGGGCAGACCATCTATTTCTTTGATCCCTCCGGCAACCGTAATGAGGTCTTCTGCGGTGGTGACTACTACTACCCCGACCATAAGCCGGTGACCTGGATGGCCAAGGATCTGGGCAAGGCGATTTTCTACCACGACCGTCAGCTCAACGAGCGTTTCCTCAGCGTGCTGACCTGATACACCCCTGTTCGACGAGACTTGCGCAGCCATGAAAGAGATCAAGCATTACATCAACGGTGAATACGTCGGTTCGGCCAATGGCCGGCTGTTCGACAACGTCAACCCGGCCAACGGCAAGGTCATCAGCCGGGTGCACGAAGCCGGCCGTGAAGAAGTCGACGCTGCCGTCAAGGCTGCGCGTGACGCGCTCAAGGGCCCGTGGGGGCGGATGACGGTGGAGCAACGCACGGCAATCCTGCACAAGGTGGCCGACGGCATCAACGCCCGCTTCGACGAGTTCCTCGAGGCCGAATGTCAGGACACCGGCAAGCCCAAATCGCTGGCCAGCCACATCGACATTCCGCGTGGTGCGGCCAACTTCAAGGTGTTTGCCGACCTGATCAAGAATGTCGCCGCCGAGGCCTTCGAAATGGCCACCCCCGATGGCACCGGGGCCCTCAACTATGCGGTACGCCGGCCCAAGGGCGTGATCGGGGTGATCAGCCCGTGGAACCTGCCGTTGCTGCTGATGACCTGGAAGGTCGGCCCGGCGCTGGCCTGCGGCAACACCGTGGTGGTCAAGCCGTCGGAGGAAACCCCGACCACCACTGCGCTGCTGGGCGAGGTGATGAAGCAGGCCGGCGTACCTGACGGGGTCTATAACGTGGTGCATGGCTTCGGCGGCAACTCGGCTGGCGCTTTCCTGACTGAACACCCGGACGTTGACGCCTATACCTTCACCGGCGAGACCGGCACTGGCGAAACCATTATGAAGGCCGCCGCCAACGGCGTGCGTCAGGTATCGCTGGAGCTGGGTGGCAAGAACGCTGGCATCGTGTTCGCCGACTGCGATATGGACAAGGCCATCGAGGGCACCCTGCGTTCGGCGTTCGCCAACTGCGGTCAGGTGTGCCTGGGCACCGAGCGGGTGTACGTGCAGCGGCCGATCTTTGACGAGTTCGTCGCCCGCCTCAAGGCCGGCGCTGAAGAGTTGGTGATCGGCCCGCCGGACGATGAGCGCAGCAACTTCGGCCCGCTGATCAGTCTCAAGCACCGCGAGAAAGTGTTGTCCTACTACCAGAAGGCGGTCGACGACGGCGCTAACGTGATCACTGGTGGCGGCGTGCCGGACATGCCGGCCGAACTGGCGCATGGCGCCTGGGTACAGCCGACCATCTGGACCGGTCTGCAGGACGACTCGGCGGTGGTCACCGAAGAGATCTTCGGCCCCTGCTGCCATATCCGCCCGTTCGATACCGAGGAAGAGGCCATCGAGCTGGCCAACAGTCTGCCCTACGGCCTGGCTTCGGCGCTCTGGACCGAGAACGTGACCCGCGCCCATCGCGTTGCAGGGCAACTTGAAGCCGGCATCGTTTGGGTCAACAGCTGGTTCCTGCGTGACCTGCGTACCGCCTTCGGTGGCAGCAAGCAGTCAGGTATCGGTCGTGAAGGCGGTGTGCACTCGCTGGAGTTCTACACCGAACTGAAAAACATCTGCGTGAAGCTGTGAGGCGCCCATGACCGCACCTGTCAACAGCCCGGAAGTTGGTCGCAGCATCACTGCTGCCGGCTTCCAGACCAACCTGCACGACAGCGGCACAGGTTTTCCGCTGATGCTGATTCACGGCTCTGGCCCCGGCGTCACTGCCTGGGCCAACTGGCGTCTGATCATGCCGACCCTGGCAGAGTCGCGCCGTGTCATTGCCCCGGACATGCTCGGCTTCGGCTACAGCGAACGCCCGGAGCAGCCTGACTACCGCCGCGATGTCTGGGTCGAGCACGCCATCGGTGTACTCGATACCCTGGGCATCGAACAGGCCGATCTGGTCGGCAACTCCTTCGGCGGCGGCATCGCCCTGGCGTTGGCGATCAAGTACCCCGAGCGTGTGCGTCGGCTGGTACTGATGGGTAGCGTTGGGGTCAGCTTCCCGATTACTCCCGGCCTGGATGAGGTCTGGGGCTATGAGCCGTCGTTCGAGACCATGCGCCGGCTGATGGATACCTTCGCCTACGACCGCAGTCTGGTCACCGACGAGCTGGCCGAGTTGCGCTACCAGGCCAGCATTCGCCCGGGCTTCCAGGAGTCCTTCGCGCAGATGTTTCCGCCCCCGCGCCAGCGCTGGGTCGATGGTCTGGCCAGTGCCGAGGCCGACATCCGCAACCTGCCACACGAAACCCTGGTGATTCATGGCCGCGAGGATCAGGTGATCCCGCTACAGGCGTCACTGCAACTGGCCGAGCTGATTCCCAACGCCCAGTTGCATGTATTCGGCCATTGCGGCCACTGGACCCAGATCGAACATGCCGGTCGCTTCGCGCGGCTGGTGGAAGATTTTCTCAGCGAAGCCGACAGCGCTTCAGGAGCACACTGACCATGGATCAGACCCAGATCAACCAACTCGGCGACGAGCTTTACCAGGCCATGCTCAAGCGTGAAGCAGTCAGCCCACTTACCAGCCGTGGCTTCGATATCAGCATCGAGGACGCCTACCACATTTCCCTGCGCATGCTGCAAAACCGGCTGGATGCTGGTGAGCGGGTGATTGGCAAGAAGATCGGTGTCACCAGCAAGGCAGTGCAGAACATGCTCAATGTGCACCAGCCGGACTTCGGCTACCTGACCGACGCCATGGTTTACAACAGCGGCGAAGCCATGCCGATCAGTGAAAAGCTGATGCAGCCCCGCGCCGAAGGCGAAATCGCCTTCATCCTGAAAAAGGATTTGACCGGCCCGGGCGTGACCAACGCCGATGTTCTGGCCGCCACCGAATGTGTGATGCCGTGCTTCGAGATCGTCGATTCGCGCATCCAGGACTGGAAGATCGCTATTCAGGACACAGTCGCTGATAACGCCTCCTGCGGCCTGTTCGTGCTCGGTGACCAGGCGGTCTCTCCGCGCCAGGTCGATCTGGTCACCTGCGGCATGGTGGTGGAAAAGAACGGCCAGATCATCAGCACTGGTGCCGGCGCTGCGGCGCTGGGTTCACCGGTCAACTGCGTCGCCTGGCTGGCCAATACCCTGGGTCAGTTCGGCATTTCGCTGAAGGCCGGTGAAGTCATCCTGTCCGGTTCGCTGGTGCCGCTGGAGCCGGTCAAGGCGGGTGACTTTATGCAAGTCAGCATTGGTTGCATCGGTACAGCCAGCGTGCGCTTTACCTGACTGGATTGCCACGGGCCTGCGGCCCTCGCAATGACGAGCTAGTGCTACCGGCCTCTCTGCCGTCATTGCGAGCGCAGCGAAGCAATCCATGGCTGGCGACCTGAGCTTACCCAGGCGGTTGACTGGATTGCCGCGGGCCATTGGCCTTTGCAATGACGAGCTAGTGCTACCGGCTTCTCTGCCGTCATTGCGAGCGCAGCGAAGCAATCCATGGCTGGCGACCTGAGCTTACCCAGGCGGCTGACTGGATTGCCGCGGGCCATTGGCCTTTGCAATGACGAGCTAGTGCTACCGGCTTCTCTGCCGTCATTGCGAGCGCAGCGAAGCAATCCATGGCGCAGGCAATGCCAGCCACCACAACAGAACAAGTATTACCCCAACGAGGGCATAAACATG
>ERZ869909.90-NODE-90-length-135612-cov-6.566009_pt1 | contig 135612 bp, 110 predicted proteins | sample MGYA00520892_ERZ869909 | MGnify/ENA primary metagenome ERZ869909 (study PRJEB32215, sample SAMEA104723947) | bioreactor metagenome | biome: bioreactor; feature: anaerobic bioreactor; material: water | place: China | collected 2015-03-12 ... | reverse complement strand
GCCACCACCCTCTCGCGTGCCCCGCTCAGCCTCCCCTCGTGCTCCTGGTCAGCGCGCTCTTCGCCTTGAGCCAGAGCGCGTGCGAGGGAGCCTGGCCCGGGAAGGCATCTCCCCTTGATGAAGCGCCGACCAGCGCTGAGAGCCCACAACACGAGGCGTTGCCCAGCCCAGCACCTTCCGCCCTGGAAGCCGTCTTACCGGCACCGGCCGATCTTGCACCCGCCGGTGACGAGCCATCCACGCCAGCGATCGCCCCGCCGACGGCTCTGGCACCCGGCCTCCCCGCGTCGAGCGTCCTGAGCGACGTCGCCGAGGAGGCGGTCCTGCGCGTGGTCCACATCTCGACCAACCGTGTGGTCCGTGCGACGCCTCGACGTCCGCCAGGTGCGCCCTGGGGGCCCAGCCCCTTTGGAGATCCCTTCGGATTCGGAGACCCGCTCTTCGGGCCCTTCCCGGGTGGGACCGTGCCCGAGAGACGCGAGCAGGGCCTCGGATCAGGGGTGATCGTCCGCGCCGACGGGCTCGTCCTGACGAACAACCACGTCATCGCCGACGCAGAAGACATCACCGTCCGCCTCACCGACGGTCGGTCGCTCGCAGCAGAGGTCATCGGGACCGATCCGCCGAGTGACCTCGCGCTCCTCAGGCTCAAGGGAGACTTCCACGACCTGCCAGCGATGGCCTTCGGCGACTCCGATGCCTTGCGGCTCGGAGAGGTCGTGGTCGCCGTGGGCAACCCCTTCGGCCTAAGCGGCACGGTCACCATGGGCATTGTCTCGGCGAAAGGGCGCTCGAACATGGGCATCGTCGACTACGAGGACTTCATCCAGACCGACGCTTCCATCAACCCAGGCAACTCGGGAGGTGCCTTGATCAACCTCCGGGGGGAGCTCGTCGGCATCAACACTGCCATCCTGTCGCGCTCAGGCGGCTACCAAGGCATCGGCTTCGCGATCCCGTCCAGGATGGCCCAAACCCTGATGCAGAGCCTGCTGGAACATGGGCGTGTGGTGCGCGGATACCTGGGGGTCGGCATCCAGGACATCGACGCACACCTGGCACAGGCGCTCGGCATGCCAGCACCGCGGGGGGTGCTTGTCTCAAGTGTCGAGGCCGATACGCCCGCGGAGGCCGCGGGACTCAGAGAGGGCGATGTTGTGCTCCGCTTCAACGACACGCCGCTGACCGCCGCGTCGCAGTTTCGCAACCTCATCGCATTGGCGGGGGCGGACGCGCGCATCGAACTCACCCTGCTCCGCAACGGCCGTGAAGAAGCTCTCCATGCCACCCTGAGCGAACGCCACGACCCGCGGGCTGCCCAAGCCCAAGCAACCGGCGCGCGACTGGGCGTCCAGGTCGAGCCACTCACACGCGAGCTCGCCCTACGCTACGGCGTGTCACCGCGGGTCCAGTCGGGCGTCGTCGTCACCGATGTCGACCCCCAGGGGCGGGCGGCGATGGCTGGAATCCAGCCGGGCGACGTCTTCCTGGAGGCGAACAGGATACCCCTCCGCACTGCTGATGACCTCCAGCGTGCGCTCCAGAGTCGCGAGGGTCAGACGCTCCTGCGACTGGTGCGCGGCAACACCTCGGTCTTCCTCGTCGTGCCCTGAGCCAGCGCGCTATAGGACCCGCGCTCAGATTCAGTCGAGCTCTTGGGATGGCTCGGTCAGCGCCTCGTCCCATGCTCCTAACCAAGCGGACGCAGCCCCCACGTAACGTTCATGGGCCCAGAGAGGCGCGGCCGTAGCATCCGTATTCACATGGACGACATGGGCACCTGCGCGACGTCCGACAAGGGGCAGCTCGGCAGCCGGCATGACCATCGAGCTGGTGCCCAGCACTAGCAGGGTGCTGGCACCGCGCACCATCGCCAGAGCGTCTTCGTGGGCAGACGCCGGAATCGCTTCTCCGAACAGGACGATCGCAGGCTTTAGGGGGCGCCCACACCCGCAGTAGGGCACACCGTCTGGGTCTGGCTCAACGCGAGAGGCGTCGTAGCGGGCGCCGCATGCAGGGCAGTGCAGCTCGCGCATGGTGCCGTGGTAAGCGACAACCCTGCGTGAGCCGGCACGTTCATGCAGGCCGTCGATGTTCTGGGTCACAACGCCGTCCACCCAACCACGCTGGCACCAGCGCGCCAGGATGTCGTGACCACGGTTTGGGTGCGCCTGTCGCAGTGTGCGCTCGACGTCACGATAGAAGCGCCAGACCTTGCGAGGGTTGCGAAGAAATGCCTCCAAGGTGGCGTAGTCCTCAGGAGGATAGGTTGTCCAGAGCCCACCACTCGATCGAAAATCCGGTATGCCGCTCTCGACGCTCATCCCAGCGCCCGTGAGCACGACGACGCGTCCTCGACGCAAGCGCTCTGCGATATGCATGGACTTCGCCCCCCCTTGCCTCGAGCACCGGACGCGCAATCCGCCGCGGGGTCGACGAGAGAGCCCATCCTGCGCCGACCTCCGACGGCAGGGCCCTCCCCCTGCTGCGCAAGAAGACACTGTGCCCAGATGCCTGAGGAATCAAGTGTGAGCGCCGACCCTGAGCACTGCCTGCAGGCTTGGCCTGCTCCGAAGCGGACTTATGTTTCCTCCACGCGACGGCGCTCGAGCCGCGCCATCGACCGCCCGCAGCCTCCCCATGACGCCCCCCCAGACACAGCGCGCACAGGCGAAGCGTTGGGCTCTCGCCTGGGGCATCGCTATCGCGGTGCAGATCGCCTTGTGGGTGCTCCTGCCGCGCTGGCTCCTCAGCGACGCGGAGCCCGACGCAGGGGACTGGACGCAGAGCGTCTGGGACCACCTCCCTCGGGCCGAGGACCTCCGGAAGACCGAACCCAGGCCTCGCGAGGAGGGCCAGGTGGTGTTCCTCCCGCTTCCGGAACGGAGTGAGCGACCTGACGAAGCACGCTTCTTGGACCAGGTGGATCGACGCGCTGAGAGAGACACCATCGCACGGCAAGACAACGAGGACCGGGAGGGAGACGGGATGGCGCAGTCCCCAGCGCCCTCTCCCCAACCCCCACAGCCGACGCAACCGCGCCCTCAGCGTCCATCGACCCCGCCTACCAGCCCGCAAGAGCGGAGGGACACGCCTGAGCCCGGCGCTCCCGCCCCGAGGGCACTTGGGCGCGAGGCTTCACCGTCGGAATCGCCGGTTCCAGCGCCGACGCGCCCTGCCGACGGAGGGGCCCCATCGGAGGTCATCGACGCTCTGGAGGCCCCTGCCATCGACTGGTCACAGATGCGTCCCACCGTGGAGAACATGGGTGCGTTGCTCGATCCGGGCGGAGGCAGCGGAGGTCGCGGTACCTACCTCGACCTTGAAGAGAGCGAACGCACCGAAATAAGCGCATATCAGTCGATGTATTGGAGCTTCTTCCAGCGCATGCGCGCGTCGCTCCTGCAACACTGGTCGCCTCAGCGCGTACTCCGCCAACACGACCCGAGCGGTCACCTCTACGGTACCGCTGACCGATACACGGTCTTGGACGTCACGCTCAACGCTGACGGGCGCCTGCGGCACGCCGTGGTGAACCGGACGAGTGGTCTTGATTTCCTGGATGCCGAAGCGATTCGCGCATTCCAAGCGGCGGGTGCCTTTCCGAACCCTCCCCAAGGTCTCGTGGATGAGCAGGGGCTGGTCCGCTTTCGTTTCGGCTTTCGCATCACCTTCCGGCGGGACAGCATCGTGCGCCAGCTGTGGCGCCTCGACCCCTAACGGCGCACCTCCCTCAGCTCAGCCCATGAGGTCTCTGTAGGCTGCGGCGCTCAGGAGGTGGGCCACCTCCGTAGGGTCCGACGCGCGCACCTTCACGATCCAGCCGCTCTCGTAGGGGCTCTCGTTAATCAGCGTGGCGTCGTCCGATACGGCCTGGTTTACCGCGACGATCTCTCCGCTCAGCGGCGCGTAGAGGTCCGAGAAGGTCTTGACGGACTCGACCACACCAAAGGTCTCACCAAGCGCGAGCGTGCGTCCGATCTCGGGCAGTTCGACGAAGGTGATGTCCCCGAGGGCGTCCTGCGCGAAGTCTGTGATTCCGATGGCGAAGACACCGTCGCCCTCGTCGCGGGCCCACTCGTGGTCCTTGGTGTAGAGCAGGGTGTCTGGGACTTGATACTGAGACATGGAACCTCCGTATTGTGGAGCGAGAGGCGTTCAGGAACGCTTGTAAAAGGGCGCGCGCGTCGGGCTGCAGGCCAGCGCCTTACCACGGATCTCGACCTCGAACGAGGCCTCCTTCCAGAGGGCTGCCGGGACGTAGCCGAGACCCACAGAGGCGCCACCGAGGGAGGGGGCGACACCGCCGCTCGTCAGGCATCCGACCTGCTCGCCTGCATGAAGGATGGGATAGCCAGCGCGCAAGACCCCCTTGTCCTGCAAGACGAAGCCCAAGAGCCGCCTCGCAGGCCCCACCTCACGGAGGGCGACGAGCGCATCACGGCCTACAAACGCTTCTTTGTCCCACGCTACAGTCCAGCCGAGGTTGGCCTCCAGGGGGTTGACCTCCTCGGTCAGATCGGATCCGTAGAGAGGGAGGCGCGCCTCCAGGCGGAGCGTGTCGCGCGCGCCCAGTCCAATGGGCGCGATGCCAAAGGGCTCACCAGCCTGCAAGAGGGCTGTCCAGAAGACGGCGAGGACCTCCTGCGGGACATAAAACTCATAGCCGTCTTCCCCCGTGTAGCCTGTTCGCGCAGCCCAGACCTCGCTGCCTTGCCATGCGAACGAGGCGATATGGAAGGGCTCCAAGGCGTCCACCTGGGAAGAAACGAGGAGCCGCGCCGCCTCCCTCGCACGCGGCCCCTGGAGCGCTAGCTGGCCCCATTGGGCGCTCTCGTCCGCGAGCTCTGCGTCGGTGGTCCATCGGGCACGCATCCACGCGACGTCCGCCTCGCGTGTCGCTGCATTGACACACACCAGAAAGCTTGTATCCGCGCAGCGATAGACGATCAAATCATCGAGAATGCCGCCTCGCTCGTTGCACAAGAGGCCGTAGGACGCCTGCCCCACCTGAAGCGACGCTACATCCCGCGTCACGAGCCGGTTGAGCTGTGTGGCCGCCGCCTCGCCCCTCACCCAGACCTGCCCCATGTGCGAGACGTCAAAGAGACCAACGCCGCTGCGTACACGCAAGTGCTCGTCCACGATGTTGCCATAGCGGATAGGCATCTCGTACCCAGCGAAGGGGGCCATCCGGGCTCCGCACGCGACGTGCAGATCGTGGAGGGGCAGACGACGCAGCGGCTGGATGTCATTCATCAGAGGGTCCTCTAGGGGTGGGGCAGCTGGGGCGGCGCTAGGGTGCACAAGCGCCGGGCCCAGCATGCCGACAGGGTGTTCCAGAGCAGCATGGCCACGGTCAAGGGACCGACACCTCCGGGTACCGGCGTAATCAGCGCGGCGCGCTCGCGCGCTCGCGCGAAGTCCACGTCGCCGACCAGACGGCCCTCCGGGTTCCGGTTGATTCCGACGTCCACCACCACGGCCCCCTCCCTGACCCACTCCCCGCGGACGAGACCCGGCACCCCGGTCGCCACCACAAGGAGCTCCGCGCGTCGCACGTGACCCTCTAGGTCCGGTGTATGGCGATGGCAGAGGGTCACGGTGGCGTCCGCGCGCGTCAGCATTTGCGCCATGGGACGCCCCACGATACGGCTGCGACCGACCACGACGGCCTCCTTGCCCCTCGGACACACCCCCACCTGGGAGAGCATATGCATCACCCCAGAGGGGGTGCAGGGCTCCAGCAGCGCCCGGCGAAACAAGAGCCGGCCGAGGTTGTTCGGGTGGAAGCCGTCGACATCGCGCGCCGGATCGACGGACTCCAGGACCTGAACCTCGTCCAAGCCAGCAGGCAGAGGGAGCTGCACGAGAATGCCGTCTACGTCATCACGCGACTGGAGGTCGTCGATGGTCGCCAGCACAGCCTCTTGGGTGGCGTCTGCCGGCAAGTGCACGTGCTCTGAGTCGATTCCGCAGCGGGCGCAGTCCTTGACCTTGCGCCTGACGTATACGGCGCTCGCGGGGTCATCGCCCACGCGAACGAGAGCCAGCCGCGGCACCACTCCGGCAGCCCGGAAGCGATCGACCTCACGGCGCACGTGATCCAAGAGGTCGGCAGCAACCACGTTGCCGTCGATGACCCCATCGCGCACGTAGCGCGAAAACCTGGCTCCGCTCTCCTCCACGCTCGTCTCTCCGCTCCTCGGGACAACCTGCGGGCCCACACCGCAGCACCAGCGCCCGCCGCCTACCAAGAAGCAGCGCTCGCCGCAATGTCGAGCGTGCCGCAGCAGCGGGAATTGCCTCGCGAGAGCCCTCCGCTCGTGCGCTGCACCCCGCCTCCGTGGACAACCCCCGCCGGCGCGCCCCACCCTTCCCCTCACCTGGAGCCTGTGTCAGCCCCAGCCGCGGGTTCGGGCGAGCGCGAGGAGGTCCATGGTCACCCCCACGCTGGCGTGCACGGCTACCCCCAGCCAGATGCTGCGGCTGCGGAGAGCCCACAAACCCAGCACAGCCCCTGCAAAGAACGCCCCGAGCGTCTCGAGGCCGGGCTTGCCGAAGTGCAGCATGACGTAGGGTACGACCATCACCCACAGCGCGGCCGACCCCAGCCAACGTGCGAGAACGACCACGAGCACCCCGCGAAAGAAGAACTCGAGTGCGAGAAACTGCAGCACATACATCGCTTCAAAGGCCCAGAAGCGCGGCCACAGCGCCTCATCGCCAGCGGGCTTGTAGAATGGGTAGGTGCTTTGGAAGCCGGGCAGCGTCGAAGCCCACCAAAGCACGGGGAGCATGAAGGCGAAAAAGACGAGGTACGCTAAGCCTTCGTCCCGCCAAGAACCCAAACCCAGCCCCATCTGCTTCGCGTTCAGGCGCAGAACCCATCGGCAGAAAATGAAGGGAAGCACCCCAAGGAAGAGGACGTTCCCCAGAGCCCAGTGCTGCAGTCGACGAAAACGGCCCTCGGAGGGATCCTCGTACCAGGCAACCAGCGCGTCACCTGCACCATGGGGGCCGAACCACGAGACCCACTCCCCCACGACGCGGTACCCAGGCGACTTGGCGATATACTCCAGGCCGCTCAGGCAGAGCCCCGCGAAGAGCAGCAACGCGGCCACCTCCCATCCGCGGGCGTGGCCGCCACGCGCAGTCTCGACCTGTCCGCGATCTGCACCGCGGAGGGGATCCACGACAAAGGTCTGCCAAGCGCGAAGCGAGAGAGTGCGCATGCCCATGAACCACCCGCTGCAACCCAGTGGACCGCGCGCCCACCGCGCTGCGCTCAGGCTCTTGCCTGAGGTGCCGGGGGATGACAATAGGGCATGGCGATCTCGGTCCTCCCCCTACCCTCGCGTTGCTACCGCTCATGCCCCTACCGCAGACACCGAAGCTCACGGTCGATGTCGTGATCACCCTGCCCTGTGGCGGCATCGTGGTCATCGAACGGGCCCACCCGCCACAGGGTGTCGCCTTCCCAGGCGGCTTCGTAGACGTGGGGGAGAAGGTTGAGGACGCAGCCATCCGCGAGGCGCTGGAAGAGACTGGCCTTGACGTCACGCTCCAGTCCCTCCTGGGTGTCTACAGCGATCCGCGGCGGGATGACCGCCTCCACAGTGTCTCCTGCGTGTGGGTAGCGACCTCCGCGGGAACGCCAAGGGCAGCCTCGGACGCGAAGCGCGCGTTTGTGGTACCCTTGGACGCGCTGCTGACCATCCCCTTCGTGTTCGACCATGCCGAGATGGCAGCGGACTTCGTGGCCTACAGCCGCACCGGCGCGCTCCCTCGACCCCGACCCTCACGATGACCTTGCGGCACCATGGAACGCGGCTGTGCCTGCCTCTCGTGCTGCTGACGGTCCTGCTCTCCGCCGGCCGATCAAGTGCTGGCGCTCTCGACGAAACCCCGAGGTCGGCGACGCTCGCGTCGGGCAGCAGCGGCGCCGCGGGTGTCGTCATCCTCGTCCGCGGAGCTGAGGCTGAGGGTCGGCCCACGCTAGAGCTACGCCGCGAGGCTACACACAGGATCCTCGACACGGTGAGCCTGCCGGCGTCGGTGGTCGTGGAGAGTGCCGCGATGCGGGTCGTGGCCGACGTCGAGCCCCGCCGGCATGGTGGAGCGCTGCTACGCGTCCGCCTCGTGACCGAGAACGAGCCTGAGCCCTCCGAGCCACGGTGGGAGGGGGTCTTCTTGGCCCGCGAGGGTGAGTCGCCAGCGGCGGCATCGTGGCGCCTCATCTGGTCCGCGCGTCACAGCCCGCTAGAGGTGAGCGAGCGCTTGTTTCTCGGTCCACCATCCAGGTCTGGACACCAGGAGATCTGGGTGAGTCTGCATCACCCGCGGCTCCAAGCTTGCGGTCATGACGACCTCCACCTCGCACCACGACGCTACGACGAGCGCCGTCGGGCCTTCGTACCGACGACCCTACTGCCCTCCACCGAAGGGACACCACGGCTCCTGTCCGACCCTCCGCACGGCAATCCGCACTTTCCAGACGCGACCCCCCTGCGCCACGTGTCCAGCAGCGCTAGGAGCCCGCTCTATCCGAGCTACGGTCCTGCGCCCGAAGGGCTGGGTGACGGTCGCCCCGATACCGGGTGGGCCGCCGGTGGGCCGGGCCGCGGACGCGGCGAGCTGATCTACGCAGACGTCTTGGCGCCCCTCAGCCTGTCCGCCGTGACTCTCTACGCGGGCATCCAGGGGAGCGCCGCAGCACCGACCCGGGTACTCCTCGTAGGCGATGGGGGCCGCCGCTTCCTCCTCGAGACAACGCCGGAGACGTGGCAGACCTTCGTCCTCCCTGAGCCCTGGCGCACAACCTGTGCGGCGATCGTGTTGCTGGACGGCCCTGCTGGACAAGCGCCTCTGGGGCTGGGAGGTCTCCACCTGCACACGGAGGCCGACGCCCTCCCGCTCAGCGCCGCCCTCGATGACCACCTCCTGCCCTTGCTGCGCGCCACTTTCCAGACCCTTGAACACCGACGCTGGGCCCGGGTCATCGCATCGGCTGGTCCGCCCGCGCTGCCCTATCTGCTCGACCGCTTTCTGCAGGACGAGGGCCCGGCGCAGGCGGCGCTCGTCCTCGCGATCACCAGCATCGATGAGGGGACTGCCCGGCTCGTTCCCCTGCTCGCGGGCCGTGACTTCGGGAGCGCCACGCTGCACGAGCTCTCGCGCCTCGGCGTGCTGCGCGCCTCGCAGAGCACCGCTGCGCTCGTCGGCCAGCTGCTGGGTGCATCCACGCAAGAGGAGATCAATCAGAATCTCCGCCTCCTGTCTCGCACGCTGGATCCCCTCCTCGCGCCGCTCGCGCTGCCCTACCTCGGGCGAGGAGATCTCCGTCAGCGACAGTACGCACGGCGGATCCTTGAACGGATGCGGCGTGACCAAAGCGAGCTGCTCGTTGCGATGCTGGACGTCGATGACCCGGCCTTTCGACATGACCTCTTGGCCACGCTAGTTGTGCTGGGTCGTCGGCAGAGTGCTGGGCGGGACCGTGCCCCGGCCAGCGATGCCTGGAACGCAGACACGCTGCGCCAGCTCCTCGCTGGCGACGACGTCGCGCTCGCGCGCTTGGCGCTGCGGCTCGCGGGCGTCTGGCATATCACCGCCCTTGCCGACGACCTCTATCGGATTGCTGACCACGACCCTCACACGCGGCTCCGGGTCGACGCAATGGAGGCGCTTAGCGCGATGTCGGACGCCGCTCTCGACGCTCGCTTGCACGACCTGCTTACACGCGCCCTGGCCGATGACGAGCCCAATATCCGGCTCACCGCGGCCAGACGCATCGATGAACGTGGCTGGGCGGTCGCATTTGGTCCGCTTCTCGCCGCCCGATGGGAAGTCGAGCGCTGGCCTGAGGTCCGCCGACATCTCATGCGCGCCCGTCTGTCCCTCCCCGCGGAGGATGCGGGCTCCCTGGACGCCAACCTCCTGGTGTCGCTCCCTTGTCAGGAGCTCGACGACACCCTCCGGAGCTGGGTTCAGCGAGGAGGGGTCGTAGACCTGGACAGCGCACAGCGCCTGCTGGATCGCGCGGCGCCGGCTTGTCGCGGCGAGAGCCAGGACAGCCGCGGCACCGCTTGCTGCGCAGAAACCCGCGGGGGCTTCCCCTGGGTGACGAAACTCTTCGCAGTGCTTGCCCGCGGGCAGGCCAGCGCGTTGTGGGCAGGCCAGCGCAGCACCGAGGACCATTGGGAACCCCGCATTCGATTGGCAGCGCTTGAGGCGAGCTGTCGAGCGGACGCGCAAGCCTGCCTGGTCTATCTCGACCGGATGCTCGCGAGCGAACAAGCACAGCTCCGGCGGGGCGCGGTGCGCACTCTCCTGCACTGCCTCGACGCCGACATCAGGAGCCGTATCGATCGCCTCGCTGCAAGCGAGAGCGACCCGAACGTGCTGCGATCCATCGAGGCCGTGCGTCGCGCGATACGTCAACAGGAGCGGGTCGAGAGCGTGTGGGAAGGGCTCGAAGGCTTGTGGGCGCCCTGAGCTCACCCGGCGTCGAGCAAACGCCCGGCTGCCTGCGCACCGGAGAGCCACACGTCGTGGACGCCTACCCCCTGATAGCCCAACCCGGCGACCTCTAGCCCCTCGCACGTACCGAGCGCCTCGATGAGCGCCGCGCGCCACGCGACGTGGCCGACGCTGTAGGCTGGAATCATGTCTGGCCATAGGCTGCGCGACATGACCACCGGCTGCTCCGCGATGCCCAACGTATCCCTCAGCGCGCGCAACACGCGCTCCTCCCCCTGCTCGCGCGTCTCTTCCAGACGCTCCGGCTGCAACGCGCCACCTGCGAGCACGCGCAACACGGTGTGGCCCGGGGGGGCGTGGCCAGGGAAGATAGACGACGTGAAGACGATACCGTTGATACCCAGGCGCTGGGCCTCCTTGGGTGAACACAGACAACCGAACCCGGCCGCACGTTCACCTGCAGGATCTCCGCGGTAACCGACCGTCCAAGACTCCAATCCCACGCGCGCTTGTTGCCGCAACAGCGCAGCGACCTGAGGCGCCGCTTCAGCCAACAAGGGCGCGGCGGCGGCAGGTGCCAGCGCTAGCACGAGGGCGTCGGCCACGACCTCCTCGCCCGTCGTAGAGCGCAGCGCCCACTGCGCGCCGCGCCTCGCCACGGCATCGACCTTCGTGCCGACCTGGACGCAGTCCCCAAGCGAGCGCACGAGGGCGTCCGACAGGGTCCCCATCCCGTCGCGAAAGGACGTCAGTCGACCACTGCGGAGCACCGGCGGGAGGTGCGCCGTCTGCCGTCTCCAGCGCGCGCGCGCACGGAGCGCGCCCACGAGAATGCTTCCATGGTCCCTCTCCCAACCATGCATTCGGAAGAAGACCGCCGCATCGACACGCCGGGCATCCCCACCGCTGACGCCGGCCAGCAACACCTGGGCGAGCCGGTCTCCGACCTCGTGTCCCAGTCTCCGGCTCACGAAGGCATGAAAGCTCTCGGCGTGCTCCCGCCGCGCCCTAGGCACGAAGGGTTCACAGAGCAGCCGGAGTTTCGCGCCCAGAGACAGCACAGGCCAGCGCAGCAGCGAGACGAAGCCCGATGGAAAGGGGCACATCCGACCCTCGTCGAAGAGGTAACGGGTGTTCGACTTCGGAGAGGCAGCCACCAGCTCATCCTCGAGGCCCAACGCCGCAAGGGCCTCCGCGGTCTCCAAGCGATTCATCAAGAGCCCGTTGGGTCCATGATCAACGAGGAACCCGTCGACACGCTCTGAACGGACTGGGCCCCCTGGCGCTGCCCTCGCCTCAAGCACCCGCACCTGCACCCCGGGCGACAAGCGGCGCAGATTCCACGCTGCGGAGAGCCCCCCCATGCCTCCACCGACGACCACGACGGAGCCCGCGTTGCTCATCCCCTGGCCGCTGGAAGAGGCAGGCGGGTGTAGGGCGTCGCAGGACGGAGGATGTTGCGGCAGGCTGCATTCGTACAGCCGCCGCAGCGCACGCCGTAGAGCGGACTGCAGACCTCCCGCGTGCTGAGATGGCGATGCACGATGTCGGCCATCGCGTCGATGAAGCCTGGATGGTCGTTGAGCGCCGGCGCTCGTCGAAAACCCGTCATCCCGGCTGCGTGCGCCTGCTCGGCGAGCTCAATGTCCAACTCGGAGAGGGTCTCTATGTGATCGCTTGTAAACGCGATAGGCACGACGAGAGCGTTCTTCACGCCCATGCTCGCCAGGTCTGCGATGGTGCGTTCCGTGCTTGGCCCCATCCACGCCACGGGACCCACCTCCGACTGCCAGGACAGCGTGAAGGGATGGCGCCCGCCGAGCGCCTCCACGACGGCATCCACCGTGGCGCTGACCTCACGGATGTAGGGGTCTCCACGCTTGACCATCTCTAGCGGGAGCGAGTGAGCGCTGAAGAGGAGGAGGACGTCCCCCCGCTCTTCCTCCGGGTATCCCTCCAGTCCCTCGCGCACCCGCTGCACCATCGCCTCGATGAACCCGGGATGCAGGTACCATCGATCGATGACACTCCACGAGAAGCGGTCTGCCAGACCGACGCGGTCGGCTGCCCGCCACAGCTCGTTGAGGCTGCTCCCCGTCGTGGCACAGCTGAACTGCGGGTACTGGGTGAAGGCTACCGCCCGCTCGACGCCCGCCTCGGCCATCGCGACCAGCGCGTCCTCACTGCTCGGGGCGGCATAGCGAAACGCGACGAAGGGCAGGTGCGGTGCGGTCTCGGGCGATAGGCGATCAAGCCGTTCCACCATGCCCGCTGCCTGGCGCTGCGTCCAGGACAACAAGGGCGATCCGCCACCGATCGCCCTGTAGAGCTCGCGCACCGCCGGTGTGCGGCGGCGGGCGATGAAGGGGCCCAGAATCGACTGCCATGGCAGCTTGATGATCTCGCGGTCTGCAAAGAGCTTGACCAAGAAGGGCTCGACCTCGTCGAGGTCCCGTGGCCCTCCCAAGTTGAGCAGCACGATACCTGTCGTCATCCGATCTCCTGGTCATGGCGCGCAAACGCACGCACCTCGTCCACCAAGGCCGCCACGTTGTCGGGCGGTGTCTGACGAAGGATGCCATGGCCGAGGTTGAAGATGTGCGGCCCCCCGCGTCCGGAGCGCAGGACCTCGCGCGCGGCGCGGCGGACTTCGACCTCCGGGGCCAGCAGACGGGTCGGATCGAGGTTACCCTGCAGCACCAAGCCCGGCCTCAGGCCGTGACGGACCTGGGCGAGCGGAACCCTCCAATCGACACTTAACACCTCGATGGGCAAGGCGCCCATGGATGCCAGCAGATGCTGCGCGCCAACCGCGATATAGATCCGAGGAACTCTGCTCAAACCGTGAAGAATGCGCGTGTTTGCGGGGAAACCAAAACGGTCGTAGGTCTCTTTGTCCAAGAGCCCTGCCCAGGAGTCGAAGAGCTGAATGGCTTCGGCCCCGGCGTCGACCTGTGCGCGCAGGTAGCGCTCTGTCACGACCGTCAGCTTCTCCAGCAGCTCGTGAGCAATCCGTGGCTCCTCGTAAAGAAAGGCGCGAAAGCGCCCGAAATCCTTACTGCCCTTACCCTCCACCAGATACGCGGCGAGCGTCAGCGGCGCCCCGGCGAACCCGATCACAGGCACAGGCGATTCCGCGCGCAGCCGCCTCAGCGTGTCGTTGACAAAGGGCGCGATCTCGTCAGCCTCTGGCACGCGGAGCTCGCGGACCTGGCGAGCCGATTGGATGGGATCATCGATCTCTGGTCCAGGCGCGAAGCGCAGCGATACGCCCATCGATGGAAGCGGCGTCATGATGTCGGAGAAGAGGATGGCCGCATCCATCCCGTAGCGCCGCAAGGGTTGGAGCGTCACCTCCACGGCCAGGTCTGGCGTCCTACACATCGTCCAGAAGTCTGCCTTGGCCTTGATAGCCATGTACTCGGGCAGGTAGCGCCCGGCCTGCCGCATGCACCAGATCGGCGCGGTGGCCGTGTCTTCACCACGGGCTGCGCGCAAAAACAGAGCTTCACTCACCGGACCCCTCCTCCACGGTGGCAGCCACCCGCTTCATGACCACAAAGGCCATCTGCGGACGGCGCACGCCTAACTCCTTGACATAGTCTACACGATCCAGCTCCCACCCTTGGCTCGCGAGCTCGTTGATCGCAGCGCTCACATCTTCCGCAAAAACCGGCTGCACCTCTACCACGCGGTAGATTAGCCTGCCATCGCCCACCGGGGTCAGCTCTGCAGCCATCGAGCGACCTTGGGTGCATAGTAGCTGAGGATGGCGTCCGCTCCAGCCCGCTTGAATGCGAGCATCACCTCCAAGACCGCCTTCCGCTCGTCGAGCCAGCCACGTTCAGCGGCAGCTGCCAGCATCGCGTACTCACCGCTGACGTGATACACGGCGGTCGGAACGCCAAACTCCTCTTTGACGGATCGCACGATGTCTAGGTAGGGCAGGCCTGGCTTGATCATCACCATGTCGGCCCCCTGCTCAAGGTCGAGGGCAACTTCGCGCAGCGCCTCCCGGCTGTTGGCGGGATCCATCTGATAAGTCTCCTTCCCCTTGGCGCCGAGCTGCGCTGCCGAGCCCACGGCATCCCGAAAGGGGCCGTAGAAGCACGAGGCGTACTTGGCGCTGTAGGCCAGGATTCGCACGTGTGCGTGTCCCGCTTGCTCCAAGGCTGTGCGGATGGCACCGATGCGCCCGTCCATCATGTCCGAGGGTGCCACTACCTGGGCACCTGCTGCCGCGTGACAGAGGGCCTGCCGCACGAGTGCAGCGACGGTACGATCGTTGTCTACATCACCCTGCGCGTCCAGTACCCCGTCCTGGCCATGGGTGGTGTAGGGGTCGAGCGCGACGTCCGTAATCACACCCAGCTCAGGCGCCACTTCGCGAATGGCCGCGACCGCTCGCGGTACCAACCCCTCGGGGTCCCACGCGGCCTCTCCGCCTTCGGACTTGATGCCAGGGGCGATCACGGGAAAGAGCGCGACAGCCGGGATACCGAGGGTAAGCGCCTCAAGCGCCCTCGCACGGAGGGCACCAAGCGCGACACGCGATACACCCGGCATGCTGGCGATCGGCTCCTCACGCTCGCCCTCCTCGTCCAGAACGAAGATCGGCCAGATGAGATCGTGGACCGAGAGGCTGGTCTCCCGAACAAGTCGCCGCGAGAACGCGTCGCTTCGAAGCCTGCGCGGGCGCTGAATCAGATGCATGGTCATGGTCCTCGTCCTGCCTCCCCCAGCTCGCCCAGCGCCCGCAACACAGCCTGCACCAAAGCAGGGCGCGATGCCTCATCCGCCTCCACCACCCGCGTCCACCCCAAGCGCCGCGCACTCGCCGACGTGATGGGCCCAATGCTGACCACGGTAGCCTTCTGCCATCGAGCCCGTGTGGACGCCTCCAACGCAGCGCTGAAGAGCGTGACGGTCTTGGACGACGTAACGACCACCACAGCAGGGGGCAAGTCGAAAGCGCTCAGCCTGGCCCGCGCCTCTGGGCACGCGACAGTGTCATAGAGGTTCCAAGCGTCGAGCTGGTGTCCGGCGGACGCCGCGAAGCGCTCGATGGTTGGCCGCGCGTCGGCGGAACGCGGCCACACCAAGCGTGTCGGGCCAGTGAGCGCGCTCCGCATCACCTCGACAACACCCTCGGCGTCGGCTTGTTCAGGAAGTAGTGGGGAGCCGCACCACCCGACGGTCTTCACTGCGGCTGCCGTGGCTGGGCCCACCGCGATCATGGAGGGCCAACGCGAAGGCGCACACCGGCCTGGGACACCGTGGGCGGCGAGCGCCCGCGCGGCGTAAGGGCTGGTCCAAATCAACCAGGGTGATGCCGCAACGCGCTGGGCGAGGTCCTCAGCAGCGCCGGGCGCAGGCAAGAGGCGTCGCCTCAGCACGGGCACGTGGGAGCAGACGACACCCTCCGCTGCGAGCGCTTCTTCGAGAGCGTCGCTCGCGTCTGCGTCCTGAAGGGCGTGCACGAGCAGCACGGCTCCGGCGGGCTGGACCATCAGTCGGGGACCTCTCCAGCGAGCCGGGCCCGCTCAGCGATCAAGGCTTCACCCAAGCGACGGCCGAGAGCGTGCGCGACTTCCAGCGGAGCCTCGTCCGCGCCGAAGGCTGCCCTCGAGCTGTGCTCAACAAAGGCGCCGTCCTCCCGAAGGAGCCGGGCGTGGCAGACGATGCCATCCGCGTCGCGCTGCGCGTACGCCGCGAAGGGCGTGTGGCAATCCCCTTCAATGGCATGCAGGCACGCGCGCTCGGCTCTGACGCAGAGGGCTGTCGGCACGTCGTGCAGCGTCGCCGCCCAGGTACGTGCCGTCGCGTCATCCTCACGCACCTGGACGGTCACAGCGCCCTGCGCTGGCGCAGGCAAGAACCCGGGAGGAGCGAGCGTAGCCATCCCCGGACCCCAGAGGTCGAGTCTCCGCAGGCCTGCCTCGGCGAGCACGACGGCGTCTAGGTCACCTTCCGCACGGGCCCTAGCCAGGCGTGTCGGCACGTTGCCGCGGATGGGCACAACCTCCAGGTCTGGGCGCATGGCCCTCAGCTGAGCCCCGCGCCGCAACGAGCCTGTACCGACCCGTGCGCGCTCAGGCAGCGCGCTGATGGAGGCTGCGCGGCCAGGAGCCACGCAGAGGGCATCGTAGGGGGCGCCACGCTCGAGCACCGCCGCGAGCGCCAGACCCTCGGGTTGCTCCCATGGGACATCCTTGAGGGAGTGGACCGCCATGTCCACCTCACCCCGCAGCAACGCCTCTTCGATCTCCTTAAGGAACAGCCCTTTGCCGCCGATTTCGGCGAGGGGTCGGTCCAGCACGAGGTCACCCCTGGTCTGCAGCACGATGATCTCGATGTGCAGATGCGGAAACACCCTCTGGAGCCGCTCTTCGACATGTCGCGCCTGCCACAAGGCCAGGGCACTGCCGCGCGTCCCAATCCGTATCGTCTCTCTCACGACAGAACTCCCGTCACTGGCAACGTCAATGGAGGTTGTCGGGATCGGGCGCATCCAGCACCAGCGCCTCAGCACCCAACTCCCGTGATCCCTCCGGCGTGTCCAGGTTGAACAACTCACGGGCAGCCGAGACAAGCGCCATGCTCTCGTCCTGGGAGGACGACGCGCGCAGCTGTACGGTTGGCTCGTGAAGAATCTTCCGCACCAAGGTGTGCGCCAAGCGCATCATCGCGTCGCGATGCTCGGGAGCAAGCTCCGGGTGCTGACGCAGGCAGCGCTCCAGCTCCTCCTCCTTGATGCGCTCAATCTTCGTCCTCAACTGCACGATGGTGGGGACGACATGGTTCGTCTCCATCCACTGGCGAAAGGCGATCACCTCATCTTCGACGATGGACAGAGCCCTGCGTGCCTCGGCCTTACGCGCCTCCAGGTTGGAGGCGACGACGCGACCCAGGTCATCGACGTCGAAGACGTAGCAAGGCTCAATGTCGCCGCAAGCCGGATCGACATCCCGAGGGACCGCGATGTCGACCAGGAAGAGTGGACGAAAGCGTCTCTTCGACACGACAGCGCGCATGATCTCGGGCGTCACCACGTAGTGCTGCGAGCCGGTACAGGAGATCACGATGTCCGCTTGCACGAGCGCGCTGGCCAGCTCCCCCCATGGGAGCGCCCTCCCGCCGAGCGACGCGGCGGCGGCCTGCGCTCGCTCGTGGCTGCGGTTGACCAAGAGGGGGGCGTTGGCTCCGGCCTGCATCAGATGGCGAAGCGCCAGCGTGCCCATCTTGCCAGCCCCGATGACCAAGGGTTGCTTGCCCTCGAGTCGCCCGAAGACCTTCTTGGCCAGCTCCACAGCCGCGAAGGAGATGCTGACCGCGTTCTCCGCGATCCTGGTCTCGCTACGCACGCGCTTCGCTGTTCGAAAGGCGTGATGAAAGAGACGTTGCAGGACGGCGCCAGCGCAACCGGCCGATCGCGACACTTCGAACGCTCTCTTGACCTGACCCAGGATCTGAGCCTCGCCGACGATCAAGCTGTCGAGGGATGAGCTTACCCGGAAGAGGTGGCGTATCGCGTCCTCATCGCGCCGGATCTGTGCATACTTGTCGAGCCACGCGGACGATACGAACCACGCATCTTGCACTCCAGCACGCAGGGCTTGGGCGCAACGGGCCGCGTCGGCGCCGCTCGCCACCCATTCGACGCGATTACAGGTCGACAAGAGGACAACCTCGTCGATGCCCTCTGCGCGCAGGACCTGCGGCAAGCGCGATGCGATGTCGGCGTCAGGTACGGCGAGCTGCTCCCGCGCCTCGACGGGTGCCGTGTGGTGGCTCACGCTGAGGGAAACCAGGGCCATCTCAGCCAGCGCCTCCCGCAAAGACGTAGGTACTGACAGCGACGAGCGCGACCCCGAAGCCAACGACCGTCATCCACGCCGAGGCGCGACCCCGCCAGCCGCTCATGAGGCGGGTATGCAGGACAGCCGCGAAGCAGATCCACGCCAGCGCGGACAACGCGATGCGTGCGTCCAGCGTAGCCCCTGCGATTCCCCCGAGCAGGATCGCCACAGAGAACGCCACAAAGCCGAGGCAGACCAAGCGAAACGAAGCCGCGTCCAGCTCTTCGAGGCTCGGTAAGCGCTGAAACAAGGGCCCAAAACTGCGCCGGCGGAGCTGATGCTCCTGGATGAGGTAGAGACCCGAGAGCGCAGAGCCCAGGCCGAAGCTGCCCAACCCCACCAACACCAGGCCGATGTGTACGAGGATGAGGGGCGACACGCCACCATCCTCGACCAAGGGGCGCTGACTCTCGAAGGCTGAGAAGAGGAGCAGAAGCCCGCAGAGGGGCAGCGTGATGACTGCAATCGGGCGTAACGAAGCCTTGAAGCGCAGGGCCCAGGTACCAGCGCCCAACACCATCGCTAACGCGATGCCGACCTGGCTCGCCCGCAGCAGCCCGATCGCGCCTTGCGACACCAGGACGACGGTTCCGAGCAGCCCAAGGCTAACGAGAGCCGCGTCGGCCGCGAAACGCGCCACAGCCCGCATCCCATCTCCCTCGCGCCGCAAGTCACTGACCAGCAAGATCCCAGCGCCCAGGTGCAGCACGGCTGCCAGAATGGCAAAGAGGGAAACCATGGCAGGCCAAGGCCTCAGCGAGGGGATAGAGGGAGAGGGGCCTTTGGGGCCCAAGCCGGTTTACGCCGTGCGCCGCATCGGACCGGGTATCTCGGTCAGGTTCGGGTCCTTGATGCGGTTCTGGTCATCCACGAGGACCACACGCGGCTTGTGCGCGGCGACGTCTTCCTCGGCGACGTCTATGAAGGTCGCGATGATGACGAGGTCGCCACGCTGAGCCAGGTGCGCGGCCGCTCCGTTGATGCAACACACCCCTGACCCTGCGTCGCCTCGAAGCGCGTAGGTCATGAAGCGTGTGCCGCGGGTCACGTTCCACACGTGGACAGCCTCATGCTCCACGATGTCCGCGGCCCGCAGGAGGTTGTCATCAATGGTCACGGAGCCCTCGTAGTCCAAGTCCGCGTGCGTGACGACCGCACGGTGGATCTTCGCTCGGAACATGTGTCTTGCCATCTTCGCTCTCCAGATGTCAGCGCCGGTGGCGCTCACAATGATGCACCCCAGCGGCCCTTCGAGATCATGGGCAAAGCGGCTGCCCACTTCGCCCCCGAAAGCGCACAAGCTTGTAGCAGATACGCGACCCGAATTCAACCTGCGCTCCGTGGCTCCTTGGGCATCAGCACGAGGCGCGACCGCAGATCATGGCCCTCACCTGCGCCAGGTCCTCTTTGTGCGCTAGCACTTGGACGTGGTCCCCAGAACGAAGCTCGAATTCTCCCCGGGGGACCATCAGCTTGCCGTCTCGCTGGACCACCACGATCAGGGTGTCCTGAGGTAGCGCCAACTCGAAAATGCGTCGGCCAATTGCCGCCGAGTCCGATGCCAACTGGAGGTCGATGAGGGTGGTCTCCTGCTCGTCGCGCGGGGCGAACACCAAGGGCGAAGGCAGCGGTTCCTGGTCTGTCTCGGCGACTCCGAAGAAGCGAGCGGCGTGCCGAACGGTCGACCCCTGCACGGTGGCCGACAGCAGAACCATGAAGAACACAACCAACACCAATACGTCGGCGTGGGGTGCCCCGGCGACCAGTGGAAAGGTTGCGAGGACGATAGGGACGGCACCCTTGAGACCGACCCAACCCAGAAATCCCACCTCACGCAGGCTCCAACCCATCGGCAGCAGCAGCAGGGCGACGGCCAGCGGGCGCGCGACCAACATCAACACCGCGCCCAAGACCAGGCCAGGGACCAGCACGTCCACCAGCCGTGAAGGAAAGGCCAACAACCCAAGCACGAGGAACATCACCACCTGCATCAACCACCCGAGGCCATCGTGGAAGCGCGTGATCGAGGTGCGATGCACGAAGGTGGCGTTGCCCAGGCCAACGCCAGCCAAGTAGATGGCCAAGAAAGGATTTCCGCCAACAGTCTCGGCGATTCCGTAGATCGCGAGCACCGCGCTGATCGTCAGAACTGGGTAGAGACCTTCCTGCTGTAGCCTCGCTCCGTTCAGCAAGGGAGGCAGCACCATCCCAGCCGCGAGCCCAATCGCCGCGCCCGCTACCAGTTGCACGACGAACATCCAGGCCAAGCCAGCAAACGAGGGGGCGTCTACTGCCATCCACTGCAACGTCCCGATCACGAGCAGGAGCGCCATGGGATCGTTGCTGCCGGACTCCAGCTCCAGCAAGGACGCCAAACGTCGCCGAATGCCCACGCCCCGGCCGCGCATCACCGCGAAGACCGCCGCGGCGTCGGTTGACGCAACCACAGAACCCAGCAGGAAGCTCTGCGGAAACGACCAGCCGAGCAACCACATCGCTGGCACCGCGACCACGAGCGCCGTGAACAGCACGCCCGCAGTGCTCAACAGCACTCCAGGCGCCGTCACTTCCCTGATCCGCGACAGAGACGTGTCCAAGCCACCACTGAACAGGATGTAGGCCAGGGCGATCGACCCTACCACCTGCGCGGTCGCAGCGTCATCGAAGTGAACCCAGCCCAGAATGTCCGAGCCGATGACCATGCCGACGCCGATGAATGCCAAGAGGGAGGGTACCCCCAAACGGTCTGCTACGCGGCTCGCCAAGGTCGTGACGACGAGCAGGACTCCTGCTGCTGCGAACCATCCTGTGGCGGGCATCCTCTCCCCTAGCTAGACCCGATGGCCCACCTGAGCGCGGGTGAGCGTCGTAGATAGGCACCTCGGGCACGACTGTCGACAGCCGGGAGCCGAAACCCAGGTGCTCGGCTCATGGACCCAGGAGCACCGCCAAGGCTGCAAGTCGAACGCCGGCGTGCTACCATCCCGACGCGCCGCGGCGGTGACGACACCGCGCACACGCGCCTCCCACCGGTCGCTCCGGAATTACATTGGTACCCACCCCCGCAACGTCCACCCTCCTCGTCACAGGCGCAGGGACTGGCCTGGGAGCCGCCATTGCCCGGGCGGCCGCGTCCGCGGGCTTCCACCTCGCGCTCCACGCGCACCGACACGTTGAGGCGGCAGCGAAGCTCGCGGCTGAGCTCGAGGAGACCTGTGGGCTCAGCGCGCAGGTCTTCCCCGGAGACCTCGCCGATCCTTTGGCCTCCTTCGCCTTGGCCGAAGAGGTCTGCCGCTGGCGCCCACCGACCCACTTCGTTGCCAACGCAGCGGTCTTTCCAAAGACCCAGATCGACAACCTTGCGTCGTGGCGTCACGCTGACACAACCTTCTCGATCAACTGCTTGTCGGCCATGCGCACCTTCGCAGCGCTGCGCAGCCATGCGCCGCTTCGTTCCGCCGTGTTCATCACCGACGCGCGTGCCGCTGGTGCGTGGCCGGATCACAGCGTGTACCTGGCCACCAAGGCCGCGCTCGAGTCCTTTGTCCGCAGCGCAGCGGTGGCGTGCGCACCCGCCCTCCGAGTGAACGCCGTCGCGCCAGGCCCGATCGAAGGTACGCCACTGTCGGAGCGCCTTCTGGCGCGCCTGCCGCAAGGGCGGGCGGTGTCTCAGGCCGCTGTCGTCGCGGCCACCCTGTGGCTCCTCAGCGATGAAGCCGACAGCGTGACAGGACATGTACTGCGCGTGGATGGGGGCAGGAGCCTCGCTTGACCGCCAAGGCGCAGCGCCTTACACCGCAGCACTTACGCCAACCCGCCAGCGCGGGGAGGCACCGACCTGTGTGCGCTCTGGCGCCCGACACATTCCGAGGCTCTCATGTCGAACTTTCGCTCCTTCCTGGACCAGGTCAAAGGCGCCATCCGTGAGGTCACGGTCGACGACGCCAAAGCCATGCTCCCCAACAGAGACATCCTCTTCGTGGACGTCCGCGAGCCCGACGAGACAGCGGACGGCCACATCGATGGCGCGATCCTCATCCCGCGCGGCCTCCTTGAGTTGCGGATTGAGGATCGGATCCCCAACAAGGCCAGGGAGATCGTCCTCTACTGCGCCGGTGGCACCCGCTCTGCCCTCGCAGCCTTCAGCCTCCAAGCCCTCGGCTATGAGAGTGTGAGCTCAATGGCAGGCGGATTCGCGGCGTGGAAGCAGAAGGGATACGCCTTCTTGGTACCGCGCAGCCTGAGCGCAGACCAGCTCTCCCGCTACTCGCGCCATCTGCTCATTCCGGAGATTGGTGAGGCTGGCCAGCAGAAGCTTCTGGACGCCAAGGTCTTGATGCTCGGCGCTGGCGGGCTCGGCTCGCCCGCCGCGTACTACCTGGCCGCCGCTGGCGTGGGGACCATCGGCATCATCGACTCCGACGTCGTGGACCGTTCCAACCTCCAGCGGCAGATCCTGCACACCGACGATCGGGTGGGAGTCCCGAAGGTCGAGTCTGCGCGCATGACGCTGCACGGGCTCAATCCCGACGTAAAGGTCAACGCGTACGAGATCCGACTTACCAAAGACAACGTCCTGGAGCTCTTCTCGGACTACGACATCATCGTGGACGGCGGCGACAACTTCCCGACGCGCTACCTCGTCAACGATGCCTGCGTCCACCTCGGCAAGACCAACGTGACGGGCTCCGTCTTTCGCTTTGAAGGACAGGTCACCGTCTTCAAGCCTCACGAAGGCCCCTGCTACCGTTGTCTCTACCCAGAACCGCCCCCAGCGGAGTTCGCACCCTCCTGTCAGGAGGCTGGCGTCCTCGGGGTGTTGCCCGGGACGATTGGTCTCCTCCAGGCGACCGAGGTCATCAAGGTGATTACCGGCATCGGCCAGCCCTTGATCGGACGCCTCATGCTCTATGACGCGCTGAAGCAGAAGTTCCGCGAGCTAAAGATCCAGCGCGACCACGAGTGCCGCATGTGCGGCGAGCACGCGGAGTTCACGGGGTTCACGGAGTACGAGCACTTCTGCCGCTTTGACGCTGGTGCGTGAGGCGAAGCGGAGGGACCTCAGGGCCGGGCTAGCCTCTCGTGCCTCGCCTTCAGCCACCCTGTCCGCTCAGGACGGAGCGCGGAAAACCGACGCTCACACGCCGCTCCTCCTCGCTCGCGTCGTAGAGGTGACAGGCGACCTCGTGGCTGGATGCGACGACGCGCATCGCAGGGGTCTCCGTCTTGCAACGCTCGAAGGCATAGGGACATCGGCCGTGGAACGCGCAGCCCTTGGGGGGGTTCCGCGGAGAAGGCATTTCACCCCGAAGCACGATGCGTTCCCGTGTAGCCTCGGTCGCAGGATCGGGAATGGGCACCGCGCTGATGAGGGCGCGGCTGTAGGGGTGCAAGGGCGTCGCATAGATCGAGGCGGAGGATGCCAACTCCACGATCGTGCCCAGGTACATCACGGCGATCCGATCGGAGATGTGCCGAACCGCCGCCAGGTCATGTGCGATAAAGAGGTAGGTGAGCCCCATCTCGCGCTGCAACGTGACGAGGAGGTTGAGGATCTGTGCCTGAATCGACACATCCAGCGCGCTGATCGGCTCATCGCAGAGCAGGAGACTTGGCGAGGCTGCCAGCGCCCGAGCGATACCAATGCGTTGCCGCTGGCCACCCGAGAACTCGTGCGGGTAACGGCGCACGAAGCGCGGATTGAGCCCGCAGAGGTCCATCAACTCACGCACGCGCATCACACGAGCCGCCTGATCTAGGGTGGTGTGCACCTGCAGCGGCTCAGCGATGATGTCTCCCACCGTCATGCGGGGATTGAGCGACGCGAAGGGGTCCTGAAACACCATCTGGACATGGCGACGCAGGGGACGCATCGCCTCGCGGGACAGCGTGGCGAGGTCGACGCGGGCTGATGGGTTACCGCCCTGCGACGGTGGCGTGAGCCACACCCTCCCCTCGCTGATGTCGACCAAGCGCATGATCGCACGGCCGGTGGTCGACTTGCCGCATCCGGACTCACCCACCAGACCGAGCGTCTCCCCGCGCCGCAGGTTGAAGGTGACGCCACGGACGGCGTGAATGTGACCCTGGACACGCCCCAACCAACCCTCGCGGATCGGGAAACGGACATGTAGGTTGTCTACCTCGAGGAGCATGGGTTCCGTCGCGGTCATGGGCTCGCCTCCTCATCGGCGGGAGAACGCACCAGACCGCTCGCGTGCCACGCAGCCACCTCCGGGCGATGACAACGCACGCGGTGGTCCGGCCCCACAACACGCTCGTCCGGCATCGCCTCGTGACACAGTCCTATCGCGAAAGGACAGCGTGGAGCGAAGGGACAGCCATCCGGAAGACGAGCCAAGTCCGGCGGCTGTCCTGGGATGGGCACGAGGGCCTGGCGATCACCAGCATCCAGGCGGGGAAGGCTGCGTAGCAGACCGATCGTATAGGGGTGATGGGGGCCAGCGAAGAGCGCCGCGGTCGGCGCTTCTTCCATGACCGAGCCGGCGTACATCACGAGCACCCGATCGGCCATCCCGGCAACTACGCCCAGGTCGTGCGTGATCAGGACGATGGCTGTCCCCCGCTCGGTCTTCAGGACTTGGAGGAGCTCCAAGATCTGCGCCTGGATGGTCACATCCAAGGCTGTGGTCGGCTCGTCAGCGACGAGCAGCTCCGGATCGCAGAGCAACGCCATGGCGATCATGACACGCTGCCTCATCCCGCCCGAGAGCTCATGGGGATACTGATCCATCCGCTTTGTGGCTTCGGGGATCCCTACTTGCTGCAAGAGGGCGATCGCCCGCGCCCGGCGCTCGGGGGCTGGCAGCGTTGTGTGTGTCTCCAAAACCTCCATGAGCTGCGTGCCTACCCGCAGAAAGGGGTTGAGACTGGTCATGGGATCTTGAAAGATCATCGCGATCTTGCGTCCGCGGATGCGTCGCAGCTCCTCCTGACTCATGGCGAGGAGATTCTCGCCGTCGAAGAGGGCCTGCCCGGCCTCAATCCGGGCTGGCGGCGACGGCAGGAGTCCTAGGAGCGAGAGCTGGGTCACGGACTTGCCTGACCCTGACTCCCCGACAATGCCCAAGGTCTCGCCCCGGTGCAAAGTGAAGCTCAGGTCCCTCACCGCGACCACATCACCCCCCTCCGAACGGAATGCCGTCCGAAGCCCACGTACTTCCAAGAGCGGAGCGCTGTCATGTGCTTCCATGGCTCAGTCCTTTCGCATCCGAGGATCGAGCGCGTCTCGCAAGCCGTCGCCCAGGAAGTTGAGGGAGAGGAGCGTCATGGCGAGAGCCATCCCAGGCGCCAGGATGAGCCAAGGATAGTTCAACATCACACCCGTGCTCGCGCCTTCGTTGGCCAGCGCCCCCCAGGAGGTAAAGGGGGGTTGCACGCCCAACCCCAAGAAGGACAAGAAGGCCTCCTGGAGCATGACCGCAGGAACCGTCAGGGTCGCATAGACGATGATCGGTCCGAGCGCGTTCGGGATGAGGTGTCTGAACACGATGGCCGGCGTCGAGACGCCCACCGCCAGCGCAGACTGCACGAACTCCTGAGCTTTGAGAGAGATCACCTGACCGCGGACGATACGGGCCATGTCAAGCCACGAGACAGCCCCGATAGCGATGAAGAGGAGCAGAATGTTGCGCCCGAAAATCACCATCAAGAGAATAACCAAGAACATGAAGGGGAGCCCATAGATGATGTCGACGATGCGCATCATCACCGCATCCGTGCGCCCACCCATGTAGCCCGCTACGGCACCCCAGGTGACCCCAATCAAGAACGAGACCAAGGTAGCGAGCAGACCGACCAGCAAGCTGATCCTCGCCCCGTACACCATCCGTGTGGCCAGGTCGCGTCCCAAGCCGTCCGTGCCGAGATAGAAGGTCTCCGGTCGCGGAAGCCCGCGCCATGTCTCGGCCGTCAAGTAGGCACGGCCTTCAGGGGCCACGCTCCGCACATAGAAGGTCGCCTCGCTTACCGGAAAGATGTCGACGATGGCCCGCGCCTCCTCGAAGGAGAGAGTACCGTCCTGGTCCTCATCGTAGAGCGAGAGCACGGCCGCGTAGTCCTTCGTCAGAAAGGCCCGCCGAGTGCGCCGCAGATCCTCCACGTCCAGCCGCCCGTCACCCCGCCTGTCGAGCTGCGCGAACTCCCATCGCGCCACGGCTTCGCTCAGCTCCAAAGGCGTAACACGCCCATCCCCGTCGGTGTCCACCGCGGCGAAGGTCACCACCTCGTCACCAAAGTTCCGAACGTGAACCCTGGGCACCCCACGCATGCCCGGCGGCTGGTTGCGCAGGCAGGGGTGGGTCTCCGTCAGCGTGAACCGGGTCACATAGGAAGAGATGAGGGGGTAGGCGAGCGCGAGAAAGGCCATCGTCACGACCACGACCCCGCCCGCGACCGCCGCCTTGTTCTTGAACAGACGCTTCCAAGCGTCCGCCCAGAGGGACGTCCCTTCCACCTCCGGCGCAGATCGCGAGGCCTCGACACCACCTGCCTGGTTTGCGTGAAGCGAGCTCATTCCACCCCCACGCGAGGATCCAGGAGGGTGTAGAGCACGTCGACGACCGCGTTGAGCACGATCAGCAGCGACGAGTAGACCAGGATGACCCCCAGGACCAAGAAGTAGTCACGGTTGAAGGCCGCATCGACGAAGAAGGTCCCGAGACCGGGGACGTTGAACACCTTCTCAATGACCACCGATCCCGTCAGGATGGAGGCGCTCGCTGGTCCCAAAAAACTGACCACGGGAAGCAAAGCGCCCTTCAGCGCGTGGCGCAGCACGACGATCCTCTCGCGCAGGCCCTTCGCCCGGGCCGTCCGGATGTAGTCCTGCCGAATGATCTCCAGCATTCCGCCCCGGGTCAGACGCGCCACATAGGCGGTGTAGAAGAGGCCCAACGAGAGACTCGGCAGAATGGAGTCGTGCCACCCCGTCCAACCACCTGAGTTGAACCAACCCAACCCCACGGCGAACAACAGGATCAACAGGGGACCCAGGACGAAGTTGGGTATCGACACCCCGAGCATCGCAACGGACATCGCGCCATAGTCCACCGCTGTGTTCTGCTTCAGCCCCGCGACGAGACCCAACCCCACGCCCAAGAGGATCGCCAAGAGGAGGGCCTGTCCGCCAATGATCAAGCTGTAGGGCACCGCCTCGAAGACGATGTCGCGCACGGGAGCGTTCTGCTTGATGCTGGGACCGAGGTCGCCCTGAAAGAGACGGGAGACGTAGATCGCGTACTGCGTGGTGACCGGCTTATCCAAGTGATAGCGCGCCATCAACTGCGCCTCGACCTCAGGGTCGAGCTGACGGTCCTGCGAGAGCGGCGATCCTGGCGCTGCCTTCATCACGAAGAAGGAGAGCGTCAGAATCAGGAAGAGCACGACAACGCTCTGAACGAGCCGACTGACCAGAAAGCGTGTCATCGCCCGCCCTCCTCCTGCTTGCTCCAGAAGCGGATCAGGTAGACGCCGAGCGTGTTGGCCGTCCAGCCGCGGACGTTGGCGCGCACGAGGTGCTTCTGGCTGTAGTAGTAGAGCGGCATCACGGGATGCGCCTGCAGCAGAATGGCTTCGGCTTCCGCCAACGCCTCCTTACGTGCGGCCGGGTCCAGAATACTGAAGCTGCCTTCGATCAGCGCGTCGAAGCGTGCATCCCCCCAGCCGGTGTTGTTGTTCGCGTCCCCAGTCTTCCAGAGCTCCAAGAAGGTGTTGGGGTCCAGGTAGTCGCCAATCCACCCTGCTCGCCCGATGTCGAAGTCCAGCTCGCGCGTTGAATCCAGATAGACCTTCCACTCCTGGTTCAGCAGGTCAATGCGAACGCCCAGCTCGGTGCTCCAGATGTCCTGAATCGCTTGCGCAATGATTCGGTGGTTCTCGCTCGTGTTGTAGAGCAGGGTCAGCCTGGGCAGCCCTTGGCCACCGGGATACCCCGCCTCAGCCAGCAAGCGCCGGGCCTCCTCGGGGTCATAGCGCACGAGGCCTTCCGGGGACGTGAACCCTGGCATCGGCGGCACGAAACTCGTGGCGGGCACGTAGAGGTCATCCAAGGTGCAGCGGCACAGCTCCTCACGGTTGATCGCGAGGGACAGGGCACGGCGAACCCGCACGTCATCCAAGGGAGGTCGCGTGACATTAAATCGGTAGTAGTAGGTGCCCAGGAGATTGACCGAGTGAAAGTCCGGGCGCATCCGCAGCAGAGGCACTTGGTTGGCCGGCAGCTCGTCGATCCAGTCGACACGCCCATCTTCGAACGCGCTCACCTTCGCGGCGTCATCCTCGATGATCAGGAAACGCACCCGGGAGAAGTGGACCTCCTCGGCCGCCCAGTAGTGCTCGTTGCGCACCAGCTCGATGACATTGCGGCGCGCGTAGCGGCTCATGCGAAAGGGCCCGTTGGTCACGAGATTCTCGGCGCGGAAGGCGTCGACGTGGCCGTGGCGCTCGATGCTCCCCCGATGGACCGGCAGAAAAGTGAAGAAGGTCGTCACCTCTACGAAGTAGGGAACGGGGTGCTCGAGCTCCACCTCTAGAATGTGGTCGCTCAGGGCCCGAACGCCTACCGCGTCCGCACCCGCCTGCCCTTCTTCATAGGCCCGACCATTCTTCAGATAGCGTAGGAACGACACATAGTACGAGGCGATGTCGTCGCTGAGCACGCGCCTCCACGAGAAGACAAAGTCGTGCGCGGTGACCGGGTCGCCGTTGGACCAGCGGGCGTCGGAGCGCAGAAAGAAGCGGTACGTGAGGCCGTCTTCGCTCACCTCGTGGCGCTCCGCTACCCCTGGGATGAGCGGTCCACCGTCCTCGCGCGGTGCGCTGTACAGGCCCTCGAAGAGCTGCCATGCGATCCGACCCTCCACGCTCCCAGACATGACGCCGGGATCAAACGTCTCTGGATCCGCGCCAATGGCCGTGGCGAAGAGATCGAGGGGTAGCGACGCGCTGCGGCCACGGCACCCCGCAGACGCCAACGTGACGACAAGGAGGCCGAGCACGAACATCCCAAGGCGTACGCACCCCCCGCCCTGGCGATGAGAGGCGCGAGGACCGTGCGGGCGAGGTGCCACCACGCTTCCGGCTGCCGCTGCACGACCAACCCTGTTGGCGCGCGAAATGCACGTGGTCACCATCAAGTACAACCCGCAGGAGGGACCCCGCTCCATGGGAGCGGAGCCAAAGCGACACGTCCTCGTAGCAGAAGCACAGCCGCAATGCATCCTCCGTGTGCGCTCCGGCCTCCTGCGGGCCCTCAGGCGCTGCACGAGTCGAGGCTGCTTTCCCGACGCGTCCCGGACCTGCCCAGCAAAATTGGAGCCCTAGAGTGGACCCTCTGTGCTAGGGTAGCGCCACGTCGTCGGACGTCGGCAGGCCGGTAGACCTCTCGATGCCAGCGCTTCACACCACGACGACACCAAGCCTGTCCTTTCGATGCCAAACCTCGCACTCCTCCAGCCGCAGCTCGCGCTCCTGCCGCTCGCAGAACCGGTCAGCAACCCGGTGCTGGTGGTCGCCATTCTCTTGTCGACGGTGCTGGTCGCGCCCTTGCTCTCACGCCTTGCGCGGGCACCCGAGATCATCGGCTTGATCGTGGCGGGTATCCTCTTGGGCCCGCCGCTCATGAACGTCGTCGATCGTGACGAGACCATCGTCCTCCTCGGCACGGTGGGACTGCTCTACATCATGCTGCGCGCTGGCCTGGAGATGGACATCGTGGGCTTCCTCCGCTACCGCGGGCGCTCACTTGGCTTCGGCAGCCTCAGCTTCCTCATCCCACAGGGACTCGGAGCCCTTGCTGCCTGGACCTTGCTCGGCATGAGTTGGCCTGCCGCGATCCTGCTCGGCAGCATGTTCGGCTCGCATACGCTCCTCGCCTATCCGATCGCGAGCCGCCTCGGTTTGTCCACCAACCCAGCGGTGACGACCGTCCTCGGTGGCTCTCTCGTCACGGACGCTAGCGCGCTCATTGTCCTCGCGGTCGTCGCGGGGACGGTCGCTGGAGAGGTGACGACCAGCTTCTGGGTAGGCCTAGGGGCAGCGCTCATCGCCCTCGTGGTCGGTGTCTTCGCGGTCTTACCCCGCATCGGCCGGGCTTTTTTTCGTGCTGTTGAAGGGGAAGACGGTGGCCCGCAGTTCCTCTTCATCCTGGCATCGGTCTTCATCGTCGCGTGGCTCGCCGAGCGCGGGGGATTTGCTCCCATCATTGGCGCGTTCCTCGCTGGTCTGGCGCTCAACCGCTTGGTGCCGAAGAACAGCGCGCTCATGAACCGCATTGAGTTCGTGGGCAACACGATCTTCATCCCCATCTTCCTGATCTCGGTGGGCATGCTGGTCGATCTGAGGCTTCTGATGAGCGGCCAGGGCATCGACGTCGCGCTCCTGATGAGCGGCTGCGTGCTCCTCGCCAAGGGAGGCGCGGCGTGGTTGTCCGCTGCTTGGTTCGGCTACGGCCGCGAGGAGCGGGCGGTCATGATTGGCCTCTCCGTGCCACAGGCCGCAGCGACGCTCGCGGCTGTCTTCGTTGGCTTCGAGATCGGCCTCTTCGACGAAGCCATCATCAACGGCACGGTCGTCATGATCCTGGTCACCTGTCTGGTCGGCCCGTCACTGGTCGAGCGCTACGGACGGGCCCTTGTGCTCAAGATGGAAGCCGCGGTCCCCGACATCCGTGACAAACCGCAGCGTATCCTGGTGCCGCTCGCGAACCCAGCGAGCACGCAGTCCCTGATGAATCTCGCCATGATGATCCGGCGCAAGAACTCAGGGCAGCCCCTTTATCCCCTCACGGTCGCCCAGAGCGAAGGCTCCGTGGACGCGCAGGTGGCCGCCGGGGAGCGCCTTCTGGCGACCGCCGTCCGGCAGGCAGCGGCGGCGGATGTCCCCGTGATTCCTGTCACACGCGTCGACGTGAACATCGCCAACGGGATCGCACGAGCGCTCTCTGAGCTGCGGATCTCCGCCGTCGTGATCGGTTGGAACGGACAGGTCACGACGCGCGACCGCGTCTTCGGGTCAGTGCTGGACCAGGTGCTCCACGCTACGCACCAGACCCTCTTCGTATGCAAGGTCGACGCACCTCTGAGCACCTTCAAGCGCATGGTGGTGGCCATCCCGAGCCTCCTGGAGCGCGACCCCGCGTTCTACACGGCCTGGAAGGACGTCAAGATCATGGCTGACCAGATGGGATGTTCCCTGGTCCTCGTTGGCACCGCGCCGACCCTCGAGGCGCTGACCAAGGCCTCCAAGGCGATCGAGCCACGGCTCCCAGAGAAGACGGTGGTGCTCAGCGACTGGCGGCACCTGCGACGTGAGCTGCGTCAGGTCCTTGGGGCCGATGACCTCTTCTTGGCCTGCCTCGCTCGGGAACAGAGCTTCGCGCACGCGAGCTGGATGAACCGCATGCCGCGCGATGTCGCGGGCATGCTCGCGAAGCGCTCGTTCCTCTTCGTCTATCCGCCGGACGATACGAGCGACGAAGACAACGGCGAGGAGTGCAAGCTGACCGACGCTGTTTTCGGATCGACCCTGCGCTCCGCTGTCCTCTTGGACGAGGAGATCCCGGGGGGCATGCAGGAGGCCATTCCCGTCATGCTGGCGCGCGCCTTCCACGGCGCGAACGAGGTGTCTCCACAGCTTCTAGAATCACTCACGACCCAGGTCCTAGACGCCTCGTTCGAGATCGCGCCTGGGCTTCTCTTGCTGGAAGCGCACGCGACCGAAGCACCCACGTCGCGCCTCGTCGTCGCCAGGCGTGTCCACGACGTACAGCTGGCCAAGGAGCGGACGCCGCGCGCACGCAGTGTGCTTTTGCTCCTCAGCCCTCCTCAGGACTCCGCACGACTTCACCTTCAGCGCTACACCGCGCTCTCGACCCGACTGACGAGGCTGCCGGAAGGAGCGCTCGCACACTTGTCATCCGTCGAGGCTCTGCACCAGCTCCTCAGGCCCGGGCCGCTGCCCGCAACAACGAAGGGGCAGCGTCAGCCTGAGCGAAGCGGTCCTGCGACCGAGGACCTACCTTCCGACAGCGCGCCCGCTGCGACGTCTGCGGCCTCACCAACAGCCTCTGCAGAACCCTCGGAGCCTGCAGCATCCTCCACCCCCACGCCTTCATGAGGAGACCATGTCCCTATACGCCGCTCTCGCAGGCACCGGCCCTACGGGCTTTGGCTTCGCATCTACGGCCGAGGAGGTCGTCTCGGGATTGGACCTGGACGGCGTGCGTGTCCTCATCACCGGAGCGAACTCCGGTATCGGCTTCGAGAGCGCCCGTGCGTTGAGCGCGCGCGGCGCAACCATCGGGGTCATCGCGCGGACTCAAGAGAAGGCGGAGGAGACCGCCGCCCGGCTCCCAGCGGGCCGCGCGGCCGCCTTCGCGTGTGAGCTCGCCTCCCCCGCCAGCGTGCTCGCGTGCCTGGCGACGCTGCGAGCGGATCCACGCTCGTGGGACGCCCTCGTGCTCAACGCTGGCATCATGGCGCTCCCCAAGCTCAGCGTGCGCCATGGCTTTGAGCAGCAGTTCCTCACCAACCATCTCGGCCACTTCCTCCTGGCCACGCGCTTGCTTGACCGCCTCTCGCCTCAGGGGCGCGTCGTCGCTCTGAGCAGCCGCGCCCACACCTTCACGGTGCGAGGCGGGATCAACTTCGACAACCTCGACGGAGCCCAGGGGTACTTCCCCTGGACCTTTTATGGGCAGTCCAAGCTGGCCAACTTGCTTTTTGCCCGAAGCCTCGCCCGACGCTTCGCGCGCACAGGGCGCCGCGCCTACGCCGTCCATCCCGGCGTCATCCACACGAACCTTGGCCGCCACATGGGGGTCATGGGGAACGTGTTCTTCGCACTCGCCAACCCCGTCGGACTGAAGTCGGTTCCCCAGGGCGCGGCCACCACCTGCTGGGCGGCTGTCCATCCTGACGCCAATGCCCACAACGGGGCATACCTCGCAGACGTGAACGTGCAAGAGCCGAGCCGATTCGCTCAGGACGAAGCGCTCGCCGAGAGGCTGTGGACCCTCTCCGAGGAGGTCGTCTCTGGCTGGGAGCGGGGCGTGACGTGAGGGCTATGCCTCACCACGCTTCGGCGGTCAGGATGCCCAGGCGCTCGCGCAGCCTGTCGAGGTCCTCCGACCAGTGGCGCTCCCAGTAGACAGCGATCAGTGGCTGCGCGCGCTCGCCAGCCTGGTAGGCCGCTGGTAGGCGGTGGAGCGCACGCCACCTCCCCTCCAGGAGAAAGTGCTTGGGGGTGCCAAAGCCGACCACGAGCCATGAGTATGGCATATGAAGCTGTGCCCATTGAAAGGCGTGCGCCAACACCTCCTCGTGCGGGGCCACGTCGAGGCCTAGGACGGTGTGCCAGATGTCATGCGTCTGGCGCACCCGCTCAAGCAGCCAGTTCTGTTCCCGTGAGTCACCCGCCGAGACGCGGCCCGCCAGGGCGTCGAGATCGAGCCCGTTGCGGTCGAGGTGCGCCACGAAGGCACCGCCCAACGTTGTCTGCGGGAGGCGTCGGAGTGCGGCAAGGTCGACCGTCGCGCTGGTGAGCTGCGGTCGGTCTCGCAGGAGCGCACGCCCCTCTGGGTACGCTTCGAGCACCGCTGGCAAGCGACGCATCGCAGCGATAGACGACAGCTCTTCACCCCGCAGGAGCGCCTCCACGTCGTGGGAGTCGAGCAACGCCCTGCCCAGGTTGACGGCCAACGATGGAAGGTACCTAAGCCTCATGCGCGTCACCGTACTGACAGCATCAGAAAAGCGCGTTACGATGCGCCGCGAGGTGATCCCTGCGGCCTGAGGGCCTCGCCCTCACCTCGTCTCCCCGCCGCCCAGGAGCGTACCATGACCTACTGCCCCCTTGCCAGTGACCGCGCGCCGTGCCTCTTCATCATCAGCCTGATCGCGTGCTGCGCCTTCGCGGCCTGCGGGACGTCGTCAGGCGAGGGACCCCGTGAGGGTGAGCAGGATGAGGATGTGATGCCAGCCCTGGATGTCACCATCGACGACGCCGATCTCGGCGACACCCCGGAGCCGCCTGGGGACACCGCGCAGCCCCCCCGTCCGGACACCACACCTCCCGGACCCGACACCACCACGCCTGGGCCGGACGTAGATCCCGAGTGCGGTGGCTTCGAGGAACCCTGCTGCGGCAACAGCCGCTGCGACGGGACCCTGGTCTGCGAGGGCGGCCTCTGCGTCGCGCCTCCGCGCGTCAGCCTCTGCGAGGAAGCCCCCTCGTGCTTCGCGGCGGCCGAGAGCACGACGGACGCTCAGGTGACCATCGGCTCCGGCGCCGCGCCGGGCCTAAGCGGTGGTCCAGTGGCCGACTCCGCCTTCACGCTCCGCCAAATCACGCTCTACACGGACACCACGTTCTCGCCGGGCATCATCAACTCCGTCGAGGTGCGCAGCAACGGGGCAACCTTCGGGGGACTGGAGTTCCGGGGCGAAGAGTGGAGCTTCTACGCGAACCTCGACCTCTTCTTGGACCTTGACGCCCAGTTCGTTGGCGCCGTCTCGCAGCCCTTCAACTTTGATGTCGCTGGCGGAGGGTGCTTCGCCACCGAGGCCAACCGCATCGTGGGTGACCTCGTAGAGTGCGGTGACGCGTGGCCCGAAGGCGCGGTTGCGCCCAGCTTCGTCGAGTACGGCGTCAACGGAAACGAGGTCCGCATCATCCTGGTCGTCACACGCGAGATCATCGCCTCCACCCTGCCGGCCAACATTCGCCAGTTTGCGGGTTTCGTGCTGGCCGGTGACCTCCCGATCCTGCTCTCCTTCGCACGCGATCCCTGAGTGAGGCGGCTGCTCGCACGACGTCCATGCGGCGTGGCCCCGTCAGGCTGGCGTGGTGTCAGCGCGGCCGACCTACGTAGAGGAGCCACCGCCACAGCCCGCCGTAGGCATCGTGCGTCTCCTCGTGTAGCGTGACGAAGCGTCGGGCGAGCTCGCGCCCCACGCTCCCGTCGACATCGACGTGGTTGCGCCGCATCCAGGAGCGGAACCACGGGTAGGGACTGTCCGCGAAGTCGACCACGACGATGCGGCCCTCTTGACCCAGGTCTCGCGCCGCCGCGTCGAGGATCGCTGGCAGCGCGGCCCCCATCATGCTCAAGCTGTAGGAGCAGAGGATGACGTCTGGCCAGCCACAGTACTGCCCGCTCGCGCCGTATGCTTCTTGGGACACCTGCACGCGGGGGCCAACCGAAGCAACTGCGGCTCGCGCGCGCCGTGCCATTTCGGGCGACAGGTCGATGCCCGTAATCGTCGCGTTCGCGTAGCGTTGCGCGATGCGGACCAAGTTCCGCCCTGTGCCGCATCCAATCTCCAGAACGCGGCCGACTTCGCCCGGAACGCCCAAGCGGCGTATGGCCTCGTCCCTACCGAAGAGAAAGGTCCACCGTGTGAGGTCGTAGACTGGCGCGTGAAGGACATAATAGCGCTTCACCTGCTCGCTGCGGGCGTCGGCGGTGTTGCTCCCTGCGCGACCGCGCCCAGCAGGGCCGCGTGCCTCCGCGGAGCCCCTGGTGCTGGTCATACTTCCCCCGCTGCACACATGGGCACGCGCGCGGGCAGCGGCGCCGGCGGGTCTGCGATCCCACCGGCGCGGCGCCCTACGTAGAAGCTCCCGTAGGTTCCCACGCGATCGAGCGCGTGCAGGGAGGCGGCCTCCGAGAACTGGACTTGCTCGCGGACGAAAGCCGGGAGAAAGGTGATGTTGGCGCCGCCGCTCCGCAGAATCCAGGTCGCGGTGGGCGTCGCCTGCACGAGCATCCTCTGCCACTCCTCCGCCAGCAGGTGAGGCGCTGCGTAGGCGAGCCATTCCTGATGGTCCAGGAGCACGAAGTGGCTCCACTGGTCGCGGCTCCTGCGCATGTGCTCGGTCATCGAAGCCGTGTGGACGTGAACTCGGTCCACGCGATCCCGGAGCGTGTCGAAGTGTTCGCGGACCAGATAGTTGGGCGCACACGACCTGGAGTAGGAGCCGGTCAGGTAGACGCGCCAGAAGTAGTTGTCGTGCACCGGCAGCGCCGTGAACACTTTGCGCAAGCAGCCCCGCATGAAGTCGACCATGCCGCCGGACTCTTCGACGAGCGCGCGCTGAGCTGCGGGCACGCCGATGAGCGCAAGCGCTGCGCTACGGTTGCAGAACCATCGAAAGGCAGGATTCCAGAGCGCTGGTTCGATGCGCTCGAAGTGAACGCGCTGCTCCTCAAGCGTGGTGCTGCTGAGGAGCCGATCCAGCGCCTCGTTGAGCCTCGGCTTGGCCTTCAGGAAGCGGGTCACCCCCCACGCGACCACGCCGCTGGTCCCATGGTAGTAGAAGGACCCTCCGCGCGCCGAGGGGACAAAGGCTGCCCCGGCCCGGTCCCAGTAGGCGCGCTCATGGCTGCCGAGCGCAGGGCGAAGACGTGTGCGGTAGAGCGTGTCGAAGCGAGGATGCTGGCCGCAGCCAAAGAGCTGATAGAAGTCTGGATAATCCAGGGTGCGCAGCGCAGCGATCTTGAGGGCCAGCAGGGCGTTCTGCTTTGGGTTGAGGTCCACGCAGTCGATGCGGCCCGGGTCATCCAGGAGATAGTCCAGGGCATTGCATCCAGCGCTGGTGATCATCAAGACCCGCGCACGCGGGCCGAGCCCCAACACCTGGCGATCGAGGCGCGGGTCTTCCCAGCAGGTGTTGTAGATGAGCTGCGACGCGTGGACGCCGCTGAAGACCCTGCGGTTGAGGGTCTCGCGGGCGAACGACAGGGCGCCCGGCCGGCGTGCATCAGTCGAGAACGGAGCGGTCAGGACGGCCATGGAGACTCCGGGGGTCGGCGCTGCGAGCGAAGGGTGCGCGGTGTGACACCTCTGGCTGTCAGCGTAACCTCTTGGCGTGGCAACGCTTCGACGCTCGCGTGGAGGCTCAGCGAGGCTTCGGTGGCCGTCGGATGGCGCGACACGCTGTCGTGGCGGGTGGGCGCGGTCTGTGCGCGGTCGATGAGACTTGACAGTGCGCAGATGTTCAGTACCTAGACAAGGAGGTAGAGCAGGGGCCGTGAGGCACAGGAAGGGGAGCGTCATGACGGAAGACCTAACGGAGAGGCAGCGAGAGATTCTGCGCTATCTCCATGACTTCATCGTAGACCGAGGGTACCCGCCCACGGTGCGCGAGATCGGCAGCGCGATGCAGATCAGGTCGACCAATGGGGTCAACGACCACCTGCTCGCGCTGGAGCGGCGTGGGTGGATTACGCGCTCGGAGAACAAGAGCCGCACCACGAAGCTGACGGACGCGGCCCTGGCGCTCTTCTTGGAGGGCACGCTTGATGCGGCCGATGCTGGATCGGAAGCAGCTGCGCCAGCGCGCTGGCATGGCGAGACCGTCGACATCCCTATGTTGGGGCAGATCGCCGCAGGTGAGCCGCTCGACGCGACGGAAGCTGACGCCTGGGTGCGCTTTGACCGCACGCTCTTGGGACGCGGCTCAGACGGCGAGGTGTTTGCGCTTCAGGTGCGCGGTGACAGCATGATCGAAGACGGCGTGCTGGACGGCGACACGCTCTTCGTTCGTAGGCAACGTGAGGCCCGCAATGGCGAGATGGTCGCGCTTTGGCTGGAGGGGGGCGCGACCGTGAAGCGCTACTTTGCGGAAGGAGACTCGGTGCGTCTCCAGCCCGCGAACGCAGCTATGCAGGCGACGGTCGTGTCATCGCGTGAGGCGAGAGACCTGTTGATGATCGGCAAGGTGGTCGGCCTCTTCCGGCGCGTGAGCTGAGCCTTAGCGACGCGTCGACGGTGTGTTGGCCTTTTGCGGCGTGGGGTGGCGGATGCCGATGACTACGCCTGTGGTCAGGGCTGCTGGCAACGTGGCGCTTCGCCGCTCCAGGCACCGTTCTCCAAGCAACCGCGTTGCGGAAACCCTGTCAGCACGAGACCCTGCTCGCAGGAATAGGAGGCGACCCCTCCGACGCTGAGGCGGTCCCAGGTCACAGCGCCCCCCTCGGGCGCGGACAGAGAGCCACAGCTGCGCAGGAGATCGTGTGGGGCGCTGCGTACAAGCCGCAGACCATGCTGAGAGGATCGAAAGGACGCGCTCGTTCCCAGCGACGTTCTTGCGGCATAGCGCATGGCGTCGGGCCATGAACTGTAGGAGCCCCCACGGAAAACGCGGCTTGTTCCAGTACCTGCTGGCCCCAGCGGATCGAGCCCCCCCGTGTTGGTCAGGGACGGTCGGTTGGTCGTCGGCTCTAGCAAGAGGCCCAGCATATCGTGAAGTCCCCATGGATTGGGCGGGAACTGGCCGACGCGTTGGGTCGCGAAAGCGCTGTTGCAGATGTTCCACGAGAAGCCGTTGACGATGGGTCCCCACTGCTCACAGGCAACGTCAAAGTAGTCGCTGGCTTCACGCGAGAGTCCTGTCAGGGGCCCTCCTGGCGACGGCCGCCCATCGCCCGCCCTAGCGGCGAACTCCCACTCTGCCTCGGTGGGCAAGCGATACCCCAGGCAGGCCAACCCACCAAAGACGACCGACTCGCAACTGTAGGTAGGTTCGCTGCAGGACTGGAGCGTACCCGAGCAGCCAGCTCCCATCGTTCGCTGCCCTCCGTCGGTGCAGCTCTCCAACACATAGCACTGGGGAAGCCCTTCGAGCTCCGAGAGCGCGTTGGCGAAGGATGCTGCTTCCCACCAGTTGAGACGCTCGACCGGGCAGTCAGCGAAGAGACAGGTGCCCAGGATGCTGTCGGCGTTCGCGAAGGCCGAAGGCTGGCGACCGAATGCTGTCCCGGTGCGTGTCGCGTAGGCATCGACGACGGCTGCCCACTGTGCGTTCGTGGTTAGGGTGCGTTGCATGAAGAACGAGCGCGTCAGCTGAACCGTCGCTAAACTCTCAGCATTGAATCGGCCGTCTTCGTCCGGAGGGGAACCTATCGTGAACTGCTGGCCACCTGCGGGGACGAACTGGAAGGGAATGCCGATGCCGTCGAACGCTGGACGGGGCGCGCACCGCCGTTCCGTCGTGTCTGTGGGACACCAGGCTCGGGGGCCGCACATGGCATCGTCGGCGCACGGCGGCCCAAGGCCCTGCCGGCGCAGCGCGCGCTCTCCCCGCACGGGGGTGGAGCGCCCAGGGCTCGCTCCAGCCGCCTGGGCGGCCAGACGGTACCAGCGTCCCTGTCCCTCCGCGATCTCCTGATCAAGAAACGTGATGGCGGTCGCACCCGGCAAGGGCAGGAAGGAACCCGTGGCGCTCGCGCTCCACTCCCACACCACCTGCAGGTCACCCAAGCCTCGCCTCCCCGATACCGTCTCGCTAGCCTCACCCGGACCAGCAGCGTTCCGCGCGCGTACCCGGTACGCACGACCGGGTCCAGGCAGCAGCACGACCTCGGGGTGCTCCAGGGTCACCCCTTCAGCGTCGTCCGTAGTGGCGGTCGGCGTCCCAAGTTCGAGCTGCCCCAACAGAGCAGCAACGTCTAGATAGGTGTTGGCCAAGGCGTCCAGCGCTTCCCACGGCTGTTCATCCACCGAGAGTTCGTATGCTTCAATCGGCGCCGGCGCCCTGAACCCCTCGGCAAAACCCGACAAGTGGCTCTCCCGCTGGTCCACGACCGTCCGGACTTCATAGGAGGCCGAAGCACCGGGCAGGACGATCGGAGTGTCCCACTGCAATTGCACGCCCTCTGGGTTGTCGTCGGAGGCAACGATCCCTCCAGGAGCACGGGGAGGGCCTGGTGCTGGCGCATGCGCGTCCACGTACTCGGGCAACAAGAGAGGCTGGTTCGTGGTTAAGCGCACTCCGTCACGATAGACGTGATAGCCGGTTGCACCTGGGACGGGCTGCCAGCGAACAACTACGGCATCGACCCGCTCGCCGCCGGATGCGCTAACGCCCATGGGCGCTGTCGGCCGGGGCAAACAGACGCCGTCGACCGCATCATAATCCGCCAAGCAGACCCCGCAAATCGCCGGGCGCGCGCCGTCCGATTCAATGCACACCCGGCCTTGCTCCGAACAGTCAAGCGCGTCGCAGCGCTCTGGCTCCAAGCACTCGGCGCCATCACTCTGGGGCAGGCAACGCATCCCCCCATGCTGCGTGCACTGCCACGTCAAGCAAGGCCCACACGCGGCCCCAGCTGTACCGGGAAGGTCCCCGCAACCTCCACAGGCGTTCCTCACTGCGGCCCCTCGGTCACCTGCGCAGCGTACCTGCGTCCCTTCGCACTCGAGGGTCCCCGTGCCACATACCCCGCAGCTCCCACCGACGGGACCCGCCAAGTCATCGCATCCTCCGCAGGCGTTCGTCCTCTCCGGGTCTGCGCAAGCAACCCGATTCAGGCCATCACAGACAACGACCCCTCGACCGCACGCACCGCACGCCTGCCCCGGCGCCTGGGGCAAGGAGACGCTGCCGCCACAGGCGTTGGCGGGCGGTCCCGCGGAAGCGAGTTGGCACTGCAGCTCGCTGCCCTCACACACCCAGACGCGGCCTTCACCGCATCCATCGCCAGGCGACACGTCGGGGTCGCCACATCCCCCGCATGCGTCGGGTACTGCGGCTCCCTCACAGATCATTGTACCGTCGGTCTCACAAGCCCATACGCCATCGCCGCAGAGCCCACAGGATTCATTCGGACGGCCCGGCAAGCTACCGCATCCGCCGCAGGCGTTGCTTGGAACGGACGCCCCCGTCGGGAGACAGCGCAGGGCGTCGGTGCCCTCGCAGGCGAGGGAACCACCACCCGGGGCACATGGCGCATCACAGTCCTCTCCCGGGACGGCAGGCTGCCCCTCCCACAGCAAAGGAAGGGTGCCGCCACAGGCCTGCCGGTCAGATTCACCGCAAGTCAAGGTGTCTGCATCGTCGCAGATCCAGACACCCTCCCTTCCTTCCCGCCAGCAGGACGCGCCGGGGCGCCCCTGCAGCGGAGCACAACCACCGCAAGGGTTCGGCTGGCTAGCGCCTGCGCAGCGCACGCCACCCTCGGCAGCACAACTCCAGAGTCCATCACCGCAGGGGCCACAGGCTTCGCCCAGGGTGACCGACAGCACCCCGGGCTCGAGGCAAGCGTTCCACGCCGCTTCCCCGAGACACGTCAGTTGGTACACGCCCAAGCAGACCAAGGTCCCCTCACCGAAGGCACCGCAGGGATCACCGGGGCGTCCGTCCTCGCCCCGGAAGCGGAGCGGCTGATCTCCACCGCAAGCGTTTCTTGGCGCTGGGGTAGCATCTTCCGAAGCGTCCGGTCGCTCCTGGACATCGCCGGACGCGTCGTCACCTGGGCGCGCGTCTTGCGTTGGATCGACATCCTCCAGCGTGTCGTTTGCCCCTTGATCCACATCGAGACCGCCGTCTCGCAAGGGGCTTGTGTCGGTCAGGAGCGTACACGCGGGCTGAACCCATGCGAAGAACACGACCAAAGCGGCAAGCGCGGGGGTGAGCGATGCAGGACGAGGCGCCGTCGCTCTGCGGTCAGCATCGCCCATGACAAAAAGCGTACGAGGGTACCTGCGGGGTGCCATCGACCTCATCCATGGCTCGGGAAGCGAGGCAGAACCTGGCCCTACTACAACCGGGTCCGGGGCTAGGGAACGCCTCTAGCACAAGGCAAGGTAAAGCGAAAAGGACGAGGGATCCCTCCGACCCGCCACGAGACCGGATAGCAGCGCACGCGCTGCCAAAGCTCGACGCTCAGGCAGGCATCCAAGGCACCTCGGATTCTGCGCCATGACTTGGGGAGGGCGGCCCGGAGGGAAGGCCGGGAGCACCCCTGCCCTCCAGCTCTCCGCGAGGAGCTGCGCACGCGGCCACAACACGTCTGGCTCCAGCTCAGACCAGGCTCCCTCGCCAACCGCGCCGCATCCGGGCAGGCGGAGGCATCGGGCGCAGCGGGCGCGTAGAGCTGCCGGCGTCTGGTGGTGGCCGCCGATGACCCTTGAGGGGGCCCTCGACGACCCTGCACCAAGCGGGAGCCGCGGTTGACGGGTCGCGAGTGGCCGTGTTATGCCCGCGCGCGCTTGGCGCAGGGCGCTTCCTCGCGCACGCCAACCCTTGCCCCCCTGCGAGGTGGAGACATGGTCGATTACGTAGCCATCCTCACGCTCGGCGTTGTCGGCGTGGTCATGTGCTCCACGGTGGTCGCGCTGAGCGTCCTCTTCGGACCTCGGAATCCGAGCCGGTGGAAGCAGACCGCCTACGAGTCGGGGTCCGATCCCATCGGCGACGCGCGCCTGCGTCTGGATGTGAAGTACTACATGATCGCCATCTCGTTCATCATGTTCGACGTTGAGGCGGTGTTCTTGCTTCCCTGGGCGGTCGTGGCCAAGGAGATGGGGCTCTATGGCTTCGCGGTCGCGATGGTCTTCGTCGCGATCCTGGTCGTCGGGCTGATCTACGAGTGGCGCAAAGGAGGGTTGGAATGGGAGTAGAGCAGAACCTACCCGGGGTGGTGACGAGCAAGCTGTCGTCTGCGTTGAACTGGGCACGGAAGTTCAGCCTCTTTCAGTATCCTTTCGTGACGGCCTGTTGCGGGATGGAGTACATGGCCACGGCCTGCAACCGCTACGACATCGCGCGCTTTGGCGCGGAGATCCCGCGCTTCTCTCCCCGGCAGGCGGACCTGCTGTGGGTTGTGGGGACCGTCAACCACAAGCTGGCCCCCTTCCTGGCGCGCATCTACGACCAGGTGAGCGATCCCAAATGGGTCATGAGCTTCGGTGTCTGCGCGTCGACGGGGGGATTCTACGACAATTACGCGACGGTCCAGGGGATCGATAAGATCATCCCGGTGGACGTCTACATCCCAGGATGCCCGCCCCGGCCAGAGCAGGTCCTGGATGCGCTGGTGATGTTGCAGGAGAAGATTCAGCGCGAGTCGTGGGAGGAGCACTACAATCGGACCCCTGCGATGGACGTACCCGCATGAGGGAGGTGCACCCGTGAGCAAGAAGGCCCTCAAGGCGATCGAGAAGAAGTTCAAGGCCGTGATCCTCGACTCGCACGACCGGTGTGGGGACGAGACGGTGATCGTGCGGCCAGAAGGGCTGCGCGAGCTCTGCCTCTACCTCAAGCACGATGACAAGATGGCGTTCGATTACATGAACGACATCACGGCCGTCGACTACTTGGAGCGCAAGCCGCGCTTCGAGGTCGTCTACCACCTCATGTCGCTCAAGCACCGCCATCGGATTCGCATCAAGGTCCCGCTGGAAGAGGGCGCGCTCGTTGTCGACAGCGTGCACGACGTCTGGCGCGCCGCGAATTGGGGGGAGCGCGAGGTCTGGGACATGTACGGAATCCGCTTCCGCAACCACCCGGACCTGCGTCGCATCTTGATGTACGAAGAGTTCGAGGGACATCCCTTGCGCAAGGACTATCCCATCCAGAAGAGCCAGCCGCGCATGGACTTGCGCGCGCGCGAGCGAGACGCCGTGGAAGAGTACCACCAGATCTACCGTGCCAACCAGTCGCCGCGTGACACCGCCGCGGGCGGCGCTTCGGAGCCGACCACATGAAAGACGGGCTTCCTCCCCACGGCCCCTACGAGATCGAGATCGAAGGCACCGGCAGTGAGGACGTGATGGTCCTCAACATGGGGCCCTCTCACCCTGCCATGCACGGCACGGTGAGGATGGTCCTCACCCTCGACGGTGAGACGGTGGTCAAGTGTGACCCGGAGATCGGGTACCTGCACCGCGGCTTTGAGAAGCAGTGCGAGAACGCGACATGGACGCAGGTCTTCCCCTACACGGACCGCCTGAACTACGTCTCTCCCCTGCTCAACAACTTTGGGTACGCGCACGCGGTAGAGAAGCTGATGGGCATTGATGTGCCCGATCGCTGCAAGTACATCCGCACCATCATGGGCGAGGTGTCACGCCTCAGCGACCACTTCACCTGCGTGGGGGCTGGTGCGCTGGAGCTGGGCGCGATGAGCGCGTTCCTCTACGCGATCGAGGGTCGCGAGCTCCTGTGGGACCTCACGGAGGAGGTCACAGGCGCACGCTTGACGGTGTCCTATGCGCGCATTGGCGGCCTGAAGGACGACATCACCCCAGACTTCAAGGAGCGCTGGGTGTCGGTCGAGGCCGAGCTTTACCGAATCATGGCGAAGCTCGACCAGCTTCTGACGAAAAACCGCGTCTTCATGGATCGGATGCAGGGCACGGGCATCATCTCGCAGGAAGATGCCATCAACTACGGCTTCAGCGGTCCCGTCCTCCGCTCCACGGGCGTGTCCTACGACATCCGGAAAGACTTCCCCTACTTCGCATACGACCGCGTGGACTTTGAGGTCCCGGTCGGCAGCGTCGGCGACAACTACGATCGCTATCTGGTGCGCTTCGCCGAGATCGAGCAGTCCATCCGCATTATCCGTCAGTGCTTGCGCGACCTGCCCGATGGACCTTTTTCGGTAGACGATCCCCGGATCATTCTCCCAGAGAAGAAGGCGGTGTACAACACGATCGAGGCCATGATCGCCCACTTCAAGCTGATCTTTGAGGGAATCCAGGTGCCCGCTGGCGAGGTCTACTCCTTCACGGAAGGGGGCAACGGTGAGCTAGGTTTTTACATCGTCTCGAACGGCTCGGGTCGTCCTTGGAAGGTGCGTGTTCGCCCGCCCTGCTTCTACCTCATGGGAGGTATCGACCGGCTGGTGGAGGGGGGCATGCTCGCCGATATCATCCCGACCTTTGATACGATCAACATGATCGGCGGCGAGATCGACCGCTAATTCACCGGAGCGCGTGGCCATGCCCACCCTGACCATCAACGGACAGAGCATCGAGGTCGAGCGCGGCACCAGCATCCTGCGTGCTGCCGCCATGCTCGGGATCTCCATCCCGCACTTCTGCTACCACCCATCGCTCTCGGCGCCCGCCAACTGCCGCATGTGCCTGGTCGAGATTGAGAAGGCGCGTAAGCTGGAGCCCGCTTGTTACGCCAAGGTCGGCGACGGCATGGTTGTGCATACGGAGAGCCCCAAGGTGATCGCGGCGCGCAAGGCGGTCTTGGAGTTCATCCTCATCAACCACCCCGTGGACTGCCCCATCTGCGACCAGGCCGGTGAGTGTAAGCTGCAAGACTACTACGTCGCCTATGACACGGAGCCATCGCGACTGGCCACGCCGAAGGTGGGGAAGGCCAAGGTGCACCCCATCGGCCCGCACGTTGTGTACGACGGGGAGCGGTGCATCCTCTGCACGCGCTGCGTTCGTTTCTGCGACGAGGTCACGGGGACCAGTGAGCTGACCGTGGTCGACCGTGGAGACCGGTCTGAGATTCGCACCTTCCCAGGCCGCGAGCTCGACAACGCATACTCGATGAACGTGACGGATATCTGCCCGGTCGGGGCACTCACGACACGGGACTTCCGCTTCAAGTGCCGTGTGTGGCTGATGACGAGCACGGACTCCGTGTGCGTCGGGTGCTCTCGAGGCTGTAACGTGCATATGGAACACTTCCAGGGGGAGGTGCAGCGCTACCGGCCGCGCTTCAACCCTGAGGTGAACGAGTACTGGATGTGCGACGCAGGCCGGCTCTCCTACAAGCGCCTGCATCAGGATCGGCTGTCCCAGCTTCAGATTCCCGGAGAGACCGACCCGACATGGCCTCGCGCCGCGCGGGCCCTCGCGCGCCTCTGGCGCGAACGTGTCGGGACGACGGGCGAGTCGTGCGCCTTTGTGCTCTCCGCGCAGGCCTCGAACGAGGGCTTGCTGGCCGCCAAGCACTTCCACGGGGCGTTCATGCCCGAGGCGACCCTGCACTGGAGTGGCTTGCCGGAGGGCGACGAGGACCAGTTTCTCGTCCGGAGGGACAAGAATCCCAACATGCGTGGGCTCATGGGCATCTTCGGGGCTGGCATCGCGACGCAAAGGATCGAGTCGCTGCTGCCCGCCCTCGAATCGGGCCGCGTGCGCGCGCTCTGGATGATGGGTGCCGCCCTCCCCCTCGACGCTGAACAACACGATCGCTTTGTGCAAGCGCTGGCGAAGGTAGAGCTTTTCGTGCTCCAGTCTCCCTACCAGGGAGCGCTCGCGAAGCGCGCGGGTGCGCACTTGCCAGCGGCGACGCACGCGGAGTACGAGGGCACCTTCGTCAGTGAGGGGGGGCTCGTACAGCCCTTCTACCGTGCCTTCGCCCCCAAAGGGGCCGCGCTCTCAGACGCAGAGATCTTCCTGCGCCTCGGGCGCGGTGCGGACCTCACCCTCCCCTTCGACTCGGTCGACGCCTTGCAATCCCAGCTCTACGCGGAGCAGGCGGCCCAATGACCCACGTCAGGGTTTGCCCTGACAGGACCAAGGATTTCCAAGCATGGAGCTGCTGATCATCCTGCTGAAAGTGCTGGTGGTCGTGTTGGCCTTCGCCTTCCCGATCGGCTCACTGATGACCCTCCTGGGCGACCGCAAGCAGTCGTCCCTGATTCAGAATCGTGTCGGCCCCAACCGCGCCCGGCTCCCGGGCATCAATCACCCGCTGGTGGGCATCCCCCACTTCATCGCGGATGGGCTGAAGATGATCTTCAAGGAAGACATCATCCCAGCACGCGCCAACCGCTTCTGGCACAACCTCGCGCCCGCCCTCTCGCTCTTCCCTGCCATCGCGCTCTGGGCGGTGATCCCCTTCGCTGGGCTATACTGCCACGGCACGGTGGGGATGGAGGGCTGGCGCGATACCTGTGACGGGGACTGGTACAACCTCTTCTCCATCTCGAACCTGGACGCCGGCCTGCTCTACGTCTTCGCGGTGTCCGCCATCTCCGTGTACGGCGCTGCCATCGCCGGGTGGGCGTCCAACTCCAAGTTCCCGCTGCTCGGCGGGCTCCGTTCCAGCGCGCAGATGATCTCGTACGAGGTCACCATGGGCCTGTCGATCACTGGCATGTTGCTGATCTACGGGACCCTGAACCTCAACGAGATGGTCGTACAGCAGGGCACGTTGCTCTGGGGCTGGCTGCCCATGTGGGGCATCGTGGTCCAGCCACTGGCGTTCTTCCTCTTCCTCGCAGCCATGATGGCCGAGACCAAGCGTGCGCCTTTCGACGTCCCCGAGGGTGAGTCCGAGATCGTCGCCGGCTACTTCACGGAGTTCTCTTCCATGAAGTTCGGCGTAATCCAGCTCTCCGAGTACGTCGCTACCGTGTTCGTTGGGTCGCTCGTGGCGACCGTCTTCCTGGGTGGGTGGCAGGTGCCCTTCCTCTACGGCGACGGCTTCCACTTCGGCGCCACGGCGTCGGGTGAGCCCCACATCGCGCTCCCCTACTGGCTCGTCATCCTCCTCCGCGTCGCTGCGTTTAGCGTGAAGACCTTCTTTATCCTGTGGCTGCAGTTCATGCTGCGATGGACCCTGCCGCGCTTCCGCTACGATCAGATCATGTACCTGGGCTGGAAGATTCTCTTGCCCTTGTCCCTGCTCAACTTGGTCGTCACGGCCTTCGTCGTCCTCGTCCTGCTCTAACCGTCCCGCACTCCCCGAACATGCCATGAACGCCAGCGTACGTGTCCAAGAGCGTCCTCGCCGCGACTTCTGGGTGCAGTCTTACCTTCCGGAGGTCGTCCGCGGGCTGGCTGTCACGTCCAAGCAGTTCTTCAGGAACCTCTTCACACAGAAGGATGTCGTCACGATCGAGTATCCTGACGTCAAGCGAGACTATCCCGCACGCTACCGAGGCCTCCACCGCCTCATGTACCGAGAGGACGGACAGGTCCGATGCGTCGCTTGCATGTGCTGCTCTACCGTCTGTCCCGCCAACTGCATCCATATCGTGGCGGCTGAGCACGAAGACCCGCGCATCGAAAAGTACCCAACCTCCTTCGTGATCGACGAGCTGCGCTGTATTGTCTGCGGTCTCTGCGTGGAGGCCTGCCCCTGCGACGCCATCAGGATGGATACCGGCATCCACGCACATCCCTTCTACGAGCGCGACAAGGCCTTCCTTGATGAGAAGGTTCTGCTCGACCTTGGAGCACCCTCGATCGCCGTTCAGGGCGGTCACCTCTCCGGGCGCTCCGGAGGCGGCGGTCGTGGCCACTGAGCGACACGACGGAGGAGATGGGTCAGCCAGCGAGCCAAGGAGCCTCACCCCCACCGGCGAATCCCTTACCCCCTCCCTGGGTAGCGAGCGCCGAGGCGCCTCTCCGATGGTCCTCCGGCTCCTGCCTGTCGTCCTCTTCGTGTTCGCCGCCCTCGGAAGCCTGTGGCTGCAGCGCGCGGACGCTACTCGGATGCCCGACGAGGTCGAGCTCGCGGAGGCCGCACAAGCGATCCAGCAGCAGCTCGACCCGACCATCAGCCGCATCCGGATCCTGCCGCTCTGGTTCGATGCCGCGCGCGTCGGGCTCGACGACTACCGCTTCCACACCGCCAGCACGCTCGATCCGTGCGAACACCCAGCCGCGACAACGCTCGCCTTTGGCTTTCCACGCAGGGAAGGAGGACACCGGCGCGAGGCGATGCGCTGGCTCCAGGACCCCGAGACCGTGTACGAAGGCCGCCGCTGGACTGTCCTCGCCGGCCACACCCCCCGATCGACACAAGTCTGGGACGGTCACGCTGCGCTCGACCAAGCCACAATTGAGAGGGTTCACAGCAATGGACGGGTCACGCCCTGCAGGCTCAGACACCGCGGCGGATTCCACTGTGGGAGCTTCCACGAGTGGGTCTACGTCGCTGCCGGCTGGCGGAACATGAATCAGTCCTACGAGGCATGCATCACCGCCAACCCCCCAGGAGCACCGGAGAGGTGGCGAATTTCTTGGGACGATGTACCCTTGTCCGGTAACTTACGCTTGCGCGCTGGGAACGTCGTCTTCGCTGCGCGCTCCGAGCGTGGGACACCGGTCCGTGTACGCATGACGCTCGACGATGAGCTCCTCTTGGAGGAAGAGATCGCTTTGCGCGACCCGACCTACCACAACTGGTCCATCCCGCTGACCGGACGGCAAGAGACCGGGCGTCTCAGCGTTGAGATCGTTGCGGAGAGCGGCTCTGACCGCTTCTTCTGCTTTCGCCCCCTCGTCTGTCGCTCAGACGCCGGAGAAGCCCCATGACCCAGCGCGTCGGACGCTACCAACTGCACCGTCACATCGCTACAGGCGGCATGGCCGAGATCTGGCTCGCCCATCAGGACGGTCCAGCGGGCTTCAGCAAAGACATCGTCGTCAAGCGTATCCTGCCTCACTACGCCACCGACGCGCGCTTCGTCGAAATGTTCCTCGATGAAGCGCGCCTCGCCGCACGACTCAACCATCCGAACATCGGTCAGATCTTTGATCTCGGCGAGGCTGAGGGCCAGTACTACATCGCGATGGAGTACATTGACGGCTGGGACCTAGACCACATCATTCAGCGCTCCGTAGGCCTGGGCGAGACCCTCGCCCCGATGATCGCCGCTAAGCTCGTCGCTGATGCATGCACGGCTCTCGACTTCGCGCACAGCTTCAAGGACAGGGAAGGCAAGCCCCTGGGTCTGGTCCACCGGGACGTTAGCCCGCACAACATCCTGGTCTCCCGAGACGGGGTCGTGAAGCTGGTCGACTTCGGAATCGCCAAGGCGGCGACCCAGTCGCACAAGACCCAGACGGGCGCCGTCAAGGGCAAGCTCTCCTACATGGCCCCTGAACAAATTGAGGGGCGTCCCCTCGACGGCCGCGCTGACATCTTCGCCCTCGGAATCGTCCTCTACGAGACGTTGACCGGGCGCAGACCCTTCGGACACGACAGCGAGCTCGCTGCGATCAGTGAGATCCTGACCCGGGAGCCAGCGCTGCCTACGGAGGTCCAAGGTGGGCTCCCGCAGGAGCTCAACGAGGTCGTACTTCGCGCCCTGAAGAAGGCACCCGGTGACCGTTTCCCTAATGCTGGCACCATGCAACGCGCCCTCGAGGTGTTCATCCACCGGCAAGGCACCGTCCTGACCACACGGGACGTCGCGCGCTACCTGGAAGTCCTCTTTGACCCAGCCCGCGACCCAGACCACGCGGCTCCCAGACGCGAGACCACCACCTTGCGCGATGACGCTGGCCACGCCACCGGCGTCGCGGCGCTGCCGCTGGGCGTTACCGACGCCCTACCCGGCGGTCCGCAGCTGCAAACCCAGGCACAAGGGATCGCCGGAGGGGCCACCCGTCCCGCGTTTCAAGGCCCACAGAATACCGCGGCGATGCATGCCACCGCCGCCGACCCAGCAGAGGGAACACCAAGCCACCCAGAGCCCATGGGCCCTCGGCACAACACAGGGCTCTTGGTCGGCGCTGTAGCCGGCCTGGTGGCCGTCATCGCCCTCCTCGCCGTGGTGTTGACCCGCTCAGGCGAAGCCCCTCCCGAAGCCGAGGTGCCCGCAGTGATCCTGGAGGCAGCTGCGACACCCCCACCGGGCGGACCTCCCCCCGTCGACATGGGCGAGCGCGGCGGTACGGGGACTGAGGCTGCTTCGGCGCAGGCGCAAGGCGCTGCGGCTGAGGCGCCGTCACAAGCCCAGGGACCTGGGGAGGAGGGCCGGGAGGCGGATCCCACCGCAAACGATCCTGCAGCCGCTCCCTCCGAGGGAGAGCAGGCCGAAGCCGGTGCCTCACCCGATGCGCCACCGGGTGACGTCGCCACAAGTCCAGGCCCCGAGGACGAGGCGGACCCGGCCCCCAGCGACGGCGAGGCCGGCAGTGGTGAGGGGCCTAGCGCGACGGAAGAGGGCGCGACAGCCCAGGAACCAGCTAGCGATCGGGCGCGGCCCGCGCCCCGTCCGCCGGCAGTTCCGGCCCCTGCGCCGGCCCCCCGAACGGGTACACTGGTGGTGTCCACCCAGCCCCCAGGCCAGTTTTTCGAGCTGCACGTGAACGGTCGCTTCGTCGTCAACTTCAACGGAAGCACCACCCGCCCCAACCTGGCCCCGGGCAGCTACAGAATCATGGTTCGCCCACGAGGCGGCGGTCAGGAGCAGACGCGGACCGTCAGCGTGACGGCAGGAGGGACGCAGACCCTTCAGTTCCGCTTCTAGGCAGAGATGACGCCCAGCGCGTTATCGCCCGTGCGCTCCCTGGCGCGCATGGGGTCATGCCCGCGATCGCCCGCGGAGGAGAGCGCCCGCACCTGGGCGATCACGCCACGTCAGGCGCGGGTGCGAGGTCTGGAAGCAAGAAATCCTGCAACGCACTGACCGCGCAGAGCCGCGCGTGGACCTCGGTGTAGGTCTCGACAAGGTCAGCCAGATCCCGTCGAAACACATCCTTGTCCATGCGCCGGCCGGGCTGGCGCCGATCCCACAAGCGGCTGGTGTCCGGGCTGAATTCATCCGCGAGGACAATCCGCCCGCCCCCGTCCCGCCCGAACTCGAGCTTGAAGTCCTGCAGATCCAGGTCAGCCTGGGCGAAGAGCGCCCGGGCCACCTCGTTCACCTGCAGCGCAGCGGCACGAATCTCTTCCCACTCGCCCGCCTTGAGCAGACCGAGCACACGCACGTGCTCCTCGGCGAGGAGCGGGTCACCCAGGGCGTCGTTCTTGTAGTAGGTCTCCACGATGGGATGCGGCAGCACGCGGCCCTCGTCCCAACCCAGCCGCTGCGCGAGGCTGCCTGCAGCCACGTTCCGGACGACCACCTCCAAGGGAATGATGGTCACGCGGCGGACGAGCATGTCCCTGGTGTTCAAGGTCTCCACGTAGTGACTGTCGATACCCTGGTGGCGGAAGAAGCGAAAGAGGAGCGAGGAGATCCGGTTGTTCAGCTCTCCCTTTCCTTCGGGCCGGGCGTGCTTCTTGCCGTTGAAGGCGGTTGCTTCATCCTTGAAGCGCTGCACGACGAGGGTCGGATCGGAGGTGAGATAGACGGACTTTGCCTTGCCCGCGTAGAGTCGTTCGAGGAGGGTCGCTGTGGTGGACATGGGGCTCCGTGAGCAGCCGAGCACTAGGTCGAGAAGACGCGCTCGAGGATGACGTCGATGTGGCGCAAGTTGGTCTGTAGGTCAAAGCAAGCGTGCAGGTCGTCGTCGGAAAGCAACGCGCGAATGTCGGTGTCCTGGCGGACCAGCTCCGGGAAGGAGCTGCCTCGCTCCCAGGCTTGCATGGCGTTGCGCTGCACCATCTTGTACGCCGCCTCACGGCCGCTGCCCTTCTCGAGCAAGGCCATGAGAACGCGCTGGCTGAAGACCAGACCGTGGGTCTTCTCCAGATTCTTGCGCATGTTGTCCGGGTAGAACACGAGATTCTCGACCACGCTAGCCAAGCGATGCAGCGCGAAGTCGAGGTGGATGGTGGTGTCGGGCGCGATGACCCGCTCCACCGACGAGTGGGAAATGTCACGCTCGTGCCAGAGCGCCACGTTCTCGAGCGCTGGGATCACAGCGGCACGAACCAGCCGGGCGAGGCCGGTGACGTTCTCGGTCAGCACAGGGTTGCGCTTGTGCGGCATGGAGCTGGATCCTTTCTGCCCGCTGTGAAACTTCTCCTCGGCCTCCATCACCTCGGTACGCTGCCAGTGCCGAATCTGCACAGCGAACTTCTCAAGCGAGGAGGCCACGATAGCACAGGCGCTGAAGTACTCGGCGTGTCGATCACGCTGGATCACCTGGTTGCTAGCCGGCGCTGGCTCCAAGCCGAGGAGCGCGCAAGCGCGGGCCTCAACAGTGGGCGTCACGTTGGTGAAGGTCCCGACCGATCCGGAGAACTTGCCGACGCGCACGGTCTCGATGGCCGCCTCCATACGCCTTCGGTTGCGACGCATCTCGTCGTACCAGATCGCCAAGACGTGTCCGACGGTGGTCGGCTCCGCGTGAATTCCATGCGAGCGGCCGACCATGACGGTGTGTCGGTGCTCCATCGCGCGCGTGCGGATCGCGCTCATGATTCGATCAATGCCACCCAGCAGCAGCGCCCCTGCTCGCGTGAGCTGCAAGGCGAAGGTGGTGTCCAGGACATCGCTTGACGTGAGGCCAAGGTGCAGGAAGCGGCCGTCCGCCTCACCCACCTGCTCCTCCAGGTGCTGCACGAAGGCGGCGACGTCATGCCGCGTGATCGCTTCGATCTCCGCAACCCGTGCGGGCCTGACCTCCGCACCCGCACGAATCCGCTGGAGAGCCTCAGCGGGCATCGTTCCTTCCTCGACGAAGGCCTGACACGCCGCAAGCTCGACCTCGAGCCAGAGCGTGAGCCTGGTGTCTTCCGTCCACAGGGCGGTCATTTCGGGGCGGCTGTAGCGTGCGATCATGGGGTTCCTTCAGAAGGGTCAAAACAGCAACGCGCTCCACGGAAGCGAGGCGCGCGAGATGCATGCGGGAGCGAGCGAGCGGCGCAACGCACCTCCAAGGGTTCACCGAGTACATCGCCGCCGCGCAGGAGCCCACCTTGGACCCACTCCGCGACGTTGCCGCTCATGTCGTAGACGCCATAGCCGCTGCGACACGCGACGCGCAAGCCAGCTTCGATCGGCACCGCGAGACCCGTCGCGCAACGCCCCTCCTGGAAGGTGGCGCCGTAAGGATAGCGCAGCCCGTGAGGGCCGCGGCAAGCGGTCTCCCACTCGCGTTCGGTGCAGAGTCGGCCGGCCCTGGCGGCGCAGTGGGCCTCCGCCTCCACGGCCTCCATGAGCGCAGGCTCCCGGCCGAACCCAGGCATGGTGTAGGCGTCCACACAGACCGCTACATCACCCCGCGTGACGTAGGCGCTCTGCGGCGGGCAGCCCGCGTGGCGCTGCGTTGCCGCGTGAGGGGGCTCCGCAGCGGCCGGGACCGCCTCCGCGCCCAACTGGCAAGCGCCGACGAGGAGGGTCATCGCAGAGGAGAGCCCCAGCACCCCTAGCGGCTCCCAGGCCAGCGCTTGGCGCCATCGCCACCCCCTGCGCCGAAGCCGCACGCGTTCAGCGATCCATGTGCGCAAAGGAGGCAACCAGCTCGCGGAAGAGCGGCATCAGCTCGTCGTCAAAGGAAGACTCTGCGTAGCTGACGAAGATCCAAGCCACGTCCCGGCGCACGAACTCGAACACGCGGACGGTCAGGCTCACCCCAGCGTACTGAAAGGTGTAGCGCGTCTCGAGACCCGCGTTGGCTCCGTAGACCTGTCCTTCAGACTCGCCGGCCCGGAAGTCCGCATCACGGAGCGCATCGTGGAAGGTCGAGAAGAACACGTCCGCTACGTCACTGGTGATCAGCTCGACGCCAATGACCTCCATGCGGCTCTGGCTGTCCTCGTGCACGAAGTTGAAGATCGCGCGCTCGCTACCCGCCGCAGCGGTCCAACCGCTGGGCTGGTTGACCTGCACAGCCATCCCCTCGTGGGTCACCGTCGTGCCCTGGGCCGCGGCCCATGTCGCCGGAAGCGCCAAGAAGAGCCATGCGACAGCGATCAGGTTCGGCAGTAGTCGTCTCATCAGCAATCTCCGCGGGAACGCCACGCGAGCTTGCGCCGCCGCAGTGTCTCCCCGCAGCGACCCCAGCCCGGCCATGCCAAAGCGATTACGCGACAGACGCCACGTTGTCCAGTCCCTCTGAACGGTAGGAGCCCCTTGGAGCGGCTGAGCGGAGGGCATCGTAGGGTTGCTCCGAGAGCGGAATGGGCTACACTGTCGGCCCAGCGTGTCATGCGCCCAGGCCACCATACTCCCTTGGACCCACGATGGACCGCGCCTCCTCTTCCTTGCCAGCCCTCGCACAGCCCCGCATCCTCGCGCTGATCGCGCTCCTGGTCGCCGCCCCCGCCGGTGGATGCGGCAGCGACAGCAGCGAGGGTGCCAGAGGACCCTCTGCGTTGACCTGCACGCTGGGCACCGACACCTTGCGGCCTGGCGAGTCTTCGCTGCTCGTGGACGGAGCCGCATGCGAGCGCTGCGTCTGCAGCAGCAGCGGCGAGCTGCGCTGTGTCGCGGTGGCGTGTCCGCCCCCGGACGACGCTGCGGATGTCCGCGATCCCGAGGACGTGGCCGGCGAGGACACCATCGCGCCGGACTCCGATGTCGGCGAGACGAGTGACGTGGTCCCGGCCGACACCTGGGATGACGAGGTCTTCGTACCGGGGCCGATTGAGGCCGGAGGCTGCCCATGCCCCGTGGGTACCAGCTCAAGCCCGGAGGCATTTCTGTCCGCTATCGGCGTCTGTGGCGACGGCGTGCGCTCCGTCGGACAAGCCGTAGGGGATCCGCAACAACGCGCCGTCGTTCAGGACTACTTCGGGATCCTGGGGCAGCGGACGAACTGCATGGCCGTCCTGTCGACAGGACGCGCCGATGCGCCCGCCCGGGTCGGCACAGCCTTCAACCCTGACGGTGTCCAGCCGGGGACTGGCTTTTCTGAGGCGCGATTCCCGAATCCTCGCCCCTCAGGTGGGGATGGTGTTTTGGACCTCGCCCAGATACGCGTGGAGCTCGCCCCGCCTCCGAACGCGCGAGGCTTTGAGTTCAACTTCATGTTCTTCTCGGCAGAGTGGCCGGAGTACCTGTGCCAGCAATACAACGACGCCTTCCTGACGCTGCTGGACAGCCGCGCCAACCCGGAGGGTCGTGTGCGCAACGTGTCTTTTGACCAATTTGGCAACGAGGTCTCGGTGAACATCAGCTTCTTCGAGGCGCCCCATCAATGGACGGTCGACTTGCGTGGGACACCTTTCGGCTTGCGCCCCGCAGCGCCGCCGATCGGCTTGCCCCTGCCCGGCCTAGCGGCCGACCGCTGTCCGGGCGCGTCGTTCCGCTCCGAGTGTACGCTGCCGGCCTACTGCCGAGATGGGACGGACCTGAACTACGTCGGGTCAGGGACAGGTTGGCTGCGCACCACTGCACCGATCGAAGCCGGTGAAGAGACCATCACCCTGACCTTCTCGATCCACGACGAGGGCGACAACGTCTATGACTCCCTCGTGCTCATCGAAGGCTTCCGTTGGCTCAACTACGCGCCTGAGACCGGAACTGGGAAGCTGTAGGGGCGACGCCGATAGAGTGCGGCGCGGGCACCCGGAGCGGCCCACGACATAGCGCAGGTTCCACGACGGAGCGTGACCCCGGTCACGCAGCGTCGTGAACGCCGCGGTGGTCCTCACGACCCGCCGACACCCACGGAGCGGGGGGTCGTTGCGGTGGTCCGGGGATTTCCTAGCGAGGGAGCGCGTGGGAGGAAAGCTCCTCACCCCTTGGCACGGCTGTTGCTGAACGCCCAACCTCCACCGAGGAAGCGTGGCCTGCAGTTGGCATACCAGCGCCCTCGCAATGCTCTGAGAAGTCAGTCATGCGACATGTCGCTGCCCCGATCCTTCGTCAGGCCTTAGGGGGGGTCGTCTGGGCCTTGCTCTGTAGCCCGGCGTGGGCCCTCCCTCTCACGCTCGTCTCCGATCACGACGCGGAGGATCACATCACGATTGGCGTCTTCCTGCAGCCCGATCTATCCGTGCGTCTCGCCGAAGACAGCGAGGCCACCTCGCGTCTGCGCGTTCGCAACGCGCGGCTCGACCTGCGCGGTGCGGTGTTCGCGTCGCGCGCGAGCTACCGACTCCACTTCAACTTCGCTCCTGGGGGTCCTGAGCTCTTCGACGCGTGGATCGCAGGTCGATTCGGAGATGGCTGGAGCATCCGCGCTGGCCGCGATCTGGTACCTCACCATGCCCAGTGGGAGACCAACCCTGCAACGCAGGTGTTTCCCGAGAGGAGCCAACTCGTGCGCACATGGGGAGTCCCCTCGGGCCGCGACGCCGGCCTCAGCTTGCGCCATGAAGGGACCCGTCACGCGTTCGCTGCTGGGGTCTATCAAGGGAGCACCGGTGCCAGCCACCAGACCCTAGGCCACCATCTCTACGCCGCTCGCATGACGCTAGCGCTCATCGGCCCCCACACGTTGACGGAGTACCCGACACAGGCGGCGACGACCCCTTCCGTGGTTCTCGGCGTGGCCCTGCTGACTGCGCTGGACAACACCTGGGTCGACCACAGCCTCGGGCTCACGTCGACGCCAGCGGCGGGGGACGTGTACCGCGCTGTCCTGGATCTTCGTATTCGTTGCGCGGGCCTCTCCCTCTATCTGGAGGCGGCGGCGGCGCACACGCGCTTCCAAGAGGACGATGCCCAGGACGCCGCGCGGACCGGGCTGGCGGCGGGGGTAAGCGCGGCGTGGCTGGTGCCTGCCCTCCCACCCTCGGTGTTGGCCCTGCGGTGGGGCACGCTGGACCACGACCTTGCACGCCAGGAAGCCGCCATGCGAGGGCACGAGTGGGGAGCGAGTTGGACGCGTCTGCACAAAGGCACGCACTGGCTTTCGCGCCTCTCCTACCTCGGTGAGTTCAACGCGGGAGCAGCGGCAGCCAGCCCGGTCGCCGTCCGGCGGACAACACACACCGTGATGCTGGACCACATCCTCCAGTACTAAAGCGACGGGACTGGCGACACTCCCCTGCACAGGCGCGTTCAGCACCCCCACTTCGGGCGCTTCACGTCGCCTTCACGCTTTGGGATGCGCGCAACGAGCCGCATCGCCCAGACCTCACGCGGCACCGGAGATGGTAACGCTTGGCGCACCGCCACCGAAAGTGACCGCGTAGTGCGTTCCCGCCGAGTAGACATGGCCAGTCGTTGGCTGCACCTGTACGCGGGACCCGAGCGCAACCCCCTCGAGCAAGCTGCTGCGGCGAGGGAAGCGAGCGCTGAGCTCAGGACCCGCGTCGAGCCTCACCCGCAGCTGGACCCGATCGCCGCGCGTCACCATCTCCACCACCTCGCCGACGCCGTGGTCGCCATCAGCGGCCCAGACCTTCATGTCAAACTCGCGAATGCCGCCCGTAAGGTTGTCGACGCTGACTCCCTGCCCGATCCTGAGAGATGTCGGGAAAGGGCCCATGTGCAGACGACCGTGGACCATCGTCAAGGGCATGATGTTGACGCCGCCCAGGAAGTCCAGGACGAAGGGGCTAGCTGGCTCATCAAAGATGGTGAGAGGAGAAGCCACCTGTTCCACGCGTCCGTGGTTCATGACCACGACCGCGTCCGAGACCTCGAAGGCCTCGTCCTGGTCATGGGTCACGAACACGGTGGTGACATGGATCTCCCGATGAAGGTCTCGCAGCCACGACCGCAGCTCAGCCCGTACTTTCGCGTCGAGAGCGCCAAAGGGCTCATCAAGGAGGAGCACTTGCGGCTCGATCGCGAGCGCGCGAGCGAGCGCCACGCGCTGGCGCTGGCCCCCCGAGAGCTGATGGGGGTAGCGCTGGCCGAGGTGCTCTAGTTGGATCAGGCGCAGCAACGAGGTGACGCGCTCCCGCAAGTCGTCGTTGCTCGGGCGCTCGCTGCGGGGACGGACACGCAGGCCAAAAGCGATGTTGTCAAAGACCGACATGTGCCGAAAAAGGGCATAGTGCTGGAACACAAAGCCAACACGTCGCTTGCCAACGGGCAAACGAGCCACGTCCTGCCCGTCGAAGAGGATGGCGCTGCCATCGTCGTCCGCGAGCTCTAGGCCTGCCAACATCCTCAGCAACGTCGTCTTTCCCGAGCCCGATGGTCCGAGCAGCGCAACCAGCTCACCTGATCCGATGGACAAGGAAACACGGTCCACTGCCCGAAACGACCCAAAGGTCTTGCTAACGTTACGCACCTCAATGCCCATACTCAGACCTCCGCTGTCCGACGGGTGGGGGCCTTCCCCGCACTGGCACCTGCTTGCTCCAGCGCTTGGCGCTGGCGCCACTCCACAAAAATCTTCGCCCCCAAGGTTGCGAATGCGAAGAGCGTGAGGACCGACGCCACCGAGAACGCGGCGGCGGTCATGTATTCGTTGTAGAGGACCTCGATATGCAGGGGGATGGTGTTCGTCTCGCCCCGAATCCTGCCGGAAACCACGTACACGGAGCCGAACTCTCCGAGCGCTCGGGCCTGCGCGAGGACGACGCCATACAAAAGCCCCCACTTGATGTTGGGGAGGGTCACCAAGAAGAAGGTCTGCAGACCGGAGGCACCCAGCGTAAGCGCGGCTTGCTCCTCAGACGTGCCTTGCGCCTGCATGAGAGGGATCAGCTCGCGCGCCACGAAGGGTAGCGTGCCGAACACGATCACCAGCACCACGGCAGCGGGGGTGAACAGAATGGCCACGTCCAGGACACGGAGAAGCGGACCGAAAAGTCCGTCAACGCCAACGAGCAAGACGAAAAGCAGACCGACGACGACAGGCGAGATCGCGAAGGGGAGGTCCAGCAGCGTGATGAGGACGTTCTTGCCCCTGAACTCAAACTTGGCGATGCACCACGCTGCCAGCACTCCGCACACGGTGTTGACGGGGACCGCCACCACCACCGCCAAGAGGCTGAGGCGCATGGCCGCCTGTGTCTCTGCGTGGGTGATCGCTCGAAGATAGGCGCTCCAACCCGCCGAAAACGCCTCAGCGAAGATGAGGACCAGCGGAAGAAGCAACACCAGTGAGACGAACGCGATGGCCACACCGACCAGGCTCCATCGCACCCACGCCGGTTCACTGAGACCCACTCCAGCCGTCGACTTGCCCCACCCAAGCGCCATACAGCCTACCCCTTGGTCAAGTGCCCTGGTACCTGCGGCTCCACGCCTGCAGGACGTTGATCGCAAAAAGCATCACGAAGGCTGCCACGAGGAGAACGAACCCGATCGCGACCGCCCCATCGACGTTGTGGTCCTCTAGGCGAATCACCACGAGCAGGGGTGCGATCTCCGTTCGGCCTGGCATGTTGCCAGCGATGAAGATCACCGACCCGTACTCGCCTAGCGCCCTCGCGAAGGCGAGAGCGAATCCGGTCAGAAGACTCGGTAGCAACGTGGGAAAGAGGACACGACAGAAGGTCTGCAGGCGTGTAGCGCCCAGGCTTGATGCCGCCTCCTCGCTCTCGACGTCGAGTTCCGCGATAGCGGGTTGAAGCGTCCGCACCACGAAGGGTAGTCCGATCAACGTCAGCGCAATCACGATACCCACCCACGTATAGGCGACGCGTACCCCCAGCTGATCGAGGGGAGCGCCAAGCCATCCGTTGCGGGCGTAGAGCGTCGTTAGGGCAATCCCGGAGACAGCGGTGGGCAACGCGAAGGGAAGGTCGACCAGAGCATCGACGACTCTGCGACCCGGAAACTCGTAGCGGACAAGCACCCAGGCGAGGATGAAACCGAAGACAGCGTTGAGTGTTGCAGCCGCAAGCGACGCCAGCAGACTGAGCCGATAGGCCGCGAGGACGCGCGGATCCTGGACACCGAGTGCCCAGAGGTCGGAGACGGACAGCTCCATGGCCCGAAGGAGCAGCGCTCCCACAGGCAGCAAGACCAGCCCAGAGAGCCACACGAGGGTGACGCCCATCGACAGGCCAAACCCTGGCAGGACAGAGTGCTCCCGAAAAGCGGATACGCGCCGCTTGCTCCCGCCTGCGCCGCTCAACGTGGGCCCACCACCATCCGCTGGGGGCGCTTTCCCGGCTGGTTCGCCGGGCGCAGGCCTCGTCATTCGCGACATCGTCATGGGCGATAGATCTGGTCGAAGGTGCCACCGTCGCGGAAGTGGCGCTCGTTGGCGCCCGGCCACCCCCCGAAGACTTCGTCGATGGTGAAGAGCTGGACGGAGGGGAACTGCTCCGAGAAGCGACTCAGGACTTCGGCTGAGGAAGGCCGGAAGAAGTTTCGGGCCGCCAACTCCTGGGCCTCCGGCGTGTAAAGATAGTCAAGATAGACGCGGGCAAGGTCGGCGGTCCCGTTCCGCTCGACATTTCGGTCTACCCAGGCGACCACGGGCTCCGCGCGGATGCTCACTGCGGGAATGACCATCTCCACGCCAGCGGCATCGAGCTCGTGTGCGCTCAGCAAGATCTCGTTTTCCCAGTTGATCATCACGTCACCGAGCCCCCGCTGAACGAAGGTGTTGGTGGCCGCACGAGCACCGGTGTCGAGCACAGGCACGTTCGCGAACACCGCGCGGACGAAGGCCATCGCGGCCTGATGCGCGGCGTCGACCCTCTCAGCCGCGTTGGGGTCGCTGAGCTGGGCGACGAAATCCGGGCCCAACTCCCGGCGCAACGCATCGCCCCACAGCGCGAGGTAGTTCCATCGCGCGACCCCAGAGGTCTTGGGATTCGGCGTGATGACCTCGACTCCTTCGCGAGCAAGGTCCTCCCATGAGTGAATGCCCTTCGGGTTCCCGCGTCGCACCAGCAGCACCAGGGTCGAGTAGTAGGGCGCACTGTTGTAGGGCAGGCGCGCCTGCCATCCTTGGTCAACCAACCCTCCATGTGCCGCGATCGCGTCGATGTCGGCCGACAAGGCCAAGGTGACGACGTCAGCGCGAAGGCCGTCGATCACCGCGCGGGCTTGCGCTCCCGACCCCCCATGGGACATGCGAACTTGCACACGCTCACCGTGCTCCTCATTCCATCTGACTTCAAATCGCTCGTTGATCTGCCGGTAGAACTCGCGTGTGGGGTCGTAGGAAACGTTGAGCATGGTGCGCGTCGCCGCCCCCGACCCGCCGCAGCCCTCACACCCGCTCAGCGCGGCCGCCGCGGCTAGCACCGCCGTCAGCGCGAGCGCGCGTGCCACAGGCCTCCGCCGACCCTGGCCGGTGGTCCCACTGCGGCCTCTCCCGTCGACCCGGACGAGGCCCTGCCCCGCCCTACCTGACTCTACCGCCCCGTCGTGCATCTGCGCCTCCTTCCCCTCGCGACCCGCTGCGCCAGCAGGCCGCGCTCGCTCCACTCCTCCGCGCCCTCGTCGCGCTTCTCAACGCGCGAAGCGCAACCAGCTAGCATCAACCATGCCAACCCCTCCGACACAGCACCCTCTCGGCGTCGCAACGCCAGATCCGTGAAGGGCACGGGGAGTGCGTCAGGCTTCACCCCACCTGCCGTCGCGGGATACCCACGGCAGGGCGCGAGAGAGGCCGCGCTCCGTCGTGGCCCCGACAGCGCGGTCGGCTCCAGCGGGGATGTCGCCCCTGGCCCTCCCCCAGACAGGGACGGGGACTCCCCTGCGGTGGACGTAGGGGACCCGCCCGCGCCGACCTGGCATGGTACCGCGTTAACCCCCAACCTTCCTCTGGACGGTGGCACACCGATTGCTAACCTCGGCTCCGCTGCGTCGCGGACACAGTGGCGCGGCTGGCGCGGCTGGCGCGGCCACGGGCGACACCTCCTTGGACCCGAGAAGCAACCCGATGACCCTCAATCCGACTGTCTCGCCCACCTCACCTCCCCTGCAGGACTGGGAGCTTGAGCGCCTACTTTGGCGTGCCGTTGGGAGCCCATCGAGCGAGACCCTGGCGGGCCTCGAGGAGGGCGTCACTCGGGCGCTGGGCTTGGCCCTCTCCCCGCACCTGGAGTGGGCCTTATGGCTCGTGACCGCCGAGAGCGGGCTACACTTGGTCGCCGCCTCCGCACGTGCGCGTCGCTGTCTGCCCCCCTACACAGCGGAAGCCCTCATCGCGGCTACACCCGAGACACCCGGGAGTCCCCACGCCATACCCCTTCTCCCAGCCGATGACGGCCAACCACCGGGCGTTGTCCTGGTGGAAGGCTCCGAACCTCAGAGCCCTACACACCAGTTCCCGCTGGTTTACGGATCGTTACAGGGCCTGTGCACCCTGTGGACCCATACCACCTCCCTGCGCTGCAGCGACGAAACCCTGAGCGCGGTCGCTGGGCCGATGGCGCTGGCCATGGCCCTGGCGACCCGTACGCTCCAACCGCGCGGCGCCGTCACCTCAGCGTTAGCGATCGAGCGCTCGCCCCGCCGTCAAACGCGGCTTGAGGACGCTGGCGGCCCAGACGCGATCATCGGTGCCGAAGGGGGGCTGGCGCCTGTACTGGCGGACGTCGACCGTGTCGCCACCCTAGATCTGCCGGTCCTTCTCCTCGGCGAGACAGGCTCGGGCAAGGAGCTCATCGCGAGACGAATCCACGACCAGTCCCACTGCGCCGGAGGGCCGCTGGTGCGGGTGAACTGTGGTGCCATCCCGCCGGAGCTGATCGACTCGGAGCTCTTCGGTCACGAGCGCGGGGCGTTCACAGGCGCCTTGGCTAGCCGCGAAGGGTGGTTCGAGCGAGCCCACGGGGGTACGCTGATGCTGGACGAGATTGGCGACCTGCCGGCGGCTGCCCAGGTGCGCCTGCTGCGCGTCCTCCAGGAGGGGGAGATTACCAGGGTCGGAGGTACGCAGACGCGCCGTGTCCGCGTGCGCGTCGTAGCAGCCACGCACCACGACCTGGAGAGCATGGTAGCACGTCAGGCGTTCCGACAAGATCTGTGGTTTCGTCTCAGCGTCTTCCCCATCCGCATCCCACCCCTGCGCAACCGCCTGGAGGACATCCCTGCGTTGGCGCGCTTCTTCGGCGCCCGGAGCGCCGGTCGCCTCGGCGCCCCTGCGATTGAGCCGACACAAGAGGACCTCGACGCGCTCCTGGCGTACGACTGGCCCGGCAACATACGAGAGCTCGCAGCCGTCATCGAGCGTGCCGTTATCCTGGGCGACGGACGGCGCTTCGACATCCATCGCGCGCTCGGCCGCACCAGCCACGTCAGCCCGCACACGACCACCCCCCTGGACCCCACGCGAGGAGTACCACCGGACAGGCCTGGGCCTTCCTCCCTCAGCCCTGCGCCAACTCCATCGACCACCTTCGAACAGCGCGTCCGTGCCCACATCGTCGAGGCGTTGGCGGCCTGCGAAGGGCGCATCGAGGGCCCAACGGGGGCCGCGGCCCGCCTACACTTGGCCCCTTCCACCCTGCGCAGCAAAATGAAGAGGCTCGGCATCGCGCGCTGCGCTGCCGGGAGACCCTAGGGCCCTGGGGCCGATAGCCGCTCGGTGGAGCAGGGGACGAGGCAAGGCGCTGCCCTGCGCGAGGCTTCAGGTGGCCGGTCGGCAAGTGGCCACGGCTACCCACCGACGAGGTCAAGGGACGCCCGTGGCATGAATCGCTCACCTCCCCTGCGCTGAACCTCGCACCGTGGCAGCGCGATCACCCGCCCTTGTCGCTTGCGCAGAGGGGGCGGACGGGCTAGCAGTGCGCGGGTTTGCGCGGAGACCCTCTGCGCTCACCTGCCACGGTCCATCCAGCCTCCACCTGTTGCTCATGCCCAAGCGCGAAGACATCCGCACCATCTTGGTGCTCGGTTCAGGCCCCATCGTGATCGGTCAGGCTTGCGAGTTCGATTATTCCGGCAGCCAGGCCGTCAAGGCGCTAAGGCGCGAGGGCTACCGTGTCGTCCTGATCAACTCCAACCCCGCCACGATCATGACGGACCCGGAGATCGCGGACGCGACGTACATTGAGCCCCTGACCGTCCCTTACGTTCGCGAGATCCTCGCCAAGGAGCGCCCGGACGCCATCCTCCCCACGATGGGAGGACAGACCGCGCTGAACCTCGCGAAAGCCCTCCATGAAGAGGAGGTGCTCGCCGAGTTCGGTGTGGAGCTCATCGGAGCGAACTATGACGCCATCGAGTGCGCCGAGGACCGGATGGCCTTCAAGAAGGCCATGCTCGAGATCGGCGTGGACATGGCCAGTTCAGGGTTCGCCCACTCGCTGCAAGAGGCCTTCGACGTGCTCGACGAGGTGGGGTTTCCGGCGATCATTCGGCCCAGCTTCACGTTGGGCGGGACCGGCGGCAACATCGCCTACAACCGCGAGGAGTACGAAGAGTTCATCCGCTGGGGGCTGGCGGCCTCGCCCACCACAGAGGTCCTCGTCGAAGAGTCCCTCATCGGTTGGAAGGAGTTCGAGCTGGAGGTGATGCGGGACCACGCAGACAACGTCGTGATCATCTGCGGTATCGAGAACATCGACCCCATGGGCGTTCACACCGGGGACTCCATCACCGTCGCTCCCATCCAGACCCTCACAGACGCCGAGTACCAAGCCATGCGGAATGAGGCCCTCGCCATCATCCGCAAGGTCGGCGTCGAGACGGGAGGCTGCAACATCCAGTTCGCTGTGTGTCCAAGGACGGGGCGTCGCGTGGTGATCGAGATCAACCCACGCGTCTCGCGCTCCTCAGCGCTGGCGTCGAAGGCGACCGGATTCCCCATCGCCAAGTTTGCGGCGCTCCTCGCCGTGGGCTACCGACTCGACGAGATTCCGAACGACATCACCAAGAAGACGCCAGCGAGCTTCGAGCCGGTCATCGACTACTGTGTCGTGAAGATTCCGCGCTTTGCCTTCGAGAAGTTCCCAGGCGCCGACCCGACCCTGACGACGCAGATGAAGAGTGTAGGCGAGGTCATGGCTTTCGGACGCACCTTCCCCGAGGCCATCATCAAGGCGACCCGGTCCCTTGAGACCGGGCGCGCCGGCCTCGTGCCCCTGCTGGCACCCCCTGGCGAAGACGGCGTTCCGGCAGAGCACAGCGCGCTGGTGAGCTTCTTCCAAGACTATCTCAGGAAGCCCACGCCAGACCGCTTCTGGTATATCGCTGATGCGCTGGGGAGCGGACTGACGGTAGACGAGGTCAGTGAGTTCACCGGGATCGACCCCTGGTTCCTGCAGCAGCTCCACGATGTCATCCGCCTTGAAGAGTACATCAAGGCTTGGAACCGCTTGGGCGGGCACCTGGAGACCGAGGAAGGCGCGTCCATCCTCCGCCGGGCCAAGCGCGTGGGCATCTCCGATGAAGAGCTCGCCAGGCTCCTGGACCGTGACGAGCGCGATGTGCGCGCGGCGCGCCTACGGCTCAACGTCCGTCCAGTGTACAAGAAGGTGGACAGCTGCGCGGCGGAGTTCGAAGCCGTCACCCCCTACCTCTACTCCACCTACGAATCCGTCGAGGAGACCCACATTGAGCCGCACGACAAGCGGGTCATCATCCTCGGCGGCGGGCCGAATCGCATCGGCCAAGGCATCGAGTTCGACTACTGCGCCGTGCACTGCGTCCTCGCCCTCCGAGAGGCTGGCTTCGAGACCGTCATGGTCAACTGCAACCCTGAAACCGTCTCGACGGACTACGACGTCAGTGACCGGCTCTACTTCGAACCCCTGACCTTCGAAGACGTCATGGAGATCGTTGAGCGGGAGAAGCCCTACGGCGTCGTGCTGCAGTTCGGTGGGCAGACCCCCCTCAAACTCGCTCTCCCGCTCATGCGAGCCGGCGTCCGCGTGCTTGGGACCCACCCCGACGCGATCGACCGCGTCGAGGACCGAAAGCGCTTCGCGGCGCTGGTCGACCAGCTCGGCCTCAAGCAACCCGAGGGAGGGACGGCCACACACTTCGCCGAGGCCCTCGCTATCGCGCGACGGATCGGCTACCCGGTGCTGGTGCGGCCGAGCTATGTCCTGGGCGGACGCGCGATGGTCATCTGCCACGAGGAAGAGGCGCTCCTGGAGCTCTTCGAGCAAGCCCGGGAGGCCGGCGGTGGAGGAAACATCCTCATCGACCGCTACCTCCATGACGCGGTCGAAGTCGACGTAGACTGCGTAGGCGACGGCGAGCACTACGTCATCGGTGGGGTCATGGAGCACATCGAGGAGGCCGGTGTGCACTCGGGCGACTCGGCGTGTTGCCTCCCGCCGCAGAGCCTGCCCCGGGAGGTCGTCGACCGAATCGTTGAGCAAACCTTGGCGCTAGCGCGAGAGCTGAAGATCATCGGCCTCATGAACGTGCAGTTCGCCGTGCAGCGGGGTGAGATCTACATCCTTGAGGTCAACCCCCGGGCGAGCCGCACCGTACCCTTCGTGTCCAAGGCCATCGGCCAACCCCTGGCCAAGATCGCAGCACGCACACTGGTCGGCGAGCCCCTCACCAGCGTCGGTTTCACCCAGCCCGTGTGGCCCCCCTACTTCGCCGTAAAGGAGGCCATCCTCCCCTTCAAGAAGTTCACCCGCGTCGACTCACTGCTCGGCCCCGAGATGAAGTCCACAGGCGAGGTGATGGGGATCGACTCGAGCTTCGCCCGGGCCTTCCTCAAAGCCCAGGTCGGCGCGTCCAACCCCTTGCCGTCGGCGGGGCAGGTGTTCCTCTCGGTCAAGGACACCGACAAATCAGGAGCCGTTGACGTCGCCAGGGGTCTTGTCGCGCTGGGCTTCACCGTACTCGCAACCCGGGGAACCTTGCAGGCGCTCAAAGGAGCAGGCCTGCCAGCTAAGCTCATCAACAAGGTCAAGGAGGGTCGCCCGCATGTCGTCGACGCATTGATCAACGAAGAGGTCTGCATGGTGATCAACACGACGGTGGGCCAGCAAGCCATTGAAGACTCCCGGTCCATCCGTCGTGTAACCATCGAGCGCAACCTCCCCTACTTCACAACCCTGGCGGGGGCCCGCGCAGCTGTCGAAGCCATGACGGAGCGAGCGCGTGATCCTCGCGTGACGGTCCAACCTCTGCAAAGCTATCACCAGCAGGTCCACGACCAGCGTGGTGTGGCGAGGTAACCAGGAGAGCGGCCATGCAACGAGTACCCATGACCCCCGCCGGGAAGGTCCGCATGCAGCGAGAGCTCGACCGGCTGAAGACCGTCGAGCGCCCCGCCATCGTAGCGGCAATCGAGGAAGCGCGCGCGCACGGCGACCTCAAAGAGAACGCCGAGTACCACTACGCGAAGGACAAGCAGGGGATGATCGAAGGCAAGATCCGAGAGTACGAGACCAAGCTCGCGCTCGCCGACGTCATCGACCCCCTGCGGCTCTCGGGCAAGCGCGTCAGCTTCGGGGCCACGCTCCGCGTGATGGACCTCGACCAAGACGAGGAGTCCGTCTACCGCATCGTGGGCGAGGACGAAGCCGACTTCAAGAACGGACTCCTCAACTACCTCTCCCCTCTCGCGCGAGGCTTTCTCGGCAAGGAAGAGGGCGATGAGATCGAGATTGAGACCGCGGGCGGCACGCGCGCCTTCGAGATCCTCGAGGTGCGCTACGTAGAGATCGTCCTGCCCGAGCTGGGTACCAGCCGCTGACGCGCGAAGGCGTCGGAGGCACTCCGTCCGAGGGTCGCTTAGGCTGCGCGAGACGCCCCTGCGACAACCCGACCTTCCCCCTCAACCCCGAAGGGCGTCGCAGAGGTAGTCGAAGACGAGCCGTATGCGCCGTGAGGTCTGCACCTCCCGGTGGGTCACGAGCCAGATCGGAAAGCGGATGGTAGGGAGCTCCTCCAAGACCTCGATCAGATCCGGCATGCCCCGCGCGATCTCATGCATGATCGGCGCAACGCCCAGCCCCTGGCGGGCGAACTGCCACGCCACGAGCGAGCTCTCTGTGCGCAGCGGAAAGCTTGACGGACCTACGTCGAGGCCCAACTCACGCAGGTAGCTACCGAAGCGTCCGCCTGCGTCGCCGCCCATAAAGGCTACCCCGCGTGCCTCCGACGCGCGCTTGGGGTGTCCGTGACGCTCCACCCACCCGCGCGCGGCAAAGAAGCCTGCGGTCGCGTCCCGCACCCATCGCCCGACCAGCTCCGGCTCCTCGGGTCGCACGTGGCGGATCGCGATGTCCGCTTCGCGCTTGCGGAGATCGCTGAGCGCGTTCGACGCGATCACGTCGAGGCTGATCATGGGTGCCGCCTCCCGAAGCCCACTGAGGATGGGCGGCAGTACGAAGAAGCACACCGCGTCGCTCGCCGACAACACGACACGGCCCTCCAAGGCTTCCGCCTGTCCCGCAGCGGACAAGGCGAGCTCGCCGGCCGCCTCGTACATGGCGTCCGCATGGACGGCGAGCGCCCGGCCAGCCTCCGTCAGAGCAAGCTTCTTGCCCACACGATCGAAGAGCGTCACGTCGAGACTCGCTTCGAGAGCAGCGATCTGGCGCGAGAGCGTCGGTTGGCTCAGACCCAGACCACGCGCAGCTGCCGAGAGCGACCCGGAAGACACCGTCGCCTGAAACGCCCTGAGCAAGTTCCAATCAAGTTCACTAGGATGAATGCGCATATGCGATAACCTCCTGTGGGCGATTTCCATGCACGAACGTATAGACTACCTTCATCGGACGTCAACCGACGGCAGCACGCGCCCACACCAGGACCACCCTATGCGCCCCACCTCCTCCCACGCCGCGACCACCAACTCGGATGCTCCATTTTGGAATCGCATCGCAAGAAAGTATGCTGAGAGCCCAATTGAGGACTGCGCTGGCTACGAACGCACGCTAGCGCGTGTGACGGCGATGCTCCGCCCGCATGACCACGTGCTTGAGGTCGGTTGTGGTACAGGGACCACAGCCCTCCGCTTGGCGCCCCTGGTGCAGTCCTACCACGCGACGGACCTCGCGCCGGAGATGATCGCGATCGCGATGGAAAAGCAGGCACGTGAAGCGATCGAGGGGCTCACCTTGGGCGTAGCGACTGCGGCGGACGCGCCTCCCCACGCGCAGGGATACGACGCGGTACTCGCCTTCAACGTGCTCCACTTGGTGGAGAATCTCGACGAGACCTTGCAGCAGATCTACGCGCTGTTGCGCCCCGGAGGTCGCCTCATCGCCAAGACGGCACTCGTCGCGGAGTTGAGCTTCTGGGTGCGCGGCGGACTCCCGATTGCACGGCTCCTCGGCAAAGCGCCCCGGCACGTCCAGGTCTTCAATGAGGAGACCCTCGTCCGCAGCATCGTATCCGCCGGCTTCCGAATCGAGGCCGTGGAACGCCACGGAACGATCGCTTCAGACATCCGCTCGTTCACGGTCGGGGTCCGGCCCCTCGCCGACGACGCCCTCAGGTGAGCCGTCTTCCGCCGAGGGGAGAGGTCTGCGTTCGTAACCCGCGTAGATTCCAGCCCCGCGACAATCGGCCGCCTGGACGCCGCTAGCCGGCCTATGGTTGGGTTGGGACCCTCTCCGGTCATTGGCTCTGTCCCAGTGACCGAGGGGGCGGCCTCCACGGCACGCGTGTCCTCTTCGGTGCTGCCCCACCAAGCCCCTCTCCATGCAACGACACCTCCGCCGACATGCACGCATCCTGGACCCTCTGCGCAGGGCGACGACGCTCCGGGCTGCGAGGCAAGAGCCTCAGCCGGTTGATCCCGCGAGTCACCCGCTGGCAGCGGCGCTAGCCCAAGGCGCACGAAGCACCGCGTGGTGGATCCCAACGCTCGTCGGGCTCCTTGCCTGGAGCTTCGCCTGGCCGGCGGCGGCCTGTTCGCTCCATGGGAATGCGCCTGCCCCGGCGGTGCAGCCACCACCCGGTGTTGCCAGTGGCGAGGAGCTCAGCGGCGCGGCCGCACCACCGCCGCTCAGCGCGGGGGCATCCTACCGAGCACGTCGTCTGCGCTTCGGGACTACCAGCTCAGGGCGCGCAAGCCTGCGCGAGGACGTCCTCCTCCTGCACGCGGCGTACTTCCCGTGGAGACGCCTGGGAGCAGGTCTCGCGTTACCCCTCGCTCGGCGACACATCCTCCTGCCGAACGGAGCTACCCAATCGCTCCAGGGCGTCGGCGACTTGTCGGCCGATGTCCGGTGGCGCCCTCGGACCGGGCACCGCGACGTGCTTCAGTTGGAGCTGAACGCGGGCCTAATGCTTCCCATCACGCCCTTGGCGCAGCGCGAGGGGAGCTACTACCACCCAGACGTCCAGGTGGGCGGTGGCGTGGTCGCACCGCGTGTGAGCGCATCCCTCTATCATCCCTTGGGCAGAGGTTGGTGGTGGGTGGCAGGGGCCGACGCCATGTGGGCCCCCGAGAGTCCCGACGGAATCCAACGTGGGGCCCTGCTCCGTGTGCAGCCGGGAGTGGATTGGCGCTTGACGTCGCTGGGGTCACTGGGCCTCACGCTGGCGTGGAGGCACGAGTCGCGAACCCGGCGCGAGGGGACGACCCTTGCGGCAAGCGGAGGAACACTCGTGGCCCTGCATCCCGTGCTGCGCCTCCATGGGGCTGAGGCGTTCGTGCTCGAAGCGGGTGCAAGCGTGCCCATCTTGCAGGGGCTGCGGGGTGGCCAGCGCGAGCGCGCCACACTCCAGGGAGGTGTCACGGCGCATTGGTAGGCGAGAGGCGCGCCATGTCACCGTAGACGCTCAGATGCCCCCGAGCGTCGACGGTGGGTGAAGGGACTGGGCCGGGTGGACGCGCCGACCCACGGGGGTGCGATCCTCGCGGCGGCCCCATGTGCGCTCTAGCCCAGCGCGATCACTGCGGCGCCGGCTCCCAGCGCAGCGTGGCGCTGTTGAGCAGCGCCTGGGCGACCCCCGCTGCGCCAGCCTCCACCTGCGCTGAGCCCATGTCTCGCAGGAGCGCCGAGAGGCGCTCCAGGTCGATGGACAGTGTCAGCACAAGTGGCCCCGCAGCGAGCGCGCTTCCTGGTAGCCACACCGTTTCCTCACCCTGACCAGCGGCCACCTCAAACCCAAGGCTGCCCACCACCCATCTCGGCTCAGGGCCGGCGAAGCGTGCCCATAGGCTTCGGCCCACAGGCACGCCCTCGTTGGCGGCCGCCGACCCCGCCGTGGCTGCGAGGAAGGCGAAGCGAGCGCCGCACCAGCTCTGGAGGGGCGGCTCCAGCACACCGGCCTCCCAAGCGGGCTGCGCGCGCCCCCCCTCAAGAAGCGACCACGCGGCCCCCGTCAGCAGGCGGTGCGGGGCCGGTGGCAGGTGGGCCGCGTGTGCGCTGCTCCCGCCCACCCATCGGGCCACGCGTCGCATCGCACGGCTACCCACCGACCTCGGCGCGACGACACACGTACGCAGCTCCACGTGGTCCAGCACGACGCCCAGGTCATGGGGTAGAGACTCGCCTGGCTCTCCCTGTACTTCCAGCACAACGGTCACCTGGGCACCCGCACGCTGGTCACCTTCGACGCACGCGCCTACCAGGACCAGCGCTACCAGGAGCAGCGTCAGGACCGACGGCGGTGCCAGGCCTCGCCCATGCAGAAAGCGAGGGCGGCCCTTCACGGGGCACCGAGGGAGAAGGGTGGGAGGTCGTCGGGGCGCCCGAAGGCGGGATTGCTGAGAAAGGCCTCGTCCGTGAGGCTCTCCAGGAAGGCCAAGAGATCCTCGCGTTCTGCGCCACTGATCAGGAATCCTGGGACGAACAGACTGCGATTGGGATGGTCTGCGCCCACTCCTGCGTAGGGCCCCTCCGTGATGGTGCGCCCGCCCGCGGCGTAGTGATCCACGACGGCGCTCAGGGTGGGAACGCTACCGTCGTGCATATAGGGCGGTCGGACTGCGACATTGCGCAAGCTAGGCGCCTTGAATCGGCCCATGTCTTCCGGCCGCCCCGTAACCTCATGTACCCCCGTGTTGGGCGCAGGGTACCCTCCCCTGCCGTCGATGTTGTAGAGCGCGTTCACATGGAAGCTCGCACCCTGAAAGGCCTGTCCCGCATGATCGACGCTGTCGGAGAGGTTGAAACCACCATGGCAGTGAAAGCACTCCAGGCGCTCCGAGAAGAAGAGTTCCAGCCCGCGACGCGCCGAGGGAGAGAGCGCGCTAAAGTCGCCGCCGTAGAGAAAGCGGTCGAAGGGACTGTCCGCCGCGATCAACGTCCGCTGAAAGGAGGCGAGCGCACGCGTGAGGTTCGCGACGGTGAAGGGGTCGCCCTCCTCCGGGAAAGCGTCCGCAAAAGCCCGCTGGTACCATGGCTCGTCACGCAGACGAGCCAGCAGCTCCGCTTCGCGACCGCCCATGCCGAGCTCGACGGGGTGGTCGCCAAAGAGCGGGGTCAAGGCCTGGGCTTCTAGGGTTGTGACCAGAGGGTTGGCCCAGTTGAGAGTACGTGCCCAGGCGACGTTGGCGAGCGCCATACTCCGGCGTGGATGCTGCTCCCCTGTTGACCCCACCGCCCTGGTGCTGGCGTCCGAGAACCCCAGCGCTTGGATGTGGCAGGATGCACAGCTCTGGGTGCCATTGCCCGACAGGCGTGTGTCGTGAAAGAGCCCCCGACCCAGGGCCGCCTTCTCGGGCGTCCACGGGTTGTCCTCCGGGATGCGCGGCGCGGGGAAGTGCGCCGGCAGCGGAAAGACCGTGCCCCCATCATCCGCCGCCTCGCTCTCGGCGCACCCCAGGGGAAGGAGCGCGACGAGGGCGACCATGACGAAAAAGCAAACACCGCAGCGCTGGCTCCTCAACGGCGACTCCACGTGTCAGCGGCTCCCTACCCGGACGAAGCTCTGTGGCCCGGGCGTCGCGCCGCCGTGCGCCAGACCGAGGCGAGCAAAAATTCCTGCGCAGTCCGGGTCTTGAGGCCCGGACATACAGCCGCGCGGCGTCGAGGGGCTGTGCTGGTCCAGATCGCTGTCCCTGACCAGGGCAGCCACATCGAAGAGACCGACTGACGTGGCTGGATCGAAGTCTGTCCACTCGACGCGCACCCGGTTGCCCTGCGCGCACTCCTGTGCACCCGGCGCGTCACCAGCGACGCAGCCGGTACTGCCAAGGTGAAACTGCCAGCCCGTCTCCAGCCCCGTGGTCGCGCCCTCCAGCCGGACAAATTTGTAGCCGCCCAGCCAATTCCAGAAGAGCGCCGTCTGGTCGAGTGGGCTAGGTGCTGTCGAGGCGTCGCTGTGATTCAATGCGAAGGGTACACCTACCTCGAAGCGGACACCCCGGACCTCGTCCTGCGCCCACCCCGTGACCACCGTGCGCGTCTCCGGCGTCCCGTTCTGGCAGCGACCCGTCGCGTCCTCGAAATCGAGCAGCGCCACCCCCTGGTGCTGCCAAGGCGTGTCCTGGTCCAGGGCGAGGGGGTGCCAATCACCGGTGGCATCGCGCACCTCGACGGCGCTGACGTAGAGCCGAAAGTCCATCGGCTCAAAGCTCGTATCGGTGGTCCCAAGCCCGACGAAGGTCTCACCACATGCGAAGGGTAGGTCTCCGACCATGGCGGCGAAGTGCAGCTCGACATGGCGCGCCCTCTCCTCGGTGGTGTCCGCGTCACAGGCAGCAAAGGTGAGACCTACGAAGGCCAGAGCCCACGAGAGAGCGCGCTGGGGAAGCACCGAGTGCATGAAATCCTCACATAACACGAGCATGAAACATAACAAGAGCATGAAACATAACAAGAGAATGAAGTCGTCACATAACCGTGGCATCGCAAGCGCGACGTGGACGTGATGGTCCGCCGGTCGCCTCGCTGTGTCGAAGGCCGCAGCGCCTTCACTGTCCCCAGACGGTGCCCTACTGCGCGCCTCGACACAACGTGGCGCAACGTCGCAGGCCAATCACCGCCCGGAGGCGGGCCCCTCGCGTCCACCGCGATGCAAGGGACATGGGCACATCGCCAGCTGCATGACGCCGCGACCTCTTGCCGCATCGACGCGCGCGGTTCATCACATACGCTGGTGCCCGCCGTGGCGTGGCGCTGCCATTGCACGGATGAACCTCGCTCTGACGCACGGAGGCCTCGTTGCTCCCTCTTCGACGCTCTTGCTGGTCCCTCACCTTCGCGATGTGGGCACTCTGCGGTTACGCACTAGGCTGTGGTGGTGACCACGATCACAGCGTTGAGGATCCCGCGGCAGGGACAAACCCGACCGGCGACGCTCGCCCGGGTGAGATCCTCGCGTTGCCAGCGGAGGTCGTGGCGGCGGCGTGTGCCGACCAGAGCCTTGACGAGGTCGAGGCAAGACCCGCGACGACAGCCACGGGGGCCCTGCTCCTCGTCCCGACAGATGGCACCCCGGTGCTGGTCCAACCCGAGGCGGGTGAACCCACGCGTGTGGCCTTTGTCGTCGCCGTCGACCACGGAAACTGGCGGATACTCGTTGGGCACGACGCGTCTTTTGGCAGCCTACGCTTCAGCCGGAGCCTGCAGCGCGTCGCCCCCCTGGTGGTTCGGGACGCGTCGTGCGCTACGCGCTGGCGGCAGAGCGTGTACGCGCACCTCCACGCCACCGGCACCGCCGTCATCGAGCTTGAGACCGACACAGAGCAAGCGTTCTGGATCGCGGTGCTGCTGGAGAGCGTTGGGCACTGAGGCCGCAGGGAGACGCCCGCGACCCCCAGCGAACGCTTCGACCCCGTCCCGATGGGTCCCTACCCGCCCCGTCGCGCTGTCGTAGCGCGCATGTGCTCAGAACTCCTCGCAGACGTCATGGTACTCTGTCATCCTGCGGGCCGGTGGGGGCACAGAGGGAGACCATGGCGCTGACCTTTTCTGGATCGACCCCGCGGGACACGACCCCGACGTGGCTCATGGCTGCGCTCTTAGCGCTCGTCGCCGCGTCGTGCACGCAGGAGGACGGGAACCCTGAGGGGACCCCGCCCCTGGAGGATCGCACACACCCCTTGCCGGCCGAGTGGGTGCCGGGCGAGGGGGAGTTTATGGTCGTCGTGCTGCCGGACACGCAGATCTACGCTGAGCGCTTTCCTGAGACCTTCGAGAGCCAGCTCCGATGGATCGCGGATCGCGCGCAGGAATACCGGATCGCCTTTGTGAGCCACGTCGGTGACATCGTCCAGACGGCGAGCGAAGAGCGGGAGTGGCGCGTCGCCCGGGCCACCTTTGACTGGCTCGATGACATCGACATGCCCTACGGTTTCTCCGTCGCAGGCCACGACGTCTCCGGATCCTGGCCTGAGCCTTGGGACAGCAGTTGCTCTCCCTTTCCGCAGACGGACTGTGACATCAGAGACTTTCGCCGACACTTTGGTGCGGAGCGTTACACGGATCGGCCATGGTTTGGGGGAGCATCGCCGAGCGGGATGAGCAGTTACCAGGTGATCGAGGCGGAAGGCCTCGCGCTCCTCTTCCTCCACTTGCCGCAGGACACGCCCGCCGAGGAGGTCGCTTGGGCTGGAGAGGTCTTGGACGCGCACCCCGATCGGCTGGTGCACCTGACGACGCACCGCTACCTCATGGACTATCGGCTGACTTCTGCCCTGCCCGGTCCGCTGGCCCTGGTAAGAGCTGGACGCTTCTCGGGGCTGACCTATGAGCTCGGCAATCAGATCCTGATGTACCACACCGGGCTCCCCGCCCAGACGCTCTTCCGGTCCTTCATCGCGACGCACCCCAACATCTTCATGGTGCACTGCGGGCACGTGGACGCCGAGTTCCGGCAAGTGTCACGCAACCGCGCGGGGCTGCCTGTCCACGAGATCCTCGTCGACTACCAAGACATGGCGGACGGGGGTGGCGGATGGCTGCGCCTGCTCCGGTTCCGACCTGCCGACGACCAGATCGACGTCATCAGCTTCTCTACGCTCACTGGCGCCGTGCGCGCCAACGGAGAGGGTTTCGACCATTCGATCGACATTCTGAGATCCTACAGGGACCTCGCTGGCCCGGAGCTGGAGCGTTTCGGCGTAGACCCTGACGAGGCAGACCGGCTGATCGAGGAGGTCAGCACCGAGGGAAGCCCCCTGCGCGAGCAGTATTTCCAGTCGCTCTACGGTCGGGGCGAGCGGGACTCCGTGTTCACGCTAGACGTCTCCTTCCAAGCCTATCTCGATGCAGCCCGTTGATGGCTTCAGCTCATCTTCCGAGCCCGGCGTAGAGCGGCCGTGGCGTGTTGATCCGCTCTGGATCCTCCTGGCGCTGGGAGTGTTGCTCTACGCCGTGGAACGGTGGGCGACCGACCAGCCGCTGGTCCCGCACATCACGGACCCGGAGCGCGTGATCATCGTCAGTGACGATGTCGTCGCCGAACGACGTCGCGCCCTTGAACGGCGGTACGGGCGCGCGGTCTCGGAGGACGAGCTGCACGCCGAGATGCGAGCCTGGCTGGACGACGAGATTCTGTCGCGGGAGGCCCGACAACTTGGCCTGGACCAAGAGGACGCTGTAATTCGCGCACGCCTCGCCCGCCGGATGGCGGAAGTACTGGAGCAACGGGAAGCGCCGCCACTGGCCGACGACGAGGTGCTGCGCGCGTGGCACGACACGCAACCGGAGCGCTGGGTGCAGCTCGACCTCCTCACGCTGCGTCAGCTCTTCGTCGAGGGCAGCGAGCCGACGGCCAGGGACAGCGCTACGCACCTCTTGCTACAGCTACAGGCAGGGGCAGATCCCAGCCAGTTGGCCGAGGAGAGCGATGATCCTCCAGGCGGGCCGGTCCTGCGTGGGCGTACCCCAGAACGCCTAGGAGCGCTCTTCGGACAGACCTTCGTCGAGGGCGTCTTGGGGCTTGAAGGAGACGCTTGGGGCGTGGTGGCGAGCGAGCGGGGGTGGCATGTGATCCAAGTGGTCGAACGCCAGCGTGGCGGGCCCCTGCCCTGGACTCAAGTCCGCGAACGCGTGCGGGTCGCCTGGGAGGCCGACCAAGTACAACGTGCCGCTCGGGAGGCGGTGGACCAGCTCAGGGCGGGTTGGGTTGTGGTCGGGTGGCCTCCGTGAGGGCAGCGCTCCGCTGGTGTTGCTTCCTGGTCCTGGGGTGGGCGGTCGTGGTGGTCCATGGGCCACTGGCGTCCGCCCATGACCTGCAGCCGGGGGCGCTGGCCATGCGCGAGGTGGCGCCCAACACGTATCGGGTCCGCATCACCTGGGCGCAGGACGGCAGCGGTCGCAGCGTCCTCCTCGCCCCTCGCTTCCCCGATGCCTGCACCTGGACACCCCCGACCTTGGCCTGTTCGAGCCCACTCTCAGGCGAGGTCCACTTTCCGGGACTTGGCGACGCACGCGTCAGGGTGATCGTGCACGTCCGAGCGCTAGACGGGAGCACACACCAGGTGTTGATGGCTCCTGGGGAAGAGCGAGCCCCCCTGGCGGCTCAGGCCGAGGAGGAGGCGTCGTCGCCCATCTTGGCGGCCCTTGCCTACCTGCCGATCGGGGTGGAACACATCCTCCTCGGCCCGGACCACCTCCTCTTCGTCCTGGGGCTGATGCTGGTCGCCCGCGGGCGATGGCGCTTGTTGGGAGCCATCACAGGCTTCACCGTGGCGCACAGCCTCACCCTTGGCGCGACCGTGCTCGGGCTGGTCTCTGCCCCGACCGCCACGACCGAGTGGCTCATCGCCGCCTCGATCCTTCTGATGGTCAGCGAAGCCCTCCGTGAGCAGCCTGGATGGACGGGCAGAGCGCCGTGGGCGGTAGCGACGCTCTTCGGGTTGATTCACGGCTTTGGGTTCGCCGGTGCGCTCCTTGACGTGGGCCTGCCCGAGGACGCTGTCCTTCCTGCGCTCTTCTGGTTCAACGTGGGGGTAGAGCTCGGGCAGGTGGCCGTCGTGGTCGCAGGACTTGCCGTTGCAGCGGTGCTGCGGAGCAGGCTGTCCGCGCAAGCGCTCCATCGTACACGCCACCGCTTCGTCCTCGTGATGGGGGTCGCGGCCGCATGGTGGACCGTTGAGCGCGCGCTCTGGTGGTGGGCGACCGTGGCGTGACGCTGGGGTGGCTCTGCCCTGCCGGGCCCGCCCGGCGGGCTTGACTTCGCCGGCGCTGTACCGAAAGATGACATCTCCACCGCGAAAGCGATTGGGTGTGAGAGGGCAACCGGACCGGAACACCACTCCGCCGGCTGCCATCACCTCAGTCCGTTCGGGTGCATCTGATCATACCAATTTGGAGGTAAGATGTCTTGGTCTCGATGCTGTGCGTGGTTGGTGGGAATCGGTGTAGGGGGTCTGCTCTGGGCGAGTGGCGGGAGCAGCGCACAGGGCGCGGTTCCGCCTGACCCCGTGGACGCGTTGGCCCGTACCCTGACCACGGAGGAAGCTGTGGCCACCGGGAAGGGAAGGCATGGGGTGCGACCTCATGGCTACCGGCACGAGCTGTCCATCGAGCAGGAGTGGCGTGTGGACGCCGATGACAACCCAGAGAACGGTCGTGTCTTCGTGCGTCACGCACGCTTGGACACCTACACGGGAATCCTTGTCGGGCCTTCCGAGGGCCCGGACCAGTGCGACTACCTGCTCGACCACATCCGGACGAACCGCGGTGGGCAGAACCTGCCAGCGCCTGAGCTGCATGAGCTGAGGATCCCAGTTGTGTCGATACCGATGGCCAATGGTGCGCACCAACGCAGCGTGTGCGTGTCCGATGGACGCTGGTTTGCGTACCTCACCTGGGGAGCGCTTCCCTCGCGGAGCGCGGCCGACCGTACCATGGTCCACCTCATCGAGGACGTCCTGGTCTCCCTTGCTGCCTGGCCCGTGCCCGCAGCGGCGAGCTCGCCAGGGCAGCCAACGGCCGCAGCGCCCGCACCCAGGGAGGGTCTGCGGCGCACGGGAAGCACCACGGCCCCCACAACGGCCGCTGCAACCACGCCCCAACCAGCCCGGCGGCCTCCCACCCCCGAGAGCGCGATGCGCATAGGTATGGGGCTCCAGGGCGCCACGGCCGCGAGCGCTCTGGACTTGCCCTCTTCCTTTGGCGTCGCGATCCACACCCAGAACTGGGGCGTGGGTTCGAAGATCATCAGCTCCGGCGTTGACGCCTTTCTTGGAGGTCAAGGAGGTTTCGCCTACGGTGCCCACCTCCGACTTGGCGTCGGCCGATGGTTCGGACCGCTGGCACTCGGCGTCCACTCCGGGGCAGGCTTCGACGGCGTCACCAGCCGCCTGCCCTTTGCCGTGCGCGTACCGGGGGGAGCATCGGCCCACTACCTGCTCGGCTCCTTTATGGCGGTCGGGGCCTCCGCGGAGCTCGGCTACAACGTTCTGACAGAGGACACGCGGACGCTCCGCGACGGGTTGGGCGGGAGCGACGATATGCAGGTCGCCTTGCACTTCTACCTTGGCGGCCGCTCGCGCGCATCCAGCAGCACAACGAGCAACGGGTTCTGGGTAAGCGCAGGGTGGCGCGAGATGGGCGGCGAGACCATGCAGTTCCTGACCGTGGGCTTCGGCTCGTCCCAGTCCCCCAACTAGCCCAGCCACCGCATACCGCATCCTGCGGTCCCACGAAACGCATCATGGCCTCGGGGGTCCCCGCGCACACACCCCGCGGAGTGTTGGCCGGGTAGACCGCCAGGACGGTGCGACCTCTAGTCCGCCCGCTGCAGCACGCATCCCTCGGGCCACACGCCAGGCAGCCCATCGGCGTATGCGTCCGTGTCCACCTCACCGTAGGCGTGCGCCAAGAGAAAGGGCATCATGAGGTCTGGGATATTCCAAGGGATGGTGTGCCCGCGGCTGTGGGTGCACAGCACCGTAAGGTGACCGTCTGCGACGAGCTTGCGCACCATCTCGTCGGTGGTCTGGTCGAATCGAATGACGACCTCGTCCGTCGGTCCGCCGTGCGTCGCGAGGACCGGCATGGGCCACGCAGGTGTGGTGTAGGCCGTCGTGAAGGTGCTCACACCGCCGCTGAAGATGGCCGCGCCAGCCAAGTACTCGCCACGCTGCATCACCAGATGGGTGCTCCAGAGCGCTCCCGCACTGAAACCCGTCGTGTACACGCGGCGCCGGTCGATGCCAAAGGCCTCATCCAAGCACGCCAACACGTCGAGAAAGAGGGTCTCATCCGGCCCTTTGCGCTCTCCACGGATGATGGGCCACTCGATCTGGTACTGTCCCGTGGAGGAGGGTGTCACGACGATCACCCCAAACTCACGCGCGATCCGTTCGGCCTGAAAGAACTGCACGAACTGAGCCGCATTACTCCCGTTGCCATGGTAGATGAAGAGCACAGGAGCGTCAGCGGGCTGCGCAGGCAAGGTGAGGTGGATGGCGCGTTGCAGCCCGGCGCTGACGATCTCTACCGTGCCGGGCTCCATCGCTGGACAGGCCTCCCCGCTGTAGGGAGGCAGAGCGGCCGGCTCTGGAAGCGGGTCAGGTTGCTCCTCAGGCTCGTCGCTCACCTCCCCTGGGTCGTCGACGTCCTCGCTCCCCTCGGTGAGGACATCCGCCTCGGTATCCGGAGCGGGCGGCTGCGTGGCGTCGTCCTCTGAACAGCCCGCGAATGCGAGCGTGAACACACCCAGGAGCGCCAGCCACTGCACCAGCATGGGGCGCCTCCGAGGACAAGGGAGGGTGACAGCTCCACGACACCGCACGCGCTCGCTCACCATGGTCTCTCCTTGGGCTCTCAGGTCATTCCCGTGACAGACGCGTGAGCGCCTGGCGTCCGCATCATCGCGAAGGTTGCTTCCGACCGCAACGATCTAGAGGAGTTCCCTAAGGGCATGACCCAGGGGCGGCCGCGATGCGGTGCAGATCCGGGTTGTCAGGTGGCGCCCTAGCGGGGCAGTCTCGCCTGGGCCCGGCTCCCTCGCCCTCTCCATCCGCATCTCATGAACGCCACACAGTTCCCCGTCTTGGTGCTCCGAGACCCTCTGCTCGACGCCATCCGATCCGACGCTCCGGTCGTGATCGAAGCACCCACGGGGTCAGGAAAGTCGACCGCCCTCCCCTTGGTCCTTCTCCAGGAGCTGCCCACCGCCACATTGGTCGTTGAGCCCCGACGCATCGCTTGCCGCGCCCTCGCTGAGCGCGTCGCTTCCCTCGACGGCAGCCCACTGGGGGAGCGTGTGGGCTACGCCGTCCGTTTCGAGGAGCGGAGGGGACCGGCAACGCGCCTCCTCTTCGCCACCCCAGGCGTGGCGCTGCGCTTGCTCGCTGACCCAGAGGCCACACCCTTTCCGCTCGTCTTCCTGGACGAGTTCCACGAGCGCAGTTGGCAGCTCGACCTGCTGGCTTGCGCACTGCGCATGCGGTCCGGCCAGCGGCTCATCCTGGCGTCCGCTACCCTCGACGCTGCCCCCCTCACGCACAGCCTGCAAGCGACGCACCTTCGGGCAGAAGGCCGCCTCCATCCCGTCGCGCTCGCCTACGCGGAGGACGTAGGGGAACCAAGCCCACGCGACCTTGGCGCGCGAGCAGCGCGGGCTGTCCACGAGGCCCTAGGGGAAACGGAAGAAGGCGACATCCTTGTCTTCTTGCCCGGCAAGGGCGAGATCGCAGCGACGCGCGCGAGCCTCCAGATCCCCTCGCCACGCGTCGCCGTCCACGAGGTTCACGGAGGGGTGGCGTTGACCACCCTCAGCCGGGCATTGGCCCCTCCATCGGGTAGGGAGCGGAGGGTCTATCTTGCGACCAACCTCGCCGAGACCTCCCTCACGCTCCCTGGCGTGCGCCACGTCATCGACAGCGGGCTCGAACGGCGGGTCATCCACCGCGGCGGCCGCAATGTGCTCGCCCTGCAGCCCATCAGCCGGGCCTCGATGGACCAGCGGGCCGGTCGCGCTGGGCGTGTCGCGCCTGGCCATGCGCTTCGCCTCTTCTCTCGGCGATTTCGCCCCTCCGTCGACACAACCCCGGAGGTGGGCCGCGTAGCGCTGGACGACTTCGTCCTGGCCGCGGCGAACCTAGGCATCGATCAGCAAAGCTTCGAGGCCGCACCTTGGATCACGACGCCACCGCACTTCGCCGTGGCGAGTGCCAGAGAACGGTTGGTCCGCGCCGGACTGCTCGACACTTCTGGCCATCTGACCTCGCGGGGTGCTGCCGCTGAGCGGCTCCCTGTGGACGCAGCGGAGGGCGCCTTGCTGCAGGCCCTGCCCCTAGCGCTGCGGGGCCATGCTGTCGACCTCATCGTGGCGCTGCGCTGGCGTGAGCCGCCCTTGCAGCCCCTCGATCGCGTCTCCCCCCACCGTCGCGAAGATGTCGGGGATGCGAGGAAGCTGCTCTTCGCGGGCGTCGAGCATGCACCGGGGCTGGCGCTGCGCGTGCTGAGAGGGGGACACCCGGAGCGCCACGGGCTCCATGCTGCCCCCCTGCAGGAGGCGCGACGCGAAGCCCAGCAGCTTAGGCTGTGCCTTGGGCTCTCACCTGGCGTCGCACCGGACGCGTCGGCGTCAGGCCTGACGCCCGACGACCCCCCGTGGTCCGAGCTAGCCGCGGCCATAGCGCAGGTCTGGCCTTGGACCGTCTTCGTACGGCGCGCCCGAGCAGGTCGCCGCCACAGCAGCGACGACCGCCCCGCACCGTGGACCAACGGCGACGTCGAAGTGATGGTCGCGCCCTTCTCGCCACCCACCGACACCGGTCCCCGGCGCGACCCAATCTGCGGGCTCCTGCTCAACCTCCACTGGGTGGGAGATGGGGGAACCGGCTTCGTGGGCCATGGCACGATGTTGCTACCTATGGCGCCCCGTGGTCTCGTCGCGCTGGGTCTCGGCACCGCGCACCTCCGAGAGGTAGCCGCGCCCAGGAAGCCAGGGGGCCCGTGGGTGGGGCGCAGCGAAGTGCGAATCGCCGAGATCGTGCTCGATGAGGAGGAGGTCACGTTGCGGGGGGAGGCGCTGGTAGCAGCGGTCAGCGACCACGTCATCGCCGGTCGTTGGCTGCCGGAGGTAGCGCCAACCCTCCGTGACCGCCTCCACCTCTGGCGCTTGACCAGAGCTATGCCATCCAGCCTGCGTCCCCCCTACCTCGCAGGGGAGGCGGAGGGCGCGGCGCCCCCGGACAGCGCAGGAACCTACCTCCGCCAGCGGCTCACGCTGCTGGGCGTCACGGAGGCCGCTGACCTGGCGCTGCTCGACCGAGAGGACTACCTACCAGACCTCGAAGCCCTGACCGGGTGGCCTCCGGACGAGCTCGTAAAGCTAGGGGAGGACTTCCCCAGGCAGTGGGCGCTGCACGGAGCGGTCTACGATCTCGCTGTAGACGCTGCGCGGCAGCGCGTCGTCCTGACGCCTGCCAACCCGCCTGCGCGTAAGGCAGGCCCACCACCAGCGGCCCTCGTCCCGCGCTGCAGGGGCCTCGCTGTCTACTGGGAGCAGGGAGGGGCGAAGGAGCGATTGCGCTAGGCTCCGGCCAACGGGACGCTAGATGGAGAGCGAGCCCTCACGGAAATCGCTGTCAGCCAAGATGACGTTGACGCAAACGGGTCGGCCTGCGCGTGCGTGGGCCTTGGCTTCGTCCAACACCTCGTCCACCTTGGCAGGGTCAGTCAGCAGGAGGCCGACACCGCCGTATCCTTCGGCGACCTTGTGGTAGTCCGTATAGCGGAGCTGCGTACCCACCGGGTCGCCAAGAATCTTGATCTGATCGCGAGCGATCTGCTGCCACGATGCGTCGGTGCCGATGATGGCGATCGGGGCAAATCCCGAGCGGACGTAGGTGTCAAACTCGGCGAGGCTGTAGGCCGAGGACCCGTCGCCATAGAAGAGCCACACCTCGGCGGTGGGACGGACCGCCGCGGCGCCGATGGCGAATCCTCCGCCCACGCCAAGGGTCCCGAACACGCCCGGGTCGAGCCACCCGAGCGGACCGCGAGGTCGCACGATGTAGGACCCGGTGGCGACGAAGTCGCCGCCGTCGACAATCAGCACGCTGTCCTCGGCGATCTTCTCCTCGATACGGAGGAAGAGGTGAATGGGGCAGATACGATCCCCCTCAGCCCGAGCGCCTCGCGCAATCTCGGCGTCCCGCGCCACTTCCCGAGAGCGCAGACGCTCAAACCATGGAGTCCAGCCCGCCTGAGGGCGCGCTCCTGCTCGCACCAAGTCCATGAGGAAGTGTCCGGGATGCCCGTGCACGGCGTGGGTAGGGCGCCGGTTCTTGGTGAGCGCCCCCTTGTCGAGGTTGATGGAGACCAACGTCGCGGCGCGGTTGATCTTCAGGCCATAGCCAAGGCGGAAGTCAAAGGGGAAGCCAGCGATGAGGACAACATCGGCTTCCTTCAGGGCAGCACCCCGGGCATGCCGGAACTGGAGGTCGGAGCGCCTCCCCAGCAGACCGCGGGAGGAGCCGCCCAGGAAGGTCGGGATGCCTAGAGCACGGACTGCGTCCGCGAGGTCGTGGGCGCGGCCGGGTGTCATGTTGACCATAGCCTGGTTCCCGATCACGAGCACCGGCTGGCGGGCTCCTGCGAGGGCCTCCTTCACCACCTCAACCTGCGCGGCGAGCTTCGCCTTGTCCGGACGGTCGGCTCGCGGCGCACCGGTGAGAGGGAGGTGCGGTGTGTGAAACTGGTGCTCCAGATACCCTCGCATGGCTACCTGGGCTGCCTTGCCCACGGGGCCCTTCATCTTGTCGACACCCGACTCCTTGACGTACCACTCGGCGACCAGGCTCTTGGGATAGAGCAGGTCGACCGCGATCTCGAGAAAGACTGGACCGGGCACGCCCTCCTTTGCCACCGCAAAGGCCTTGCGAAGCATCGGCGCCACGTCACCTACGCGGTTGCAGCGCGCAGCCCACTTGGTGATCGGCCCCATGAGCGCGATCTGGTCAATGTCTTGCAAGGATCCCCGTCCGCGCAGCACCGTGGCCGTAGCACCCCCAAGGATGACCATCGGTTGCTGCGCCTCAAAGGCGTTCTTTACCGCGGTCACCGTGTTGGTCACACCCGGCCCCGCCGTGACCGCACAGACGCCAGGGACGCCGGTCAGTCGGCTCGCAGCATCCGCAGCGAAGGTGGCAGACACCTCGTGCCGACAGTCGATGACACGCAGACCGTGCTCCTTCGCTCCCTGCAAGATCGGGGAGATGTGGCCACCACAGAGATTGAAGAGCGACGTCACGCCCTGAGCGGCGAGCACCTCGCCAACGATGGAACCACCATGCTGATGCGCAGACACCGGGACCTCCTCACGCGCCAGGGAGCACGCTCCCCAGACTGTAGACCGTCGCGCCACAGGGGCGTGCCCGACCCCATACAACCTCGGGCGCCAGATCGGAAGTGCGAGCGCGTCTTCAGCCTGCCGCCCATGCCTCCGCTTGGGTCAGGGCAAGCGCAGCGAATGACGCGTCGCGATGACGCAGCGCCCAAAGCCCCGTGTTGAGCGCGTGCAAGGCGCGCAGCCAGCGCAGCCGTGCGGCGGCACCCTCCCACCCGGCTGGGTCTCCATAACCGGAGATCAGAGCGCCCAAGGCCCGCCCATGAGGGATCGCTGGTCCCTCGTCCGTCAAGCGCAGGACGTCCACCAAGGGGTCGTCCTCGCGGGCGTGCTCGAAGTCCAAAACAGCCAACAAGTGGCCCCGAGGATCGACGAGCCAGTTGCGCGGCTGCAGGTCCCGATGACAAGGGACTCTGCCGCGACACATCGGCGCGCCGGGCACGTCCCCCTGCAGGTGAGCGATCAACGCTGCGAAGCGCTCCGCTACAGCGCCGGCCGGCGCCACACGCTCTCCTGGAGCGGTCAAGCGGGTGAGCGCCCTTGCCATCGCGCCGGCGCTGGGTGTGGCCCGTAACCCGGCGCGTGCGCGCGCACGCAGCCCCTCGTCCAGCGCGAGAGCGTCGGCGCCGGGCCGCGGCGGGAGCGCGTGCAGGCCGCGCAACCACTGTCCGACCTGGTGGAGCAGCGACAGCCACGCCCCATCCTCGACCACACCTCCATGGGCCTCGCTCTCCAAACCCCGCCACCATGCTAGCGCATCGATCCCGTCCACGCGGGTCATCGTCAGCACACCCTGCGTTCCATGCCAGACGCTGTCCACGAGCGTGGGCCCGCAGGGGTTGACGTGCGGCGACCACAACAAGAGCGCGTCGCGCTCTTGCACGAACGCACGGTGCGACCTCGCCACCTTGCGCCACACCTCAAGGGCCACGCCTCATCCCTGCCTACGTCGCTGGCGTCCTGTACCCAAGAGCGCCATGAGGAAGACGAGCACGAGCTGCGGCCATTCCGCACCGCGGCCCTGGACCGCCGCGCAGCCACCCTTGCCGCTCGACGTGGTGTCGCCCTCGGCCCCTCCCGGCCGCCGTGGGCGCGCGGTGCCGCCGGCACCCTCGTCCTCCCCGGCCTCCGCGCGCCCTGGAGATGTACCCGGCCGGGGCACGCACGCACCCTGATTGCACGCGTAGCTGCTCAAACAATAGGAGGAGTCTTCGCAAGGCTCCACTAACGCGAACACCTCACCCGCGGCGTTGAAGAGGACCCCGTCGTAGTGGTGCCAGAAGGTCCCGCGCTGTACCTCACCGTCGTCTCTCCCGGAGACGCCGGTCAGCCCCACCTGCAAGCTACCCAGGTTGCGATACACCCAGGCCTTGCCCCCGTCGAAGGTCTGCAGATCCACGATGCGATAGCTGCTCGTGTTCCGCTGTACCGTTGTGCTACCCCCCGAACTGCCGGACTGCTGATCGCCCAAGTGGACCGCAACGGCCAAGCGTCCGACCTCCCCGCTGTCCCAGAACATCGCGCGAATGAGGCTTGGCGTAAGCGCCTGGTCACTGAAGGGCCCTCGGACCCGGCCCAGCTCTGCGGGCAACCCCACCTCCTCCAGGGTCTGCCCCGCGTCGGTGGAAACGAAGAGCCCAGCCTCGGTCTTGTTGCCCGTCGGGCTAGAACGCCGGGCCGTCGCCAGCCAGAGCGTATTGGGCGAGCGCGCAAAGAGTGGCCCCACATGCTGGCCCTCAAAGGTGTGGACCACCGACCAACGCAGACCGCCGTCCGTCGTCCGCAGCAGGACACCAGCCCCCACGGTGGTGGTAGCGGGTGACTCGCGGTCCCCGGTAGTCCGCGTCACGTCTTCTCCCCAAGCCCAGCCGTGGAGCGCATCCAAGAAGGTGAGCCCGTGCAAGTTGACCGACGTCCCCGATACCACGGACGCCCAGGTGTCCCCCCCGTCCTCTGTGCGCGCCAGGTACCCGCCCTCGCCAACCATGACTCCCGTTGCGTCATCCAAGAAGGCGATGGCGCCAACCTTGGCGCCAACCGTCTCCTGCCGCCACGTCGCCCCTTCGTCACGCGTGCGAAAGAGCTGATCGCCGGCGGCGACAAAGATCTCATCACCCCGCCATGCGGCAGCCTCAACAAGGGACGACAGGGGCGTGCTCCCAATGGGCCCTTCGATGGCGCGGAAGCTGACACCACCATCCCTGCTCAGCGCAACCCGCGGGCGAATCGGTTGGAAGATGTTGCTGGTGTCCAGTGCATAGCCACCCAAGAGAAGACGCCCGTCCTCTGCGACCGCCAGCACAGCCGCTTCGTGCCCTGGGGGCGCGCTCCCCAAAATCTCCCAAGACTGCGCCATGAGATTGCCCCAGGGCACCGCCACGAAGAGAAGAGCGAGACCGTGACGCAGCAGGGTGGACATGTGAGCCCGGGGGTGAGGGGGAGACCGGAGGCACGACAGAGGCGGGCCTCGGGGAATCGACAAGGACAATTCCCGCCGCATGTCAACGGTCCGCGTTGACCGGGAGCGCCACAATGCCGTCGATGTAGGTTCCCAAATAGCCGCCCCACGTGAGGGTGGGTGGAGGCGGGGCGTCCAAGTCGAGCCGCAGGAGCCGCCACGTCCCTTCCTCGCCTCGTGGCGGGGGTACGATACCATGCAACGAGGCCAGCTGCAGCCACTCCAGGCGTCCGCGCCCTGCGGCATCGCCAACCCGCCCAGCTCCTAGGAACTCGTAGGGGAAGGGATCCGAGCGATGCAGCTCCCCGCGCGATGGGTCCAAAAAGGAGAGGACGCTGACCGTAGGTTGGCCCCTGCGAATCCAGGTCTCCGAGAACACGACGACGTCACGCCCCTCGCCGCGCAAATCGAAGGCCAAGGGGCTGCTCACGTAGCTCGCGTCAGAGCGCTGGGACCACAACAGCTCCCCCGTGGACGCGCGAAAGAGCCGGCTCTGAACGCCAGCGTACTGAGGAAAGAATCCGACGAGGCTCTGGACGAACACGGCCAGCTCCCCGTCGGAGAGCCGCAAGAGCGCCGGTGAGCTGTAGCCCTCCTCCCCCGGGTGGCTCACCGACCACAAGGCCGTGTAGTCCGCCCCCGAGAACACCATCACGCGCCCGTCCATAGCGTTGACGGCGATGTCCATATGGCCGTCCCCGTTGAAGTCGCCGAGCGAAGGCGGCGCGATGAATCCCTTCGTGGGAGAAGTGACCAGAGGGACAGCCTCCTCGAGCGGGCCACCGCGCATCAACGCTTCCAAGGGAACCACCCACAACCCACCACCGTGTGTCTCTCCCCCGGTTCCCACGAGCACTCGCCAAGGACGACCCAGCGCCGCGGGCAACACGAGAGGGCTCATGTAGCTCTCCGAGCCATCCGGCGTGGGAGACCATGCCAACACCGAACCCTCCTCAAGGTCATAGACGACCACGTAGCTCTCGTCGCGGGCTTGCCCTGGACCGCGCAGATCATTGCCGCCGTATACCTGCACGGCGACCGCAGGGCCCGCGACGGCCTCCGGTGGCACGACCGCCGGGGTGTAGAAGTTGTAGGGTACCGGTGTCTCCGGAAGGCCCTCCAGCGATGCCTGCCAGCGCTGATGTCCGTCCGCGCCCGAGAGGCGTCGGAAGATGCCCCGCCGCCCGGCTACGAGCACGTCGGGAGTGCCATCGGTCAGTCCGGCACATCCCGGACAGGGGACCAAGCGGGGAGCACTGTAGACCTCGGTGGGGGTGTCGACGCTCCACAAGACGCGGTTCGTCTGTCCAGATACGGCGACCACACCACCCAGGGGTCGGTCGCGGAACGGGAGCTCGGTGCCGTATCCGAAATAGATGATCTGGCTCCCGTCCGCCCCCCGTGGACCCAGCGTCGGGGTACTGAACGAACGGAAGGAGCGCTCGACCTTCTCTGGGAAGAGTGGCGACAAGGTCGGTGGATAGATAGGGTCCACCGGCCCGACATCGCCGTCTGCGTCTTCACCCAGCGGGTCATCCAGCGGGTCATCCGGCTCGTCCACATCGTCCCTCCCGGCGTGGTCCTCGTCCGAGGAGTCCTGCTGCGTGTCCTCGGCCATGCCATCTTCATGGGGGAGCTCCTCCTCCCCTGCCCGGTCCACTTCCGGGTCATCGGGTAGGGCGATGTCCGCGTGGTCCGCGTCGTCGCTGCCAAGCGTGTCAGGCGAGGTCTCCGTCAGCTCGTCGGTCCCGAGATCTCCGCTTCCCTCCTGGTCACCCGCGTCCTCCACGACGTCCTGGGGTTGGTCGGGCGGTGGCTCGTTCGAGGCTCGACACGCTGCGCCAAAGCCCAGCGCGAGGACGATCAGACCCCACCAGAGCTGCGGGTGAGCGCGGAGGGAGGACGGGGCCGACCGCCCCCTCGCACCTAGTTGCACTCCCCCGCTCACCTGCACTGGGCTAGACATGGTACTCCCTTCACCGCGTCAACGCGTCGGATGCTTCTCACCCAAAGTGAGATTACTGACATGCTGCTTCACGCGCCAGGGTTGCGCTCGACGAGGGTGCATCGCGTGGGAACCCTGACCTCTTGTTGGCCTTTGCTCGGCAGACGCGCTAGACTTGTCCCACGGAGAATGTCGTTTCCGGCCTCACGCGCGCGTCTCGCGTGGGTGGGAAGGGTTCAGATCACCTGACGAAGACACGGGGGATGGGATGAAGGGAGCTTGGAGAGTGGCGCTGCAAATCGCGCTCGGAGCTTGCGTGGTGGGGGTTTGGAGTGGGTGCGCGGACGATGACGACGGAAGGGGGCAGCGCCCACAGCCGGTCGCGTGTAGCGTGGACCGCGATTGCCCGGACACCATGCTGTGTGAGTCCAACGTCTGCGACAAGGTCGCCTGTCCAGACATCTACGCCCCCGTGTGCGATGACCAGGGGGAGACCTGGCCAAACCGCTGTGAAGCGCGCATGGCGCGCGCGACTGTCGTCGCCGAGGGCGCGTGCGTAGCTGCATGCGAGGGCCCCAACCCGCAAGGATGCCAACCGGGCACATGTCCCAGCGGCCAGCGCTGCGTAGCGCCTCCAGGCGACGGGTCGGTGTGCGTCCCCTCGTCATGCTTCTGCGGCGATGAGGGCCAGTGGATCTGCACGGACGACTGCGGGGGAAGCATCTGCGTTCCGGAGGACCCAACGCCCACGCCCTGCGCGACACCCAACCCCCAGGGATGCGACCCAGAGGACGCCAGCACGTGCGGCGTGGACGAGGTCTGCACGGAACCTCCCGGCGACGGGACCATCTGCCTACCCTCGTCCTGCTTCTGCGGCGATGACGGTCACTGGATCTGCACGGAGGACTGCGGAGGCTGGTTCTGCGATGCTGGGACGACGCCGACCTGCGAGGGTCCGAATCCAGAGGGTTGCGTCGCGGCGGGATGCCCCAGCGGGGAGGTTTGCACCCTGTTGGAAGACCGCTGCGTGCCGAGCGGCTGTTTCTGCAGTGAGAGCGGCTGGGCCTGCACCGACGACTGCTCGGGGGGCACCTGCGTCCCCGAGCTGTCGTGTCTCGCGCCGCACCCTGCGGGCTGCACGCAGGACGGATGCGCCGAGGGATTCCGCTGCGACCGCAGCGAAGTCGTCTGTGCACCGAGCTACTGCGGCTGTGATGAAGACAGCAACTCTTGGGTCTGCAGCCGCGACTGCGGCGGCGGAGGTGTTTGTGTCGCTGACGACAGCGCCTCCTCCTGCGGTCCGAACCCTGCTGGCTGCACGCAGGAGGGCTGCGCTGAGGGCTTCTTCTGTGACCGCTCGGACGTAGACTGCGCGCCGAGCTACTGCGGCTGCGATGAGGAGGCGGGGCAGTGGCTGTGCACACGGGACTGTGGCGGCGGAGGTACGTGTCGGCCGATCTTCCCCGGGGAGTGCAACCGCGACAGGGACTGTGCGGTCGGACAGTTCTGCGTGCGCGGTAGCTGTGAGACCGGCGTCTGCACGATGGACTACAACCCCGTCTGCGGGGTGGACGGACGCACGTACAGCAACGCGTGCTTCGCAAGGCTGGCGCACGTGGCGATCGCACACCATGGACCCTGCGCGCGCCCTGGCGATGGATGCGATGGCCCCAACCCAGCGGGCTGTACACAAGAGGGTTGTGCGCGAGGGGAGGTCTGCGATCGGAGCGAGGTGACCTGCGCGCCGTCGGCCTGCGGCTGTGACGACGCTACCGGTGCGTGGACCTGCACCGAGGACTGCGGCGGCGGTGGCCTGTGCCGAACTGTGAGCGAGGGCCGCTGTGCACGCAACGCAGACTGCCCGCGCCCGACGCTGTGCCTAGGAGGCAGGTGCGAAGAGGTGGGCTGTCCCGCCGTCTATGCTCCAGTCTGTGGTGTCGATGGCCGCACCTACGGCAACACGTGTGAAGCCGAGGTCGCTCGCGTCCGGGTGGCCTACGCTGGCGAATGCCGACAGGCGCCCGAAGGGTGCGTCGCCCCCAACCCAGCGGGTTGCACGCAGTCCGGGTGCGGGGTCGGCGAGACCTGCGTTCGCGACCCTGAAGGGTGTGCCCCCAGCGCTTGCGCCTGCGACCCGGACGCGGGGTCGTGGATCTGCACGGCAGATTGCGCAGGCGGAGGCACATGTCAGATCCTCCGCGATGAGGCGCACTGAGGCCCTCTCTCCCTGGCGAGCGTCCCCCGAGCGCACTTGAGCAGACAACCCTCACCTCCCTACTACTGCGTGTGGGAACTCACCTTGGCTTGCGACCTAGGGTGCAAGCACTGCGGCTCTAGAGCTGGCAAGGCCCGTGCGCGCGAGCTGAGCACTGAGGAGTGCCTCGCGGTGGTGGACCAGCTCGCTGCGACGGGCGTCCGAGAAGTGACCCTCATCGGTGGCGAGGCTTATCTGCGTGACGACTGGTGTGAGGTGGTGGCCGCGCTGAGCGAGCGCGGGCTGCGCGTCACCCTGACCACAGGGGCGCGCCAACTCACGGCCGCTCGGGTCACCGCGGCGCGACGCGCCGGGCTCGACGCGGTGTCCGTCTCCATCGACGGACTTGAGGATACGCACGACGCTTTGCGCGGTGTGAAGGGTTCCTGGCGCGCGGCAGTCGAGAGCTGTGAGCGTGTACAAGAGGCGGGCATCTCGCTGGGCGTGAACACCCAAATCAACCGCCTGTCGCTCGCAGAGCTGCCCGCCTTGGCGGCCCTTGTGGCGGAGCTGGGCGCCACAGGGTGGCAGGTGCAGCTCACGGTGCCCATGGGCCGCGCCGCGGATCGTCCCCAGCTATTGCTGCAGCCGCACGATCTCCTGGACCTCTTTCCCCTCCTGCTCTGGACCAAGACGACCCGCCTGGACCCCGCTGGTGTGACGCTCTTCCTGGGCAACAACCTTGGGTATCACGGCCCCTACGAGCGCCTCCTGCGATACGGTGCTGACCGATGGGGAGCATGGTCCGGCTGCGGTGCAGGCTCGCTGACCATCGGCATCGAAGCCGACGGGACGCTCAAGGGATGCCCCTCTCTCCCCACGGCGACGTGGGCGGGCGGTCAGCTACCCACGGATGACCTGCGCGCGCTGCTCCAACGCCCGGCGATGCGGCGACTGCGCGAGAGGACCCGCGAGGACCTGCACGGCTTCTGCGCGACCTGCATCCACGGCGACACCTGCTTGGCGGGTTGTTCCTGGACAAGCGACGTGTACTTCGGGCGCACAGGCGACAACCCCTTCTGCATCCACCGAGCGCTCCTCAAAGAAGCGGAGGGGCTGCGCGAGCGGGTGGTGCTAGAGGCGCCCGCACCCGGCAGACCCTTCGACCACGGCCGCTTCCGCTTGGTCGAAGAAGCCCTCGCCGCCACGAGGGACGACCACAGCGAGCCCAGCGTCGAGGGTGTAGCGTTGACGGATCTCCTCGCGCTGCACCACGCACGCGACCGCTCCGCGATAGCGCCTGCACAGCGAAACCAAGGGCTGGCCAAGCACCCACTGTCACGCTAGGCTTCCCCATCCGCTCCCCTACCCTGGCCAATCCATGCCCAAGCATCCCCGATCTCTAGCCGACGTGACCCCTCCTCTCGTGGGCCGACGAGGCGCAGCGCTCCTCGCAGCGCTCATCGGGGCCAGCAGCTCGGCGGCCTGCTCGGGAGGCACGCTTCCCCAGGCGGTAGACGAGCCCATGACCCGCGCCCAGCCGACCCTTGAGCGAGAGGAGATGGGGCATCGTGAGGCCCCTGGGACCGACCTAGAGAACAGCCCGGCTTCCTCGGGTTCCACGCTAACCGACGCCGCGGAGGCCGACTCAGCCGCGCTCTCTGACGAGCCTGTCCGCTCCGCCGCGGAAGCGCGGGAGGCCACGACGGCCCCCACCGTCGAGAGGGTAGACCCGCCCCCCATGGCCCTAGGTGGGTCATCGGCCGAGCCCTTGATGCGCTCCGCAGCGGCGGTTGGGGTCGGCGCGATCGCCGCGTACGGCGGACCACCGCGGCATGACCGCCCACCTTTCGCGCCGGAACCCGGAGTGACAGAGGCCATCGAACGCAGCTTCGCTGTGGAAACGTCGGGGGCCGACGAGGCGGACCGGCTTTCGGTCGAGGAGTGGCTGCGCTCTCGGTGGTCTCACTTCGAGGCCCGCGGCGACACGCTCTCCATCATCGCCTTTCTGCTGCCGCAACACGGGACCATGTCCGTGCGCCTACGGGTCGTCGTTGAGCACCCCGGGAGGATGGCGGTGACGGTCCTCAGCGTAACGCCCCGCGACGAGCGACTTCGCATGGTGGGCGAACGCATCGCAGGCACCATGTCCCGAAGGGATCTGAGAGCGGATGGACCGAGGATAGAGGCCTTCGATGTCGAGGTGACGTGGAGGCTGCCCTGAGCCTGCTGCGCCGGGCCCTAGGCCCAAGCCTTCCCGTCGTCGCCCAGGGTGGATCGTGTTAAGCGCCGCGTGGTGTGCGGCTGCCCGCGTAGGCCAGCTGGCGTACACTTCGGACAGCGCTGCCGGATCGCAGCGCCTGCAGCTCACGCTGGACGCTGGCGTCTACCAGAGGCAAGAGCGGCTGCTCCACGGCGTCCCAGTTAACCAAAGCAGCTTGCACCTTGCGGTCCCACTCGTCCGCGTGCGTCGCCAGATCACGGCTGGAGACGCACCCGCGGCAGGGTCCTCGGGAACAACTGAGTGGCAGCTCATAGCCAAGATTGAAGAGACCATACTCGTCGGTGATCTCTTCGCCTGCCGCGATGTCCCGAATCGCGATCTCGAATCCGTATCCCGTGCTCATCGTGTTGCATTGGCAGCAGTGATTGACGTGCTTGCCGAGATCCCAGCTCAGAACCCGGACGCCCTCTTCGTCGATGTAGCTGAAGCGCTCCGCGTACTCCTGCAGCAGCGGGGGGAGCTGGTCGTAGCGGTCCTGAGGGAGTTCCACCTCCAGCGCATCACGCACATAGGTGATTGTGCCTAGCGGAATTGCGCTCGTGGCGAACACACCATAGCCGACCGTTGGGCTGACCCAACGCAGCTCCGTAGCGGGATGAATCACGCACCCTCCGAGAGAAGAAGCGGTGCGTAGTCGACCTCAGCACCGAAGAGGAAGGCGGGCTCCGCCGTCGACAATGCAGTGCATGCGGTGTGCGGCGATGCGCTGTCAACGTGCAGAAATTTGTGCTTCAAACGCAGGGATTTGGGCGCTGACGCCGGGCTACGCGCGCACCCGCTCGACCGAGACCACGCCTTCAATCTTGCCGACCCGGTTCATCGCATCGTTGAGCTGCCCCAAGTGGTGCACGACGACGTCGAAGATGTTGGACGCTGTCCCGTCGTCACGGGAACGGCAGTGGGCCTGTGAGATGTTGACCCCGCTCGAGCTGAACGCGGTCGACATCTTCGAGAGCATGCCGGGCGCGTCCTTGCAGATGACCCGGACCGTGACCCTGCGGCCCGGCTTGTCACCCGTGTCCTTGGCGAAGGACTCCCACTCGACCTCCACCCGGCGCTCGTCTTCAAGATTCATGAGCCGTGAGCAGGCAGCGGCATGCACGCTGAGACCCCGCCCGCGCGTGATGTAGCCGACGATGTCTTCGCCCGGGACTGGGTTGCAGCAGCGCCCGAACTCGACCATCAGGTCGCCGTCCAGTCCCGCAATGCGCACGGCACGCGGCTCACCACGACCTGTGATCATCTGGCGCAGACGGTCACCGATGCGCCGCACCGAAGAGGTGTCCCCCTTCTCCGAAGCCTTCGCCTTTTCGGCGATCAGGCGACCGACAACCGTCGCAAGCTGGAGAGAACCGACGCCCAGCGCGATGAAGAGCTGGTCCACGTTCGCCTGGCCCAGAGCCTGCGCGATCGGGTCAAGCTGGTTGCTCTTCAGCACGACCTCCAGCCGGATTCCGTGCTGGCGCAAGTCGGCGGCGAGCATGGAGCGTCCCAGCTCCTTCGCACGCTCTGCCTTCTCGGTACGCAAGAAACGGATGATCCGCTGACGGGCCCGGCTGCTCCTGACGAAGTCCAGCCACTGCTCACGCGGTCGCTGGTCCGCGCGGGTGACGATCTCGATGGTGTCCCCGTTGACCAGGTTGTGGTGCAGCGGCACGACCCGACCGTTGACCTTCGCCATGTAGCAGTGGTGGCCTACCTCGGAGTGAATGGCGTAGGCGAAGTCTACCGGAGTGGAGCTCTGTGGGAGCGCCTTGATGTCGCCGTTGGGGGTGAAGACGAAGACTTCGTCGGCGAAGAGGTCCAAGCGCACAGCGTCGAGCCACTCGCGAGAGTCGGCGATCTCCGCCTGGGACTCCACGAGCTGGCGCAGCCACCCGAACGCCTCATGCTCCGTGGAGAGGGGCGCGCGACCCTCCTTGTAGGCCCAGTGGGCAGCGACGCCGAACTCCGCAATTTGGTGCATCTCCTCCGTCCGAATCTGAATCTCGATTCGGTTGCCTTGCGGGCCGATGACGGTGGTGTGCAGCGACCGGTAGCCGTTGGGTTTTGGGAGGGCGATGTAGTCCTTGAAGCGGCCCGCCACGGGCTTCCAGCGGTCGTGGACAATGCCAAAGACCTCGTAACATGCGTTCTTCTCGCGGACGATCACCCGGAAAGCGATGATGTCATGGATCTGCTCGAGGGCGACCTTGGAGCGCTCCATCTTCTTGTGAATGGAATAGAGGTGCTTGCTCCGCCCCTGAATCTCGGCCTGGATGCCAGCCTCCTTGATCAGACGGCGCAGCATCTCGGCGGTCTCAGAGACGTAACGCTCGCGATCGGCCCGGGTGGACGCGATGCGCGCGACCAGATCGGCGTGCGCCTCCGGCTGAAGGTAACGAAACGCGGTGTCCTCCAGCTCCTCCTTCATCCAAGAGATGCCGAGCCGGTTGGCCAAGGGTGCGTAGATCTCCAACGTCTCACGAGCGATCCGCTGCTGGCCCTCTGCCTTCATGTGGCCCAAGGTCCGGATGTTGTGCAGGCGATCGGCCAGCTTGATCAGCACCACCCGGATGTCGCGCCCTGTCGCGATGATGAGCTTCCGGATGTTCTCCGCTTGTGCTTCTTCCCTGCTACGAAACTCAAGCTTGGCGATCTTCGTGAGGCCACTGACCAGCATCGCGATCTCAGCGGAGAAGAGCTTGCTGATCTCCTCCACCGAGGTGTCCGTGTCCTCGACCGTGTCGTGAAGGATGGCGGCACAGAGGCTTGCGTGGTCCAGACGCAGCTCCGCCGTGATTCGGGTCACCTCCAGCGGGTGGAGGATGTAGGGCTCCCCGCTCTTGCGGATCTGATGTTGGTGCTTCTCCGCCGCAAACATGTACGCGCGCCGCAGGAGGTCGACGTCCGGGCTGGGGTGGTAGGCGCGTACCCCCCGGACCAACTCTTCGAAGAGCCTATCTGTAGCCTCAGAACGCACGGGGTCACCTCGAAGACCTGGCACCGCGCCCCTCTCCCAGAGACCCGGATCCTCAAAGGAGCAATTGTAGCCACCTTCTCTCGCTCACGCCACTTTGATGCCATCCAGGATCCTTAGGCCCGCGGCAACACGCGCCGTGCGACAGCGCTCAGCCTCAACAATGGCGCGGAGGCGCGAAACTGCGGTCTCAAGATCATCGTTGACCACAAGGTAGGTGAAGGACCCGAAGTGGGCCATCTCGTCCCGCGCCTTCGCTAAGCGCCTCGCAATCACCGCCGCGGCGTCCGTCCCCCTGGCTCGCAGCCTGCCCTCCAAGGCCTCCCACGAGGGCGGTAGCACCATCACGCTCACCGCGTCTGGGAACGCGCGCTGCAGCGCCTCAGCGCCCTGATAGTCGACATCGAAGAGCACCGTATGCCCATCCGCCACCGCGCGCTGCGTGGCTTCGCTGGACGTCCCATACCAGTTGCCGTGCACCCTCGCATGCTCCGCGAAACGACCCGCTGCGACCATGGCCGAGAACACAGGCTCGGTGATGAAGTGATACGCTACGCCGTCCACCTCCTGGCCCCTGGGCGCTCGCGTGGTGTAGCTCACGGAGAGCTGCATCGACGGATAGGCCTCCAACAACCGAGCGCACAACGTGGACTTGCCCGCACCCGACGCACCAGACAGTATCAAGAGCATCCATCACCCCCCACCCACGGCCGCGTGGGCTCCTTCACTCGACATTGGCCGCTTGCTCTCGCACCTGCTCGACCAGAAGCCGCACGTCCACCATGCGATGCGACAACTCGGTGCTCGTCGCCTTCGCGCTCAGGGTGGCGCACTCTCGCTGGAGCTCTTGGCAGAGCAGCTCGATACGCCGCCCGACACCACGCGTGCCATCCGCCCCCTCCACGAGGAGCTCGCCCAGAGCCCCCACGTGAACGCGATAGCGATGAATCTCTTCGCGAACGTCCGCTCGCTGGAGCTGCATCACGAGCTCGCCGAGCCACCGGTCCTCTGTGGGCGCTCCGGCGCCCCACAAGGTGCGGAGCTCCTCCAACCGGCTCACCCACCGCTCCCTCAGCGCGGCCTCCATGCGGGCGGTGAGGTGGTCCATCGCCTCACCATGCGAGACCAACGCTTGGTGCGCCTCACGAAAGAACGCCCGCAACTGCTCTCCCTCCCGGCGACGCGCACGGTCCAGCTGCTCTAAGGCTTCCTCAAGCGCCGCCAAGAGGAGGTCATATACGTCATCCTCAGGGCGTGGCTGTGAGCCTGCGCCCAGCACCGCCTCTGCCCTCAGCAGGGTGTCGATCGTCATCGGCGCTGACCAGTTGAGGCGAAAGCGGAGCTCGTCCAGCGGCCCAGTCCATCGCTCTAAGCGCTCCACCTCACGCAGCGCGGCCTCGCTCCCAGCGCGGCCCACATCCAGCTCCGCGGTGACGTCCACGCGGCCACGCTCCACGACGGCTCGCACCAAACGGGTCATGTCGGCGGCAAAGGTGTCCCAAGCGCTGGGGAGGTGGAGGCGAACGTCCAGCCCACGTGCGTTTACCGTTCTGACACGAACCCGCAGGGCACAACCTGCTCCCTGCGCGGCGGCCTCGCCGTAGCCCGTCATGGATCGCATGCCGACTCCCATGCACAGAGCTCCCGCAGGCCCACCTCCAACGACCAGGCGGGGGCGTAGCCCAGCACGGCCTTCGCCCTGGCGATCGACGCCAGGCTGTAGCGGATGTCCCCAGCACGCGACGGCGCGTGGCGAAACGCCAGCGACACCCCGAGGACACGCGCCAGTACGCGGGCGAGCTCCAAGACCGTCGTCTCGACCCCGCTCCCAACGTTCACGGGCGTGGCCCGGCCTCGGGAGCCGCGAGAGAGAGCCAGCCAGTTGGCCTGAACGACGTCATGCACGCTGCAGAAGTCCCGTGTCTGGCCGCCATCGCCGAAGAGGGTGACCTGCCCTGAATCACGCAGATCCTGGAGGAAGCGTGCGATGACCGCGGCGTAGGGGCCTGTAGGGTCCTGCCGTGGCCCGTAGATGTTGAAGTAGCGGAGCGGGACATAGGCCGTCGCCGGATGCTCAAGCGAGAAGCGCTTCGCGAGCGCTTCTCCTGCGAGCTTGGTCTCGCCATAAGGCGAGAGCGGGGCCAGGGTGCTGTCCTCGTCCACAGGGCCAGCGCCCGTTTCCCCGTAGACCGCCGCGGAGGAGGCAAATGTGACGGCGCGCACACCGAGCTCGCCCGCGAGGCCGAAAACGTTCTCCGTCCCGCGTACATTGATCGCCTCAGCGAGCGCAGGCTGCTCCACCGAGAGAGGGACGCTCACCAACGCCGCGTGGTGCAGCACCCACTGAGCGCCCTCCATCGCCAGGCAGACATCCGCCTCGTCCCGGACGTCACCCTCCACGAATCGGAGGCGGTCACCGAGCGGAAGGTTACGCACGAAGCCGGTGCTGAGGTCATCCAGCACGGTCACATGCAGCCCTCGGTCCAGGAGAGCCTGCACGATGTGCGACCCGATGAACCCAGCGCCACCCGTGACCAACGCACGGTCACCGCGCGCCGGGCTCCGCTCGCTCATCTGGGGCTCCCAACATCCGTCACGTCGCGCGGAAGGCTGCGCTGCTCCAAGCCGCCATCGCCCTCGGTCTCGCGATCACCAGGCAACGCGGGACGCTCAGCCTCCGACACTTCCTTCTTGAAGTTCTTGATCCCAGCGCCGAGTTGGCGGCCCACCTCAGGCAGCTTTCCCACGCCAAAGATGAGCACGACGATGACCAAGAGGATGATCAGCTCGGGCGTCCCCAACATCGCGGCAAGGATAGGAAACATCTCCACGCTCTCGTCCATCGGGGCGCCGCGGAGGCCGGTGACCCACCGGCCGCACAAGACCCGTCACCCCAGTTCCCACTGCCTCTAAGAGGCATCCTGCGGGATGTCCAGCAGAGAGTGCTGCGGCGCTCGGTCCAGCCCGGCCAGCCGTTCGATCGCGTCCAGCGCCGCAACCTGCTCCGCTCTCTTGCGCGACGAACCCCGTCCAGAGCCGACCACAACGCCCTTGAGCTGTGCGATGACCGTAAAGACCCTCTCGTGGTCTGGCCCCGACGCCTGGACCACCCGATACGTCGGCGTCAGCTGCCACCTGCCCTGACAGATCTCCTGGAGCTCGGTCTTGTGATCACGGGCGTCCTCCACATGAAGCTCCGCCGCCAAGGCGTCCGACCACCACGAGCGGACAGCCTGCGCCGCTCGGTCATACCCGCCACAGAGGTAGACGGCTCCCAGCGTCGCCTCGACCGCGTCGGCCAGGACCCTCGCGTTATCGCGCCCACCCGTCATCCCCTCGCCCCGCCCCAGCCGCACCCAGCGCCCGAGCCCCAAGGAACGTGCGATTCCTGCGAGACAGGGTCGAGAGACCAGACGCGCTTTGCGACGCGACAGCTCTCCCTCAGGCGCATCCGGGAAATGGTGGACCAGCCAGCCCGCCATGACCGCGCCCAACACGGCGTCGCCCAGAAACTCCAGGCGCTGGTAGTCGCGCCCGCTCCCTGCCTCCTCGCGATAGGAGGGGTGTGTCCACGCCTCAAGGACAAGGGCCTCGTCGATAGGCCAGACCTGGAGGACCTCCTCACAGTAGCGACGCCAATCACCCTCGATCGTCGGCGTGGCGCTCATCGCGTCTCCTCAATCCAACCACCGCCCAGGACCTCATCGCCCTCGTAGAACACCGCAGCCTGGCCGATGGCCAGCGCGGGCTCTGAGCGCTCCAGGTGGACCTCCATCACGGCACCGTCGGGTGATACCCGCGTCAGGCGGGCAGCCACGGGTCGGTGGCGGTATCGCACCTGCACGCGAGCCTCAAAGGTAGGGGGTGGGACATCCCACCGGAGCCAGTTGCAGCGCTCGATTCGGAAGCTGCTGAAGACCACCTCATCGCGCGTCCCGACCCACACCTCGCCTGTGTCGGCGTGCAGCGAGTGGACGTAGAGAGGCTCAGCAGCCGCTACGCCCAGGCCCCGGCGCTGCCCTACAGTAAACTGATGGATCCCCTCGTGCCCGCCGAGGACCTCCCCTGTCCCAAAGCGGCGAATGATCCCAGGTCGACGCTCCTCCGGCGCCAAGCGTGCCTCCACAAAGGCCGCGTAGTGCCCACCCGAGACGAAGCAGATGTCCTGGCTCTCAGCCTTGGTCGCCGTCGGGACCCCGCGCGTCTCGGCGCGCTCCCGAACCTCAGCCTTCGTCAACCCACCCAAGGGGAAGCGCAGCCGTGGGAGCACCGCCCGAGACAGCCCAAAGAGGAAGTAGGACTGATCCTTCGCTGCATCGACGCCGCGCAGGAGGCGCCAGCGGCCCTCCTCCGTCTCCTCCACCCGCGCGTAGTGGCCCGTTGCGAGGAACGCTCCGCCCAGAGCCTCCATCCGCTGCAGGAGAACGTCGAACTTCAAGTGGTCGTTGCACAGCACGCAGGGGCTCGGCGTGCGACCCCGCCGGTACTCGTCGATAAAGTACGCCATCACCCGCTCGCGAAACGCCTCCTGGTAGTTCGCGACGTAGAAGGGGAAACCTGCCGCAGAGGCGACCTCGCGGGCGTCCCTCAGGTCATCCGGGCTGCAGCAACTCTTGCCCTGCGCCTCTGCCGACGCGTAGAGGCGCATCGCGATGCCCACCACGTCGTAGCCCTCGTCGTGCAGGAGGGTCGCGACGTAAGACGAGTCCACGCCACCACTCATCGCGACCACAACACGTCCCCGGAGCGCGCCCCGGTCGACCACTGGGCCTTCCCACGTTGTCATCGTCGCCCTCTCTCCCTAGTCTGCACGGCATGCAGCGCGAGCGCGCAAAAGCGTGACACCGCGCCGCGCCAAGATCAAGGGGAGAACGACCATGCCCGCTACACCCCCGATGCACCCACTCGCAGGATGCGGGCGACGCTGGCTGCTTGTAGGCCTCGCCTGCGCACTCGCGATCCAGAGCGCCTGCACGGGCAGCGCACCCCTAAGCCCTGGTGCCGCCGCAGCCTCGCCCCCCCTCGGTGGCCCAGACCTGCCCGCCGTCCTCGCCTCGGCGGCTCCAGCCTGTGATCTGCCACCTGCTTGTCGTGATCTCGGTGAGCCCCCCCACCTCTGCAGGCTTTCTCTCCTCACCCCGCCCGAGCTTGCGTACTCGCCAGGCAGTACCCCGTGGCACACCATCGACGTCCCAGGTCCGGCGCAGGACTCCTTCCCCCATGCCGACTCCGCACTCAGCACGCTGCTTGTGGAGCTGGGCCTGACCTTCGGGACCTGGCGCTCCCAGTTCCGCGAGTTCTCGCTTCGCACCTTGCCCAGCGAGTCCGACAGCGAGCTGGCCCTGTCCCTCCTCGCCTGGGGCACCGAGGACGACGCCGTGATCGGCCGGGAGTACCGCGCACTCTTCCTGCTGGACGAGCGTGGGTGGCGAGTAGCCCGGCTGGAAGAGCGCTGGCACTGCGCCAGAGGGATCTCGGGGTCGCTCTGCATCTGACACCGCAACGCCCATCCCGCCTCGCTGATGATGCGTCCACCTCAAAGGTGGCGCAGCGCTCGCTCGAATCGCGAGACGATGTCCTCCACCGAGACCCTGGACCCCTGGCCCGGGCCCCACGAGAGGCGCACCGCCCCTTGCGCTACCTCTGGCGCCACGCCGAGCGCTTCGATGACGGGGCTCGGATCCAGGGAACCCGCGGAACAGGCTGCCCCCGCAGAGATTGCGACACCCTCCAGATCCAAAGCCTGGACGACCTCCTCAGCGCGCCTCCCAGGCAGGGCGATACTGCTCGTGTGGGGCAAGCGATGGTCCACGTCCCCGAGCACCACCGCACCTACACGCTCGACGAGCCCGCGCTCGATCGCGTCGCGCAGCGGCACCAGCTCTGACCAGGCTTCTGGGGCTGCATACACGGCCGCCATCGCGCTCGCCTTGGCCACGTCCTCCGTGCCGGGACGCCACCCGCGCTCCTGACTGCCGCCGGGCCACAGGGGGATCACGGGCTGCGGCGCGGCCAACCACAGGCCCCCGATCCCGACAGGCCCCCCAGCCTTGTGGGCGGAGAGCGCGACGCTGGTCACGCCTTCCGGCACGCGCCAAGGGAGTCGACCGGCGAGCTGAGCCGCGTCCACGTGGAGGGCCGCACCACGCGCTGCGCATGCGAACCCGAGTGCGTCGATGGGGTTCAGGTTACCCAGCTCATTGTTCGCTGCCATCAACACCACGAGATCACCCTCGCGGACCTCCTCCAGAAAGGCGAGATCCACACGGCCCCGAGGGTCGTGTCCCATGCGATGCACCGACAGACCTTGCGCCTCCCATCCACGCACCGCCTCGCGCACGCTGGCATGCTCTAGGGGCGACACCCACACCCTGCCCGACCGCGGAGGACGCGCGCTGAACGCCAAGGCGTTCGCCTCCGTAGCACCGCTCGTGAAGACCACGACTCCGCCGCCCAGGCCCAGCGCGTCTCGGATCTGGCGCCGCGCACCCTCGAGGACCCGGCTCGCGCGCTGTCCCTCCCCATGGACTGCGCCGGGGTTCAGGGGGCCAAGGTCCAGCACCCCGAGCAGCGCGGCCCGTGCGACCGAAGACAAGGGGCAGGTCGCGTTGTGATCTGCGTAGATGCGGTCCATGTTCTATCCCCGTCCCGTCTCTCTGGCTACGCCTCACCTGCCGCCGCCACGGGCGACGACCTGGCGCATGCGCTCAAGCCACCACGCCCATACCTCACCCTCCGCGTCTCGCCCATAGGCCTCCTGCATGGCAGCTCCCATGTCGCGCAGCGCAGCTTCCCTGTCCGCCCTCTCCGTGACGGCCTGTGCCCTCTGGAAGGCGGCGGCCCCTCTGTCCCAAGGCTCCTCCCTGGCCGGGACACGCAGGTCACGGAGCATGGGGGCCGTGGGCTGCAGGGACTCTCGCGAGCGTCCCGCGCCTGCGATGGCCTGACGCGCTACCCAGCTCGCGTAGGGCGAGGCGAGCAGCGCCGCAATCCGCCACAACGACTGGGAGGCCAACGGGCGCACGGTCAACGTTGGTGTGATGTTCACCGAACGTCCTCCTTCGTCGACGACCACCTCCAGCACTGTGGTCATCGTCGCGACCACAACCCTAGGCACGGCGCGCTTCTCCAGCCACGGCACGAGGTGCGGCGCATTTGTCCTGATCGCAGCGCTGTCAGCTCGCGGGAAACGCCACGTGCGCTTGAAGATTCTCGCTGGCCTGACGCCCCACATGACGAGCGCTGGGTCGATCATGCCGGCGACCCAGACCTCCGGCCCCACGGGAGCCTCCTCCGCCTCGACAACAAAGGGCCGCATGGCATAGTACGCCTGCAGAAAGTCAGCCTCAACGGTGGCGATATCCGCCAATGTCGCGCCAGAATCTGCCCACGAACCACCGTCGCGCTGCCGCTCATGGGGTGCCTCAACCCACCCTGAGCCGCACCGCTGCAATTCGGTGCGCAAGTTGCGCCAGGGGTCCTCCCCCTGCACAACCGGCGCGCTGCCCGCGCGATCGACAAGATCCACGAGCAGCACGCGGACCTGGGCCTGCCCGAAGCCTGGCGCCTCCAGGCTGCGCAAGCGCCTAAGACGGGGGGCGAGCTCGTCGCGCAGTCCCTGGCAGTGCTGGGTGCTGAGCAACGACAGGGGCTGCACCATCGAGAGACGCCCACCGGGCGCCAGACGCTCCGCGAAGGTCTCCATGAACACGGCCGCTGTATCCGCAAAGCCTCCGAGCGCCCCGGGGGTTCCGTAGCGCAGCAGGCGGCGCATCGCGCGCTCAGCGACGCTCGCTTCCCGCAAGGGCGTCAAGAAGGGAGGGTTTCCCACCACCCAGCTGAAGCCCCCGGCGGCCGCGACGTCAGGCACGCACGACGCGTCCCACGAGAGCAACCCGTAGCGGGTGTGGAGCTCCTGACGGAGGGCACGCAACCACCTCCGGGCCTCGGACTGCCCCTCGGCAAGTTGCTGCCAGCGACCCGCGTGCGCTGGCGCAAGGCCGAAGGTCTCGTCGATGAGAAACGCACCGGCCCACAGCCAGGCTCGGGTGTCCGCGCTCAGCGCGCGCACGAGGGCTTCTTCGTTCTTGCGTGCCCTGCGGTCGGCGACACGCTCCCTGCTCACGCTCGCTGCATCGACGCCCCACCACGCGACCCACGCGCTCCGGGGCAGGCTCGACGTCCAAGCCGCGGGCCTGAGGCCCAACGCGTCGCCTACCCGGATGTGGGTGAAGAGACTCTCCGGAGGAGGACCAAGGTGCCGCACGGGCCACCACAGGGCGAGACGACACAGATCCACCGCGTCTGCGTCGATGTCGGCGCCATAGACATCGGTGTTCAGCGCCCGATACCATCCGGCCTCGTCCAACGCGCAGCGCTCCTGAAGGCTCTGCCGCAGCGCATGGATGAGGAGGTTGCCAACGCCGCAGGAGGGATCGCAGATCCTCGTCAGGAGAAGCTGCTGGGATGGGTCATTCGCGGCCCTTGAAGCGCCGCAGCCGCTCGCCTCCCGCTCTGGCGGCAGCGGAGCGACGAGCTGCTCAGCGAGATCCGCCGGTGTGTAGTACACTCCGGCTGCCCGTTTGGCTGCACGCGCGTCCTGCAGGTCACCTGCGCGGGAGGGACGCTCTCCCAACGCACCGTGGTACCAAGACAACCACGCGACGAGCGCAGCGGCCCCCTCGTCCAGGGAGGGCCCGCGCAACACCAGAGGGCAGAGGGTGGCCGCGTGTGCGACCAACACGCCGCCTGGCGGAGGTGGCCCCAGCGAAGGGGCCACGTTGTCGCTGGGCCAGCGCCCTCGCAGCGCGCTGTCCTCCCCCGCCCACAACGCGAGCAGCGCCTGAATCGAGGCCACGTGATTGGCTCCGAACAGGGCGGTGGCGATCCAGAGACGGACCTGCCACGAGATCAAGCGTTGCCACGCGTCGTCGGGAGCGTCACCGCTCTCAGACCACGCGCGCCACGCATGGAGGAGCGCCGCTCTCCCCTGCGTCATGCTCGCCTCGTTCCACTGGGCACGCGGGCTCCTGCCTTGAGCGCAGAGCGCTCTCCAGTGACCCCGGCAGGAATTGAACCTGCGACCTACGGATTAGGAATCCGTCGCTCTATCCAACTGAGCTACGGGGCCAGCCGCAGCCGCGTGTACCAAGGAAGTTGCGTCGCGGCAACCGCTACGGGTGGGGTGCAGCAGCGGCCACCCCCGGGTAGACCGATGCGACGCCCTACCCTCCGAAGGTCACCACGCTGTACACGGGGTCGTGACCCACGCGAGCCCGCCCGCGGAGGAACACAAGCTCAATGAGGAAGGCTAGCTCGTGGATCTCCGCTCCTGTCCGTCGCACGAGCTCAACGGCTGCGCTGGCGGTCCCTCCCGTGGCCAGTACATCGTCGATGATCACCACCTTCATGCCAGGGACGAGCGCGTCTTGGTGGAGCTGGAGCCGGTCCTCTCCATACTCCAAGGCGTAAGCGATCTCATGCGTGGGGCGCGGCAGCTTCCCGGGCTTACGGACGAGCGTGACGCCCACACCCAACGCGTAGGCCAGGGGGGCGCCGAGCAAGAAACCGCGGCTCTCCACGGCGACGACCTGCGCAATGCCTGCGTCTTGGTAGCGCGCGGCCCAGTGGTGGACGAGCGCCTGGAGCGCGGGCCCGTCGGCGAGGAGCGGCGTGATGTCCTTGAACACGATCCCGGGACTTGGGAAGTCGGCGACGTCCACGATTCGCTCGCGCACTAGCGAGGGCAGCGCGTCGGGCTTCATCATGGGACGCCCTCCTCGTCGTGCTTCTCGGTCCTCGAACCCCAGCCTTCCAGCTCAGCGAGCCAGTGGTGATGGGTCCAGTCAAGTTGGATGGGTGTCACCGAGGTCTTGCCGGCAGCGAGCGCAGCGGCGTCCGAACCTGGAGCCTCCTGGTAGGCGAGCCTCGGGCCACCGATCCAATAGTATGGCCTCCCTCGCGGGTCCATGTGCTCGGTCACCTGGCGCTCGAACACCCGATGCCCCTGGCGGGTGACCTCGAATCCTGCGCGTGGGCTGATGTCCCCAGGTAGGTTGACGTTCAAGAAGGTGCGCTGCGGGAGCCCGCGCGTCACCACGTCATCCAGGATGCGGGCAGCCACCGAGGCGGCGCTATGGTAGTCTTCACCTCGGTCCACATCCAGACTGAGCGCCAACGCAGGGATGCCGTGGAGCGTCGCTTCAATGGCCGCTGCGACGGTGCCCGAGTAGAGCACGTCTTCGCCGATGTTGATGCCACGGTTGATGCCGGAGAGGACCACGGCAGGTTGGCGCGGGAGCAAGTGGACCAACGCCAGGTAGATGGAGTCTGCTGGCGTCCCAGAGCACCAGTAGGCCTTGTCCTCCCATGCCTGCACACGCAGAGGCTTGTGCAGGCTGATCGCTTGGCTGACAGCCGACCGCTCCCGCTCGGGTGCGACCAGCCAGACCTCGTACCCGCCCCGCGCGAGCAGGACATCCCTCAAGGCACGGATGCCTGGGGCCAAGTACCCGTCGTCGTTGCTCAGCAGGACAAGCGGCTTGTCAGAGGCAGCGCTCAAACCCGACGCCTTCGGTAGAGGAGCGCAAGCAGCACCAGCATGCCCCACAGCGCGCTACCCCCGGAGCGCGTCGCGGCGCATCCTTCGCACCCATCGCTACCGCCCGATGCAGATCCGTCCCCCGGCTCGCCGAGCGTTGGAATGCGGCACTGGTAGGTCGCAGGGCAGATACCCGCTGTATCGGCGGCAGGGTTGAGGCAGAAGGCCGAGTCACCGATCGGCCAACAGACCGAGTCACCCGGGCACCCCTGGCCGTCGTTGCACTCCTGGGTGCAGATGCGGTTGCCGCCTACCGTGCGGCACACGCCTCCAGGCCCGCACTGCGCGTCGCCGGAGCAGCCCTCGCAGACGGCGCAGACACGGCCTTGCTCCAGGTCATCGGGGTCGAGCTCTCGCCGCTCCGCGCAGGTGTAGCTGGCGGGGCAGATGGCATCGCTCGCGTCGGGGTTCAAGCACAGGCTCTGGCCTCCAATGTCCCAGCAAGCGGCGTCGCCGGGGCAATCGGCGTTTGATTCGCAGAGCGCGGTGCAGACCCGGTTTCCGTTCAAGCCACGGCACACTGCAGCGGCGCCACAGTCCGCGTCGAACTCGCAGCGTTTGCAGATGGGGCAAGCTGGCTGGCCGTCGGGAGGGGTGGTGCCATTGTCTGGGACGCAGCGACCCGACACAGGATCCTGGACTTGCCCAGCCGGGCAGTCGGACGAGGCTGGCTCGCAACGGAAGCCCGCCGGGCAAATGTCTCGTTCAGCGCCTGGGTTGAAGCACAAGCGCACCATCCCCTGCTGCGACTGGACGCTGAAGCACTCCGAGAGGCCCGGACACGCCCCGTCCGCGCCGCAGACCTGCGTACAGTAGCCTGGCCCCGAAGCCGAGAAGCGCGCACAGACGCCGCCGTTGCAGGCCGCGTCCGACTCGCAGGGCTCACATACATCGCATCCATCGCCATGATCAGCGCCCGTGCAGCGTCCCGTCCGAGAGTCGCAGACCTGCCCTGGGGGACAGGTGACGCCAGCACACGGGTTGCCGTCGCCACACACGTAGGTGGGCGGACAGATCTGACCCGACGCCGCGTCGGGATTGAGGCAGTAGCTGGCCCCACCCAGCGTGGCGAAGCACTGCGAGTCACCCGGACACTCGTTGTTCGGGCCGCACGCGACGACACAGACAGCCTGGCCGCCTGGGCGCACGGGCGAACAGATGCCGGTGCCACCGCACTCCTCAATTCGGCTGCAGGGCTGGCAGACGCTGCACTGGCCGGAGGGCAGACGGCAGGTCCCCTCGCGGCACACGCGCCCCGAGGGACAGTCTCCGTCGCTGACGCAGGGGGGGACGACGCAGTCTCCGGTACCGCGATCGCAGACGAGGCCGGTCGCGCAGTCCGCGTCGCTCCCGCAGGGGGGACGCTGACAGGTCCCGTCGAGGCAAACCTCGCCCGCGCGCGAACAGTCCGCGTCACTGGTGCAGCCACAGTCGCCCGGGTAGAGGGAGCACACGCCGTCGACGTCGTCCGGATGCAGGTTGCGCTGGCTCGTCCCGCCTGAGTAAGACTCAAACATCGTCGCCTGCCGGACCGCGCTGTGGCCGAGTCCCAGCCAGTGACCAGCCTCGTGGGTGGCGATGGCCTGCAGGTCTGTGCCACCGCGCCCTGTCGTGGTGAAGGTGTGGCGAGCGGCGTTGAAGAGCATGTCCGCGGAGACCAACAAGCAGGTCCGCGTCCACGCGGGCAGGGTCACCGCGAGCGTGAAGCGCGCGTCACCGAGCTGCGCTGGCCACTGGCTCTCTTCGAATCCGATGATGTGGCGGCTGTCTCGGTTGTTGATCGGGTTCCCGTTGGTCCGACCTGCGTAGGTCGAGCGCCAGTCCGAGCAACAGGGACGCTCCCACTCAACCCACGACTCGGTGAGAATCGCCTCCAGCTCGGTGATGGGTACGCGCGAATAGCCCGCCTCATTGAGATGCCAAGGGTTGGCGCCTCCTCGCAGGTCCCACGTGGGAGCGCAGCGATCGAGGGGTTCCCACGCCTGGGCCGTCGGGGCGGCGAGCGAGAGGCCACAACAGAAGGTCGCGACGAGCAGGGCTGCGCGATGCACAAGCGCCACTGTGGACGAGTAGCTAGGGGTAGACCGTGCGCGCATCATCGAGAACCTCCTACGCCCTGCACGGCGCGAACCCGACGCAGGAGCTCACTGCGACGCAGCACCTCTGGGTCGTGCATGTGGAAGAGCGGCGCCTGTCCGCCCTCCTCTTGGACGAAGGCTATGTCATCCAGGGTGCGCTCGACCTCTGGATCAACCCCGATCAGGGTCTGGACAACACCCCGGAGCGCCCCCGGCGCGAAGAGCAGGGAACGTGCCTCCAAGCTCGGCAGCACGTCTCCCGGACCTGGCCCAACCAGCCCGTACTTGGACTGACCCATGGCGGTAAAGAAGAGGCGTTGAGGGTCGTCCCCGCGCAGGAAGAAGATGGCGCGCTCCCCGAGCGTTATGCGGACATCGCCCGGGATGTGGCTCACGATCCCGTCCAGCTCTCCCGCCCACTGTTCGACCACCAGCTCCTCAACGGGCGCGCCGTGGACGACCTCGACCACCCGCAACGTCCAGTGCGTCGTGGTGCGCCCGTGCTCGCCCTCGAACACGCGGGCATCCACCACGCGGGCATCGACGACCCAAGTGCTGGCCTCCGTGAGGTCCTCCACGGACGCATAGACCATGGTGGTGGCGGACACAGCGCCGGGCGCTGCTCCCAACATACCCAAGACCAAGGCCAGGGTGACCAGCTCTCTCCTGCTTGTCATGACTCACTCCGGAATGCACAAAGACACCTGCGGGTTTCCTGCACACGGCAGGCCTCCCGGCGGCGTTAGGGTACCGGCCCCCCCCGTTCGCTTCAAGGGTTCTTCGCGCCTCTTCACGGCACTTGGGTCTTCATGCTGCGTTTTCTCGTCGGCTGCACCATCCTCTTCGCGCTCTCAGGCGCGCTGGTGTTGCTGTGGGGGAGCGCCCCTCTATGGGAAGAGCCCTATCAAGAGGCGCAGGTCGTACACTTTGACGGGCAGCCCCGACCAGGGCCTCCGTCGGACCGCATGCGCGTCCTCGCGTTCGCTTGGCCCGAGCGCGGCCTTGGGTCAGCCGACATCGACGCCCTGCTGCTGTGGCGCCCTGACGTGCTGATCGCCTTCGACCTCCCCTTCACGAGAGACGAGATCGAGGGGCGCCCTCTACCTTTGGAGTTCGCACGGCGCGCGGATCTCACGTGGCGTGTCCTGGCTCCTAGCGCGCAGAGACGCTTCACCTGGCGAGGCGCGGGCGCAGGGTGGGGAGCCGAGGTGCGCGGGATGGTGATCGCGGCCGACCGCCCTCTTGACCCGCTTGGCGCAACGTACCGGCCCTGGCGGGAGGACGCGTCCCTAGCGAGCCGCCTGCGCGGCGAAGGGGCTGGAGCGCTCCACGTGCGTTGGGACAATGGCGCCGACGCCTCGCTGGACCTGCTGATTCACGACGACGAGGCGCCACCAGGGGTATACGAGGGCAGGACGCGCGTGCTGGTCGTGCGCAACTGCCGCCACCCCGGCGCGCCCTGTGTCGCCCAGATCAGCCTCGAGACCTGCGAAGGTTGCACGACGCTCCGGGAGGTCCGAGACGAGACCCTCAACGGCCTGCTTGACGCCCCCTTCCACTTTGTAGAGTTTCTGGTACCCGCCTCCTGACCCGCCGCGGCGCGGCGGATTCAGCTGCTGCCTCGCTCACTCCCCCCACCCGCGGACTCTCGCCAACGCCATGATCCAACCTACCCTCTCCGAGACCGCTCCCCTGCGCTGGTACCAGCGGCTCCCGCTGCCCGCGTTGGCGCTCTGCATGACTGGCACGCTCGCGCTGCAAGCTGGCTGTGCTCGCTGCGGCGGAGACGACGACAGCCCGCCGTCGGGAGAGGCGCACGCACCGGAGAGCCCCGAGGCGCGTGAGCCCGTCGTTGCCCCTGAGAATATGCCGGTCGCAACCATCAACGGCCGCACCGTGTTGACGGTCGCTGAGCTACGCCAGCGCGTCGACGAGGTCGTCGCGCGCTACGAAGCGCTGCCCGATCGCCCCCCGACGACGCCCCGCTGGAGAAACGACCGGCGACGCATTCTTGTCCAAGAGGCGATCGCAGACCAGCTCGTCGCCCTGGTCGTCCGCGAACGGAACATCACCGTGACTGACGCCGAGATCGAAGCCCGCCTGCTCTCCGAGCTCGGCGCCATCTTCGAAGAGGAGCGCATCTTCCAGCAGTACCTCGACGCTCAACAGACGACGCGTGAAGAGCTCTTCGAGCGGAAACGACGCGAGCTCGCCGAGGAGCGCCTCTTGGAAGAGCGGGGCGATCTCAACCCGAGTGACGAAGAGATTGAACGCTTCTACCAAGACAACATGCGGCGTTGGAACGAGGGCGAGCGGGTGCTCGCCTCCGTGATCTCGACACGATTCCGGCGTGACGCACCGGAAGAGTTCATCGAGCAAGCGCGACAAGAACTGCTGGGCCTCCGCGCGCGCATTCTCGCCGGCGACGCAAGCTTCGAAGACATCGCAGCCGAGCACAGCCAGACCGCGGAGCGCCGTCGCCGCGGCGACATGGGCTGGATCGTCCGAGGGCGACGCGCCCAGCTCGCGCAAGACGGAGTCGAGGATGTCCTCTTCACAGCACCCCTAGACACCGTGACAGAGCCTCTCCGAACGGCGCTGGGCTGGCAGGTGTTCTGGATCCGGGATCGCCGCCCCGCGGGCCTGCGCGATCTGGACGAGGTGCGGCCCTCGTTGGTTGAGCCGCTCCGCCGCCAGAAGCGGCGACAGGCCCGCACGGCGCTCGTGCAGGAGATGCAGCAGCGTTACGAGGTACGCCTCTTCGAAGACCGCTGGGCGCTCGAAGATGAGGAAGCCTCAACGCCCGCAGCGCACCGACCTGCCGGTACCCCACCCAGCGTAGACCCCGCCACCGAAGGCGCTCAAGGGGCCGACCCGGCCCCAACCGAGCGCGCCCCGACAGCGGACGACGACTGATGGCCTAGAGGCTCAGCCTCTGATGGACCAGCGAAGGGGCGACGCGTTCGGCAGCGAGAGAGGGACGGAGCGCCTGTGCCCCACACCGCTTGGACAGCCGTCTTGCGCGCATCCGAAGGAGCGACGCGTTCGGCACCGAGAGAGGGGACGGAGCGCCTATGCCCCACACCGCTTGGAATGCCGTCCTTCGGGCATCCGAAGGATACGACGCGTTCCGGCCGAAAGGGGGACGGACGGATGCGCCTTGGGTGGGGGAGAGTCCATCACCGGGCTGCGACTCCAGGGGGCAATCCCCCGGGCCGACGGCCCGGGGCTCAGAACGCCTAGAGGCCGGCCCGCAGCGCGGCGACCGTGGGCTCCAATCCCAGCGCTTCCTTGCGGGACAGGCGGATCTTGCCGCCCCGCTCAACGGCCAGACACTTCACCACGATCTCATCGCCTTCTTGAGCGACGTCCTCCACACGCTCCACGCGCCCTTCAGCCAGCTCGGATACATGGCAGAGACCGTCCGTGCCCGGCAGAATGGTGACGAAGCAGCCGAAGTCGGTGACCTTGGAGACGACCCCGAGGTAGACCTCCCCGACCACGGCCTCCCGGGTCAGGTCGCGGATGATCTCAACGGCGGCCAGGGTCACCGCACGATCCGAGGCGGCGATCCGCACGGTGCCATCGTCCTCCACCGACACCTGCGCACCTGTGCGATCTTGGATGCTGCGGATGGTCTTGCCACCTGATCCGATGACGTCGCGGATGCGATCCGGGCTAATCTGGATCGTGGTGATCCTGGGTGCATAGTCGGACATGGTGTCGCGCGCCTTGGCGAGCGCGTCGTTCATGCAGTGAAGGATGTGCATGCGCCCTTCTCGAGCCTGCAAGAGCGCCTCGGACAAGATCTCACGGGAGAGGCCCTGGATCTTGATGTCCATCTGCAACGCGGTGATCCCGAGCTCCGTGCCCGCGACCTTGAAGTCCATGTCGCCCAGGTGGTCCTCGTCCCCGAGGATGTCCGAGAGGATGACGTAGCGCTCGCCCTCCTTGATCAAGCCCATGGCGATTCCTGCGACCGCCCGCTTGAGCTTCACACCAGCGTCCATCAGCGCGAGCGAGCCGCCACACACCGTCGCCATGGATGACGACCCGTTGGACTCCAAGACCTCCGAGACGAGGCGTACCACGTAGGGGAACTCTTCGTTGGAGGGCAAGACGCCGCGCAGGGCGCGGTGAGCCAGAGAACCGTGGCCGATCTCGCGCCGTCCGGCGCCGCGGAGGGGACGCACCTCACCGACGCTGAAGGGGGGAAAGTTGTAGTGCAGCATGAAGCGCTCGTCCCGGCGGCCCGCGAGGCCCTCGATCATCTGCGCGTCACGGTCCGTACCCAAGGTCAACGCCACGAGCGCCTGGGTCTCCCCCCGCGTGAAGAGCGCCGACCCATGGACGCGCGGCAGGAGCCCGGTCTCGATGGTGATCGGACGCACCGTCTGCGGGGAACGTCCGTCGACACGACGGCGCTTCGAGAGGATAAGCCCACGCATGACCTCGTACTCGAGATCGTGGAAGGCCACGTCCAGGTCCTTGGTACGCTGCCCAAACTCGTCAGCGAGGGCGGTCAACACGCTATCGCGCACAGCACGAATCGCGTCACGTCGCGCGTGCTTCTCCTTGGTCTTGAAGGCCGCCTCGAGGTCGGCATATCCGACCTCACGCACCCTGGCGCTCAGCACCTCATCGCCAGGCGTGGGAACATAGGGGCGCTTGGCCTTGCCGTGGCTCTTGGCCAGCTCGCGCTGCGCCGCGATCAGGGACTGCACGGCCTTGAAGCCAAAGTCGAGCGCATCCAACATCTCTTCTTCAGAGACCTCATGCGCCTCACCCTCGACCATCACGATGGCGTCGGAGGAGCACGCCATCACGATGTTGATGTCACAGCTCTTCTGCTCCGTGAGCGTAGGGTTGGCCACCAGCCGTCCATCGAGACGCCCAACGCGCACACCCGCGATCGGCCCTTGGAATGGGGCCTCGCTCAAGTGCAGCGCAGCCGAGGCACCGGTGATCGCGAGGACATCAGTGTCGTTCTCGCCATCGTGGCTGATCACCGTCGCGATAATCTGGGTATCGCCCTTGTAGCCCTCAGGAAAGAGGGGGCGAATGGGACGGTCGATCAGGCGGCACGTCAGAATCTCGTGCTCAGCCAGACGCGCCTCGCGCTTGAAGAAGCCGCCGGGGATTCGACCGCCAGCGTACTGCTTCTCGACGTAGTCCACGACCAAAGGGAAGAAGGATGCGTCTGCTCGGTGGGGGCCGGCACAAGCCGTCACGAGAACCATCGAATCACCACACGACACCAACACGGAGCCGTCGGCTTGGCGAGCCATCCGGCCTGTCTCTAGGGTGATCTCGTGCTGACCAAGGGGGGAACAAACAACAAAGGGCTTAGGCGTCATCCGAACTCATGGGTGCGCGACATCGGCCCAACGCGTCGCGCAGCTGATCCGCGCTCACCCCGCAGCGTGCAAAGGAAACCGACCCAAGGCCGGGCTCTTCAACAAGCTACGTCTCGTGGTGAGGACGCAAGGCGTTCTGCCGAGTCGACGCTCCACTACCGCGTGTCGCAAAAGCAAAGAACGACGAGACCGGTCATCCGACCTCGTCGCCAAGCGTGCTAGCGCCTACCCACAGAAAAAGCAAGCGCGCGCTCCATTGCCGCGGTGGGACAACCACCCTCAGCCGCCTGCGCCTGGGTAGCGCTGTGCTCACACCAGCGACACAAGGCTGAGGGAGACCGGCCCCTTAGCGCCACCGGACACCAGCCAAGGCGGGATGGCGGCGCTCTGCGCGCCCTGCCCTACTTGCGCAGGCCCAGCTCACCGATCAGCTCGCGGTAGCGATTGACGTCGCGCGAGCGGACATAGTCCAGCAAGCGACGGCGCTGCCCCACCAGCTTCAACAGACCACGGCGAGAGTGATGGTCCAACTTGTGGGTCCGAAAGTGCTCGGTCAGATACTGAATCCGAGCCGTCAAGAGCGCGACCTGGATCTCGCTGGCGCCGGTGTCGGACGCCGAGAGGCCAAAACGCTCTTGAATCTTGGTAACGATATCCTTCTTCGCTTGCGCATCGAGGGCCATGGGATCTCCTTGTCGACAAGGGTGAACAACACCGCCAACCCACCCATGGAGAGTACGGCGGCACAACGGGCCGCGGACGCTAGCGCTCCGAAGGCAGGGCGTCAAGCCGGAACCCGCCAACGATGCCTCAGAACATGCTCCCATAGACCAAATAGACCCCCCGACCAGGCACCTCGGTCAGCGCCTCGGCAAAGCCGAGCCGGAAGCCGACGGGCTGCACGTAGCCGACCGTCGTCGATAGGCGCAGCTCCGCGCCCAGAGACACCAGCGGGCGGCGAGGCGCCAGCAGGTCACCCCGAGCCTCACCAGCATCGACAAAGAGCGCGCCGTGCCACCGCCCCATGTGCACGGGCAAGGTGCCCAGCCCGCGATCGACACGGAGCAGCGGGACCCGATACTCCACAGTCCCGGCGTAGAATCGATTGCCCGCCTGGACGGCGACAGGGTAGCCTCGCAGCGGCTGCTGACCGACGGGGGAGAGCTCCACCAACGCCTCCAGAAGGTCCTGGGGCGCTGGCCCGCCCAAGCGATAGAGCGCAGAGCCCGCTGCCTCGTTGACGCCAATCCCTCCCTGCAAACGCAAAGCCACGACATGCATCGGAGCCCACGGCATCGTCGCGTACGCGCGCCACATCGCCGACCCATCCAACGCCTCGTACGTCCCACCCAGGCCTCGGCTCTGCGCCCGGAGACCTGCGCTCAGCACGTGACCGCGCTGCAAGGAGAAGGATTCCGTGTAGGCCGACACCCTCGCGTAGGTCCACCCCAAGGTGACCAAGCCACGTCGACCAAGTGACCCAAAGACAGGGGCTGGGGCGGCCGGCCCCCCCAGCCGGTCAGGTGTGCGCCACCACGTCGACCAGCCGTGCCTGTAGGACAGCGAGAGCGTGTGGCTCGCATCCTCGTGACGGAAGGGGAAGCTCACACCGAGGCCAAACCCCTCCTGCAGCTCAGTGGCAGGGGCCCACGCCCCGTCGACGAAAAACGAGCGGGGACGTGGAGCGAGACGCCGCGTGCCCGAAACGAACGGCTGCAGCGGCCAAGCCCGCAGGTGCAGCTCAACACTCCCTGTCCACGTCTCCTGCTCGACCTCCCACGACCAGTCCGCCTGAGCACGGTAGCGAGAGGGTGGATCCTCCATCTGAATCACCGCCCCGAAACGCGGCTCGAGGCCAGCCCCCCACTGCGTCTGAGGGGTCCAGTGCCACACCTGCAGCTCACCCAAACCTCGATGGCCTCGAACGCGCTCAACGACCTCCGGTGCGGCGAGGCGCTGCACCACGGGCCGGGACGCCGCGCCTGGCTCTACGGCCTCCTGCGCGTCCGCCCGCGGCCACCTCAGGTGAAAGAGGTCGTAGCCGGCCGCACGGTAGCCGACATAGAGCAGCGTCGCCTCCCCACCGCCCTCCCCGCGCCGAGCTGGAACAACGACTGGCGCAAACGCGCCGGCCCGTTCGCGCGTGACCCGAGACACCTCTCCGGATTCGAGATCTTTGGCGTATACATCAAACACACCATCGAAATCGGCGCTGAATAACAGCCTCTCCGTGATGGGATCCCAGGCCGGATCGATCGCGTGAGACCGCGTCTCTAGGAGGGACGTGACGACGGTAGCGCCTGGTGTCAGCCTAAAGAGCGAGCGCCCCTGGTCGACGCGGAGGTACGAGAAGACCACATCACCCCCGGGCAGCACATGGGGTCGGGTGATCTGCCCCCATGGCTCCGCTTCCCAAAGCAGCTCTTGGTCACCGGTGGCCAGATCCATGCGCCAGAGGTCCATGCGCCCCGGTTCAGCGCGGGTGAACACCGCCCACGTCCCGTCAGGCCCGAACGCAGGATCCCTCGCTCGCGCACCATAGGTGAGCTGACGCCACCGACCCGAGTCGAGGTCCAGGGTCCACAGATCGCGCCACGACCACGCGCGGCGCACCGTACCAGGGAGGCTGAACAGAGCCGTCCGACCGTCGGGCGCCAGCGCGAACTCGCCGTGGCGCGGAAGCCTCCAACGGCCGGAGGCGCCATCCGGATCCTCCCACCGCAACGCTACGGGGCCCCGGCCTGTGTCCTCGACCCACGCGACGCGACCCGTCTGCGCCGCTACAGCGACCCGGCGTGTTCGCTGGCCGCCGCGGGTCCAAGGCTCGCCCTCGACGAGGCCCTCGGCCTCTCGCCCCGCGAGCCAACGCTGGGCACGCTCCTCGCTCTCCAGCCGCCACGTCTCCCAGAGCGCTTCGAAGGTTCCTCCGAGGTGTTGCGCGGCGAGCAGGTTCATCCCGTAGGGGAGCACACGCCTACCATAGGAGGCGATGAAGGCGGCCAACGCCTCGGGCCCCTCGCGCTCGCCAAGCCACCCGACGAAACGGCTCCCGAAGAGATACCAACCCGTTGCGTAGGGCCAAGTTACCGGCACGCCCGACAGCCGATCCAGGGGCGGGACCTGACCCTCGAGGAGCGCCTGCCGAAACATCATCTCAAAGAGCGAGGAGCGCATCCGGCCCCCTCCCGAGCGTTCCGACTCCTGCCACGTCGCCAGCCCCTCCACAAACCAGCGAGGCTGCTGCGCGTTGGGGGCGACAACTTTTCTCCCTGGCAAGTTCAGCCACGCCAGGGGCGCGGAGGTGCTGTCGAGATGCAGGATGTGCACGTACTCATGGACGATCAGCCCCCACAACCAGTGGTCGACATCCCCGAGCACGCCGTCAGGCTCCGGTGGATAGGCGTGGAGACGCATGAGGCGAGTCGGCACCACCCGGGCGCTCCCGTTGGCTGTGTCAATGTCATCGACCAGCACCACGTCGGTGCGCCTATGGGCTGCCAGCGGGAGCCACGGCGCGAGCAAAGCGTGGGCTTGCTCGCAGAGCCTCGCGACCTCCGGCGCAAGCGACGCGACGCGCTCGTGTGCGTAGACGCGGAAGTGGGGGGTCTCAACGACAATCCAACGCTCCTGGGCCGCAGCCGCTGCAGCCGGCCAGGGGGACGAAGCGTCGCTGCGCCCATGCGCGTGCGCAGCCCCGCGCGTCAAGCACAGCACAAGCAGCCCCGCGCAGAAGGCGAACGCCCAAGCGCACCCCAGGACAGCGGTCGATCGACGTCTAACCTCCCTGCGCGCCTTCGACCTCCTCGTGGCTGCGGTCCTTACAGCACCGCACCCCCGCGCGCGCGCAGCCCCAGCCTGCTGAGCCTGCACCACGCTCAGTTCAGCGTGTTCAGGCCAGACACCTGCAGGCGCCGCAGCTCCCGCTCCGCGAGGGCGCAACGACGGCTCTCCGGGAAGCGCTCCAGAAGCTCAGCGAAGAGCGTCGACGCCTCCCACCACGCGCCAACCTCCGTGGCCAAGCGCGCTCGGTGGTAGAGGAGCTCGGCGCAACCGGGTCGGAGCACCTGCAAGAAGCGAAGTCCTCGGTAAAGGGCGGCCGGCTGCGGCGTCTTGAGCCACGCCGTGAGGAGGTTGCGCAGCGCCCTCTCGCACAGACTCGGCAACGAGACTGGATCCAGCCAGTGCGGCGACCACGGCTGCTGCCCGCGACACGCGATCGCCGCCAAGCAGTGGCAATCCCCTTCGCTGATGGCTCGCCCGCCCGCAAAGGCGTCCACGAGCTGCGCCCCAGGCCCCGACCCAACCCGCACGACAAAGTGACCAGGTAGCCCAATCCCCTCCACAGGAAAGTCAGCCCGGCGACCAATCTCCATCCACACGGCCGACACGAGCAGCGGAAGACCCTGGCGCACCTCCAAGACATGGGTCAGCGCGCTGTTCTCGGGCCGCTCGTAGGGGCCCCGACAACCCGATAGATGGTGACGCTCCGCGATCACATCGCGAAGCGCAAAGGCAGCGAGGGCTGGGTCGGCTTGACACAAGCGCGGACGTACCTCATCGGACCAGGCATCCAAGAGAGCGTGCGCTCCAGCGCGCCGCTCCTCCGACGCTCCCTCGATCGCCAGCAGGCTCTCCGCAAGGTCATCCTGCTCAAGCGCCCTTCGGAAGCGCTCTACGGCCGCGTCATCGTCGCTTGTCCACAAGGACCGAAACTCCATCCTTTCCCCCAGAGACCCCCATGGCCACGCCGGAATCTATGTCGCTGAGGGAAGCGCAACAAGACGTCGACCGCTATATCTCGCAATTTCGAGAAGGCTACTGGCCACCCCTGGCCAACTTGGCGAGGCTCGTCGAAGAGGTCGGCGAGCTCGCCCGGCACATCAACGCTGTGCACGGGCCCAAGAAGCTGCGCGGGGACACCTGCCCGGAGTCCGACATCGAAGACGAGCTCGGCGACCTGCTCTTCTCGGTCGTCGTCCTGGCCAACAGCCTTGGCGTGTCCCTGGACAGCGCACTGCGAAACAGCCTCGACAAGGTGCGCGTCCGCGACGCCAACCGATGGGAGCGCGTGGAGACCGGGCGGGACGACGAGCGGGTTCGGGGGGGCGTGTCCCAACCCGACGACGAGGCGTGACGTCCGTGCCTTGACGCACCCGAACCCCGTGCTTTAGCTGCCCCCCAGGACAAGGGTGTCCTCCCCACACGAAGCAGGTACTCCATGGCGAATGCACACATCATCGAGGTCGGCGACGCTGACTTTCAAGCCAAGGTCCTCAACAGCGCGCTTCCTGTCATTGTCGACTTCTGGGCCCCATGGTGTGGTCCTTGCCGCCAGATCGCGCCTCTCCTCGACGAGCTGGCCACGCAGTACGCCGGACAGGTCGTGATCGCCAAAATCAACGTCGACAACAACAACCAGACGGCCGCACGCCTAGGCATCTCAGGCATCCCGACCTTGCTTGGCTACAAGGGCGGGGAGCTCGTAGGACGGCAGGTCGGCTTCAGCGGGCGCGCGGGCATCGAGAACTTCGTGAAGCAAGTGATCGGATGACGCCTGAGGGCCGAACGCTCAGGTGAACACATGGCGGCGCATCGAGATGCTCATGAGCACGCCTAGGCCGACCATCACCGTGAGCACCGCGGACCCTCCTGCCGAGGCCAAAGGGAGCCAAAGGCCAACCACCGGCAGGGCTCCCATCACCATCGCGACGTTGATGGCCACGTGCCAGAAAAGCAAGGCGGCGACGCCCACCGACACGAGCACCGCGAATCGGTCTCGGCCGTAACGCGCGATGCGCAAGGCCCATAGGGTTACCACCAAGTAGAGCGCCAGCAGCGCTACCCCGCCGAGGAACCCGAACTGCTCGGCGTGGTGCGCGAAGATGAAGTCGTTCTCGTGGTAGGGAACGAAGCCACTCTGCACCTGCGTGCCCTGACCCCACCCCTTGCCGAGAAGCTCTCCCGAACCGATCGCGATGCGGCTCTGATTGACCTGCCAGGCGCTGCCCTGGAGGTCCACCTCGGGGTTGAAGAACGTGGTCAGGCGTTCCCGCTGGTAGGGCTTGAGGCCATAGAACCAAGCGAGCGGCAGCACGGCGACCAGGGATGCGCCGAGCACCACGACGGTACTCCAACGGAGCCGCTCGAAGAGGAGCATGGTGAAGAAGATCAACGCGATCACGATCGACGTGCCCAGGTCAGGCTGTCGCAGCACCAAAGCCAAGGGAGCACCGAGCAGCAGGAAGGGCACGACAAGATCCCGTAAGCCCAAGCCTTCGGGGCGCTCATGATCTGCCAGGTAGCGCGCGGTGACGAACACGATCGCGAGCTTCAACAGCTCTGATGGTTGATAGCTGGCCCCGCCGAAGGTCAACCACCGCCGGGAGCCATTGATCGTCGTCCCGAACCAGAGCACGAGGAGCAGGAGAACGCAGCCGGCAGCGTAGACCGCCCAGCTCCAACGGTAGAGGAGCTTGTAGTCTTGGGACGCGATCGCGCTCGCCACGACGGCACCCAGCAACATCCAAATAGCCTGGTTGATGTGCAGCCGCGACTCGGTAACGGCCGCTGCAGAGGCAAGATTGATCAGGCCTATGGCGCACAGGAGCAGCACCAAGACGAGAAGGACCCAGTCCATGCGGAGCTCGGTCGCTGTACCCGGGGCAGCCTTCACGGTGCCCCCTCGCGCATGGCCTGCGCATCTGGGGCTGAGGGTACCGCGGGGAGACGCCAGTCCGGACTGACCAGCGGTCCCTCCAGTAGCCGTTGATTCGCCTCGACGTGACGGGGGCGCCAGTTGCCTGCCCGCTCCCGGGGACGCCGCCCCTGGTGGTGGGCAATCTCGGGCCCGTAGCCTCGTAGCTCGCGGAGGTACGTGTCGACAATTCGCATGGCCAGAGGAGCCGCGGCCTGAGAGCCTGCGCCGCCGTGCTCCACGAAAACCGACACCACGATCTCCGGCTCCTCCGCAGGGGCCCAGACCACGAACCATGCGTGGTCTCGGTCCCGGAAGAAGATCTCTTCGCCATCCAGCCGCACCGTGTCGAGCGCCCGCACCTGCGAGGTTCCGGTCTTGCCCGCGCTCCGCATGTAGGGCAAGGCCCAACCATGGGCGGTCCCAATCGGGGCCATGATCGCGTCCTCCAGACCGAGGCGCAGCGCCGCCATGTGCTCGTGATCCACAGGGATGCGACGGCGCACCCGCGGGTGCGTCTCGTAGAGCGCCGCGCCGTCCGGCAAGGCAATGCGGTCGAGCAGGCGCGGATACATCAGGGCACCGTCCATGGCGATCGCCGCATAGGCCAACGCGACCTGGAGCGGCGAGGCGCGCGTATCGCCCTGCCCCACCGACGTGTTGACGGTAAAGCCTTGCTGGAAGCCCCCTGGGCTGTTGCGCTGATGCCACTCCCGCGTCGGCACCACGCCGGCCGACTCCCCGGGCAGCCCCACGCCTGTTCGCTCGGCAAAACCGAGGTCGTACGCGTAGCGCGCCATACGGTCGATGCCGAGCCGCAGGCCGAGCACGTAAAAGTAGACGTCGCACGATACGGCCATGGCGGAGCGGAGGTTCACGTGTCCGTGCCCCGAACGCTTCCAACAACGAAAGACGCGGTTGCCGAGTCGAAAGGACCCAGGGCAGTGCACTTCCTCATCCGGCGTGATCAGGCGCTCCTGCAAGCCGGCCAGGGCCGTCACCACTTTCCACGTCGAACCGGGGAAGTACGACTGGATGGTCTTGTCGAGCATCGGGTGAAAGGGATTGTTGTCCGACTGGCGCTTCTCAGCCTCCGACAGCCGACCCGCCCAGGCGTTCGGGTTGAACCCTGGCCTAGAGTGCATCGCGAGGACGGCCCCATCTCTTGGATCTAGAACCACAATCCCTGCGGAGACCGTATCCCCAGCGATCTCTTGCACGACCTCCTGGAGGCGCATGTCCATGGTCAGGGAGATGTCCCGACCGGGTACGGGCTGAATGAGCCGGGACTCGCCGAGCAGCGCGTCGGCCCACGACGCTGGTTGAGGCCGCCCGCGTGCGTCGACCACCTGACGCTCCACACCCTCGGCTCCCCGCAAGATCGCTTCAAAGGTGCGCTCCACTCCAGCGCGGCCGATCATGTCTCCGGGTTGGTAACCGTGTTCCGCGAGGCGCAAGAGCTCGTCCGCGGTGACCTCGTTCACGTAGCCCACCAAGTGCGCGGCCATCTCGTGGAAAGGATAGAAGCGTCGTTGTGAGACATGGACATAAACACCGGAAAGCTCGTGCCGCCGGGTCTCCAGGAGCGCGAGCTGGTCGCGTGTGATGTCGCGGCGGACCACGAGGTCGCCGCGCGCCCCGCGCAAGCGACCCGCGAGGCGGGTCTGCTCCGCCTCGCTCAGCGACAGTACCTCGGTGAGTATCTCCACCGATGGCGCGCTCGCGCGCAGAAGGGCCGGATTGACATAGACATCGTAGGAGGGGCGGCTCTCCGCGATCAGGCGGCCGGCCGCGTCGAAGATCCGACCGCGTTCAGGCTCAACGGTCGCGACGCGGACGAAGTTGTCTCCGGCGATTCGCTGGTAGTGTGCGCCATCGCGCACCTGAAGGGACCAGAGCCTGGCGATGAGGAGCAGGGTAACCACGGCGAAGAGCAGCACGAGAACCTGGAGCCGACTGTCGAACTCGCGGAGGTCCGAGCGCGCGTGCACGCGCTCGCCCTCGCGGAGCACCGTCGCTTTTCTCACTTTGCCCACCATGGCCACGTCTAGCCCTCCGGGAGGAGGAAGCGCTGTCGCGCCTGCTGCGCACGCAGCATAGGCTCGACACGCTCCCAAAGCCAGATCAGGGGCCAGGCCAGGAGCCCGGTCAACAGCGCTGAAGGGGGGGCGTTGCGCAGGAGTATCCCTGTCCAAGGCGCGTCGCCGGAGAAGGCCAGCAAGAAGGGCCACGTGATCGCATCAGCCAGAAGGCTGCCGAGCACACAGACCCCTGCCAGGGCCAGGCTCCCCATCGAAAGACCGCGCGCCCGGAGCGACGCCGCGATGAGGAGCACGGGGAGCAGGGCAAGCAGATACACCCCGCGGGAGCCCCCGCTCAAGAGCGCCGCCAAGCCGCCAACCGTCATCGCCACAAGCAGCCCGTGGAAGGTCGACCGCTGATAGGCAGCGAGCACAACGAAGATGACGGGCACGTGCGGAGACCACACCTCCGGGCCGAGCCGAACCCCGATCGGTCCGAGGAGGAGCGTTGACGCGATGCCGAGGGCGATGAGGACTCCAATGGCCATGCCGTCAGCGCTCCGACTGGAGCAGGACGTACACCTCCTCGAGCCGACCGAAATCGACCGCAGGTTCCACATGGACGTCCTGGAAGAGCCCCTGGCTCTGATGATCCACGCGGACGATACGACCCACCAGGAGGTCCGGCGGAAAGCGTCCGCCCTGGCCGCTGGTCACGACCACGTCTCCCTCTTCGACGCGCTCGCGGCGCAACAAGTAGGCGAGGCGGCTGGTATAGGCGTTGTCGTATCCGACACCCTGCAGGACGCCCCGGGCGCGGTTGCGCTGCACGATCACGTCGACCGACGAGCGGGCATCCACCGCGAGGAGGACAGAGGCCGTCCGGCCGTGGACCTCGGTGATCTGACCGACGAGCCCCGCGGAGGAGACGACAGGCAGGCCTGGGTGGACCCGCGGATCGTCGACCCAGAGGTGCAAGCGTGTCACCCTGAAGTAGCTCGTCACGTCCCGGGAGGTCACACGCGCTGGCAGCAGCTCCATGGCGGGGTTGGCCTCCCGGAAGCCGACCATAGCGCGCAGCCTCGCGTTCTCCTGCATCACACCGACCAAGCGAGCGTTCTCTTCCCGCAGGCGGTCAAGCTCGCGCCGCAAGTGCTCGTTCTCGCGCTCGACGTGGATCAGGTGCACGTAGCGCTCCCAAAAGCGCGCGACGTTCAGCACGCCTGCGGCGGCCGCCGTCTCTGCGGCGGCACCCAAGCGCAGCGAGGTTGACGACACTGCCCCCAACTGGCGATGCGTGCCCTGGCGATCAGCGAAGAGCCACAAGAAGACCAGCGCAAAGTAGACGACGAAGGCCCCAAGGGTGCGGTATCGGAGGATCAGCTCAGCCATGACGGCCAGGGCGCGCTCCCCGCCCGGCCTGGATCCCCGAAGGCCCGGGATCCACGAGCCTGACGGCACAGGCAGCGGACGCTCGGGTCAGCACGGGGGCAGGCGAGGCAGGATCGAACATGGGAACCAAGGCGGGTGAGAGGCTCAGGTAGGGGCTGCGACCAACGCGAGCAGACTCGGGTCGTTGAGGGTCATCCCGCTACCCAACACGACAGCCGTGAGGGGATCTTCCGCGATCAGCACCGGAAGCCCTGTCTCTTCGCGCAAGAGCAAGTCCAAGTTCCGGAGCAACGCACCGCCGCCTGCGAGCATGATCCCTTTATCCACAATGTCGGCGGCGAGCTCGGGTGGTGTCTTCTCCAGCGTGTTGCGAAGCGCCTCCACGATCTGGTTGACCGGCTCCTGCAGGGCGTCGCGAATCTCGTCGCTGTTGATCTCCAAGGTCTTGGGGAGCCCGGCCACGAGGTCTCTCCCCTTGACCTCCATCGTCTCGGTCTGACCGGTCGGATACGCGTTGCCCAGCGTACACTTGATCAGCTCCGCGGTGCGCTCGCCGATCAGCAGGTTGTACTTGCGTTTCATGTGCTGAATGATGGCGTCATCCAGCTTGTCCCCGCCGACGCGCACTGAACGCGAATAGACGATACCGCCCAGCGAGATCACGGCGACCTCGGTCGTTCCCCCCCCGATATCCACGATCAGGTTTCCGGAGGGCTCGGTGATGGGGAGACCGGCGCCGATGGCTGCGGCCATCGGCTCCTCGATCAGATACACCTCGCGCGCGCCCGCGCTCTCGGCTGCGTCCCGCACCGCCCGCTTCTCGACGGGGGTGATCCCGTAGGGGATGCAGATCACGATGCGAGGCGCCATCAGGGTACGGCGGTTGTGCGCGCGGGTGATGAAGTAGCGCAGCATGGCTTCGGTGATCTCGAAGTCCGCGATCACCCCGTCCTTCATCGGGCGAATGGTCTGGATGCTCCCCGGGGTCCGGCCGAGCATGTCCTTCGCGTCCCGACCAACAGCGAGGACCTTGCGATGACCGCGTTCGTCCGTCTTGACGGCGACAACGGAGGGCTCGCTGCTCACGACCCCGCGCCCCTTGATGTAGATCAAGCTGTTCGCCGTCCCGAGGTCGATGGCGAGATCGTTGGAGAAGAGGCCGAGGAAGCGATCGAGAACCATAGGTCAACCAAGGGGGCAGTGACGGGCCTCTGGGCAGATAGCGGAGGTACCCGCCGGGCTCAAGCGAATCCGCTTGGCGCGGCAGGCACCTCCCGCCGCGGGAGGCCCCGTAGCGAAAGGACCGCTCGGTGTCACCCGCTTTCGGCCCCCGCCCGGCCCCACCATCGGCGGCGCAACTCCGACATCCCACGTTCTCGGCGTCCACCGCAGGGCCCACGCGTCGGCCCACGCCAGCCTCCCCGCAGAGGGCACCGGACAGGTAGAGAATCCCGGAGGCGCGCTTCTCGGGCCCATGCCCGGCCAGCCGCCGACCTGGCGCAGCCACCAGGCTGCCAGAGCCCTCTCGCGCGATGGGTCTTGCGTGCTCACCCCGATGCAGGTATCGCGTCGTGTCCGCTTTTGCGCCGCGCGACCGCAGAGCGTGCGCAGCTTGACCTTCATCCGCCCGCCATGCGGGCGCCCCCCTTACGTAGCGACCATGCTCGACCTCCTCCGACGGCACAGCCGCTCCTGGCTCATCTGGGCGATCTTCATCGTCTTGATCTTGGTGTTCATCTTCTTCTTCGGACCACAGACCGAAGGATTCGCGCCGAGCAACCGCACGTGGGCGCTTCGGATCGACGGCCACACCTACTATGACACCCAGCTCAACGCAGCCGTTCAGCGGCAGATGGACCGCAGCGGGGATCGGACCCGGATGGAGGACGCAGAGTTCAACCTGCGACGCCGCCAAGTCGCCGACGACATCTCCCTCATTTACCTGCTAGCGGACCGCGCCCGCTCGCACGGACTGCAGGTGAGTAAGGACGAGCTTGCCTGTTACATCGTCAACTGGAGCGACGACTATCTGCAGGGAGACACCCCGATCTGCGCGCAGTTTCCCGAAGCGTGGCGGCGCCAGTATCGCAACGCCGACATCGTGTTCTACACGACGCAGGAGGGGGCCTTCTCCACCAGCTACCGGAATGATGTCCGTGGCTACTTCGCGATGAGCGTGGACGAGTACGAGGACTTCAAGCGTCGTGAGTTGCTCGCGCTGCGCTACCTGGACCTCCTCGCGGCGGCGCTGCCCGTCCCCGACGCTCTGCTCGCGGAGGCGGTGAGGCGCCGGAGCACGGAGCGCAACTACGAGTTCGTCCGGGTGTCTGGGGACATCGACCTCCTCACCATCGACAGCGACGCGGTCGAGACGATTCTCCGCGATGAAGAGGGGCTGCTGCGCGAGCGCTACGCCACCGGCCAGGACCGCTACACGACACCGCGGCGTATCCGGCTCCAGCAGATCTACGTAAGCCGTAGCGAAGATTCGGACGCTGCCGCTGCCGAGCGGGCGCGTTTGGAATCGCTGCTCGCGACGGCCAGGGAAGAGGGTACGGACTTCGCTGCCCTCGTCGCTGAACACACGGAGCTGGCACGGGAGCGCGAGAGCGGTGGGGACTTGGGTTGGCGGACCCGTGACGCCATCGCCTCGGACCTCTGGGACGCCGCGGAGGCGCTGCAGGTTGGCGAGGTCGCGCTCGTGGAGCAGGCGCGCTCGTGGCGGATCATCCGTTTGGCGGAGCTGGAAGAGGGGCGCGTCCTGCCCTTCGACGAGGTGCGAGGCGACCTCGCGAGCGAGCTCGCGACGGAGCGGGCGAGAGCGCGCATCGTGGAGGAACGGCGGCACAGAGCCGAGGGCGTGTTGGCGCGGGCGCGGGAGGGCGCTTCCTTCGCTGACGCCATCGCCGCCCTGGACGAGTCCGAGCTGGAAGCTCAGGAGACGGGCTTCTTCCCGCTGGAGCGCGTGGGGCAGAGCTTCCCGGAGTTTGGCTTCGTCCTCCCTGCCCCACCCCCAGGTGACGTGCCCACCATTGGCCTCGCGCCCTCACTTCGGCGGGCGATGGATGCGCTGACGGTCGAATCGCCGCTAGCGCCATCCCTGATCGAGCACGAGGGCAGCCTCTTCGCTGTGCGCATGATCGAGGAGCGCACCGTGGACAACGTCGAAGCGCTGCGGGCCCAGGTCATGAGCGATCTGCAGCGTGAGCTGGCAGACAACCTCTTCGCGCTCAGCACCGTACGCGTGCGCTTGACCACCAACGCGCGCGATATCGCGTTCCCCGAGCTGCTGCAGGGCATCTTGGACGAGGCGATCGCCCGTGGGCGCATCCGCCTCCGCCGGCAGGTCTTCGACGCGACCCCCAGCGCTCTGGGTGTCGCGCTTCCGACGTCCTTCCGCCCCTGAAGCGCGCTTTTCGGCTTGACGCACCTTCGCAGGGCGGTGTATCTCGCCCTTCCGCTGCTCGGAGAGCAGCCACCGGTTCGCGGGAGTAGCTCAGTGGTAGAGCGCAACCTTGCCAAGGTTGAAGTCGCGGGTTCGACCCCCGTCTCCCGCTCTTGAAGAAGAGTAGTGCATCTTAGGCGTTTGAGTGGTCGCGAGGTCATTCGGCCCTCTACCACGAGGGTTGGTTCGATCTCAGCCGATTCCATGGCCCTCCACCATGCGCCCACCCCCGACGCAAGGGCGTCGCATCACAACCCAACTTGAGGGTACCCGTCCCGCCCTGCACGCGCATCAGCGATCACCCTAGGATCCTGGGCGTGTTCTCACATGCCAAGAATTCCGCTTGAAGTTTGGTGCCTTCCCGCGTAGGGATCCACGGCTGGACCGTGGGTCGCTGGCAGGTGGTGCCAGCCTCATGAACCCTAGCGGCGTGCCTACGCCGCGCATCTTCTCTTCGCCGACTCGTCGGCCTGTCGCCAGGATGGTTATGCGCTACTTCACCTTCCGACTCCTTGTGCTCGCCTCTCTGCTCCTCCTCGCCACGGCTTGCTCGAAGCCCGCCCAAGAGGCCGAGCAACCCGCAGCGGCGACCGCACCCGCTGAGGCCGCTGCTCCCGCCGAAGGCGCAGCAGCCGAAGCTCCCGCCGCCGAGGCCCCCGCTGCTGAGGCTCCCGCAGCGCCGGCGCCTGTCGCTGACACCGGCGATCCCGTGACGGCAGCCGCTGCCTCCAACCTCCACGGCACGTGGGACCTGGACACGGCCGCGCTCCTCGCCGCCATCAACGCCGACGAGAGTCTGCCCCCCGAGGCACGGATGATGCTGGCCGCCATGCTCGGCGAGATGCGCCTGTCCATCGCGTTCAGCGCTGACGGATCGGTCACCATCGAGGGCGAGGCGGAGGGCCAACCCCAGACGACTGCCGGTACCTGGGAGTCGGTTGGCGCCGAGGGCAACACGCTGCGCGTGAGGATGACCGTCGAGCAAGAGGGTGAGACCGAGAGCCAAGAGATGGTCGCCACCTTCCGCACGACCGAGGTCATGGAGTTCGGCCCTGCGACGGAGGACGGCGCACCGAGCTCGCCAATGGAGCGTATGACCCTGCGTCGCCGCTCCTGATCACAGGCCGGCCCCCGCTCCCCCCCTTGCCTACGGGGCGCGCCTGACCTTGACGCAGGACACACGTGGCGCAGCGCCCCGAGCCTTTCGTGAGGCGCTACCTAGGCCAACGCGCCTGTAGGTCCCCCCACGCCCCTTCTGGCACGAAGGACCAACCGCGACCCTCTCGGACGCGCTCTCCCCAGTGCTCGACCAGAGCGAGGGGAGGGACAGGGAGCGCCTGCCATGACGCCGGTGGCGTGTCACGCACCCACCAAGACACCGAAGGCGTGGACCATCGGCCGTCTGCGCAGGTCTCACAAGCGCCCATGGTCCATTGTGTCACCGCAGTGAGCTGCTCCGACACGTAGGCAGGATACCAGAGCGTCAAGGCTGCGCTGCCCACGGCACCGCGCTCGCTGAGCCGCTCCTCGACGAACCCAGCATGGGTTGTGCTTAGCGCCTCCCTCCACGCCTCGGGCGCCCACAGCGCCTCCGGCAGGGTCTCCAGCGTGTCGAAGCGTAGGGTCTCCGTCCAACAGCGCCGCTCGCTACCCGCCCCGAGGCAGTCTGTCACCACGGTGCAGTGCCGCATCACCACAACATCGCCCACCGCGGAGAGCGGGAAGCTCTCCACATCGCGTGTTGCACCAGGAGCCACGGGCTGACCCAAGCGGTCGATGTCCGCGAGTGGGGCAACCAAGGAGCGCGACGGGCTCTGCGCTCCACCCTCGCGCACGGGCAGGGACCGCCACCCCCAGAGCGCGATGGCGCCGGACTGCTGGCAGCGAGCAAGGATCTCGGCGGCCTCTTCGGGGGACTCACGCCAGGAGGCGTGCGCGCGCAGGCACCCGCAATCTGACATCGCGACGCGAGGACCCTCCATGGGTTCGAAGGACCAGAGACGCCCGGCCGCCCAGTGGTACACGCCCGCGCGGCGATCGATAAGGCGCCAGTCGCCAGCTTCAGGGGATCCGTAGCGCCGCGTCTCCCACGCCTCGACGCCCTCAGGTCCAACAGGCAGCCTCTCCCAGATCAACCACACGAAAGGAACGCCAGCCGCAATCGGGAGGGCAGCAGCCTCGGATGCGTCCAGGTGCGGCCCGTCCTGAGGCTGCGCAGGGACCGGATGGGCCGTGGGTGCGACTCCTCCCTCCGAAACACCCTCCCGGTCCTCCTCCTGGTCTTCTGCGCAACGCGCACACCCTGCGCCGAAAAGCGCGGCCACCACGACGACCCAGACCCAGCCACGCATCGACGCTCTCCGGCCCGCGACGGCGCCCGAGATGGCTGTCGCGTTCGCTGCGATCCACAGCCACGCCCTTCTCCTCTCATCCTTCATCCATACCTCCGAGTACCGCGTTGCGCCGCTGGCTCGCACGGCGCTGGACTGCCGACAAGGACCTCCGTGCGCTGGGTCTGGGCCAAAGCCCTCGACGCGCCTCAGACACTTGCGCTCTTGTCGTCGACCCGCAAGGCTACGATACTCTGCGGAGGGTGTCTGCTCCACCTCTAGCCCTGGGTCGCTCATGCCCCGCCTGATCGCTCTGCTCCCTTGGCTCCTGCTCGTCGCCTGCATTGCAGGCGACGACACCTCCAACGCGGACAGCGCGCCGCACGCGGGACCCGCGCTCGGAAGCGCGGAAGGTCACGCCGCGGAGGCGCCCCCCGAGGTGGGTCCCCTCGCCGCTTGGCACGTGCCTTGGCAGGACGGCGGGCATGGATTGATCGAGCGGTCCTCGCCAACGCCCTTCACCCGCTGGGGCATCCTCGCAGACCTGGAGCACCCGGAGAGCCCCCTCCTCTACCAGACCCGCTCGGCGACGAGCGGGCTGTGGTCCCCGGTGGCGCGCGTCCCGCTGACCTTTCAAGAGGGGGTGCGCGTCGTGGGCGTCGTTCGGCTCGACGACGCGGCGGACGCGCTGCGTCTGCTGCCGGAGTCCGGCGTGCAGGGCGGGACCATCGAAGCCTACGCCGCCGAAGCTGACCCTCAGGCCGGAACGCCGGAGGACATCCAGCACCCTCCGCTGCGAGAGGCGGAGAGCGACTGGCCCGGCACGCGGACACGCACGCAACGCCTCACGCCCGCGATCATGCCTGCAGGCACCATCACCCGGCACGCTTGGGGTGCGCGTGACCCGGACAAGGTCTGCGGCACGCCGCACGTAGCGCGTATGGCCACCATCCACCACACCGCCGGACGCAACGGAGACTCGGACATGCCAGCACGCATGCGCCAGATCCAAGCATTCCATATCGACAGCCGGGAGTGGTGCGACATCGGATATCACTTCCTGATCGGCCAAGACGGTATCCTCTACCAAGGGCGAAGCAGCATGCTGCGCCTGGGCGCCCACTCCGGTGGGCACAACACCAACAACATCGGCTTCTGCTTCGTCGGAACCTACACCACCGTCATGCCTTCGCCGGCCATGCTCGATCGTGGAGCCCGCTTGCTCGCGTGGCTGCATACCGAGCATGGAGTCCCGCTGCAGCGACGCGACGTGCAAGGCCACCGGCAACAGAAGGCCACCGAGTGCCCAGGGGAGTTGCTCTACCGCCACTTGGAGCAGTTGATCGAAGATGCGCGAGCTCTAGTCCCGGATGTAGATCCAGGGGGTGTCGATCAGGATGTCGACGAAGGGCCCCAGGATGTCGGCGACGATGACGCCGACCCTGTCGACGACGACGCATCGCCCCCTCCGTCGGACATCCAGCGTGATGACACCCACAGTGACGTGGGTGACGACCCTCCTGACGCAGCACCGGAGGATAACGCCGATGTCGCCCCTGACAGCGCTGGGGATGCGGCCGAGCGCAGCGACAGCGCCCTCCCCGACCCGCAGCCGACCGACGACGCCGCTGGTGGAGACGTCAGCGTGCCACCGCGTGCCCAGGTACCGGCCCCAGGCGACGCGTCCCCGCGGCCGATGCGGCAAGAGCTGCGCTCGTCGGCGAGCTGCGCCGCCACCCACGCTCCACCGCCGCTCGGGGGCGTCGCGCTGACCCTGCTCTTCCTGGCTTGCGTCACGCGCCGACGTCGTGCAACGACTCCTCGGTGAGCAGGCGCTTGATGAGGACGGCCGGCTTCTCATTCCTTGAGGCGTCTGCGCCAGTGGCTGCTCACCGACTCCTCGGCTGTCTCCTCAGCGACGGCGAGGTCATCCTGCGCATCACCGAGACGGAGGCCTACACATGGCCCGGCGACAGCGCTTGCCATGCGCGCTCTGGACGCACCGCGCGCAATGCGCCGATGTGGGCCGATCCAGGGCACGCGTACGTGTACCTGTGCTACGGCGTCCATCACCTCCTCAACGTGGTCTGTGCCCCAGCTGGCACCGCCGCGGCGGTCCTCGTTCGCGCCGCGGAGCCCGTGGAAGGCGCAGGGACGATTCTGCGCCGTCGCCGCAGGGATCGCGTTGAGCCCCAGCTCCTCGCCGGACCGGGTAAGGTCGCGCAGGCGCTAGGCATCACCACGGATGACTCGGGTAGCCTGCTGCTCGGGGGTGGGCGCGTCCAGCTTCGCCTCGGACCCACCCCCAGGGCCACACTGGCTGGACCCCGGGTCGGGATCGGCTACGCGCTTCCGCGGGATCAAGCGAGGCCCTGGCGCTTTGCTGAAGCTCAGTGCGCTTGGGTCTCGCACCCCTCAACCCTGGCCCCCTGGACCGCAGGGCAGCCGACACTTGAGGGCTGAAGGGCGGGTTCGCCGCTGCGCAAGTCGAGGCGATGGAGCAGCGCGGCGTCACGGTCCGGCGCAGGATTCGGCGTAGTCAGGAGCTTGGGGCCGGCAAAGAGGCTGTTCGCTCCGGCGAAGAACGCAAGCGCCTGGGCGCCGTCGTCCATGTCTTCGCGTCCTGCAGAGAGTCGTACGACGGATCGTGGCATCAGGATGCGCGCGACTGCAATCGTCCGAACGAACTCAAAGGGGTCGAGGTCAGGCAGGCCCGCCATCGGTGTCCCCTTGACCTTGACGAGCCTGTTGATGGGGACGCTCTGGGGGTGCTCAGGGAGCGTCGCCAAGGTCACCAGCATCCCCGCGCGGTCTTCGCGCGACTCCCCCATCCCGACGATACCTCCGCAGCAGACGTGAAGCCCAGCGTCCCGCACATGGCCCAAGGTCTCCAGGCGATCGTCGAAGCGCCGGGTCGTGATGACCTCACCGTAGTACTCGGGGGACGTGTCAATGTTGTGGTTGTAGTAGTCCAACCCGGCGTCCCTGAGGCGGGCCGCTTGCGCCGCGGTCAACATCCCCAGCGTCACGCATGTCTCCATGCCAAGCGCGTGGACCGCTTGAATGTGGGCGATAACTCGGTCCAGCTGCTTGTCCGTTGGGCGCCGCCACGCCGCGCCCATGCAGAAGCGCGTGGCGCCGCTGTCCCGCGCGGCCCTTGCGGCCGCCACCACCTCCTCCGTAGACATCAATCCCTCGGGCTCCACGCCGGTCTGGTAGCGCGCGGCCTGGGGGCAGTAGGCGCAGTCCTCAGGGCAGCCCCCGGTCTTGATGCTCAGGAGCGTGCTCTGCTGCACAACACCGCCGGGAAAGGTCTGGCGATGGATGCTGTGCGCCTGGTGGAGCAGATCGAAAAAGGGCAACCCGAAGAGCGCGAGGGCGTCCTCCCGAGTCCAATCGTGACGGGGCTGGACGCCGACCTTGGCGAGAACGTCATGCATGAAGGCTAGGACCAAAAGGGGTGGTACGCAGAGCGCGTTCGCGACGCGCGCGCAGGCTAATCACGAGAGGCCGGGGTCTGCAAGCCACGCTTGGCACGCGCGCACTTCGGGTCTTCGCTGAGCGCTTGCTCGTAGGCCTGGCGCACCTCCATGGCATCGCGAGCCCCGGACGCCCGCGTCTCCGCGATTCCGACCCACAGCTCTGCCCGCTGGCGCGGCCCCTCCGCGACATCGAGTCCCTCGAAGAGCAGGTCCTCAGCATCGTCGCAGGCGTTGTTCAGTGCCATGGCGCGTCCTAGCATCAGGCGCAGCCCGATCTCGCCCGGGCGCTCCACCACCAAGGGGCGTAACACCGCGACGGCCTCCGCCGGGTCCTCCAGCTCGTCCAGCCATAGCTCCGCCAGCTCCCGCAGCTTGTTGGCACGTAGGCTGGGATCAGCGTCCGCGCGCTCGCGCAGCGAGCGTACGAGCATGGCAGTGTCCTCCAAGGACCTCGCCATACGCTCCCGGCCGTCCCAAGCCGGCGACCACGCGGGAAACACATCCGTGAGTGCCTCGTAGGCGTCCAGGGCTGCGCGCCCGTCCACGCCCTCTGCCGCTGCCAAGCGCACGAGCCACACCTCATCCGGTGCGTCCGCTCGACACCACCGCTGCACCTGCGCAGGGAGCTCCTCAGCACCCTCGCCCGTGTGGACCTCGCCCGTGTGGACCTCGCCCGTGTGGACCTCGCCCGTGTGGACCTCGCCCGTGTGGACCTCGCCCGTGTGGACC